>WNGK01000006.1_pt1 | contig 126427 bp, 134 predicted proteins | sample 5400601 | NCBI WGS metagenome assembly WNGK01 (sample SAMN13153376, study PRJNA577476) | soil metagenome | isolation source: 60 cm soil or saprolite under Garry oak tree replicate 1 | place: USA:California | collected 2016-06-15 | reverse complement strand
GTGTTCTTCGGGCTGGTCGCAACCTGCGGAACCGTCTATGTCGAGACGCTGCGCGTGACGCCGCTCGCGATCCTGGCCGGGTGCGGGATGGGCTTCCTGGCCACCGCGATCCTCGTCCTGAACAATCTTCGCGACATCGAGACCGATGCCGGCGCGGGCAAGCGCACGCTCGCCACGAGGATCGGCCGCGACCGAACATTGGTCGTTCTGCTGCTGATCGTGTGCGGGGCATTCGCCGCACCGATCGTCATGTTCGTGACTGGACTCGCGGGCGTGAGTGTGATGCTCGTCCACTTCGCGATCCCGATCGCCGCGGCGCCGGTGCGCACCGCATTCGCAAGCCGCGGCGGGCCGGCGCTCGTGGGAGCGCTCAAGCGGATGGCGGCTGCGGAGACCACCTACGCGCTCCTGCTGGCCGTGGGATTGCTAGCGTGAAAGCCGCCTACATCGCGGCTGTGCGTCCAGTGGACGTAGCCCGCGAGGTCGAGCGCGAGGTCGGGCAGGGATGCCGGTCATTCGTGCTCCGTCCCATCGCCGGCGGCGCCATGCTCGACCAGGAGCGCCTGGGCGCAGCACGCTACGCGGCCGGTGTTCATTCAGAGGTCGTGCTCGATTCAGGCGTCGTCGCGGTCGCCAGGTGAGCGGCCAGAACACGTGCGAAAGCCTCCGGCCGTTCCTGGTGCACGCTGTGCCCGGCGCGCAGAACCACTTCGAGCCGCCCATTGGGAACCGATGCGGCCAGCCTGCGTGCGGAGGCGACGTAGCCGTGATCGAGCTGGCCGGCGACGAAGGTGCACGGGACGCTTACACGGGCGAGGTCGTCCCACAGCGGCTGCATCACGCCGGCGCCCATTCCACGCAGCGAGCAAGCAAGCCCGGCCACGGTATTGCCCATCCGCTCAGCGCGGACCTGCGCGACGAACGACGGACCGCGACGTTCGAGGCCGGCGAACAGGGGCAGGCCGCCCCAGTAGTTGACGAACGCCTCGAGGCCGTCCTGCTCGATACGCCGCGCGAGCGCCTCGTCACCCATGAGCCGGCCCGCGCGAGCCTCCTCGTCCAGGCCCGCGTGGGCGCCGATCGTGAGCAGCGAAAGGAGGCGTTCGGGTCGCCTCGCCGCGACGTGCAGTGCGAGCCGCCCGCCCATCGAGTAGCCGACCAGGTGCGTGCGCCCGATGCCGAGGAGGTCCCAGAGCATCTCGAGGTCCGCTGTGCAGGCATCCATCGTGCAGGGCGCGCCAGGCCGTGTCCGTGTATCGCCGTGCCCACGCAGGTCCGGCACCACCCAGCGCCGACCCGATGGCATGGCCGAGATCACCTCCTGCCAGCTGCGCCCGCTCTGCGTGAAGCCGTGCAAAAGCGTCACGGGCGTGCCTTCTCCTGCGACGAAGTAGTTGAGGCGCACGTCAGCGCCCTCCACAATCGGCATCGGCAAATCGTATGGATGTAGCGCAGAGGTTCGCCGCGACGTTCGTGGATGAGCTCGCCGTCCAGGGCATCGAGTACGCGTGCGTGTCGCCGGGGTCGCGCTCGGCGCCCATCGCGATGGCCCTGCAGCGTCACCCGAAGATCAAGGTCATCATCCACGTCGACGAACGGTCGGGCTCGTTCTTCGGCCTCGGGCTGGGGAAGGCCACCGGCAAGCCCGCGGTCCTCCTGTGCACCTCGGGAACCGCGGCAGCCGAGTTCCACCCGGCCGTGGTCGAAGCCTCGTACTCGCGAACACCGCTCATCGTCGTCACCGCGGACCGGCCGCCGGAGCTGCAGGACGCGGGCGCCAACCAGGCGATCGACCAGCAGCGCCTTTATGGCACCGCGGCTCGTTGGTTCTTCGACCCGGGTACCCCTGTCGACATGCCTGGAGCCGCACGAATGTGGCGGCGGCTGGCGGCCAGGGCGGTGGCCGAGGCTGCAGGCGGCCCGGTGCACCTCAACCTGCCGTTTCGCGAGCCTCTGGTGGCGCCGCCGGGCCAGGTGCCCTCAGCGGAGGGCGAGGCCGGGCAGACGGCCACGAGCGGCCGCGTCCTGCCGACGCCGGCCCAGCTCGCGACCCTTGCGTCTGCGCTTCAGCGCGCTCGCCGGCCCCTGGTCGTGGCGGGTGAGATGCGCGACGGCGAAAGGCTCGCCCCGGCCCTGACGAGGCTTGGGCTACCGGTCCTGGCGGAACCGGGCTCCCAGCTGCGGCGGGGCGAGACCGGCGGCGCCGTCGAGTCGTACGAGGCGCTCCTTCGAGCCGGCTGGTCACTGGAGCACGGACCGGACCTCGTGATCCGCATCGGGGGCACGCCGACCTCGCGCGCGATGAACTCGTGGCTGGCCGCGGCCTCGCCGCCGACCTTTCTCATCGACCCTGACCATGCATGGCGCGACCAGGACCACCTGGCCCGTCACGTCGTCACCTGCGATCCGCAAGCTTTGCTGGAAGCGCTGCCTCCGGTGAGCCGTGCCTCCTGGCGCGACGAGTGGCTGGCCGCGGGGAAGAAAGCGGGAGCTGCGATATCGGCGACTCTGATCTCCACGCCGCTGCACGAAGGCCACGTCGTCCGCGCGCTCGCATCGCGCCTGCCCGAGGCGGCCCAGGTGTTCATCGGATCGAGCATGCCCATCCGCGCCGCCGATAGCTTCTGGCCGCTGTCCAAGCCGCAGCAGCGCTTCTATGGCAACCGCGGCGCCAGCGGCATCGACGGCCTCGTGTCCACCGGACTCGGAGTCGCGACCGGGCGCAGCGACGTACCGACCGTCCTCTTGCTCGGCGACCTGTCCGTATATCACGACATGAACGGGCTCTGGGCGATGGGGCGGCACGGGGTGAAGGCGACGGTGATCGTCTGTGACAACAACGGCGGCGGGGTGTTCAACTTCCTGCCCCAGGCGCAGCACCCGGACGTGTTCGAGGAGATCTTCGCGACCCCGCTGGGCCTGGACTTCGCGCAGGTCGCGCGCCTGTACGGCCTGGTCTACAGCCCGGTGACGGACCGCTCAGGTCTCGAGCCGGCCATCAGCGACGCGATCGACAAGGCGACCCCGACGATGGTGGTCGTTCGGTTCAAGCGCGACGACAGCGTGAGCGGCCATCGCCTGTGCTGGGAGGCGGCCGCCGCCGCTCTGCGCTCCTAGCTCTGGAGGAAGTCGAGGACGATGCGGTTGAACTCCGCCGGGTGCTCGAGGTTCGGAAGATGCGCCGCGTCATGGATGACCGCCTTGCGCACGCCTTTGATCGAATCCATCAACAGGTCGATGTTGTCAAGGACCGGTGGGATGTCTTCGTCGCCGACCACGACCAGGGTCGGTGCGGTGATCTCGTGCAGCCGGCCGATCGCGGGCGGGTCGAGATCGTCAGTTGGCGCGCTCTCGAAGTCGTTGTGCATCGTCCGGCCGTTCATGTCGAGGAACAGCTCGCGCAGCTCGCCGCCGACGTGACCCCGCGGGCGGCGCGGGCCGTCAAGAAAGAGACGTGCCTCCGCCTCGTTCAGGGCTTCGAAGTCCTTCGCCTCGTCCGCTGCCCTGACCTCGGCGAAGATCTCCGGGTACTTCTTCCCGAAGTTGGCGCCGCCCACGGCGGCACCGACGAGAACGAGCTTCGAGACCCGCGCCGGGTGATCCAGCGCGAGGTCGATGGCGAGAGCGCCTCCCATCGAGCAGCCGATGACGTGAGCCGGCTTGAGCGCGAGCTCGTCCATGAGCGCGATCGCATCCCCGACAGGCGACCATCTCCGTGGCGGCAGCTCGGATTCGCCGAATCCCCGCGCGTCCGGCCGGATGACGTCGAAATGCCTGGCGAACTCGTCCGCCTGCGGCTGCCACATGCGCGAGTCGGCGATCCCGGCGTGCAGCATGAGAATGGGAAAGCCCGCGCCTTCGCGCCGGTAGTGGATCCGGGCGCCGTTGATTTCCGTTTTCACGTGAGGGCCGTCAGCAGCGCTTTGAACTTCAGCTCCGTCTCCTCCAGCTCCTGGGCCGCGTCCGAGGTTGGCATGACACCGACGCCTGCATAAAGCCGAGCGCCGTCCTCCCACAGCAGGCCGCACCGGAGCGCGATCGCGAACTCCCCATCGCCGCTCGCGTCCATCCAGCCCACCGCGCCCGCATACCAGCCCCTCTCCATCGCCTCGAGCTCATCGATGAGCGTATCGGCGGCGGCGCGCGGCCACCCGCCGACGGCGGGCGTCGGGTGGAGGGCGGCGGCAAGCTCCAGCGCAGTCGCGGCTGGTTGGCGAAGGTCGGCCGTGACAGCGGTCGCAAGGTGCTGGATGTTCGTGAACCGGACGACCTCCGGCGGGTGAGCTGTGACCGTTTCCGAAAAAGGCTTCAACGCATCGACGACGAAGTCGGCGGCCAGCCTGTGCTCCGCGACGTCCTTGGCGCTGTCCTCCAGCCGGCGCGCGAGCCGTTCGTCTTCCGCCTCCGTCGCGCCGCGTGCCACGGACCCGGCCATGGGCTGTGCGTAGGCGCGCATACCTGATCGGCGCACGAGAAGCTCGGGCGAAGCGCCCACGAAGGCGGTGCCGTCGCCACCGGTGATGAGGTAGATGAAGCACGACGGGTATGCGGAGCGCAGCGAACGCGCCACCATGGCGGCGGCGACCACGCCATCGCCGCGCGCCATCACCTCGCGTGCGAGGACGACCTTCGCGGCTTCGCCGGCGCGCAGCCGGGCCGCCGCCGTCTCGACGGCGGCCGTCCATGACACCGGGTTGCGCACCGAGCTGACCGTGAGCGTGCGAGCTGCCCGAGTTATTGCCCGGGGCGTCTCCAGGTCGAGCAGCTCTGCCGCGTCCGGCTCGGCGGCCGTGGCGAAGGTGCGGCCCCTGGACCGCATCACCGCGAGCGCGGGCACGCGGAACAAGAGGGCGGGGAAGCCGGACCATGGCTCGCCGGGGTCGCGGTCGGGGCGGTACGCGAAGCCGCCCACGGCGATCGCGCCGCCCAGGGAAGCGCTCACGCGCCGCCACATTCGTGCCGCCGCGAGCAGCCGGTCCTCGCCGGGCTCGAAGTCGACGACTGCGCCGCCGGCATTCTCGAGCGCCACCCCGCCCGCCGCGGCGACGATGTCGAACGCCCGGCCGAGCGCGGCGACGCTGACCGCGTCGGGCATCGGCCGCTCGAGCAGCAGCACCTCGTGCCCGGCGTCGCGCGCGGAGCTCACCAGGTCGATGAGGTCGGGCGTGCGCTCGAGCTCCCAGGTGCGAACCGGAGTCGTTGCTATCACGGGCGCTTTTCGATGTGCTCGCGCGCCGCGCGCAGGAGCGTGCGCTCGAAGTGGTGGCGGACCAGCGTGCCGCTGGCCTCCAGCAGCTCGGTGAAGAGCCCGAGGAGCTTTCGCTCGGCCGCCTCGGTCTCGCCGCCCTCGGCCTGGATTCGCTCGCGCACGTGGTAGTCGAACAGGTCCACCGCCTCTTTTGCCGTGCGGTCGATGTTCGCGCTGTGCTCCTTGCCGAGCTCCATCAGGGCGCCGAGCGGGATGCCGGCCGCGATCAGCTTCATGCCGGCCGCGATCGCGTCGAGGTCATCGGCGGGGTATCGGGGCTCGTCGCCGCCTTCGATGGGCACGAGCAGCCCCGCCTGCTCCAGGCTCGACAGCAGCGGCTCGGCCACCCCGCTCCGGTCGGCGAGCTCGGCCAGCGTCAGCGTCTGGGGGGCCGACGGCCTCGTCACCGCCGCCACCAGGCCTTCGTCCGACGCCTCGAGCTCGCCGGCCAGGAAACGCTGGATCACGGTGAGCGTGAAACCTCTCTTCTGGAGGTCACGGATCCGGCGCAGACGGTCCAGGTGGGAGTCGCCATACCAGGTGACGCGGCCTTCCCGGCGGGGCGCCTCCAGCAGGCCCTTGCCCTGGTAGAAGCGGATGGTGTCCACGGCCACCCCGGCAGTCCGCGCCAACTGTTCGATCCGATACTCCATGAGTACTTACTCTAACAATGGCCGAGACGCGACGAGAGGGTCTCTAGCCGGTTGTGTTCCAGTAGTACATGCGGTCGAGCCAGTGCGGGTCGGCGCGGTAGGCGCGGGCGAAGTAGACGACCGCATCCACGTAGTCGTAGTCGAAGTTGTAGTGCAGGATCGCGTTGGTCATGTTGGCCGGCGCGCCGTTGTGGACCAGCAGGCGGGCGGCAGCGAGAATCGAGTCGTGCGGGTCCATGATGTTGCCGCCCTGGCCATATTCCTGCCAGGTTCCGGGGATGAACTGCATCGGTCCCATCGCTCCGGCCGACGAAGGGCCGTTGACCCGGCCGAAGTTGCTCTCGATGAAGTTGATCGACGCGAGATAGCTCGGGTCGACTCCGTACAGCCTTTGCGCCTCGGCGTAGAAGGACCGCAGCGAATCCAGGGGCGCGGCGTCGTTGTACGGATGGATGAAGTGCACGTTGACCAGGTAGTACTGGTCGATGCCCGCGAGGATGTAGAGCGAGTGCAGGCCGGCGATCGTGTCGTCGAAAGGTCGCGACAGCTGCGCCGGGAGGAGCGGGATCACCTTCGACTCGACGCCGGCGTAGCCGGCCACCTCGTACAGGCGCAGCTCCTCCTGGCGGGCGGCATCGCGGTATGCGTAGGCCGCCGCATCGACAGACATCTCCCAGCGGATGCGATCGGCCAGCGTGGCCGGCGCCGGCTGCGACCTCAGGGCCTGGAGCTGCGCCTGCGCCTGGGCCATCGCGACCTCGGCGCTGATGATCCGCGCCGCTTCGTGGTGAGCGCTCGGCGGCACCAGGGGATCCTGCGCCAGCACGGCGCGCGCGGGCAGTGCCAGCACGAAAAGCGCGGCGAACGCCGCCGCGGTTATCCGGCTCAGGCCGACCCCTGGATCGCGGTCAGGTCTGCTCGCTGGTCCGGCACGGACGGCAGGTCTTCCGGGTAGGGGTCAGCCGCGGTTGGGGTGCGCAGGCCGACAGAACCAAGAAGGCCGCTGATCTCGTCGCCCATCAGCTCGCCCCCCTGCGCGATCAGTGACTCCGCAGCCTGGTCGATCGCTTCCTTGTTGACGTACATGAGCCGCCAGTCGTCTATGTAGGCCGATCCCAGCAGCTGGGCAACGATCCGGCGCGCACGCGGGTTGTGAAGGACCGCGCCCTCCCACGTCGATTGCTCGTGCACGCCCTGCGTTATCTCGGAGACCGAGATGAGCTGCTCACCGATGTTGGCCGCCTTCGCCGACATCTCCGGATCGAGATCGTCCGGCCCCATCCCGATGGTGCCCACCATCCGGCACGCCATCGCCGTCGCCATCCGCAGGTCTTCGTAAACACCGGCAGAGTTCTCGCCGTAGAAGACACGCTCACACGCGATCGAACCGAGGTCGTGACGTATGTCGGCGGCCAGCTGCGAACGAAACCGCGATCCGCCCCACTGCTCTTCCGTGGGCAACGAAAGGTGGTAGCCGCCGATCTCGCCGCGGGCGCTCGCTCGGCGGCGAATCGAGAGCCGGACGTGCGCGTGGTCCGACTTGAAGAAGTTGGACGCAACCGCGTGGCCCAGCTCGTGGCGCGCGATCGCGATCTTGTCACGCTCGCTGTACTCGACCGGTATCGCGAGTCCGGCTTCGACATTACCCATTGCCTCGCGGATGTCATTCCAGTTGAGTGCCTCGCGCCCGTTCTCGAAGGCGTAGAGCAGCGAGAGCGACAGCACCTGTTCGATGTCCGCAGGCGAATAGTTCTCTGTGATCCGCGCGAACTCCTCGCGCCGGCTTGGCGTGTCGAGCTCGGGGTCGTGTCTCTTCTTGTCGAAGTAGAGGGCCGCGATGTCCTTTCGGGCCTCGCGCTTGGGCATGAGGAACACGATCTGCCGCCCGAAGCGTCCCGGCCTGGTCACCGCCTCGTCCAGGACCGACGGCCGGTTGGTGGCGCCGATGAACATGATGTTCCAGGCGGGAGATTTCAGCGGTGGGATGCGCAGGTTCAGCCTGGTGCCGTTGAAGCCGATGACCCTCGGCACGAACAGGCCGTCGAGAGTGAGGTTGAGGAGCGCGCGGAACTGGCGGACGAAGAAGGGCGGGTTGTCGATGCCGTCCATGAGGACCAGCAGCATGTTCAGCCCGAGCTGGCCACCGCCCATCATCCCTCCCATCATTCCGCCCATCGCTCCGCCGCCCATGCCGCCTCGCCTCTGGGCCAGGGCGTCGATCTCGTCGATGAAAACGATGCAGCCGCCCCAGACCTTGGCGCGCTTGCGTGCGGCGCGAACCATCAGGTAGACGCTGAGGGCGTCGATGCCGAGGAACATGCCGGCGAACGAACCGCCGCTGGCGATGTAGATGGGAACGTGCAGAGAAGACGCGATCGCCTTGGCCAGCATCGTCTTGCCGGTCCCCGGAGGGCCGACCATCAGCACCCCGCGCTCGCGCTTGCCACCCGCTTTGACGAAGAGGCGGCCGTGTTCGATGAGGCGGAGGATCTTCCTCATCTCGCCGACCGCGGCCTTCTGCCCGCGGACGTCATCCATGTTGACCCCGAAGTTGGCGTCGTCGGGGTTGATCATGGTCTTGCCGATGCGCGTGTAGAGGTAGAAGGGGCCGAAGAAGAGCATGAAGTTGGCGCCGAGCAGGAAGAACAGGTACACGAGCTGGGTCAACGCCAGCTGCAGGAAGTCCGGGAGTGCGGTCAGCGCGTCTTCCGGCAGCAGGCCGAACATCAGGTAGGCCGCGCCGAAGTAGATGATCGGAATGAAGGACAGGAAGATGGCGCGCTTCCAGAACACCGCGCGGTTGGTCTCGACGGTGCGCTCGAGCACGTCGGTTTGGGGGACGATCCGCTCCCGAACGATCAGCCAGCGGCGAGCGATGCTGAGCAGGCCGCGGAAAAGCAGCATCGCCACGACCGAGTAGACGAGCGACCAGCCGATTCCGTACTGGAGGTAGATGTCGGCGAACGCGAACGCCGAGGCGCCGACGAAGAACGTGAAGATCCAGAAGATGATCACGGCTGGCTATCTCCCTATACGGCTTGAGGTTTTCTCCAGCTTACCTGCACCTGGACGAACGAGGGCCAGGATGACGACGACGCCGATGCCCAGTGCGATCAAGAGATCCCCCGGGCTGTAGGCCCCTTTCACGGGCCACGGAAACCCGATCCAGTCGGCAAGCCAGTTCAGGTTCGTGCCAGGCCCCATCAGGACGTACTGGCCCAGATGGCCCCGCTGGACGAGGACGCCCGCGAGCTCGGGCGCAACGGGCATGCGGGCGCCGTTGGCCAGGATCACGACCAGGTTCAGCGCGGCGCCGGCCGTCACCAGCCACACGCCGGCCAGGCGTTTGACGTGCAGGGCGGTCCAGGCGACCAGCGCCGCGAGAGCGGCTGCGTACACGTACTGCACCCCGTCGATTCGGTTGAGCGGGGTCAACAGCACGGCTTCCCTGATCACCAGCACTACGAGCACGAACCATGGCCAGCGAAAACGCAGGGTGGCGAGGTTGCCGATCTTCCCGCCGGCGGCGACGCCGATGACGAGCCCGACGACAAGCGGGACGAGGACCAGCACGCGCGGAGATCTCTACTCGGCGGCGAGCCGCGACGCCGTCCCGGCCAGCACCTTCACGCCGATCTCGAGGGCGCTCTCGTCGATGCGGAACCCCGGCGAGTGGTGGGCGGGCGGAGTCTCTCCCGGCGGCATGGCTCCGAGCATGAAATAGCAGCCCGGGATGCGGGTCAGGAACTCCGCGAAGTCGTCGCTCACCGTCAGCGGGCGGCCCAGGACGCTGGCCTTGTCGCCGATCGACGAACCTGCGACGTCGAGTACCGTGCGCGTGACGTTGGGCGCGTTCATGAGCGGTACGGTTCCGTGCACCAGCTCGAGGTTCGAGCGCACCTCGAACTCAGAGTCGACCTCGTGCAGAAGGTCGCGGAGCCGGCCCAGCGCCTCCTCGCGGAGGGACGGCGTGAAGGTGCGCAGGCTGCCCTTGACCGAGACGCCGCGCGGGACGATGTTCCAGGCACCGTCGCTGTAGATGTTGCCCACCGTCGTGTGGCACTGCACGCCCTCGTGCTCCAACCCCTCCACGACCGTGTGCAGGCGCTCGATGAGGAACGCCTGGGCGGAGAGCACGTTTCCGCGCCGTCCCATCATGCCGCCGTGCCCACCCGGTCCCGAAAAGCTGATCTCGTAGGCATCCGACCCGGCCCACATGAGGCCAGGGCGGGTGATCACCGTCCCCGACTCGGTGAAGCTCGTGACGTGCAGTCCGATGACCGAGTCCGGGTGATGGTCGTCGAGCAGGCCCTTCGCGATCATCGCCTTGGCGCCGCTGACGATCTCTTCGGCGGGCTGGAACACGAAGAGGTAGCGGCCGCTCACATCCCAGATCCGGTCGACGAGGGTGCGCGCGACGCCGACCATGATTCCCATGTGAGCATCGTGGCCGCAGGCGTGCATGCGGCCGTCCGCGCCCGACGCGAACTCGACGCCCGACTCTTCGTGGATCGGCAGCGCGTCGATGTCGGCGCGCAGCATCACGGTCTTGCCGGGTTTGCCGGTGTCGAGCACCGCCACCACGCCCGTCTCGGTCGGGCAGGGCTGCAGCTCGAGGCCCAGCTCACGCAGCCGCTCTCCCAACCGCGCGCTCGTCTCATGCTCGCTGAAGCTCACCTCCGGGCGGCGATGGAAGTACCGGCGCAGCTCGATGACCTCGTCGACGACGGAGCGGCTGGGAAGCGGGGTCGTCGACCGCCCTTCGCTCATTGGATCGACACCAGGCTGTAGCCCCGAGCCGTGGCGCGCACGAAGTTCTGCCCCAGCCCCTCTTCCAGCTCGTCCAGGCGCCGGCGCAGCGTCAGCAGCGCCGAGTGCACCGTCGAGTGGGCAGCATCGGTTCGGAACAGCCCCGCCTGGATGAGGTCTCGCGCGGTGGCCGGCTTGGAGCCCTGGGACAGGTGCAGCAGCAGGGCCGTCTGCTGCGGAGTCAGGCGGATCTCGCGCCCGCCGAGCTTGACGGTGCGCCGCGTCGGGTCGAACTCGAGCCGCCCGAACTTGTAGCTCCCGGGCCGGCCGGTACCTCGCTCGACGAGACGCGCGGCGAGGTCGGAGTAGATGTGGGCCATCGGGACGTTGCCCTTGACAAAGTAAGAGCTGGCGCCGAGCTCGTAGGCGTGGCGGATCGCGGCCGAGTTGACCTGTGCCGCCGAGAGCACGATCACGGGCAGGCCGGGGTGGTGCTCGCGGATCCAGGTCAGGAGCTCGAAGCCGGAGTCCTCGCTCTCGTCGAGGACGAGGTCCAGGAGAACGGCCGCCATGCGCTCCCGCGACAGGAGCTCTTTGGCTTCTAGGGCCGACGAGGACGCGGACGGGCGGTAGCCGAGGTCGTGCAGGTCGATGCTGAGCTGCTGCTGCATGGCCGCCTCGTCCTCCACGACCAGCACCGCCGAGCCGAGGACTTCCGCCGGTCTGAAGACCTCCAGGCCGGGAGGAAGCGGAGGAAGCCGTACCTCTCGAATCTTGTTACGCTGGCGTATAAAGCTGTGGTTTTCCAAGGAGGCGACTACATCATTCTTTACGATTATTGTCGGGGTGTGAACATTCAATCTCGACGGTGTCAGTGCATACTCTGCCCTGAGCCTGGCAGTAGTTGGAAAAACAAAGGGGTGATATGGGGATGACGTGGAAGTTCAAGGCACTACGGATCGCGTTGGGGCTTGGCGTCGTGGGCGCACTGGCGCTGGCGCTGGCCGCTGACTTCGCCGACGACCTTCTTTCCTTCTGGTTTTAACCGAAGGCAACTAGACTTCCTCTCCCCGGCGCTCTCGGGAGCGCCGGATCGCGGGCGGGAGGAGCGCGTAGAGATCTGCGCGGTCGACCGCTTTGCTCATGTACCCGACGACGTCTGGATCGTCGGTGCCTGATGGAAACACCGGATATGCCGTATAGAAGATCACAGGCAGCTTCTGTCCGCGCGCCCTCAACTCGCCGAGCAGGCCCCAGCCGTCCATCGGCTCGGGCAGCATCAGGTCGATGATCGCGACCTCGGGTTGGTCCGACTGCGCCTTCTCCAGCGCCTGGTCGGCGTCCTCGGCCATGGAGACCTTGTATCCGAGCATGCGCAGGTCGGTTTCCAGGATCACCCTCCAGGCGCGCTCGTCATCGACCACCAGGACCGTGGAGCCGCGCAAATCTTCGGGAGTGGGCGCGATTGGCTTGGGCGGAGTGAACGGCAAGGGGATTCTGGCGCAGTATATCGGTGGCAATGGCGAGTCCCGCCCGTAGCACGCTAAAGGACCGCCGGCCGTCCCGCCCTGCCGAGGGCCCGGAGCTCAATGGGAACCGACACGGGAGACCGGCGGTCGGCCGCCGGCCGCACCCCGAAACGCCGGCGCCGAACCCGGCCGCCCTGGTTCACGAGCTGGGCAGCTGCGTCACCGAGGCCGACATCGTCCAGGTCCTGTACCGAGGCCTCCACCCGCTCTTCGGCTACGACGTGGTCAACCTGCACATCCTGGAGCGCGAGGGCTGGTACCACTCGCTCCAGATGGACTCTGGCGTGCTCCAGGACTTGCTCCGGAAGCCACTGGTCGCCTCGGTCTTCGCCCAGCAATACGCCAACCCCAGGACTACGGTCATTCCACTCGCCCCCAAGCACATGCTGGCGGCCAAGGGACCCGGCGCCGGGCGCCAGACCAAGTTCGCGATCTGGGTCCCGATCGAGCACCAGGGCGAGGTCATCGGCAGCGTCATCTATCAGTCGCGCCGCAGCCGGCGCGTGCCGCCGTCGGAGATCACGTTCCTGGACGACGTTCATCGCCGGCTTGGCGTGCTGGTCGCGAACGCCTACCTGAACGAGCTGACCCGCAACCAGGCACGCCGCCTGGAGGCGCTCAACAGCATCGCCAGGGCCATGGCTTCCACGCTGGACGAGGCGAGCGTCCTGACCGCGCTGCACGCCACCCTCAGCCAGCTCCTGCCAGTCGACGTGCTCCACATGGCGGCCCTCGAGCCGGATAAGCCTGACCGTGTGCGCCTGCTGAACGTGGAAGTGGACACGGCGCCGACGTCGCGCTGGGTGGCCATGAGGTCGCGCCAGGTTGCTGCCGTGCGCACGCTCGTGCGCGACCCGAAGCCGCTCCTCATCCATGAGCCGGGATCGTCTTTGTGGGTCCCGATCAAAGAAGGCGGCGACGTGCGTGGCGCGCTGGGCATCGAGACCAAGAAGTCGTACGCATACGAGGCGTCCACGGCCGCCTTCCTCGAGCTGGTGGCTGACGAGGTCACGCTCGCGCTTCGCAACGCGCGCAGCTACGAGGCGATCGAGGGCCAACGTCGCCGCCTCGAGGTGGTCAACTCCGTCGGCCGCCGGCTGGCATCCAGCCTGGACCGCTGGTCGATCATGCGCACCTTGCGCGAGGAGCTTTCCAACTTCCTCGAGTTCGACGGCTTCATCCTCGCCACCATCACGCAGTCGAAGGAAGGGCCGGTGGCCGAGGGCTACCAGTACGTCGCCGGGGTCGAGGAGGTGGTGCCGCCGGTGGCGCTGGCGGTGGCCGGCCCATCGCGCGAGGCATATGAGAGCGGACGGCCGGTGCTGATGCGCAGCAACCCATACGCCCGCGCGTTCACTCGCAAGGGCCTCGAGAGGGAGCGGTGGAACGTCGGCGGGGGCGCGGCCATCTTCCCATCGGGTCCTCCCGGCGACCCTCGCCTCATCTCGCGCTCCTTCGTCTGGGTGCCCGTGCTCAGCGGCGACCGGATCACCGCCATGCTTTCGCTGCAGTCGTACCGCGAGGCCGCTTTCGACGATTGGCACGTGAAGCTCCTGCAGGACGTGGCCGCGTACGTGAGCCTTGCCCTGGCCAACGCCGATCACTTCGCCGAGGCGCAGGCTGAGAGGGCGCGGCTGGAAGCCCTGCACGTGCTCGAGATGGGCGTCGCCGGAGCATCCGACGAGAGCCAGATCGCGGACGCGGTGTTCGGGGCGGTCAGCGACTACACCGAAGCCACGCATGTCGTGCTCGTCTACCTCGACGTCGGCGGCAACGTCGCCGGCTTCACGGGCGAGCGGGGCGGCCCGACCGGCACGCTTGGCCCGGTGCCCATCGGCGAAGCGCCATTCTTCCGGCGCATGATCGCCGCGGGCGGGCAGGTGCTGGACTCGGTCGAACCTGTCGACGACGACCTCGCCGGACCGGTCGGCGACTACATCTTCTCGCGCCGGCCCAGCGAGGTCGTCTGGGTGCCGATCCAGGGCGAGCGAGTTGTTGCGGGCATCTCAGCCCTGCGTGACGACGGCGGCCGGTTCCAGCCGGCTCATCTGAAGCTGCTCGAGGCGGCCGCGCCGGTCGTGGGTATCGCCCTGCGGACGATGCGTCTCCACCACGCCAACGAGCTCGCGCTGGCCCAGTCGGTGCGCATCCAGGAGCTCGCGGCGCTCGCCGGCCACGAGCTCATGAGCGTGGTGTCGAACATCGCCGACCAGGCCCGGACCATGCTCGAATCGGGCGGGGTCGCATGCTGGGCGTTCGACACCGAGGGTCGTATCAGCGCGACGCGCGGCAGCGGGGACCCCGCCGCCGAATCGGTCCTGGCGTGGGCCGGCCTCGACTCCGAGGACAGCTGGCGCGAAGCGCCCACCGGCGTGCTCACCGGCAGCTCCAACGGCCAGGCCTGGAGCCTCATCCCTCTCTGGTACGGCGATCGCCTCGTCGGCGCCATCGGTTCCGTCCACGCGGCGACGTACATGGCCGAGCCGCCACCCGCGCTCGACTTCGCTCGCCACGCCGCGGTGGCCATCGAGAACTCCCGACTGGTGGCCGAAACGCGGGGCCGCATCAGCACCCTGGAGGCGGTCGCCGCCTTCACCCGGCTGACACCGACGGAGCCCGATCGCGCACGATCCGAGATGGGTCGCCTGGTGGGGGACGCACTCGCCGGCTCGCATGGAGAGCTGTGGCTGCTCGAGGAAGGACACCTCGTCCGCCGCGCGCCCGACGGCGAGGTGGCGCCCAGGGTGCCCGTCGACGAGCCCGCCCAGCTGCTCCGCGCGCTCGCCACTCCGACCGGGAGCCGCAGGATGCGAGCCCTACTCGACCTGCTGGGCGCCGCGCCCGACGCCTTCGGCATTCCGATCGAGGTCGAAGGCCGGCTCGTCGGCTTGCTCGCGGCGCGAATGACAGCGGGCGCGTCCGAAACCCGGCGTCTCGCGACGGTCCTTGCTGGCCAGGCCGCGGTGCTGATCGGCCAGCTCGAGCTGGTCGATGCGCTCGAGCGCGAGCGCCAGATGATGAACGCCATCCTCAGGCACTCGCCGGTGGGGGTCATGCTCGAGGATGCGACCGGCCACATCGTGTACGCGAACCCGGAGGTCGAGTCCATCTACCACCTACACGCCGCGGACATGCCGGGCAAGAAGCTCTCCGAGATCTATGCGGCCGCGGGCGCGGAGCGTGGCGAGGAGGACCAGGCGGATGGAACGCTCGAGCTGCGCATGGGCGACCCCGTGCGCATCGTTCATGTACGTCGCGTGGTCATCCCGGGACTCGAAGGCGAGCCCGCCGGCGACCTCACCCTGCACGAGGACGTGACCGCCCAGCGTCTCGCGCTGGAGGCGAAGGACCTCATGCTCCGGGCGATCGGCCACGAGGTCCGAAGCCCAGCGGCGGCGATGAAGAACACGCTGGCGGGCATCATGCAGTGGGAAAGCACCATCGATGCCTCTGGGCGCCGCGAGCTGCTGCAGGAGGCATACGAATCCTCCGACCGGCTCTTGAGCCTGGTGGAAAGCCAGCTGATCATCGCCAAGCTCGAGACTCGCCATTTCGAGCCGACCCCCGAGCAGGTGGACCTGTCATCCGCGCTGGAGGGCGTGATGGGAGTCATCCGCCATCGTTATGCGGAGCGCGCTCTCGCCGTCGAGATCAACCTGCGCGAAAGCCTGCAGCCCGCGTTCTGTGAGCCGGCTCACCTGGCGCAGGTGCTCACGAACCTGATCGGCAACGCGCTGGAGTACACGTCGGGGGCGGTTTCAGTGCAGGCTCGCGCGGCATCGCGTGGCTGGCTCGAGGTCACGGTCGGCGACCGCGGGCCCGGCCTGCCCGCCGGCAGCATTGAGGGTCTTTTCGAGAAGACGGGGCCGGCCGGACGCAACCGGTCTCAGGGAGGCCTCGGGCTCGGTCTTTACCTCTGCCGGCTCGTCGTCGAACGCAGCTTCGGCGGCCGGATCTGGGTCGCCTCCAGCGATCGTGGCGGCACGACGTTCAAGTTCACCGTGCCCGCCATCTCGGTGTCGACAGGCAAGACACCGACCGGGGAATCCGTTTCCTCCAGTAGGTAGTGGCGATTCGACGTGGCGGAGCCGCGGCACGGCGCCAGGCTGCAAACGGGCCTCTGTGGGTGAGAGTCGGCGGCGGGATGGAATCCATCCCGGAGCACGCGCGCCACGGCCCCGCCGACCGCGACTTCCCGCCGCCAGGCGGCCCGTGGGAGCCGCTGTCGCTGAACGGGCGGCTGGTGGGCTGGGCCGAGCACGCGGGCCTCGCGCAGGCGAGGCGGTGCGAGGAGCTGGGCGAAATGCTGGAGGAGGAACAGCGGGCGTACCTGCTCGGACGCCTGGGGCACAAGCTCCGCTCGTCCGTGCTCGCCCTGCAGGAATCGGCTCGCCAGGCGGCCTTCGGGCGTCCCGAGCTCATGGAGGCCATCTTCGAGCTGGCGCAAGAGGTCGGACGCCGCGCGGCCGCCGTCGAAGCGGCGGCGATCCAGCCCAAGGATGCTGCACGTGGTGTGGTGCTCGGGGCGGTGCTGAACCTCGCGCTTCCCATCGCTGCTCGTGAGCTGCCGCCCGGGGCGGTCGTGGTCGGTTCCGAGCCCGCGTTGGTGGAGGCGTTCACGCGCATCCAGGACTGGATGGGCGGGCCTGGGATGACCATCGCCGCCGAGCCGGTCGGCTCCTGGTGGAAGATCAGCGTGGCGCCGGGTGGCGAGCGGCGCCCGCTGCCCGTACCGGAGATGGGCGAGCCCTTGATCCGCCTGATCGTCGACACACAGCTCGAAGGCTGGCTCGACGCGGGCCGGCCCGACGGCGCCGACGTATACCTGCAAGCGCAATCGTCTCGTTGACAGTAGAGGCGCGGCCGGAGCCCCTCGACGGATCTTCGGCGCCCATGCGGCCCATCTGCGTTGTTGCGGCCTCCGCTCCTCGCTTGCGTATCACCGAATGCGCGCGCTCCGGTGCTCGGCCGCGCCTAGCATCTGGGCCACCTGGTCACCGAATCTCTCGCCGAGGTCTCCGCCCGTGCCTCTAGTCCACCGCGTCGTCGCGCCCAACCCCGGTCCTTACACGGGCCCGGGCACCAACACGTGGATCATCGAGGCGGGGCCGGTGGCCATGGTCATCGACCCAGGCCCCGACGACGACAAGCACCTCGCCGCCCTCGAAAAACGCCTTCGCTCGACCACTGTCGGCGTCGTGCTCGTGACGCACTCGCATCCCGACCACCTGGCGCTGGCGGAGCGGCTGGCGCAGCGGCACCGGGCGTCCGTGCGGCGGTTCCCGGAGCTGGGAGACCAGGACATCGTGCGTACCGGCAACATCAACCTGACGGCGCTGCACACGCCAGGCCACAGCGCTGATCACCTGAGCTTCTGGCTGGCCGAGGACCGCGCGCTGTTCACCGGCGACCTCGTCCTTGGGCACGGCAGCTCGATGGTCACCTATCCGGAGGGCGATGTCGCGCAGTACCTACGCTCACTCGAGCGGCTGGCGGCGCTCAACCCGCGAATCCTGTTTCCGGGGCACTGGGACCCGGTGACCGACGCAATGGGGAAGCTGGAGGAGTACCGCACGCACCGACTCGCGCGCGAGGCCCAGGTGCTCGCCGAGGTGAGGCGCGGTCGCGGCACCGCCCCGGAGCTGACTCGCCGCGTTTACGGCCCCGAGCTGGGCGGCGAGCTGATGGTCGCGGCCGAGATGACGCTGCGAGCACACCTCAAGAAGCTGGTCGACGATCGCGTCGTAAGCGTGGGCACGATCAAGGGTCAAGAGGTCTACGAAACGCCCGTATCGTAGGCGCATGACCGAGCGGGCGCCCATTCTGTCGATCTCGGCCAAACAGCTCGAGGCGTGGCTTTCCTCACACTCTGAGCCGGCATATCGCCGCCACCAGGTGTGGGGCTGGCTGGCGCGGGGAGCGGCGTCGTTTGACGAGATGCGCGACGTGCCGAGGGCGCTTCGCGCAGAGCTCGACCGCGATTTTCGCATCACGTCGCTGCGCCCGGCGGCGGTGTCGCAGGCTGACCGCGGCCTCACCACCAAGACCCTTTACGAGCTGGACGGCGGGCACTCGGTGGAGTCGGTGGTCATGCGCTATGCGGACCGCTCGACGCTCTGCATCTCGTCGCAGGCCGGTTGTCCCATCGGCTGTCCCTTCTGCGCCACGGGGAGATTTCCGTTCGGGCGCAATCTCAAGGCCAACGAGATCGTCGAGCAGGCACTTGACGCGGCTCGCATGCTCACCGCCGAGGGCAGGCGCCTTTCGCACGTCGTCTTCATGGGCATGGGTGAGCCGATGGCCAACTACCAGGCCGTGATCGAGTCGGTGCGCCGCCTGTCGGATCGCGAGCTGGTGGGCATCAGCCCGCGTCGCATCGTCGTCTCCACCAGCGGGCTCATCCCGCGCATCGTGCAGCTCGCCGAGGAGAAGATCCCCGTGACGCTGGCGATCTCTCTCCATGCGGCTCGCGATGAGCTGCGCGACGTGCTGGTGCCGATCAACCGCAAGTACCCGGTCGCCGAGCTCGTCGGTTCAGCCCAGGCCTACGCGGACAGGACGAGCCGGCGCGTCAGCTACGAATGGGTGCTCCTTGCCGGCGTCAACGACACCGAGCGCGACGCGAAGGAGCTGGGCGCGCTGCTGCGCGGCAAGCTCGCGCACGTCAACCTCATTCCATTCAACCCCGTCGAAGGGACTCCGTATCGCGCGCCCCAGCGCTCGGGCGTGCGCCGTTTCAGGGAGCTTGTGGAAGCGCAGGGCTTGACCGTGACGGTGCGCGACACGCGGGGGCGCGACGCCGACGCCGCGTGCGGACAGCTGCACGAGCGCGTGATGCGCGAGCGACAGTCGGTCCAAGCGTCATAGGCCGCCTCTACACCGGCACATCGGGTTTCAGCTACTCAACCTGGAAGGGCAGCTTCTATCCAGCCGGCCTGCCTGCTGCGCGCATGCTCGCCTACTACGCCGAACGGCTGCGTGGGGTCGAGCTCAACGGCAGCTTCTACCGCACGCCGCCCGAGACCACCCTGGTCAATTGGGCTGAGGGGACGCCTGCGGATTTCCGCTTCTGCATGAAAGCCCATCGCGGGCTCACCTACTCGGCGGATGCCTTCGACCGCATCGGGCTCGCACGCATCGTCGGCGAGCGCCTCGCTCCCCTTGGCGACAGGCTCGGTCCCGTCCTGCTGCAGTTTCCGCCGGCCCGCCGGCGCAACGCGGCCCTCCTGGACGGACTTCTCGGAGCGCTTGGGCGTCCGGCGGCCGCGGAGTTTCGCCATGAGTCGTGGTTCGACGACGACACCTACAGCGTCCTGAGCGCGCACGGGGCCGCGCTCGTCGTCACCGACGAGGAGAAGTGGCCGCGAGCGCCGCTTGTCGACGTCGCTCCCATCGCATATTTCCGGCTGCGGCGCGGCTACACCGCGCGGACCCTCGCGCCCTGGATTGACACCATGCGGACCGCGCTCGGTGCGCATGACGAGGTGCACGTGTACTTCAAGCACGACCCGCCCGCACCGCGCCTGGCGCTGCGGATGCAGCGGGCGCTCACGGGCTAGGCGGCCGCCGCGGGCTCTGCGGCCTTGGGTTCGCGCGAACGCCGAAGGAGGATGTGGATGGCGACGACCGCGATCACGACCATCAACAGCGACGCCAGCTGTGCCTGCCGCAGGCCGAAGATGATGGCCGGGTCGGTGCGGAGGTAGCTCAGCCAGAACCTTCCCAGGGCGTACAGGCCCAGGTAGATCAAGCCAAGGACGCCTTCCGGGAGCTTCGCCTTCAATCGCTGATGAAACGGAAGCAGCAAGGCGAGCAGGGCGAGCGTGAGGATCATCTCGTAGGCGACCTCGGGGTGCACCACCTGGCCGGGCTGGCCGAGCGTGTCCGGGTTCACGTACTCGACGCCCCACGGCAGGTTGGTGGGCGTGCCGTGGTGCTCGCCGTTGATGACGTCGCCGATACGGCCGATGGCCAGACCGATCATGGCCGCCGGCCCGCCCGCGTCGATTACCTTCCAGAACGAGAAGCGCGACCGGCGCGCCCAGATATACGCCCCGACCCCGGCGCCGAACAAGCCGCCCCACTGGCTGATGCCGCCCTCGTTGATGTAGATGATGTGTGCCAGCTGGCCGGAGAAGAACTTGAAGTTCTCCCAAACGTAGAGGGCGCGCGCTCCGACCAAGCCGAGCACCACCATCCAGGTCACCCCATCCGCGCCGTGGCTGACGTCGACGTCGTCCTTGCCGAGCAGCCATAGGCCGAGCCTTGCGGCGGCGAGGATTCCGAGCACGGAGAAGACGCCGTGCCACGTGATGAGCAGGGGCCCAAGCCGAAACAGGTTCGGTTCGAGGTCGATGACGATGGCTAGGAACATCACGGCCGCAGCGCTCTCTTGATGCGCTCCATCGCCACCTCCTTGGGCAGCAGCGCGAGCGTGTAGTGGATCGGCAGCGAGACCTTCTTGCCGGTCAGGGCAAGGCGGATGGGAGTGTAGAGCTTGTTCTTGCTGATGCCGGTTCGGCTAACCACGCCTTCGAGAGCGTGCTCGACCGGCGCAGGCTGCCACTCAACGTCCTCGAGCGCGACCAACACCATCTCGAGGCGTCCCGCCCCCTCTGGGTCGAGAGGCGGCGGCCCTGGATCCTTCCACAGGTACTCGAGGTAATCGGCCGCATCCGCGAGCCTGGTCATACGCGTCTTCAGAGCCGGCACCGCGGCCATGATGGTGGCCTCGTCGAGGCTGGGAACGAACGGCTTCAACCTGCGTGCGAGCTCGTCGTCGTCCAGGGCGCGGATCCATTCGCCGTTGATCCAGTTCAGCTTGTCCCAGTCGAATCGAGCGCCGGCATGCTGCACGCGTTCGAAAGAGAAGACTTTCACGAGCTCGTCGAACGTGAAGATCTCCTGCGCCGTGCCCGGGTTCCAGCCCAGGAGCGCGAGGTAGTTGATCAGCGCCTCCGGCAGGTAGCCCTGCTCGCGGTACAGCATGAGGTTCGACTCGGGGTGCTTGCGCTTGGACAGCTTGGCGCCGTCCCTGGCCAGGATCAGCGGCATGTGCGCGTACGCGACGGGCCGCTCATAGCCGAGGGCGTCGACGATCATCAGTTGGTACGGCGTGTTCGAAAGGTGCTCTTCGCCACGGATCACGTGGCTGATCTTCATGGTCGCGTCATCGACCGGGCTCGCGAACTGATAGGTCGGATAACCGTCGGACTTCATCAAGATGAAATCGCCGATGAGGTCGGCATCGAACGCCATCTCGCCGCGGATCATGTCCATGAACACGATCTTGCCGCCGGGGACTTTGAAGCGGACCGCGAACTCGACGCGGTCTTTGGGCGGGTCGATCAAGCACCGGCGCGAGTACCTGTACGGCCGCTTTTCGGCCTGGGCCTGCCTTCGCTCGGCCTCGAGCTCGTCCGGTGTGCAGTAGCACTTGTAGGCCTTGCCCTCGGCGAGGAGCTTCGCGGCGTGCTCTCTGTAGATGTCGACCCGTTCGGACTGCCGGTACGGCGAAAAAGGGCCGCCCCTGTCAGGGCCCTCGTCCCAGTCGAGACCCAACCACCGCAGTGACTCGTAGATCAGCAGCTCGTACTCGGGACGGTTGCGCTCGACGTCGGTGTCGTCGATGCGGAGCGCGAACACTCCTCCCTGCTGGCGCGCGAACAGGACGTTGTACAGGGCCGTCGAGGCCGTTCCCAGGTGGGCGAACCCGGTCGGGCTCGGCGCGATGCGCACGCGAATCGGAGAGGCGTCAGGCACCGCCATATGCTACGGACGTGCCTGGAGTGCTCGCGCTGGCGGGAGGAAACGAGTTCAACCCGGGCAACGAGGAGCAGGACCGCGTCCTGGTCGAGAACGCCGGCTCGGGGCCCGCTTATGTCGTGCCCACGGCGGCCGCGCGGCAGGGTCCCGATCGAGCGGTCGCGCACGCGCGGGACTGGTTCCGCCGGCTCGAGCTCGACCTGGAAGAGCTGCCCGTGCTCAAGCGGGGTGACGCCACGTCTGCCGAGCTGGCGGAGCGCGCGCGTGCGGGCCGATTCTTCTACCTGGTGGGCGGCGATCCGGGGCTGGTCGCGCAGGTGCTGCGCGGCTCGGCCGTGTGGCGCGCGATGTTCGCGGCGTGGCGTGACGGGGCGTCGCTCGCGGGCTCCTCGGCCGGTGCGATGGCTCTCTGCAGCCACACCCTGGTGCGAGCCGTCTGGCCCAACCGCTTCAATCGCCGGCCGGCCGACGCATTGGGACTCCTTGCCCGCACCGCGGTCCTGCCGCACTTCGATACGTTCGGCCACCGCTGGGCGGAGTCGGCGCAGGCGGCGGCGCCGGAGCTGACCCTGCTCGGCATCGACGAACGCAGCGCGGCGGTGTGGCGCGAAGGAACCTGGAGAGCGATGGGGCCCGGCTCGGTGACGGTGATCAAAGGCGCGAAGGTCGGGCGCTTTGCGTCCGGTCAGGAGGTGATCGGCTTGCGCGCCCCCGCCCGTATGCTTCCGAGCCAGTGATCGGGACCGCACGCCGCACGCCCAGGTCGATCCAAGCGGGGTTCGTGGACATCGGCTCGCTGCGGGTGCACCACATGCGCGGTGGCCGCGGGTCGCCTGTGGTCTTCATCCACGGTTTGGGCTCGTCCGGCTATATGGAGTGGCGCTACAACCTGGAGGCCACGGCGGCGCGGCATCGTGTGTTCGCGCCGGATCTTCCGGGATACGGCCGCACCGAGAAACCCCGCGCGCGTTACACCATCCAGTACTTCGCGCGCTTCGTTGAACGCTACATCGAAAATCGCGGCCTGCGTTCAGCCGTGATCGTCGGCGCCTCGCTCGGCGGACGGATCGCGCTCGAGCTCGCGTTGGAGGAACCGCGGCTCGCCCGCAAGCTCGTCCTGGTCAATACGCTTGGCCTTGGCACGCCACAGGTCGGGTTGGCCCAGATGGCGTATGGCCTCGTGACCATCCCGCGCGTGGGAGAGGCGGCGATGGGATTCGCGCGCGACGCCCTGCACTGGGCATCGCCCAACATGATCCGCCGGGTGGCCGCTCGCTACGCCGGCACGACCTCAGACCTCGATAAGGCGCTGGACGATGCCTACCTGGACGACCTTCGTGAGCTGTACGCGACCGATGCGTTCCACAACGCGTACCTGTCCACGGTCAGGTCGCTGGTCAATCCACGCGCCCTGTTCGGAGGACATCACGACGTGACCGCCAGGTTGAACGAGATCAAGGTCCCGCTGCAGCTCATCTGGGGCGTGGACGATCCACTTTTTCCCGTCGCCCACGCGACCCGCGCCCACGCACTCGTCGCGCACTCGCGACTGGCCGTCATCGAGGGCGCCGGCCACTCACCGCAGGCCGAGCGGCCGGAGGAGTTCAACCGCGTCCTCCTCAACTTCCTCGACGCCTGACGGGCCGGCGCCGCCGGCGCCAAGGCAGTACACCGGGCCGGAGTACCGGGCGCTCGTCGGCGCCCCGCTCGATCCCCTCGTCCACCCAGACCCGCGGCACCCGCCCCGCCTCTACAGGCTGATTCGCCGAATCGTCCGCTGGCTCGTGCTGCACCTGTTCCGCGTCACGGTCACGGGGGCCGAGAACATTCCCGCGCCGCCTTACATCATCGCGGCCAACCACCAGGCCTGGTTCGACCCCGCCTTCATCATCCCGTTCTTTCCGGAAGCCCCGATGGTCTACACGATGGCCAAGCGGGAGACGGTGTTCAACCGCGAGTGGAAGCGCCGCCTGCTGCCGCTGATCGGGGTGTTTCCCATCTCGCCAAATCGCGGCGAGCTCGACGAGGCCGGCTTGCGCACGGTCTATCAGATACTGGATCGTGGAGGTGTCGTCCTCATTTTTCCTGAAGGCCGCTACTCGCGCGGCCGGGCGCTGCGGCCGCTGAAGGTCGGCATCGGCTACTTCGCCCTGCAGGCGGGCGTGCCCCTTGCGCCGGTCGCCGTGCGGGGCACGGACCAGCTGCGCCCCTTCAGCCGTGTCGACGTGACGATCGGACCTCCCGTGCGGCCGGATCCACCGGCGTGGTGGACGGTCGGGCAGAAGGTCTCCCAGGTCGTCGAAAGCGTCCAGCGCGCCATCAGCACGGGCCTGCAGCGCCGCCGAGGGCGCCGATCGGATGGCTAGCGCACGGCTCGCGCGTCATCGCGTGCTTTAATCCGGTGGCCTTGCACCTGGTTATCGGGGCCGGAGAGTTTCTCGGCGACCGCGTCTCGAAGGCCCTGGCGTCCGAAGCACCGGTCATCGAGCTGAACGCCGACGCCGATGACGAGACGCTCGCCGACGCCATGAGGACGGTCGAGGTCGTGCACAACTGCGCGAGGGCCTGGTCGCCAGGCCGCCGCCTCCGATACCGGCGCGACCCGCCGCGTCTGCTGCGGCGGGTCGTCGACGCGGCGCGCAAGGCAGGTGTTCGGCGGATCGTGCAGGTATCGACCGCGGATGTGTACGGGCCCGACCACGCGGTGAAGATCAGCGAGCGCTCGAAGCTCGCGCCGGTGCACGCGTACGAGCGCCTCAAGCTCTTCGAAGAAGGCTGGTTGTTAGATGCCGCCCAGGACCTCGAGGTGGTAGTCCTGCGCCCGGCGCGGGTCTTCGGCCTGGGCGAGGACTGGATGCTGCCGCGCTTGATGCGGTCGCTCGCGCGCGGCAGGGTCTGGCTGCCCCGAGGCGGCCGGGCCATGCAGACCTTCATCGCCGCCGAGGATGTCGGCCGAGCCTGCCTGGCCGCCGCCGATCGCGGCCGCCCGGGGAAGACCTACCTGCTCGGGGGCTTCGACGCCACCTGGAGAGACCTGCTGGAGTCTTGTGCGAGGGCGGCCGGGATCGGCGCCGAGATCGTCAACCTGCCGTACGACCTCGCCTACCTGCAAGCGTTCGCGGTCGAGGCGACGGCGGCGCGTGGCGCGGCTGTATGGCCCGGGGTCTACGCGGTGGACGTGATCGGCAAGACGCACCTGGTCGACGACTCCCACTCACGCCGCGAGCTGACGTGGTCGCCCTCGGTGGGCAGCTTCGAGCAGGCGATGCCGCAGATGGCCGCCTGGCTGTCCGAGCTTCCAGGGGTCTCCCCGGTCGGCGAACCCTCGGCTATTTGACCGCCAGACAGGTCACGGTCTTGAACACGCCGTCGAGAAGCGCGGTGAGACAGGTCTCACCGCGGGGACTCCTGGCCACGTTGGGAGGCGCTTGGTAGGCGGACGCTGGGTTACGGCCGGAATAAATCCGGCCTGAAGGCGACGCTTTGTCTGGTCTACGAATTTACTTGACTGCCAGGCAGGTCACGGTCTTGAACACGCCGTCGATCTTCTGGATCTTGTCGACGATCAACGACCCGATGGAATTGACATCCGGCGCCTCACAGACGGCGATGACGTCGTACTCGCCGGTGATCGCATCGGCCGCCGTGATCCCGCTGGTTCCCTCCATCTTCTTGGCGACCTCGAGCGCTCTCCCGGGCGACGCGTTGATCAGGACGTAAGCCTTCATCCGTCTACCCCCATGTCCGGCCGTCCGAAAACATGGTCAGCGTAACTCCGTCAGCGCGACTTGAGCGCGCGGATCATCACCTCGTCGGTGACGTTGGCCCCCGAAAGGATGACGACCACCTTCTCGTTAGGGCTCGGGCTGTAGTGATACAGGAGGGCCGCCAGGGCGGCCGCGCCGGCAGGCTCGGCGAGCAGGTGCTCCCACTCGAACACGAGCCGTATCGCGCGCAGCATCTCCGCGTCCTCGACGAGCACGACCTCGTCCACGTAGCGCTTCGCCAGCTCGAACGTCAGCTTCCCGGGCGCCGATGCGGCCAGCCCGTCCGCGATCGTGTTGACCTTCTCGAGGGCGACTACGCGGCCCGCCTCCAGCGAGCGGCGCATGCCGTCGGCCCCGGTCGGTTCCGCCCCGACCACCTTGACACGGGGCCGCTTCTCCTTCAGGTACATGGAGATGCCGCCGATCAACCCGCCGCCGCCGACTGGCACGAGCACCGTGTCCACGTCCTCGAGATCGCGCAGGAGCTCGACTGCGATCGATCCCTGCCCCGCGATGACGTCGGGGTCGTCGAAGGCATGCACGAACGTGGCTCCGCCCTTCTCCTGGTGACGCATCGCCTCCAGGTAAGCGTCGTTGTAGTTGCGGCCCGCCGGCACGACCTGCGCGCCCAGGCGCCGGATGGCCTCGACCTTGAGCTGGTTGGCGGTTTCGGGTACGTAAACGGTCGCCGGGATCTTGAACGTCGCGGCCGCGTACGCGACGCCCTGGCCGTGGTTTCCCGCCGATGCCGTGATGACCCCGGCCGAGCGCTCCTCGGGATGGAGTCGCATCACCTTGGTAAGCGCGCCGCGCACCTTGAACGCGCGGATGGGCTGGATCGATTCGATTTTGATGTGGACGTAGCAGCGCGCCTTATCCGTGAATGCGCGTGAATATTGAAGGGGGGTGGGGGCGAGGTACGCGGCGAGGTCGCGCGCAGCCGCCTCGACGGAGCTGGGCGTGAGGCCAGCAGTTTCGTACTCGACTTCCCTCAACGCTCGGTCAATGATAGGGGGATGACTGACGAGCTCGACCGGATCGAACCGCGGGAAAGTGCGCACGTCAAAGCTCGTGACAAGAAGGTACGGGGGCCGAAGGTGATCGCGGTCAACCCTGGGCTGAAGAAGCTCGCCCTGCACATCGCCGGCAAGCGGAAAAAACCGAAACCGGCTTAAGCGGTACCCACTAGAAGTCCGCGGGGACGATGGCCCGCTTGTGCGTGCCGGAGCCCAGGAGCACGTCGCCCTGGTGGCACGCGACGTCGAAGTAGAGCTTGTTGCCCTTCACCTCGGTGATCTTCGTCGTGATCACAATCGTGCTGCCCGGCGGCGTGGGCGCGATGTGCCGAACGTGCACCTCATAACCGACGGTGGTGTGCCCTTTCGGCAGGAGGCTCTCGACCGACCGGTGGCTGGTGATCTCCATCAGGCCGATCATCGCAGGGGTCGCGAACGTGCCTTTCCCACCGACATGCCTGGTGATGAGGTCGCCGTCGACGACCCGCTCGAGGCGACCCTCGATTCCAGATTGAATGCGATCTAAGGTCGTCACGCTTTAGATTGTCTGCAATGACAGCGCGCGTGCGCAAAGCGATCTTTCCGGCCGCGGGCCTGGGTACGCGCTTCCTGCCCGTGACCAAGGCGCAGCCCAAGGAGATGCTGCCGCTGGTCGACAAGCCCACCATCCAGTACGGCATCGAAGAGGCGATCGCGAGCGGGATCGAAGAGGTGATCATGGTCACGGGCGGCGGCAAGCGCGCCATCGTCGACCACTTCGACCGCTCGCTGGAGCTCGAGCACTACGTCCGGGCTCGTGGCCGCGACGACCTGCTGCAGATCCTGAAGGACGTCGACCTCCTCACCGACCAGCTCGACATCACGTACATCCAGCAGAAGGAGCCTCGCGGCCTGGGCCATGCGGTGTGGACGGCGCACCGCCTGGTCGAGGGTGAGCCCTGCGCCGTCCTGCTCGCGGACGACGTCATCCTCGGAGAGATTCCATGCCTGAAGCAGCTCATCGACGCGCACCGCGAGACCGGAGCCACCGTGCTCGCGGCGCGGCGGGTGCCAAAGAGCGACGTGAGTCGGTACGGCATGATCGCCACCGGCTCTTCGAACGGCCGCCTGCATGAGGTTGCCGACGTGATCGAGAAGCCGGCGCCCGACGAGGCGCCTTCCGATCTGGCCGCCCTGGGTCGTTACGTGCTGCTGCCGGCGGTCTTCCAGGAGCTCGAACGCCTCGAGCCCGGCGCCGGCAACGAGATCCAGCTGATCGATGCGGTCCGGCGCAGCCTACGCCACTCGAAGGTGGTGGCTGTCGAGTTCGAGGGGGATTACTACGACACCGGAACGATCCCCGGTTACCTGCGGGCCAACCTCACCCTGGCGATGCGCCGAGAAGGCCTTCGTGAGGAGTTGGCCCCCCTCCTGAAGGAGCTTCTCGAGGGGTAGCCGGCGCAGGTTTGGGAGGGCCACACAGGTGGCTATACTTGATCTGCGCTCCATGAGCCGAATCCCAACCCGAGTGATGTACCTATGGCTGTTTCAGGACGAAGAAGATTCGACGACGACAAGGTTGTCAAGTACGAGACCGCGGAGAAGGACTTCGAGGTCGAGGTTTCGCGCACCCTCAACAAGTGGTGCGTCACTGTCTACCAGATGCCTGACCGCCAGATCGTGGTCCAGGACTTCTTTCCGGAGCGCTGGAAGGCCCTCGCGCGCGCCCAGGACTTCATCCGCCTCCTGAATCAGCGCAAGAAGAAGGAAGAGGAGGGCCTCGCCGGCTCCCGCGACGACGACGACTACTAAAGCTGGCTAGAATTCACCGCTCGTGAGCTGGGCCTTCGTACGTCGTGAGTGGGGGGCTTGTACGGCCGAGGACTTCGTCCTCAGCCGTGGAACTCCTGGCAACCCCTGGAGGCGCTTGGTAGGTGTACGCCTGGGTGACGGCCGGAGTGAATCCGGCCTTAACGCATCGCTTTGATCTTCACTGAAAAAGGTCGTTGAGTGTGAACTGGGCTTTCGTGCGGAGGGAGTGGGGGGCGGTGACGTTCGTGCTGACGGTCATCGCCGGCATGGTCGTGGTGCCGCTCGCGCTTTACCTCAACAACCAGGGCCCCGCCCCGGTGGGGGTGCCGAACATCTCGACCGTCAGCAGCGCTCGGGCCAGCGGTGTCCACTCACCGTCGCCATCGCCGGCGCACTCGCCGTCTCCCAGCCCGACGAAGTAGCGCTCGCGCTCCTAGCCGCCGAGACCGGCGACGGTTAACCGCGAGGTTGGGGCCGGTACGACCCTTCGTCGCCGCGCCAGAGCAGCCGGTCGCCGTTCGATCGGACGATGTCATCGAGCGGCATCACGATGTCTGCGACCTGGGCGCTGCGGGCGCTCACGCGCATCTCGATCACGTCTGCCAGACGCAGCCGCGCGACCTCCGCGCAGTCGCGCAGGAACGTGAAGACCACCGGCTTTACGAGGTTGAGGACGTACGACGTGTGGGCGGGCTCCCCGTCGGACATCGCCTGGCCGGATAGGCTGCGGTCGCGGAACGCTAGCACGACGACCTCGTCGCTCAACATCACTGGCTCGGTCCAGGCGTAGGCCGACCCTTCGATTCCCCCAAGGAGCCGAAGCAGCTCAGCCAGCCTGCGCATGGGCGGCGGCGGGCCTTCGATCAGCAAAGGAACGTCGCGGAGGGGCTCCTGGAAGTTCTGCGACCGGTACTGGGCCGTGAAGCCAAGGTCCGCGATCCCGGCGAACGGGCCCGGGACCCTGATCGTGACCTCGGAAAGGGGCTGGTTGCTGGGACGCATGCTCTCGGGGCCGCTCTTCATGATCTATTAACGCACGGAGGGCCTCCAGGTGTCTCCCCCACGTCAACGAGAATTGAGTGTTCAAATGCCTCTGAGCGGGATCCGCGTGCTCGATCTGACCCGGCTGCTGCCGGGCGCCTTCTGCACCATGCTCCTCGCCGACATGGGGGCCGACGTGATCAAGGTCGAAGAGCCGGTCGGCGGTGACTACATGCGCTGGACGCCGCCGCTGGTGGACGGCCGGAGCGCCCTGTTCAACGCCCTCAACCGCAACAAGCGAAGCCTCACGCTCAACCTGAAGGCGGAGGCGGGCCGCGACCTGCTGCTCCGCCTGGTCGACCGCTCGGCCGTGCTGGTGGAGGGCAACCGGCCGGGCGTCATGGATCGCCTCGGGCTGGGCTGGCCGGTGATCCATGCCCGCAACCCGGCTCTTGTCATGTGCTCGATCACGGGCTACGGGCAGGACGGGCCGATGGCCTCACGTGCTGGTCACGACATCAACTACGTCGCCACCGCGGGCGTGCTGGGCCTCAACGGCGCCGCGGACGGTCCTCCCGTTCCGTTGGCAGTGCAGGTCGGCGACATCGGCGGTGGTGGGCTGCAGCCGGCCGTCGCCATCCTGGGCGCACTGGTAGGGGTTCAGCGCGGCACGCTCGGCCGCTGGCTCGACGTCTCCATGACCGACGGCGCCGTCAGCTGGCTGGCCCTAGCCCTGGCGCAGCTCGGCTTGGGGGAGCCCGTCGGCAGGGGCGACCACCGCCTCGGCGGACGCTATGCCTGCTACCGGGTCTACGCCTGCAAGGACGGCGGCTACTACAGCGTCGGGGCGCTCGAGCCGAAGTTCTGGGCGGCCCTGTGCAATGCCGTCGCCAGGCCCGAGCTCATCGAGCTCCAGCTCGCCACCGGCGACGATGGGGCGCGCGCGCACCATGCGATGGAGGCGGTCTTCAGGTCGAGGACGCGGCGGGAGTGGGAACGCGAGCTCGCCGGGCTGGAGGTTTGCTGCGAGCCCGTGCTCGAGCTGAGCGAGGTGGAGGCCCATCCACAGGTCGCTGCTCGCCGCCTCATCACCCGAGGCGCCTCGGGTGTCGAGGTCCGGCCTGCGGTCCCGATGCGCGCCGACTGGCGGCAGCGGGACGCTCCTGCCCTGGGCCAGCACACGGCGGAAGTCCTGGCCGAGCTCGGCGTCGACGGCGTGACGGTCGCCGCCCTGAAGCAGGACGGCATCGTCTAATCGACGACCAGCTGCCTCCAGACCGCCTCGACCTGGGCTCGCGTCTTGTCTTCAGTCCCGCTGTTGTTGATGACGTGGTGGGCGCGCCCACGCTTTGCCTCGATCGGCATCTGGGCGGCGATCATCGCGCGTGCACGGTATTTGGTGAATCCACGACCTGACACCAGGCGCTCGATCTGCACCTCTTCGGGGACATAGACGAGGACCACCGACGAGAAAAAACGCTCGAGGGAGTTCTCGAACAGGAGGGGGACGTCCTGCACGACCACGCTGGCGCCGCGTTCAACCGCCTCCGCGGTTCGCTGCGCCATCCACTCGCGCACGAGCGGGTGCATGATGGCGTTGAGCCGGCGGCGGGCGTCGGCATCGTTGAAGACGAGCTCTCCCAACCGGGCGCGGTCGATGCGCCCGTCGGTCACATAGCCTTTGCCGAATTCGCGAACGACGGCTTTGAACCCAGGGCTGCCGGGCTCGTAAGCGGCGTGTGCGGCCTCATCCGCGTCGATGACTTCCGCGCCCAGCTCGCGCAGCATCTCGGCCACCGTCGACTTTCCGGATCCGACCCCGCCCGTAAGACCGACCAGCTTCACTTAGGATCTTCCATCAGTGGGGGACGAGGAGAAATTCGACGCCATCGTGGTCGGCGCCGGGCCCGCCGGCACGGCCGCCGCGTACACGATGGCGAAGGCCGGGCTGCAGGTGGTCCTCCTGGAGCGCGGGCCCAAGCCGGGCGCGAAGAACGTCATGGGCGGCATCCTCTACAACCACTACCTCGAAGAGATCGTAGGGGACGACTGGAAGCTGGCTCCGCTGGAGCGCCCGATCATCGAGGAGCGGAGGTGGTTGATGACATCCGATGCCTATGTCGGCCTCGACTACAAGAACCTGCGCAACCGCGAGCGACCGCATTCGTTCTCCGTCCTGCGGGCCCGTTTCGACCCCTGGTTCGCCGCGCAGGCGGAGAAGGTCGGGGCGATGGTCGTGCCCGAGACCGTGGTCGAGAAGCTCATCGTCAAGGATGGGCGCATCATCGGGGTCGGCACCGGCCGCGGTGACGACCTCTTCGCGAACGTGGTCATCGTGTGCGAGGGCATCGGCCTCGGCGTGGGCCTGCTCGAGAAGACCCTGCTGGGCGGGAAACCGCTGCGGCGCAAGCTGCGCCCCAACGAGGTGGCGATGGCGGTCAAGGAGATCATGCAGCTGGATGCCGGACTCATCGAAGAGCGGTTCAACTGCGAGGCGGGCGAGGGCTGCACCATAGAGTGCTTTGGCGACTCGACGATGGGCATGTCGGGCTTCATGTTCATCTACACCAACAGGGACACGCTGTCGGTCGGGGGCGGCGCGCTGCTGAGCGAGTTCAATGCCACGCTTCGTAGTCCCAACGACCTCCTGGAGCACTTCAAGAACCACCCCAGCGTCAAGCCACTCCTGCGCGGCGCCGAGACGATCGAGTACCTCGCGCACCTCATCCCCGAGGGCGGGTATCGCGGCATCCCGAAGGTCTACGGTCCCGGCTATCTCGTGTGTGGCGACGCGGCGATGCTATCGAACCCGGTTCATCGCGAAGGCTCGAACCTCGCCATGGCCTCGGGGAAGCTCGCGGCCGAGACCGTCATCCATGCCAAGGAGACGGCCGATTTCTCCGAGCGGCGTCTCCATGAGTACAAAGGCAAGCTCGACAGCTCCTGGATCATGGCGGACATGCGGAAGTACGACAAGGCGGTGCCGCTGCTCGAGCACAACCCGCAGATGCTCACGAAATACCCGCAGCTCCTCGACCGCGCCCTGGATGAGTTCTTCAGGGTCGATGGAACCTCGAAATGGGACAAGCAGTCGAAGATTCTCAAGATGATCCGCAAGGAAGGCGGGCTGAAGATGGTGTGGGACACCGTGAAAGCCGCCTGGGTGATGAAGTAACCCGCAAGAGGACCGGCGAACCGTGGATGCCCGCTGCGCAGTTTGGCCGCACTTTGGCCGGGATCTCCGTCAACCTGATCGTCCGCGACGTCACCGCGAGCTTGCCCTTCTACACGGACGTGCTCGGTTTGAAGTCGCTCTACGACGATCCTGATTTCGCCGCTCTGGAAGGGCCGGACGGCTGGCACATGATGCTGCACGCCGACCACACATATGACCGGTTCGAGCCAGAGGTGGCACGCCTTGCCGCCCCTGGAAAGCGAGGCACCGGGGCCGAGATCCGGATCAACGGTCTCGACCCGGGCCAGGTTGAGGCCCGAGCTCGCGCTCGCGGCTTCATCGTGAATGTACCGACCCAGACCTTCGCGCACGGCTGGCGCGAGTGCCGGTTGGAGGATTCGAACGGCTACATGTTTGCGGTGGGAGCTCCCGTCTAGGCCTTCGCGACGCTGATTCGGATCGTGTGATAGCCGGTCGCGCCGTCGGGGTAGCTCGGGCCGTTGGTTGAATCCTGGCCGGCCCCAGCGCCGTCTGTGGCACGTGCCTTCAGCTGGTACGCGCCCTCACCTCCCGGCGTCCACAAAGCTGACCACAGGACCCAGGTCAACGGTGATAGCGGCGGTTTGAAACCGGCTGCAGCCCAACTGTGTCCACCGTCCGTGCTGTACTCGACCTTGCCGACCCCGCGGGTGCCGGCGAACGCGACGCCAGACAGGGTTACACCTCCCAGCTTCACGATCTCGCCCTCGCGCGGCACGTCAAATCTCGCTGTGGTCTTGACGACCGCGTTGTGATCCCAGCCCTGCATCTCCCAGTAGCCGCCGCTCTCGTGGTCGATGAGCTGGATCGAATCGAGCCACTTCGGCCCTTTCATGCCGTAGTGGCCCGGCAGCAGGATGCGGGCGGGAAACCCATGCGAATTCGGCAGCGGCGCCCCGTCGAGGTCGTACGCGACCAGCAGCTCGGGCGCACCCGTGATCAGGCTCATGGGCAGGCTCTCGGCGTATCCGTCGCGAGCCTTGAACGCGGCCCAGGTTCCGTTCGTGCGCGGGCTCGCCATGGCCAGCAGGTCGCGAAGCCGAACGCCGGTGAAGCTCCCGGTGCTCATCAGCTCGCCACCCACGTTGTTGCTGACACATTCCATGGTCACGTACTCCGTCGCGCTCGGCAGGGCGCGAAGGTCGGCGATCGACAGCTTCTGCGGCTTGTCGACCGCGCCGCCGATGCTGAGGCGCCAGGCCTGTTCGTCCACGACCGGGTCGGCGAAGTTCTTGGAGACGACGTAGAAGTTGCCGACCGGCGTTATCTCCGGTGCGGGGCCGGAAAGGCCCGCCTCGGGCGGGTTGAAGACGGCGCTGAACCAGTCGGGAACGAGCCGCAGCGCCAGAACGCCCAGGCTCACGCCACCAATGGCGAGGGGGATGGCCCCGATCGTGCGCCGCCGTCCGGCATCCGCCTGATCCGGAAGCGAGCGCGCCGAGCCCATCTGCAGGACCACACCGTAGACGGCGAAGAGGAGCGCCCAGACGATCGGCGTGGTCGGGCCGTCGTTGAGGCCGAGGAAGCCGAGGCCGGAAACGGGCAGGAGCAGCCCCGCCACCACCAGCCAGCCGATCGCGGCAAACACGAGGGCCGACTGCGCGAAGCGCCACTGCTTGCTAGCGACTGCCCACGTGGCGCCCAGGACCCCCAAACCGACGATCATCGCGATGATCAAGCCGAGCTCCTCGACCACCTTGCCGGCATGTTGAAGCGTGTCGATCAGGAAGCCGAAAACGAAGCCGGGCATGATGGCGAGGATCGGCCCGCTCAAGGCCTGGGGAAGGGGCCGCAGGCCCAGGAAGAAGGCGGCGACGTACATCAGCGCCACGAGGGCGAGCCCCGCGAGCACGCCCCAGGCGAATCCACGCAACGCCGCGGGCCGCCAGCTTGCCATGGTCACCACAGATGAACTACCGGCCGACGATACAACGGCAAGAAATCAAGCGAGTCCACAAACGGACGCGCTTTGCTGCTTAAATCGGCTTACCGGATGCCCGCTCCGATCACCGCCGAAGACCTTTACCTGTTTCGCTGGGTCGACCACGTCCGCCTGAGCCCAGACGGGGAGCGGGTCGCATACCAGTTGAGCTGGGCCGATGACGAGGCCAGGCAGAACCGCAGCCGCATCGTGATCCGCCGCCTCCTCGAGTCGGAGCCGATCGATGCGACGGCCGGACCAAGGCGCGACCACTCGCCGGAATGGTCGCCTGACGGCAGGCGGATCGCCTTCGTCAGCCGGCGTGGAGCGGTCGACCAGGTGTTTGTCCTCGACATTGCCGGAACCGGTGACGCCCGCCAGGTGACCTCTCTGCCCGAGGGCGCCGGCAGCCCCGTCTGGTCTCCCGATGGGACCAGGATCGCCTTCATCGGCACGGTTCTGAGCGACCTGGGAGCGGTCGTGGACGACCCCCGGCCGCCTGACAGCAAGGATCAGCTGCGGCGTGCCCCGGTTGCCCGCGTCGCCCGCCGTCTCGACTACAAGCACGATGGACAGGGCTATGTCGACGGCCGTTACCACCATCTCTTTGTAGTGCCGGCAGGCGGCGGCGACGTTACGCAGCTCACACAAGGCGCGTGGGACGTGACCGGCTTCGACTGGTCGCCGGACAGCTCCAGGCTGGTGGTTGCCGGCAATGCTGAACCCAATTCCGACCTGCAGAGGGCGCTCAACCTCTACATCGTCGATATGGCCGGCAAGCGCTCCAAGCTGGTGGGCGGCTTCTACCTCTCGGCGCCGGCGTGGTCTCCGCGCGGCGACCTGATCGCGTTCATCTCCCCCAACGGGCTCGACGCGGGGCTCATCGAGAGGCTCTGGATCGTGCCGTCCGGAGGCGGCAACCAGCGCTGCCTCACCATCGGCCACGACCAATCGGTGAGCGACAGCCTCATCACCGACATGCGTGCCGGCCATGGCACGCGCATGGTCTGGTCGGCCGAAGGCGATCGCCTGTACTTCCAATCGAGCGGGCCGGGCGTGAGCTCGGTTTACTCATGCGACCTCGAGGCCAACGTCCGGCCGGAGATCGGCGGCCAGCGCCGCATCTACGACTTCGACGTCGCCACCGGTGTCATCGCCTTCTGCGCCTCGGACACGGACAACCCGGGTGAGCTGCACATGTTCACCGGAGGCGCCGAGGCTCGGATCACGGACATGAACCCGTGGCTTCGCGACCGGTACATCGCGGAACCTGAGCGGCAGACGTTCACGGCCCCCGACGGCTGGGTGCTCGAGGGCTGGCTCCTTCGGCCTGACAACTTCGACGGCGGCCGCACATATCCGCTCGTGATGGAGGTCCACGGCGGCCCGCATGGGCAGTACGGATGGGCGTTCTTCCACGAGCTCCAGATCCTGGCCGGCATGGGCTACATGGTGCTGTACATCAACCCGCGCGGGTCCGACGGGTACGGCGAGCATTTCCGCCGCCAGGTCGTTCGTGATTGGGGCGGCAAGGACTACCTCGACCTCATGAGCGCGCTGGACCAGGCCATCGAACGGACGGGCAGCGTCGACGTAGGCCGCATGGGCGTCGGGGGCGGCTCATATGGCGGTTACATGACCAACTGGATAATCGGCCAGACCAACCGGTTCTCGGCCGCGGTCGCGATGCGTTCCATCTCCAACCTGGTGAGCGAGTACGCGCAGCACGACATCGTGTTGTGGGGCGCCCTCGAGCTCGGACCGCCGCCCTGGCCAGACCTCGACGAGCTGTGGAGGCGATCGCCAATCCGGTACGTGCAGAACATGCAGACGCCGTTGCTCCTCAGCTGCGGCGAGATGGACCTGCGCTGCGCGATCTCGCAATCGGAAGAGCTCTTTGGAGCAATGCGGTTTCTCGGCAAGACGGTCGAGATGATCCGCTTCCCGGAGGAGTCGCACGACCTCTCTCGCAACGGCCGGCCGGACCGCCGTGTCGAGAGGCTGCAGCGCATCGCCGCGTGGTACGAGCGTTTCCTGGGCACGGAGTCGTCCGAGAAGGTGACCGAAGCGGATACGCAAACGCTGCCGGTACGGGGCGAAGAGGAAGAGGAGCCGGTGGCCGCATCGGCCGCGCCGACCGCGGCGCTGGAAGCCATGCGGATGACCGAGGAGCCCTTTGACGAAGCGGCGCCGACCACGGTTCTGGAAACGCTGCGCCCAGAGGTGGCCGAGAGTGCGCCTGAGCTCCAGGCGGAAGAGCAGCCGGAGGCGGTTGAACCCGCTCCGGCCCAGGCGGAGCCCGCCGACGCGGAAGCGCTGCCAATATTCCCGGAGCCGGAGCCCGTCTACCCGGAGTCGGTCTTGCCCGAGCCGGTCCTGGAAGAGCCTCAGCCCGTTCCCGAACCGGAACCAGCCGCGGTCGAGGCCCGAGAGCAGGAGCCGGAGCCGGAGCCGGCACCAGAGGCGGTGGCGGAGACGCAGGTCCTGGAGCCGCCGGCCCCGGAGCCCGAACCCGAGCCGGTAGCGGAGACGCAGGTCGTGGAGCCTTTGGCCCAGGAGCCCGAACCCGAGCCCGTAACGGCAGCGCCGGATACCGAGCCGGCAGCAGAAACCAGGGAGCCCGAGCCGGTCGCACTGGAACCCGAACTCGAGCCCGTCGCTGCGGCGCAGGAACCCGAACCCGAGCCCGTCGCTGCGGCGCAGGAACCCGAACCCGAGCCCGTCGCAGCGGCGCAGGAACCCGAACCTGTCGCAGCGGCGCAGGAACCCGAACCCGCGCCGGCACCCGCACCCGGGGTCGCGTCGACGATGCTCAGGTGGCCGGGCACATCACTCCCGAGCACGCAGGAAAACGGCCAGACCGACAGCGGCGAAGCGGCGACCTCGATCATCCCCGCCTGGCAGCCGGCTGAGATGCCGTCGGAGACCAGGCGCACGGTGTCGCTCTCGGCCATCCCGCCGGACGCCATCGCAGCCGGCGAGGTGTCCGCGGCCAAGCTCACCTTCGAGAGCGGTCCGTTTGCGGGACGGGAGGTGGCGCTGCCGGATCAGATGGTCACGGTCGGCCGCGCCCCCGACAACGACGTCGTCGTCGGCGATCCGGCAACGTCCGGCCGCCATGGCCGGATCGAGGTACGCGCGGGCTCGTTCTGGATCAGCGACCTGGGCAGCACCAACGGCACGCTCGTCAACGGCGAGCCGGTGATCGAAAAGCAGCTATCCGACGGCGACGTCATCGCCATCGGGCAGAACATCATCCGCTTCACGCTGAGCGAGTAGCCAGAGCCTCACACTCGGCAGCCGCCCCACGCAGCTCCAAAGTGAACTTTTCGACGTCGGGGACCAGGCCGGGGTCGGCGGTGAGGCCGAAGTAGGCGTCACCGTTGTAGGAGACGATCGCGACCCCGAGCCCCATCGACGGATAGAGCGGCGCAAACGGCCACACCTCCAGCAGCTGCGCGCCACCGGAGTAAAGGGGGAACTGTGGTCCTGGGACGTTGGTGACATTGATGTTCGCACCGGCCTGAGGGTTGGACATGAGCCTTCCCGCCAGCACGAGCAGCGTCGGTGGCGCCCAATCCGCGAGACCTGCAAGCTTGTCCGCGGCGACGGCCTGCCGCGTGCGTTTGAGGTCGCCGGTCGTGACCTTGATGCGGCGGAGGCGGTCCTCGATCGTGAGGTCGCCCGTCGGCAGCTCCAGGACCATCCCGCTGATCTGGTTGCCGGCACGGCCTCGCGACTCGTCGCCGCGCACGCTCACCGGGCAGAAGACCCGTACGGTCTCCGGCACCCGCTCACCGCGGCTCACAAACCAGCGGTGGAGGCCTTCCGACACGACGGCGAGCACAGCATCGTTGACCGTGCAGCCGAAGCGGTCCTTCAACGCTTTGAACGCTGACAGGGGCACCTTCAACCCTCGGCCTGTGCGCTGAGGCCCGATCGAGCGATTGAAGAAGAGGTCGGGGCGCGGCGTCACGATGTTGCGACCGAGATTGAAGAGCCCGGTCCAGGGAAGCCGTCGCGTCTGCCAGATCGCGGGAATCCTCGACCGCTCAGACTTCGCGGCGGGTCCGAGGTTCCACAGCATCGGCCGGACGAGCTGCCAGTTGGAAGGCTCTGGGCGCGGCCGCCACTCCTCGGCCGGAGGCTCGGGCGTGTAGCTCTCGGGCGACGTGTCCAGCAGCAAGGTGAGGATGTCGACAGAAGACACGCCGTCGACCATGGCGTGGTGCGCGCGGTTCACGATCACCACCCGCCCTCCACGCAGCCCCGTGACGATGGTCATCTCCCAGAGCGGACGGCGCATGTCGAGTGGACGCGCGAGGATGCGCATCACCAGCTTGCGCAGCATGGCGCCGTCACCGGGCGGGGCGAGCACCTCGCGACGTACATGCGCGCCGAGGTCGAAATGCGGATCGTCGACCCACACCGGGTGCGCGAGATTCATCGGCACGCGGTGGATGCGCTGGCGGTACCGCGGAACGAGGTGGATGCGCTCCTTGACGGTCTCCTCGACCCCCAGGGCGCCGCGCCCGCCTGGAACCTGGGATTCGCCCTCGAACACGTAGACGGTGCCCAGGTCGAGCGGCGTCTGCGGCCGCTCGGCATACAGGAACCATGCATCTCGGGCCGAGAGCGGCTCATAGAAAGGCGTCGTGCTCAGGTGCGAGCCGCCGCCTCCAGCTGCGCCTTGAGCTCCTTCTTGAGGATCTTTCCCGTCGCGCCTTTGGGCAGGGTATCGACGAACTGAATGGTGCGCGGGTACTTGTACGCCGCCACACGCTCCTTGACGAAGGCGATGATGTCCTCCGCGCTCGCCTCGGCGCCCGGCTTCAGCGCGACGACCGCCTTCACCTCCTCGCCCAGCCGTTCGTCCGGGATGCCGATGACGGCCGCCTCCGCCACCGCCGGGTGCGTGTAGATGACCTCCTCGACCTCACGCGGATAGACGTTGAATCCGCCGCGGATGATCATCTCCTTCTTCCGGTCGACGATGAAGAAGAAGCCGTCTTCGTCGACATAACCCAGGTCGCCGGTGTGAAACCAACCGCCCTTGAATGCCTCGGCATTGGCCTGCGGCTGGTTCCAGTAGCCCTTCATGACGTTGTGACCGCGGATCACGATCTCGCCGACGTTGTCCCTCCCGGCGGGGAGCTCCTTGTCGTCGATATCGAAGATCTTCAACTCGACCCCGAACAACGGCTTGCCGATGCTGAGGACCTTGCGCTCCTCGACGCTGACGTTGAATGTGGCTGTGGGTGACGTCTCCGACAGGCCGTAGCCCTCGAGGATCGTCGTGCCGAACTTACGCTCGAAGGCCTGGATCACCTCGCCAGGGATCGCGGCGCCACCCGATACGGCGATGCGCAGCGACGACAGGTCGTACTTGTCCGCGCTCGGGTGGTGGAGCAGCGCGAAGAACATGGTCGGCACTCCCGGGAACACCGTCACCCTGTCCCGCTGGATGACCTCCATCACCTTGTCGGTATCGAAACGGGGGACCAGGGTGAGCGTGCCGCCGAGGTGCAGTGCCACGTTCATGACCGAGCTCTGCCCAAACGAGTGGAACATGGGCAGCACGGCAAGCGTGACGTCGTCCGGGCCGCTTCCGAAGACGTGGCTCACCATGTGCGCGTTCATGAACAGGTTCAAGTGCGTGAGCTCCGCGCCTTTCGGCCTGCCGGTGGTGCCCGACGTGTAGAGGATCACGGCGGTGTCGTCGCCTTCAGTGGCTGCAGCATCGAATTTTGGATCGCCTCCCATCAGCTCCATGAAGCTGCGCGTCCCGGCGGGCGCATCCGTGGCGCCTGGTTTGAGCGCGACGAACGTGGTGACGCCATGCAGGCTCGCGATGCCCTTGAGCGCCTCGGCGGCGAAGTCGTCCCAGACGATCAGGTAGCGGGCGCCGGAGTCGCCCATGTAGAAGTTGACCTCGGGCGCCTTGAGCAGGACGTTCATGGGTACGACGATCCCGCCCGCCTTGAGGATGCCGTAGTACGCGATCGGGAATTGCGGCACATTCGGAAGCATCAGGCCGACGCGGTCGCCCTTGGCGAGCCCCGCCGCCCTCAGGCTGGAGGCGACCTGGCTGGACAGGGCGTCCAGCTGGCCGTAGGTGAACTTGAAGGAGTCCAGGATCACCGCGACGTGGTCGGGGTCGCGCTTGGCCGATTCGCGGAGGATGAGTGCCAGGTTCAGGCTCATGCGCGAAATCGTATATCTCGCCGGACCACTAAGCTAACGGCGGCAAGATTCCGAACCGCGTGAGGAGGGTGAAAATGGCGGTCAAGGCTTTCTCGAACGAGTGGGCCACGGCGTTCAAGGACGAGGTCAACAAGTCCAGCGCGTACAAGTCGGCGGCCAAGGGCTGGAAGTGGACCGTCGGGCTCGTGGTCGAGGCCGAGCCGGACAAGAACTTTCCGGAGTCGAAAGGCATCGTGATGGACCTCTTCGACGGCGACGCCCGCGACGTGAAGGTCGGTCCGGCGTCCGACGCCCAGGGCTGCGACTTCGTCATCACGGCGCCTTACTCGCGCTGGAAGGAGGTCGCCACCAAACAGCTCGACGCGACCAGGGGCATGCTTCAGGGCAAGCTGAAGCTGAAGGGCGACCTGCCGACGATCGTCCGCTATACCAAGGCATCCCAGGAGATGACCGAGTGCACGACGCGGGTTCCGGTCGAATGGCCCGACGAAAAGTAAAACTGGACGTTGACAGCCGCGGGCTGGTTGAGTACGCGGACGACGAGCCGAGCGCGTTCGCGTCCATGCTCGGTGGGCTGATCGAGGCCAACGTCCGCACCCGGCCCGAGAAGGAGGACGACTTCGATTCGCTGGTGGCCCGTGTTGGCATCTGGGTGACCGACATCGACGAAGGCGTCACCCTCGATTTCAAAGGGGGCAAGTTGATCGTCCACAACGGCCTCAAGCCGCGGCGCACGCTGACCATCCGGACCGACGCCGACACGGTCATGAACCTCAGCAACCTCAAGATCGGGCCGCTGGGCATTCCCGTTTACTACGACGGCGTGGGTCGCGGCGTCGCGGCCAAACTGCTGCGTGGAAAGCTCAAGATCGACGGCCTGCTCCCCAACGTCATGACGCTCAACACGGTGACGCGAATCTTCTCTGTTCAGTGACTCGATCCCGCCTTGCCGTCGTCGGCGCCGGGTCGATGGGCGCCCAGATCGCCCAGCAGGCGGCCCTGGGCGGGCTCGAGGTGATGCTGCAGGACAAGAGCGAGGAGCAGCTTCGGAAGGCGGTGACCTCCAACCGCGGCCACCTGATGCGCCGGGTTGAGAAGGGAAAGATGACGGCGGCGGACGCCGAGGCGGCTCTCGATCGGGTGCGGACGACCGCTGATCTCGAGGTCGCCGTGTCGGACGCCGGCTTCGTCATCGAAGCGGTCTTCGAGGACCTCGAGCTCAAGCGCGCCATCTTCGGCGATCTCGACCGCCTCGCGGCCGCCGGGGCGGTGCTCGCCAGCAACTCCTCGACGATGGGGATCAGCAAGATCGCCGGCGCCACGGGCCTGCCGGAGCGGTGCGTCAGCATGCACTTCTTCTACCCGGTTCTGGTCATGGACCTGGTCGAGGTGGTTCGAGGGCCGCAGACGTCGGACGAGACGGTCGAGCGGGCGATGGCGATGGCGCGCGGGATGGGAAGGACGCCGGTGCTCATCAACAGGGAGATCGACGGCTTCATCGTCAACCGCATCCTGCATGCCGCCACCCAGGAGGCCTACCGGATGCTGGACGCCGGCGTCGCCGGGTTCGAGGATATCGACACGGCGGTCGAGAAGGGCCTCAACTGGCCGATGGGCCCGTTCCGGCTCGGCGATTTCAGCGGCCTCGACGTCACGTACAACGCCCGGCTGCATATGTTCGAGACGACGGGCGACGAGCGATACCGGCCCTCGCCTCAGCTGGAGGCGAAGGTCAGGGCCGGGAAGCTCGGGCGAAAAACGGGAGAGGGCTGGTACAAGTACTGACGTGGCCACAGGAATCCACCACGTTGGGATCGCGGTGGCGGACCTGGATGCGTCGATCGACCTCTACAGGGCCGCCCTCGGCGCCGAGCTGGTGCATCGGGCGCGCAACGAGCAGGAGGGACTCGAGGCTGCCTTCCTCCGCACCGGCGCGGGCGAGGTAGAGCTCATGGCGGCGACGAGGGCGGAGTCGCCGGTCGGCAAGTTCCTGGCCAGGCGCGGACCCGGGCTCCATCACGTCGCCTACGCGGTCCCCGACGTGCGGAAGGCCCTGGAGCAGGCTCGTGCCGCCGGAGTCGAGCTCATCGACCTGGAGCCGCGGTTGGGGATGCACGGGTCGCTGATCGCCTTCGTGCATCCCAAGAGCATGGGCGGCGTGCTCACCGAGCTGGTGCAGGCGTGAGCGAGTTTCGCAATGATTCTGGCCTGCCTTTGAAGCCGGTTTACACGGCGGAGGACCGGCCGGCCGACGAGCCGCCCCCCGGCGCCTTTCCATATACGCGCGGCATCCATAGGGACATGTACCGCGGCCGCCTGTGGACCATGCGCCAGTACGCGGGCTTCGGCACCGCCGCCGAGTCGAACAAGCGCTACCAGTTCCTCCTGAAGCAGGGCCAGACCGGCCTCTCTGTGGCGTTCGACCTGCCCACCCAGATCGGCTACGACTCGGATGACCCCATGGCCGACGGCGAGGTGGGGAAGGTGGGCGTCGCCATCGACTCGCTCGAGGACATGGAGATCCTGTTCAAGGGCATCCCGCTCGACAGAGTGTCGACGTCGATGACGATCAATGCGACCGCGGCGATGCTTCTCCTGCTCTACCAGCTCGTGGCCGAGAAGCAGGGCTGCCCGCCCGAGAAGATCACGGGCACGGTCCAGAACGACATCCTCAAGGAGTACGCGGCGCGGGGCACGTACATCTTTCCGCCGGTGCCCTCGATGCGGTTGGTGACCGACCTCTTTGCATACTGCTTCACCAACCTGCCCAACTGGAACACCATCTCGATCTCGGGCTATCACATCCGCGAGGCGGGTTCGACGGCCGCTGAAGAGATCGCGCTCACGCTCAGCCATGCCATCGCGTACGTGGAGGCGGCGCTCGCCGCCGGCCTCACGGTCGACGATCTCGCGCCGCGAATCTCGTTCTTCTTCGCCGCGCACATGGACTTCTTCGAGGAGGTGGCGAAGTTCCGCGCCGCGCGGAGGATGTGGGCGCGGGTCATGCGAGACCGTTTCGGCGCCAGGGATGAACGGTCGCTGGCGCTCCGGTTCCATACCCAGACCGGGGGCGTGACGCTGACGGCCCAGCAGCCGCTGAACAATGTCGTACGTACCGCGCTCGAGGCGATGAGCGCCGTCCTCGGCGGCACGCAGTCACTGCACACGAACGCGTACGACGAAGCGCTCGGACTGCCTTCTCAGAACGCCGCCGAGCTGGCGCTGCGCACGCAGCAGGTGATCGGCCACGAGACCGCGGTGCCGCAGGTCGCCGACCCGCTGGGAGGTTCGTACTACGTGGAAAGCCTCACCGACCGGGTGGAGGAGGAAGCGCTGGCCATCATGGCCGAGATCGACGAGCTTGGCGGAGCGGTGAAGTGCCTCGAGACGGGCTGGACTCAGCGACGCATCGCGGACAGCGCCTATCGCTTCCAGACGCGAGTGGAGGCGGGAGAGCGCGTTGTCGTGGGCGTCAACCGGTATACGAACGATTCTGCCGACAAGGTCGAGATCATGAAGGTCGGACCGCGACACCAGGCCGCCCAGGCGCGCGCTCTGAAGCGGCTGCGTGCCCGTCGCGGCCAGGCCGCGGTGGCTCGCGGCCTGGCCGGCATCGAGCAAGCGGCGCGCGGCTCCGACAACCTCATGCCGCCTCTCAAGGCCGCGCTCGCGGCCTACGCCACCATCGGCGAGTGCTGCTCTGTGCTGCGCAGGGTGTGGGGCGAATACCGACCGCCCGAACCTGGATGAAGTTGCATGAGGGGAGGATGAGATGCCCGATTATCCCGACGTGATTCCGATGATCGCCTACGAGGATGGGCCGAAGGCCATGGACTGGCTGTCGACCGCCTTCGCCTTCAAGGAGCGAATGAGGATGGTCACGCCGGAGGGCCGGCTCAGCCACGGCGAGATGGAGGCCGGGGACGGGGTCATCATGCTCGCGACGCCGAGCCCCGCCTATGAAGGCCCGAAGAAGCATCGCGACGGCTGCGAGCAGGCGCGCAAGTGGTCGGAGGTGCCGTACATCATCGACGGGGTCCTCGTTCACGTGCCCGACGTCGCCGCGCATTACGAGCGCGCCCGGGAGGCGGGCGCGCGAATCCTGTCCGAGATCGACGAAGACGAACGCAGCAAGCGCTACCGCGCCGAGGATCTCGAGGGGCATCGCTGGATGTTCATGGAACGATCTCGTTGAGCGGAACGCCCAGGAGCCACAAGGTCGACCCGCTCAACCAGCTGCGCCAGCGCAAGTACGAGGCCGGGCATGGCGATGCGGAGGCTTTCAACCGGCAGCACGCCAAGCACAAGCTGACGGCTCGTGAGCGCATCTCACGGCTGGTGGATCGCAACTCCTTTGAGGAGATCGACATCTTCGCCACCCAACGAGCTCAAGGCTTCGGCCTCGAGTCGAGGCGGGTGCCGGGTGACGGGGTCGTGACCGGCATCGGCAAGATCGACGGCCGCGACGTGATGCTGTTCAGCCACGACGCCACCGTCTTCGGCGGCTCGCTCGGAGAGGTGTTTGCCGAGAAGGTCATCAAGGTCATGGACATGGCGCTCCGAAACAGGATCCCGATCATCGGCATCAACGATTCGGGCGGCGCACGCATCCAGGAGGGCGTCGTCTCGCTGGCCGGCTACGCCGAGATCTTCTGGCGCAACGTCGAGTCAAGCGGAGTGATCCCGCAGCTCAGCCTCATCCTCGGACCGTGCACCGGCGGCGCCGTCTACTCGCCGGCGATGACCGACTTCACGTTCATGGTGCACGAGGTCGGCTACATGTTCATCACCGGGCCGGAGGTGATTCGCGTCACGACCGGCGAGGACGTCACATTCGACTCGCTCGGCGGCGCCGAGGTGCACAACGTGAAATCGGGCGTGGCGCACTTCCTGGCGGAGTCGGAGGACGAGTGCTTCGACCAGGTTCGCCGGCTGTTCGGCTTCGTTCCCCAGAGCTGCGACCAGCAGCCCCCGGCCAGGCCGGCCACGGACGACCCGGAGCGTGCAGCGCCGGGGCTCGCGACGGTCATCCCCGACAACCCGAAGGAGCCTTACGACATCAAGGACGTGATCGGCATGGTCGTCGACGAGGGGAATTTCTTCGAGGTCCAGCAGTTCTTCGCGATGAACATCGTCGTCGGGTTCGCGCACCTGGACGGGCATCCTGTCGGCGTGGTGGCCAACCAGCCCAAGGTGATGGCGGGGGCGCTCGACATCAATGCGTCGGTGAAGGCCGCGCGCTTCGTTCGGTTCTGCGACTCGTTCAACATTCCGCTCGTCACGTTCGTGGACGTGCCCGGGTTCCTACCCGGCACAGCGCAGGAGTACGGCGGCATCATCCGGCACGGCGCCAAGCTCCTGTACGCGTTCAGCGAGGCGACCGTGCCCAAGCTGACGGTGATCACGCGCAAGGCCTACGGTGGCGCGTACTGCGTCATGTGCTCGAAGCACATCAGAGCCGATTTCAACGTCGCCTGGCCGACGGCTGAGATCGCGGTGATGGGTCCCGAGGGCGCGGTCAACATCGTCTTCCATCGCGAGCTGGAGGCCGCGGCCGACCCGGCGGGGCGCCGTCGGGAGCTGGTGACCGAGTACACGGAGCGCTTCGCCAACCCCTACATCGCAGCCGAGCGCGGCTACATCGACGACGTGATCGAGCCGGGACGCACGCGCGGCGAGCTCATCCGCGCCCTGAAGATCGCCCTCCGCAAGGAACGGCGCCGCAGCCCGCGCTGGCACGGAAACATCCCTCTGTGAGGGGAATCCGCCGGGTCGACTCGATCAGACGATGTCGGTCGGCAGCCTGGTGGCGTAGAAGCCGTGGATAGGCAGGAACACTGCGGGGCCACCGCTCAGCGTGACCAGGCGCGGCTGCCAATCAGGCTGCACGGCGCTTCCGACCAGGATGTGGTCGCCGTCGAGCCAACCGACCCAGTCCGGGGAATTCGGTCCGTCGATCCAGGTTGCAATCGTGCCATCGGGCCTCCAGATGGCGAGACGCGTGGGGTCGTCGGGCTCGGCCGCCGCGACCAGGGTGCCGTCGGGCGAAAGCGCCGCTGCTGAGCTGATAGAGCCCCAGTCGTGGGTGCTCCAGGCCGGGGAGACATGGCCCTGCCAGTCGATCGTCCCACCCTGGATGCAGCCGCTTCCGAACGGGCTCAAAGGGCCGCTCACCGTACACGAGCCGAGGAGGTATTGGCGGTTTGCGGTGGCCGGATCGACGATGTGATAGCTGATCGCCCAATAGGGGTTGTCTTGAGCCGGCGCCGCCTTCAGGGCCACTTCCTCGAACGGTCCGTAAGCGTGGGCCAGGACCAGGAGCCCCGAGTGCCATGCCACCGGCCACACGTAGTTCGAGTCGGACTCGAAGACGACCTTGTGATTGGCGCCGCTGAGGGTCTCTGTATAGAGCGTGACGTGAACCGGCGCGCGGTTGAAGTCGAGCACCGACACCGCTATCTGCTTGTCATCCGGGCTGACCGCAAAGGCCGCTTCCATGTTGGCGCCCACGGCCAGGTGCGTGACCGTGGACTGCTTCCCGTCGGTGAGACGAAGGGACAGCACCTCCGAGTCGCCGGCGAGCATGTAGAGGGCGGACGAGCTGGCGCTCACGTAAGGAAGGACGAGCGCGTGACCGGCCGGGCTCGAAATCGGCGTGCGCTTGGGGAGCTTGATCGAGGCCCAGAGCTTGCCGTCGACCCCCACCACGTTTGCGTAGTAGCTCGATGGCGTGGTCAGGAGGTCCACCAGCACGCCATAAGAGAGGGCGGTTGGATTCGCTGCCTTGTTCGCCGGCGCGCTCGGAGACCCCTGGGGTGGAGATGCGCTCGCCTGCACTGCGCCCGAGTGGGGGGTGCTCACGGCCACCGGGATGGAAGGTACGAGCGCGCCGCAGCCCGCGAGGATGAGCACACAAGGTACGACCGACAGGATTCGCATCTTCATCCCGATTGTCACGTCCAGAACGCCGCCTGCCGAGAATTGGTTACAGGCGGCACCCAACACTCCTTAGCATTAGTTGCCCGCATGAAGCTCCTCGAGTACCAGGCCAAAGAGGTGCTGGCATCGCTGGGGATCGCGATCCCGCCCGGTCGGGTCGCGCATACGCCGGACGAAGCTGCGGCGGCATGCGCCGAGCTCGGCCCGGTCGCGGTCAAAGCCCAGGTCCCGGTCGGCGGCCGCGGCAAGGCGGGCGGCATCAAGCTCGCCAGGACGCCGGACGAGGCGCGTGCCGCCGCCGCCCAGATCATCGGCATGGACATCAAAGGATTCAAGGTCCCACTCGTTTACTGCGAGTCGGCCCTCGACATCGAGCGCGAGGTCTATCTCGGCTTCACGGTCGACCGCGACGCGCGGGCCAACATCCTCATGCTCTCGGCGAGGGGCGGCATGGACATCGAGCAGGTCGCCGAAGAATCGCCGGAGTCGATCGCACGCCTGTATCCGAATCCATGGCGCGGCCCGCTCGAGTTCGAGCTCAACCGGCTCGCCTTCGAGGCCTCGCTCGGCGAATTCGCCCGCCCGCTGTCGGCGCTGATCAAGAAGCTCTATCGCGCCATTCCCGACCTCGACGCGGTGACGGCCGAGATCAACCCGCTGGTGATCACCACCAAGGGCGAGATCGTGGCCGGCGACGCGAAGCTCGAGATCGATGAGAACGCGGCCTGGCGGCACAAGGATCTCGACCAGCGGTATGGCTCGGTGCTGGAGGGGGATCCCTATGAGGTCGAGGCCAAGAAGCGTGGGCTGACATACGTATCGCTCGACGGCGACGTCGGCATCGTCGGCAACGGCGCCGGGCTCTGCATGAGCACGCTGGACCTGGTCCAGCGCGCCGGCGGGAAGGCGGCGAACTTCTGCGACATCGGCGGCGGCGCGAAGGCCGAGGTCGTCGAGAACGCGCTCGCGGTGATCCTCATGAACCCACGCGTCAAAGGCGTCCTGATCAATGTCTTCGGCGGCATCACCCGCGGCGATGAGGTCGCCAGGGGCATCGTCACCGCGCGCGACCGGCTGCAGATGAAGCTCCCGCTGGTCGTGCGGCTCAGCGGCACGCGCGAGGAGGAGGGCCGTGCGATCCTTCGGGAGCACGGGATCGAGCCTGGCGCCAGCGCCTGGGAGGCGGCCCAGAAGATCGTTGAGCTGACCAAGGCGCACGCGACCAGGTGAGCATTCTCATTGATTCGAGCACCCGCGTCATCGTCCAGGGCATCACCGGGCGCGAGGGAACTTTTCACACCGAGCAGATGCTCGAGATGGGAACCAACGTGGTCGGCGGCACCAGCCCGGGCAAGGGCGGGACCACCCACGTGGGGGTGCCGGTCTTCAACACCGTCGCGGAGGCGGTCCGCGCCACCGAGCCGAACGCCTCCGGCATCTTCGTCCCGGCGCCGTTTGCGCCAGACGCCATCATGGAGGCGGCCGCCAACGGCATCGAGCTCATCGTCTGCATCACCGAGGGCATCCCGATCCAGGACATGATCCGGGTCAAGGACTTCCTGCGCGGCTATCCGAGAGCGCGACTCCTGGGCGCGAACTGCCCCGGCCTGATCACCCCCGGCAAGGCCAAGATCGGCATCATCCCGCAGCGCATCTCCAGCCCCGGCCATGTCGGCCTCGTTTCTCGCAGCGGCACGCTGACGTACGAGGTGGGTACTGCGCTCACCGCCGCGGGGATGGGCCAGTCGACGATCGTCGGAATCGGCGGCGATCCGGTCCTCGGGCTGACGTTCAAGGACGTCATCGAGCTGTTCGAGAAAGATCCGCAGACCACGCACCTCGTGGTCATCGGCGAGATCGGCGGCGCCGACGAGGAGCGCGCGGCGGAGCTGCTGGGCAGAGGCAGCCGGTTGAAGACCGTGGCCTTCATCTCCGGCCGCACGGCTCCCGAAGGCAAGCGGATGGGCCACGCCGGCGCGATCATCTCGGGCAATCGCGGCACTGCCAAGAGCAAGGAAGAGGCGTTCAGGGCCGCTGGGGTCGCAGTGGCGGAGACGACCGACGACATCGTCGCCCTCCTCCGCTGACCATGGCTTTTCCGATTTCGATCACCAAGGCTCTGCCCGACCAGCGCCTGCGCGATCTCGGCATGTTCGGCGGCCTGATGCTGTGGCTCGTGTACACGCGGGTGTACTGGGCGATGCATGCGCTGCACGCCACGCTGCCGCCGTGTCCGTTCTACTACCTCACGGGCCATCCCTGCCCCTTCTGCGGAGGCACGCGCTCGTTCGCGTTCATGTGGCAGGGCGACATCGCCGACGCGGTCCGCCTGTATCCCCTCGGACCGGCGTTCTTCGCCGGCACCGTCCTGGGGGCGGGCGGGCTCGCGGCGGGACTGATCACCGGCCGGACCTGGTCGCCGCGCCTGACTTCGTTGCAATGGCGCCTGGTGACGATCGGCGCCGTGAGCGCGATCGCGATCAGCTGGGTGCTGAAGGTGTTCGTCCTCGGCAACTGAGGTTCGGGTACTTGGACCCGATGACTGGCAGACCTTTCGCGACATCAGGCTCGCTGCTCTGAAAGAGGCTCCTTATGCGTTCGGCTCGTCCTGGGAGAACGAGAAGGACCACAGCGAAGAGGACTGGCGATTCGCGTTGACGTCCAGGCGGCGATTCGTGGCTTTTCTCGATGACCGGGCCGCCGGTATGGCCGCCGGCGGTGACTCGAGTTACATGGGCACGGCAGCGCTGACCTCCTTGTGGGTCGACCCGAGGGCGCGAGGCCACGGGATCGGAGACCTGCTGGTGGCCGCTGTCGTCGAGTGGGCGAAGGGTGCGGGTTTCATCCGACTGCTCTTATGGGTGACAGAAGGCAACTCGCACGCGGAGGCGCTCTACCGGCGAAACGGCTTCCAACGAACTGGCGATGTGATGCACGAGCCTAAACGCGAATTCGAGATGGCGCGACCGCTCTAGCCGGCGCCCTGGATCGTCTTGATGATCACCGGGTAGGCGAGGCCTGTGTTCTGCTGCGGGTTGTCCGGATCGATCAGGTCGTGGGGCAGGTGATCCGAGGCCGGGAACTCGAACGTGCTCACCTCGGCGCCGTGCCGGCGCCATGACTTCACCAGCTGGTACGTGAAGCGATTGTCGAGGCGCGGCTCGGAGGCGTTGGTGATCACATCGATCTGTCGTGACTTCGGCATCCGCTTGCGAGCCTCCTTTCGGAGCGCGAACGCGGTCTCGAACAGCGCCGCGTAGGCGCGTGTGGAGAAGCGCGGGTAGGCGTGCTGTGGGCGGATCCCCTCCTTGAGGTCGCCGTCCCACCAGACATAGAAGTTGGGGACCAGCCGGGCGAGCCGCGTCATGGCTGACAGGGCCCATCCGGGGATGGGCTTCAGCCCAAGCATCGGCGCGATGAGCACGGCGCGCTCGATGCCCTCATTGGTCTGCGCCAGGTAGCCGCTCAGGATGCCTCCGAGCGACAGCCCGGCCACGGTGAGGCGCTCTCCGAGGCCGACGCCCACGCCGGCCGCGCGGTTGGCGAGCGCGATGAGCATGTCGGAGCGAACCTCGGCGATCGACGTCGTGAGCCGATCCGAGTATCCGTGGCGCGGGTAGCGCGGAATGAGCACGTTCCAACCCTGCTCGTGGAAGTGCTTGCCAAGCGCATCGAACTGCTGCGGGCAGTTCGTGAAACCGTGCAGCAGCACGAGCGAGCGCTCGGTGCGCCGGCCGTGCGTGTAGAGACGCGTGCGACAGGCGGGGTTGACATTGGGGCCGTCGAGCGCCTCGAGGCTCCCGGCGATCTCAATTCCAGCTTCGTAAGGGTCGCCGGTCATTCCCGTACGGGATACTAAGTCGCGGTGTGGATTTCGAGCTGACCGCGGAGCAGCGCGCCGTTCGCGAGCTGTGCCGCGATTTCGCCAAAGAGGTGGTGGCGCCGGCCGCCGAGGACCTCGACCGCAATCACCGGTTCGGCTACGACCTCGTCCGGCGGATGGGCGAGCTGGGCCTGTTCGGCCTGCCGTTCTCCGAGGAGTACGGAGGCGTAGGCGCTGATTTCCTTTCCCTGTGCCTGGCGATCGAGGAGATCTCTCGCGCCGATGCCGGGGTCGGCATCACGCTCGAGGCCGCGGTGTGTCTCGGCGCGGCGCCGATCCACGACTTCGGCACCGCCGAGCAGAAGCAGAGGTGGTTGCCCGACCTGCTCGCGGGAAAAAAGCTCTGGGCCTTCGGCCTGACCGAACCCGAGGCCGGCTCAGATGCCGGCGCCACCAAGACGCGCGCCGAGCAGCGCGACGGGCAGTGGGTCGTCAATGGGGCGAAGCAGTTCATCACCAACTGCGGCACCGAAATCTCCGCCGGCGTAACCGTCACCGCGGTGACCGGCAAGACCAAGCGTGGTGGTCCGGAGATAAGCGCGATCATGATCCCGACGGGGACGCCCGGATACCACGTGCACGAGTCCTACCGGAAGCTGGGTTGGCACTCCTCCGACACCCACCCGCTGAGCTTTCAGGATTGCGCGGTGCCTCAGGAGAACCTTCTCGGGGAGCGCGGGGGCGGATACAGGCAGTTCCTGAACACGCTGATGGGCGGCCGCATTGCGATTGCCGCCCTGTCGGTCGGCGTTGCGCAGGCTTGCCTCGATGCTTCGCTCAAGTACGCCAAGGAGCGCCGCACCTTCGGCGTCCCGATCTCCAAGCACCAGGCGATCCAGTTCAAGCTCGCCGACATGGCGATGGAGACCGAGCTCGCGCGAACGATGGTGTACCGCGCCGCCGTCGCCTACTCGCATGGTGGCGGCAAGGCCACGGACGAGGTGCGCATGCTTGCTGCGATGTGCAAGCTCTACGCCTCCGAAGCCTCGAAGCGTGCTGCCGACCAGGCCGTGCAGATCCACGGCGGATACGGGTTCATGGAGGACTATCCGGTTGCTCGCTACTGGCGCGACGTGAAGGTCAACGAGATCGGCGAAGGCACCTCAGAGGTGCAGCGGATGCTCATCGCTCGGCTCCTGGGCGCCTGACGGGTCGGCGCCCTATCTGTAGACCCCGTTGTGGCCCAGGCTGTGCAGGCCGACGTTCGGGAAGTAGGTGAGGCCGTGGTCCTCGGAGCCCACGCGGATCCTGGCCAGGAGCTGGCCGGTGGTCGTGTCGATCACGTACACCGTTGCGTTGTAGCGGCCGGACGCCCACAGCTCGGTGCCGTTGGGGCTCAGCTGCATCATGTCCGGGCTGCCCCCTCCCGGGATGCGCCACTTGGCGACCACCTGGCGCGTTGCGAAATCGATGACTGAGATCGAACCTTCAAGCCGGTTGGACACGTACAAAGACTTCGCGTCGCGCGACACCTGCAGCCCGTGCGCGCCGCGCCCGGTGGGGATGAACTGGATTTCCTTCATCGCGACGGGGTCGACGACAGACACGCCCATGCGTCCTTGGTTGGTGACGTAGAAGAGCGTGCCGTCGGGCGAGAGCTTGACATCGATCGGCAGGCCGCCAACGTGAACGTAGCCGACGAGCCGCATGTTCACGGTGTCGACCTTCGCGACCACTCCTGAGTACTCGGTCGAGATCATCAGATAGCTGCCGTCGGCGCTGAAGTCGAGATGGTCGGCGCCGGGCCAAGGGATCGGGACCGTTTTGAGCAGCCTCCACCCGTGGTGCGGATCGCGGAACTCGATGCGCTGCAGGCGCTCGACGACGTCGATCGCCTTCGTCCCGTCAGGCGTGAAGTAGAGGTTGTACGGAAACGGGATGCTGATCGTCTGCCCGCTTGGGCGGCCGGTGTGGATGTCGAGGACGGTCAGGCTGCTCGATCCTTCGTTGTCGACGTAAAGCGCGCTCATATCCCAGGCGGGCGCGATGTGGTGGGGGATGTAGCCGACCGCGTAGTGGTCGATGACCTTGAAAGTCGTCGGGTCGATCACGTCCACAGTGCCGGCCGTGCTGTTGGGCACGTAAACGCGAGGCGGCAGCTCACACAGCGGACACGGGACCACGCCGGACATGATGTTCGCGTACACGTTGACCGGGGAGGCAGGCAGAGGCGCCTGCTGGACGTCGGGCGCCGGCAGCAGGCGGGCGGGCTCGGTGTCGGCCGGGACCGCGGCCTGTGGGGTTGTGCTCGGCGCCGTCCACACGACCGCGAAGACCACCGCGGCCGGGCTGATTATCGCCAGCACGAACACGACGGCGGAAGCGATGCGGACCGGCCGGTACCGCACCACGGCCGACAGCGCGTTACTCGTCGGGAAGATCTTCAAGCTTGGGCGCGAGCTCACACACCCACCGCCCGTCGTCGAGGCGGCGAATAAAACGACCATAACCCTGGTTGCGCGCGACGTTCATGAACTGCTCCTGAGTTATCAACGTCCGCAGCCGGGCCAAGTCCGCATAAGTGCTGTCGCGCATGATGCCTCCGACCACGCCCGCAAGCTCCCTCCACTGGCCTTCGGAGAGCGGTTCTCCATAGCCGGCGATGGTCACCAGCAGCGCCGCGGTGGCGCCGGTGATGGTCTCGGGCAGGAGCTTTTCAGACTTGGCGCGGGCGATGATCTCGCGCCCCGTGCTGATGATGTCGGCAATCCGGTCCCTGCGCACCCCGATGATGTCGCGCCCGCTGCCGACAGTCGTGCCTTCGAGGTATCGGGGTCCTGCTTCCATGCCGCAACCGAATATTGTAATTAGCCGTCCGGATGGACTTTGATCTGCCGCGCGAGCACGCGACCTTTCGCGACGCCGTGCGCGAGCTTGCGCAAGCGGTGGCGCTGCCGCTCGCTGCGGAGGTCGATCGCGACCACCGGTTTCCACATGAGGCCATCACCGCGGCGGCGGAGGCAGGGCTGCTGGGCGTCCTCATCCCGCGCGAATACGGCGGGGCGGGCCTGGACGCGCTGGCCTTCGCGCTCTGCATCGACGAGCTCGCCCGCACGTGCGCGTCGACCTCCGTGATCGTCGACGTGCACACGAGCGTCGGCAGCGAGCCGATCCTGCTGTTCGGCGATGAGGCGCAGAAGCGCCGGTGGCTGCCGCGTCTCGCATCCGGCGAGCTGCTCGGCGCATTCGCGCTCACGGAGCCGGCATCCGGGTCAGACGCGGCCTCTCTGCAGGCGACCGCACGACGCAACGGCGACGGCTACGTCCTCAACGGCACGAAGGTGTTCATCACCAACATCGGGCGCGCCGGCCTGTACATCGTGTTCGCGCGCACCGGTCCAGGCGAGCGCGCGGCGGGTGTGAGCGCTTTCCTGGTCCCCGCGGACACTGAGGGCGTGCGGGTCGGCCAGGTTTTCAAGAAGATGGGCCTCAACGGGTCGCCGACGGGCGAGCTGGTCCTTGAGGACGTGGTCGTGCCGGCATCGAACCGGCTCGCCGCCGAAGGGAAGGGTTTCATGGTCGCAATGCGCGCCCTCGACTCTGGCCGCATCGGTATCTCGGGACAGGCCCTGGGCATCGGGCAGGCGGCTGTCGACGAAACGGCGGCGCTCCTGAAGCAACGCGGCCACGAGCAGGGCGACGATTTCACCCTCGCCGACATGGCCACACGCCAGGAGTCGGCCCGCCTTCTCGCCTACGACGCGGCGTGGTTGTGCAGCAACGGCCGACCCTTCACGCGACAGGCCTCGATGGCCAAGCTGCACTGCACCGACACCACGATGCAGGTCGCCCTCGATGCGCTCCAGATCGCCGGGGAGGAGGGCGCGGTCTCCGGCAGCCCTTTCGAGCGCCATGTTCGCGACGCCAAGGCCCTGCAGATCTACGAAGGCTCTAACCAGGTGCAGCGGGTGGTTATCGCCCGATCGGTTCTGGAATAGGCAATTCAAGTTGGGTTTAATCTCACGCTGATGGACTTCGATTTCTCCGAGGAGCAGGTGGCGATCCGTGACACGATCCGCGAGCTCGTGCAGGACCGGGTCGCCCCCCGCGCGGCCGAGATCGATGAAAAGGCCGAGTATCCGAAGGACATCGAGAGGCTCTTCGCGGAAAACGGCATCCTCGGCATCCCGTTTCCTGAGGAGTACGGAGGCATATCCGGCTCGAGCGTCACGATCTGCATGGGCGTCGAGGAGATCGCCAAGGCCTGCGCCACCTCTTCGCTGATCCTTGCCGTCCAGGCGCTGGGTTCGTACCCGATCCTCGTCGCGGGGTCCGAGGAACAGAAGAAGCGCCTCTGTCCGCCGCTGGCGTCAGGTGAGAAGGTCGCCGCATATGCCCTGTCAGAGACCGGCAGCGGATCCGATGCCGCGGCGATGAAGACCCGCGCCAAGCGCTATGGCGACGAGTACGTCCTCAACGGGACCAAGCAGTTCATCACCGGCGGAAGCGTCGCGGGCACGCTCGTCCTGTTCGCGCAGACCGACCCGGAGGCCAACGCCAAGGGCATCTCGGCGTTCGTGCTCGAGAAGGAGCACAGCCCATGGCAGGCGCCGAAGCTCGAGCACAAGCTCGGCATCCGCGGCTCGCCTACGGCGCAGCTGGTGTTCGAGGATGTCAAGGTCCCGGCTGCCAACCGGCTGGGAGAGGAGGGCGCGGGATTCAAGATCGCCCTCGCCGTCCTCGACCGGTCGCGACCCGGGATCGGAGCGCAGGCTTTGGGCATCGCCGAGGGCGCTTTCGATTACGCGCTGAACTACGCCAGGGACCGCAAGCAGTTCGGCCAGCCGATCTCGACCTTCCAGGGGATCCAGTTCATGTTCGCGGACATGGCGACCCAGATCGAGGCCGCTCGACATCTCGTCTACATGGCCGCGACCAAGGTCGACAAGAAGGCGGCAGACCTCACCAAGGTCGCCGCGATGGCCAAGCTCTTCGCCTCGGACATGGCGATGCAGGTGACGACAGACTGCGTTCAGGTTCTCGGCGGCTATGGCTACATCGCCGACTATCCGGTCGAAAGGATGATGCGCGACGCCAAGATCACCCAGATCTATGAAGGTACCAATCAAATCCAGCGCGTCGTCATCGCGCGCTCCCTGCTGAGATGAGCTCACCGTACCCCGTGCAGTCACCGCCGCCGGTCGCCCCTTATCACCCGCCTCCGTCGTACCCGCCGCCCCAATTCGCACGCCGCCAGGCGCTCGACAACCGGGCCGCCATCGCGCTCGCGCTGGCCATCTGCGGATTGGTTCTCGGGCTGCCGCTGGGCGTGCCGGGGCTGGTCTGCGGGCCGATCGCCTACTTCATGGGCAAGTCGGCAGTGAGCCGCGTCGACGGCTCCGCCGGCGCCCTGGGCGGTCGTAACTTTGCGGTCTTCGCCTGGGTCCTCGGCATCGTCGCGACCGCGGTCGGCGCCGTGGTGAGCCTGACCTGGCTGGTCATCTGGCTCGTCTCGATTTCCGGCCCGCAGACCTAGCGGCTCGTCACACGAGTTGGAGCGGATCACCGAGGCCTTCGCATGGCCGGTACGCGATCCCGAGTGGGTGGTGAAGCTGGTCATCATCGGGCTGATCTCGTTGATACCTGTCATCGGCACGATGAACGGCATCGGCTGGATGCTCGCCTCCCTCGACCGGCTGCGGTCAGGCGAGGAGAGGCTCGCTCAGGCCAATTTCGCCTACATCGGACGCGGTGCGCGCGTCTTCCTCGTCGAGCTCGTCTATGCCCTGGCCTTCGTGGCCGTGGGGTTGGTGTTCTACCTGCCGGGCCTGCTGATCGCCATCCACCAGGGCCGCGGCAGCGGCAACCCTGGCTTGATCGCGGTGGCGATCCTTCTCAACCTCGCCGCGTTCGGAATCGTGACGCTCGGAAGCCTCGCGCTCACCTTCATGCTCCCGTCCGTGATCCTCGCGACGGACGCCGGCGGGATCGGGGCCGGGTTGCGGGTCGGCGGCATCGTGAGGCGAAGCCGCGCGAACCTGACCAACACCCTGATCGCGGGCCTTATGCTGATCGCCGCGAGCTTCGTCAGCTCACTGGGTGCGATCGCGTGCGGTGTCGGGGTCATCTTCACCGCCGCATACGCGCTGGCGATGCAGGCGTGGATCATCCGCAGCTTCGAGATCGGCTCTGACAACCCGCAAGCGGGATAGGAGGAATCACATGTCGGACTTGCCGCCGCCGCCACCACCGGGCGGCAGCACGCCCACGCCGCCGCCTCCACCGCCCGGCGGCGGATTCGGGCCACCGCCACCTCCTCCGCCGCCTCCACCCCCGCCTGGCGGCGGCTTCGTACCGCCTCCGCCACCGCCACCTCCGGGAGGTGGTTTCGTGCCACCGCCGCCTCCTCCCGGTGGCGGCTACATCCCCGGCGCCGGCTACGTGCCTCCGTCGCCGATGGGATACATGCCAGGAGCGATGGCCTACGCGGGTCAGCGCACGGACGGGCTGGCGATCGCTTCGCTGGTCGTCGGCATTATCGGCGTCGTCTGCTCGATCGGATGCCTTGGCGTCGTCCTCGGTCCGACGGCGTCGATCATGGGATTCGTAGCGCGCCAGCGCGTGGCGTCCAGCGGCGGCGCCCTCGGCGGAGGAGGCATGGCCCTGGCCGGCATGATTCTCGGCGTGGCCGGCTTCGTCCTCAGCGTGGCCTGGTTTCTCTTCATCGTCCTGGGGTCGCACAACACCAGCACCGGCTGAGCTGCCTGAGCGGTCCCGGGGCGTAACCGGGCGGCGGGTGCCGCCGTTAACAACAGGTCACTTGCAGGGTAGAATCCCCGTGCGCATGCAGAGGGCCAGGCCGAGGGCCAGGCGATCCCGCTATCACGTCTCCTACCGCCTGACCAGGTCGGTGCCGGCGGTCGTTGGCGCCTTCCTGCTGTTGGCCGTGATCGTCACCGCGACGCTCACATACAAGCGCCTCGACGACTTCGTCACGGCCACCACCGGGCGCCACATCAACCCCATCGGCGAGGTCGTGCAGGCGGTCGAGCCGTCGCCCGGCACCATCGCGTACAAGCTGAAGCACGGCCAGCAGGTGAACATCCTGCTGCTGGGTCGCGGCGGTTACGAGAACGATGCTCCCTACCTGACCGACTCGATCATGGCGGTCACCATCGATCCGGCCAGCAACCGTGTGTCCATGGTTTCGGTGCCCCGCGACCTCGTGGTGCGCATGAACCTGCAAGACAACCCCAGCCGGGTGTGGATCAACAAGATCAACGCGGCATACGAGGTGCCGTACGTCAGCATCATCTGCTGCATCGCCTCGCAGTTCCAGGGCCGGGACGGCGGCGGCCATGCGGCGGAGCACGAGGTGGGAAAGGTCACCGGGCAGACGTTCGACAGGTACATCGCGGTCGACTTCGTCGCCTTCCGTGACATGGTCAACGCGCTCGGCGGCGTCGACGTCTGCCTCACGTCCAACCTGGACGACTTCAACTATCCCAACTACCACAACGGCTACATGCCGATTCATTTCAAGGCGGGCTGCCAGCACCTGAGCGGCGAGCAAGCATTGGAGGTGGCGCGTTCGCGACACGCCATCGAGGCGGAGCAGTCTTCGGACTTCGGTCGCGCCCGTCGCCAGCAGGACATCATGGAAGCGATCAAGAAGAAGGCGACGACCGTCAACGGCTTCTCGAAGGCGCCGCAGCTTCTCACCGCCCTCCAGAACAACATCACGACCGACATGTCGCTATCAGACATGCGAGCCATCTACGACTGGGGCAAGAACCTGCCCGACAGCTCGATCGTTCGAGTGGCGCTGACCGCGCCGGCGCCCGCCACCGACGGCAACCTCCTCGACAGCTACAACTGCGGCATGGGTCCGGCGGTGTCGCAGCTTTGCCCAGACGATCCGACCTTCACGATGATCCACCGCTATATCGCATCGATCCTCATCGACCCGGCCATCCTGGCTGAAAAGGCGCCGGTCCAGATCGCCAACGGGGCGAACAACTACTACGGCCTCGAGAACCGCGTCACGACGATGTTCGATCCGACCGGGCTCCAGCTTGCGGACCCGGTGGTGCACCGTCCGGTCGCCCAGACCGTCATCCTCGATTACTCGAACGGACAGTTCCCGCTCACCGCCAAGTGGCTCGCGGCCTTCTTCGGCGGCACCGTCGTCGCCGCCACGCCGACCAGTCCGGCGCCCGCAAGCGGCCAGCAGACCTATGGCCTGGTGGTTGTGCTCGGACACGATTTCGCACGGCGCTGGCTGGGCCAGTGAGCTGAGCGGGTCTGATCTAGCCGAGCGCTTCCGCTCCGGGGACGTCCGCGCCCTCGCCCGCGCCATCACCCTCGTCGAGAAACGCGATCCTTCGGTCAGGGACCTGGAGGCCGCGCTGAAGGATCCGGGCCAGGCCTACGTGGTTGGGTTCACCGGGGCTCCGGGAACCGGCAAGTCGACATTGGTCGACGCCCTGCTCACCCTGCTCAGAAAGCTCGACCGCTCCGTGGCCGTGATTGCCACCGATCCCAACTCGCCGTTCACCGGCGGTGCGATCCTCGGCGACCGCATCCGCATGCAGCGTCATGCGCTCGACCCGAAGGTGTTCATCCGCAGCATGGGCGCGCGGGGCCACCTCGGCGGCCTCTCGCTCGCCGCCCGCCAGGCGGTACGGCTCCTCGGCGCGTTCGGCTTCGATCCCGTGATCCTGGAGACCGTGGGCGTCGGGCAGTCCGAGCTCGAGGTGGCAGCCGTCGCCGACACGACGGTCGTGGTCTTGACGCCGAACCTGGGCGACGGCGTACAGATGATCAAGGCCGGCATCCTCGAGATCGCGGACATCTTCGTCGTCAACAAGGCCGACCTCGAAGGCCACCATCGAGCCGTCACGGAGCTCCGGGGGATGCTGAGCCTGTCGAATCCAGCCGGGTCCAGGAGGGCGTGGAGGCCGCCGATCATCGCGACCTCCGCGGCCAGGCGGGAGGGCATCGACGAGCTCTGGGAGGCGATCCTCGCCCACCGCCGCCACCTCGAGTCGAGCGGCCGGGCGCGGGAGCTCGCGCAGAAGCGGCTGAGAGACGAGACCGCGGAGGTCGCGGCCGAGATCGCGCGCGATCGGGTGCGGGCAGCCCTGGCCGGCGATCCGGAGCTCGTCGACCGCCTGCTCGCCGAGGGCACGCCTTACGCCACCGCGGAGGAGATCCTGGACCGAACGCGATAATGGATCCAGGTTCAGTGAAGGTACGAGCGCGCGACCCCAGGCAGGCGTGGATGGAGGACTACGAATCGGCCCCCACGCGCGACGACGGGTTGGAGACGTCGACCATCTCCGGCATCCCGCTGCAGCCCCTCTATACCTCCAACGACCTCCCCCAGCGTGAGGAGGAGCTTCCCGGACGGTTTCCCTACACCCGTGGAATCCATCCCAGCGGCTACCGCGGCCGGTTGTGGACGATGCGCCAGTTCTCGGGCTTCGCCACCGCCGAGGAGACCAACCGCCGCTACAAGTACCTGCTCGCCAACGGCCAGACCGGCCTGTCCGTCGCGTTCGACATGCCCACCTTGATGGGTCAGGATTCGGACGCGCCGACCAGCCGCGGCGAGATCGGCCATTGCGGCGTCGCCATCGACTCGCTCGCCGACATGGAGACTCTTTTCGAGGGCATCCCCCTCGCCGACATCACGACCTCGATGACCATCAACTCCCCCGCGGCGATCCTCCTGTGCATGTACGTCGCCGTCGCGGAAAAGCAGGGCGTGCCCGCCGCTCGGCTTGGCGGCACCCTGCAGAACGACATCCTCAAGGAGTTCATCGCGCAGAAGGAGTTCATCTTTCCGCCGGCTCCTTCGATGCGACTCGTCGTCGACTCGATCGAGTACTGCGCGAAAGAGGTTCCGAAATGGAACACCATCTCCATCTCCGGCTATCACATCCGCGAGGCCGGCTCGACCGCGGCGCAGGAGCTCGCGTTCACGCTCGCCGACGGCATGGCATATGTCGACGCCTGCCTGGAGCGAGGCATGCGCATAGACGACTTCGCGTCACGGCTCTCCTTCTTCTTCGATGCGCACATCGACTTCTTCGAGGAGATCGCCAAGTTCCGAGCCGCGCGGCGTATCTGGGCGCGATGGATGCGCGAGCGCTATGGCGCGCAGGACGAGCGCTCGTGGAAGCTCAGGTTCCACACGCAGACCGCCGGCGTTTCGCTGACCGCGCAGCAGCCTGAGCTCAACATCGCGCGCACCGCCATCGAAGCGCTCGCCGCCGTGCTCGGAGGCACGCAATCGCTGCACACCAACGCGATGGACGAGGTCTTCGCCCTGCCCACGGACAAGGCGGCGCGCCTCGCGCTGCGAACGCAGCAGCTGCTCGCGTATGAAACCGGCGTCGCCAACACCGTCGACCCGCTCGGCGGCAGCTACTTCGTCGAAGCTCTGACCGACGAGATGGAGAGGCAGGCCGAGTCCTACTTCAAACGTATCGAGGAGCTCGGCGGCGTCATCCCGGCCATCGAGGTGGGTTTCTTCCAGAAGGAGATCGCCGACGCTGCCTTCCGCTACCAGCAGGAGCTCGAGCAGAAGCGAAGGCTCGTCGTGGGCGTGAACGAGTTCACGGTCGACGAGGAAGAGCCGATCGAGATCCTGCGCATCGATCCCGGGCTCGAGAGCCAGCAGGTGGCGCGGGTTCGCGACGTGCGGGCGAAGCGCGACCAGGCGCGGTGCTCGACCGCGCTGGCGGGGCTGCGGAAGGCGGCGGCCGGCACGGACAACCTGATGCCATACATCCTGGAGGCTGTCCGGGCATACGCGACCGAGGGCGAGATCATGAGCACGCTGGTCGACGTGTTCGGCCTGTACACGGAGAAAGCGGTCATCTGATGCCTGCGAACACGGCCGTGAGGCCGGTGCGCATCGTGCTCGCCAAGGTGGGCCTGGACGGGCACGACCGCGGCGTGAAAGTGGTGGCTCGGGCTCTTCGCGACGCCGGCTACGAGGTCATCTACACCGGGCTGCGCCAGACACCGGAGATGGTCGTCGACGCGGCGCTCCAGGAGGACGCGCAGGTCATCGGCCTGTCCATCCACTCAGGCGCGCACATGACCTTGTTCCCGGCGGTCGTCCAGGAGCTGAAGCGGCGCAAGGCGATCGACATCGTCGTCTTCGGCGGGGGGATCATCCCCGACGACGACATCGCCGCGCTGAAGCGGCAGGGCGTGGCCGAGCTCTTCACCCCGGGCACGCCGCTCCAGGGCATCGTCGACTGGCTCCGCAAACGTTTTCCGGAAGGGGCGGCTTAGCCCCGCTCGTCAGCCCTGTAACACCAACGTGCCGGCGATCTTGTCGGCCCAGCCCTGCTTGCGGGCGTCGAACGCGACCCAGATGACCCCGATGAAGCAGACCAGGAATGAGACCAGAAGACCAACCCATCGGAGCAGGGCTTTGCCAATCGTGATCGGCTGCCCGGTGTTCACGTCGACCACCCGGAGCTTGAAGATGCGCTGGCCCAGGGTCGCGCCCTGGAAGGTCCACAGGCCGGCGAAGTAGGCGATGCTGATCACGAGCTGGACGAGGCTCGCGATCCCGTACGCGCCGCTCGTCGTGTCTTGAGGATTGACCTGAAAGATGACGTCGACGATCCGGCCGACGATCCCAAGGAGGATGCCGTCGATGATGTACGCAACCGCGCGGATCCAGAAGCCGCCGTAGTTGGCCGCGGCGGCATAGGCCGGCGCAGGCATGTATCCCATCGGCGGGGGCGGCGGTGCCATCCCTCCGGGAGGCGGGGGCGGGGGTGGGCTCTGCATACCTGTTCCTCCTGCTGAATGTGATGCCTGCGTCCGCGGAAATCGCTCTCCGCGGTATCATAGCCACGCCTCTCCATCCTGAGGCCCAAACATGCAGCTGAACGCCTCCACCCGCGAACTGCTCGGCAAGCGATCCCGGCGGCTCCACCGCCAGGGAAAGCTGGCGGCCGTCGTCTACGGCCACAACACGAAGCCGACCCCGATCGTGCTCGACCGCCTCGAGTTCCAGAAGGTCTTCGTGAAGTCGGGTCGGACCCACCTGGTGGACCTGCAGGTCGACAGCGGGCGAGCCGAGAAGGTGCTGGTCCGCGAGATCCAGACCCACCCGAGGCGGCTGGGGCCGATCCACGTGGACTTCTATGCGGTGAGCCTCGAGGAGACGATCACGGTCGAGGTCCCGGTTCACCTCATCGGCGAGTCCGCCGCGGTGAAGCGCGGCGACGCCGACATCCTTCAGCCCATTCACTCGATGCGCGTGGAATGCCTGCCGACAGACATCCCGGAGGCCTTCGAGGTGGACCTCACGCCGCTCGAAGACATCGACTCCGAGGTGCGCGTCTCCGACCTCAACGTGCCCAAGGGCGTGACGCTGCTCGTGGATGCGGACGAGCTGGTGGTCAAGATCGTCCACAAGCGCGAGCTCAAGGTCGAGGAAGAGATCCCGGCCGCCGAGGCGGTGGTGCCCGCCGAGGGCGAGGCCGCTGCCGAGGGCGAGGCCGCCGCCGAAGGCGAGACTCCCGCCGCAGAGGAACCGGCCGAGAAAAGGAAGTGACCGCGCCGCCGCTGGCGGTGGTTCCCGGCATCTCAGACACGACGCTCGAATTCATCGTCGTCGGCGTAGTCGTCTTCGTGGTTTTCGTCGTCGGCGCACGTGTCGTGTCCTCGATCGTGGTCGAGCACCTTCGGCGCCGAAACGTCCGAGCCGACATGGTCCAGACCGGCGGCCGCGTCGTGGCCTTCTTCCTGATCGGCATAGGCATATCCGTTGCGATCGGCTTCGCGTTCCAGAGCCAGAACCTGACGCTCGCCGGCATCTTGCTGGCCACCATCGTCGCCAGCTTCGGCGTGCAGGACCTGCTCAAGGACTACGTGTCTGGCTACTATGTCCTGCTCGAACGCCACATGCGGGTCGGCGATCGCATCACGCTGGAAGGCGTCGGTTCGGGAACGATCACCGACGTGCGGTTGAGGGTGACGTTGTTGAAGACCGACGAGGGCGACCTCGTGGTGGTGCCCAACCAGGAGCTGTTCAACAAGGCGGTCACGGTGCACGTGAAGGCGGTCGAGCGAGCCGCCGAGACTAAGCCAGCGCCCCCAGGATGATCCGCGAGAGGGCCTCGAGCTGCGAGCCCTCGATGGCCGTCTCTTCTGCCACCAGCTCTCTGATCGCCTGCGAGGCGAGCTCGACATGGATCCCGGAGGCGACCTGGGTGGCCAGGGATCGCAGGTGGAAGGAGTGGTCGGGCTTGTCGGTTTCGACCCCGAGCTCGATCTCCAACTTGTCGAGCTGAACGAACTCAGCCCACCTCGCCACCTCGGCCGCACCGGTCTCCGGTGCATCCGAGAGGTGCAGGCAATTCACCCCGCCGTAGATCCCGTACCTCTCACGCAGCGACCCGGGGCGCGACTGCTGAATGCGCGTCTCGCCGAGGTCGTGGCGCATGCGCTCGAGGGCATCCGCCGACGCACTGACCCGTCCGACCACCATCGGCAGAGCCGTCATGAAGTCGACCAGCCATCCGAAAAAGGGACGGCCCTGGAGAAAGTCGTAATGGGCCTCGATGAGCTCGGACGCCGGTTGGAACCACGCGAGCGACTCGATCTTCCATTCGCGCTCGGACGACAGCCAGCCCCAGATCCCGGCGCGCGCGGCGAGCCGGTAGCTGGCGTCAGGCTTGAAGATCAGGAGCGCGTCGGCCACGGACGGTGAAGTCTATGTTTTCCGGTCGCGTGGGCCGGGCCTGTACACCTTGCGGTCCTTCAGCTTCTCGGGCATGTGCACCTGGTTGGCGACGCCGCCCTCAAAGTCGTGGGCGTATTTGTAGTCGCGCCCATAGCCCATCGACTTCATCAACCCTGTCACGGCGTTGCGAAGATGCAGCGGCACGGGCTCGTTGCCCGTCTGGGCGATGAGCTCGCGCGCGGCCCCGTACGAGCTCAGGGCCGAGTTGGATTTGGGGGCCAGCGCAAGGTAGAGCGCGGCCTCCGTCAGCGGCAGCACCGCCTCCGGCATACCTACGAAATGAGCGGCCTGCTGAGCCGCCATCGCCACCTGCAGGGCTTGCGGATCGGCCAAGCCGATGTCCTCGGCGGCCGAGATGACAAGGCGGCGAGCGACGAACAGCGGGTCCTCACCCGCCTCGAGCATGCGTGCGAGCCAGTAGACGGCCGCGTCCGGGTCGCTGCCGCGCACGCTCTTGATGAGCGCCGACACGATGTCGTAATGCTGGTCGCCGGCCCGGTCGTACAGGAGGTGGCCTTCCTGGAGCGCCCGCTCGACGTGACTGAGGGTGATCTCCTGCCCGGCGGCCAGCGCGGCGGCGGTCTCGAGCCCGTTCAGGGCCACCCGCGCGTCCCCGCGAGCGCCCTCCAGCAGTGCGTCCATACCGTCCGCGCTGATGGCGGCCCCGAGCTCACCGGCGCCACGCTCGACGATCTTCTCGAGGTCCTCGCGGTCCAGGGCCTCCAGCCTGAACACGCGGCTGCGCGACAAGAGGGGCGCGATCACCTCGAACGACGGATTCTCGGTGGTGGCTCCGATGAGGGTGACGGTGCCGTCTTCGACATGCGGGAGGATGGCGTCCTGCTGGGCTTTGTTGAAGCGGTGGATCTCATCGATGAAGAGCACCGTGCGGATGCCCGCCCGCCGGTGAACGCGCGCCTCGGCCACGACCTTGCGGAGGTCGGCGACGCCTGCGGTCACGGCCGACATGGCGACCAGGCGCGCCTTGGTCTCGGCCGCGAGCAGGCCTGCGAGCGTTGTCTTGCCGCTCCCAGGAGGTCCCCAGAGCACGATGCTGGGGAGGTGACCGGAAGCCGTCAGGCCTCTCAAGACCTCCACCACCCGGCGCTGTCCCACCAGCTGTTCGAAGCTCCGAGGCCGCAAACGGGTGGCCAGCGGCGCGTTCGGCTCGAGCGCGGCCGGAACCTCGAACAGCTCGCCCTGGTCGCTCATGACTGAGATTCTGGACCCTGTCTGTAGAATCGCCCCCGTGGGCTCCTGCTGGTACTGCAACTCGGAGCTGCCGGATGGGGCCCTGTACTGCCCCACCTGCGGTCACAGCCAGACCGACAAGACGTCGAGCCCTCTGTTCGGCGTGGTCGACCCGGTGACGGGGATCTGGAACTCCCAGTTCGTCAACGCACTCGTCGGCCAGGAGGCCAACCGGGCCGTCCGGTACCACCGCCCGCTGTCGGTCCTGGTCGTGGAGCTCGACCACGCGGAGCACGTCCACAACGAGCTCGGGCACATCCAGCTGGAGGGCCTCCTGCGCGAGATCTCGGAGCGTCTCGGTCAGGCGATTCGCGACACGGATACAGTCGCCTTCCTCGACGCCGAAGGTCCGCCGCATTTCGCGATCGTGCTGCCCGAGACCGACGAGCAGGGCGCGACGCTCGCCGCCGACAAGATCCGGCGCGCCATCGCGTCCCACGACTTCGCCACGAGCGGCAACTGGGCTCGGATCACAGTCAGCTGTGGCGCGGCCACCATCGGGGTGATGCGAACGTTCGATGACGAGGCTGGGCTCCTGAACCGGCGCGAGTACACCGGGAACCTTCTCCGCGAGGCGTTCCACGCGCTCGACTGGGGGCGGTCGGCCGGCACCAACCGGACCTCCGTCGGCGCGTTCCGTTCGTAGCGCTTCCGTAGCATCGGAACCGATTTGGCGTCCACGCGCGTCTACCTGATCCGCCATGCCGAGGTCGAGAACCCGCGCCGCCTCCTGTACGGCCATCTCGACGGCTTTCAGCTCAGCGCCCTGGGCCGCGCACAGGCCCTGGCCGTGGGGGAGCGGCTGCGCCCGGAGGGCGTGAAGCGAATCGTGCACAGCCCGCTCGCCCGCGCGGTCGAGACGGCGGAGCTGATCAACACGAGGCTGGATCCGCCCGCGATCCTCGAATCCGATCCCGACCTCCGCGAGGCCGAGTTCAGCCGCTACCTCCAGGGCCTGCCGTACTGGCAGATCCCCATGAGGCGCCCGCTGTGGTTCGTGCACAAGGCCAGGCGCGGCCTGGTGCCTGGCGACGAATCGGTGGACCAGATGGCGGAGCGCATCCTCGGGGTGGTCCGCCGGCTCGTAAGCGAGCACCCGGGCGAGGCAATGGCCGTCATCAGCCACGCCGACCCGCTGCAAGCGGCATGGATCGTGCTCGACGGCCGGCCGCACAACGAGCGCGAGATGTACCGCAAGGTCATCGACAAGGCCGGGATGCTGGCGCTCGACATGGACGGCGACAAGGTGATGCGCTGGGAGTACATGCCGCCGCCCAAGGTCGACAAACAGGCAAGCGTCGCGTGATGGGAGACGGCCCGAAGGGAGCGCAGGCCGGGCGCTTTCCCGAAGGGTTTCTTTGGGGAACCTCGAGCGCCGCCTACCAGGTCGAAGGCGACAACCGCAACTCCGACTGGTGGGAGTTCGAGCAGCAGCCCGGACGGATCGCCAACGGCGACAGGTCGTCCATCGCCAATGACCACTACCACCGCTACCGCGAGGATTTCGCGCTGCTGCGCGACTTGAACCAGAAGGCTCACCGGCTGTCGATCGAGTGGTCGCGCATCGAGCCTTCACCCGGGGAGTTCGATGCCCGCCAGGTCCGCCACTACCGCGATGTCCTGGGCGAGCTGCGCGAGCAGGGCATCGAGCCGATGGTGACGCTGCACCACTTCAGCAGCCCGATCTGGTTTTCGCGGCGCGGAGGCTGGGCGGCCCCAGACGCCGCGCACGGGTTTCTACCCTTCGTGCATCGCGTCGTCGACCAGCTGGGTGACCTCGTCGGCATGTGGTGCACCGTCAACGAGCCGAGCATCTGCGCCGCCAACGGCTGGATCACGGGCGAGTTTCCGCCCGGCCGCAAGGCCAACATCGCCGCGTTCTATCGGGTCACGAGCAACATGCACAAGGCGCACGAGCTGGCTTACGGCGCCATCAAGCGCAGGTGGCCTGACGCTCCGGTCGGCCTCTCGCATCACAAATTGCTGATGCTGCCCGCCACCGAGCGGCGGCGCGACCGCTGGGCCGCCAGGACCATGCAGGCGGCGCTCGACCGCTGGCCGGTTGCGCCCGGCCGGCTGCGCCGGGTCGTCGAGTCGACCTGCGACTACATCGGCCTTGCCCACTACTGGGGGCAGATGTGCGCCTTCGATCCCAGGCGGCCGCAGGAGCAGTTCATCCGCCGCTTCAACGTTCCCGGGCGGCCCATCACCGACATGGGGTTCAGCGCCGACCCGAGCTGGATACGGCCGGTGCTGAACGAGGTGCGCAGCCTTGGGAAACCCGTCTACATCACCGAGAACGGGCTCGCCAGCCACGACGACGAATGGCGCTGCCGGTACATCACCGAGACGCTGGCGGATGTGCTGCGTGCGATGGGCGATGGCGTCGACGTGCGGGGCTACTTTCACTGGACCAACACGGACAACTTCGAGTGGGCGCGCGGCTACGGAATCCACTTCGGCCTGATCGATGTCGACCGCAGCACGCTCGAGCGAAGGATCAAGCCCAGCGGCCACCTGTACGGCCGCATCGCCGCCGCGAATTCCCTCCCCGACTGACCAATCCGTCCTCAACTAGACTCAGCGCGTTGAACCTCAGGTCCGGTTTGATCTCGGCCGGCGCGATCGTACTGGGCACCGTGCTGATGGTGTCGCTGGCGTGGGGCCTCCAGCACGCGGCGATGACAAGCCCGCACCTCCTGGGCCACACCGCCCCGGACCTGGCCATCCAGCCGCTGGACGGGCAGCGCGTGGGCATCCGGCAGCTCGAGGGCAAGCCGGTCGTCGTCAACTTCTGGGCGTCATGGTGCGGCCCGTGCGCGCAGGAGCTGCCGATTCTCACCGACGCCTCGGCATCCCACCCGGGCGTCGTCTTCGTCGGCGCCGCCATGCAGGACACCGTCAGCGGCGTTCGTGCTTTCGAGCTGCGGCACCCGCATCCATACCCGGTAGGGCCGATCGTCGCGGGCAGCTACCAGGACTACGGGGTGGTCGGGCCCCCGGTCACGATCTTCATCGACTCTGAGGGCGTCGTGGCCGCGTCGTTTGCCGGTCCGCTCGACGCCTCCACGCTCGAGCACTACCTGGGGCTCATCGCCGCATGATCCGCTGGGGCGTCGTGGTGGTCGTCGTGACGGCCTGCGTCGGCTACCTGGTTTATTCGGCCTCGGGCGGGTCGTCGGAGTACTACCTCACCGTGTCCGAGCTGCGCGCGCAGCAGCCCGCGACGGGAGATGTGCGCGTGGCAGGCGTGGTGCAGGACGACATCCAGCGAAGCGCAGGAGGCCTGCACGTTCGTTTCACCGAGAAGGACTCGACTGCGTCCGTGGTGGTCGACTACACCGGTACTCTTCCCGACATCTTCCGGCCCGGCATCACCGTGGTCGCTGAGGGCCGGCTTGGCGCCGACGGGGTCTTCCACGCGCGCGCGGTGCTGGCCAAGTGCCCGTCGCGCTTTTCGACCACGCCCTACACCCAATGATCGAGGCATTCGCGGGGTCGGGGGCGCTCCTGGCCGGCCTGGTGCTGGCCGGGTTCTCGGCGATGCTCTCGTTCTGGGCCGGGTGGTCGGAAAACCGCGTGATGATCCAGGTCGGCCGGCGGGCGTTCTACGCGGCCGCGGCGATGATCCTCGCCGCGTCGGTGCTGCTCGAGGCGGCGCTGCTCACGCATGACTTCTCGCTCGCGTATGTGACCGAGCACAGCGACCTTTCGACACCGATGCCGCTGGTGGCGGCCGCCTTCTACGGCGGGCAGGAGGGATCGCTGCTCTACTGGGCGCTGATCCTGGGCGTCCTCGGCAGCGCCTCGCTCCTGGCGAGCTCGGCCCTGGGCGTGCGCCTCGCCGCGTACGCCGCGGGGATCATGGCCTCGATCCTCAGCTTCTTCCTGGTCGTGCTCGTGCTGGTCGCGAGCCCCTTCGATCTTCTCCAGATCACACCTCCGGACGGCCTGGGCCTCAACCCCGTCCTCCGCGACGGCGGAATGCTCATCCACCCGCCGTTCGTGCTCGCGGGCTTCGCGTCGTTCGCGATCCCGTTCAGCTTCGCGGCCGCGGCGCTGCTGGCGGGCCGGTCCGACGCCGCCTGGATTGCTCACACACGCCGCTTCGCTCTCGTCGCCTGGGGGCTGCAGAGCACCGGGCTCGTGCTCGGCATGTGGTGGGCTTATCACGTGCTGGGCTGGGGCGGCTACTGGGGCTGGGACCCGGTCGAGAACGTCGCGTTCATGCCGTGGCTCGCGACCACCGCCTACCTGCATTCGGCGCAGGTGCAGGAGCGGCGTGGACGACTGCGCGGATGGAACTTCGGGCTCGTGATTCTCGCCTTTCTCCTGGTCGTGTTCGGCACGTTCATCGTGCGCAGCGGGATCGTCCCTTCGGTGCACTCCTTCGCGGTGAGCGCAATCGGGCCCTGGTTCCTGGGCTTTTTGGGCGTCTGCCTCGTCTTCTCCGTCGGCCTGCTCGCGTTGCGATCGAGCGGGCTGAAGTCGAGTGGCGAGGCCGCGCCGGCGGTGTCGCGTGAGGGCGCCTTCGCCCTCCAGAACCTGCTTCTCATCGGCGTCATCGCGGTGGTGCTGTGGGGCACGATGCTGCCCCTGGTTTCCGGCCTGCTCGGCCAGGAGCGCGTTGTCGGCGCCGCTTACTACGAGCGCGCGACGGGTCCGCTGTTCGCCGCCATCCTGGCGCTCATGGCCGCCGGGCCCCTGGTGCCGTGGCGCCACGCCGGCGCGCCATTGTGGCGGTCGTTGCGATGGCCCGCGGCCGCATTCGCGCTGCTGCTGGCGGTCCTGCTTGCCGCCGGGGTGCGTTCGCTGCCTCCGCTGCTGGGCATCCCGCTCGGGTTCGCGGTTGCAAGCACCGTCGTTTACGAGCTCGTGCGCGCGGCCGGCAGGTGGCGCCTTGCGGGCGGCGGCTGGTCGCGCGCGGTCGTGATGCTGGCGAGGAGAAGGCGCCGTTATGGCGCGTACCTGGCGCACATCGGGTTGGCCGTTGTCGTCATCGGCCTGGCTGCGTCGCATTTCTGGCAGCAGGAGAAGGACGTGACGCTCCAGCCTGGGCAGCAGGTGTCGGTCGCCGGCTACACGCTCACCTACTCGGGCGTCGAGAACCGGCAGCTCGCAGACCACGCCGAGCTCGTGGCGTCGATGAGGCTCGGCGATCAGACGCTGGAGCCAGCCCGTGCGACCTACGCCGGGCTCGGCGGGCAGTCGCTCACCCACGTGGCGATCAGCACCAGTGCCACCGCCGACGTCTACGTGGTGCTGTCGGGAACGAACGGCGACGGATCGGCATCTTTTCGGGTCTTCATCAACCCCCTGGTGAGCTGGATCTGGGCGGGCGGGGCGATCATCATCATCGGCGTGCTCCTGGGCAATGCGGGTGCGCCGCGCGCCGCGATCCAGCCGGTGGTTTCGCGCGTGCCCACCCCCGTGGGCGCGTCATGACGCTTCTCATCGCGACCCTGCTCCTCTTCGCCGCCGGCCCATTCGTGCTGTGGCCCTTGATCAGGACGCCGGAGGACACCGGAGAGTGAGCACCGTCGTCGGGACATCGCTCACTCAGCGCTTCGGCTCAGAGCTCGCGCTCGACGCCGTCGACGTGGCCATCGACGCCGGCGAGCACCTGGCGGTGCTGGGCGACAACGGCGCCGGCAAGACGACTCTGCTCCGGATCCTCGCCACGGCCGCCAGGCCGGCGTCGGGCAGCCTGGAGATCTTCGGCGTCGACGCCATGATCGAACGCCGGCGGCTACGCGCGCGGATCGGTTTCGTGGCCCACGCTCCGGGTCTCTACCCGGCGCTGTCGGCGCGCGAAAACCTCCAGTTCTTCGCCACGCTCCAGGGCGTCGACCGAGCGCGAGTGGCGGAGGTGCTGGACCTCGTCGGGCTGGCGGAGCTCGCCGGCCGGCCGGCCGCCAAGCTGTCGCGCGGCGCCCAGCAGCGGCTGGCGATCGGCAGGGCGGTGCTCCATGACCCCAAGTTCCTGGTGCTAGACGAACCGAACGCGAGCCTCGATTCTGGCGGACCCGACCTGCTTGCGCGCGTGATGCGCGGCCGCACCGCTGTGATCGCGACCCACGACCACGCGCTCGCCAACCGGCTGTGCCAACGCATCCTCGAGCTGCGCCGCGGGCGAGTGGTCGGCGTGCCCACGCGACTCCGGGTCGTCCACTAGGTGAGAACGATCACCGTCGCCCTGGCCGTGGCCCGCAAGGACCTGAGGTCGGAATGGCGCACGCGCGAGCTCGTACCGGCGCTCGCTCAGTTTGTCGTGCTCGCACTGGTCATCGCCAACTTCGGCTTCCAGTTCGACTCCCGCACCGCGCCCGCGATCGCCCCGGGGGTCCTGTGGATGGCCCTCGTCTTCGCCGGACTGGTGGCTTTCGGCCGTGCGTTCGCGGCCGAGCGGGAGCAGGCCTCGCTCGAGGCGATGCTCCTCACGCCCGCCTCACCGGCGGCGATCTTCGCGGGCAAGGCGTTGGCGGCGGCGCTGCTGCTGGTCCTCTGCGAGGCGGTCCTGCTGCCCGCGCTCGCGCTGTTCTTCAGCGTCCCCCTGTCGTTCGACGTCGTTTCCGCGGTCCTCCTGGCCACGGTGGGGATGGCCGTGCTCGGCTGCCTTTTCGCGGCCATGGTCGCGCGGGTGCGCGCGCGCGAGCTGCTGCTGCCGCTGCTCACGCTGCCGCTGTGGATCCCATTTGTCGTGGTCGGAGGCCAGGCGGTGCAGGCCGCGATGGGCGCCGGCGGCAGCGGCACGGGCCAGACGACAGGCCTGCTGCTGGACCTGGACATACTGTTCGTCGTGCTCACCTCGCTGACCGCTCGCTTCGTGCTGGACGATTGAGTGAATAGATACGAAAAGGGGGCCGCCGCCGCGGTCGCGCTCATGCTCGTGGCGGCGGGGTTCATCTTCCTGTATGCGCCCACGGATGCCTTACAGGGCGACGTGCAGCGAATCTTCTACCTGCACGTCAGCTCGGCCATCGCCGCCTACGGCTGCTTCGCGGTCGTGCTCCTTGGCGGAATCGTGTACCTGTGGAAGGACAGCCTCGCCGCCGACAGGCTCGCACGGGCGGGCGCGGTGGTGGGCGTCGTCTTCACCACCGTGACCCTGGTCATGGGCATGTTGTGGGCGAAGCCGATCTGGGGCACGTATTGGACGTGGGACGCGCGCCTTACATCGACGCTCGTGCTCTGGATCATCTATGCCGGATACCTGATGGTCCGCCGGCTCGCCGAGCCGGGCCGACAGGCGGCGCGCTTTGCCGCCGTGGTGGGCATCTTCGGCTTCATCGACGTGCCCGTCGTGCACTTCAGCGTTACGTGGTGGCGGACGCAGCATCCCGGTCCGGTGGTGATCAACGACGCCCTGCCGTCGCAGATGCTCGTCGGCTTCTTCGTCACCATGGCCGCCACGCTGTTCCTCGCGGCGGCGATGATCGCGATCCGCTATCGCATCGAGGTGATCATGGACCAGGCCGCGGAAAAAACCATTCCTGCGCCGATCGTCGCGCAGAGCGAAGCGGGGCGCGCGCGGTGACCTACCTCGTCATCGCCTACGCGTTCGCGGTCGCGGTGCTGGGCGGCTACCTCGTGTGGTCGCTCCGCCGCCTGCGAGAACTTACGCGAAAGCAGTAATCGTCGGCGCCGGCCCCGCCGGCGACGCCGTCGCGGCCGGTCTCAGGGATGCCGGGTACGCCGGCGTGATCGTGCTCGTCGGCGCGGAGCCGGAGCTTCCCTACGAGCGTCCGCATCTATCGAAGGGATACCTCGTGGGCACCGTGTCCCGCGAACGATTGGGCTTGCGGCCCGCCGACCAATACCGTGAGGTCGAGGTGGAGCTGGTGCTGGGCGAGCGCGTCGCCGATATCGGCGTCGAGCGACACGCCGTCGAGCTCGAATCGGGTCGGGCGATCTCCTGGGACCTCCTCTGCATTGCGACGGGCTCATCAGCGCGGCGGCTCCCCGGCGTCGACGACGCGCTCTACCTGCGCGAGCTGCCAGACGCCGTCGCCCTTCGCGACATCCTCGATCGAGGCGGCGTGATCGATGTCGTTGGGGCTGGGTTCATCGGCTGCGAGGTCGCCGCGGTCGCGATCCAGAAAGGCTGTCAGGTTCGTATGTACGAGGCTTTGGAGCAGCCGCTGTTGAAGGTGCTTGGACCTGAGCTCGGCGACTACGTCGGCCGCCAGCATCGCGACCATGGGGTCGAGCTTCGTTTCAACGCAGCGACGGTGCCAAGGACCGCCGCACCGCTTCTCGCCGGCATCGGCTCAGTGCCGCGAACCGACCTTGCCGAGCGAGCCGGCCTGGTGGTGGATCGCGGCATCGTGGTGGATGAGCTCGGGCACACGTCGGCGCCGCATGTGTTTGCCGCGGGCGACGTGACGCGCTTCTTCAGCCCCCTGTTCGAGACGCGGATAAGGGTCGAGCATTTCCAGACCGCGCAGAGGCAAGGCTTTGCCGTCGGGCGCGTGATGACGGGAGCCAAACAGCCCTACGACGAGGTGCCATGGTTCTGGTCCGACCAGTACGACCTCAACCTCCAGTACATCGGTGCGGGGTTGCCCTGGGACCAGATCGTCACCCGCGGCCGTTTCGGCCGGCCGCCGTTCACGGTTTTCTACCTGCAGCAGGGGCGTCTCGTCGCAGCCGCTGGGATCAACGATCACCACACCATCGCCCGCGCCCGCCGCGTGATGGAAGCTCGCGTGGCGCTCACTCGCGAGCAGATGGAGGATCCTGCTTTCGATCTTCGGCGAGCGATTCGGTGAGGGCTTCGGCGAGCCTGGGAGCGAGGCCCGCTACGATCCGCTCGGTGAGGCCCCAGACGACCCCTTCCTCGTGCGCGAGGTAGCGGAACCTCCACGGGTCGTCCGATTGCAGCCATGCGCTGTCGTCCAGCAGCCGGTCGAGCGGAACGGTGAGCACGCCCTCCAGCTCGGCCTGGTCGTGCACGAAGGTGGGCACCGGCTCGGGCAGGTAGGCGACGAAGGGCACGACTGAGAAGTTGGACACCGCCGCGTAGATCGGTTCGCCGGCGCCGAGGGGCACGAGCCGGCCGACCGGCACGCCGATCTCCTCGGCGACCTCCCGCTGGGCGGCCGCCCAGGCCGACTCGCCTTCCTGGACGCCCCCGCCCGGAAGGGCGACCTGGCCGGGATGGTCGCGCAGGTCGGCCCGCCGGCGGACGAAAGGGACCATCCAGCGGCCATCGGACCGGTAAAGGACGAAGACGACCGCAGCCTTGCGTGCGCCTCGCCGGAAGTCGCCCCAGCCGTCGATGGGATGGAACAGGCGTTCGACGCCCGAGACGAAGTCAGCCAAAACGGCCCCTGGTTGATCCCGCCCCGAGCCGGTAAGCTAGGAAAGGTAGCTGAACCAAGGTATTGAAATGATCGATCACACGAGCACACGAATCGAGCAGCAGGAGACGGCACTCCGCCGGCAGAACCGGCGGCGGTACGCGTTCCAGCGCATGCTGGAGGCGACCGACCGCGTTCTCTGGCAGCTCGAGGAGATGAACCGCGACGGCGTCAAGGCCGTGCCGGCGAGCCTGCGCACCGAGCTTCGTGAAGCAGTCGAGCTCATGCCGGATCACATCCGCGAGCCGATCAACGACGACGGCCACGTCCAGGACACGCTGGACAGCCTTTTCGAGGTCCAGGAGCGCCTTTTCCGCTGGCGCTTCCCGGAGTGGGACGACACGGAGCCGGACGACTTCGACTACGCCAGCTAGCCTGGCCCCGGCCGGAGGCCCGGGCCGGATGGGAGTGGGCTAACCACTGGCGAGCGTCAGGACGAGGTCGGTCGCGTAGGCGGTCAGGAACCCGAACAGCAGGCCCCACGCAAACGAGGTCGGCGTGGACAGCCTCCGCCCGACTTGGAACAGCTCGTTGACCACGTAGAGCAGGGCTCCCGCCGCCACGGCCAGGAAGGCGACGTAGAAGTAATCCGACGAGGCCAGGTAGCCGATCCACGTCCCGAGGAAGGTCGGGCCTCCGCCGATGAGGCCCGCGAGCCCCAGGAAGCGCCACGGGGCCGGGTTGGGGTCCATCGTCATCGGCGCCGCGATGCCGAACCCCTCGGTGACGTTGTGGAGGGCAAAGCCGACGACCAGCACGCCGACGAACGCGATGGCGCCGGCACGGGCTGATTGGCCGATCGCCAGTCCTTCGGAAAGGTTGTGGAGGCCAAGCCCGGTCGCGATCGCCAGCGACAGGCTGCGAGGGCTGGGGGTGTGGTCCGCATGCTTGAGACGGCCGAAAAGCGCCCGATTGAAATACACCAGGCCGAGGAGGCCGGCACCGATACCGACGGCAAAGATGACGGCCAGGAACACGAACGGCGCATCCGAACCTGAGCGTGCGCTGATCAGGGCCTTGTCCACGGGCCCGCCGGCGTGGGTCAGGATGTCCCACAGGATGAAGATCAGGATGCCGGTGGCGAAAGCGTTCAGAAAGCCCTGGACCGACTTCGGCAGGCCGCGCATGCGTGCCACCGGAAGGCCGAGGAAAATGGTGACCCCGGCGAACGCACCGAGAGCGACGGCGGTGGCCTGGCTCATCGCGGGCTCATAGGATTAGTACGTGCAAAAGGTGCAATTAGATAAGTCTAATACCGGGTCTGCGCACCCTTCCGAGGTCATCTCCCGCTACCTGGAGGCGATCTACTACATCTGGTCGGAAGGCGAGACTCCGCGCAGCGCGCGGCTGGCGGACTGGCTGGGGGTGAGCCGGCCGACCGTGACGGTCGCGCTGCGGCGGATGACGCGCGACGGGATGGTGCGCATGAATGGACGCAAGGAGATCGAGTTGACGGCAGCCGGCCGCCGGGAGGCGGAGGCGATCGTGAGGCGCCACCGCATCATGGAGCGCTGGCTGACGGATGTTCTGGGCCTCGATTGGGTGGTGGCCGACGCCGAGGCCGCCCGGCTCGAGCACGCGGTGTCAGAGGTGGTCGAGCGGCGGCTGTACGAGGCGCTGGGACGGCCGCGCACCTGCCCCCACGGAAATCCCATCCCGGGTCACACCAGGGCTTCGCCGAGGGAACGGCGCCTGGCCACGCTCGCCGCCGGCGCCCGCGCCGCCATCTCCCGCGTTTCGGAGGTCGCGGAGCGCGAGGCCCCGCTCCTGCTCGCCTACCTTGACCAGCGCGGCCTGACCCCCGGCCGCGCGATCGACGTGGTCGAGGTGGATGAGATCGGTCGCACCATCCGCATCCGAGCCGGCAAGCGGGAGGTCACCCTGAGCCATGACACGGCCGCGAAGTTGTGGGTCCTACCTACCTAAGAAACCGAAAGCACCACCTTTCCGAACTGCTCGGCCGCATCCAGTCTCGTCAGAGCCGCCTGCACCTCGTCCAGCGGATAGACCGAGTCGACCACGGGGCGGAGGCCCTGGTCCATCGCCTCGAGCACAGCCAGGAACTCGGAGGCGTTGCCCATGGTCGAGCCGAGCAGACCCGCCTGCCGGAAGAACAGGCGCGGCATCGTGATCTCGGCCTTGACGCCGGAAGTCGATCCACACGTCACGACCCGGCCGCCCATCGCCAGCGAGCGCATCGACTCTTCGAGGGTTGCCGGACCGACATGCTCGAACACGACGTCGACGCCGTCCCCGGTCGCCTCGCGAACCGGCTTGCTGAAATTGCTGGAGTCGAACACTGCTTCCGCCCCCAGCTCGAGCGCGCGCTTTCGCTTTGCCTCCGAGCGGCTCGTGGCGAGCACCCGCGCGCCGATGTGCTTCGCGATCTTGATCGCCGCCACGGCCACGCCGGCGCCCGCGCCGATCACGAGCACCGTCTCGCCGGCGCGCAGGTGCGCCCGTGAGTTCAGCATCCGCCATGCGGTGAGGAAGGTGAGCGGAAAGGCCGCCGCCTCCTCCCATGTGAGGCCGGCCGGCTTGCGAAATACGCTTCGCGCGTCGATGTGGATGAGCTCGCATGCAGCGCCGTCCGAGTGCTCGCCGAGCACCCCGAAACGCGGGCAGCGCACGTTCTCGCCCGCGCGGCACCATTCGCATTCCCAGTCGCAGAGGGTGGGGAAGAGAACCACCTCGTCGCCGGGTTTCCAGGCGGGATCGCTCGACTCGCGCACCACGCCGGCGCCGTCTGCCGCGATCACACGCGGCGGCGTGATCCGCTGGGCGCCATGCGCCAGCCACAGGTCGAGATGGTTGATCGAGGCGGCTCGGATCGCTACGGCGACCGAGCCTGGCCCGGGATGTGTTCGAGGTCTCTCACGGATCAAGACCCCAGCCGGTCCGATGGGTTCTTCGTAAACCGCCGCCCGGCCCTGGCTGAGAACGGCGGCATTGATCGAATCGTGGGCCACGATTTGCGAAACTTAACCAATCCGCCCCCCGTTGTACGTCGGCGGCAGTTCAGCCTTGAAGCCAATGCGCATCCGCCATCTCATCGCATTCGCCGCCGTGGCGCCCTTGCTGCTGCAGAGCATGCCAGTGCACGCGGGGCAGGCGCTGCCGCCCGGGCAGAAGCAGGGGCGGTACGTGCGGTGGGCCTATCCGAGCCAGACGCCCTATGGCGCCGTCGAGACCGGCACCGGCGACACGGGCGCCGCACAGGCCGCGGGGGCATTTCTCACCCTCCCGTTCATGGGACCGCACTACATCACGTCGATCTTCGATCACTGCTATCCCAACTACGGGGCCAACGGGCGGATCTGTCGCTATGACGGGACTCAGGTGGCGGCCAACAAAGGTGGGCCCGACCCGGGCTTCACCGAGGGCTACGCGCAAACGCCTGGTGGACACGACTACCTCTACTACGACGGCCACGACGGCTACGACTACGGGCTCACGTACGAGCCGGTGGCGGCGGCCGCGCCAGGGACCGTCATGTGGGCGAACTGGCTCGATCCCAACTGTCATACCTGCCTGAGCGGGCTCACGATCGAGATCAACCATGGCAACGGCTTGATGACCTTCTATGGGCATCTTTCGCGGCTCGACGTGGTCAAAGGGCAGTACGTTCGTCGCGGGCAGGTGATCGGCCTGTCCGGCAGCACCGGCACTGCCACCGGTCCGCACCTCCATTTTGGTGTCTACTACATCAACGGAAGCGGGCCCGTCGACCCCTATGGCTGGTCGGGCTCGGCGCCGGATCCATGGTCCATCGATCTCGGCGACCTGTGGCTGTCCGGCTCGCCGCGATATGCAAACGTGCCGCTCCCTGCGGTCACCATCGCCGCCGCGGCCGATCCGAACGACCCGACGGCGATAGACGTCTCATGGTCGAGCCCCGGTGGCGGGAACCGGTTCCAGGTCAGCGTCATCACGCAGGACGGGAGCATGAAGTCGTTGGTCGGTCCGGGTGGCGCCGGCTCGGCCGTCTTCCACGGCCGGCCGAACCAGTACTACTGGTTCTGGGCGTCGGTCACAACCAACCTCGGTTGGTCCGATGCGGGAGGCTCGACGGAGGTGCACCTTGCACGCGTCAACCATGGACAGGCTGTATAGCAGGGCGCCCCACCGCCGACTCTAGAATCAATCGATCTTGATTGCCGAGGCCTTCAAAGGCAAGACAGTCCTGGTCACCGGCAGCACCGGCTTCCTGGGCAAGTCGATCGTCGAGAAGTGCCTCCGCTCGATTCCCGAAGTCGGCCGCATCACCCTCGCGATCCGCTCCAGCGCGCGCCGTCCAGCGGCGGAGCGGCTCGAGCGCGAGGTGCTTTCCAGCCCCGCCTTCAAGCGTCTCAAAGAGGAGCTTGGCGATGCGGCCTTCGCGAAGCTCGCCAGAGAAAAGCTGGCTGTGCTCGAGCTCGATCTCGGCCGGGATGGACTCGGCCTCAGCGATGCCAGCCGCGAGCAGCTTCGATCCTGCGACGTCGTCATCCATTCCGCCGCCGCGGTCGAGTTCGACAACCCGGCCGATCTGTCTGCGCAGACCAACCTGCTGGGCGCGGCGCGCCTGGTCGAGGCGCTGAAGACCTCAGGCTCGCGCCCTCACCTCGTGCACGTCTCCACTGCATACGTCGGCGGCATGCTGCGAGGCCTCGTGCGCGAAGAGGCGCCCCTCGACCCTGGTCTCAACTGGCGACACGAGGCCGCCGTGCTGACCACGCTTCGCGGTCCTGTCGAGGAGGAGTCGAGGCGGCCCGAGGTCTTGAAGCGGCTCAGGCGCGAGGCGCAGTCGCGGATGGGCCCGGCCGGCACTCCGGCTGTGGCGCGGGCGACAGAGCGATTGCGCGAGCGATGGGTCAAGAACCGCCTGGTCGAGCGCGGACGTGTGCACGCGAACTCCATGGGGTTCGCGGACATCTACTCGTTCACCAAGGCGATGGCGGAGCATGCGGTCGTCGAGCTGCACGGAGACATCCCGCTCTCGATCGTCCGTCCGTCCATCATCGAAAGCGCGCTCGACGAGCCGTTCCCCGGCTGGCTCGAGGGGTTCCGCATGGCGGAGCCGCTGATCCTCGCCTTCGGTCGCGGCATCTTGCGCGATTTTTCAGGCCTCCCGGACTCGCTCCTGGACATCATCCCCGCTGACTTCGTGGTCAACGCGGTGCTCGCGGTGGCGGCGAGCCCGCCGCCCGATCCGAAGCCGCGCGTGTATCACGCGGCCTCCGGAAGCCGCAACCCGCTCCGCTTCCGCCGCATGGCCGATGAGGCGACGCGCTACTTCACAGAGCATCCGCTTCGCGACCGCTACGGCCAGGCGATCGGCACGCCGAGCTGGACGTACCCGACTCGCGGCGAGCTTGCGGCCAAAGGTGAGGTGGCGCTTCGATTCGTGACCGCGGCGCAGTGGGCGGTCGAACGCCTTCCCCTCGGGGCGACCGTGGCCGACCTGTCGGACGACCTCAACGAGGAGCGCGAGCGCCTGGAGCGCGGCCTCAACCTCATCCAGCTCTACGGCGTTTACACGGAGGTCGACTGCATCTTCGACACGCGCAACCTGATGTCTGTTTGGGAGCGCGTCCCCGCGAAGGAGAGAAAGGCCTTTCCGTTCGACGCCGCGCTGTTCGACTGGGAACACTACTTCCAGGACGTCCACTTTCCGACCGTGGTCCGCATGTCCCGCGCCGAGACGGTCGCGCACAAAGGCCGGCAGCCGACCGGGAGCACCGCGCCCAAGCCCGAGACGAGCTCCGTGCGGTCCGCCATCGAGAAGCGAACCGGTCGTGGCGATGTGCTCGCCGTCTTCGACGTCGACGGCACCCTGGTCGAGACGAACGTTGTCGAGTACTTCCTCTGGATGCGCCTTCGCTCGCAGCCGGTCGACGAGTGGCCGGCGTTCATGGCCCAGATCGCGCGCGAGGCGCCACGGTGGCTCTACCTCGAGCGCCGATCTCGAGCGGAATTCCAGCGCAGCTTCTACCGCGAGTACGACGGCCTCGAGTACGAGGGGATGAAGCGTCTGGGGCGCGAGGCGCTCAACGCCGTGACCCTGCGGCGAATCTACCCGGAGGGGATGCGCCGGATCCGGGAGCACAAGCGGGCGGGACACCATGTGCTTCTCCTCACGGGCGCCCTGGACGTCGTCGTCGAGCCGCTGGCGGCGCTGCTGGAGGTCGAGGTCGACTGCGCCCGGCTCCTGGTGAAAGATGGGCGCTTGACCGGGGACCTGGAGTCGCCTCCGCCGGCGGGCGAGGCCCGCGGCGTGCTGCTCGAGGAGTATGCGTCTCGGAACGGCCTGGTCCTGGCCGACAGCTTCGCCTATGCGGACTCGCTTTCCGACCTGCCGATGCTGGAGCTGGTCGGGACCCCGGTGGCGGTGAACCCCGACGCGCGCTTGTCGCAGGTCGCGGGGCAGCGCGGCTGGCGGGTGGAGCGCTGGCGGATGGCACCTGGCAACTGGCGCCTGCCGATGCCCGACCCGCGCTCGCCCGAGTACAGGGAGGCGGTCCGACGCTAGCGCTTCAGTACGAGCGGTCGATCCCTTCGTACGCCATCGTCAGGGCGTCCGGCGGAAGGCCCGAGGTCGCCACGAGCGCACTGTCCATGCTGCACCTGGGCGACGTGCCCGAACCCGAGCTGCCGGCGCGCGACTGGGTCCGCGTGGCCCCCACGCTGTCGGGCATCTGCGGTTCGGACCTTTCGGCGATCGGCGGCCACCCATCCCTCTACCTCGACCCGCTGACGAGCTATCCATTCGTGCCGGGACACGAGGTGGTCGGCACGCTCGACGACGGGTCGCGCGTTGTCATCGAACCGGCGCTTGGGTGCAAGGTACGCGGCGTCGAGCCGCCGTGTCCGCGCTGTGCCGAAGGCCGGCCGGGCCTCTGCTACAACGTGACCGAGGGGCCGATCGAGGTGGGGCTCCAGACCGGCTACTGCGCCGGCACCGGCGGTGGATGGGGCGAGGTGCTCGTCGCGCATCCAAGCCAGCTGCATCCCGTGCCGGACTCGCTGACAGACGAAGCCGCGGTGCTCATCGAGCCATTGGCGTGCTGCGTGCACGCCGCGTTCCGCGGGGGCGCGGGCAAGGACGACACCGTGGTCGTGCTCGGGGCAGGCACCATCGGGCTGCTGACGGTGGCGGCCATCCGGTTGTTCACGCCGCCGAAGCGATTGATCGCGGTGGCCAAGCATCCGGGCCAGCGCGAGCTCGCGCAGAAGCTCGGCGCCGACCAGGTGATCAACCCCGACGATGTCTTTCAGCGCATTCGGTTCGCCACCCGCGCGCGCCGGCTCGACGGCGTCGACCGCTCGCTGCTGCTGGGGGGCGCCGACATCACTTTCGAATGCGTCGGTCGCGCGGGAAGCCTCAACGACGCCGTCCGCTTCACGCGCGAGGGCGGCACGGTGGTCGCGGTCGGCATGCCGGGCGAGGAGAAGGTCGACTGGGCGGCGATCTGGCAGCGAGAGCTGACCGTGATGGGCGCCTATGCGTACGGTGCCGAGCCGAAGCGCAAGGGCCGGCGCACCTTCGCGCTCGCGCTCGAAGCTGCGCCCGGCCTGCACCTCGAGACGCTGACCGGGCCGCTGTTCGGGCTCGCCGAGTACCACGATGCGATCGCCTACGCGATGAGCGCCGGGCGCCTCGGCGCGGTGAAGGTCGCGTTCGACCTGCGAGGACTGAGAATCTAGTGGCCCGTCCGGGAGCGGTGATCGAGGTCGATCGCAACACCCCGCCTGTGCTGTTCCAGTTCGGCGAAGGCGTGCGGCTCGAGAAGCTGCCGCTGGGCGCTCGCATCGTCTACCCGCCGGACCCTCTCGAGCCGATCGCTCATGCCGAGCGCGCGATCAAGCGGGCCCTGGGCAAGCCCCTGGAGGACGACCCGCTGAGGTCGCTGCTGCGGCGAGGCATGAAGCTCACGATCGCGTTCGACGACCTGTCGCTCCCACTCCCCCCGATGGCGGCGCCAGACGTGCGCCAGCTGGTGATGGAAGAGGTCGTCGACATGGCCGCCGAGGCGGGCGTCGAGGACATCCACCTCATCGCCGCGCTCGGCCTGCACCGGCGCATGACCGCGGACGAGATCCGCCACATCGTCGGCGATCGCATCTTCACCACGTTCTGGCCCGACCGCCTCTACCAGCATGACGGCGAGGATCCCGAGGCCAACGTCTACATCGGCAAGACGGCGCAGGGCGAAGAGGTCACGCTGCACAAGCGTGCCGCCGAGTCAGACCTCGTCGTCTACGTGAACCTCACGCTCGTGCCGATGGACGGTGGGCACAAGTCGATGTCCACCGGTCTCGCGACCTATCGGGGCATTCGCGCCCATCACAACGTGAAGACGCTGCTCGGCTCGCGATCTTACATGAACCCGCCCGACTCGGCGCTGCACCACTCCTGCGTACGCCAGGGCCAGCTCATCGAAGACACCGTCCGCGTGTTTCACATCGAGACGACCGTGAACAACCACGCGTTTCCATCCATCGCCAACTTCATGCAGAAGCGCGAAACCGACTGGACCGCCCAGGACCAGGCGATGTTCCTGGCCACGAAGCAGCTCACCGACTTCGCTCCGCCCGCGGTCAAGCGCAACTTCTTCCACGCGATGCGTGCGCCGTATGGCTTGACCGGCGTCAACGCGGGCCAGGTCGATGCCGTGCACGAGAAGACCCTGGAGAACGTGCGTAACCAGATCAGCGTGCGGGTCGAAGGCCAGACCGACGTGGTCACCATCGGCGTGCCCTACCTGGGGCCGTACAACGTCAACGCGCCTATGAACCCGGTCCTGGTCGTGTGCATGGGCTTGGGCTACCTCTTCAACTTCTATCGCCACAAGCCGGTGCTGAGGAAGGGGGGAGTGTTGATCCTCACGCACCCCTGCCGCTACGAGTTCGACGCCGTCCAGCACCCGAGCTACATCGACTTCTACGACGAGGTGCTCGCGGATACGACGGAGCCGCTGGAGATCGAGGCCAAGTACGAGCTGCGGTTCGCCGAAGACCCGTGGTTCCGGCAGCTCTACCGCAAGTCACATGCCTACCACGGCGCGCACCCCTTCTATGCGTGGTACTGGGCGGCGCACGCCATGGAGCACGCGGGCGACATCATCATCGTCGGCGGAGAGCGGGAGGTCGTCCACCGGCTCGGCTTCAAATGCGCGACCACGCTCGAGGATGCATTCGAGATGGCGGAGCAGACCGTCGGCCGCCACCCGAGCGTGACGCACATGCGCATGCCACCGATCCTGTTGGCGGACGTGGAGTAGCGCCTGATGCCCTGGTACTCGGGTGATCGCGGGCCGGGCCAGCTCGCCCGCGCGATTGGCGGGGTGGTGAAGGACGTCCGGCGCGTGCGCCGGAGCTGGCATTGGGACTCCCCGCGCCCGCGCAGCTGGCCCGCGCAGGGCGCGGTGGTGCCGGCGCCGGCGAGCGACCTCGGATGGGCCCGCCAGGAGCCGGTGCGCACTCTGCGCTGGCTCATACAGCGCGGCCTACTGCTGCCGTTCACGGAGGTGATGGCGCACCCCAAGGTCGAGGGGCGTGAGTGGGTGCGCGAGCTGGAACGGCCTGTGATTTTCGCAGCCAACCATTCGAGCCACGCCGACACATCGCTCATCCTGCACGCACTTTCGGACCGCGCGCGCGACCGCACCGTCGTCGCCGCTGCCGCGGATTACTGGTTCAAGCGGCCCCTGCTCGGCAATCTCGTCAGCCTGTTCCTGAACACATTCCCGTTCTCACGCACCGGCGGGGCGCAGGCCCAGCTCAACGCGTCGAGCCGGCTGCTGAAGTCGGGCTGGAACCTGGTCCTCTTCCCGGAGGGCAGCCGGTCGCCAGACGGCCGCATCCAGGAGTTCAAGCCCGGGGTCGGCCACCTGGCCAACGAGACCGGCACGCCTGTCGTGCCGATGCACATCCGCGGCGCCTACCGGGTGATGCCGCGAGGCCAGAAGCTCCCACTGCCGGGTCCGGTGCGGGTGCGAATCGGAAAGCCGCTGGCGCCCCAGGCCAAGGAGGGGTCGCGAGAGTTCACGGCCCGCGTGGAGAAGGCGGTGCGCGCGCTGGCCGCAGAGCCCAGGCAGCCTGAGATCCAGGGCGGCTGGATCGAGCGGTGGCGCGCGCTCAAGCCGCGCGAGCCGGAGTACAGCGACTAAGGTTGAGGGCGTCGTGACGTACTCGATAGTCGCGCGAGACAAACAGACCGGGGAGTTCGGTGTGGCGGTCCAATCGCACTACTTCCAGGTGAGCCCGGCAGTGCCCTGGGCGCTGGCGGGAGTCGGCGCCGTGGCGACGCAGTCGCAGGTCAACATCAGCTACGGACCGCTGGGCCTGGACCTGCTGCAGGCGGGATATACCGCCGAGCAGGCGCTCAAGGCCCTGACGTCGGGCGATCCGCTGGCGGAGGTCCGGCAGTGCGCGATCGTCGACGCCGCCGGCGCCGCGGCCGCTCACACCGGCAGCAAGTGCATCCCCGCCGCCGGGCACGAGGTCGGCGAGGGGTTCAGCTGCCAGGCCAACCTCATGGAGAAGGACACCGTGTGGGCAGCGATGGCTCATGCCTACACGACCACGGACGCGCCGCTTGCGGAGCGGATGATGGCCGCGCTGGAGGCAGCCGAAGCCGAAGGCGGGGACATCCGCGGCAAGCAGTCGGCGGGCATGCTCGTCGTCACGGGCTCGCCCACGGGCCGTTCCTGGGAGGACCGCATCATCGACTTGCGCGTCGAGGACGCGGCCGCGCCGCTTCCCGAGCTGCGGCGCCTGCTGCGCATCAAGCGCGCATATATGAAGCTGGCGGAGGCGGACCGCATCTCGGACGCCGGCGACAAGGCCGGGTTCGGCCCGTTGGCGGCGGAGGCGATCCGCATCGCGCCGGAGATGGCCGAAATCCGTTTCTGGACCGGCCTGGAGATGGCGAGCAACGGCGACATGGACCGCGGCTGCGAGCTGATGGCCGGCGTCGTGCGCGAAAAAGGCGAGCGCTGGATGGAGACGCTGCGCCGCCTGGTCATGGTCGATCGCGTGCCGGCTGAGCTCGCCGAGGCGATCGAGGCGCGTCTGGCCGCGGCAGTCGCCTCAAAGTAGACTTCACGAGTCTTGGGAAAGTTCAAGAGCCAGCGCAGGGGTCCGAGGCGACCCGAAAAGGCGCGCAAGCCTGAGAAGGACGACGGCGGCCAGAAAGAGCAGGCGGTGGTGATGGACGCCGTCGTCTCGCAGGCTCTGCCCAACGCGATGTTCGAGGTCGAGCTCGAAGGCGGCCACAAATTGATCGCCTACGCAGCGGGCCGCATGCGCCGCTACTTCATCCGCATCACACCAGGAGACCGGATCCGCGTGGAGCTGTCGCCTTACGACCTCACGCGCGGACGCATCGTCTACCGCTACCGGGAGTGAGCCCGGGCCTGATCGACGCGCTCGGGTCGGCCCGGGTCTTCGATCTCGAGCAGCCGCGCTACGCCGGCGCGCCCACGCATCCCGCCCACGCACCGGGCTTCAACTACTTCCTGCACCGCCACCACGCCCGCGGTGCGCCTGAGGCGAGGACGAGCGCATCCGGCCTCGTCGTCATGCCCGAGCACTCGGGTACGCATATCGACGCACTGGCTCACCAGGCCGAGAACATGATCCTGCACGGTGGGGTGCACGTCGACTCGGGCGTGCAGACGTCCGTGGGCTTTCGCGTCCACGGCGTCGACACCCTCGAACCTCTTGTGTGTCGGGGCGTCCTCCTCGATGTCGCCCGAAAACAGCCGCTGCCGCCCGATCACGCGATCACCAGGCTCGAGCTGGAAGAGGCAGCCTCGACCGAGTACGTGGAAGTGCGCGATGGTGACGTGGTGCTTGTGCGCACTGGCTTTGGCGCCCTTTGGGCGGATGCCACTCAGTACCTGCACGCCGCCGGCGTGAGTGCGGGAGGCTCCCGTTGGCTGATCGAGCGCGGGGTGCGTGCCGTGGGCGCCGACAACATGGCCTGGGACGTCATCGGCCCGACCGACCCCGAGCTTGGGGTCACGCTTCCCGGCCACATGCTGCTGCTGGTCAGGGCCGGCATCCCGATCATCGAGAACCTCAATCTCGAGGAGCTGGCGGCCGCCGGCGTGCACGAGTTCGCATTCGTGTGCCTGCCGCTGAAGATGCGGGGCGCCACGGGTTCGCCCGTGCGCCCAATAGCACTCGCTTAGCCCGCGCTACCTCCGGCCCACCGTCTGGAAGCAGTCCAGGCAGTAAACCGGCCGCGCCCCCGTGGGCACGAACGGCACCTGGGTCTGCTTTCCGCAGTTGGAGCAGATCACGTCGTGCATGACCCGCGCGCGGCCGTTGCCCTCTGACGAGCGGCGGGCCGCCCGGCACTCAGGACACCGGCGCGGCTCGTTCTGAAGCCCGCGCGACTGATAGAACTCCTGCTCCCCGGCCGTGAAGAGGAAATCGCGCCCACAGTCACGGCACTGCAACGTCCTGTCCGAGAAACTCACCGTCTGGCCTCCCCTAAAAGTCGCTCAGAGGCCCGGACGTGGTTGACCGGTCTACCCCCTCTAGCGTTGCGGGGGCGATTTTAACGCTCCTGCCCGAATTTTGGAGGGAGCCGTTTACCTGGCCTAGGCCGGCACCGCTTCGCGCGCCTCGTCGCTGTCGTCCTGGGGCACGGGGTCGGCGAAGCCCGCCTGTCGGGGGGCGCTGCTGAGCGGAACCTCCTTGAGGAAGACGGTCGAGACCAGCGCAGCGATCAAGACCAGCCCCGCGAAGATGTAGATGTCGTGCAGGGTGTCCGACAGGGCGAAGCGAATAGCGTTCGCCACCGCTTTCGGCAGCAGCCCGAGCGCGCCTGGCTGCAGGATCGAGTTGGCGCCGCCAGAGGGAAGGTGGCTGATGACCTGGGGCGGGAGGTGCAGGGCCGCAATCCTGGCGTTGAGGTAGCCGGGGAGACGGTTGGCGAGAACCGCGCCCAGGATCGAGCTGCCGACCGTGCCGCCCAGGTTCCGCCAGAACTGGATCTGGCTCGATGCCACCCCCAGGTATTGGCGCGGGAGGGCAACCTGAACGGCGGTGAGGTACAAGGGGAATGTGACTCCGATGCCGAGGCCGACCACGATCAGGGCGGCCACCACGCGCCATTCCGGCATCCCGGGCGTGATCAGGGAGAGCAGGTACATGCCCCCGATCATCACCACGACGCCGAGCGTGCCGAGGTATCGGTAGTACTTGATCCGGCGCATCACGAATCCGGTCGCGGTGCTCGCGCCCAGCAGGCCGAACATCATCGGCGTGATCAGCGCGCCGGAGCTGGTGGCGCTGATGCCGAGCACGCCCTGGAACACGAGCGGCGTGAACAGGATCGAGCCGAACATGCCGAACGCCGTCAGGAAGCCGACGATCATCGACACCGTGAAAGTCGAGTTCTTGAACAGCTCCAGCGGCACGATCGGCTGCGTGACGCGGCCCTCGACGAAAACGAACGCGGCCAGCATTGCGGCTGCAAACGCCAGGAGGCCGACCACCTCGGGCGAGGTCCATGCGTGGTCGCGGGTGATCGAGAGCGCGATGAGGAGAGGCACCACACCGGCAGCAAGGGTCAGCGCGCCCCAGAAATCGATGTCGCGCCACGAAGCCTTCGACCGAACGTAGGGAAGACCTGCCAGCACAACGGCCACGGCGACGATGCCGACCGGGATGTTGACCTCGAAGACCCAGCGCCAGCTCCAGTGATCGGTGATGAACCCGCCGGCGGTCGGGCCGACGATCGAGCTCAGGCCGAAAACAGCGCCGAACAGGCCCTGCGCGCGGCCGCGGTTCTCGGGAGGGAAGAGGTCGCCGATGACGGTGAAGACGGTGGCGAACAGCACCCCGCCGAAGATGCCCTGGATGCCCCGGAAGACGATCAGCTCCGTCATGTTCTGAGACAGCCCACAAAAAGCTGACGCGACGACGAAGCCGATCATTCCCGCGAGCAGGAATGGCTTGCGCCCGAACAGGTCGCCGAGCTTGCCGGCGATCGGGGTCATGGTCGTCGAGGTGACCAGGTAGGCGGTCGTCACCCACGCCAGGCGGTCGAGGCCGTTGAGGTCCGCCACGATGCGAGGGATGGCGGTGCCGACGATGGTCTGGTCGAGGGCGGCCAGCAGAAGCGCGAGCATCGTGCCCGCGGTGGCCAGGATCACCTTTCTGCGCGAGAGTCCTTGAGTGATCACTTCCCCAGCTCCTTCCTGGCGTTCTCCACCAGCTGCAGGCACAGGTGGCGAAGCTGCGCCAGGTCGTCCTTGTTGAATCCCTCCACGACCTCGAACTGGCGCTCGAGGCCTTGCTTCCAGATCGCATCGATGCGAACGCGGCCGGCCTCAGTCAGGCGCGCGCGCACGGAGCGACGGTCTTCTGAGTCCGGAACCCGCTCCACCAGCCCGTCGCGCTCGAGGTGGTCGACCAGCCCGGTGATGTTGCGGGGTGTCGACTCGAGGTCGCCGGCCAGATCGCCCAGCGGCGTGTCGCCGCAGCGATAGAGACGGAACAGCACCCCCAGCCGGCCCTCGGTAAGACCGTGCTTCTCCGCCCACCGCTCCTGGAGAAGATGCTGCATGCGGCCGGCAAGCTTGAGGGCGGCCAGCGCCTCTACAGCGCTCATGTCGACGTGAAGCGAGGCGAAGAGCTCCCGCATGCGCACGCTGTAAAGCCGGCCTGCATCGTCGCGGGCGAGCTCATGGCCTGCCCCCAGGTCGCCGGGCAGCGGGGCCATCGTGGACTGGTTCATAGTGAAGGACTTCATTATCCTTCTATACAGGATCCGGGGTCGAGTTATTCTCCCGGCGATGTTCGCGGCGTTCGGGGAGGAGGGCGAGTTCTGCCGCTGGGTGACCCGCCTGGGCAGGCAGGCGACCCTGGCCGCCCCCACCAGGCGTGGAGGCTGGGCCGGAGCGGCGCCGCTGGTTTACCTGCAGGCGAGCCTGCTCCTGGAGTCGCCCAGAAAGACAGAGTTCCGCGCCGCGGTGGACGCGGCCAGGCATGATGGCGCGCTCCTGGCGCTGGACTTGGGTGACGCCGCGTGGATCCGAGATCGGGGTGGTCCGCAGACCGCCTATGAGCTTGCCGCGATGCGCCCCGACATCCTGTTCGCCTCGAGCACGGCAGCGGCGGAGCTGGGCGTGCCGCTCGAGGGCATCGCCTCGGTGCCGGTTATCGCGCTCGAACCCGGAGGGTGCAGCGTCCACGGCCGCCGCCTGGCCTCGCCCGCGCGTGAGCAAGACCCGGCTGCCCTGGCCGCCACCTTCTGCGTGGCGCTGGTGGAAGGCGATGCGCCGGTCGAGGCGGCGGGCCGCGCCGTGCTGGTGGCCGCGCGATGATCGTCGACGCCCACCTCGACATCGGCTGGAACGCGATCTCCGCCGGCCGCGGCTTCCTCGGTCCGCCCGCAGCTGATTACGTGATCAGCCGGTCGTCTTTGACCGCTGCCGGCGTCGGTCTCATATTCGCCACGCTCTACACAGCGCCGGCGCGGGCGGGTCGCGCCATGCGGACGCGGTTCGTCTACGAGAACGCCCACGAGGCGCACATCATGGCCATCGCGCAGGTCAACTACTACCGCGCCTGCGGTCTCCCTCTGATCCGTGATGCGCGCGAGCTCGACCGTTACGTCCGCGGTTGGAAGCGGGGTCAGCTCGCGGCGGTGCTCCTGATTGAAGGTGCCGATCCCATCGAAACTCCAGCGCAGCTGGGCTCGTGGACCGACCGGGGCGTCCGGATCATCGGCCCTGCATGGGGGGCGACGCGGTACAGCGGCGGCACTGGCGCGCCGGGCGGTCTGACCGAGCTGGGCGTGCAGCTGCTGAAGGCGATGCGGCGCCGCCACGTGATCCTCGACCTCAGCCACATGGCGGACCAGTCGGTCGAGGATGCTTTGGCGCTGTGGCGTGGTCCGATCATGGCTTCCCATAGCAACGCGCGCGCGATCGTGCCAGGCGACCGCCAGATCACTGATGAGACGGCCGCCGAGGTCGCGCGCCGCGGTGGCATGCTGGGCGTGAGCTTTTACCAGCATCACCTCCGCAAGACCGGACGGGCGAAACTCGACGACGTGGCCCGCCACCTGCTCCACCTCGCGCGCGCCGCGGGCGGACCGGAGCACGTCGGCCTCGGCACCGACCTCGATGGCGGCTTTCCAGCGAAGTACGCGCCGTTCAGAGACCTGTCCGGGTTGAAACAGCTGCCAGGCATGCTGCGCCGCCATTTCAGCGCCGCCCAGGTCGAGGGGATCATGGGCGAGAGCTGGGTCGCCTTCCTTCGGCGCTCGCTCCCTATAGAGAGTCGACCAGTCGCTTCGCGCTGACGAACGCAAAGCCCATGCCGTGGCCGTTGAACCCGGCGCAGGTGTACACGCTCTTAATACCTTCGACGGGCCCGACGAGCGGCAGCCCGGATTCGGTGAAGCCCATGGTGCCGGCCCAGCGATGCGTGACCCCGCTCTCGACGCCCATGCGTTTCAGCTGCCCGTCCAGGTGCGCCTGGATCGAATCCGTGGGCCGCTCGTCGTAGCCGACCTCGACGTCGAACGCGGTGTCGCGCCAGCCGCCGACCAGCACCTCACCCGTGGGCAGCTGCCTCCAGTAGCGATAGCCGAAATGAGAATAGGTCGGAAGGTCGCAAATGCGCGCGGGCTCTGGAGCGCTGGCGAGCATCTGCGCGCGCCGCGGCTGAATCGCGACCTGCGGCAGCAGCTGAGGGGCGTAGGCGTTGGTGGCGAGGACCACGCAGCCGGCACGGCACTCGGCGCCATCCGCGTGCACAAGGACATCGGATGAGCCGGGTTCGACCGCGGTCACGTTGACGCCCTCTCGGATCGCTCCCGCCGGCGCCTCGCGTGCGAGGGCGCCCACCATTGCAGCGGGATCGACCTCGCCGTCCCCCGGATTGATGAGCCGGCGGCCGTCCCATCTCACCTCGAAGCCGTCTTCACGCAAAAGCTCCGCCGATTCCGCGAGCCTCCCCGCTTCCTCGGTGCCGGACGCGAGGATCGCGCTGCCGAGGCGGCGATACCCGATGGGTTGACCCGCTGCGGCTTCGATCATGCCGGAATGGTTCTCCAGCGTCATGTTCCAGATCTCCCGCGCGCGGGAACGTCCTTGGGCGCGCACCGCATCTGCATAGCTGTCGGCGACCCCGGCGAGAAGGAAGCCGGCGTTGCGCCCGCTGGCGCCTGCCGCAATGTAGGCGCGCTCCACGAGCACGGCGTCGAAGTTTCGCTTGCGAAGGTGATGCAGCAGGCTCGTGCCCGTGATGCCGCCGCCGATGATGAGGATGTCCGCGTTACCGGGCAGCTGCCCGGGATAGCGTTCCGCCGGCCGCGGCCAGTAAGGGGTCAGATCAGGGGACCGAATAACATGGACGTTCGGCATGGATTCTGAGAGCTATGACGTCCTGGTTGTCGGCGGGGGGCTCGCCGGCATCAGGGCGGCGATAGCCGTGGTGGATGCCAATCCCCGGCTCAAGATCGCCATGGTCTCGAAGGTGTACCCGATGCGCAGCCACACCGTCTCCGCCGAAGGTGGGGCCGCGGCCGTGCTGCGGCCCGAGGACAGCTACGAGACGCATGCCTTCGACACGATCAAGGGCTCGGACTACCTCGCCGACCAGGATGTCGTCGAGGCATTCGTCCGCGAGGCGCCCGTCGAGGTCATCCAGATGGAGCATTGGGGCTGCCCGTGGAGCCGCGACGCCGACGGCAAGATCTCGGCGCGGCCATTCGGGGGCATGACCACGTGGCGCACGTGCTTCGCGGCCGACAAGAGCGGGTTCCACATGCTGCATACCGTCTTTCAGACCTCCCTTCAGTTCGACCAGATCCACCGGCACGACGAGGCTTTCGCCACCAAGCTCCTCGTCGAGGATTCCCGCTGCGTGGGCGTGGTCGCGTTCGATATGCGAAGCGGCCGGTTCCAGGCGATCACCGCCAAATCCACGATCATCGCGACCGGCGGGCTCGGGCGCATCTACGCGTTCACGACCAACGGCAACATCTGCACCGGTGACGGCATGGCCCTCGCCTACCGCGCCGGCGTCGGGCTCAAGGACATGGAGATGGTGCAGTTCCATCCCACCGGCCTTCCGTTCACGGGCATCCTGATCACGGAGGCTGTTCGCGGCGAGGGGGGCTATCTCACGAACAAGGACGGCGAGCGATTCCTCAAGCGCTACGTGCCCAGCAAGATGGAGCTCGGGCCACGCGACATCATCTCTCGCGCGATGACCACGGAGTTCGAAGAGGGACGCGGCTTCGAGGGGCCGCACGGGAAGTACATGCACCTCGACGTCCGGCATCTCGGCGAGGAGATGATCGATCGCAAGCTGCCCTTCATGCGCGAGCTGGGCCGCGAGTTCGTGGGGATCGACATCGTGACGGACCCAATTCCTGTGCGGCCGGTCATGCACTACATGATGGGCGGCATCGACGCCGACATCTCCGGGGCGACGTCGATCGCCGGGCTCTACGCGGCAGGGGAGTGCGCAAACGTCGGGCTGAACGGCGGCAACCGCCTTGGCTCGAACTCGCTGTCCGAGTGCCTCGTGTTCGGCGCGGCCGCCGGGCGCGCCGCGGCTGAGCACGCGAGCGCGGCGAAGGCGGCCGGCGCGAACCCTGTCGATGCCCTGCTGGCGGATGAGACGAGGCGGGTGGAGTCTTCGTTCCTCGACAAGAAGGGCGGTGAGGAACGCATCGGCACCATCCGGGAGGAGATGCAGCACGACATGGACGCCGGCGCGGGCGTCTTCCGCACGCGCGAAGGCCTGGAAGAGCTCACCCGGCAGCTTGGCGGCCTTCGCGACCGCTTCGAGAAGATCAAGATCGAGGACTCGAGCCGCACCTTCAACACCGAGCTGACCGCGGCGCTGGAGCTCGACTTCATGCTCGAGGTCGCGGAGACGATCGCGCACTCCGCGCTCGCGCGCGAAGAGTCGCGAGGCGCGCATGCCCGCCGCGACTTCCTGGAGCGCGACGACGCGAAATGGTTGAAGCACACGCTTGCGTATCGAGCCGATGGCGCCGCGCCCAGGCTCGACTACGGCGAGGTTCGCATCACCAACTTCAGACCGCAGCCGAGGACGTACTGATGACGGAAAAGAGGATCACGATCAGGGCCACGCGTTTCGACCCCGATAGGGACAAGGCGCCACGGCTGCAGTCGTACGACATTCCATTCGCGGACGACAGCATGGTCGTTCTCGATGCGCTCAACCACATCAAAGCGCACGTCGACGGCACCCTCAGCTATCGATGGTCGTGCCGGATGGGCATCTGCGGAAGCTGCGGGATGATGGTCAACGGAACCCCGAAGCTCACGTGCAATGCCTTCCTACGCGACTACTGGCCGCGTTCGGTCACGGTGGAGCCGCTGCAGAACTTCCCGATCGTGCGCGACCTCGTCATCGACATGGAGGACTTCATGCACAAGCTGAAGGCCATCAAGCCGTGGATCATCCGCAGCCAGGACTACCCGCTCGGCGCGGGCGAGCACCGGCAGACGACGGAGCAGATCGATGAGTTTCGCCAGTTCAGCCAATGCATCAACTGCATGCTCTGTTACGCCGCCTGCCCCGTCTACGGCCTCAACGACGAATTCCTCGGCCCCGCGGCGACGGCGCTCGCGCGCCGCTACAACCTCGATTCACGCGACCAGGGCATCAAGGAACGGCTGCCGATGATCGCGAACTCCGAGGGCATCTGGGAGTGCAGCTTCGTCGGCGAGTGCTCGGTGGTCTGCCCCAAGGGCGTCGATCCGGCCAAAGCCATCCAGCAGACGAAGCTCGACACCACGATGCGATTCGTGCTCCCCTACGGAAACCGCGACGAGTGACGTGGTGAAGGCGCCCCCGGCAGGCGCCGAGGCGCCGGCGTCGGCGGACGGGCGTCCACGTGTCTACAAAACCGGGATGTCGCGTGGGTGGTGGCTGCGCCGGCGCCACTACTTCCTGTACATCGTCCGCGAGTTCACGTCCGTGCCGCTCGCGCTGTGGCTGCTCTGGTTCCTGGTTGAGATCCAGAGGGCGTCGAACGGCCCGAAGGGATATATGCCGCACAGCTCGCCCGCGTTCGTCGCCTTCAGCGTGGTGTGCCTCGGCTTCGCCCTGTACCACAGCATCACGTTCCTCAGCCTTGCCGGCGTGATCATCCACGTCAAGGGCGTGCCGCCGCGGGTGATCGTGCTGTCGCAGTTCGCCATGTGGTTGCTGGCCTCGGTCGTGATTGCGGCCGTTCTCATCGGGTTCGCGCGATGACATCCGAGGCCCGCCGGAGGCCGGCATTCGCCCACCTGGTCTGGTGGTTCCTTTTCGCGCAGGGAGGAGTGGTGGCTGCGATCCTGATCCCGGCCCACATCCTGGTCCAGGGCATCCTCGGCCCCCTGGGCATCGTGCCGGTGGCCGATCGCCACTACGACACGTGGGTACGACTGGTCGGCAACCCGATCGTCAAGCTGTACCTGCTCGTGCTGATCGCGCTCCCCTTCTTCCATTTCGCTCATCGCCTCCGCTACCTGCTCGTCGACCTCGGCGTGCCGGCGGCGCGGTCGCTCCCCGCGCAGGTGATCTTCTACGGCGGCGCGATCGTCGTGACTGCGGTCACGATCTGGGTTCTGTTGACGACGGTCCCGATCTCGTTTGGGTGATTGACGCGCGGCGCCCGGCGCGCATCATTGAGCCGGATGTTCAGCGTTCGGCCGTTCCCCGCGCCTGAGCTCGGGAACGCAAGCTTCCTGGTTTCAGACCCCGAGGCGGGAGTCGCGGCGGTCATCGATCCTGTGCGAGACGTGGACGGCTACCTGACACACGCGGAGAAGCACAACCTGCGCGTGACGCGTTCGCTCGACACGCACCTGCACAACGACTTCATCTCCGGAGCGCGCGAGCTCGAGGCGCTGAGCGGTACAGAGATCGGCGCGCTTGCCCCGGGACTCGAGTTCGAGCTGGGCGGCATGACCATCCGTGCCCTCCACACTCCTGGCCACACGCCCGATCACAAGAGCTACCTGCTGCTCGAGAGCGACCGCCCGGTGGCGCTTTTCTCGGGCGGCGCCGTGATGGTGGGTTCGATCGCTCGAACAGACCTCTTCGGCCCTCACATGGCCATGCACCTGGCGCTGGAGGCGCTGCGCACCCTGCAGGTTCGCCTGCGCGGGCTGCCGGACGACATCGCCGTCTATCCCACGCACGGCGGCGGGTCGTTCTGCGGCATCGGCGGCGAGGACGGGCACGAGACGACGCTTGGCCGCGAGCGGGAGACGAATCCGTTCTTTCGAGCCACCGAGGTGATGCCGTTCCTCGCCCGCGCGCTGGACCAGCATCGCCACCCCGTCTATTACGGGGAGATGGCCGCGCTCAATCGCGACGGCCTTTCTCTGCTCGGAAGGCATCCCTCGCCGCCCGCGCGGCTGACGCCCGATGACGTTGCGCGGATGGTGCGCGAGGGCGCGGCGGTAGTGGACATCCGGCCGGGTGCCGAATACGACCGGGGCCACATTCCCGGCAGCTACTGCATCGGCCTCGAGGGCGAACCGTTCAGCGCGTGGGTCGGCTGGCTGGTGCCGCGCGATCGACCGGTCGTTCTGGCCGGCGGCAGCCGAGCGGACCACGTGGAGGCGCAGCGCCAGCTGCACCGGATCGGGTTCGACGCCATCGCCGGCTCACTCGACGGTGGGATGGATGCCTGGCAGTCCAGTGGACGGGGCCTGTCAACGTTCGAGACGGCCGACATCGAGGACCTCGCCGCGTGGATCCTCAGCGGTGAGGTGATGACCGTGCTCGACGCCCGTGACGACCACGAGTGGGCCGCCGGTCATGTGCCGGGCGCGGTGCACATGTACGTGCCCGACATCCCCCACCATGCCGGCGACCTGCCGAAAGACGCGCCGGTCGCCGTTCATTGCGGGGTCGGCTACCGCGCCGGCATCGCGGCGAGCCTGCTCGAGCAGGCCGGCATGAAACGCATCATCCACGTGAACGCGCCCTACGAGGACTGGGCGTCGCGCCTCCACCTCGCGGAGACGATCCCGACCTAACCGTCTGTCGCCGCCGCCTCCAGCAGCGCCGCGAACTTGCGCTGCGCGGCCGCCTTGCGTGTGGGCACGTGCTCGCGCGGCCACATGCCCTTGGGCGGCTGGTAGCCGGCCAGGATCTGGCGCGCCACCGAGACGCGATGAACCTCGTCCGGGCCGTCGTACATCCGCGCCGCGCGCGCGTGCCGATACATCTCTTCGAGCGGCATGTCAGACGAGTAGCCGAGGGCCCCGTGGACCTGGATGGCGCGGTCGATGACATCGTGCAGCACCTTCGCGCCGAAGAACTTGATCAGCGAGATCTCCTTGCGCGCGGCGGAAGCACCCTGGGTGTCGATCACCCATGCCGCGTGCAGGGTCATGAGCCGAGCCGCCTGCATCTCGGCTGCCGAATCAGCGATCCAGTTCTGGACCGTCTCGTGGCCGGCGAGCTTCTTGCCAAAGGCCTCGCGCTGCAGTGAGCGTTCGCACAGCATGTCGAACGCGCGGCGTGCCTGCCCGAGCCAGCGCATGCAGTGGTGGATTCGCCCCGGCCCCAGCCGCGCCTGGGCGATCAAGAAGCCCTGGCCGCGCTCGCCGAGCAGGTTGTCCTTGGGCACGCGCACGTCCTCGTAGAGGATCTCTGCGTGGCCGAAGCCGAACTTCTCGTGCTGACCGCCCATGGTCGGCACGTTGCGCACCTTCTTCAAACCGGATGCATCTCCGGGGACGATGATCATGGACGCGCGCTCGTAAGCCTCGGCCTGCGGCTCCGTGACGACCATCGCGATCAGGAAGTCCGCGATCATGCCGTTCGACGTGAACCACTTGTGGCCGTTGATCACCCACTCGTCGCCGTCGGGCACCGCGGTGGATGAGAGCAGCGTCGGGTCCGAGCCGGCTGTGTTCGGCTCGGTCATCGAGAACGCGGAACGGATGCGGCCGTCGAGAAGGGGATGCAGCCAGCGCTGCTTCTGTGCCTCGGTGCCGAACTCGGCCAGGATCTCGGAGTTGCCGGAGTCGGGGGCCTGGTTGCCGAAGATGATCGGCGCCCACACGCTGGCGCCTTCGATCTCGTGCATCAGGCCGAGCTTCACCTGCCCGTAGCCCTGGCCGCCCAGCGCCGGCGGCAGGTGGGTGGCCCACAGCTTCTGCCGCTTGACCTCTGCCTGCAGCGGCCCGATGGCGCGCGCGAAACCGGGCTCGTCCGTATCCAGGACCTCGAGCGGATAGACCTCCTCGCGCACGAAGCCGCGCATCCACTCGAGCTTCTTTTCAAACTCCGGCTCGGTCGAGAAGTCCCAGGCCATGCGTCCTCTCCTATCCTCCGCCCTCGAACACGGCGATGCCCTCGTCGATCATGCCGATGATCGTATCCGTCAGGCCTTCGTACATGGGATCGGGCCTCTTGCCGCGGCGGTGCAGCATGAGGTTGTAACCGAAGATGGAGGCGTACTTGTAGAGGCTCAAAGCGAGGTACCAGCGCATCTCGGCGGCATCGGCGCCATACAGCCGGTAGAGGTCCTCCACTGGGACGTCGATGGCGCCGCCCGGGTTCGGAGCGCCCTGGTAGTGGCGCCGCACCGACACGATGCACAGGCAGCCAAGGTCAAGCAGCGGCTGCCCGATCTGGGCGATCTCCCAATCGAGCACAGCCACGACCTCCGGACCGCGGAAGAGCATGTTCCCGTAGTGGTAGTCGCCGTGGACCAGGGTAGGGGCGCGCTCTGTGGGGACGTCCCGCGTGAGCAGGCCGCCGAGCACGTCTGCTCGAGTCGTTAGCTCTTCCGGCGCGCGCTGCATCAACCAGGCCCAGCGCATCATCTCGGCCTGCAGACCGACCGGCTCCTCGTCGCCGATGCCGGTGCGATCCAGCGGCAGGGCCTGGAGTCGCTTCAGGACGCTTACCGCCGAGCGGGAGATGTCCAATGGCCTTTGCTGCGCGCCGGCCGTTTCGATGCGCGTGCCGTCGACCGCTTCCATGAGCACGAACGGCCGTCCGTCCACGACCGGTTCGCCGGCCAGGATGGGAATGGCCGGTGTAGGCAGCCCCGCCTCGTGCAGCGCGGCCATGATGCGGCCCTGGCGGATGACATCGGCGGGACCGGCGATGCGCGCGCCAGGAGGAGGAAGGCGCAGCACGTACCGTGTGTGTCCGCCGCCATCCTCGATGGTGACGAAGTACGTGAATCCCGAGTGACCCTCGGGGATCGGATCGACCGACGTCACGCGCAATCGTGGCCGCCGGAGCCGCTCGCGGCACTGAGCCTCGAGGTCTTCGCGGATGCGCTCGCTCACTCCAGGTGTGAGGTGTCGCCCAGCGTGCTCACCATCTGCCGGTCGCCCAGCACCCTCACAACGTTCACCGACGTGTAGTACGGGAGAAACCGCAGCTGGCCTGGTTCGAGTCGAAGCACGTGGGTGAGATACATGATCATCGCCGCGCCGTGAGCAACCACGATCACGCGCCGGCCGGCATGGGCGAGGACGATCTCGTTGATCGCCGCGCTCATGCGTTCCACGACGCGGGCGGGTGGCTCTTTGAACTCGAACCCCTCGTCGTCACCGATCTCCATCTCCATCTCCACGAGCCGGTCGTCGATGTTGACGTCATCGGTGATCGCGCGGGCCGTCTCGAGCGCTCTTCGATACGGGCTGGAGTACACAGCCGCATGCTCGAGATCACGCAGGCGCTCGGCGAGCATGTCCGCCTGCATCCGGCCGAGCGCGCTCAGAGGCGGATCGGCGCCGTCAGCCATGTCCTGATAGCAATCGGCGTGCCGCACGAGCCAGACCTCTGTCACGCCCTCGACGCCCATCAGAAATGCGGCTTCCAGAGTTCGCATCGCCCCTGTCATCCGCTCCGCGCCGGCCGCCATGAGTAACATTCGACCACATGCTTCGGGCAGCGGGCATCGTCGCCCTCATCGTCCTGGCCGCCTGCAACGAGTCATCGACGAAAGCGTCGCCATCACCGACGCCGATCGTGGCGCAGGGGAGCTGGACTCAAAACCTCGGCTTCACGGGTGAGATCAGCGGGCGCATGGCCGGGATCGTGCCCGACATCGGCGACCAGAAGAGCCAATGCACCGGCGGGCGCACGCACAACGGAGAGACGTGGGCTGACATCTTCTATGGGACGGTGGACGCGAGCGGGCAGGTTTGGGGCGTCGTGTTCCAGATCAACAACTTCCGAGGTCCGGGAACTTATCAGGGCACGAGCGCGACGGTCGAGGTTCACAGTCTTGACGCGGGCAAGGTCTGGCAGAGCCTCGGCGGCGATAAGGTCACGTTCGTCCTGGATCGAAGCCAGGAGTCGGGAACGGTGGACGCGACCCTCACCAACGCCGCCTCCGGCAAAGACGGCCTCCAGGTCACCGGCCACTGGAGCTGCCGCCAGTAGGCGCCGAGGCACGGCTTCGTACAAGCCGTGGATTGACCTGGCTCCCGCCGAGGTTGTATGGATCGTGCAACAGCCCAAGAACAGCGGCGAGCCGGACGGCAGGCTGCGGGAAGCGCTGACCCCCGGCGGCGTCATCGACATCACGACCGTCGGGCGCCGGACCGGGCAGCCGCGTCGCATCGAGATCGTCTTCCACAACATCGACGGCAGGATCTACATCAGCGGCACGCCGTCGCCCAGGCGCCGCGCCTGGCTGTCCAACCTCGAAGCTCGGCCGGAATTCACGTTTCACCTCAAGCGCCCCGTTCGTGCTGACCTCGCGGCGAAGGCGCGGGTCATCGATGACGAGGCGGAGCGCCGGCGCGTCCTGCCCCATGTCGCTACGGCGTGGGGGCGGAACGACCTCGAGGCGATGGTCCGCCTCAGCCCCCTCATCGAGGTCACGCTGGATGGACTGGCGAAAACGGACGGCCTGCACAATCGCCCTTAACAACTCTTAACGGGTTAATTCTCAGGCGGCACCGAATGGGCCAACTACGCTGACGCGTCGTGAGCATCGACGCCAGTCCTCCGGCGCAACCCCCGCAGATGTCGCCGGACGGCAAGTGGGTCTGGAACGGCAGCCAGTGGCAGCCGGTCGTCGGCGTAGAGGCGGCCCACGAGGCGGTGTTCGCCGCGTGGAAAACCATCCAGTTCGACCCGGCCGGTCCGGCCGAGGAACTCGCCCAGCCGCCAGGGGAGATGCAGATGGAGGCGCCATCCCCCGCCGTGGACTACTCCTACGCCGCCCCGGAATACTCGTCATCCGAGCCGATCGTGCCCTTATGGCAGCAAACCAAAGGCGATGGCGTCAGCAAGTATCTCTATCCGGTGGCCGGGCTCGCGGTCCTCGTGATGGCGATGCTGGTCCTCAATTCGATGAGCTTCATCAGCCTGCCGTGGATCGGTTCGGGAGCGTCCAGGTCGATTCAGGCAGTCAAACCGTCGCCGACACCTGATATCTCCGGCTCGGACGCCGTGCGCGCAGATCGCTTGTTCAACAACTTGAAGCCCCCGCTCAGCGCCCTCGATGAGACCATCCCCGCGATCGGCCTGCACTGCGTCACCTTGTCCACCGACTGCTCTGACGCGCTGACCGCAAGCAATGAGCAGGTGAGCAAGGTGATGGCTGTGTTGGTCAACGCGGACGTCGCGCCGTGCATTGTCGCGGCGATGACCAGGATGCGCACCGACACCAAGGGGATGGGAGACCAGCTGCAGCTGGCGCTCAAAGCGTTTCCGGACAACAACAAGAGCGAGCTTTCGGGTGGCATCAATCATTTCAAGACGTACAGGCAATCCGCGGCGGGCGACATGAACGCAGCCCTGCTGGCCGAAAAGAAGTGCCTCACGGTGGAAGTACCGAGCTGGGTCCCGCGATAGAGCCTCCGGCCGGCGCGGGACGCGACTCCCACGACCGATCGCGGAGGCCCTGAGCCTGTAGAAGACCGATCCTTCCCCTATCCGCTAGGGCTACCGCCGATCATAGGTCCGCGCCCGGCGGCGTCAAGTCTTCACTTTAGACCGGGACTTTTGGCCGGGCTGGCGGATAGTAACCTCGAGTGAGCCTCGCGCCAGCAGTGCTCGACAAGAGTGTCGCCTCATCAGAGCGGGAATTCATGCTGCTGGTAGAGCCGCTGCTGCCCGTCGCGCACCGGCTGGCCGTGGGACTGCTCCGCTCGGAATCAGACGCGGAGGACGCGGTGCAGAGCGCCCTGCTCAACGCGTGGCGTCATTTCGGCCGATTTCGGCGCGGCTCCGATCTCAAGCCGTGGCTCCTCACGATCGTCGCGAACGAGTGCCGGCGCCAGCGGCGAAACCGGTGGTGGTCCGTGATCAAAGGACCAAATCTCGTCAACACCAAATCTGATCAATCGACCACTGACGATCCGGCAATCGCCGATCTGCGGCGTGCCCTTTACCGGCTGCCTCACGAGCAGCGGCTCGTGTTGATCCTGCGTTACTACCTGGATCTCTCATTTGAGGAGGTGGCCCAGACGCTGGGCATTTCCAACAAAGCTGCCAGGTCACGCACCTATCGAGCGCTGACGCGGCTGCGATTGAGCCCGGAGGTGACTCCCGATGAATGAGACCGAGATCCGCCGGCGATTGCGCGAGGCGGTCGGCGACGCGCGCTATCCGCAAGACGTGTCGAGCCGCATCGAGGTCGAGCTCAAACAGCTTCGCAAGGGCCAGCCGCATCCTCGGGCGCTGGGACTCGTGGCGGCGGTGATCGCCGTCGCCATCGTCGCCGCTCTGCTCGCCCCGCGGCTGCTTTCGCAAAATGCAATCCGGCCGCAGACTCAAACCACAGCCGGATCACAAATACCGGACCAGGACCTCGCGGCGGCCCACCTGGCCAACCTCTCCAACCTGGTGACGCCAATGCAGCTCTCTGCCCAGAGTGGGAACCAGCGCATCACCGTCCTGGGCGCCTATGCAGACCCGGCGCGCACGGTCCTGTTCTTCAGGGTCAGCCCTGACTCCGGCTTTCCGATCTTGGCGTCGGTGAACGACGCGTATGGGTTCCTGAATTCATCGAGCTCCGAAGAAAGGGGAGTGCCTGGCGACTACATATTCGTTCTCGATGCCGGACCGCGGCCCGGCGACGATGGCCTCGCGCATCTCAAGGTCATGGTCTCGAGCAGCTGGAGCTTCTCAATCGCGCTGGCGGTCCAGCCGTCCCAGAACCTGGGAGCCGTACCGGCGCGCCTTTCACTCGGCTCGTGGAACGTGACCCTCGAGGTGGTCGAGGCGACGCCGAGCGTGATCCACGTGCAGGCGTTAATCCAGGGCGCGTCACCCGACGAGGTCGGACTGAATTTCGCGACCCTCCTCGACCCGTCGGGGCATGGGGTGCCACAGGTGGTGGGCAGCCAGGGTGTGACCGTGCCCAAGCAACAGCTGAACTCCAGCACGTACAAGAGCACCAGGGTCAATGATCAGTGGGCGCGCCCTTCTGGCACCGGGACGTACCAGCTTCACCTTCGAGGGAATGGCGCGGATGTCGTCAGCCGGCTCGACATCCCCGCCGAGGCGGCCACAGGCAAGCTCCAAGGCGGGGGTGGACTTCAACCAACCGACTATCCGCCCGCTCAAGAGTCGTTGACGCTGCAGGGTTCGCTCACGACCAGCGTCACCACCGGGCGACCGTCCCAATGCGGCGCCGGGACGGGCCCTGATGGAACAGTCTTCGCCTTCGCGGCCTATTTCCAGGCGGCCGAAACCTGGTACTGGCTCGACTTCGGCACCGATCCGAGGATGCAGCAGTACAGCGGGCCCGGTACGTATAAGGTCCCCGCATCGCTGTACACGGTCGGACCGGGCGGGCCTGGACAGGTCCTCTATGAAGGGACCGTCCAGCTCACGGTGACCTCTGATCGGCGTCCGGACGCCTCCGGGAGCGTCCAGGGCACCTTGACCGGTCTCGAGGTGATCGCCCCAGAGTCCCAGGTCACCATTTCGGGAACGTGGACCTGTACGTGGACTCCGGAGCTGGGCCCCGGCTGAAGGAGGGCGGCGCGTGCCGCCCTCCTTGGCTTCCTCAGTGATCGGTGCCTTTCAGCTTCTTCCTGGATTCCCGCGGCGGACGCAGCGCCGGGGCAGCCTTCGCCTCGGGCTTGCCGTTCATCCCGCGCATCAGCGACGCGGCCAGACCCTCGAAAGCGTTTCCTCCGCCTGTCACCAGGACCTCCGGCATCACGTTCAACTTGCCTTCCGAGACGGCATTGGCGATGGCCACCGCCGCTGTCGGCCCTGAGCCCAGGCTCTTGACCTGGGCGTCGTAGCCCCTGGCTCGGGCAAGCCCAAGGGCTTCTGCCGCGGCGGCCTCACCGAGGCCGATCGCCCGGCGGCGCGACCCTTCCGCCGCACCCGTCAGCTCGACGAACGAGGCTTCGCCGTCAGCCTCCGCCTTCCGTGCGTCGGCCCGGGCCCGGTTGATGTCCACCGAGACCTGGGCCTGCGCGAGAGCCGCCTGCATGTCGGCGGTTCCACGCGCCTTCTCGAGGTCGATCCTGATCGTCTGCGCGTCCTTCTGCTGCTCGTAGGTCGCCTTCTCCTGGTTGGCGATCTCGCGACGGGTGAGCACACCGACGAGCTCCTCCGGGAACGTGACGTCCTGGATGTAGACGCCGCGAGTCTCCACCTCGTATGCGGCCAGGTATCGCGAGACCGCATCGAAAGCGGCCGCCTGCACCGCGTCGCGGGTCTCGATGAAGCGAATCGCCTCCAGGCCCTGCAGCGTGTTCCGGAAGTGGTTGCCCACCGCCGCCTGCAGCACCTCGTTGACCAGGTTCTGCATCGAGCCGACCATCGATATGACCTTGGGCGCCTTCGTGTCGGGCACGTGGATCTGGACCTGGAGGTCGATCTTGAAGATGAACCCTTCTCGGCTCTTGCCCTCGATCGGGCTCAGCTGGGCGTCGAGGTTGTGCGCGACGGAGCTGGCCTGCGCCCAGTTGAGGGTGAGGATGAACGTCGGCACCTTCTCGGCCGCGTAGATCCGCGGGTTGAGCGGGTACTTCCCCGTCCGCAGGGCTTCGCGCCAGATGCCTCGATGGCCCGGCTGCACGATCGAGCCGAACTTGAATTCCGGACCAGACGTGTCCAGCGTCGGCAGTCCCACATAGCTCTTGATCACCGCCACCTCGCCCTGGTTGACGACCAGCATCCGGGCTGGTTCGACGCGGACCAGGAACGGGTTGAGCAGGTAGGCCCCGTACAGCAGCGGGTCGTGCTGCAAGCCGATCCGGCCGCCGTTGTCCACGAAGGCCTGGAAGTCCTGGTAGTTGTTGTGGAGCTGGTTCTTGGCGCCCAGCAGCGCCTCGATCAGCTCCGAGTCGCTGACGTTGGGCTGCGCCTCCAGGACCTCGATGTCGCTGAAGCCCCCGATCCGGCCGGCGATGTCCGCCGGCGGCAGCGGCTCGCCGTCCAGCGTGGTCACGATGCCGACCAGGTCCTGGTCGCCCTCTGGCGCGATCACGGTGACGCGAAGCTGCTTCGGGGTCAGCCCGAACGACTCGGGTGACAGCGGCCCCGCGGCCCCGATCGTCCGGTTGATGGGCAGGCCGTACGCCTTGGTGGCCGTGACCACCAGGAACGCGACCGGGTGGATGGGCACCAGCGTGCCTGGAGGCAGCACCGGCCGCTGCACGCCCTTCTGGCCGCCGTTGTCGAGGAAGGCGCGAAGGTGCGTGAAGTTGCCGAACTCCGGCCGGTAGACGGCTGACTTGGCGCCGGTCGGCAGCCTCTCGCCGATCTGGGAGATGACGACTCCGATCTCGCCCGCCGGGACCTGGACCCAGGGATGCCTGGCGACGAGGTACGTCGGCCAGAGCTTGAACCGAACGCCGGGCATGAGCAGCTCAGCCTGGTAGCCGGCTTCGCCCTCGAAGGCGATCGGCGTGTCCGTCGTGTTATGCCGGGATGAGAACCGTTTGACGACCAGGCCGACCTGCGCCGGTCCGATCACGATCACCGACCTGACGGCGACCACGAGCGCCGCAATCACGACGACCGACAGCACGAACGCGCCCAACACCTCGATGGAAAACGTATTCATTTTGCCGCCTCGCTGGGCTCTTGACCGCGCCCTTATCAATGACCGCTTCAATGAAGCGATCGATCATCTATTTATTCCCGGAATGGGTGCGGGACAAGCAAAAATCGGAGGCTCCGGAGCGTGACGACCGAGCCTATCGCGAACCGATCGGAGGCCGTGGCGGACCAGGCTCCAGCCGGATCCTCGCATCGACGACGACCACTCCCTGGGTGTGAACGACAAGAGGGTTGAGGTCCATCTCGGCGACCTCGGGGTGGGCCTCGACCAGGGCGCTCACGCGGAGCAGCACGTCTTCCAGGGCGGCTATGTCGGCGCGAGGCGCCCCTCGATACCCATCGAGCTGCGGGAAGGTCTTGAGAGACCGGACCATGTGGTCGGCGTCGCTCTTCGTGATCGGGGTGATGCGGACCGACACGTCTTTCAGCAGCTCGGTCGCTGTGCCCCCCGCACCACACGCGAGCACGGGTCCGAAGTGCTGGTCCTGGACCACGCCGACGAGCATCTCCACGCCTTCCGGCACCATCGGCTGGACCTGGAACGCAGAAACGGGATGCCCCGCCTTCTCCAACGTCTCCTCCATCTGTTTGGCGGCGCCCTCCACCTGGCTCGCTCCTTCGAGGTGCAGGCGAACCGCGCCCGCGTCGGTTTTGTGGAGCACGCCAGGCGCTATGGCCTTCAAGGCGACCTGAACTCCCATCCGCTTCGCGTCCTGGCCTGCAGCCTCCGGTGAGGATGCCTCGAGCGTTTCGACCATCGGAATCCCGTAGCAGGTGAGCAGCTCGGTGACGGCTGCTGGCGCCATCCAGCCAGGATCGGCGGCCAGCGCGGTCGCGATGACCGCGGCCGCGCGGTCGCTGTCGACGCCCGCGATCTCGAGCACCGGCGCATCCGGCGCGGAACGCCAGGCCGAGTAACGACTGACCATGCTGAGCGCCCGCGCCGCCTCTTCCGGAAATGGAAAGTGCGGGATGCGGACCCCGGCGGATTCGATCACCCGCGGCGCCGACTGCTTGGACATGAAGACGCTGAGGACTGGAACCGAGCGTGGCAGCTCCCGCGCCGCGCGGTGGATTGCACGCACCACCTCCGGTGCCTTGGTGACCAGGGGCGGGGTGAAGATCACGATCACGGCGTCGATCTGCTCGCAGCCGGCCAGGACGCCGATCGCGCGACGATAGTCGTCGCCGTTCGCCTCTGCCAGCATGTCGACGGGGTTGGCGGTCGACCCGGCTGCGGGCAGGAACGCCGCCAGCCTGGCGCGGGCCTCATCGCGCAGCGCGGGAACCACGAGACCGTTGGCCTCGCAGGCGTCGGCGCACAGGATGGCCGGGCCGCCGGCATTGGTCAGGATCGCCACGCGATTTCCGGCGGGGAGTGGTTGGCTGCCGAGGAGGAGCGCGGCGTCGAAGAGCTCGGCAAGGGTGTCGGTGCGGATGACGCCGGCCTGCTGGAACAACGCGTCGACGGTGACGTCGGAGGCGGAAAGAAGCGCTCCCGTGTGTGACGAGGTCGCGCGGTTGCCGGCCTGCGTGCGCCCGCCCTTCACGGCCAGGATGGGCTTCGAGCGGCTCACGCGGCGCGCGACGCGCGCGAACTTGCGCGGGTTGCCGAACGACTCCAGGTAAAGCATGATCACGTCGGTCTGGGAGTCGCTCTCCCAGTACTGAAGGAAGTCGTTGCCGGACAGGTCGGCCTTGTTGCCGACCGAGACGAATGACGAGAGGCCCGAACCGAGCGCCTGGGCACGCGCCATCACCGCGAGGCCGAGGCCGCCGCTCTGAGAGAGGAAGCCGATGCGGCCCGGGATGGGCCGGTCGGGGGCGAAAGTCGCGTCGAGGCTCACGCCCGCGGCGGTGTTGATGACGCCCATGCAGTTGGGCCCGACCAGGCGCATGCCCGCACGCCGGCAGATGTCGAGCAGCTCTCTCTGCCGCTCGGCTCCTTCGGGCCCCGCCTCGCCGAAGCCGGCCGAGATCACGACGAGCGCGCGCACCCCTTTCTCGGCGCACTCCCGCGCCACCTTGGACACCACCGCGGCGGGCACGGTGATGACCGCCATCTCGACTTCGCCTCGGATCGCCAGGACCGACGGAAACGCGGGGACGTTCTCGATCTCGGTCGCCGCCGGATTCACGGGGTAGAGCAGTCCGCGGTAACCATTGGCGATGAGGTTGTGCACCACGGCGGCGCCGATGCTGCCGGGCTGGCGCGACGCGCCGATTACCGCCACCGCGCGCGGCGCCAGCAGGTGGGTGACGGCGGCGACCGCGGCCAGGCGTTCACGGTCCTCGAAGTGCCGAAGGCCGTCGGCGTCGAGCTTCGTCGGCAGCTCGGCGTGGACCTCGCCCGGCTCCGAGCGGGCGTGCACCGGGAATCCGCTCTCGCGAAGCATCTGCAGCATGCGGTGGTTCTCCGGCCGAACGATCGCCTCCAGCACGTCGAGGTCTGCGCCTTCCGCCGCCTCCGCGAGCTGGCCGAGCAGGATCGTGCCCAGGCCGCGACCCTGGTACGCGTCGGCCACCGCCAGGGCCAGCTCGGCCTTTCGCGGACCGATCTGGACGTACATCGCGTGGCCGACGATCTGCTCGCTGGGACCGGCGACGGCCACAAGGCCGTAGCTGGTCGTGTAGTCGACGTCGACCATTCGCTTGACCGACGAGTCGGCGTTGGCGACCGCGGCGAAGAATCGAAAGACGCGGGACTCGAGCGACAAGCTCGAGTAGAAACGAGCCAGCTCGGCGGCGTCGCCGGCTCGGATCGGCCTGATCGTCAAGGTCGAACCGTCCCGAAGGACGACGGTCGCCTCGCGATGCGCGGGATAGGTCGCCGTCACCGGGTCAGCATGCAGCCTGACGGCCGTTGGTTGCGCGGTCACCCGCGTCGGGAAGCCTGGGTATGTCGCCGACCGATCGAGGCCAAACCTCCGCCTCGCCGTTTGGCGCCGTAAAGGGCGTACACATTCGAGGGCAACGAGATCGAGATAGGCGTCTCCGCCGGACTGGCCCTCCAGGCCTGAAGCGGCGATCCGAAAAGTTCGCTCACTGCTGCGCGCGCTGACACGGACGTCGGCCCTCTTTGTCGACAACCAGCACGCCGTCCGGGAGCGATTCCAGCAGGTCCGCCTCCCACGGCCGGCTTCCGACCGTCCCGACGACCGCGGGCCTCCTTTGCTCAGACCTCGAACGCCCTCACCGAGCCGTTCGCGGCCCGCGCTTTCCTGTCCGGCCTGATGACCAGGACCGGAACGTCGGCGATCTGCATGACTTTGTGCGTGACGCTGCCGAGCATCAGCCCCTGGATGTCGGAGAGGCCGCGCGAACCCATCACGATGAGGTCGACCCCATTGGCTTCGGCCGTCTCCACGATGGCCCTGGCAACGTGGCCGGCGGCCACATCCTTCAGCTCGCCTCTGGCGGTAACTCCCGCGTCGCGAGCCGTCTTGACCGCCTCGGCGACCAGGATGGTCGCGCTGGCGGGCGTCTCGAGCGAATACACGGTGGCCCGGCCACGGTCGTGTTCGCTTGCATGCAGGACGAAGATCTCGCTGTCGAACTTCTTGGCCACCTCGATCGCGGCGGGCAGCGACAGCTGCGAGTAGGTGGAACCGTCGATCGCGACCAGGATGTTCTTGAACATCTCAACTCACCTCATTTTTCGGATGAGGTGAGTCTCGTGCTGCGACTCACGGCCGGCGAGAGTCGAAAGGCCCCGCGCGCCCAGGACTGATGCACTGGGGCCGAGGTCCCCGAGTCGTCAGGGCCGTTCGACCCTATCGACGCCTCCCGGCAGTGATGTCAGACTTTGCGCCAACGACTAAGGAGGAGCTCGAAGCTGATGGACACACCGGCAAGTTATTTCCACTGGGGTTTCATCCTCATCTCCCTGCCGAACCTGGTCGTGATCGGGGGGATGATCGTGCTGTTCGCCATTGCGCTGGTGGCCCCGTTCCCGCACGCGGAGGAGAGCGAAGATGGCAGCCACAAGTAGCGCGGAAGGCGCAGCCGCCGCACCCAAGCCGAAGAGCTGGACGCTGCGGGTCCGCCAGGCAATGGATCGCAGCCTCCCGATGGACCACCTGCTGCCGGACCGGCAGCCGTACTACGTCGGCTCGTGGGTCTACGTCTTCGGCGTGGTCACCATCGCCGCACTGGTGTGGGTCGTGGTCAGCGGCATCGTTCTTTCATTCTTCGGCCCTCAGTGGTGGCACGATTCCCGGGTCGGGCGGTTCTTCAACAGCCTCCACTTCTGGTCGGTGCAGATGTTCTTCATCTTCATGGTCCTCCACCTGTGGGGCCAGTACTTCATGGCGGGCTGGCGCAATGGGCGTGCCCTGACCTGGATGATCGGCGTCGTCATCTTCGCGGTCAGCATCCTCACCGCCTTCACCGGCTACCTCTCGCAGCAGAACTTCGATGGCCAGTTCATCGCGATCAACGCCAAGGATGCGATGAACTCGGCCGGCATCGGAGCGTTCTTCAACGTCTTGAACTTCGGACAGATGTACGGGCTCCACGTGATGCTCCTGCCCATCGGCGTCACGATCCTGGTGGTCCTGCACATCGTCATGGTCCGTGTGCGCGGCGTCGTGAAACCGATCGACCCCGAAGGAGGTGCGCGGTCATGAAATCGATGGGCGAGACTCAAGAGGAGTACTACCGCGGTGTTCGCATGGTTCCGTACGACCTCGTCAAGGAGCTTTTCCTCGCCCTGGTTGGCGTAGGGGTCGTCAGCCTGATTGCAGCGGCGTTCCTGTCATCGCCGGACGTGGCGCCGGTGACGATCGCGGCATGGGCGCAGAGCGACCCGGTGGACTTCGTCACCACCGCCGCCGGAGAGCTCGCCGGCTCGACCACGAGCGCGGGCTACGGCGCGCCTTACAACACCAACGGCGACGGTCAGAGCTGGGGCCCCATTGCCCCTCAGAAGTGGTTTGGGGCCCGTATACCGGTCGATTCGGCCAACGCGTTCGTGATCGAGCCACTGCAGCGGGCCAGCTTCAGCAATACCGACCTCGGCACCGCCCTCAGTTCGTGGCAGGGCGCCGGCGCGGACCAGCAAGGCAAGTGGCTGGACGCCTACACGAAGGCGCTCGCGTCAGCCACCGTCACCGACGGGAAAGTCGCGGTCGCCACCGGTGACTACGGACCGCTGCCGGTGATGATGTCGAACCTCCTCGGCATCGCGCAGGCGGGCGGCCTGGACGGGCTGCTCGTGATCAACGGGCGCTTCTACCAGACCGACTACACGCAGCCGCTTCTCTTCATTGGCGACGGCGGCTACCTGCCGGCACTGGCCGACGAGGCGCACCTGACCGGCAGCCTGTGGGGAATGATGAACGAGACCGGCAGCTACCCAGGCCAGACCTGGCTGTGGCTGTACACGATGTGGTACCAGGTGTTTCCGTTCACGAGCGACACGGGCTTCCTCGGGTTGAACGCGTCCAATGCGGACCTCGGGATCATCATCCTGATGACGGTCCTCACCCTGGCGTTGGCGCTGGTGCCCCTCATCCCGATCCTGCGCGACATTCCGAGATGGGTTCCCATCCACCGCTTGATCTGGCGCGAGTACTACGCTCCGCGCAAGGCAGCGCCTCGAACATAGGGTCTCGACCTGACCCTGCCGTCGCTGCCCGCCGCCTTCACGCCCAGCGACTCACAGGGAAGCCTTCGCAATCAGCCGTCGAAGCGGTGGGCTGGTTCACCGCCGTGCAATCGCAGGATTACGCGGGGGCGAAGTGGGCGTTGGGGCAGCGCAGCCGCGAAGCGACCGACGCCGGGATCGACCGTCTCTTCAATCGAGGCGCCATCCTGCGTACGCACGTCATGCGGCCGACCTGGCACTTCGTGCTCCCGGAGGACGTCCGCTGGCTGGTCGGCCTCACGGGCCCGAGGATTCGCCTCGGCCTGGCCGGCCGGTACCGCGAGCTCGAGCTCGACGAAACAACAGTCACCCGAGCCAACGCCCTCTTCGCCGCAGCCCTTGCTGGCGGCCGGCAGCTCACGCGGGCCGAGCTCGGCGATGTGCTGGCGGCGGCGAGGATCTCGCCTGAGGGCCAGCGCCTGCCACATCTCATCATGCGCGCCGAGCTCGACGGCCTTGTCGTCAGCGGTTCGCGGCGCGGAAAGCAGTTGACCTACGCACTCCTCGAGGAGCGTGTGCCGAAGGCGCGGGCCATGGAACGAGCCGAGGCGGTCGGCGAGCTCACGCGGCGTTACTTCCGAAGCCATGGCCCCGCCCAGCTCGTTGACTTCGTTTGGTGGTCCGGCGTCACCATGGCCGACGGACGAACGGGGATTACCCTGGCCGGCGATTCGCTCGAGCGACAGGAGATCGACGGCAGGGAGTACTGGTTCGATGCCGAAACGGACGGCGTCCATGACGCAACCGGAGTGGCGCACCTGCTGCCCAACTTCGACGAGTACACGGTGGGCTACCGCGATCGCACCGCGGCGATCCACGCCGACCATCCATTCGAGCCGGCGCTCCACTCCTTCGGCAGCGTCCTCTCCAACGTCGTCGTCGTCGGCGGCGGCGTGCGCGGCGCGTGGCGGCGGAGGCCGGCGCGAGGCAAGCTGGTGGTCGAGATCCGAACGCCGCGCCCGTTGAAACGGGCGGAGGCGTCCGCGGTCCAGGAAGCCGGACGCCGGATGGGGCGGTTCCTCGAGCGAGAGGTGGAGCTCAGCTGGCCTAAGACCACGTGATGTGGGCCTAGTCGCGTGCCATCGTTCTGTAGCCGCGGCTGGAGTTCCACGACTCGACCACCAGGCGATTCCCAGCTTCGTCCAGGTGCGTGATAACCGCCTCGTTGATGTCGATGTTGAAGCGGTGCGCCGCGCTGCCGGACTCGACCTCGCTCACGAGCCCGGCAACCTTCGCCTCGCCCTTCCAGCCGGCGGGGTTGCCGCTCGGGGGGTCCTCGGTCGGACCGTGAATCGCTACCCGCGGGTCGCGGCGTAGGTCGAGCGCCTTGACCGCGGCCGCCATGGACCCGATCCGCAGCTGCCCGTCGCCGAACTCGACCTCGGTGCCGCTGATGCGTGGCGAACCATCTCGACGCAGCGTGGCCATGGTGAGGTGCTTGCGTGATGTCAGGAGCGCGCGCACCCGCGACGCAAACTCGGGCTCCGCCGCCTCGAATTCAGACCAGCTTGCCATGGGAATCTGATCACATTCTGGCCGACCACATTCACAAGCCTCGCTTGCCGCACTTCGACTTCCGGGCGGCGTAGACCTTTAGCCGGTCGGCGGGTGGGGAGGAGGTGAAGGGGGTGGGGTCGCCGGCACGACCTCCGGGCCTCGGCGGACGCGCCACGCCGTGAACATGCCGAGGGTGAATCCGAGAGCGATTGCCAGACCCAGTCCGGTGAACAAGACCGCACTCTGGCTCAAGACATCGTTCGAACCCGAACCGGCCAAGGTGAAGCCGGACTCGGTGGTTGCTGTCAGGGTCTGAGGCTTCGTCAAAGACAGTTTCCAGATCGCAGTCCTCCGGTCGAGCGTGAACAATGCACCAGGGGCGGACGTGATCTCGTGAGGGACCGTCAGCGAGAACGTGATGTTCAGTATCGCTGACAGCTCGTCGCCGCTCAGCGCTTGCTGTGACCCGGGTGAGGATGATCCCAGCGGCGACGCTTGTGTCTTGAACGTATACCTGTCGGTCTGTCCGGATCTGGTGTGGGTGGCCGAAACGAAGAGTCCGCCGGTATTGCCCACGTCAATCGAGGGTCCGCCGCCCGAAGTTGCACCGGACGGACTCAGCGTGGATGGCTCGGTCAAGAATGCGAAAGCGTCCTTCTCGGTCTTGAAGGGGATCGTCAGGAGGACCCCGGTCTCGTCGCCCTCGGTGATCTGGACGATCTTGCCTCCGGGGTACTTCGCGGCCAGCTCGGCGTTGGCCCTGTCGATGTCGGCCTGGCTGAATCCCTGCATCGATACGCCCGAACCTTCTTGCAGGAGAGTGCTGGGGAGGAGGAACTTCAGGGCGACGGTGACCGAGCCGTCGGCGTGGAACGTGGCGCTGGTGTCATAACCACAGGCCAGGCACGCGAGCGCCAGCGCCATGATAAGCAGTGACTTTGCGACTGTGCGAAGCACAGCGCAAGGTGTAGCACGTACGTCCTGGTTTGCGGTCGAGTTAAGGAGGTGCCGTGATGCGCGTGGCGATCCTCGGAACTGGAAAGATGGGCGGCGCGATGGCCAGGCGGCTCAACTCCGCCGGTCATGAGCTGACTCTCTGGAATCGGACTCGCGAGCGCGCTGAGGCGCTTGGCATGGGCAAGGTGGCGGCGACTCCCGCCGAAGCCGTGAAGGATGCTGAGGTCGTGATCTCGAGCCTGACCGACGCCGGCGCAGTTCGAGCTGCGTACCTCGGTGACGAGAGCGCCGCCAGGGCCGCAGGGAAGCAGGTGTTCGTGGAGATGAGCACCGCAGGTCCTGACGTGATAGTCGACATCAGGCGACAGATCGAAAGCGCCGGCGCGCACTTCATCGAGGCGCCCGTGATCGGAAGTGTGCCGGCGGTCGAGGCCGGCACGCTGATCGTGCTCGCGGCCGGCGATGAGGCGGCGGTCGAGCGTGCCCGTCCGGTGGTCCAGGCTCTGGGCGAGATTCGCCGCGTGGGCGACCCTGGCAGCGCAGCGAAGCTGAAGCTCGTCGCGAACACGATGCTCGCCGGAGTCAGTGCGCTCGCTGCTGAGCTGCAGGCCGCCGGCACGGCAGCGGGACTCGATCCCGATGACGTCTTCTGGGTCCTGAGTCGTTTCGCGCCCTTGTTGAACGCCCGAAAATCAGGGTTCGTCGAGCACCGTTACGAACCGGTCATGTTCGCGGTGCGCGACCTGGTCAAGGACCTGCGACTGGCGACCGACGTCTATCAAAAGGCCAGAGCAGCCACTCCGCTCGCAAAAGCGACGAAGGAGCTGTACGAGCGGGCGGCACAATCGGCGGGAGACCTGGACATCTCAGCCATCGCGAGTCTTTACGAGACGCAGCCGGCGTGAGCACCGTCACCTAGACTGCAGCCCGTGGCGAGGGCGACGAGCGCTCAGAGCGGACGGCGGTGAGCGAAGGCGTGAGCTCGGTCGGGGAGCCGGCGCGGTCGGGCGGTCCTGCTTTCGGCTCGACGGTGACCATCCTCTTCAGCGACATTCGCGGCTTCACCGAGTACACCGACGTGTACGGCGACGAGTCCGCCTACCGGATGCTCCGGCTTCACAACACGTTGGTGCAGGAGCAGCTCGCGCTGTATCGCGGCCACGTGGTCAAGACCCAGGGCGACTCCTTCATGGTCTCCTTCGACTCAGCGCGGACCGCTGTGACGTGTGCGATCGCGATCCAGAAAGCCATCGGTGAGGCCAACCGCCAGCACGGTGGCGCCGGCATCGGGATCGGGATCGGAATCAACACCGGCGAGCCGGTCCGGGAGGGAGCCGATTTCTTCGGGGGACGGTCAACCTCGCCGCTCGCATCTGCGCGGTTGCAGAGCCGGGACAGGTGCTGGTCTCCGAGACGGTGCGCGCGGTCACCGGCAAGATGGAAGGGAGCTCGTTCAACGACCTGGGCGACTTCGAGCTGAAGGGATTCCGCGAGCCGCAGCGCCTCTACGAGGTGATCGATGCGCCGGCCGTGCCCGCCGCTTCGGCGCCGAATCCCATTTCGGTCGCGGCACCACGACCCCCGGCCAAGCCGAAGGTGGCGCCCGAACCGGTGACTGCAAGCGCGTCCACAGCTGCGGACGGGACCGCGAGTCGTGCCCGAACGCGGGCCTGGGTGATACCAGCCATCGCCGCACTCCTGGTGCTGTTGTTGGCCGGCACCGGCCTGTATATCGCCTCGCGGCGCGGCGCGGGCGGCGCCGCCGCAGCACCCGCCTTTCCACATAGGAAGCTGCTGTACCAGGCGCGGGCGGCGGCCGATGTCTGGTCCGCTTCCCACCCGCCGACCCCGGATCCGGCCGGGTCGGCCGGGGTCACCTACACGAACGGCGCCATCAACCTCAACATCCTTCAACCCGGCGGCAACCTCGAAGCCGAGCTTGAGGCGCCTGCCCTCAAGGACTACGCGGCGGAGCTGGTCATAAGCGCCGCGGCGGGCAGCGACCTGGAGATCAACTGGTGGCTCAGGGGCACCTCGGACTCCGGCCTCGAGCTGCACATCGATCTCCCGACGGAGACGATGTCCATCGTCTGGTCGCCCAACACAGGCGATTCCCACGTGCTTGCGCAGGACATCCGGCTGCCAGGCCTGCAGTCCGGCCGCAGCATGGCAATCGGCGTCGTGGCCGACGGCACTCACATCTCTCTTTATCTCAACGCCGTTCGGGTGGCTCAGGCCGTGGAGGCGCGAGCAAACGGGGGCACTACGCCGGGCTTCTTCATGGATGGGAGGTCCGGAACTCTCCGCCTGCAATCCGTGCGTTACTACGCCGTCAGCTGAAATCTGAAGCTGGGACAATTCACCAGCGAGTGGAGAGGATCAGCCCGGTCACGGCTTCTCGGCAGCCGTCGGCTGAGCAAGAGCGTCGCGGCCGCGCCTTCGTATCCGTATACGCCGTCTTCATCGCGGTCGCAACGGTCGGGTTTGCTGCCCTGGTGGTCTTGGTGCGCACGCAGGACGTCATCGCCGATTTCGACGGCCCGGTTGCGAGCGCAATCCAGAGCATCCATGCTCCGGTCCTCGGTTGGATGCTCGCGCACACGAGCGACCTCGGTTGGTTCCCCTACAACATCCTTTGCCTGACCATCGTCGCGGTGGGTTTGTTTGCGCTGCGCCTGCGCATCGAGGCGGTCGTTATCGTCTCGTCGACCTTGATCGCGGGTGAGATGGGCACGCTGGCAAAGGACCTCGTACAGCGGGCACGCCCAACCGGCACCTTCGTGCAGATGGCCGGCCGTTTGGCCGGCTTCAGCTTTCCATCGGGTCACGTCATCTTCGCCACCGTCCTGTTCGGCACCACGTTCTGGGTGGTCTGGACCGTCTGGAGGAGCTCTTTGCTGCGCAACGCGGCCCTGGTGGTTCTGGCGGCGCTGATCCTGCTGATGGGGATGTCGCGCGTCTACGTGGGTGAGCACTGGCCGACCGACGTGCTGGGCGCGTACTGCCTGGCCGGCCTGTGGGTGGCCGCGACGATCGAGGTGCTCCTGTTGGTCGAGCCCCGCCTCAACGCATGGTGGCAGGGACGGCCACATCGACGGCGGTGGAAGGGGTTGCTGTAGCTGCCGGCTCGGCCGATCGCGGCCCCCTTACGCGTTGTCGATGCTGATCGTCCAGTTGATGCCGAATCTGTCAGCGAGCCATCCCACATCACTGCCCCAGGGCTGCCTGGCCAGCGGCCCCTTGAGCTGGCCGCCTTCGGCGAGACCATTGAAGATCTTGGTCAGCCGGTCTCTATCCGTCCCGCTCAGGCTAATCGCCAGGTTTTCGCCAACCTTGGCGGGGTATTTGGGGTGGCCGTCGGTGGCGATGATGAGCGCCCCGTCGACCTCGAGGCGTGCGTGCGCGATACGATCGTCGGGGCCCGCCGGTTGGGCTGTGCCCTGCTCGGTCAAGGTTTGCAGGTCGAGCTTGCCGCCCAGCACCCTGTGATAGAACTCCATCGCCTCGCGGGCACGACCTTGAAAGTTGACGTAAGGGCTCAATTCGATCTTGCTCATAGGTCTGGATCTTGATCTCCTTGTCACATCCGGTGGGTTCCGATCGTCACTTCTGTTGACGGAACGCGACGAGGAAATGTGACCAAATGGATGAACGTGACTGGCTGGCCGTGCGGTTCGAGGAGAACCCGACCCACCTGAGGGTGGTCGCCTACAGGATGCTGGGCTCGCCGACCGAGGCGGACGACGCCGTGCAGGAGTCCTGGCTGCGGCTCAGCCGCTCCGGCGCAAGCGGTGTCGAGAACCTTGGCGGATGGTTGACGACGGTCGTCGCCGATGCGGGCTGAGCCCACGGTAACCAACGAGCCTGCGCCCATGGCGGAGCCAGGCCGGCCCGCGCCCGAACCGATGAAACATGAGGAGTTCTGGCCTGAGCTCGCCGAGTTCCGGCAACGCTTCGATGAGATCCAGGCCGAGTTCATCGCCGAACCACGCGCCGCGGTCGAGAAGGCCCAGACGCTGATCGAAGAGGCGGTCGACCGCATGATGGACGCGCTCCCCGATCAGCTGCAGCGCATCCACAGCGACGTCGGCGACGACACGGACACCGAGCATCTGCGGGTGGCGATGCTGAGCTATCGAGAGCTGATCGACTCGATGGGGGACCGCCGAGCAGCCTAGGCGTTCTCGGCGGCAGGGCTTAACGGCTACCCCAGCTGCGCGAGGGGCTCACCCGATCGATAGCGATCGTGAAGATTTCGCGCGGGGTCCGGCGTTCATAACTGCTCCCGACATATTTCTGCGCCATGCGGTCGATGAACGCCAGGTTATGGTCGGGCTGGATGTCGATGACTCTCCCGCTGATCGAGATCCAATGCCACGGATTCTTGGCGCTGACGACAGAGACCGACACGTTGTCACGCTCACGAAATGACTTTCCCTTGCGAGATCCCACTGGCGAGCTGACCAGGATGTGGTCGCCGTCCAGGTCCACCCACATCGGGAACGTCACAATCTGGCCCTTGCGATTCAGATAGGAGACGTGGGCCAGGGCAGGTTCTTCGAAGAGATCGCGGAGGTCATCAGGAATCTTGGTCAGTGGGGGCATGGGACTCCTCAACCTTTGTTGGTCGCGCGGACCAGCGTATCACCGCCCTGGACGTGAGGAAGCCCAGATCCGGCAGGCGTCCGCAACCTCCCGGCCCTCAGTCGATGATGCTGAGGACGAGCTGCGCTTGCTGGGTGAGATGACGCGGCGCGATGAAGTGTGTGATCGCGCGCCGCCTTGCCTCGTCGCCGAGGCTGCTTGCCTCAGACCGATCGTCGAGCAGGCGAACGACTTTGTCTCCCAATTCCTCCAGGTCGGTCGGATCATCGACCAGGAGACCGCTCTTGCCATCTTCGATCTGGTCCTGGATACCGCCCACACGGCTCGCGACGACCGGCCGTCCTTTCCACATCGCTTCGGCGACGGTGAGGCCGAAGCCTTCGGCGAGGCTCTTCTGCACGATGATGGCGGCTCGCCGCTGCAGACCGTTGACGATGGCGGCGTTCTCGTCCACGTCGTCCATCGGCAGCTGCGCAATCTGAATCCGTTCGCGAATTCCGGGCTCGAGCTGTTCTCGCTGCGCGATGACATCTCGCAGAACCTCCGGCTGCTCTGGATCGTCGCGCACCGATTGGGCGCCGGGGCCGGCGAGGACCAACCAGCTGTCGGACCGCGGTCCGATGTGCTCAGCGAACGCCTTCATGACCCCGACGGGATCCTTCAGCGCGTCCCAGCGCGAGACCTGCACGACAACTCGAGCACCTTGCGGGAGGCGGCTTCCGCACAATCTCGCCTCGCGTTTGACGCTCAGAGAAGAACCATCCAGCCGCTTGAACGAGGCGCTGCCGCCGGACCCTTCCACGATTCCCGAGGCATGGAGGATGCCCTTCACCGTGTCGTCGCCAAGGTCCTGGTTTTTGACGGAAAAGGGATCGATCGTAGGTGCGATGATGTGCACTCGCGCCGGGTCCAGTCCCTCCCAGACATAGCTCTGGCGAGAGAACACGAGGGCTGAAGCGCGGTCAAGGTATGGGCGCAGCACGTTCCAGGCCGAGCGCGCGACGTCGTTTGGCCTGTCGACTCCGACGTGCGAGCGCCAGATGACATGCGCGCCATGGTCGGTGAGCGGCGGCACGAGGCCTGCGGCCTGGGGATCATGGATGATGACCACGTCGCCGGGCCGAACGACCTCGACGAGCGCCGCCGCGTTGCGGGCCAGCGTCTGCTCATATTCGCGCCGCTCGTCAGGAGAGATCTCGGAACCTTCAGACGGCACCCCATGGAGCAGGGTATGGATTCTTTTGGTAACCGCGAAGAACGCAGGGGAGCCCTCGATGACGAGCCAGCGTTCGTCAACGCCGGCGTCGCGGTCGTAAGGAATCAGGGACGCCAGGAGCTCGGCCACTCCGCCGCCCTGCGCGGTGGAGTTGATGTTCCAGAGGACCCGTCCGCGAAGACCCGCGGCCAGCTTACGCATCGCGCTTTCGAAGTCCCGCCAAGCGTCGTCGTCGAGGAGGGGCCGGAAACGGCTGACGGGCGACGAGTTCAGCTCGATGCTGGCCAGCTTTGCGTTCACCTCAAAAGAACGTCTTGCCCGACGTTCCGACCCGGTCAAATCGGCCGGTAGAGCCAAGTTTTCGTTTGGTAACCTGACGATGGCCCAGGACGGTAACTGTTGGAACTGCGATCGTGGTTCGGCTCCCGGGGGTGGTCCGCTATCGGTGCGCTGTGGTTGTCGCGGAGGCGTCCGGTGAGTCTGTGCTCATGGCCATCGACAACCCACGTCCTATGCGTTGTACTCGCCATGACTCTCGCGGCCTGTGCCTCGAACCAGACTGGCGCGAGCAAGACGCCGGCAACCATCACACTGACCGCGAAGGACAGCGGGGCAACGGTGACTGCGACCGCGGGGGCGAGCATCGTGGTCCGGCTCGGAGCCGTCACGAACTTCAAGTGGTCGATGCCGGACAGCTCGGACGGCGGCGTGGTGGGGAGGACTGGCGGCGCGGTCGGGAGCGATGGCAGCGCCGAGGCGACGTTCGCTGTGATCGGCCCCGGTCAGGCCATGCTTTCCGCGGTCGACAACCCTCGCTGCTTTCCGATCTGCGCGCTGCCGCCTGCCGGCGGTTGGAACGTGACGATCATCGTCAAATAGGCGGCGACTCCTCGCTCAGAGGCCACATGTGTTCGTCCCCTTCACCGAGTTGGGCTGGCCGTCGTTGGTGGCCGGCGGAACGTTGTTGGAGCAGATCAGCTGCCCGTTGATCGTGTTCCCTTCGATCTCGGCCCGGGAGTCCTCCGCAAACAGACCTGTCCCTCGCGTGCCTGAGACGGTCAGGCTGGACAGGTGGTTGTGCGCGACCTCGACATCGGCCAGGTTCCCGATGAGACGGACCAGGCCGGCGATCGTGTTGCCGGCGCAGGCGTCGTCGCCCGGATCACCGATGAGGACAAAGCCGGTGCTGCTCTGGACGGTCACCGACCCCTGCACAACGCTGCCGCACAGGCTGAACGCCGAGGCAGCCGTCGCCGATATACCTCCATTCAGCGTCGAGCTGGTGATGGAGACCGCCGCGCCGGGCTGGATGGTCAATCTCCCGTCAATGGTCGCGCCCTGGATGCACCATGACCCTGGGCCCAGAGCGAGGTGGCCGTTGTGCTTGCCGCTGATCGTCGTGGTGCAGCCGACGGTCTGGACCAGCGACCCTGAGCTTCCGATGAAGTTCGAGTCCCCTCCGTAGGTGGCGGTGATGTGGTGCGTTCCGGGTGTCAGCGATGAAGTCGCGAAGCTCGCTGTTCCGGCCAGGGTGAGCGGTGCGCTCGTGACCGGGTTGCCGTCAACGGTGAACGCGACGGTGCCCGAAGGTCCCGTCGGAGGAGACACGCTGGGCGGCACCGGGCTGACGGTCGCGGTGAACGTGACCGACTGGCCGAAGGTGGACGGGTTGTGCGACGAGCTGAGTACTGTGCTGGTGCCCGCCTTGTCGACCACCTGTGCCAGCGGCGGCGAGGTGCTGGCCCCGAACGAGCCATCTCCGGGGTAGACACGGCGATCCCGGTCGCGCTGTTGACCGGTGAGGTGGCGACCAGGGTTGCGCCATCAAAAAATTGCACCGACCCTGTCTCACCGCAGCATGGCGTAATCGTGGCCGTGAGGGTGATCGGCTGTCCGAAAACGGAAGGATTGGTGCTCGAGCTGAGCGCGGTGCTGGTCGGGATGATGGAGGAGAAGGTCCCGATGCGGCCCCACTGATTCTCCGCACCCCCGCTGATCTCGGTCCAGGTGGCCAGGATCGCGGCCGTGCCGTGGACGGGGTTGACGCTCATCGCCTCGTAGTCGCCCATGAATCCGGTCGGCGCATAAGTGATGTCGCTGAGCTGGAACGGTGCCGACCACGTTGCTCCCTTGTCTGACGACGCGACGTAGAAATGCGCTTCGGTCCCGTTGTTTCCGACGCCACCACTAAAGGTCAGGTGGACCATGTGGTCGGCCGAGACCTGCACCCACGGGTAGTACTGGAACAGGTTTGGATCCGGGTTGTTGAAAGGGATCACTGGTGCCGACCATGTGGCGCCGTTGTCATCGCTTCGCGAAAGGAACACGGCGGCCGAGGCGGGGGTGTTCGCCGTCCTGTACTGAACCCAGACCGCATACAGGGATCCGTCGACCGGGTCCGCGGTGATGTTCGGAGCGTCACTCCAGCGAAAACCACCAGGGGATACCGAGTTGAACGGAACGCTTTGATTCAGCGGCACCTCGACGATCGTCGTCAATGGTCCGAAGGTGGCGCCTCCGTCGGTGGACCGAGCTGCCATCACCTTGTTGGTCGTGCTGATCTGGCCTGAAAGAGCTCCCCTGTGCCATGCCTCGACCACAGCACCGCTTGGCTGAATCGCCAGGGAGGGATACTCGTTGTGATTGAGGCCAGAGTTCAACTCCGTAGTGTCGACCAGCGAGAAAAAGGCAGTCCACGTCGACCCGCCGTCCGTCGAGGACTGCAGGCTTACGCCGTCAAAAGTACCGAGCCCGCCGGGGTCAAGGACTGCCTCGGTGATGTAAACGCGTCCGTAGAACGGGCTGCTCGGATTCTGGTCGGTCCAGAGGTACTCGCGGTCCTGGAACATGTTCGGGAACCCGACGTTGCTGGGCAGCGCCGACCATGTCACCCCACCGTCTGTCGAGTGGCTGAGCGTGAACTGAGGTCCGGTCGCGACATCGCAGATGCTCGCGTTGAGGGCCGACATGCCGCCGTTGACATTGGCGTTGAGCCATGTCTGCACGCCGTCACCATCGGATGCACAGTTCGGCGCCGAAGTGTTGCTCCAGGCCGTCCCGCCGTTGGCGGTGTTGTTGACCTGAGAATGGACCGGACTCGGCTCATAGCTGTTGCCGCCGCTCAGCGCCAGCTGATCGTTCGTCGGATGCATCGCAGCCGCCGGTTCATTGGCGCCGAAGGTCTGCGTCGTCCGGTGCGACATGTTCGTAGCCGGGCCCCATGTCACCGGGGGAGGGTCGGGCACCGCCGTGTTTTGGCGAGCAACGAAACTGGTCAAGATCGGCCCGGTGGGAGGGTGCACGAAACCCAGGTTCACCAGGCTCGACATCGAGAGCGCCTTCCTTCCGGGAGGCAGCTGGTCGTAACCGTCGTTGAATTCCTGCTGGAGCCGTCCCTGAGAAAGGTTTGACACTTCCTGATGCACAGCTCGTTGCGAACTGCCTGCGGCGGGCACCGCATAGGCGGCTCCGACAGCACCCAGCACTACGAGAAGCGATAACACCTTGCTGATACAGCGGGCCAGAAAACGACTTGCCATCGTCAACTCCCACGCAGACCGCACTTTCCGGGTTCCCCTTGAGTTAAGTCAGGATGGATGAAGATGTCAAGTAAAGAATTGCTGAGCGTGAGGGGGCCATGTCGTGAGCGCTCGCAGGCTTCAGCTTGACGGCTCGCCCCGAGCTTCCCCGATCCGCGACCACGCCACGTGATTTTTCCGCAGTAGCTGACGCAGCATCTTCCGATACCGTGAGGGTCTTCATGACCGACACAGGCGCAACGGTTCCGCGGAAAAAACGGAGGTCGAGGCTGTTCAGAGCAGTCGCAGCCATCCTCGTGTTGCTGCTCGCCTGGCTCGTCAGCTATGCGATATGGACCGTGTATGAGAACACGTTGACGCCGGCCGCGGTAGAGCAGGGCGCGGCGATGAACATGAGCCCTTCGCCGCGGGGTGAGCTTTCCGGGACCGCAGCTCGGGCGCTGAAGGCCTACGGCGGTGAGGGGGTCTGGAAGGCGGCCACGTCGATCGAGAGCACTGTGACGGTGGGAGGGCTCCTGTTCCAACTGAAAGGCATCAACATCCCGCCTCACGCAAGCATCACCGTTGATGTTCAACGTCCCCGCACCGTCATCGATCCCGTTGACGAATCCGGTGACGTCGGCGTTCTCGACGGTTTCAGCGTGATGATCGTGGCGCCGGGTGGCAGGATCCTCGAGCAGCGCACCGACGCACGGGAGCATCTCCAGAATGCCAGCGTCACCTCGAAGTGGGACCGCCTGAATCTCGTGTACTTCTTGGGCTATGCCTTTTGGGGCTACTACACCCTCCCGTACGAACTGATCAGAACAGACATCGAATGGACGGAGCTCCGTGACGGCGTGCTGCAAGCCGACTATGGAACCAATCTGCCCGTCCACAGCCGCATCCAACGATTCTGGTTCGACATCAAGACCGGGCTCCTCAGGCGCAATGACTACACCCCTGTTGCAGCCACCCCCGACGCCAGAGTCGCGAACGTCGTCTTTGAGCATGGGGTGTCAAGCGGCATCCCGTACACCTCAAAACGGCGTGTGAAGCTGTCGCCGGTCCAGTACGGTTGGGTTCTCCCTGTCCCTGACTTCATCACCATCGATGTGGAAAGGTGGCGGTTGAGGTGAGTCGGTGAAGCTTGGCGACATCGACGTGGCGCGGATCGGCTTAGGAACGAACCGGCTCACGAAGACGCGGGACAACGTCGCGTTCGTCAAAGCGGCGGTCGCCGCTGGTGTGCAGATGATCGACACCGCCCACTTATACACAGGCGGACAAAGTGAAGAGACGATTGCTGAGGCTCTCTCACCGTTCCCCGAAGGTTGCATCGTGGCAACCAAGGGTGGGTTCGGTGGCCCTGGACGCGGCCGCCCAGAGGTCCTGCGCGCCGAGCTAGAACAGAGCCTTAGACAATTGAGGACCGACAACATCTTTCTCTATTACCTGCACCGGGTGGATCCGGAGACTCCGATCGAGGAAAGCCTCGAAACGATCAAGGAGTACAGCGACCAGGGCAAGATTCGCCACGTCGGCATCTCCGAGGTCGCGATCGACCAGATCGAGCGTGCCCGGCGGGTTGTGCCCATCGCTGCGGTCCAGAACCACTACAACCTTTCGGAGCGCAAGTACGAGGGAATCGTCGACTACTGTGCCGGCGAGGGCATTGTCTTCGTGCCGTTCTTTCCCTTGCGCGGGGGCGGTGGCCCTGTGCTGGCCGAGATCGCCGAGCGCCACGGGGCGACAACGCAACAGATCACCCTTGCGTGGCTCCTTCGCCGCTCGCCCGCGATGCTGCCGATTCCCGGCACGCTCTCGCTCGACCACTTGAAGCAGAACCTGGCGGCTTTGAATATCGAGCTCACCGCCGCGGAGTTCGAAGCGATCCGCTAGGGCAGCCACATCAGCGCATTTCGGCAGCTTCGACGATTGCGCCCAGGACCCGGCCGATCCGTTCGGGGGCCTTCTCCGGGTCGGGCT
>WNGK01000107.1_pt1 | contig 128150 bp, 94 predicted proteins | sample 5400601 | NCBI WGS metagenome assembly WNGK01 (sample SAMN13153376, study PRJNA577476) | soil metagenome | isolation source: 60 cm soil or saprolite under Garry oak tree replicate 1 | place: USA:California | collected 2016-06-15 | reverse complement strand
AGGACCTCTTGAAATAAAAAGGGAAAAAAACTTCGGATGAGAATTGAGAATTGATTAGTGATTATCGAGTAATGTCGTTGAAAAATCTTAGATTTGCCAAGCGCATTAATCATTAACCACCAATCAATTTTCAATTCTCAACCGGAACGTTTTTTGATTCTTCTTTGGAAAGGAGAGAACCATGTTCAGGAGCCTTCTAGCTTTGTTCATACTTTTTCAGGCAGGGGCGACGCGATCACTTCCGGCAACGGATGTGAAGGCCGCCGATATTCAGGCCACAGTCGAGCGGGAGAAGTCGACAAACACTACCGATATACCGATTCGCACGGTGGATGCAGGAGGCCACAATGTCGGCATCGCTGTTGTGCATCGGGGAAAGGGAACGAACCTCATGGCCGCCGCCGTGCACGACAAGATATCCGAGGTCTATCAGGTACTCGAAGGGTCTGGAACTTTTGTGACCGGAGGCAGGCTCGTCAATCCACAGCGCCGTGAAGCCAACTCCGAAACTGTGACCCAGCTCAGCGGTCCCGGCTCGAGCGGCACAGGGATTCAAGGCGGCGTCAGCCGGCGGCTCAGCAAGGGTGACATGGTCGTCATCCCGGCGGGTACGCCGCATCTGTTTACAGATGTCCAGGAACCCATCACCTACTCCATCGTACGGATTGATCCGGGCCGGGTCATGGCGCTCAAATAACACGCTGGCGTGACGCGTTACACGTAATTGCACCGCAACATCTCGGCAACGGTTTCATCGAGCTGTTCGGCGCGGCGTACGTCTTCAAAGCGCGCCAGCAAGTCTTCGGCGCGCAAGCGGCGTTTTTCGGCGCCGCGAAAATCGTGAATGATGCGTCCGCGATACATCATGATCAAGCGATCGCCCAGATGTGCCGCCTGCTGCATGGAGTGCGTCACCATCAGCGTCGTCAGCTTGTCGCGATTGATGATCTCTTCGGTAAGCTTGATCACTTGATCGGCGCTTTTCGGATCCAGCGCGGCGGTATGCTCGTCGAGCAACAACAGTTTCGGTTTGAGCCAGGTTGCCATCAACAGCGTCAACGCCTGCCGCTGGCCGCCGGACAAACTGCCGATGAAGTTATCCAGCCGGTCTTCCAGTCCCATATTCAAGCGGGCGACGCCGATCATGAACTCGTTTAATGAATTCGAGCGCAATGTCCAACCTAAACCCCGCCGTTGACCCCGCCGCGCCGCCATTGCCAGATTTTCCGCAATCGACATATTCGGCGCCGTGCCGCTGAAGGGATTTTGAAACACCCGCCCGATCAGCTTCGCTCGTTCGTGTTCGGGCCAGCGTGTCACTTCGCGTCCGGCCAAATTAATGTTGCCCGAATCCACAAAGAACGTGCCGGCGATCGCATTAAGCAGGGTCGATTTCCCCGAACCATTCGTGCCTATGACGATGACCCACGATCCTTGATCAATCGTCACATCGACCGCTTCGAGCGAGCGCACTTCATTCGGTGTGCCAGAGTTGAACACTTTCGAAATGCCGCGAGTCTCAAGCATGCGCTGAGCGAGCCTTCCCTTCTTCAGATTTCGCAAGTGTACCGGCAACGCTTGCCGTCTTCTTCATTCGCTGCAGGAAACCCGGCAATACGAGCGATAAGAACACGAAGATAGCGGTGATGAGTTTCAAATCATTCGGATTCAAACCCCAGCGCAGCGCGATCGCAACGAGCAGGCGAAAAAGGACCGAGCCCATGACTGTGCCAGTGATTGCGAGTCCCAAACTCTCTTTACCGACGAGCGATTCGCCGATAATCACGCTGGCCAATCCCCACACGACCATGCCGATGCCCATCTGCACATCCGCAAAACCCTGATACTGTGCGAGCAGAGCACCACCGAGTGCGATCAAACCGTTCGAGACGGCGAGACCGAGAATGATCATATTGCTGACGCTGACGCCCATCGCGCGAATCATCTGATCGTTGTCGCCTGTGGCGCGCATCGCGGTACCGAGGTTTGTGCGAAAGAAGAGATACAAGAGGGCGCCAATTAGCGCGCTGATGATCAGCATCAGCACCAGAACCGAGGCATCGTGCGAGCTCACATCCCAGCCAAAGACCGGAATGTCGCCGCCGAACCGCGCTCCCAATACTTCGGCATAACTGCTAAGCGTTTTTTGTGAAGCCATGGGCACATTGCTTTTGCCCATCACATGCAGATTGACGGAATACAGCGCGGTCATTACCAGGATGCCGGAGAGCAGACTGTGGATATTAAACTTCGTATGCAGCACGCCCGTCACCGTGCCCGCCATCATGCCACCGAAAAACCCTGACGCCGTGGCCAACACCGGGTTAATGCCCGCAACGATCATTGTTGCCGCAATCGCTGCGCCTAGCGTGATGGAGCCTTCCGCCGTAATGTCAGCGATGTGAAATATGCGAAAGCTGATGAAGACCCCGAGCGCCAGCAGAGAGAGAATCAAGCCAATCGTGAACGCTCCGATGAGCAGAGTCATTTCTAAACTCTTTCCGTTATCTCTGAAATCGGCCCGAACCAGCAGGCGCCGCGCACGAATTCGCTCTCGCCCGCGCCGCTGATTTCGCGGGTGTCGTTGAGCAGGTGCATCACGCTCTCGAGGTTCTCGCTTTCAAATAGCGTCGCCACCATCGTCCTCAAATCGAGCGTGCCTCTCTTCAAAGGCCGATAAGAAAACGCGGCGGCGTGAAAATGCCCGGCCGGCCAGGGAGCAGGGCCGAGCGGCCGCAACATTGAAAACAGTTTGCCGGCGTCTTCGCGCTCATCATTTCTCGAAGCGATGCCGACGACCAGGGCGAGGCTCCGTGTGTGCGCGCGTTCTGCCGAATACGACAGCCACTCGCGAACGGCCGGAAACGTGAACAGTCGAGTGTCGCGCGCGCCGTTTTCTTCAAGCGCAGGCGAACGCCGCAATGAAGCTCCCAGAAGACCCGCTGTTTCCGCCACAATGACAACACCGATGGTTGCGCTGCCGGCAATCTCAAAACCGGCATGGATAAGGTCGCTGAGCTTGACTGCCCCGATTTCTTTTGTAGCTTCGAAGCGCGCCAGGTGCGAAAAGCGACCCTCAGCCATCGCGCAATAGAGCACCTGCAACTCGGGAATGAAGGTTGCCGCCGCGAGCATATAATCCGGCACATTCGTTCCATCAGTGGGCAGATAGGCCGCAGCCCCCGCAATGGACAGGAATTCACCGAACCGCGAGCGGCAATCCGTAAAATCATTTCCGAAGGCGCCCAAACCGACAGCAAAGGTCGAAGCAGGAAAAGAAATCCTGTGACAATCCGCCTCGCGAAAACGGCACCCGGCCAGCAGCGAAGCATCACCCACCGTCACGCACTTCAACGCCGCACCCGCCGCGATATCGAAGATTTCAAAGATTACCCCGCCGCGTTCCAGTTGACGAATGAGCGGCGCGACTGCGGCCGCCGGCCGGGCGAGCCCTCCATCGGCAACCAACAACGTATCCAGTTTGGTCAAACTCAGTAAGGTACGCACCGACGCCGACGCATTAATGACAGTGAAAGAACCTTGAATCGCTTCGAATTGTTTATAGAACTGCACGAGCATGCCAATGCCGGCCGAACTCATATATTTCACGCCGGCTAAGTCGAGCCGCACTTGATGCACTCCCTCACGCAATACCTCAGTCAATTCTTTTGCGAGATGGTCCGCCCAATACCCATCGAGCCGGCCCTGGATAATTAAATTCATGGCATCGCCGAAATGTTCCCTCGTGATTTCCATACTATGGGTTGATTACCTCATCTGCCCGCTGCAATACCGCCGCCGGAATCATCAAGCCATTCGCTCGCGCCGTCGTTTGATTGATGAGCAACCTGGTGCGTGTTGTCGGCTTGAATGGAATTGATGCAGTGCTTTCGCCGCGCATAATGCGGGCCGCCAACAACGCCGATTCGCGCCCTCCATCGTGAAAGTCGCGTGCCAGGACGACGCTCGCGCCCTGTCTTGCCTGCACGCTACTGAATGAAAAGATCGGTAGCCGGGCGCGCCCGGCGGCTTTCGCAATGCTGGTGAAAGTGGCGCCCGTTAAGTTGTCGGAAATCTGGCAAACCGCCTCAATCTTCCGCGTCATCAACGCCAACGCCGCATCAGCCACGTCGCTGCTGTTGCTGGCGGCAACGGCTTCGACTTCGTACCCCGCCTTGCGGCCCGCTTTGGTCAGGAGTTCATGGTAATAGGCGGAGTTGACTTCCCCGGGTGTGAAGATCGTGCCGCAGCGCCGCACACTGGGCATCACTTCACGAAGCAGCGCGAGCATTTCTTCAAACGGACTGGCAATCGTTGCGCCGGTCACGTTCGGCAAATGGTCCTCATTGGTGCGGCCCGCACCCGCGATGAACGCATTGCCGACCAGCGCAAACACGATGGGTGTTTTCCGGATCTTTTTCAAGGCTGTTTGCAGTGTCGGCGTTGAGAGCGGAATGACCATATCCGCGCCTTCAGACGTGACGGCATCCATAATGCCGTTGAGCGTCGCAATGTCGCCTTGCGCGCTACGCGACTTGATCACATAATCGCGGCCTTCAATCAGACCTGCTTCGCGCAAACCGTCTATCACGCCTTCTTGCGCTTCTTCGGTTGCAGGTGCATCCACGTAGGTGACCAGGCTGATGTGCCATTGGCTGGCTAATGGTGGATGGGTTGCTGCGGGCTTGGCAGCCGCCTTCTCATGAATGCCCGATTCATCAATGAGCGTGTCTGCGCGGGCAAGGACATCATCAGGAATTTGCCAAAAGTCTTTCAGTCCGCTTAACGCGAGCTTGTTAACGATCAACCTTTCCGGCACCCGATCTTCAATCGGGAAATCCGCTGGATTTGCGCCGCGCAAAATCCTTACGGCCAAATCGCCGGTCTGCCGGCCGATCGTTATGAAATTGGCGCCAAGATCGAAGAGCGCGCCGCGTTGGGCCGTCGGAGGCGTGAGCGTGAAAACTGGAATGCGGCCTTTTTTCGCTGCGCCTATCACGGAATCCGCCGCGACCATTACCGTAACATCGCCGCCGATCCACAGTGCTTGCGCGCCACGCGAAACCAGCGAATTGGCCGCCTCGCCCACACTCGACGAGTTCTCGACGGTTGCTTCGAGCAGTTCGATGCCAAGCGACTGACACGCCTCACGCGCCTTCTCGGTGAACGCACGCGAATTCGATTCGGCCGGATTCCACGCGACGCCTACGGTTCTTAGTCCGGGAAACATTCGCCGCGCTAATTGAAAATTGGCCGCTACCGGCATGAACGTGCCGATACCGGTCAGATGGCGCGGATGCTCCATCGGGTTATCGCGGTTAAGTCCAATGCCGGCGCTGAATGGGTCGGCCACTGCGCCGAAAACGTGAATCGCCTTACCGGCCTTATTCGCATTGGCGACGGCTTGCATCGACAGCGTGCTGGACGTGAGAACTAAATCAAATTTGCCGTCCGTGACCTCTTTCGCAATAGCGTTGTCGGTCGGCAGATCGTTCTCGGCATTGAAGCGCGAGATGACGATGTTCTGCCCATTGCGATAACCGGCGTCCGCGAGCGCATCGAGCATACCTTGCACCGCTTCGTCCAGCAGCGCAGTCGAAGCATGTTGTAAGACGGCGACGTGCGGCATTCTTGCCGCCCCCGTCTTGCGCTGATTCAGATCCGACAACAACAGAACACCGGCCGCCAGCGCGATGAAAGTAAATCCGAGGGCCAGTCGTTTGAGGGCAAACCAGAGTTTCAAGTTGATTCCTCTCTGCTCGTTTTAGACAGGGAAGGGATTATCCTAAAACCGAGTGAAGTCTCCAAAACAAAGTTGCAGGCGAGGTGTTTCTGATCTGTGTTCGTTGACCCCGCGGGCTCTGCGTATTACTCTAGCCAGGTTCAAAGATTATCTGAACTCAGCAGGAGGAACACATGCTTCGTCTCCTTACTATGCGGCGGATCGTCCGCCTCGCGCTAGTGTTGTCTATGTTCGTGTGGCTGGGATCCATAAGAGCCGCCGACCTCGACCCTAAAGCGATCGCCATACAGCTTCCCAAGGACATCAAGTGGGTTGCCAGTCCCAGCGGCTCCGTAAACGCGGTGCTGGTTGGCGACCCGGACAAGCCTGGCCTTTACGTGGTCCTGACCAAGTGGACCCCGCATCACAACAGCCGCCCGCACTTTCATCCGAATGACCGTTTCATTACCGTGATCTCGGGAACCTGGTGGGTCAATACCGGTCCCAAGTACGATCCGGATGGCATGAAACCGCTTCCTGCGGGCAGCTTCGTCACACACTTCGGAAAGCAGATCCACTACGACGGCGCGAAGGATGGCGAATGTATCCTGCAAATCGTCGGCATGGGTCCCGCGACATCGACGCCGGCCGAAACGAAGTAGGGTAGCCGGGAATTACGCCAATGACGCGAATGGCGCGCCTTCAAGGATTTTGCGCGCCATTCGCGTCAGTGGCGTAATTCCCGGCTACCTGGCGATGTTCAATAATTCGCCCATGCACGCAACTGCTGAACCGCAATTACAAACACAGATACCCCTAAGCACGCGACAGTGGGGTGGTCTCATCGCGGCGCCTCTCGTTTTGATTGCGATGTGGTTTACGCCGACGCACGAAGTTCCCGCGGCGCAGCATGCGATTGCGATAGCGGCCCTCATGATCGTTTTGTGGGCAACGGAGGCCGTGGATCACGCCCTGGCCGGCTTCATTGGAGTGTTTCTGTTTTGGGCTCTCGGTGTTTCCGAATTCGAGCGCGCGTTTTCCGGCTTCTCCAACGAAACGCCGTGGTTTCTGCTGGGCGCGATTCTGATTGCCGCGATGGCCAACAAGTCTGGGATGGCCCAGCGCATCGCCTATAGCGTGGTGGCGCGAGTTGGAACGTCCTATAGCCAACTGCTGCTGGCTTTCATCGTTGTAGATTTCCTCCTGACCTTTCTCATCCCGTCGGGTATCGCTCGAGTCACTATCCTCGCGACCATTGCGGCCGGAACTGTCCAGGCGCTTGGCTTTGGAAATCGCAGCAATGTGGGCCGGGGCTTGTTGATCATCGTGACCTACACGGCCGCGATCTTCGACAAAATGCTCATCGCGGGGGATAGTTCGATTCTGGGCCGCGGCATCATCGAAGAAACCGGCCAGGTTCGCGTCTTGTACAGCCAATGGTTCATCGCTTACCTGCCCTGCAGCATCATCACCATTCTGTGCTGCTGGCGAATCATCCTGTGGCTATATCCACCCGAAAAGGAGGAGCTGGAAAGTGAGGGCCGGCAGTATCTGCAGACGCAGTTGGACCGGCTTGGCCCCTGGTCCCCGGCCGAGAAGAGATGTGCAGTTTTGACCGGCATTGCGGTGGTGCTGTGGATGACCGACTTTATTCACCATCTGAATCCTTCGATGGTGGGTTTGACAGTAGGTTTGCTTGCACTCGCTCCGAATGTGGGAGTGCTTGGGGCCGAGGACCTGCGCAAGCTGAACTTCGGGGCGATCTGGTTTACCGCGGCCGCGTTGAGCATGAGCCGAATTCTTATGGATACCAAAGGCCTGGAGGTCCTCACGGGCGCAATGATGAACTGGATGGCGCCGCTCGTGCGGGGGCCGTTCACGTCGTCGATCGTGCTCTATTGGACAGCTTTCGTATATCACTTTTTTATCGCCAACGAGACAGAAATGCTGAGCACATCGCTTCCGGTGGTGCTCCGATATTTTGGATCCCAGGGTTTTCATCCGTTGCCGATTGGCATGATCTGGACGTTCGCGTCGGGAGGAATGATCTTCGTTTATCAGAGTGCGGTTCTTATAGTCGGGTATTCATACGGTTACTTTGATGCGAAGGATTTGTTGAAAGTGGGCCTGATCCTGACGGCGGTGGAATCGGTGATATTGCTTTTTCTGGTTCCTTTTTATTGGCCGTTGATTGGCATTTCGTGAGGGGGGATAAACGCGGGCTTTAGCCCCGTTCGAAGCAAGCCGATGACGACGAAAGTTCCAACAGTATCCGAGGCAGCCACGCCAGCGAGCGCGATAGACTGGTCAAAGCTCGCAACGTTGACGTTGTGCACGGCCGTTTCGCTAAGCGTGTTTCTTGTGCCGATGGAAATTTCGGCTGCGGCCTACAAAGCCCTCGCTGTTACGGTTTGGATGATCCTGTTGTGGATCTTCGCTCCCATTGATCACGCCATCACGGGCCTGGCCGGCTGCGTCCTGTACTGGGTGACGGGAGCTGTGAATTTCGAGACGGCATTCAGCGGCTACTCCCGCGATACGCCCTGGTTCCTCTTCGGCGCAATCATCTTCGGTTCCGTGGCGGCGCAGACGGGACTGGCGCGGCGCCTCGCTTACTCTGTCATGTCTCTTATCGGCGCGTCGTATTCGCGGATTCTGGTCGGAATCATCATCGTCGACTTTCTGATGACGTTCATTGTGCCGTCTGCGACAGCGCGCGTGGTCATACTGGCGTCGATCTGCCTCGGAATCGTGGACGCGTTCGGCGTTGCGCCAAAGAGCAACATCGCGCGAGGCCTCTTCATCATCTTCACGTACACGGCCACGATCTTCGACAAGATGATCATCGCAGGCGCAACTTCACTTGTTGCGCGTGGCTTGATCGAGGAGGTCGGTGGAGTGCCTGTCTATTACAGCCAGTGGTTCTTGGCGTATCTTCCGTGCGATCTCATCACGATCGCAGCTTGCTGGGCCACGGTCTTGTGGCTCTATCCACCTGAAAGGCATCAACTGGCAGACGGAAAGGCATATGTCCAGATGCAGCTTGCGAACCTGGGGTCCTTCAACCGCCAGGAAAAACGTGCAGCGCTGTTAATTGCGATTACGGTTGCCCTCTGGCTGACAGACTTCTTGCATCACATCTCGCCGGCAATGATCGGCCTCGGGGCCGGGCTGGCGGCATGTCTTCCGAAAATCGGGATATTCAATTCTGAAGATTTCCGCAAAGTGGATCCACTGCCTATCATTCTCGTGGGTGCGGTTCTATCCATGGCGGTGGTGCTGATCGACACGAAGGCCATTGACGTTCTGAATGCCGCATTTCTGTTACGCATTCAACCGCTGCTGGAGTCGGTGAACTATTCCGCGGTCGTTCTCTACTGGATCGGTTTCATCTATCACTTCTTCCTGCCTGAGCCATCGAACATCAGTACGTCGATGCCGTTGCTCATGCAGTTCGCGAAATCGCACAATCTCAACCCGCTCGCGATCGGTATGATCTGGACGTTCGCAGCGGGCGGTAAGATCTTTGTGTATCAATCACCGGTGCTGGTGGTCGGGTACTCCTATGGACAGTTCGAGGCGAAAGACCTTCTGAAGGTGGGTCTCGTTTTGACAGTCGTGGAGTCTTTGATCCTGATTTTTTTGGTTCCGGTATTTTGGCCTTTGATCGGAATTTCGTGAGGGGCGGTCATACGACCGCCTCCTGGAGTTTGGACATTTCGCGAGGTGCGAAAAAAGCCGAAGTCCCCTCCTTGGACAAGGAGGAGTGGCTGCGCCCATTAAGAAAATGCCGCGAAGCCTCCTTAGCGGGCGCAGACGGGGTGGTTGGTTCAAGCCACCGATTATCGGAAGTGGAACGAACCACCCCGGCCGCGCCTCCAAAGGAACGGGACCATTTACTGGATGGCGCGGCCACCCCTCCTTTGCCAAGTTTGCCAAGGAGGGGACTTCGCCTTTCCCGCCGGTTGTCCCAGACGCCGGACTACAATTCCCAAACTCCACGGCTCAGAGCTTCAATAACTCTGCGGCGGTACCTCCCAGAACTTTCTCTGCAGCAGCCGCTGGCAGGCGTTTGCGGATAGCGCCGATGTATTCAGGCACAGTCGGCGTACGGACTCCTGACGATGTGCTCACGCCCGTAAAATCCTGAGGGTAGTCGGTCGCAAATACGAGCCGGTCCGGCAAGATGCCCGCCAGCCCGGCATCGAGCGCGAGAGTTCCACCTTCAAAGCCGGCCATATCGAAATACAGACTATCGAAGAGTTCCGCAAAAGGTCTCTTGAGCGGCCGATCAAAGCGATGAGCCCGTTTGAGCAGCCGCTCTTTGATGGCCGCGATTCCTCCACCGAAATGAGCGATGACGAACTTCAGCGACGGAAATGTTTCAAGTACACCGCCCGCGATCAGGCGCACAGCGGCCAGGCACAGATCGAACTCCCGAACCAGAATGCGGCCAAGGTCGTGGTCTTCGGCCAGCGTGTAGCCCTTGGGCGACATCGCAGGATGAACCCAGATCGGAATGTCTAATTTGGCGGCCGCTTCATAGATTGCGAAAAACTCCGGCGCGTCAAGTGGCTTTCCCATGATCTGCGACGTCACGGCGAGTCCGCGCAAACCAAGCCCGCTTATCGCGTGCTCCAGTTCCTTCACCGCTGCCTTCGCATCATGCGCAGGAATGTGGGCGAACCCTCGAAAACGCTTCGAGCGCGATTGCGCTTCCGCCATTTTCTGATTGACGAAGCGACAATCTTCCGGAGACGCATCCCACGCGATGAAGCACGAAAGAACGGCTACATCGATCCCCATTTGATCCATGTCCGCCAGTTGAATTTCCAGGTCGTAAAGTTTTTCGTGCAGCGTGACCTTCGGTGCTGCGCCGTCACGGACTTCCACTCGCCCGCGGCCTGCCACACCGTGACGTGTGGCCAGCTCGTAAGGCACGTAGTGATGTTGGAAATCGACAATCACGCGATGACTCCTTCTTCTTTAAGTTTCTGAATCTCGTCTCTCGATAATCCGGCGACTTCGCCAAACACGTAGTCGTTGTGCTCTCCCAGAAGCGGGCTGCGCCTAGAAAGGTCCGCAGGTGTTTCCGACAGAATGAATGGCGGCGCTTCGTACTCGTAGCTGCCGAATTCGGGATGATCCAGCTTGCGCCATTGCCGGCGGTGAACGAGCTGCGGGCACGAGAACAGGTCTTCAACCGATTGCACGATGCCGGCACGCACCCCTGCGGCTTGAAGCCGTTTCATGATATCGCCTGCGGCCAGATGGCCTGTCCATTCAGCGATCAAACGATCGAGTTCGTCTTCATGCGCCTTTCGAGCGTCGTGCGTTGCGAAACGTGAATCGGCCGCCAAAGCGGGATGGTCGGACGCGCGGCAGAACGCGTGCCACTCCTCGTCGTTGAAGACCGCAATGACGCACCACTGGTCTTCACCCTTGCACCGGTAGGCTCCGTGAGGAACAGCATGCGGGTCGCGATTCCCATGGGGGTGATGAATTCGCCGGTTCACCTGAGCATCAAGCAGCATGGGTGCGATGAACTGAATTCCCGATTCGTATTGGGAGAGATCGATGTGCTGGCCCTTACCGGTACGGCGCCGGTAGTCGAGGGCCGCCAGCACCGCGATCAAACCGAAACCCACGGCGACAAAATCAACATAGGGCCCAAACAACAGCATCGGCGCCTGACCTTCGCCGTAGCCCGTCAGATGTGTGAACCCGCTCATGGAGGTCAACTGCGATCCAAACCCGCGTTGAGCTGCGCGCCGTCCGGATTGACCTTGATTGCAGGAGCTGAGCACGATGATGTCCGGTTTTATTTCGCGCAGTGTGTTGTATCCGAGTCCGAGCCTCGGCATCACGCCCTGAGCAAAGTTTTCGATCACGATATCCGATCTCGAAACGAGCTGATGTGCCAGCAACACCGCCTTCGGATTCTTTAAGTCGAGAGTCACATTCAGAACCTGGTCGTTAAATAAAGCGTATGATCCGCCGCGCTCGATGCCGGGGCGGTTGTCTTTGAACGGCGGGTAATGAACACGGAAACCATCGAGGGACTGCCGGGATTCCACGCGGATCACTTCCGCGCCGTGCTCGGCCAGGTGCTTTCCGACAAGCGGTCCCGCAGCGAACACCGCAAATTCCATGACCCGGATGCCGGCCAATGCCTTCGCCGTAGAATCTCTTTTCAAACGATCTTCTCCTCGACCAGGCGTGCCAGTTCCTCCTTCGATAACCCGACCTCGCCTTCGTAAATCTCACGATTGTGCTGCCCAATATCAGGAGCCGTCACTAATCCGGATGGTACAGCTTCCGAAAATCTCGCGAACAGGCCTGGCAATTTGACAGGTATTCCGAAGCGGGCTTCATCAACGTCTTGCCAAAAATCGCGATCCTGGAGGTGCCCATCTTTGAGAATGTCGCGGGCGTTCGCGACAGGATAGCCAAGCATCTCCCGCCTAAAAGCTTGTTCAAGGAATTCTGCCTTGGTGTAGAGCTTGAACAGCTTTGCCGTGGGAGCCTCGATTTCGTCGATCTCTTCCTGAGTGCTGGATTCAATACCGAAACTGTTCCAGTCCTTGATCAAAAGCGCCTCGGATGCGAGACCGTGCTCGGCGATCCACTCGACCAACGCCTGGTTCGAGCGCCGGCCGGCCTTTCCGCCGTAGATAATGAAATTGAGGTATCCGTCCTTGCATTGGTAAATGGCCCGCATGCGCGCGCCGGTCATGCTGCGTCCGGTGATGCGGCTGCCACCTCGCGGGGGATTCGTGCGATTCGTTGCCCAAAAGGCCGGACCATTGGCCAGAGCCCAAAGCAGAGAGGACTGGGCCGACACATCGACGTGCTGCCCAATGCCTGTAGATTCGCGGAAATAGTGAGCCGTCAGCGCTCCAGCCGCTGCGTACATTCCCGACCACATGGGTGATTGCGGAAAGGAGACGCGCAGCGGGGTCTCGCCCGGTTCGCCGATCAGCGACATCAATCCACTCATCGCCATCGCGACCAGGTCGCTTCCTTTGTAGCTCGAGTAGGGGCCGGTCTGGCCAAAAGGAGTGATGGAAACGACGATGATCCGCGGGTTCAGTTTGCGGAGCGTTTCAAAACCAAGGTCGTGCCGGTCGAGCCAGCCTGGCGGAAAAGTCTCGATCAGGAAGTCCGCACGCAATGCAAGTTTTCTTAGCAGTTCGCGACCGCGGGCGCTTTCGAGGTTCAGAGTGATACCGCGTTTTCCAACGTTGTAGGCGATCCAATACAGACTTTTGTTGCGGTCCGGCTTGTCACCGGGAAAGGGTCCAAGCATCCGGGCAGCATCGCCTCCCGGCGCTTCGATTTTGATGACGTCGGCGCCCAAATCTGCGAGGATCTTCCCACACAAGAAACCCGATTCATCCGTGAGATCCAGTACTCGATAGGGGGCCAGGATGGTGGGTTGCATGCGGATCATGAGTCCATTTGTAATACGTCATCTCCCTGTCCGCGCCAGGCTTTCCACCCAGCCCTTCATTTGTGCCTTGCCGCGTTCGATGTCTTTTGTGGAAAACCATTTTCCGAGATCGATGCGGTCGATCGGATAAACCGGCCGCTGGAAATCCTTTTCGTATCCAAACGGCAAAGTGGCGTCGATACCCATACCACCCTCAAACCGCGTGTTGGACGCGGTCCATTCTTTGTCTCCTGCCGTGAGCCGTTCCTGGGGCTGGAACGTTTGGCCGATACCGCCGGGAATCGGATTCAGAATGTCGGTGTGTGGATTCACGCGCGTCGTCAGTGTCCACATGATGTCGTCCATCGAGTAGATATCCACGTCCGCGTCGACGGCTATTGCGAGGCGCATCCCCTGATTGCACGAGAGAATCGCAGCAAGGAAATTTCGCTGCCAGCCTTCTTCGATTTTGTTCCGCTTCTGAACCTGGATGATGCAGCCACCCCAGTCGGTCATGCAGAAGGGGATGTTCACATCCTGGATGATCCCGGGTTGCAGCCGTTCACAAAGCTCGAAGATTGCAGACTCGCGCACGGTGGTGTCGATGTTATTGCAGTCGAGCATGTGAACGCCAAGGACGTAGAGGATCGGCTTCGCGCTGCGGCGCATCGTAATGCCGCTCACATGGAATGTCGGCGCTTTGTAGGCCTTGCCCATGTATCCGGCCCATTCCGGATGGAATGGGTAGCGTCCTTGTGTGTCCGCGTCTTCGGCTTCCTTCGTTTCGTATCGCTTGTCACGTGGATAGAGAAGCCCCTCGAGCACAAGATCGCAGTCGGCCAGCGCCCAGGCTTCAACAGTTCGAGCTTTGACGAGGCGAATTGGAAATCCTTGAACCGCGCCGGCTGCGCCAAGTTCATCGCCCCCGCGCGGCAGCACGACGTAGTCGAAGCCGCCGCCGGCAATCAGTGTTGCGGCCGGAGGAACGCCAAAGCACATCGTCAGTGGTATTGGTCTTTCATCGTGGTAATGCTCCGTGATGATCTGCCACATGTGTGCGCCCGGAGCCGACTGGAACGTGCAGACATTACCCCATCTGGCGTTCATGCGGTTGTAACCGATATGGCTGCCTCCGTGGAAATAGCGTCCGACAACGACGCTGTTGCCGCTCCCAATGGTTCGTTCCGATTCCAGCGTGGTGTGCCGGATCGCGGTGACCCATTTGTTGACATTCAGATCATCAGTGATGATGGTCTCCTGACTTGGAGCTTCGCTTAACGGAACTTCGACCGGGGCTAACGGATGCGTGATCGCGTGCGCGAGCTTTCGCGTACGATCCTGCGGGGTTTCCCAGCCGAACAGTCGGTCGATGATGTCCATCTTCGCGTACAGATTGGTGACACATTCCAGGTGAGGATAGCCCTTCACGTTCTTGAATAGAACCGGATAGCTTCCATCGAGGTGCTTTTGCACTCCGGTAATTTCAAGATCGGGATCGACCGGTGCTTCAGTTTCGAGCAAACAGTCTGTCGCGCGCAGCCACTCGATCATCCCGCGGAGCGAGCGCACGTGTTCCCTTCCCACTTCCAAACTATGCTGTTCTGTTACGGACATAGATGCCCCCTAGATAAATATAAACAACATGCGATTTCCCGAATCTTGGAATTTCGAATTTCTCGTTACAAGCCATTTTCCGTCAAAGCTTTCACCTTACTTTCGAAGTAGTCGAGATGTTCGGACATGAGTTCCCGTGCCCGCCGGCCGTCCCGCGCCGCGATCGCTTGATACAGTTCCCAATGATCCGCCAGAGCCTTTTCCGCCATGTCACGCGTCAGCAAAAATTTCTCAAGTACGTCCGAAAACAAACCGCGGAACGACTGCACTGTAAGGTCCAGTACGTGATTTTTCGCGGCGCGTGCAAGGGCGGCGTGGAAGTTCACGCTGTGTGGCCCATAATTCAGATTACCGGATTCGAACGATCGGCGAGCCGCTTCGACCACTCCTCGCAGTGCCTGAAGGTCGTCGTCGGTCGCACGTTGAGCCGCGAGCTCGGCGGTGGCGGTTTCGACGATCTTCCGCGCTTCGGCCAGGTCCAGGATGCTCGCCTTCTTCGATCGCAACATGGAAGCAAGCGTTTCCCGCAGCGGATCGAAGTTCGGTTCGCGAATGAACGCGCCGCCACTGGAGCCCACTCGGATTTCCACCAGGCCCGTCGATTCCAGCGTGTGAAGCGCCAAGCGGACGGACATCCGGCTCAACCCAAACTGCTCCGCCAGCTCGCGCTCCGGCGGAAGCCTATCGCCCGGCTCAAGCAGTCCGGCAAAGATCGCCTCCTGGACCTGCTTCACCACTTCCTCAGAAACTTTGCCGACTCGCACCCTTTGGAACATAGGTTTAATGGATCATTAATTTAATGGATGAATGTTTTGCACATTCATATTCAGAACCGGGCACACTGTCAAGCAGGAAAATGGGGACGTAGCCCTATGTCCCCATTTTTTGAAGATAAAAATGGGGACATAGGGCTACGTCCCCATTTTTCAGATGGTTGTTTGACAAGGCTCGGGGCTTCTGATAATAAGTCGGCCATTCATTGAGCTTGGCAAAATGGTAACGAAACGCAGGCTAAAGTACTCCACGTTCCGGCACTCCGAAACAGTGCTACCAAGGTCTGCATTAACGAAAGAGGGGATTTCATGACTTCCATTCCCAAAGAGCATATCGAGCGGCAACCGGCGGGCAAAGCGAGGTCGCGTGACCTGCGCGATTGGATTGCCGAGGTCGACAGAATCGGCGAGTTGAAAGCCATCAACGGTGCAGACTGGGACGTGGAGATCGGCACGATCACCGAGATGGGACATCACCGGGGGGAACGCAGTCACGCACTTTTGTTCGACAACATCAAAGGCTATCCCAAAGGCTATCGTGTCCTTTCCAACACGATGAACACCACAAAACGTCTGGCGCTGACGCTGCATCAGGGTACGAACTACACAAGAATCGAGTTTGTGAAAGAGATCAAGAATCGAATCACAAACATTAAATACATTCCGCCCGAGTATGTGGAGGACGGTCCGATCCTTGAAAATGTCTTGAAAGGCGACGCCATCGACATGTGGAAGTTCCCGACGCCCAAATGGCATGAACTCGACGGCGGAAGATACATCGGAACCGGCTCGATCGACATCACAGCAGATCCTGATACCGGTTGGGTCAATCTGGGGACCTATCGTGTGATGATCCACGACCGCGACACGCTCGGTTTTTATATTTCGCCCGGCAAGCAGGGCCGCATCATGCGCGAGAAATATTTTGCGAAGGGGCAGCCTTGCAAAGTTGCAGTCTCATTTGGCCAAGATCCGCTCATCTATCTCGCCGGCGGTACGGAAGTGCCGAATGGCGTTTCGGAATACGACTGGGTAGGCGGGCTGCAGGGCGGTCCGGTTCAGGTCATCAAAGGGGAGTACACGGGACTGCCGATTCCGGCACATGCCGAAATCGTGGTCGAGGCCGAAGCCTTGCCCGGGCAGGATCGAAACGAAGGACCGTTCGGCGAGTGGACCGGTTACTACGCAAGCAGTGTTCGGCCAGAGCCGATCATGAAGGTGAAACGGCTTTATCATCGGAATGATCCGATCCTTCTTGGCGCGCCTCCCACCCGGCCGCCGTGTGAGTTCAACTACATGCGGTGCTTTGTCCGGTCGGCCATGATCTGGCGGGAATTGGAAGCAGCAGGTGTGCCGGACGTGACAGGCGTGTGGTGTCATGAAGCGGGTGGAGCGCGGCTGTTCGTTTTCGTCTCCATCAAGCAGCGCTATCCGGGCCACGCGCGACAGGCGGGGATGGTTGCCTCGTATTGCCGGGCCGGAGCGTATCTCGGCAGGTACTCGATCGTCGTCGATGACGATGTCGACGTCACCAACACAAATGACGTCCTGTGGGCTCTGGCTACACGCTCCAATCCAGAAACGGATATTGAAATCGTGCGCCGCAGCTGGAGCGGACCTCTGGATCCGATCGTCCCGAAGGGCCAAAAAGGACACAACTCGCGGGCTATCATCGATGCCTGCAGGCCATACGAATGGATGGCTGACTTTCCACCTGTTGCGGAGTCCAGCCCCGAAGTGCGGCGGGCTGCCGAGGCCAAGTGGGGAAAGATTTTGGACGAATGATCCCGCGGATCACCATGAACGGCATGCCTGCGGCTTTGGCCGGCATGCTGCGCCCAAAAGTCGAGCGACTGGGTTATCTGGGCGAGTTCTTTCAGTGTGCTGCAAACCAGCCGGACGCCTTGAGATCCTACATTCAATTCACGGACGATCTGAAGGCCGCATTGCCGGATAACTTGACCGAACTCGTCGCCTTGACCGTGTCCGCGTATATGTCAAACACCTACGAGCGGCATCAACATGAGCGTTTGTGCCTGAAGCTCGGTTTCAGCAAAGACTGGATCCACCGGGTGTTGTCGCTTTCGGCGGAGCCCGGTGGCGCATTGAAAGCCGAGGAGCTCTGGGTCCACCAGCTCGTGCTCGCCGTGCTGAAGACCAACGGCCAAGGCGCCGGCCGCGAAATTGAAGCAGTGGTTGAGGCCGTTGGTCCGAAGCAAGCCATCGCCGTTCTTCTGCTCATCGGCAGATACATGACCCACGCGGTGCTGGTCAACACCCTGAGACTCGCACCGCCCGTTTCCTCGCCTTTGGAGCTTGAATGAAGGCAACACGTCGAGACTGCCTCTGGATCTCGGAAAGCGACGTCGCATCCGTCTTGGATATGCGCGGAGCCATTCAGGCCGTCGAGAATGGCGTGGCGGCCGAAGCTCGCGGTGAGGCAACGGCCATGTTGAAAACTCACGCCGAATGGGCCGGCGGGACGCTTCATGCCATCGGAGCCGTTTTCCCAAAGGCGGGATTCGCCGGAACCAAAACTTGGGCACACACGCCCGGTGGCGCGGCGCCATTGCTGATCCTGTTTGATTCAGGAGGTGGAACGCTGTGCGCGGTCATCGAAGCGTTTAGATTGGGCAGCATGCGCACCGCTGCCGCGTCCGGGGTTGCCACTCGCTGGCTGGCGGACGAGTCGGCCGATTGCTTTGCCATCATCGGCACGGGAAGACAGGCGTTCACGCAGGTCGAAGCTATTTTGGCAGTTCGCCCCATCCGGCAGGTGCGGGTCTTCAGCCCGAGTGCGGAGCATCGAAGCCTGTTCGCCGAGCGTCTGCGGAAAGCGTTCGACGTGGAGATTCTGGTCTCATCGAGTGTGACAGAAGCGGTAAACGGCGCCTCCATTATCACGACCGTGACTCGCTCCAAAGAGCCGTTCCTGCGCTCGGACATGATCGCGCGAGGAGCACACATTAATGCGGTCGGCGCCATACTGCCGGGACGGGCCGAAGTCGGTCCTGATGTGGTTTCACGATGCACGCAAATTGTTTCCGATAGTCCCGCGCAAGCGCAGAGGCTTTCCGATGAGCTGATTGGTCAGCTGGGGGCTAATCCGAAGCACTGGTCGCGAGTGCAGTCGCTTGGGCATTTGGTTGAAGTGAAGCAGACGCGGAGGGCCAGTGACGACTTGACGCTGCTGAAGTCGCTGGGAACGGGCGTGTTGGATTTGTCCGTTGGAATCGAAGTTTATCGAAAGGTGGTGAACGCGGGTAAAGATAAGGTGTGAATGAGCACTGTTTTGAGCCGCCAAGCAGTGGAAGCCAAGTGCTCCGCCCAAGCGTTCAGCAAGATTAAATCATTCACAGTCCTAACCCGCATAAAACAATATGTCTGAAAAACCATTCCTCTTCATCGATCGCACGGGCGCGGCCTACGAGCAGCCGAAGATCACGAAACCGGTGCTAGTCGCCAAAGAAGATCTCGACGCGGAGATCGCGCGGCTCGCCTCATTGCCGGGGCCGGCGAACGGGCGGCGCATGTCCATCATCTGCAATCCCGTTTCAGGCGCCGGCGACGGATTCACGCCCGGAATCGGCATTGCATTGTGCGTTCTCAATCCAGGGGAGCGGACGAAGCCGATTCGCCATAATTCGTCGCTCGTGGACTTCTGCATCCAGGGCAGTGGACGCACGGTGATCGATGGCAAGGAGATCCGGTATTCGCAATACGATCTCTGGAACACTCCGCCGTGGGCCGTCTACGAACATTTCAACGACACCACTGAGATTCACGTTCGGCTCTCGTACAGCAACGCGCCGCTTCTTGAAAAAATGAAGGTGCATATCGTCGACGAAGATCCAAGGCTTTCCGCATCAGGCAACGGTGATGACCACGCTGACCCGGTAAATCCATTCGGGACTTTCGAGATCGGAAGTTCCGGCGCGTTCTTGATGCCTTATGAAAAGCTGATCAATCCCGACGTCGTCAAACACGAACCACTGCTTTGGCCGTGGCGGGTCGTGAAAAATGAACTGGAACGCCTCAGATCACTCGGCCAGTCTTATCTGGGCCGGCGGTTGTATCTTCTGTACAACCCTGCGACTGGGCACACCAACGGCACCACCAATAACTTCTTTGCCGCGATCACTCTTCGTCCTCCCAATATTGTGGATCGTCCTCATCGGCACACGGCCGCGGCAATCAACTATTTTTTCGGGGGCCGCGGTTTCAGCACGATCGAGGGAGAACGTTATTCCTGGAAGACCGGCGACCTCATGCTCACGGCGCCGGGCTGGGCCATACACAACCACGCAGCCTATGACGAAGATGTCTACGAGATGACGATTCAAGACAGTCCTCTGAATATCTGGATGGGCTCTTTGTTGTGGCAGGAAAATCTTAACCAGCCCCTCGAAGTGTTGGGCGCGACCGGCGGCTTTGCTACCAATCGCGCGATGAGGTGATTTCGAATGATGGGCTTGAAAGACCGCTCTCTTCGAGCGTCGCGGCTTAATAAGGATCCAATCCGGCGTTAGGAACATGAGTGCATGAGCACCCAAGTCGCTGCACTTCAGGAACGGGCCCAGGTTTCCACGCGGGCGAACATCGGACGGGTTCTTTGCGTCATTGTTCCGCTGGTGATCTGGTTTGCGCCGTTCAGTATCGAGACGGGGACAAAGCACGGACTGGCCATCACCTCCTTCATGATTGTCACATGGATCACCGAGGCGATGGATTACGCGTTGGCCGGGCTGATCGGGTGCTACCTGTTCTGGGCGTTGAACGTCGTCACTTTCAGCGTGGCGTTCAGTGGGTTCGCAACGGACACGCCCTGGTTTCTGTTTGGCGCCACGCTGTTCGGTACGATGGCCACGAAGTCCGGGTTGGCCCGCCGAATGGCGTATGTAGTCATGCAAAGGGTGGGAGGAACGTATGCAGGTATTCTCCTCGGATTGGTCATCACAGACTTCCTGCTGACGTTTATTGTCCCTTCCGGCATTGCGCGCGTCGTGATCATGGCCGCGGTTGCGCTCGGTTTCATCGAAGCTTTCGACGTAGGGCCTGGCAGCAACATCGGTCGAGCCATGTTCTTGATCATCACTTACGCGGCAGGCATTTTTGACAAGATGATCATTGCAGGCGCCGCTTCAATCACGGCCCGTGGCTTCATCGAAAAAGTCGGAGGGGTCGAGGTTCTGTGGAGCCGATGGTTCATTGCATATCTGCCTTGTAGTCTCATCACCATAGTTCTGGCGTGGCGCCTGATACTGTGGCTTTATCCGCCGGAAAAACACGCGTTGCCTGGAGGTGTTGGATACGCCCGTCAGGAAGTGAAGAAGATGGGAACCTGGACTGCGCTGGAGAAAAAGACGGCAGTTCTCATGGGTCTTGCGATTGCGCTCTGGCTTACGGATTTTATTCATCACATGTCCCCGTCGATCATCGGCTTGGGCGTGGGGTTAGCGGCGGTTGTGCCCGGCATCGGCGTGCTTAGCATCGATGACATGAAGCGCATCAATTACATGCCCGTCTTTTTTGTCGCGGCGGCTGTGAGCATGGGCGAGGTTCTTACGTCGACGAAGGGTCTCGATCTACTGACGAACGTCCTGTTCGCATGGATGGAGCCGTTGCTGACGAATGTGTATAGTTCGGCTGTTGTTCTGTACTGGACCGCCTTTGTTTACCACCTCTTCCTTGCGAGCGAAGTCTCGATGCTTGGAACTTCCATCCCGCTGCTCATGAATTTCGCAAAATCCCATGGCCTCAATCCACTCGCGCTCGGCATGATTTGGACCTTCGCAGCAGGCGGCAAGATTTTTGCGTATCAGTCGGCAGTCATGGTCATCGGGTATTCCTATGGCTATTTCGAAAGCAAGGATCTTTTGCGCGTCGGACTCTGGCTTACTGTGATTGAATCTTTAATTTTGTTGCTGCTCGTTCCATATTATTGGCCGTTCATAGGAATCCAATGAACCAAACCGTATTCGCAATATTCGGGCTCGGTTTTCTGCTTGGCCTCCGCCACGCACTCGAACCGGATCATGTCGTGGCGGTTTCGACGATTGTCAGCAGAAGCAAAAGCATCGCTCGATCGTCGCTGGCCGGGACTCTCTGGGGGTTGGGGCATACGACATCGTTATTCATATGTGGGAACGTGGTGCTCGCGCTGCGTCTGACCATTCCCGAAAGTTTTGTCGCGCGAGCGGAAACCGCTGTGGCCGTCATGCTCGTGGTCCTCGGCGTCAATGCCTTATGGCAATGGGCCAGGGCTTCAAAGCTGCACATTCACTTTCATACTCACGATGGGCGGCGTCACATCCACTTTCATGTGCACCGCTCCGTAGAGACTGCGGTTCACACCCACCGTCATGTTTTTAGGGTCGGTATCCGATCTTTTCTCATTGGAATGGTGCACGGCCTTGCGGGCAGTGGAGCGCTGATGATCCTAGTGGTGACCGCGGTCCCGTCTTTTCTTACGGGGTTGATCTACATCCTGCTGTTCGGACTCGGATCGATTGGAGGCATGTTGTTGTTGAGCAGCGTCATCAGTATTCCTTTCGTTCTTTCTGCCCGGCGTTACCACTTGTTTAACAATGGCCTGCAACTCGTGACGGCGCTGCTGAGCATCGGCGTAGGTCTTTTGTGGATTTCACTGTAGCGGCGGCTATAGGACGAATGTTGCAACAAGAACGTATTCCCCTCCTTGCAAAGGAGGGGTGGCCGCGCCATCAAAAAATAATGATGCCGAAGGCCACTAAAGTTGGCGCGGACGGGGTGGTCCGTCCTGAAATGACCACCCCGAAGCTGTGAAGAAATCGACGGACCAGCAAAAGAACCTCGGATGAGAATTGAAAATTGATTAGTCACTAATCAATTTTCAATTCTCATCCGCACTTTTTGATTTTTTTCACAGCTTCCCCGTCTGCGCCCGCTAAGGTGGCTTCGCTGCATTCTTTATGGGCGCAGTCACCCCCCTTTGCAAGGAGGGGATTACAGCTTCCGAACCGCTCAGGAGGCCAACTTGCCGAAGTTCGTCAGTAAGGAACTAACGGAGGATCTTTACACACGCTTGTGCGGACGCTTTGTGGATCGATACCTGGACCAGGTCATCCTGCTGTACTCCGTAGACAAGAATGGCTGGCCGCATCCCTCGATTCTAAGTTATTTCGAAGTTGCGGCGGCGGATCGAGCGAATCTCCGAGTGGCGACCTATAAGGACAGCCACACCACCGAGAATATGAGGGCGAACGGCAGAGTGACTCTGTCCATCTTCGACCAGCGGATGGCCTACTCGATCAAAGGCACAGCCGAAGAGATGCGCCAGGAAATGCGTTCACTGTCTCGCAACACCATGTTGAACGTGGCGGTGGATCAGGTTTTTGTCGACGAAGCCGATCCAGTTCTTGAATCCGGCGCGTATATCGCCGGTGGTATAAGCTGTATGAACCCAAATCTCGGCGCTGAGCGAACGTGGAGAAATGAAGTCCTCGAGGAATTGATGGGGTAAGGAATGAGACTAATCGTTGGTATTACCGGTTCGACCGGTTCGATTTTTGGCATTCGGCTGCTGCAGATTTTGAAAGACTCGGCTATAGAAAGCCATCTCGTCATCAGCAAGTGGGGAGCCCGCACGCTACTCCACGAAACGCCGTACACTACCGATTATGTGAAGGCGCTCGCTACGTGCACCTATCCGGATTCAGATCAGGGCGCCGCGATTTCGAGCGGGTCTTTTATCACCGACGGCATGATTGTTGCGCCTTGCAGTATGAGAACGCTCGCAGCGATCGCCAACGGGCAGGGCGATAATCTCATTCACCGGGCCGCCGACGTCATCCTGAAGGAACGCCGTAAGCTCGCGCTTATGGTTCGCGAAGCGCCCCTCAACGCTATCCATCTGGAAAATATGTTGAAGCTGTCCCGGATGGGCGTCGTGATTATTCCTCCCGTGCCTGCCTTTTACAACCATCCGCAAACACTCGACGACATGATCAACCACATCGCGATGCGCGCCCTGGACCAATTCGGCATTCACATCGACGCGACTACTCGATGGGACGGCATGATGAGCACGGGCGGTGTTCCCCGCACGGAGAGACCGTAAATCAGATTTCGAAATTGCGAATTGGCGAAATTCGAATTTAGGGACCGGTTTGATGGGGGGGTTCCCCAAAACCCAAAATCCGAAAATCGGCGATAGAATTGCGAAAGGTAGCGTTTATGGCACGAGTACCACTGACGGTCGAGACACCAAATTCTTTCAAGCTCGTCATCAATGCGGAGTCGGCCGGTCTGACCCCGGACCAGTTTTTCCGCTTGTGTGGCGCCAATCCCGACCTTCGCCTTGAGCTCACGGCCCGGAAAGAGATCATCATCATGCCTCCCTTTGGCTCCGAAAGCGGCCGCAGAAATCTGAAGATTCTTCAACAGCTTGGATCATGGGCGGATACCGATGGCACGGGATACGCGTTCTGCACCGATTCCGGCTTCACACTTCCCAACGGTGCAGTCCGCGGGCCGGACGCCGCCTGGATCCGGCATGAAACGTGGGAAGAACTTAGTCGCGAAAAACGGGAGAAATTTGCTCCGGTTTGTCCGGACTTTGTCATCGAACTTCGTTCCCCTAGCGATTCAGTTTCCGAACTCCAGGAGAAGATGAGGGAATACATTGCGAACGGCGCGAGCCTGGGATGTTGATCGATCCATTCGACTGCTGCGTCTTTATTTACCGCCCCGGACTGGAACCCGAGCGTCTCGAACGGCCTTTATCGGTGAGTGGCGATCCCCCTTTGCCAGGTTTTGTTTTAAACCTGCCGGATATCCTGCAGGATCGGTGATCCCGGCTCCACGCGGTAGTGGGTCATTTTGAATTTCGGGCCGGAAGAAAAATGGGGACGTAGCCCTGTGTGTCCCTATTTTTCGTTTTTGGAACTTCAGAAAAATGGGGACACAGGGCTACGTCCCCATTTTTTCGCTCCATTTTTCCTGCGTCCCGAAATTCAAAACTGACCTACTACCCTCCACGCGCGTCCTTCGCTTTTCGGCTTGAGACCCTGTAAGATAACCGCTCAACATCCATGATCGACTTCTGGTTTTCTCACACAAAAGTGCTTGTCAAATTCGGCCTGCATGTGACCAGGTTAACGTCCTGTTATTGGCTGGAGATTTTGAACTTGTGAATCCTCTTTCCCCGGTTTTCGGCGACGTAGATGTTGTCCTTCGAATCCACCGCGATCCCATGCGCCTGGTTGAATTGACCTGGGAAGCTTCCAGGGCGGCCGAAGCTTGAAAGGATCTTGCCCGACTGGCGGTCGATGATTTCAACCTGCGCGTTGTTTTGGTTGATGAGGAAGATGAACTTCTGATTGGGATCGTGCGAGAAATCGAGGGCCACGGCCGAGCCGCCGCTCTGCACGAGCTTCCCGTCTTTCGGCGGGGTCACTGGCGCCCATGGGACTTCGATGTTCTTCTTGAAGCTGCCCCTCTTGTCGTAGATCTGGATCCGCGATCCCTCGCGGTTGCAGACATAGACCTGCCCGTCATTGGCGATCGACATGCAATGCACGGTCGTCATGCCTTCCGGCTGCCACTGGCGCAGGAATTTTCCCGTGCGATCCATCACTGCAATGCGCCGGTTGCTGTCGCGGCCTTCGCCGTCCGACAGGTAAACGTCGCCGTTCTGCGGATCGACGAAAATGCTCGATGGCATGAAGAAGATCGCGGCGTTGGAATTGAGCGGCTTGCCTTTGATTGTGCCGTCGGAGGAATCGACGACCCCCTTCTTGCCGATCTGAAGCAGCATCTTGCTGCCGTCATGGGAATATTTCTGCACCATGCCGGAGGGCGCGCTGGCGATCCAGATGTTGTTGTCCTTGTCGACGCGGCATGAGTGAAGGCGGGGATCGAGCAGCTTCGGATCGCCCCAGGAATTGACCACGTTGCCCGCGGGATCGAACTCGATGATCGATGGAGCGAGCTTACCGCCGTTCAAGTCGCCCTCGACCACGTCCTGCCGATTGAGGATGAAGACGTGGTCCTGAGCGTCCACGCAGACGCCGCCGAGCCCGCCCAGCACCCAGCGGTCGGGCAGGGGCTTCGGCCAAGTTAGATCGGCCTCGTAGCGCGGCGCACCCTTCTGCGCCTGCACCGAGGGCCCGCACACGATCGCGGCGGCAATCGCCAACATGCCGGCTTTGATGAGAAGATTCGTCTTTTGATGGCTGCGCCCTGTCGGGCTTGCATTCGCTCCGCTCATGTTCATGTTTTGTCCCCTATTGGTCGCCGATGAATTCGGCGGAAATTTCCATTTCAGCATTTACAGACACCTCAGTGACCATAGATGCGAAGCGCGTTTTCGGCCGCGACCTTTTTCCTCAAGCCGGGTGGAAGCTGATTCAACAACAGCGCATTCTGCTGCGCGCGCGCCAGGGGCGCAGTCGCGGGCGGATCGAAATGCTGGTCACTGCCGATGATGAAGCGATCGGGAAAATCGGAGTAGAGCTTCAGCCATTCTGGCTTGAGCTTTCCGTCGACGATCGGCGGATCCTTGCCCGGGAAGCCGGGATCGTACTTGATCTCCATATAGAGATTGGGATGCGCCTGAAGCAGCCGGCGCGAAAGCTCCGGCGTGCGGTAGCCGATATTGTCCGAGCCCGCATGCGCCCAGATGATCTTTGCGCGCGGGTTGTGCGAAAGCAGCCTTTCGAACGGCGCAATATTTCCGTGCAACTCCGGCGGATTGGGCGGCCCGTATTCGGCGGGCGTCGGGATCGTCTGCGGCAGAGCTTCCATGTGCAGGTCAATGGGCACGTTGTGCTCCGCGGCGATATCGGCGAGCAGCAGCATCAGCGGGGAGTCGGCGGGCGCGTATTCGTAATCCTTCACCGGCGACTGCGGCAGTGAGAGATGCTCTATCGACAGCTCGCCGAAACCGACGACGCCCTGGCGCAGGAGTTCTTCGGCGCGTTCACGGAATTTCTTCCGCACTTCGGGGCCCGCATTGCCGGTGCGATAGGCTTCCAGGATCATCGGATTCAGCGTCCCGCCGCCGCCGAGAACTGCAAGCTTGTCCGTGTGTTTTTTCACCGCGGGCAAGATCATCTCGGCATCCCAGCGCCCCGGATTGTCCGGCCCGTAAGGCTCGGTCTGGATGAAGGCTTTCGCTCCGTTCAAGCGCTCCATCGCGCTCAAGATGAGCGTGACTGCGCCTTCCGGGTCGAGCTGGTAGATGTGGGTATGCGCATCAATATAAGGTAGAGAGGTGGGCGTAAGGGCCGCCGTGCGCGATTTGCTCCCATCATTCCCCTGCTGTCCGGCGGCCGGGTGGGTGAAGAGCAAAAACACGCACACTACGAGCAGCACTGTGGCCGCAGTCAACTTCCCTATAACACGTGCCATGAGAACACCTCCTGGCTCATCCGAACGCCTGAGACTACCATGGATTCCGGCGTACTCCGAAGAATCAGCGAAGGCAATTTTCTGGGGCTCTTTATGCCCACTGCGTTTGAGTAAGGAAGTCACTTCACCGGTACTTTCCGCTTCAACTCTTCAAACCAATTCAGCACCACGTTAATTTGCGTCGCTGCGGAGGTCTGCGAGTCGACGGGCTTCAGCATCAGAAACCGCTGGCCGTCGCTCGAGACATCGTAGGCGGGAAAGCTGGCGCCTGTCCGGAGATACGGTCCTTCAAAGAGCACCTTGGGCTTGGCGGCCGAGAAGCCGACTTTCGTGTCAACATCCACCGCCATCATCTTGCTCCCGCTACGGTAAAACAGCTCGCGGCCATTGGGGTTCCAGAGCGGCTCCTGGCCGCCATCGGTCGAAATCTGCCATTTACTGGCGGGGCCGGGATAAGGCTGCACATAAATCTCACGGCGTCCCGATTCGTCCGAAGAGTAGGCCAGCCATTTCCCGTCGGCGGAAAACTTGGGCGCGGTTTCTTCATAGGTTGTTCGCAGGAACGGCTGCGCCTTGCCGTCTTTTAGATTCAGCACCCAAATATCGCGCCCGGTCTCCGCCCTTTGTTCGGTGAAGGCCAGCAGTTGCCCATCCGGCGAAAAGGAATTAGGGGCGTGAAGGGATTCGCTCGTCGTTAGCCGCTCCGCAGCGCCGCTGCCGTCCGAGGCTTGCCAAAAAAGGCTGCCCGGGCTGGCTGCTCGATTTGATCGGAAGGCGACCCGAAGCCCATCGGGCGACCAAGCAGGGATGTTGTTTACGTTTCCTTCAAACGTCAGCCGGGTGAGGGTGTCTCTAGAGACATCATAGACCCAAATTTGCGCTTCCTGTGCCCCGACGCTGGCGGTGCCGATGCCGACGGCCAGGCGCCGGCCATCGGGCGAGAGCCGCGGGAACGCATAGCTGCGGGGGGCGGCGGGTAAAGGTTGTTCTTCCCCGTTTCGACTCACCCACACCAGCCGGCTCTGGCTGCCGACGGGCTCTCCAACCAGATAGACCAGTGTTCCTGTGGAGGAGATGCTGTACTGAGCGGCTCCCGTGGGCGACTGCGCCACACCCTCGAGCACTGGGACAGCGGCGCGCGTCAGCGTCAGCCGCTTCGCATCGAATGGCGCCACCATCAGCGTTCCGCCCTGCGCATACAGTAAATGACCCGTGGAGGCATAGCGAGGTTGCGTCGCGCCTTGCACAAGGTTCCTTCGGTCACCCGCCCCGATTGGCTGGACAGCAACCTGCATGACGTTTCCGCCAGCGAAGCTTGGCGAGCCTGCAAAGAGTACCGCCTTGCCGCCGGACAAAACTTCTGGCCAGCGGTGGATAACCTCCTCTTTACCCAGGCGAGTCAGCGGCTGCGGCGTGCCTCCTTCCTGGGAGACTTGTTGCAGGCCCTGTCCCGCCACGGTGGTCCCTTGTAGCACCAGAATCCCCTGGCTGCTCCAACTGGCACCTCCAGGAACGGGCGCATTGGCCAGCGTCACCGGCGCTCCGCCATTAACGGAAACTTTCTTGAGCTTCCCGCCTGCGAAGAAGCCGATCCACTGGCCGTCGGGCGAAAAGAACGGACTCACCGCGCCCTCCGTCCTGGCAATGGGCTTTGCTTCTTGGCTGTCGAGCGGGCGCAGGAAAAGCTGTTGGGTTCCGGTAGCGACAGGCTTCCCGGCCTGTCCTTGGGAGACAGGCGAGACACTTGTCCCTACTCCAAGGTCTTGCGCGGCAACGTAGACCAAGTTTTTCCCATCCGGCGAGATGGCGATGGCGGGTTGGTCCAGCGCGGCCAATCGCTGGCCCGCTGGCAGCGTGATCGTAAGGCGGCTGACGGGTGGCGGTGTCCGCAGGTCCCAGACCGCAATCCCCGTGAGGACAGCGACGACCAAAGAAACCAACCCCGAAACAAGCGCCCAGCGCCAGACGTTGCGAGTGGGGCGAGCGCGTAGTCCAACAGTTGTCGCCTCCGCTGTCGGAGGACCTGTAAGGGCATCCTCAATTTCGATACGCGCGTCGGTGGCATCCCGCAAGCGTCGCGTCATGTCCTTCTGCAAGCAACGTCGCAGCAACACGCGGATGCTGGCCGGGGTTGTTGCAGGCAGCAGCGTCCAGTCGGGCTCTGCTTTCAGCACGGCGGCAAGAGTCGGTGGCGGACTCACCTTCAAACGCTTGCTTGCCGGTGAGCAGTTCATAGAGCACGCAGCCGAAGGCCCACATGTCGGTGCGCTTGTCCACCTTCTTGCCCTGCGCCTGCTCCGGCGAAGCGACGTCGCGCCGGAGGTTGGTGTCTTGCGCGCGATAGACTTCGCCCATGCCACCCTTGCCGAGTAAGGAGAGAACGTGGTAGGAGCCGAGCTTTCGCCCGATCCATGACTCACCCAGGTCTTCCCCGGACATCTTCGCCACCGCTTCCAGCGCCGGCCTTTCCAGGAAGTTTTCCGCCCCCGCATCTTCTGCCAGCAGCGCCTCGACTTCCTTTCGCAAGGATTCATCGCCAGCACAGGCGCGCTCCAGAAAGCCAACACGCTGGTCCGGATCGCGCTCTCTGGCGGCATGATACAGTTGCTCAATTCGCTCCGACCGTTTTGCCGGCGTACCTGTCTCCTTTTTTCAATTCACGAGCCAACCACGATTTTGCAAGCTGCCAGTCGCGCATCACTGTAATCGAGGACACCTGCAACACCTGAGCGGTTTCTTCCACGCTCAGTCCGCCAAAAAATCGCAGTTCCACTACCTGGCTTTGCCGCGGATAGCTGGCAGCGAACGCCTGTAGAGCAACGTCGAGCGCTACCAGATCCGGCCCCCGTTCGGGAGAGACCACAAGAGCTTCATCGAACGATACCTTCTGCGCTCCCCCTCCTCGTTTCTGATACTGGCGCGAACGGGCAAACTCCACCAAAACTCTTCGCATCATTTGCGCCGAAACGGCAAAAAAATGGGCACGGTCCTTCCAGTTCACGAGTTGGCAGTCAATCAGACGCATATACGCTTCGTTGACCAAGGCGCTCGCTTGCAGGGTGTGACCGGGCCTTTGTCCTGCCATATATCGACGCGCCAGTCGGCGCAGCTCCTGATAGACCAGCGGGACGAGTTGTTCCAGCGCAGCCTGATCTCCCTGTCGCCAGGCCAGAAGCAGTTGCGTTAGCGGCTGCGATGAAGGTGCCGGCATCTTTTTTCTGTAACTTAGCACCAACAAGCCTGCCCCAACAGAAATTTTAGAGTGCCTTGATAGTTCTTGGCGGCCGTTCTCGTCTTCCCCGGCGACGGGAGGCGGACGGCGATGAACAGATCATTAAGACATTATTTGAGCGTAGGTGTGATCCTGGTCGGGCTTTTCTCTATTGTGCAGACCGGCCTGGCTGGCCCGGCCGAACCCGGCTTGAAGATCACCCTGCGCATCTACAACAATGCCGATGTCGAATCCGAAACGCTGATTCGGGCCGAACAAGAGGTGACGCGGATCTATCGCAAGATTGGAGTGGACACGGTGTGGCTTCAGCCTTTGCTTACAGAAAAAGAGCAAGACGATTCGCCGCTCCAGCAAAGGCCTGATATCGCTCTTTCCATCCCGGCGCGGGCGATGGCGGAATACCTTGGCGCCCAGAGTAGCTCGCTCGGTCTGGCGCCCGGAGCCGGGCGCAACCGCGATTGGGCCTACGTGTTTTACGACAGAGTCCAGGACCTTTCCCGCAAGCAGACCCTGGCAGCAGCGCAAGGAAAGGTGCATCGCTGGGCCACCACGTCCCAGATTCTGGGCTACGCGATGGCTCACGAGGTTGGACACCTGCTCGGACTATCCCACTCGCGCACCGGGATTATGCGCGAGGGCTGGCGCTGGAATGACCTGGTAGAGGTCGCCTATGGAGATTTGGATTTCACTCCCCCGCAGGCTGCAGTAATCCGAACGCAGGTGCGAATCTTGCAGCACTGAAGTCTCTGGACTACTAATGGCGGGTTTCTCAGATTTTTGCGAGGATTTTTTTTACGGCGAATGACGCGAATGGGCCGCACAGAATTGCCCACATTGCAGTAATGCGGGCGGCCCATTCGCGTCATTCGCGCAATTCGGGGCTCGATTTTGGCCACCGGCTAGCGCAGGGTGATCTTCTGAACTCTCATATTGCTGATCTCACCGACAAGCAGGTTGTTCTCACTGCGGCAGTCGATGGCGTTGACCGTGCCAAACTCCTTCGGTAGTTTCCCCGCTCTACCGAACTTGCCAACGATGGTCCCGTCCAATTTCATCTTGTATATCTCGCCGGCGACGTCGAAATCTTCAGGCGGATTTGAATTGGAGCTGTACATGAATTGGTTCGGGCCGGGCGTGATGCAAAGGGCGGTTGGAGTTCCGACGTTGGAAAACTGCGTCTTGAAGGTTCCGTTGTTGTCGAAGACCTGGATTCGCTTATTTCCGCTGTCGGCGACGTAAACATTGCCCTGCGCATCGACCGCAATCGCACGAACCGTGCCGAACAGACCCGGCTCGGTTCCTCTTGAGCCCCAGGACTTGATGAACACGCCCTTGCTATTGAATTTAGCGACCCGGGCATTACCGACGCCGTCGGCCACAAAAATATTGCCGGCCGTGTCCCATGCCACGTCGGTGGGCCGGTTAAACACATCGCTCTGAGCCCCAGCCCCGGGAAGTCCTCCGCGGCCACCGGCGGCGCCGCCGGCATCGCCGCGAGGGGCGGGAGCGGGAATGGGAATAGCCTCGGGTTTTCTGCCCAGCAACATTTGGACATGTCCCGCGGAATCGAGCTTCATAATGAAGTTCGTCATCTGATCGACGGTCCAGATGTTGTCCTGCGGATCGATGCGGACCTGCTGGGCAAACATGAAGCCGTAGCTTCCCTGTCCGATCTCGCGAATGAATTTTCCGGTTCGATCGAACTGGAACAGCCGCGAGCCTCCGTGCGCGAACGCCCGGGCGCCGCCGAGGGAAACCGTCGGATGGCCGGTTCGTGTGTAAACAAAAATATCGCCTTTGGAATTCGTGGCCACGCCACCCACTTCGCCCAGATAGATGTCATCGGGCAGTGTCAGCAGATTTGCCGCAGAATCGAAGGCAATCTCAGGTATTCCATTTTGTGCTGCGGCTGGGGACGCGGCAAGAAGGGTCGCGGCGAGCAATAGTGGCAAAATGCGTCTCATGGAAAGTCTCCCGTGATGTTAGATCCGATCCTATCGTACGCTCGATGTCTTAGTGGGCGTCGGCTGCAGGATGAGTTTCTGCACGCGCCAGGATTCGATTTCCCCAACAACGATTTCGTTGGGATTGCGGCAATCCATCATGTGGACGACCTGGAACCCGCCGAATTCCTTGCTGGCATGGCCGAATTTCCCGATGATCGTCCCGTCCAATTCCAGCTTGTAGATCTCACCCGTGATGGCCCACGAGCCCGGGGTATTGCCGTTGGGGTTGGAGTTGGAGGCGAAGACGTACTGATGAGGGCCTTGCGAAACGCACACGGTCCAACCCACACCAAGGTTGTCGTAGATCTTCTTCGGCTTGAGGTTGTTGTCGAGGACCTGGTACCGGAAATTGGTGCGGTCGGCTACCCAGACGTTGCCCTGCCCGTCGACCTGGAGTCCGTGCGGCAAGGTGAACTGGCCGGGTTCCTTACCGGGCTTCTCGCTGCCCGCTTGTGCGAGGAACCTGCCGTTCTTGTCGAACTTCACCACACGATTATTGCAGTAGCCATCGGAGACGAAAATGTTGCCTTGCGGGTCCCAAGCCACATCGGTCGGACGGCAGAAAATGTATTTCTGTGCGGGCGGGTTCGGGCCGCTGGGCGTCGCCACGGCGCCTAAGACCGCCGGCGGCCTGCGGCCGAGCACCATCAGGAACTTGCCTTCAGGGCTGAACTTCGTGACGGTGTTCGTTCCTTCGTCGACGGTCCAGATATTGTCTTGCGCATCGACGCGGACGGAGTGAGCGAATTCAAAGCCGTAATAGCCCTTGCCGATTTCCTTGACGAAGTTGCCATTCTTATCGAACTCCCACAGCCGTGTGTTCGCGCTGCGGTGATAGACGAAGATGTGGCCCTTGGAATTGGTCGCGACCCCGACAGCTTCGCCCATAAATTCGCCGGCCGGAACCTTCAGGAAGTTCGGCACCGACGTGTAGGGGATTTCGGGCACATTTTGCGCCGTTGCCTTCTGCTGCGCGAACGCAGGAGCGGCACACAGCACCAAAGCAATAGCAGATACCAACGCGAGACAGCGCTTCATTGGAGCCTCCTCGAAAATTCGGACGAAACAACTGTTTGGCCAGGGGACTAAAATCGCGGTCAGTATATACCAAATATACCAAACTGCCACTGGAGCGATCGAATTGCCGATCCATATTTTCCCGGCCGAACCCTAGCGCCCTGGCAGCGCTCCCTCGTACATTTCGCGGCGAATTACTCTACGATCGACTGCATCACCGCGTTCTCGAAGTCGACATTGAGACCCGGAGTGGACGTCTGCGTCATCAGAACGGCGACGACCTTTTCTTGAGGATCCACCCAGAAGTGGGTTCCAAAAGCGCCGCTCCAGCCGAAGCTGCCGGCAGACAGAGCCGTTCCTCTTTGAAGCGGATCGCTGACGACGCGCACGCTCAGTCCATAACCTTCGCCCCGAGCACGGCCCGGCAATGTGTCCGGAATAAATACCGACCTCATCATCTCAACAGTCCGTGGGCTGAGCAGCCGTTTTCCATTCAACTGGCCGCCATTGAGGAGCATCAGGCCGAATTGCAAATAATCTTCAGCGGTGGTGAACAATCCACCGCCGCCCGAGAAGAAGACACCATTCATGAAGTTGGGGTTAGCCTGCTTCTGGAGACCATTCGCAGTCCGCGAGTAAAGCGTCGCAATGCGTGCGTTGTACGATTCGGCAGGGTAGAAGAATGTGTCTTTCATGCCGAGCGGTGTGAATATCCGTTGACGCGCGAACTGGTCGAACTTCTGCCCGGAGGCAACTTCGACCACCAGAACGAGCGTGTCGAATCCAGCCTGGGCGCTGTAGGCCCAGCGCGATCCGGGCTGGAATTCCAGCGGAACGCTGCCGAGCCGCGGGATGTATTCGGCGTTCGATTCTTTTCCCTTTAAGGCGACCTTTCGGTTTTCCTGGTTGCTGATCCGCCCGCTCACGAGGCCAGACGTATGCGTCAGGAGATCCTTGATCGTGATTTCGCGCTCTGCCGGCACCACGTAGAATCGTGTGTCCGCCGTCGCTCCGCTCCTTTGTCCGGCTCCAGCCGCCGCCTGATCCGGCTGAGCAACGCCGACTTTCAAATCTTTAAATAGAGGAATAAACCTTGAAACCGGATCGTTGAGCCGGACTTTCCCTTCCTCGATCATCATCATGACTGCCACGCCCACCACAGGTTTCGTCATCGACATGATGCGGAACATGGTATCCGTCGCCATCGGTTTTTTTGTTTCGATATCCATCAGGCCTTGCGCCTCCAGGTGCGCTATACGGCCATTGCGCGAGACCAGCGTGACCGCGCCCGAGAAACTTCCTGCGTCAAGATGCCTCAGAATCAACTCGTGAATCCTGTGCAGCCGTTCGGAAGAGATGCCGACATCTTCCGGTTTCGCCCTCGGCACTTCCGCCACAACCAGTGCGCTGACGAACGTTAGACAAACAAGAAGCGTGACCGCCGATCTCATGATCAAACGCATAGTGTTCTCCTGGGATATTTCTTTGATCAGGCCGGCAGTATATAACGTTGCAAATATCGTTCAAAAGAAACGTGACCTTGAAAGACAATCGCGCACGTGAGAATCGACCATCAGCAGCTTGGCTTTTCCGCCACCGATCTTGTCAAACACCTCGAATGCCCGCATCTAACGTCACTGGACCTGCTTGCGGTACGCGGTCAAATTGAAAAGCCGCACTGGCATGATCCGGCCGTCGCCGTTCTTGAGCAACGAGGGTTTCAACATGAAGCCGCATACCTGTCTCATCTTCGAGATCTCGGATATGAGTTTCCCAGTAGTGAGACGGAATGCACAGATGATCGCGTGCCTCAGGATACTGAATCTGCCATGCGGGCCGGTGTTCAGGTGATCACCCAGGCAAACCTCGAGAATGACGTTTGGCATGGCCGTGCCGACGTTCTTCTTCGGGTGGACCGGCCGAGTGATCTTGGCGATTGGTCATATGAAATTGTCGATACAAAGCTGGCGCGGGAAACGAAGGGCGGCACGATTCTGCAGCTTTGCCTGTACAGTGAGCTTGTCGCGAAGATCCAGGGTGTGATGCCCTCCCGAATTCACGTTGTCTCACCAGGCCGCGACTTCGAACCGGAGACATTCCACGTTAACGAATTCCTGGCTTACTATCGTTTCGTCAAACAACGCTTCCAGCAGGCAGTGAGTTCTTTCAAGAGCCTCACGACTTATCCGGAGCCCGTCGAGCACTGCCAGATCTGTCGATGGTGGGCGCAGTGCAACGACAGGCGTAGAGCAGATGACCACCTCTCTTTTGTCGCCGGCATTTCAAAGATACAGGTTGCCGAACTCCGAAACTGGAACATCCATACACTCGAAGACCTGGGCAGCATGTCCCTTCCACTACGGCAACGCCCGAAAAAGGGAGCTTTGGAGGGATTTGTCAAAATCCGCGAGCAAGCCCGCTTGCAGCTCCAGCGTCGTGAGACAGGCAAACCCATTCACGAACTTCTCGCGTTGCAACCGGAATTTGGACTGGCACGACTTCCGCAACCTTCACCTGGCGATATCTTTTTAGACTTCGAAGCCGATCCTTTCTTCGAAGAGGGCGGTCTTGAATATCTTCTTGGCTACGTGACGCTGAACGAAAACGGGGAGGCCGAGTATTCCTCGCACTGGGCCTTTGATCGATTCGCGGAGCGCGGCGTCTTTGAGTCCTTCATTGATATGGTGATGGCGCGGCGCAACTCTTACCCGGACTTGCACATCTATCACTACGCTCCATACGAGCCGGCGGCACTCAAGCGGTTGATGGGACGCTATGCCAGTCGTGAAGACGAAATGGATCAGATGCTGCGAGCCGGTTTGTTTGTCGACCTGTATCGGGTTGTGAAGCAGTCCTTACGCGCAAGTGTCGAGACGTACTCGTTGAAGGATCTGGAGGTCTTTTACGCTTTCGAACGCGCCACGCCCCTGGCCGATGCGCGGCTGAGCTTGCGCCATTTGGAATGTGCTCTTGAATTGAACGACGTCGCGAAGGTGCCGGGAGAGGTTCGTAACACCGTGGAAGCGTATAACCGCGAAGACTGCATTTCCACGCTGAAGCTCCGGGACTGGCTCGAGAACGTCAGGCAGGATCTGGTCATGCGCGGTAGCGCGATTGCCAGACCGGTCGTCAAATCCAGCGACTCGACTGAAGTCATCAATGAGCAGCGAGCCAGGGTGCTCGAGTTGATGGAACGTCTCCTCCTTAATATCTCCGATGATCCGGCCAGTCGAACGCCGGAAGAGCATGCCAAATGGATTATGGCTCACCTGCTGGAGTGGCATCGTCGTGAAGACAAGTCAACCTGGTGGGAGTATTTCCGGCTCCGGGAGCTCACCGACGAAGAATTGATCGAAGAGCGCGCCGCCATCTCCGGGCTCGAATTCGTGGCGCGCGTCGGCGGCACGAAGATTTGTCCAGTGGATCGTTATCGATTTCCAGCGCAGGAAATACAGGTCCGCGAAGGCGATGACTTGAAGACGTCGGACGGTGATTTCGGCGTCGTTCAGAGCATCGATTCTGCAGGCCTGATGGTAGACGTGAAAAAGAAAGGCGCAATGGCGGAGGTGCATCCGGGCGCCGTTTTCGCGCACACCGTCATTCGGTCGAAGAAGCTATCGGACTCTTTGTTCAGGCTGGGTAGCTGGATCGCCGAGCATGGAATTGACGCGCCCGGACAATATCGTGCCGGCCGGGATTTGCTGCTCCGGAATCGACCAAGACTCCATCCGGCTGCTCCAATGGAACTCTGTCGAGTGGGTGTGGACGTGGTGAGTGAAGCGAGAAGACTGGCGCTGCAACTGGATCACGGTGTGTTACCGATCCAGGGACCGCCCGGCGCAGGAAAGACCTTCACCGCAGCACGCATGATCTGCGCGCTTGTCCGGAAGAACAAAAGGGTCGGCATCACTGCTGTCAGTCACAAAGTCATTGGCAAGCTGATGGAAGAGGTTCAGAAGGCAGCGGCCAAGGAGAACCTGCGCGTCGAGTGCCTTCATAAGGTAAACAAGAAGTCTGTCATTCCAACACTTCAGATTCGTGAGGTCACGTCAAACAAAACCGCAATAGATGCCTTGAAAAATGGTGAAGTGCAGGTTGTTGGGGGCACAGCCTGGCTTTGGGCGCGCGCAGAGTTTGAAGAATCTGTGGATGTATTGTTTGTAGACGAAGCGGGCCAGTTGTCTCTAGCAGATGCATTGGCCGTGGCGCAGGCGGGAACGAGCGTGGTGCTGCTTGGAGATCCGCAGCAACTGGAGCAGCCTATACAGGGTACTCATCCGCCAGGTACCGATGTCGCCGCGCTGCAGCACATGCTCGGCAACCATCAAACAATGCCGATCGATGCAGGGCTCTTCCTGGCCGAAACGCGGCGACTATGTCCCGAAATATGCCAATTCACTTCCGAGATGTTTTATGACGGCCGTCTCTCACCGCATTCAGGCCTCGAACGCCAGGAAATTACAGGGCCGACGCGTTTCGCAGGGGCTGGACTCTGGGTTGTGCCGGTGATACATGAGGGCAACCCAAACAGCTCTAACGAAGAGGTCGATAAAGTTGCAGATATCGTCCAAGATTTGACGCAGTCGGGCGTGTGTTGGACGGACATGGACGGCGATGTCCACCCGCTTCGACTCAGTGATCTCCTCATCGTTTCACCGTACAACGCGCAGGTATTCAAATTAACCGAGCGCCTGCTGGGCGCCAAGATTGGATCCGTCGACAGATTCCAGGGGCAGGAAGCTCCCGTCGTCATCTATTCCATGGCGACTTCATCTCCCGAAGATGCGCCCCGCGGAATGGAGTTTTTGTACAGCGGGAATAGATTCAATGTCGCCACATCGCGTGCTCGATGCGCCTGCATTCTGATCGCGAACCCTCGGCTGTTCGAACCGGATTGTCATACTCCACGCCAGATGAAGCTGGCGAATGTGTTTTGCCGATACCTGGAATTGGCAAAGACGCCTACCGTTGGCAATCAACACTTGCTCGATCCTTTTTTGTCCGACGCCGAAGAAGTCGCGACGAACCCGTAGCTGTTCTGAGAAGGAAGGTTGGCGTAATTCGCGGTGCTAAAAGACGTACTTCAATGCAAGCTGCATGATCCGTGGATCGAAAGCGCTTGTGGATTTGCCGAATGTCGCGCTATTCGAGACGATACTTGGGTTGTTCGGATTCACGTGATTCGGTAAATTGAACGCCTCAGGAAAATCAGCAATGCAGCAAACACTTTTGCTGGTATTTTCCATCATCCTTACGGCGTTCGTGCGGGCCCTTGAATGTGCTTGGTGTCCTGCTCATTTTCCTGGCAGATGTATTCCATCAGTTCTTCGCCAGGCATGAAACGCGCGTTGAATGTCACCTTGAATGGCTTGGAGTAGGAGCCGGGATCATCGATCGTGATTTCATTAACTAGAGTTCCGCGATCCTTCCGCGTGTAACGTTCGATCGTGTGCAGCTTTTCGGTGTGGGGGTGGCCTCTGAAATCGAACCAGAATTTGTCATTGAATCCGATGGTGTCGACAACGAGCGTGTCGCCTTCCCAGCGTCCAATCGAGTGGCCGTACCAAGTCGGGTCGAGATCATCCGGATGCTTACTGACATTCATGAAGATCTGGCGATAGCTGTGAATGTTCCCTTCAAACAAGAAGAAGATGTGCGTCGGTGTTTGCACGATCCGCCAGGGATACGGAGCGATGCGAGGGATACCGGTGGGTAGACAATTCGCCTCAGGATCGTCCTTGGACTGCCTCGCCTTCATGATTTTTTCCGCTTCGGGCAAGAGAGGAATCGTTTCTCCTTTGGCGAGACCTTGAGCGAGGTCTGCTATCGGACCACCGCCATTCCAGACTCCGGACAAGTCGGGCTTGCCATCCGGAAGACGAGGCGCTGGTCCGGTGGGTACGGGCCGCCCGCGTTGTTGCGCAGCAGACGATGGCATCCCTGACGACATGATCAACACCGCCGCCATCACGGCGGATGAAACCACCAAGCGCTTGGCCACAGCAGATCTCCTCTCTTTTATTGATTGGGATTCGGCGGATTCCCCGCGTCAGTACCGCCCAGCCCGGAAAACACCTTCTTCCCGTCAGCAAGAGTGACGGCTTTTGCGTTGACCATCTTCGAGCCGTCCTTCGCTTTAGATCCTTCGACGGTCACCTGATCGCCGATTTGCAACGATGTTCTGAGCCAACCGTTCCGCTTCAGCACGTTCGGGCTCGCCAACTCCAAATTCCAGTTGGTAACGTTTCCTTTCTCGTCGACCACGTCAATGTAGAAGCGCGTATGCGGATTCGTCCATTCGATTCTCGTCACTTTGCCTTTCAACGTCACCGGCTGGTTCGCGTCGTACTCCGCCGCGAACGCGTGATGGGCAACAGCCGGTACTGCCGCAATCAGAAGTCCAATAGCCCCTAAGAAGATGCCGAGCTTAGCTCTCATCGCTGACCTCCCTTTAGTCAGAACTTGGTTTTGAATTTCCTGGCGAGTGAGTCTATATCGTTCGATTGTTTCTAGCAATATTTTGGGGGAAATTCCAACGTCATTCCCTGATTTCCACGTTATCGGGGATCGCTCGGTGCACATGGATCTTGGCGATTGCGGATTGGCGATGTGACTTCTTGCGGCACTCGGAAGAAGTTCGGCCGCTTTCGCCTTGACTAAAATCCGTGACGCTGGTATTGGGGAGGGACCGCATTCCGGTTTAAAAGTCCGGTTTAAAAGAATGAGGACCAAGGTGGAGCCGCTCGATTAGAACGTGTTCGAAGGAGGTGCGTTTATGCCCGTCGCTTTGTTGCTATTGCTCGTGGCTGCGTTGCTGACCCAGCCGGCCTCTATTGCGCTGCAGGCCCAGGAACCCGGCTCTACAGCGGGGTCCGCTTTAGATTTTGAGTTCTTCAAGACGAAAGTACAGCCCATCTTCCTGGCCAAGCGGGACGGCCACACCCGCTGTGTCTCCTGCCACAGTAAGGGTACTCCCATGCGCTTGCAGGCGCTCTCGCCCGGCGCTTCCACCTGGAACGAAGAGCAATCCCGCAAGAACTTCCAGGTTGTCGTGACGCGGGTCGTTCCCTACAACCTCCTGCAGAGCAGATTACTCCTGCAGCCGCTTGTGTCCGAGGGAGGGGGCACTTTCTACCACAGTGGAGGCAAACACTGGAATTCGTTTCTCGACTCGGAGTGGCAGACGCTCGCCAATTGGGTGTGCGGGCGGAAAACCGCCGAGAAGATGGTCGAGTTGACCGGTTCGTGTGCAGCAGAATAACGTCCCTTTTTGCAAGGAGCTAACGATGAGAACTGTTGAAGTGGTTCAGCAATGTCTGAAGCCTCTGGCGATCCTTCTACTCGTGCTGCCGTTGACGGCAGCTTCAGATCAGGTTCGGATCCTTCAGAGCAACGCCGCCGGAGATAGAGTCCACATCATTGACCCTGTCACGAACAAGGTCGTGGGAGAGATCACAGGCGTCGAGGCGGTCCATGGGGTAACGGCGTCCCCCGACGGAAGCCGGATCTACTTTAGTAGTGAGGCTGACGATACGCTGGACGTGGCCGATGCAAAGACGCTGCAAGTGGTCAAGAAAATCCCTCTCTCCGGCCGCCCCAACAACATCGCTATTAGTCCTGACGGGCGGCGAGTCTATGTCGGGATCAGGGAGAAGGTCGGGAACAACCCGGGTGTAGCGGATGTCATCGATACCACCTCTCTCTCGAAAGTCAAGAGCATCCGGACGGAAGGGCCCGTGCACAACCTCTATGTGACGCCGGACGGCAAGTACGTGGTCGCGGGCGACGCCACCGCCAAGGGGTATGTGAGCGTCCTTGATACTCAGATGGACGCGCCCGCGTGGTCGATTCAACTGGGCGCCAGCATCCGTCCGATGACGATGTCTAAGAATGCCGATGGCTCGACCCGCTCGTTATTCGTCCAGGTCGGTGACTATCACGGGTTTGTGGTGGTGGATTTCAAAACGCGCAAGGAAGTCACTCGCATCACACTCCCCAAGTTGCCCCCCGGGAGAGTTCCGATCCCGACAGGCTCCGCTGAATCTCACGGCATGGCCGTCACTCCTGATCAAAAGACGCTTGTGGTCTGCAGCCGGCTGAACAATGCTCTCTACTCGTACTCAATCCCTGATTTGAAGCCAGTGGGAACAGCCTATCTTAGCGGGAGGGGCGCCGCCTGGGTGACGGTCACGCCGGACGGCAAGAGGGCCTATGTGGCCGACCCCGTGGGGAACAACACGTTGGTAGTCGACATCCCGTCGATGAAAGAGGTGGCCAAAATCGCCGTCGGTCAGGTGCCGAAGCGCAACTACACTATGGTCATCGCTGGGAAGTCGGCCACGCAGTAGATCGGGTTCCTGACCCTCAAGGAGGTTCCGATATGGCGTTCACTCTTGTCGTCAATGGCGTCCAGTATGGCGTGGACGCGGAACCGGAGACGCCGCTGTTGTGGGTGCTTCGCGATTCGATCGGTCTCACCGGCACTAAGTACGGCTGTGGCATCGGACAGTGCGGCGCTTGCACCGTGCTGATCGATGGCGTGGCGGTGCGCTCCTGCTTCCTGCAGGCGAGCCGGGCCATCGGTAAGAAGATCACCACCATTGAAGGGCTGTCGACCGACGGGTCGCACCCGGTCCAGCTTGCCTGGAAGGAGTTTGACGTTCCGCAGTGTGGCTACTGCCAGTCCGGTCAGATCCTGGCAGCAGTGGCGCTGCTCGAAAAGCAGCCAAAGCCCACGGACGCCGACATCGATGCCCAGATGACCAACGCCTGCCGGTGCGGGACCTATCACCGCATCCGCCAGGCCATCCACCGGGCAGCCGCCCTGCGGGCCTAGGGTATGGTGCATAGGCGTGTTGCTGGCTCGCAAAAATTTCAAATGTTGGGATGTCCCATGAACGATGTCATATGTAGCTGTCAAATGACTCAACTACCAAATGACCAAATAGTGCAATTGGGTAATTGGGTCCTTGAGTAATTAGGTCGTTTGACAAGTGCATATGACATCGTTCATGGGACATCCCAACATTTGACATTGAAGAGCAGAGCAACAATTTAATGCACCACTATCCGGGCCTAGGAGGGATGAGCGGAGCGAATGCAAGCCCGCCGCTAGTTAAAAGATGAGCGGAGCGAATGCAAGCCCGCCAGGGCGCAGCAACTAAAAGAGGACATCATGAGTGAGAAGAAGACAGAACAACCAGAGGGAAAGATAGCCCCGGAGAACACAACAGAAATGGATCGCCGGGAGTTCCTTGCCACCACGGCTGCGGTTGGTAGCGCGATGGTCCTCGGCTTCTGGCTGCCGCCCAGCGCGGAGGCGGCGAGCGTACCCGTCGCAGCCCAGCCCTGGTACCGCGAAGCGATGGTTCCCGAGATCAACGCCTGGATTACGATCGCGCCCGATGACACGGTGACCATCCGCGTCGGTCAGACGGAACTCGGAACCGGCACGCTCACCGTGAACCCGATGATGGTGGCTGAGGAACTCCAGTGTGACTGGAAGAAGGTCCGGGCCGAGTACGCGTCGGCCAACCGTGACGTGAAAGAGAGGGCGCCGGAGTGGACATTGAAGGTACCAGGCAGCGGAGAAACCGATCCCGGTGGCGCCGCGCCGGTGGAGCTTCGCGGCATGGACGGCGTGTATCGCCGGATGATCATCCACTCGAGCGGGAATGTGCGGGAGAGCCGCTACTACCTGCAGCAGGCGGGCGCCGAAGCCCGCGAGCGGCTTTTGCTGGCCGCGGCCACGGAGTGGGGCGTGCCCGTATCGGAACTGGTGGCGAAGGACAGCATCATCACTCATGCCAAGACCAAGCGCCGGACCACCTATGGGGCGATCGCGGCCAAGGCGGCCCGAACGCCGCTGCCCGATCCATCCAAGATCAAGATCAAGACCCCCGACAAGTACACGCTGCTTGGGACCGAGCAGAAACACTTCGACGTGCCGCTGAAGGTGACCGGTGAGGCTATCTATGGAATCGACGTCCGACTGCCGGGCATGCTCTACGCCGCCGCCAAGGCGTGCCCAGTCTGGGGTGGAGACGTCAAGAGCTACAACTTCGAGGCGATCAGGAACATGCCCGGCGTCCACTCCGTTGTGCGGTTGCCGTTCGATGCCCTGACCAAGAGCACCAACTTCTTGTGCGGCGGAGCCGCCGTCATTGCCGATTCGTGGTGGAGAGCCAAGACCGCTCTCGATGCGATGCCAATCGAGTGGGATTATGGTCCGGCCGCTGCCGTCACCTCGGCCTCCTTGTACGAGGACCACGTGGCCGCGGCCAAGCTACCCGGTGAACCGAAAACCAATGAGGGCAACGTCGACGAAGCCATGGGCCGGGCGGCCAAGGTAGTCGAGGCGGTGTACTCGGTGCCGTTCTCGCCACGCGCCCGCATGGAGCCGGGCAACGCGACGGTCCTCGTGACCGACAATCGAGTCGATATCTGGAGCGGAGACCAGGATCCGCAGGGGCTGCTTCGCAGGGCGGCCAAATTGACAGGCATTGCTCCCGAGAACGTGTATATACATACGACGTTCCAGGGTGGCGGCTACGGCAGCAACGGCAATGGCCCCCAGGGCGAACAGGCCGTGGTGGTGGCCAACGCCGTCAGGGGGCGGCCGGTCAAGACGTTATGGACCCGCGAAGAAGACTGGGGGAGCGGCACCAGGTATCGCCCGATGAGCGTCTGTTTCTTCAAGGCGGGTCTGGATTCCGGCGGATGGCCGATCGCGATGGAAGTGCGTCACGCCACCACCTGGAATCTGGGCGATATGGGCTATCGCGGGCTGTCGGCGCCGCCTTATTTCGTGCCGAACTACCGCCTCACGCTTCACTCGCCGAAGACCCACGTTCCGATCGGGACGCGCCGCGGGACCGGTGCGGCCCCCAATGCCTTCTACATGGAAAGCTTCATCGATGAGCTGGCCCACGTTGCCGGCAAGGATCCGTACTTGTATCGGCGCGAGCTGCTCACGCGCAATCCTGCCGAGCCCAAGCAAGGGATCGGAGGCTTTGCTCACCGCGACGACTTCTTGAAGGCCCTCGACATGGTAGCCAAGATGTCGGGGTGGGGGACGTCGCTGCCCGAAGGCTGGGCGCGTGGCATCGCCATCGACGACCGCCGCCGGCCGACGCGGACGACCTCGACCATTTGTGCCCAGGTGCATACCGTCGAGGTCACCAGACGCGGCCAGCTGAAGCTCCATCGTGTGGACGTGGTCTTCGAGCAGGGGTTTGCGCTCATGAACCCGCTTTCGGTTCGAAAGCAGATCGAAGGGCAGATCGCCTGGGGATATGACGACACGATGTACCAGTCGACCACGCTCCAGGACGGGCGCGCCGTCGAGCGCAACTTCGACAAGTTCCCAGTATCCCGCATGAACGAGTATCCGAAGCAGATCAACATCGCGTTCCTGAAGACGAACAGATGGATCACGGGTGCGGGCGAGGAAGCGATTCCGCAGATCCCTCCGGCGATCCTCAACGCGGTGTTCAAAATTACCGGCAAGCGGTTCCGGTCCATCCCGCTTAAGAACCACGACTTGAGCTGGGGCTAATGAGCTTGCTGGCCGGCGGGCGAAAAGCAAAACGACCGTTTGGTATTTCGTCAATGCGTGATTTGGTTGTTGGACAAGTGCATTTGAGATCGTACATGGGACATCCCAACATTTGACATTTTGGGGAAGCTCGAGCGTGCAGCCGAGGGCGCGTCCCTTTCCCTCTTGGAGCACTAGTGTTTTCCTGCCCTCACCCGGCGCTTCGCGCCACCCTCTCCCAAAGGGAGAGGGACATGCCCGAAACAGGTTTCCAAATAGAGAATCCCATGAAACCCGCATCAATCCTGCTTCTGGAGCGAACCGCATCTCGTAATTTGGACAAGAGTGCTCTGGGAGAGGGTGGCCGAAGGTCGGGTGAGGGTCGATAAGAATGCACTCTGTTTACCCTCACCCGCCGCTTCGCGGCACCCTCTCCCAGAGACTCCCAGAGGGAGAGGAACTTCGCTGTGGATAGTCACAGGCCGGTGAGAAATCCGAGTTAGGTACAACCTCGCTACGACGCAATGCGGAGCAGTCTGATCAAGTTCCCGCCCAGGATCGCTTCCTTTTGAGAATTACTCAGGAAAGGCGCGTTGAGGACGAAATCGATGCCAATGGGCCAGTCAAAGGGATAGTCCGTACCATAGACCATGTGACTGACGCCGACTTCAGCGATCAGATGTCGCAGACCCTCTTCGTGAAAAATCATGGTGTCTACATAGAGCTGTTGCTTGAAATACTCACTGGGTTTTTTCTTGAGCTCCCTGCAGTCGGCACCGCTGCCCCGCCCGCATAATGCATCCGACCGGCCGCTGTACGAAGGCAGGTACCCTCCGGCATGAGCTGCGCAGATCTTGAGCCCCGGGAAACGATCAAGCGTTCCTTCAAAAATCAGGTGAGAGAGGAACACGGTGGTTTCCAACGGATTTCCAATCGTGTTGCCCAAACCACCCTTCCCCTGCAATCGCGGGTTCTGCGTGGTACCAGGTGCGGCCTGTGGATGCATGAAGAGCAGCACGCCGAGTTGCTCCGCCTTTGCCCAGAACGGATCGAACTTGCGGTCGGAGAGCTCCTGGCCTTCGACGCTGCCTCCGATGGCGGCGCCACGCAGTCCCAGCTTTTTGACCGCCTCGTCCAACTGATCGGCCGCCAGATCCGGGTGCTGCAACGCGACGGTGGCCATTCCCACAAATCGATCCGGATGCTTGGCACACCATTGCGACAGTTTTTCATTCTGAAGCTTGATAAGGTCGCGAGCCAACGCGCGGTCCGCCGAGTAGCCCCAGGCGTTGACGTTGATGGCCTGATAGTCGATGCCCTGGGCGTCCATATCGATCAGTCGCTGCGGATTGCCGAGCGCAATGTTACCGGTTAGGTTGTTCTTCGCTGCTGCAGCCAGAGGTGTGTCTTTGACCAGGTCCCAGACCTCCGGCACGAAACAGTGAGCGTGAGCGTCCACGGTTTTCACGCGGCGGCCGCCGATGAGTAACTCGCGGCGCTTGCCTGGGGGCGCGCCGATCTGAAGTGAGGGAAAGCCAGCCTCGACTAAACTGGGACCGCCGATGAACACTCCGACGGTCGCGCCCGCTACGTTCTTGAGAAAGTCTCTGCGATTCGGCATCGTCTTCTCCTTGACCATTGAGAATTGGGAATTGAGAATTGGTCAGCTTTGCTCTGATCTGACCAATTCTCAATTCCCAATTCTCATCCGGGCGTTCGTTTCTAGAAAGTATATTGAGCGCCGAACTTGACCAGGCGCCCGCCCATGATCTGTATCGGGTTCCGCCACTGGTTATTCTGCAGACTATACCGCGTCTGCTCGTTCAGGACGGTGTTGTTATTGAAAATGTTAAAGACATCGACATTCGCCTGAACCTTGCTCGTATCGGTCAGCCGGAAGAACCGGCTGAAACGGAGATCCAACTGTTTGATCCGCTCCCCGAAGAGCGTGTTGTTGGGGATCAGGTCGATCGTGGCAGTCTGCGTACAGGTAGCCGCGGTCTGGCTGGGGCACGACGAGAGATGCCGGCCCAGCGTTTGCCGCAGGCAGTTATCGGTCACGACGCGTCCGGTACTCAGGCCTCCCTGGACGCGCCCACCCCGCCCAAAGCGTGAGTTCATGGTGAAATCGAAGCCGTCGAACACCTCGCTCTGATGTCCGTAGTGCGACGTCTGGGTGATCAGGTTGTCCACCCGGCCGAACTTCTGAGGATTTAGGTCATAATTTCCGCAGAATTGCTTGCCGCTGACATTGCTGGGCAACTGCGGATCCACCGGCGCCGTGATGCAGAACGGATCGTAATCTGCTGGCGTCACAAGCTGGTTGTCCGTGGCCAGGAAGCCGCCGTACCAGGTGCGGAAATAGCCGACATCGAGCCCCAGATTCGGCCGCAGTTGCCGCTGGACGGAGACCGTGCTCTGCCAGTTGTAGTTCTCCTTGTTGAGGCCGCTCAGTGCATCCGCCGCCCGGTGTGTGCTGGGGGCGGTGACCTGACCGAAGGTCAGATCATTCCACAGCCCACACTCGCCATTGGGTTGCGGGTTTTTCAGATCGCAGTCCGGAACGTAATTCCCCCGCCTGGGATCACCAACAGGAAAGGTCGTGTCATTCCAGCTCCGCGTCACGCTTTGGGCCGCGTTCATCACGGGGAGGTCGACGGCTATGCCCACGTTGCGGACCGGATACCGGCCCAGTCCCACCTTGAGCGCCGTCTTGCCATCCCCAAACAGGTCGAACGCAGCACCCAAACGCGGGCTGAGATTGGGCCAGTGCGGCGAGTGTTTTACCTCCGGGAAGTCGCGTGCGGGCACCCACGGGCCAGCCGGCAAGTGGGCTGCGGGAATAATCGCATCATACACGGAGTACCGCACGCCCAGGTTCAAGGTCAGCCTCCGGATGGTCCACTGATCCTGTGCATAGACGTTATTTTCCGTTGACCTTTGATACGGGCCAAATGGCCCCGTGTGAATCGTGACCTGAATCGGCACCCGGTCCCGGAAGACGTACGAGGTGGCCTGGTTAACAAAGTCAGGGTTGTTGTAGTTCTTGAGGCCCTGGCTGAATTGGTTTAGGTCGACTCCGATTTTCAGATTGTGGGTTCCGGTAAGGTAGGACACCGCGAACCGTTCGTGAACACGCAGGTCATTCAGTGTATTATAGCCCGTGCGCCGGGAACCGTACTGGAGGTTCAGTCCCTGATCCAAAACGGCGATGGCGGACTCCGCGCCCGGTTGTCTTTTTTGGACGCGCCAATACTGAGTGATCCCCGCGTCCGCCTCGAACAGGAGCCGGTTGGTTACCGAGTAGGTGTAATTGACAACCGACACGTTCTGGGGACTGTAATGGTGCGCCGCAACGGCCTCGGGCGCAAGGATGGGACTCACCTGCTCCAAAATGGCAAACTGACACTGGCAGGCGGGATGCTCCGTGAAGGAGAGGTTGATTTTGTGTTTCTGGGCGGCCTGCCACGTGAAGCGGACCGAGCCGTCGGTGGAGTAATCACGGTTGTAGGCCGGCCGGCTCAAGTCCGGCTCATAGAACAACGTGCCCTGCAGCTTGTTGTAATAATTGCCCACCTGATAGCTGGATCTGTCCTCCCGCCGGAAAGCGGCGAAGAACCATAGCTTGTCCCGCTTGATCGGGCCGCCAATCCCCCCTCCGACGTCATAGTACTTTCGGACTGATGGCGCCCCGGTCAGGCCACGGGCGCGCAACGCGGCATTGCCATTGTCACTCGTCAGACCAGGGCCGGTGAGCTCGATACTCGCGCTTCCCGAGAACCTGTTGCCGCCGTCCTTGGGCACGATGTTGATCTGGACGCCACCGGTCGTGGATTCGGCGGAGCCGGCGGCGGTCTCGACGACGACTTCCTCGAAGGTGTGGGCGTTATATTGGAAGCCACCGCCGCTAAACACTCTGCTATCCATACCGGAAAGGTTGTAGGTCATATCGTCGGGGCGCTGATTGTGGACCCCGAAAAACCCGCGGTCGCTTCCGACGCCGCCGACATCGTGGAAGTTCGTGCCTCCGGCATTAGCAGAAGGGATGAGCGTAATCAGTTGAGCGGGACGTCTGCTGGTCGGGAGCGCATCCAGCGTGATGCGCGGGATGGTGACCTGCTGCTGGGTATTCTGGGTGTCCACCAATGAAACCTGCTCCGTGACTGTGACCGTGTCCTCGAGCGCCCCGACTTTCAGCTCAGCATTCACGGTCGCCGTGAACCCTGTAGTCAATTCGATGCCTTCCCGCCTGAGCGCGCTAAAGCCGGGCAAGGTGAAGGTCACGGTGTAGAGGCCGGGCCGCAGATCGCCAATTCTGTAGCGGCCCTGCTCGTCGCTGACGGTGGTGCGGGCCTTCTCGATCAGGGCGGGGCTGGCGGCTTCCACTGAGACGCCGGGTATCACCGCGCCCGAAGTATCTCTCACGATCCCTACGATGTTGCCGGTCTCGGCCTGGGCCCACACGATGGCAGGCAAGAGCAGGAAACACCATCCCATAACGACACGGACAATTCGCTGAGCGTACATAGTTTTTCTCCTCTCATCTCATCTCAAAGTTTGAAGTTTTTCCGATACGGTCTTCAAAGTCATCCTCAACCAAAATCTGCCGCTAGAAGGTATAGCGGACTCCGATCTGCATTGAACGCGCTTCGTCGGCAACGATCGACTTCAGGAAATCTGTGCTCTGGCGGTTCCCCACCGGGTTGTCGAAGTTGGTGCGATTGGTGGCGTTGTAGATTTCCCAGAAAAACCCCGCCGTCTTTTGGCCTTCAAACCGGTGAACGTACTGCAGCCGCAGATCCAGCAGCAACTTATTTGTGCCCTGGATACCGTTCCGGATGGCCATGCCACTGGCGTCCACCGGCGATACGATCGGCAGAGTGGCATCGTCGCGGCCTTTCACCGGGCGGTCAAAGTTAGCGCCGTCTCGATCGCGGTTCGCATCGACTCCCAGCGTTTCGTTCACCGGGTTGCCGGAATAATAGCGAAACGTCGAGCCGACCCCGAAGCCACGCCACACGTCCCAGTTGCTGCCGGCCGTGACGGCATGCCTGTTGTCGAAGTTCGTCAGGCCGTAATCCCGCCGTGGGTTGAGATCGTCGTTGACTCGCTTGTCGACGAACTGGCCGCCATTGTTCTGACTCCCGTTGACATCGTGCGCCTTCGAAAGGGTGTAGCTGAGGCGACCGGACCATCGCCTGGCGAATCGCTTGTCCACACTGACCTCCAGCGCTCGGTAGCCGCCGTTGAGGATGTCGCTCGTTGTGTACTCCAGCACACGCTGGAAATTCGCGCCGCGCGCCGAGGCCGGAATCCGCGTGCCGCCCGGATCGAAGACAGCGGGCCCGGGCCTGCCGATCTGCCCATTGGGAAGCAGACGCGGCTCGTTGATGTCCAGCAGGACCGTCTGGTTGCGCGCGGGGGCGTCGTTGTAATCGACTGTGAGGGCCAGACCTCGGAGGATCTCGCGCTCGAAACCCGCATTGATCTGGTAAAGGTAGCCCAGCTTGCGGTTGCCCGGGAGCCGCGGTTCCGTGTTCACGAAATCACCGGCCGCGAGCTGGTTCTGATTGGCAACCAGCTGAGTCCGGCATGCGGCGCTGATCATGGCGAATCCGTCACGACCCTGCGGCAACAAGCAGGGTTGCGTTGGGCGCACGCCCCGTGTTGCTGAAGTATCCTCTCCCGTATCGAACACAAAAACCGTTGAGATTACACGGCCTGCATAGAGACTCGAGATTATGGATGTCGGCGGAAACTCGTAGAACTTTCCGAAGCCGGCGCGGAAGGCCGTTCTGCTGTTCGGGGCGAACGCCACGCCGAGCCTGGGCGCGAAACCGTACTTCGTGTTCGGGGTGTTGTGGTCATATTCGTACCGGACACCGAGGTTCAACGTCAGCTGCCTGGTCGCCTGCCACTTGTCCGAGACATAGAAGTTGGTCCGCCAGGTATTAATGGGGATGAACAGCTCACCCAATCGGATCCGAAAGCGACTCGGATACGTGAAATTGTTCGCAGGGTCGAACGGCAGGTTCGAAAGAAAATCGAAGGTCCCGATCTGGTTTGTCGCCACGACACTCGTTCCCTTGTTCTGACTGCCACCGACACCAAACTTGAAGGTGTGGTTGGAGCGCGTGTACGACAGCTGTTCGCTGATCACATTCGCGGTGAGAGCGTTACCACTCATTTCGACCCGGGGGCCGGCCCGATAGTCAGGGTGCTGCTGAGCCGATCCGTAGTCGAGCGGATCACGCCCCTTCAGGCCGGTCCACTGGCGAGTCTTGAGGTCAAACGGCACATCGTTGAAATTCTCATTGAAGATGCCGCGGTCTCCAATCCACAGGTTCTCTTTGGTTGAGCCCAGCTTGAGATCGTTGACTATCCTGTTGCTTATGACGGACGTCCACTGATAGCTGAGGAGAACCTCCGGCGCGGCCCGTTCATGTCTGAAACCATCTCTGGTGTACCGCTCGGCCTCCGCGTTTTCGCCAATTCCATCATTCGGCCCGTAGACCAGACTGAAATGCATGTTATTCGACGGGCTCAGCTGGTAATCCCCACGGCCAAAGTAGTTCTTGAGGTGCACGTTGTACACATCCGAGAACGACACGGCTAGCGGCGCAGCCTCCTTCGGAAAACTCAGGTTCACCGCGTCTTTGGACCGATTGTACTCATAGTTGAAAAACCAGAACGCTTTGTTCTTGATGAGCGGCCCGCCGATGTTGCCGCCCAACACTTTCACACCGCTTTGGGGGTTTTTCTCACCTTTCTGTTTCAGGAAGTAGTTCGTGGCGTTCAGGCTATTGTCCTGAAGAAAGGAGAACACTCGCCCGTGAAACTGATTGGTTCCGCTCTTGGTGATCGCGTTGACGATGACGCCTGACGCTCCTCCGTATTCCGGGCCGTACTCGTGCGTCAGCACCTGGAATTCCGCCATCGAGTCGACGGTCACGCGCGACTGCGGGAACGTCATGGTGCGGTCATCTTTGTTGTATTGGCCATCGACAAGAAAGAGATTGCTGCCGTTGTCGCGGCCATTCGCGTTGTAAGCCGAGCCTTCGAACGATCCCGGTCGAAGGGCGGGCGTCAAACCCGGCACCAACTGCATTAAAGCAAACTGTTCGCGCCCCTGCATCGGCAAGTTCTCGATGTCGGTGGGCGTCATGTTGGTGCCGATCTGGGTTTGCGTCACCTCGATGAGCGGCGCCTCCCCGCTCACCGTGATCTCCGCTTGCAGAGCCCCAATGGGCAAGGTGAAATTGATCGTAATTGATTGACCGACGCCGATCGTGATTCCAGTACGTGTCTGCGTCTGAAAGCCGGCAAGTTCGGCCCTGATGGTGTATCGACCGGGCGTAATGGCGGGAATAACGAAGCGGCCCGACTCGTTGGATGCAGTCGTCCGCATGAGACCGGTCGTTTCCTCTGTAAGAGTGACGGCTACACCCGGCAGAAGCGCTCCGGACTGGTCCGCCGCACTACCGCTGAGTTCCGCTACTGCCCCCTGCCCAAACACAGAGACTACGGGCAGAAACATGAAAACCGCAACGCACACAAAATCGCGAAGCATGGCTGCCTCCTTGGTTTTGCGATACCGATACCGCGTCCCGGATTTTTTTGGCTATTTTGCGCCTAGCATAGGACCCACCCTTCAGTCAGTCAAGGTAATAAGGAGTAAGTAAATGGCCAAGCAGGCCGATTTCATCCTCGTTACAGAAATCATCCGAATAGAGCCGCGGAGCGGCGCAAGGCGGAGCGGCGCAAGAATGTAGCCCCGGCCGCGAGGCCGGGAAAGTATACGCATTTCGTTGTTGCCGAACGTGGGGTTGAAGCTAAAGTCACTCACTAATCAAGTCTCCGGTTTCATCCGAAACTCTCTGGACGGGCCTGACTCGCACTGGAAGATTCTCTTGACCGCAGCCAACCTGGGTGTTATGTAGCCGGCTAATGGTTCTGCAAAACGACCAGGCCCCGAACGCGAAATTGGTGACAGGAGGTTTCATGCGCAAGCGAATTCTTGCGGCATTGGGTGCTGTGACACTCGTGATGGTGGTCGAGTCGTGGGCGCCAGTCCTCGTCGCAGCCCAAGCTCCGTCAGGCACGGCAACGTTCAAAGCGACGGCGATTGATACAGAGGCGGCAATTAAGGCGGCCGCCGACGCCGCAAAGGCTGCGGCCGCGACCGTGAATTGGGCACCGCCCCGTACCGCATGGGGCGATCCAGACCTGCAGGGATATTATTTGAGCCTCAGCTATACGCCCTTGGAACGCCCCGTAGAGCTTGCAGGAAAACCGTTTTATACGGAAGAGGAAGCCGTTGCAGCTTTCAGGAAGGCGGTTGAGGCCGACGCTGAAGTCGATCCGAGAACTGTTCATTATGATTGGAAAGAGTATGGGATGGACGCTTGGCAAAGTCCCGTCAGACCAAACCTGCGCACGGCGCTGATTGTCGATCCGCCAGATGGTCGAATTCCCGCCATGACGCCGGAGGCGCAGAAACGACAGGCCGCGGCGCGGGCCAGAAACCCGCAGGTCAGCGTGCAAACCTTAGGAAACTTGTATACACGTTGCATCACGGGGAACCAAGGACCGCCAAGGCTTCCGTTTAACCATGACAGTGAGTCTCAGATCTTGCAGACTCCGGGATACGTGGTGATGCTCATGCAGTCGAATAACGACGTTCGCATCATTCCCCTGGACGGACGTCCGCATCTCCCGCAAAACGTCGGCCAGTGGTTGGGGGACGCGCGTGGTCATTGGGAGGGCAATACGCTCGTCGTGGAGACAACCAATTTCCATCAACAGAGAAACTGGCGAGGATCCGCCGACGGCTTGAAGCTTGTCGAGCGCTTCACGCCGGTCGACCCGAAGACGATCCGTTACGAGTTCACGGTCGACGATCCGACGACGTGGGTGAGACCATGGTCCGTCGAGAGTCCTCTACCGAGAATTGAGCCACCGATATACGAGTGGGCGTGTCACGAACAGAATTATGGCTTGATGAATGTCGTCAAAGGCGCGCAGGCGCGAGAAGCCGAAGCCAAGCGTTGATCCAAATGTAGTCGCGGGCTTTAGCCCGCGTTCATTCAAGGCAGAGGTATCTGATGAATATTCGATTGAGAGGCGTGATCATAGCGGTGCCTTCCGTTGCCGTCGCTGCCCTGTGGTTGGGCGCAACTCCGGCGCTGAGTCAAGCTCCGTCCGCTGGGCTATTCCCTTCTTACACGGCGCCGCGTACCGCGGACGGCAAGCCCAACCTCAACGGGATTTGGCAGGCGTTGACCACGGCGAATTGGGACATTCAGGCGCATGGGGCGCAACCGGGACCTCATCCTGAGCTCATGGGTGCGTGGGGCGCAGGTCCCGGCGGGCAGAGCATCGTCGAGGGTGGCGAAATTCCTTACCGTCCGGAAGCTCTGGCGAAAAAGAAACAGAACCTTGAAACACGGATGGCCGTGAAGGTCACCAACGATCCGCATCGCTATGACAGCGGCGAGCCGGAACTCCAGTGTTATCGGCCCGGAGTGCCGCGCGCCAACTACATGCCATTTCCATTTCAGATTTTTCAGACTTCGGCGGAGATCCTGATCGTGTATGAGTACAAGGGTGCTTCACGGACCATCTACATGGATCCTCATCGGGAGCCTCCCACCGATTCCTGGATGGGTTGGTCGAATGGCCACTGGGAGGGCGATACGCTGGTCGTTGACGTGACGGAGTTCAACGACCACACGTGGTTCGACCGGGCGGGGAACTTCCATAGCGACGCTCTCCACGTGGTCGAACGCTACACGCCCATCAGCCCTTACCACATCAAGTATGAAGCTACCATCGAGGACCCGAATGTCTTTACACGACCCTGGAAGATTACCTTCCCTCTCTACCGCCGTGTGGAGGAAAATGTTCAACTCGTCGAGTTCAACTGCGTTCCTTTCGTGGAAGAGTTGATGTACGATCCTGTTGGCCTCTACAAGCCACCGAGCAGGTAAAGATTTTGTTGATGGCTGCGCCCTTTCTTGAGGCTGCGCGCTATCGCGCTTGCGCTTCGCGTCGGGCTTGCATTCGCAGCCGCTCATGGGAGTCAGGAGGTTTTCAGATGAGTAATCGAGTTCTCACGCCATTATTGATGGCTGCGCCCTTTCTTGAGGCTGCGCGCTGTCGCGCTTGCGCTTCGCGTCGGGCTTGCATTTATAGAGGCTTCGCCCTGTCGGGCTCGCGCTTCGCGCGCTCCGCTCATGTCGCTGCTGGAACACTTGTGCTGATGCTTGTCGCGTTGTGGGCACCGGGCGTGGTGGCGCAAGCCCCATCCGGCACCCCAACGTTCAAAGCAACGGCGATTGATACAGCGGCGGCAATTAAAGCGGCCGCCGATGCGACAAAGGCCGCGGCCGCGGTCGCCAATTGGACCCCGCCACATACGGCGTGGGGCGATCCGGACCTGCATGGATATTACCTGACTGCCACCTATACGCCTTTGCAACGCCCGGCCGCGCTCGCTGGAAAAGCGTTTTACACGGAAGAGGAAGCCCTCGAAGTTTTCAAGAAGGCCGTCGAGATCGACGCTTCAGTCAATCCGAGTACTGTTCATTATGACTGGAAAGAGTATGCGATGGACGGCTGGCAGAGCCCGGTCAGGCCAAACCGGCGCACGTCGTTGATCGTGGACCCGGAGGATGGGAGGATTCCGCCATTGACGCCGGGAGCGCAGAAACGACAGGCCGACGCCAGAGCCGCTGCACAGGCCAGAAACCCTCAGGTCGGCGTGCAAACCCTCGGCAACTTGTACACGCGTTGCGTCACGGGGAACAACGCAGGACCCATGCTCCGGGGCGGCCAGCCCGGATCGGATAACGGCGCGGCCGGCGTTACCGCTGAGGCTCAGATCATCCAGACTCCGGGATACGCGCTGGTGATGACGCAGTCGAATGACGACGCTCGCATCATTCCCCTCGACGGGCGTCCACATCTCCCATCTACCGTCCGCAACTACCTGGGAGACTCGCGTGGCCATTGGGAGGGCAATACGCTCGTCGTCGAGACCACCAACTACATCGTTCCAGGTACGAACTTCAACGGTGGCTCTGCGGGGCTGAAGCTGACCGAACGCTTCACGCTTGTCGGCCCGAATACGCTTCGCTACGAATACACGCTCAACGATCCGGCAACCTGGACGAAACCCTGGACGGCAGAGACTATCTTTCCCAGGATCGAGCCGCCGTTATACGAGTTCGCGTGTCACGAACAGAACTATGGCTTGATGAATGTCGTCAAAGGCGCGCAGACCCGGGAAGCCGAAGAAGCGGCGAAGAAGGGTTCGCCGAGGTGAGCCGGAGGCGCGCGATGACATCCGAATACTCCAATCGAACGAGATGTTCAGATAACAAGAAGGAAGGAGCTCAGATGCGGATCTCAATCTGGCTAGTTGGTATGGTTGCTGTTGTCGGTCTACTTCTGGTCGCGGTGCCAGTGCAGGCGCATCACGCATTCGCGGCGGCATTTGATGAGAACCGGCCGCTCAACTTGCAGGGTACGGTCACAAGAGTGGAATTGATCAATCCGCACGCCTGGCTGTGGATTGACGTGAAAGGTCCAGACGGCAAGGTGGTCAACTGGGGGATCGAGGGCGGGCCCCCGACCAATCTCTTCAGGAACGGCATCACAAAGACCAGCTTACCGATCGGTACGGAGATCAAAGTCTTCGCATATCAGGCCAAAAGCGGAGAGAGTAAGTGCGTCGGCGTCTTTGTGGAATATCTCGATGGGCGAAAAGTGTTTATGGGCGGGTCTGCTCCGGGCGCCAACGGCCGCCAACCAACGCCGGCAAAGTGAGAAATAGCGGATAGATACTTCGCCACGCGGATACGACAAAAGGCTAAGACGATCGAAGAGCGGGTTCGCTCTTGCGAAGGCGGCCCGCGGCGCCTCCGCCACGTAGCTCGCGTCCCTTTGACTCCGGCGCGATATCGATCGAACATCGCGCAACGGTGACCGCGATCTCCGGCAAACGCGCCAAACAGTATCTGCAGCGCGAGCACCTGCTCGAGTCGACCGACCTGCGTTGAAGTCTGCCACGGGCTGATCCAGACTGCGATGGTCCGCCGACTGGGAAGTTGCCCAAAGAAATATGCCTCTTCTTCGTTTTTGTGAGTGGCTGGCGACCACACCCGGAAGCATCGCGCTGCACGAGTCGCGCTATCTGTATCTCATCATCTTGACAGTCCACGTTCTGACCTTGTGCCTGTTTGTCGGGACCGCTGTGATGGTGGACCTTCGTCTGCTGGGCCTGACAATGCAGAGCGTGCGTGTGTCGGAAGTCATGACGCGGCTCCTGCCGTGGACGACAGCTGGCTTTCTAGTGATGATCATCTCCGGGTCGCTTCTTTTCTACGCCGCGCCGTTGCTCAGGTACCAGAATATCTTCTTTCGGGCCAAGATGGTGACTCTGGTCCTGGCCGGTGTGAATGTGTGGGTGTTTCACAACACGGTGTATCGCAGGGTGGCTGAGTGGGATCTGGATCCTGTCCCGCCACGAAGGGCCAGGTTGCGGGGCGGTCTGGCTCTGTTGGCGTGGGCTGTCCTGATCATATTGGGACGCATGATCCCTTATCAAGTGTATTGGTTCGACTGCAAAAAGCAGCCCCAACCCGCGATCGTCAATTTGCTCGCGGGTTGTATTACGGATTCTCGGTAGCAACCTTCACTCTCAGACGGCGGGGTCCCCACCGCGGGGCCCGCGTCGCAGCAGCTACGTTTCTTGAGGCTGCGCGCTATCGCGCTTGCGCTTCGCGTCGAGCTTGCATTTATCAAGGCTTCGCCCTGTCGGGCTCGCGCTTCGCGCGCTCCGCTCATCGAGTGGCACGCCGACCAGGAGTTTCGAATGTCTTTGTTGGATTTCTGTGAATGGGTCCAATATTCTCCGCTGCTCTCCGCGATGCGCAACTCGGCGTGGCTCTTTCCCGTCGTCGCGAGCATCCATCTTATGGGGTTAGCCTTGATCGGCGGAGCCGTGTTGGTAGTTGACCTGCGTCTCTTGGGGCTTGGATTGTGGCGCCAGCCTGTGGCGCAAGTTGCGCGAGACGCCGAGCGGTGGCTGCTCGTCAGTCTTCTCGTGTTGTTACCCACGGGGATACTGCAGTTCATGTGTTTCGCCGCCACAAAGTATTACTACCTTACGGCCTTCTGGGTGAAGATGGCCGCCTTATCCCTGGCGCTCGTCTTTACTTTTGCGGTTCGTCGCAAAGTGGCCATGGCCGATGAGACACACATGAGTCCAGTCTGGAGCAAGCTGGTGGCCGTCGTTTCGCTCTCGCTGTGGTCCAGCGTGGCGATCGCGGGACGATTGATCGGGTTACCATAACGTGTCTAGCACCATTAGAACGCGTTTACTTTTCCTCCAATGACGACTGGCCCTGTGGCCCGCTATTTTAACGAATATCTCTTTGACTAGCACATCGGCCCAATGTATCTTTCCGGCAAAACTAAAGGAAGTCTTTAGACGAGAGGACCGCAATGCCAGGGCTGATTCTTGCGTCGGTGTGTGTCGCGCTGTGGGCACAAGCAACCGCGCAGATCAGCGGTACAGTGACAGACCAGAGCGGAGCGCGATTGCCGGGAGTGCAGATCACTGCGACGCAGACCGACACCGGTGTTACTCGAAGTGTTATCAGCAACGAGACTGGAACATATGTTTTGCCTAGTCTTCCGACGGGTCCGTACAAGTTAGAAGTGTCGCTGCCGGGCTTTCGGACATTTGCCCGGACCGGTATTGTGCTGGACGTGAACGCGAGTCCGGTAATCAATATCTCGCTCGAAATCGGTCAGGTTACCGAGACTGTCGAAGTGCAGGCCAATGCGGCGCTGGTCGAAACGCGAAGCTCAGGTGTCGGCCAACTCATGGAAACCCAGCGGATTCTCGAACTCCCCTTGAATGGCCGCAACGTCACCGAGTTGATCACACTGGCGGGCGCCGCCGTGCAGACGCAAGTATCCTCCGGTCGAAGCATGCAGAACCAGGCGGACATTCGAGTGGCTGGCGGTCTTTCGGGTAGTGTGGCCTATGCGCTTGATGGCGCGCTTCACACCAATCGGTATGACAATCTGAGTCTGCCCCTTCCATTTCCGGACGCGCTGCAAGAGTTTAAGGTGGAGACCAGCCACCTGGCGGCCTCGTAAGGCCTGTCCTCGGGCGCCCAGGTGAGTGCGGTGACGAAGTCCGGGACGAACGAGTTCCACGGCGATGCGTTTGAGTTCGTGCGCAACGATCTGTTCAACGCTACATCGTATTTTGCGACAGTGGATCCGAAAACAGGCAAGCGAGTGCACAGCTCGCTGAAGCGGAATCAGTACGGTGGGACGCTGGGTGGACCGATCGTGCGGAACAGGCTGTTTTTCTTCGGCGGCTACCGGGGCACGCCAACTCGCTCTGACCCCGTGGATACTCAAGCTTTCGTGCCGACTCCGGCAATGTTGACCGGCGACTTTACCAAAGTCGCGGCCCTGAGGACGATTTCTCCCGTCGACGGGACTTCGACCGGATTTGTGAACAACCGAATCGATCCAGTACTATTCAGTCCAGTGGCGCTGAACATCGTTAAACGGCTTCCGAAGGCGCAGGATGATACGGGTCTCGTGACCTATGGCACTCCCAATCGTACTGACGAGAAGCAGATCATTGGCAAGGCCGACTGGCAGGTCAATCCGAGCCACTCTGTTATGGGGCGGATTTTGTTTACCAATTTCAAGCAGCCGCAACCGTATTCGCTATCTCCGGACAACATTTTGGCGGTAAGCAAGACGGACAGGAACGAATGGGCTTACTCCTATGCGATCGGTGACACGTGGTTAGTAAGTCCCACAACCGTGGTTTCGGGACGGTTGGCAACCAATTTCACCCATATCCGGCGGCAAGGCCCCCAGTTCTTCGACATGGCGGAGGTGGGCGTGAAGGGCCTGTATACCGGATACGTTCCGAAATTTGCACAGCTCAACGTGAACCCATCAGCAACCGGCGCGACCACTGGCGGCTTCAGACTCGGCGACGGAACACAAAACAGGGCAAACAGCACGAACTTTACGACAGCCCTTAATCTCGATGTGAGCATGACGCGCGGAACCCATCAATTCGGATTGGGCGGGTCCGTCGCGTATTGGGACTTCAACAGCCACGGGAATGTGTTCTCTGCAGGTTCGTTCTCCGTCACGGGCTCGCACACGGGTTTCCGCGCTTGCGGATTTTCTGATTGGCCGGATGAGCACATTCGAGCAGGCAACGCCGAACTTAAACCCAACCAAGAGGAAGTACTTCGCTCTCTACATGACCGATTCATGGAAAGTGAATCAACGGTGGACCCTCAATTACGGTCTACGTTGGGAGCCGGATCTCCCGGATATTCTGAAGTTAGGCACAGTCCAAAACTTTAGTGAAGAGCGCGTGGCGGGTATCCACAGCACCGTATTCAACAACGCGCCGAACGGCTTCTATTATCCTGGCGATCCAGGGTACCCCGGTAATCGAGGGCGGGAAATCAACTGGGCGGTGTTTGCACCTCGAGCGGGATTTGCTTGGGATGTAACCGGTGACGGCCGTACTTCGGTGCGAGCGTCGGCCGGCATTGGATACGATTACGTTAACGGGCAGGCGCACCTGGTGGACAGCCATCTCGCCGCCGTGGGGCCTCGATATCGTTAGGAATAACCCAAGGCTTGACGATCCATGGGCGGGTTACCCAGGAGGGAGCCCATTCCCGCCAGTCTTCGACGCGAACGCCAAGTTTCCTCCATTTGGGCAATTCACGGTGATGCCGTACCAACTGAGTCCGTCTCAGTCTCAGACTTGGAATCTTTCGGTTCAGCGCCAGTTGGGAACGGACTGGCTTGTCTCGGCCAGTTACCTGGGGACCCATATCATCCACATGCTCATGACGGCGCCGCTGAACCCGGCAATCTACTTCCCCGGAGTGGCAAACGCGAATGGAGATTGTTTCGTGCAAGGTTACACGTTTAAAACAAGCACCGGCGCAACGTGTTCCACGACGACGAATACGGATAGCCGGCGAATCTTATCGCTGATTGACGCACAGCGGACCGGACAGTGGGTAGGGGCCCTCGCCGAATATCAGAGTGTCGGCGGCGCGAAATACAATGGCCTGCTTCTGGATGTACGGAAACGTGCCGCCCGCGGCGTCACCGTCAGTTCGAATTACACCTGGTCTCATTGCGTCGCCTCCGAGCGAGATGACTTCAACGGGTCGTTGTTCGGTCCGGCAAACCCTTACATTCGCGTTGGTGACAGGGAGCGAGGCCGGGCCAACTGCTGCTCGTCCGATCGTCGTCATGTTGTGAATCTGTCGGCAGTGGCGGAGAGTCCGCAATTTGCCAATAAGACTTTGCGAATCGTGGGTTCTGGCTGGAGGCTCGCGCCAATCTATCGGATCAGCACCGGGCAATGGTTATCGATCACCGCGGGCGCCGGGCTCGACTCGGCACGGAACGGAACTGCCGTAGGGGATCAACCGGCGGATCAAATCCTGCCTAACCCTTACCTAGATACATCGGGCCGTCCCTATACCTACTGGCTGAATAAGGATGCGTTTAGACAGCCGGCTGTCGGTACAATCGGGAACTTGAACCGGAGGACGGTCCGGGCCCCGAATTTCTGGTCATTCGACATGGCGCTGGCGCGCGACTTCCGGTTCTATGAAAAGCAACGGATGGAGTTTCGCGTGGAGGCCTATAACGTGACCAACAGCTTCCGGCCAGACGTTACGCCTGGGCTGCCCGTTCCCTCGACAAACTTCTCGACCCTGAACTACCAATTCTTCGGCCAAATCCGAGCCGCGAGGGATATGAGGATCCTGCAGTTCGCCTTGAAGTATGTCTTTTAACGTGGAAAGCCGCGAATTACGCGAACTACGCGAACCGGCGCATAAAAGATTCTATTGATGCGCCGGTTCGCGTAGTTCACGTAATAGAACCATATTTCAACGCGATCTGCGGCTGGATGGACAATGTTGACATTGCAAAAGCCGTCCTTTACACTCCAAATCAAATTTTCTTAAGGTAGCCAGTTGTAGATGGACCAATAGGAGGCTCGATGAAACGCAATTTGGGAGCTGTTCTGGCTGCGGGTTTCGGCCTGTTCGTGACCGTCACTCCGCTGGTCGCACACCATTCGTTTGCGGCGGAGTTCGACGAAAAGAAGCCGATTAAAGTGACAGGCGTGGTCAAGGCTGTCGAGTGGCAGAATCCCCATATCTGGTTCTATGTCAATGTGAAGGATGAGAACGGCAAGATTACCACGTGGGGTTTCTCTGGTGGTCCTCCGGGCATGCTCCAGAGAAGAGGCATTACCCGGGATGTCCTGAAACCAGGAGACGTCATTAAGGTTGAGGGCTTCCGCGCGAAAGACGGTACGAATAACGCGTCCGGCGGTAACGTCACGTTTGCCGACGGCCGGAAAGTATTTGCAGGCGCGGCAGAGGATGCTGTCCCTCAAAACTAGCCCGAAGCGCCAGACTAAAGCTTGGTTAGCCGAAACGACTGGGCCTGAATTGTTGCGGGCAGCCGCGGCTGCCTCCATCCTGCGTTCTTCTATTAATTACGTTCATCTATTAATAAGGTAGGGTGACAATCGTATTGCAGGGAGATGCCGACATGAGACAGCATTTTGCAGTGTCGTTCGTAGCTGTGGCTATCGTGATTGCCGTGATGGCGTTGGCACAGACGCCCGCCGCTGCACAGTCTGCATTGGCGCGTCAGGCAGTGCCGCGCACACCGGATGGTAAACCAGACTTTACCGGGGTCTGGGCAGGACCCGGATTCAGCCACAAAGTCGGACCCAATGATACCGACACCCCACAGGTCACACCATACGATCCGAAGAAAATGTCTCCGTTCAAGCCTGGCGGAGAGCCCCTGATGAATCATCCGCTCACCGGGGACGTGCTCCAGGATGACCCGACGGCGGTTTGCCTTCCGAACGGTCTTCCGCGACAAATCGTCTCGCCCTATGCACAGCAGTGGATCCAGGCGCCGGGCCAAATGGTGGTCCTTTACGAATACATGCATTTCTTTCGGACAATCCCTACAGATGGCCGGCCGCATCACAAGGACGAGGAATTGACCTGGATGGGCGACTCGATCGGCAAGTGGGAAGGAGACACATTGGTGATCGACACGGTCGGCTTGAAAGAATGGATGCTCGATGCAACGCATACCGAAAAGGGATCGCGCTGGCACAGTGACGCCTTGCATATGATTGAACGCCTCCGGTACATCGACCCGATGACGGTTTCCTATCAAGTGACGATCGACGACCCGAAGATTTTTACTGCGCCGTGGACTCAGGATTTCCAAATGAAGCTTCATCCGACGTGGCAGCTTTACGAATTCGTTTGTGAGGAGAACGACCGATGCCGCGCAGGAAAATGTGTCGAATCGGACGCGCAGAAAACGCCTAAATGATTACACCGGTACTGACGTACATTCCTTTTTCCCGGTCACTACACTCGAAGGACTTCGATTTTTGCGAAGGTTTTAGCCGCGAATTGCGCGAATTACGCGAATGGGCACGCCATTAATGCCGTTGGTAACGACAGAAATTCGTGCGGCCCATTCGCGTAATTCGCGCAATTCGCGGCTCAGATTTTGGTTGCGGCTATGTTGATACGGACTACGGCTTCAACTCAGCCATGATCCCATCCAGGGATGCGACCATCGCCCGGCCCATCGGATCCCAACCGAATTCACTGATCAGCATTTTTTGCACGTCTTCTTTCGTCTTCCGCTCGCGCAACATGCCTGTAATCCGGTTTCGTATAGCTGTAATATCGGATCGCCACTTCATGAAACCCGCACGCGTGGTCACGGGTCCATGCCCGGGAACCGCCGTCTGGAAATCCAATTTGAGGGCGGCATCCCCCGTCTTCTCTCTTCCTGCGAAACTACCACCGGTGTTGTAGTCGATATAAAAAGAGAAGGTCGACGATCCGGTCAGATTCACACCTTGACCGTTACCGGTATTGAAGCAGTCACCGGTCGCAAGTACCTTCTCCGCGGGGAAGTAAACGAACGTATCGCCATCGGTATGGCAAGGTGCGAAGTGGTAAGCGGCAACTTCCTTTCCGCCCAGATGGATGGTCATCTGATCCGTAAAAGTCACCTGCGGCGGTCCAGGTTGCTTCCCTTTGATCATGGCCGCGCGCAAATTCGTATGACCGATGATTAGCGTCGTGGGAGGAAATTTCGGGTTGCCGCCGGTGTGATCGCCGTGTGCGTGCGTGTTGATCACGTATTGGATCGGCTTGTTGGTCAAGGATTTCACTTTGGCCACAATGTCGTCGTAATTCCGATCGAACTTGCTGTCGACCAAAATCACCCCTTCGTCGGTCAGATACACGGTGACGTTGCCGCCATCGCCCAAAATCACGTAGAGATTATCCTTGATCTTTTCGAGCTTCGAAGGCGCCGGCGTCTGTGGATTCTGTGCATGAACGATCCAGACGCCGGCCGAAAAGAGGATTGCAGCGAACAATACAGTCAACCGCGTCTTCATCGGAATACCTCCAGAGAAAATGAGCTCCATTTCGTGTTTTTTTGTGAAAAAGTGGCGCCAGTCTAGCAGATCCGTCCAAATTTTCAAAAAGGCCGCGGTGATGGGTCCAAGGTCACGTCAAAATCGCAAAAGTAGCCGCGGATTGCGCGGATTACGCAGATGGGCCGCTGGACACGAGGAAACCGCGGAAGCAAATGGCAAGCTTTGCGGCCCATCTGCGTAATCCGCGCAGTCCGCGGATACGAGCAGGTTCAAACTGAACTTGACACGATGAAGCGGCCAGCATATCTTCCGGCCAAAGAAAAGAGGGTCAAATCGGAAATCCCATCACCGAGGTGAAGCTGCAGCGAGCGGGAATACGACGGATCTGGAGGTAGCGCGATGCACCATCAAACGAAGAATAAGATGTTGGCTATTTTGTCCGTGACTCTTGGTCTTCTCATCGTTTCAGTGCCGATGTCCGCACATCACGGAACGAACATATCCTACGACCACAATCGTCCCATCACCTTCAAGGCGACCGTGACCGAATTCAGGTATACCAATCCTCATTGCCAAATTTATTTCGACGTGAAAGACGATAAAGGCGACGTTGAACATTGGAGTGGCGAACTTACCAGTCCGTATAATCTGACGAGGGGTGGCTGGCCCATGTCACGCTCGGTGAAGGAACTGCCGCCAGGGACTCCAATCACCATTACCGTCTTCCCCTCGAAGGCCGGCACGGCTGTCGGCGTTGTCTCGAAGGTCCTGAATGCCAAGGGCGAAGAAATATTACTAGGGAGAGAATAAGAACAGACGGAAGGCCGACCCGGTCAAGGAGTTTCAAAATGCGAATTTGCTCCATGAGTCTGATTGTTGCCCTGGTACTGACCTTCTCGTCCTCCACGATCGCTCAGAGAGGCCAGCGAGCGGGAACGGCGAGAGCCAACGCTGCGTCCTCCGCTCTCCCATTTGACCCACATGACTTGTCGGGAGTTTGGAATCGGTCGGCAGGAGACCGGGGAATGAGTGCCCGCCCAGGCCAGAACGTTCCTCCGATGACGCCCGAGGGGCAGGAGAAGTTCAATGCCAGCAGGCCCGGATACGGACCCAGGGCCGTTCCTCCAGCGACGGGAAATGACATCGTTGGGGATTGTAATCCGCAGGGTTTGCCCCGCATCCTGTTTTTTCCCAGACCATTTGAGTTCATTCAGACGAATGGCAGGCTGTTGCAGTTCTTCCAGTGGCATCGCGTATTGCGTGAAATCTGGACGGACGGAAGAGAGCTTCCGAAGGATCCCAAGGATTTGGACTATCTCCCACGGTGGTACGGATACTCGGCTGGCAAGTGGGAGGGAGACACATTTGTCGTCAACTCGTTCGATTTTGATGAGAGAACCTGGCTCGATCAGTATGGTTATCCGCATAGCAATGCTATGCGCCTGCAGGAACGCTACCGGCGCGTGGACCAGGACACCCTGGAGCTCAAGATAACGGTCGACGATCCGAAGACGTATACAAAGCCGTGGGTGAGCGAGACGAAAATGTTCAAGTTGGAACCGAAATACGAACTCCTGGAAGAAATCTGCGCACCAGTGGACGAAGTGGACGAGTTTAACAAGAGAGTCCGGAATCCCGCGGGCGGCGTAACCAACAAGTAACAACAAACGAAATCTTTGCTTGCCGTTGGCGCGCAGAAAAGTCACCCGGCGCTTGATTATTGACTATCGGAAGTGACCTGTTAAACTGGCGCCACTGTTTACCATCAAAAAACTGAAACGGGGGAAGTGTCTGTTTCGTTGCTCTCAGAGGAGAGTATATGAAGGGTATCGTAAAGTGTTTGTCGATGGGATTGTTGGTTGCCGTTCTTAGTTCCCCTTACATCTGGGCGCAGGCGACGGCGCAGATCAGCGGCACGGTCAGAGATCAAAGTGGGGCTGTGTTGCCGGGCGCGGAAATCACAGTGACGCAAACGGACACGGGTGTCCGTCGAAACACGATTAGCAATGAGACCGGATCGTACGTGCTGCCAAACCTGCCGCTTGGTCCCTATCGGTTGGAGGCGGCTCTGCCGGGATTTCGTACCTTTGTACAGACTGGAATTGTGCTGCAAGTCAACAGCAATCCGGTGATCAACGTGGTCCTTGACGTCGGTCAGGTGGCTGAGCAGGTTGAGGTTCAAGCAAACGCGAATCTGGTGGAAACGCGAAGCTCCGGTGTGGGCCAGGTTATCGAGAATGCGCGAATCCTGGAGCTGCCGCTCAACGGACGCCAGGTGACCGATTTGATCACGCTGGCCGGCGGCGCCATCGTGACGGATGCGCCTCTCGCCAAGAATTTCTCTGGCATGAATTACGTCTCTGTCGCAGGCGGGCTGGGCTACGGCGTGGACTATAGCCTGGACGGCGCCAGACATATCAATTTTATTACCGGAGTGAGCATGCAGATGCCCTTTCCGGATGCGCTGCAAGAATTCAAGGTGGAGACTAGCGGCATGACCGCCCAGCACTCGGCTTCGGCGGCGGTCGGTGGTGTGACGAAATCGGGCACGAACGACTTACACGGAAATGTGTTTGAGTTTTTACGGAACGATCTGTTCAACGCCCGGAACTATTTCGCAACGAAGAACAGCACGCTAAAGCGCAACCAGTTCGGGGGAACTCTGGGTGGGCCGATCGTGAAGAGAAAGCTCTTTTTCTTCGCTGGCTACCAAGGTACAACCACCCGCCAGGACCCGTCCGACACCAGATCCTTTATTCCCACGCCGGCGATGATGGCCGGCGACTGGACTGCCTTCGCTTCACCCGTCTGCAACACCGGCCGGCAGATCACCTTGAAGTCCCCCTTCGTCAACAATCGGATCGATCCCGCCCTTTACAATCAGCCAGCGCTGAACATCGTAAATCGAATTCTTGCGAAGGACCCGCAGCCGGATGCGTGCGGCCAAGTCACATACGGCAACAGAAATGTATCCAACGAGGGGCAAATCGTGGGCAGGATCGACTACCAATGGAGCAACAATCACTCCGTGTTCGGACGCTTTGTACGTAGCACTCTTGACAATCCACCTGCCTATAAATTCACACCGGACGTCTTATTGACGGCCGGCGGTGTTGGTTATGACAGCCAGTCCAAGTCGATTGCCTTGGGCGATACCTATCTGATCGGCTCCAACACCGTCAACTCGTTTCGTGTCGCGGCGAATCTCGTGGATGTCTGGCGCATTGGCAACGCGTATTTCTCGGCCTGCGATGTGGGCATCAAGATGTATTGCGGTTACGCCCCGACATTCATGACTTTCAGCATCACCGGCGGTTTCGGGCTTTCAAGTAATGCGGTCGACGACAACAAGTACCATCCCCACACCTACAGCTTGAGCGATGACTTGGGTCTTGTTCGCGGAACGCATCAAATGTCTTTCGGCGGAAGCTTGACGCACGGCTCCCACCGGCAGAAGGCCGACTTTGTTTCCGCCGGCACGATGACATTCAACGGCCAGGAAACCGGCTTGGGGATGGGCGACTTTATGGTGGGGAAAATAAGCACACTTGTCCAGGGCACGCCCAACGACAAACTTACCGTAACGCAGTATCTTCTTTCGCTGTATGCGACGGACACCTGGAAAGCCAGGCCGAAGCTGACCGTAAATTATGGCCTTCGGTGGGAGCCATTCCTTGGCCAGGTGATGGGCCAGGGCTCCGTCGAAAATTTCGACGAAAACAGGCTTTATCAGGGCATCAAGAGCACCGTCTTTAAGAACGCGCCGGCCGGCTGGTACTTCCCGGGTGATCCCGGATTTCCGGGCGACAAGGGCACCAGGACGCGGTGGGCACAGTTCGCACCACGCCTGGGACTCGCCTGGGATGTGCACGGAGACGGGCGGACGTCGGTTCGGGCGTCCTATGCATACAGCTACAACTTCGTTAACGGGCAATGGCGCGAAGACACGGTGGGCTCGGCGCCCTGGGGAAACCGAACGAGTTTGCAAAGCGTGCCGCTGAAAGATCCGTGGCGAGACTTCCCGGGCGGAAATCCATTCCCTCTATCGTACGGTCCCGATGCGCGATTTTCCGCATACTCGAATATGCAAAGCATGCCCTTCGATGTCAGAACCCCGACCACTTCGTCGTGGAACTTGAGCATCCAAAGACAGATTGCGACGGACTGGCTCTTGTCGGCGAGCTATCTGGGAACCGAGACGGCGCATATATGGAGCCAGAAGCCAATCAACCCGGCTATCTACTTCCCTGGTGGGCCCTGCACACTCGGTGGAGTGATTTACAACACGTGCTCCACGACCGCCAACACGAATCAGCGCCGCAGGTTCAGTATCGAGCGGCCGCAGGACGGACAGTTCATGGCTTACGTGAGTGACACCGACGATGGCAGCAACATGAGTTATAACGGCATGCTGCTCTCCATCGAACGCCGCGCCGCCCGCGGCCTGACCTTCAATGCGAATTACACGTGGTCTCATTGCGTCGCTGACTACGCGGACCTGAACTCGGTCGGGCCCGCCGCTGACGAAACCTACAGCGATCCCACCAACCGGCGTGCGGATCGCGGCGATTGCATCTCAGAACGGCGGCAAGTTTTCAACCTGACGGGGCTGGCGGAGACGCCGCAGTTTGCGAACGCCACGCTGCGTACGCTGGCCACCGGTTGGAGGCTGTCGGGAATCTACAAACTGTCATCCGGTTCCCCATTCACCATCATTACCGGAAGCGACAGATCGTTAACCGGTACAGGTTTGGGATCCGCCAGTAACCAACGCTCGAATCAGGTTCTGGCCGATCCGTACGGCGACAGGTCCGCCCGTCCCCTGACCAACTATTTGAACCCGGATGCGTTTGCATTGCCGGCTTTGGGCACCGTTGGAACTATTGGCCGCAATAGCATTCGCGGCCCTCGAACGTGGTCGTTCGATACGGCCCTGTCGAGAGTCTTCCGTGTCCACGAAACCCAAAAACTGGAGGTGCGAGTCGAGGCGTATAACATCACGAACAGCTTTCGGCCTGGAAGTCTCGCGACGCAGGGGTCGTCCGGTTCAGGCGCATATTTGTCCCTCGCCAGTAACACCTTCGGCCAGGTCCGAAACGCGCTCGACCCGAGAATTCTGCAGTTTGCCATGAAGTATATTTTCTAGCCGAATTTTAGCCGCGAATTGCGCGAATTACGCGAATGGGCCGCACGCCATTAAGGCCGTTGGTAACGACAGGAATTCTGTGCGGCCCATTCGCGTAATTCGCGCAATTCGCGGCTCAGATTTTGGTTTGACCGTTACAGTCGGTTTACTTGACATGTTGATGTGTCCATTCAATAATCCAACACCAACGATGGAATCCATTCATGGAGGTATCGCAATGAGACGAAGCGCGTTCGGTTGTGTCGCGGTGTGCCTCGGTTTGCTGTTCGCCACGGCGCCGGTGATGGCGCACCATTCCTTTGCTGCGGAGTACGATAGGAGCAAACCTATCAAGTTCACTGGCACGGTGACGAAAGTGGAGTGGATGAATCCTCACATCTACTACTATGTCGACGTGAAAGACCAAAGCGGCAAGATAACGAATTATGCAGTTGAGGGTGGTACCCCGAACAGCCTTCGCAGACAAGGTTGGGGAAAGGATTCGCTAAAGACCGGAGACACGGTCACGGTGGACGGCTTCCAGGCCAAGAACGGATCGAACCACGTGAATGGCCGAACAGTCACGTTGCCAGGCGGTAAAAGGGTGTTTGGTGGTTCTGCGGACGATGGCGGCCCTGGTACGGAGTACACACCAGGAAATCGCTAAATTGAATTGGAACCGCCGAGTCATCGGCGGTTCGTTCGAATGGCCTAATCCCATAATCCAACATCAAAGAACGGACTCCCCTGCGTCCACCCATGCGAACGGACCCCGGTTTTGGAGGTTCAAAATGAGAAGTCGTTTAACGAATTCGATCGTTACGGCAGCGGTCACGTTGGGTTTCTTGATCTTTACGGCCGGGCCCGCTCCCGCACAGCGTGGCGGGGCTGCCCCCCAACGTGGGGGTGCGCCACAGCGTGGAGCTACGCCGCGTAAGCCTTCGCCAAATGTGGGCGCCTGGTGGTACCGAGGAATCGCTCAACCTGCCGCGCAGCACCCGGATCTGACTGGCGTTTGGTTTGGAGGCGGCAGTGGGGACCTTTCGCGGAATACCTTGCCGGGGCAAGAGATGGTTCTGACTGCTTATGGAAAGCAGCGGTATGACACGGTCGACCACTCCAAGGATCCCAATACGCAATGCCTGCCACCCGGTCCTGCAAGGATGATCATGATGGCCCATCCCGCTATGATTGTTCAGCGCGAGGACCTGGTCACGATCCTCACCGAGTCTCAGCGCACTTTCCGGTTAATCTACACGGACGGGCGGGGTCATCCCAGCGATGTCTACGACTATCCGGAATGGATGGGAAGTTCGATCGGCAAGTGGGAGGGAGACACGCTGGTCGTGGATACCGTCAGCATCAATGACCGGACCTGGCTGGATACATCCGGTCACGAGCACAGCAACAAGTTGAAAATGACCGAACGCTTCAGACTGGCGGATACGAACACCCTCGAACACATCGTCACTTACGACGATCCCGTGTTCTTCACGAAACCGTTCACCACCAGGAGAACCTTCCAGCGTCAGATTGGCGACCGTATTATGGACCACTCCTGTCTGGAGAACGAAAAGGACCTGATCAACTTGGTTCCCACGCTCGGCGACGCCGGTCGCGACCGCTAACAAAGCAAGGTGGTTCGGCAAACGTATTCCCCTCCTTTGCAAGGACGCGTGGCTGCGCCATCAAAAATGCTGCGAATCCACCTCTGAAGAGCGCAGACGGCGTGGTCAGTTCAGAGGAGATGTCTCGACCCGCATTCCAAACACGTTTCGAATACGAGTTTGCCGGTGGTTGCGTCTTCCGGGCTACACATTTGACATCGTAAGAATCCTCTTTTACACTCCGTTTCAATTTCACAGGAGATTCCAACATGGGAAGTCGTTTCGTCGTGTCCTTCGTTACCTCGTTGCCGGTCGTGGCCAGTCTGGCTCTGTCAACGATGCCGGGGGCTGCCCAGTCCGCTGCAGCAGGAACTCCGGCGATCCGCCGCGCTGCGGACGGCAAACCTGACTTTACTGGAGTTTGGGCCGGCCCAGCGTTTTCGCACAAGGTAGGACCCGGCGATACCGACGCCTCGACGCCTACACGATTCAATCCGAAGAACTATGTCGATTTGTTCCGCCCCGGCGGCAAGGAACTCTTCTATCAGAACTGGATTGGAGACCTCCGCCACGACGACCCGCAAGCGATTTGCTTGCCCGTCGGTTTTCCACGGATCACTCTGTCGCCCTATTCACAGCAGTGGGTTCAAGGGCCTGGAACTATAGTGGTGCTTTACGAGTACATGCATTTCTTTCGTGTCATTCCCACAGATGGGCGTCCTCATCCCAAAGATTCGGAGCTGAGCTGGATGGGAAACTCCGTCGGCAAATGGGAGGGAGACACGCTGGTCATCGATACGATCGGCCTGAAAGAATGGCCGTTCGCGGGTGACGAACCCGGCAGGGACGGCGGCAGTGTCAAGGTCATACCGTACCACAGCGACGCGCTGCATGTGACCGAACGCCTCCGCCACATCGATGCGACGACCGTTTCCTATCAAATCACAATCGATGACCCGAAGATTTTTACGAAACCGTGGTCGCAAGATTTTCAAATGAAGCTGCACCCGACCTGGAATATCTTTGAATTCATTTGCGAAGAAAACAATAGGTGCGAGGGTGGGAAGTGTGTTGGATCGGATGCCCAGAAATCCCGGTAACGTTTTCCGGATGAAACCTGCGCCAGTTTAGCAATTGCGACATAACGGCGGTGATATGTACGCGCGCTAGAACGCATTTCTCACTGGACAACCCTGCATGGACAACCCCGCCGTCTCAACCCGCCTGCACAAGTCCTGAGCGTTCTTTGTTTGCTTCCGGAGCACCACGTCTCTGAAATCCATCATGGTGTTGTAGCCGTACGGCAGCATCAACCCTTTTTCAACTTGATAGCCAAGAAATGAGGTGCGGAAGATGACGTCGCCAAGATTCGTGTCCGCCCCGAGCCAGCTCACCCAGTCAGGGAGGCGCGTCACGCTGTCAACGGCGAGAGTCAGCTTGTCTCCCTTCGCGGTAGTGATATCGACGAGCTGCAACTTAGCCGCTTTGCGAAAGTTGCTGACCTTCGTCGCGGGGTCCAGCGCCGTCCGCACGATCGTGACGGGGTTGTTGAGCATCTCGATGCGTCGCGCCTTCACACCAGCATCTGCAGCCCGCGCCGGTCTACCATCTGCGCCCATGTTGTACGCGATGTCTCCATCCAAAACCTGATTGACGCGGACTTCTCCGGTCATGTTCCGTGCGTATGCGAAGACGAAATCTTGCACGAGGCGCTGCTCGAGGCGCATCCTGCCGTGCTCCAGGTCCATCGTCCGCCGGACGCCATTGGTATTGATCCACTTCTGCGGCGCATCCGGCGCGGCCGCGATGTTCCCGCCGCCATTCTGGTAAGCGAGCTGGCCATGGCCCTCGATCGTGATTGTCTTGAGAGACAGAATCCGGTTCTTGCCTCCAAGCGCTTCAGCGGCGCCACTGATGACCTGCATCTCCGGCGTCTGACCGTATGCGCTGACGACGACCAGCACCAAAATAGCAACGATACTCCTTTTCATGACCAGTCTCCTTTCATCCCAAAATCGGCAGTCGAGGGTGACCGTGTGTCGGCGATGCGAACGCGGGCTAAAGCCCGCGACTACATGCTTAGCCGAAACGTTGTCGCAATATGTAGTCGCGGGCTTTAGCCCGCGTTCGTCTTTTCGGTGGCAATCGCTGCCTTTATAAGTGATTGCAGGATAACGCGAGTGGCCACATGGCCCAACTGCCGTTTCTAGGTTCATCTAATGCAACTCGCTGGGTGCTGGTAGGCGGGTTCTTCGGGGATCAGGCTTTGTTGACCATCCAGGCGGAAAAACTCTTCAGGAAGTCCTTGAAGCCTTCCAGGTGTTGCGGCGGGAATTGGTATTTCACATCGGCGCCTTCGAGTGTTTTCTCGAAACAACCGAGCCAAATCTGGCGAGCCCGCTCGTCGATCTCAAAGGGAAGATGCCTGGCTCTCATGCGGGGCGGGCCGTACCTTTCAGAGTAGAGGGGTGGTCCTCCCAAAATAGTCACGAAGAATGCAGCCGATTTTTTCGATGCTTCCTCCATGTTGGATGGGAAAAGGCGTCGGATCTCGGACTTCTCGAGTTCCTCATAAAAATCCGACATCATCTTGAAGATGTTGCCTTCGCCCATGATTCCATAGATTTCGCTGTTGGGGCCGGGCCCTTGAGGAGGCCCCCCGGGAGGCGTATAAATGACCCGTTCCATCTCAGCCATATTCTAACGAAGGTGAAGAGAATATCGATCCCTTACGTTTCGCTTTCCTGTTTAATCCAGGCTGCATGTGGTTTTGGCCGCACAGCGGCTATCTTGTCAGGCGCTACGGTTTAACATCGATTGCGTCTGCTTCGTGTGTTGTTTCGGCGTCGCGGTACATTAGCAGGATTCCGGTTTGTGATGGTGAGGCGACATCGCCGCCGGGAACTGCCTGGATAGTGAGGGTGCTGCTTCCGCCAACAGGGACACCCGTTGCGGGGATGTCGGAGACCGCGAACCGAGGTGTCGACGGCGTATAAGTCAGGCCTACGATCGCGTCTGTGAGGTTTCCAGTGAAGTAATTGTCGAAGGCGTACACAGAAAAATCGAAGCGGCTACTGGCGTTCAGGCCCAGGGCGGATAGCGGCGCAGTGAGGATGGCGTTTGCCGAATTGAGGTCTGCATCGGTGAAGAAGAAGATAGTGGCGGCGTTCGTGGCAACGTTGAAGACAGCCACGACATTCTGACCGGTCGCTGCAAATCCTCCATTCTCCAAATTGAACACGACATAGTCGGGTACTCCGTCGCGATTCGCATCAACATAAATGTCGAATTCTGCGGGATAGTTGGGATGCGCGCGCACGCCAAATGTGTTGATGGCGAACTGAATTGCAGGGCCTAATCCGCTGTTGACCAACCGCGCACCGACGGACTTCATGTCGATGACGGCGAAGTTGTCGCCGGGACCGGGCAGCAGTCGCGGCGGGATTTCGCGGCTAATGCCCAGGAGTGAGAAGACGTCTACGCGGCCATTCACGGCTCCATCCCGATTGCTCAGAACGAGGTTTCCTGTGCCTTTTTTCAAGTGCACCTTCTTAGAAACGGCAACATCTGCTGCGCGGTGCGGCAGGAGCTGCCAGGGCAAACGGAGAGTGTCCGTATTATCGGTCAAGGTGATGTATCCATCGAACTCCACGTCCTGCAGCCTGAAGCCGTCGCCGCCACGGCTGCCGCCGTTTAGTGTCCAAATTGGAAGTTTCGTCGCGTTGGTACTCAGCCGCACCTTGAACGTCGCAGCGCCATGGGCCGGCACGGTAACGCTGGACGGAGCGCTGATATCCTCCGCACCGCTCGCCGCGTCCGCCGCGTATCGGAAGCTTGTTGTAATAGAGTACGTTCGACGGCTACTGCCGTAATTGTGAACCTCGATCGTCTTGCTAACCGTTTTCGAGTCGTTGAGGGCGTTGTATCCGAAGGAAAGACTCGGCGCCAGGTCATCCTCGTCCCATGCGGCCGTGGTGCTTGCAAATGCCCGATTCACGCGGACTTCACCACCGCCAATCCGGGTGATTGGCGCAAGTACCCCCGGTTGTGTCGCAGGGTTGATCGTGATATTTGTTTCTGCCGTATTCATGAGCAGAGCCTTGATCTCCAGCGGCGCGAACGTGGGATGGGCCTGAATCAAGAGTGCAGCAGATCCTGAAACCATCGGCGTCGCACCGGACGTGCCGCCAAAAGGTGTTTGTCCATTCCCGGTGCCGGCCTCTGCGGATACCGACGCCCCGGGTGCCGCGATGTCGGGTTTGATGCTGTTGAAGCTGTAGGATGGGCCACGTGCGGAACTGCTCACCATGCTCATCACCAGCGGAATTTTGATGTTGGGATCAAACTTCGCAACGACGCCGGCAGAGAGTTGACCCTTAATTGTATTTGAAGTCGCCTGGCTGATCATGAATCCCGAAATCGTGATCGGCGTAAGACCATCGAAAGCGCCCTCGAACGGTTCGCCCGGAGCTATGAGGCCGATCACGCCGATAAGTCCACCGCCATTCTGGATGTTGCGGATCTTGGCGGCGAACGTACAAACCCCCCGATCCACCAGTACGATCTTTGCCGTAAGCGAACCCGCCGCGAATGCCGTGCACCCGTTCAAGTTTCCACCCGCACCGTTTCCATACTGCACCGGCGCCTGGATTACTGCGGTCAGCGGAGCCGACCAGGGCTGAAAAACCGCAATGTAGTCGCGAGCGATGGATGCCGGCGAAACGATCGTCATGAAGTTCTGCACTGCGGAAGGCACCTGAGTCTGAGCCACGCTGATCGCTTCGGGAGCGATGGAGGGCGAAGAGACAATGTAAGGACGGTCGGCGCTGTTGCCTGCGGCGGCGACCACGACCACCCCAAGCTGGGCCGCAATCGATGAGGCCTCAGCGAGGTCGTCTTGAATCTGGCCATAGGAAGAACCCAGTGACATGTTGATCACGTCCACCGCATCGGAAATATCGCCATCGCCGTTAGGGTCGAGGGCGAACTCCATTCCTTGCAGCAATGCCAATCCGCTGCAACTGGTCGAGACTGTGCTGCAAACCTTGACTGCATAGAGCAGGGAGCTCGGCGCAACACCCTTATGCGAAACGCTGTCATTGCCGGCAATGATATCGGCGACATGGGTTCCGTGTCCTCCCGCACAGGGAGCGGCAATCGCGCTCGGTCCGCAATCGATCGGATCTGGGTCCGGCGCAAGCGGCCCGGACGGCCACCGTTCACCGACGAAATCGAAGCCGCCGACCACCTTGGCTGTAGGAAAAAGACCGTCCGTCGTTGTGTTCCTCGTATCGGCTGTCGTCGTCCCGTATGCAGCTGTATAGGCTGCGGCGGTGCCAGGTCCTCCGAAAAATTTGTGGGTGTAATCGATCCCGGTATCCAAAACAGCGACCCGAACGCCGGCGCCATTGAAGCCGACATTCTGGACAGCGGTCGCTCCGATATAAGGCACGGTTTCAGATAAATCCAGTTGGTAATCGTGAAGTTGGCGCACAGTGCGCACGCCAGGTAAAGCGGCGACGGCGGGTACCTGAGACGCGGCAATGGTGACGACTACAGCGTTGAGCGCTTTGCTCAGCTTGCCTAAGTCGCGCCCACGAAGGTTGCGTATCTGGGCCAAAAGCGTGTCCTGCTTCTGCCCCAACTGCACAAGGTAGTCCCGTTGTTGCGCAGGACTCAGTTTCCCACCTACGTGCTTGGCATTCTTTCCATTTGCCACTGCCAACGGGGCATCGACCAGCTGAACAACGACTTGAATGTCTCCCCCAAGTCCAAAAATCCTCGGGGTCAAGTTTGTCTGAACCGGCCCTCCGGGTAAGACCAGTTGGGAGACGTCAGGCGCCTGTTGCGCTCTGATATTTTGCGCCAACACCTGGGTGACGACAAATCCAACAACCACCAGTTTCAAACCGATTGCTCTCATGGCTTCCTCCGATTCACTTGCGCCGTGGTGCTTGTGTTCCAGTTCGTCAAAATGGATGGCGGGTAGTTAAGGAACGTCCGCTTCTAGCACTATGCTGGTGGTGTCCTTAGCTTCACTCTCATTTAGAGCTGCGTCATCCCAGGCTTAGATCACTTTGAGCGCGATTTTCCCGCGCGTATGTCCGGTTTGGATGAGTTCTTGAGCGCGGCGCGCCTCGGACAGGGGAAGCACAGTATCGACCACGGCCCGCAATTTTCCGGAGTCGACCAGTTGGGTAATCGCATTCAAGGACTCGGCCTTCATTTCATTCAGGGCCATGGTTGCCCGAACGCCGTATTTCTCCGCTTCCGCTTGCGACGGAGGTTGTGCGATGGAAACCAGAATTCCGCCGCGCTTCAAGACCTTCCACGAGCGCGCTTGCGTGTCGCCGCCTTGCGTATCAAAGACTGCATCCACGTCGCGCACTACGTCTTCAAAACGGACCGCTGCATAATCGATAGCTTCGTCCGCCCCCAGTTCTTTGAGATAAGCCTGATTGCGTTGCGAGGCCGTTCCGATGACATAGATTCCTTTGGCATGCGCGAGTTGCACGGCGAATCCGCCCACGCCGCCGGTCGCGCCGTGGATAAGCACCTTCTGGCCCGCTTTTAATCCGGCTGTTTCAAACAACGCTTTCCAAGCCGTGAGGCTTGCTGAGGCAATGGCCGCTGCATGAATGTGATCCACCGACTTCGGTTTGGCCGCGGTCATCGATTCTTTCACGGCGATATATTCCGCATAGGCGCCTAGCGCATAGCCATACGCTTCGTCGCCGACTTTCCAGCGCGTGACACCTTCGCCGAGCGTGTCAATCACGCCGGAAAAATCGAATCCCAAGGTGAGCGGTAGGGGAATGTCCTTCCCGAAAAAACCGCTGCGGAACTTCCAGTCCGCCGGATTGACCGCGCTGGCGTGGATCCGGATCAGAACCTCACCAGGCTTGGGCGCGGGCCGCGGGGCATCTTCGTAGCGCAATTCTTCCGGACCGCCGAAAGCATGGATGCGCACGGCTTTCATGGTGGCTTTTGCATCATTGTTTGAAGTCATTTTTTGCTCCTGGTTGTCTTTCCGTTGTCAATCATACTGAAATCATTTTTAACCGTTAAATAAATTGAGGCGTCCGATGTTGCGTCATGGGGGAGCCGCATTTGGAACAATTCTCTGAGGCTGGAATTTCGGAGGCAGGCGATGTGCAGCCACCGCAGTCGAGCTACTCACGTGAAGATAGGGATCGCTACCTTGAACATTCGGCACCTGCTGGATTCGAAACTACATTACTATTTGCGTGGAGGATGTCCATGCCGACGAAGTTCTCTACCGCTTTGATGATCATGATCACGGTGCTCGCTGTTCCCAGCTGGCGACCGCATCCGGTGTTCGGGCAGGCAGTCTCGCACGTGCCCGTGCTCCCGCCAGGGGTACATAGTCTGACGTTGCTCGGTGCGAACGAACCGGCCATCCATTACGCGATCTCCATTCCGCCCAACTACTCGCCGTCAGCGCGTGTTCCCCTCGTTCTGGCTCTGCACTTTGGGGTGGGGGGTGGAAACTCGGCTGGGGCCGGCAGAGACGTGCTCGAAATTCTCGTGCGTCCGGCACTGGCGGAGCTTGGAGCGATCATCGTCGCGCCCGATTCGTTGCGGGGTGACTGGAGCACTGCCGAAAACGAAAATGCGGTGAACTTGCTGCTCGACGCAGTCCTGGCCAGCTACACGGTCGACGCGAAAAAGATTGTCGTCACGGGTTTCAGCATGGGTGGCGCAGGCACCTGGCATTTTGCAGAGAAGTATCCGGAACGTTTCAGCGCGGCAGTGCCGGTAGCCGGCCGGCCTCTGGCGTCTGCGGCTGGGTGGCGCCTACCGGTGCTTGCCATCCATTCCCGCAACGACCAGGTCATGCCGATCGGCCCAACCGAAACACGCATCGCCGAGCTTCAGAAGTCCGGCACCCACGCAAAGTTGATCGCGCTGACCGGCATCACGCACTTCGAGACGTACCGCTTCGTGGACGGGCTGCGGCAGGCGGTCCCGTGGTTAAGGGAGATCTGGAAATAGGAGAAGATCGGGAGATGCAATAAGGAGCCCCGGGAGGCGTATAAATGATCCGCTCCATCTCAGCCATTCATCGCGCCAGCGGATTGGGACGAAACTGAATTTTGACGGCCCTCGGCCGGTTCTCGCTGCCGCCTTCGAGATGGAAATTGGTTCTACTGCCATAGGTGGACCACAGTTCCTTACCTTTCCATCCGGCATTCGGATCGTCGATGCGCCCATCCACATTCTTGGCGAAGAAGCCCATGGGATAAGGGACGGTGAAATTGACGAGCTTGCCGGCCACCAGAGCCAGTATCGAGCTATTGAGGTTACCCATCACGATCGGCACGTCACGGCCCAGGCCGAACGTGTCGAATCGATCAACCCAGGTGTAGTAGCTCGCCTCGGCGCTGCCTGGATCCGGCACATCTTTCAATTGCGGTCCAGGCAGCGGATAGAACGTCCAGCCCTCGGGGCAATGCTTTCCTGTGGCGGTCGGCCCGTTGAGGACCTTGCACTTGCGGCGATCGAAGCGTCCGAGATGCCCGCTGGCCAGTGACACCCAATACACACCGTCGCTCGCGACGTCTCCGCCGCGTGGCCCGAAGCCCGGTAGCGGCGGCTCGTAAATTTCCGTGAGCGCCGTGTGTGTCGGGTCGGCTCCGGGCGCGACACGAACCACAGAACCAGGGTATCCCACGACTGTTCCCCAGACGGAGCCGTCGGCCGGACTCACTGCGACGGCGTAGAGGTTGACCAGGATCCGCTTGTCCTTCGCAGGATCGACGGCCTGATCGGGCTCCACATATTCATCGCGCTTACCATTGCCGTTGGTGTCGACGATGAACGGCGTCCATCCTTGCGACTTCACCTCGTCGCCCGTCTCCTCGAACATCTTTCTGTTGAGCCAGCCGATGACGCCGGGACCGCCGATCCCGGCGCTGGTCCACAGCGTCTGATTCGCGTCTGCAGCAAAGTTAAGGTGGTGCGTAGGGAAGCACGTGGAGATCAGCGTGAACTTCCCCGTTGCCGGATCGTACATCGACAGATGGCGGTTCGATTCCAGGATCGGGAACGCTTTTGCCGACGGGTGATCCGATCCTTGCTTGCAAAAGTCCGGGTTGGCGTGAGCACGAATCCTGGGCGTGAACCAGAGTCTGCCTTTTTCGTCGAACATGACGTTATGAGTTGTAGTCTGGCTGTCCCAGATGGGTTGGGATCCCCAGTAGGGTGAGAGCCCTATCGGATTGGTCTTCACATTTGGCGTGTTCGGATCGCGCACGGGATGCTTGACCTCGCTTGCCGTGTGCGTTTTCGGGTCAAGAATGGGGATGAAATCCGTACTGTCCTCGGGCGAGCCGTAAATCTTGCCGTTGGCGTTTACTCTCGGATTGCGCCGATCCGTAGAGATTGCATCATGCAGATATGTCGTCGTGTGTCCCCATTCCCACGTGGTAATCACGACATTGCGCTCGATTCCCTGCGGCCGCTCGGGCTTGGCGAACGGCAGCTCGCCTCCCGCAATGCGATCGGTCCAGTTCCCGAACAGGTTGAGCGCGTACTCGGTGTCAAGCCGCGTGATGTCGCGGGCCATGAGATTCATCGCGCTGCCGGCTTGAAGACGCTTCGCCCAGGCTTCGGCCGAGGTTTTGAAATCGCCGAGTTCCTTGTGGATCGTGCGCATTCCCGGGGTCCCGAGCGGGTGGCAGGATTGGCAGGCACCGGTCTTCACGATATTCAGCCATTCGCCCTGACTCTTGATTTTCTCCAACGGGAACTCGCTCTTGGGCGGCACCTTCAACAGCGAAAACCAGTAAACCGGCGGATAGTATTGCGCTGCCGCAGCGGCATTCGGTGCAGGCACCGCGGTCAGGTTCAGCATTCTGCCGGGCTGCGTTTGAACTTTGGGCGAGTCCACCAGGCCGTAGCCGCGCACCCAAACCATGTAATTCGCTCTGGGAAGATCCGGGATAACGTATCGTCCTCGATCGTCCGTAACGACGATCTTGGCGAATTTGGCCGGACGGTCGGCTGTTTCCGCGATAACCCAGACGCCGGCCTCCGGGCCATTCGCTCCGGATACCGCGCCACCAATATCGTTGCCGCTGACGCGGATTGTGGGGTCGGTATTCTGTTGAGCGTGCATCCGCGCCAGCGGACCATTCAAAAATGCCGCGATGGCGATCGTTGCCACGCCTGAGTACAGTGCTTTCGCGCTCACGTCGTGCTTCCCTCCTGAATTCGATTGATGGACTCTTCAGATTGTATCCGAAAGCAAAACGACCATTTGGTCAGTTCGTCAATGCGTGATTTGGTTGTTGGACAAGTGCATTTGAGATCGTACATGGGACATCCCAACATTTGACATTTTTGGGAAGCCCGAGCGTGCAGCGAACAATGTCAAATGTTGGGATGTCCCATGTACTTGTCAAACAACCCAACGACCAACTGACACAATGACGCCACCTGCCCATCACTACCTGTCTTTGCGAGCCGCCATCTCCCGACGTGGTGGCTCATACGCCGCCCGCTTGGCGGTTCAACGTATATCCAAATTTTTTTGGAGTCAAGGAATCCTCCCGGCTGGTAGTGGGGTCTTTTTAAAAATTTTGCGTTCAGTTCAGATTCGGTTTATATTCGACGAAATACTTAAAGCAGAAAGAGAGGTCTGAGCAAGCAGTGAAACCAATGCGCAATCACACCGTGACATTTTCGACCTCAGGCGCCGTCGGCGAATACCGATGGCGATATGGGCGGGCGCATTAGGTCCTAACTGAATTGCCCGCTCGAAGGCGAGCGGGCACCCTTCAAGTTTCCCTTCTCACTCATTCCCGTTCGTCATCGACGCGGCTTATTGGGCGGACGGAATGATTTCGAAATATCAATTAATCTGGCAACTGATGCAGGGAGAACGCCTGCGGTATGGCGTGGCTATTGCGGCACTCCTGCTCGCTTCGTGTTTTCTGTATCTCGTTCCTTTTGTTTCCTCGGTGGTGCTCGACGTCATCATCTCGGACAACAGCCGGGGTGCGTCTCCATTCCTTTCGCAGGCGCTCGAATGGATCGGCGGGCGCGATCTCCTGCGCGCCAACCTCTGGATTGCGATTGTCCTGATACTGAGCCTGACCGGGCTCGCCGGCTTGTTCACATACCTTCGCGGACGGTGGTCTGCATTGGCGAGTGAGAAGATCATCCGCCGTTTGCGGGACCGCCTGTACGATCAACTGCAACACCTTCCCTGTTCGTACTACGACCGCGCGGAAACCGGGGACCTGATACAGCGGTGCACTTCCGACGTGGAGACCGTTCGTCAGTTCCTGATCAACCAGGTCGTTGAGATCGGCCGTGCGGTCCTGATGTTGCTGGTTCCGCTGCCGCTGATGTTCGCTATTGATGCCCGCATGACCGGAATTTCGTTGATCCTGATTCTGCCCATCGTCGGCTTCTCAGTGTTGTTCTTTCAGAAAGTGCGGAACCGGTTCGAGGCGGTGGATAAAGCAGAGGGGCGCCTCACGAGCGCCTTGCAGGAGAACCTCACCGGCATTCGTGTTGTGCGCGCATTCGCGCGGCAGCAATACGAGATTCAGAAGTTCTCTCGGCGCAACGGCGAGCACAGAGATCTGGATTACCGGCTTTACTGGCTGCTGGCCGGCTTCTGGTCGACGTCGGATCTTCTATGTATGGCGCAGATCGCGCTCGTCGTCTTCACCGGCGGATCATGGCTCGCCAGCGGAAGCCTGGGAGTCGGCAGCTTCTTCTTTTTCCTGTCCGCGGTCAACATGTTCCTCTGGCCAGTGCGCATGATGGGAAGAATCCTGACGGAGCTTGGCAAAGCGACCGTAGCGATCGGAAGAATTCAGGACATTCTCGGACATGCCCGTGAAAGCATTCCGGCAACCGCGACCACTGTTGAACCGGCAACCGGAGTGCGCGGCGAGATCGTGTTCGACGATGTGACATTCTCACATCGCGATGGTACGGCCGCGCTCGAAAACGTCTCATTCCGCGTCACACCCGGAAGCACGCTGGCCTTGCTGGGTCCTTCGGGTTCGGGAAAGTCCACGATCGTCAATCTGCTGCTCCGGCTTTACGACCCCGGCCGGGGCGTTATCGAAATGGACGGGCGCAACATTGCGACCCTGGACCGCAAGGAAGTCCGCCGCCAAATCTCGGTGGTGATGCAGGAGCCTTTTTTGTATTTAAAGACCATTCGCGAGAACCTGGCGGTAGGCCGTCCTGCAGCCACCCACGAAGAGATCGCCGAAGCGTCCGTCACGGCTTCGGTGCACGAAACGATTCTGCAGTTCGAACACGGTTATGAAACCCTCGTCGGCGAACGGGGTATCACGCTTTCCGGAGGACAACGGCAGCGCGTCGCACTGGCGCGTGCGTTGCTGAAGGAGCCCGTGATTTTGATTCTGGATGATGCTTTGAGTGCGGTCGATACCGAAACGGAGTCATTTATCCTGGAGGCTCTCCAAAGCCGTCGAGGACGCCACACCACGATCGTGATCGCACACCGTCTCTCCACATTGATGCATGCCGATGAGATCCTCGTATTCGATCGCGGCCGCATCATTCAGCGCGGGACGCACAACGATTTGAAAGAAGAACCGGGACTCTATCGCCGGATCTGGAAGATTCAGAATGCTCACGAAGAGCAGCTCCGCCACGATTTACGCGCGAGAGCCAACAGCATTGGAAAGGAGAACGCGTGACCTCTTATCAAGATGACGACGACCTGCAACACAGCCATCTGGACGCCGCTTTGTGGCGCCGTATGCTCGCTCATGCTCGCCCTTATCGGCGTTCGCTCGTCGGGCTCGGTTTTGCAGGGATGACCGTCGCGGTATGCGACGTCCTGCTACCCCGCGTCACTGGCGCTGTCATTGACAGCACAGTCTCCGGCGCTGGCCGCAGCATCGGGACTTACGGCGCATTCTACCTGGCACTCGTCGTCCTGCTGGCGCTCATGGTTTGGTTCTTTATCGTCATGGCCGGAGTCACTGCCACTGGCCTGGCCTACGATCTTCGCCGCCTTGCATTCGCGCGCCTCCAGGGACTTTCGTTTTCATTCTACGATCATCGGCCAGTCGGCTGGCTGATGGCCCGCTTGACGACGGACTGCGACCGTATCTCTTCAGTACTTCCCTGGACGTTGCTGGATGCCGTCTGGGGTTGTTTTCTGCTCTCTGGAATCACGGCGATGATGCTATGGATGAATTGGAAATTGGCACTAGTCGTTCTCAGCATCGTCCCGCCCCTGTCGATCGCGACTGCGATTTATCAGAAGAAGCTCATTCGTACTCAGCGGCTGGCTCGCAAGACGAACTCGAAAATTACTGCGGGTTTCAATGAGGGAATTGCTGGAGTTCGAACGACGAAAGCGTTCGTCCGTGAGGAAGAGAACCTGAAGGAATTTCAGGCGCTCACTGCCGAAATGTTTGATTATTCGCTTCGCAATTCTTTGCAGGCGGCCGTCTATCTGCCGATCGTGATGTCTCTCGGCGCAGCGGGTGTAGGTCTGGCCGTCTGGCGGGGAGGCTTGCTTGCGGTGGGCGGCGATCTTGCGCTCGGAGACCTTTTTGTATTCATGCAATACGCCGGTCTTTTCCACATTCCAATTCAGGAAATGGCTCAGCGTTTCACCGGGCTTCAGGCCGCCCAGGCGTCGGCGGAGCGGCTGCAGACTCTTCTGGATACTGAACCGGAGATCCGCGACTCCGAAGACGTTCACGATGTTATTGGAAGGATCCGCGAGATCGTCTTCGATAAGGTGCATTTCGCCTATAAAGGAGGAGGATCGGTTCTCACGGACCTCAATATACGAATCAGGGCCGGCGAATGCATCGCCCTCATAGGTGAGACCGGAAGCGGCAAGAGCACGATCGTGAAAGTTCTCTGCCGCTTCTACGAACCCACGCAGGGCCGCATTTTGATTGACGGGGTGGATTATCGGAATCTCCCCCTGCACTGGCTGCAATCCAGCCTGGGAATGGTGTTGCAGGAACCGCACCTGTTCAGCGGAACCATTCGCGAAAACATTCGCTATGGGCGGCTGGATGCTACAGACGCGGAGGTCGAAAGCGTCGCGCGGCAGGTAGGTGCTGCGGCTTTTATCGCGAACCTGCCGGGGGGATACGATACAGAGGTGGGCGAAAGCGGCAATCGCCTGTCCACCGGCCAAAAACAACTCATCACGTTGGCGCGTGCGCTGCTCGCGGATCCGCAGATCCTCGTGCTCGATGAAGCCACATCATCTGTGGATACCGAAACCGAGCGGCAGATTCAAATGGGAATCGATGTCGTCCTCAAGGGACGGATCAGTCTGATCATTGCCCATCGGCTTTCAACAATCCGCCGTGCCGAGCGAATTCTCGTCATCGATCGCGGACGGGTTGTGGAGGAAGGCAACCACCTGGAGCTACTCGCGCGTCAGGGGCCTTACTCACGTTTTTACGCGCAGCAATTTCGTCAACAGTCCGCTGACAGCGCTCTGAGAAGCGCATCCACTCAGGAATGATATGACGCGGATTACGCCGATTGGGATTAGCCGCCAATTACGCGAATGGCGCGAACGTTGGCGTACTTCGCGCAATTGGCGACTAAAACACGCGCCGTCATCCCCGTCATCCGCGGCTTGGTCTGTCTCCTGTAGCGGCGGTCTATGACCGCCGCCGATCTCGAAACGAGACATCCTCGACGGTCATAGACCGCCGCTACAGTGAGGCGCATAGGGACGTTGCAGGTCTAGAGCGAGCGCAGGAAATTCAAGACGTCCTGCTTCTGCCCGGGGCTAAGTAGATTGAAATTACTGATGACTGTTTTTGCTTCCGATCCATTGCTGGAGTGAGCTTGGATCGCGTCTAAAAGATTGGATGTCCTGCCGTCATGAAGGAAGAAAAGCCTCTGGCCCAGACCCCACAATGGCGCAGTGCGGAAGTCACGAGGCCCGGCGGCACCTTGCAGGATATCGTCTCTCAGCCCGTCTCCCATATCGTGAAGCAACAAGTCCGAAAACAGATTGGCGGTCTTGCCGTTCAAGGCGGCGGTCGATGAGAAGCCGGTGGTCATCGATTGCTTGTGGCAGAGCGTGCAGCCAACGGCATTAAATTGAAAGGCTCCATTGTTAATAGAAGTCGTACCGACGTTTCCCACGACAGAGCTGACGTATGAACTGACGGGCGCCGGAGGCGCCAGGAAGCGCATAAAGTTGCTGAAGTTCTCGGTGTCACCGGATACTTTTAGCGGGTTGGTGTCCTCGAAATTCATGTGGCTTTCGGGAGTGGCATTCAACAGGCAACTGCTGGGTGTTTCTCCCCGCTCTTGCGGGAACAACTCGTTGGTGACTCCCTGCTCGACGTTGTAGGCTTCGCCCGAAAAGATTACCAACGACTTGTTTTGCGCCTTCCAACCAAAACGCGTGATGGTCCCCGCATTGCCCTCCCGGTTCTCACGTCCGGAGACTCCCATGACCGGCGGGTCCTTTTTGTTCGCAAGAATCGTCGAATCGGTGATGGCTTCTATCAGACCCGCCCCGAACGTCGGAGTCGGGATTCGGAAAATCAAGTCTGCACCAGCGGCATCGAAATCAGGCTGCGCGATATTGCAGCCCGGAGCATCCGTTCGGCCGGTGATCGTGAACAGATCATGCACGCCACCGTCGGATTTGAATCTCGCTTCCCTGACTGGGCCGTTAATCAAAATGAAAAACGGCACGGTGTTCGTCGCTCCATTCTTATTTGCTACCCCAACCTGAGGATTCACCGATGGGCTCGTTCCGCCAATGGCCGGCTGCGAATGGCAGCCGCCGCAACTGTCCAGATTGAACCGCGGTCCGAGTCCGACTTCTGTGCCTGCTATTGCTCCCTGAACCGATTGGACCTCAACAAACGCATCTTGCCCAGTAGCAAAGAATTTGCCTTCTTTGAGCGTTAGACCTGCAATCGACCCTCCAGCCCCTGGCGCGCCTCCGCGGACGCCGGGATCGGCCGGTACTGACGTTAGCTGCATCGCAGCACCGAGTGTGAGCGAAAGAAACAGAACAGAAACTGCACACGCTGTGGATTTGGTGCACTTTCCATGCAAGATCCGCATCCTTTTGCAGGCGGCTGCGGAAACTCTCGGCAGGGATGCGCTCGACTACGGAACGTATCAGGGTAATTACGGTGGTGGGACAAGGCTTTGCCGTGATGACGGATGGGGCGCCAAGAAACCAGCCATGCCAGCGCAAACCGACGATGGTTTCCCTGCCCTTCGCTTCGGCCCAAACGAGTTTTACTGCCCCTTCGTGGATAAGATATACGTCATCTGCCGGTGTACCTTGCTGAAGCAGTTCAGAACCAGGGCCATAGACGCGAATCACTCCGAGTTTGCCAAACTCAGTTTGAAGGTCCAGGATCTTAGAAGGAAGTAAAAGATTATTCGGAGAAACCGCACGCCTTGCAGACGATCCTGTCATCATCACCTCCTTTGCTTGGTACGAACATGAGAAGAGGTTGTGTTGAACCACAACACCTGCGTCAGATTTACACGGCTGTGTGGCGCAGGATTGCTCCTAAAATGAGAGAGCCAGAGCATCCCCTAAAAAATACCAACTCAAGCTGATTTTCTTTCAGATGCCGCACCGGGAGAGCGCGATCATGGCAGCGACCGCGTGAGCTTTGCGCAAGTCTCGTGGGTTTTAATCTGGAAAGCGAGCCTTGATGGCATTCTCCTGAAATTGGATGGAAGGATCCAGTGACACCCAGCGGGAAAGTCACGCGCGTGATCGTGGACTACTTGAACGCGGGGCCTTTCCAGAGACTTCCCCTGAGCGCATCCTCGTAGTCAATGCCATGGTTGTCGAGCAACTGGCCAACCGCCGACTCCTGGGCAATCACAGCCTTTGCATAATTCACGCGCAACTGAATCTCAGTTATTTGATCGCGCACCAAATCGACTTCCTTCTGATAGACGTTGTCCAGAGTTGAGAATCCCAAAGTCCAGCGGACCTGTTCGGCATCCGCCGTTTCTTGACTTGTCTCCGCGGCCCGATGCGCTGCCTCCAGCTGAGACCGGCTTTGAGTCAAGTTCGATATCGCGGTCCGAATCTGGATAGCCACGTTCGCCTTTGTCTGCTCCACTACCACTTCTTGCCGCTGCCGCTCGAGGCGCGCCCGCAGATTGTCCGCCTGAGCGGCCCGGTTCTTTACAGAGAAACTCAATTGAAATACTGCGCCATACTCGGGATACGCGTATCGGAACATCTGCCGAAACATGCTGGTCGCGCCCGGCGACAGTGCGTAGGCATTGACTTGGCCAAAGACGCTGAGGGTGGGGCGCAGGGCGCTGCGCGTGAAAGCCTCCGCAATCTGATCGTTTTCCAGTGTGAGTTCCGCTCGACGGACTCCAGGATTAGTCAGGGCCCTCCTCAGCACGACGTCAAGCGGCGGGATGGGAGTCTCGTTTATTCCCGCGAGGTCATCCGTGGGTTCGAACGGTATCGCGGCAGTATCTGGCCCAATCGATTTCGTCATGAGACTTTTCAGCCGCACTTCCAGCAGTTGTGTATTCGTTTGGGCAACGATCAAGTCGCGCCGGCTCGTGGCAACCTGTAATTCGGCTGTGACCAGGTCGCTCGGGGCCAGGGTGCCGATCTCTATCCGTTGCTGGGTCGATTGATGGATTGTTTCAGCCAAGGCGACGGCTCGCTCTGCCACCCGCTGCCTTTCGCGCGAGGCGAGAAAATCCAAGTACGTATTGGCCGCAGCGGTCAGAGCAGTGCCCAGGTCCCCATGGAACGCTTGATAGAGAATGCGACGATCGTTCTCAGCCACGCTCGCAAACCGTTTGGTGAATGCGCGTCCAGACCCGTTTAGCAAAGGTTGATAGACATCGAAGCTGAAGAAAGACGTGAACGCAGGATTATAGAGAATGCGTGCTTGCGTCGTCAGCTGACGCTGCATGTTGAATGAGACGGAGTAGCTGGTCCCAAAAGGGAGTTGTTGTTGGAATCGTGTTTGGAGGACAGCAGAGTTAATAGCAACAGTCGAAGTTCCAGCCACGCGTTTGGAGTTCAAGGGATCCAGGACGTGATCCCAGCTCGTGTTGATCGACAGAGTAGGGTCCTCAATGCCCCGTGGTCCACCGAACACCTGCCTGGCTGAACCTGAAATCGCCGTCCCGCCTGTCCCCTGGTTTCCGACATTCGAGATGTTTCCTACGCCCGCCCCAATCGCTCCTGCAAACAGGGCGGCTGGCAGAGGTGCTGTAGGCACTCCTCGTGCCGCTTGGCCGGATCGCGCGCGAAGCAGGTCGACTTGGGCGATCATGTAGTTGTATCGGGCGGCCTGTATAGTCTGATTATTCTCAACAACCAACTGCAGAAATTCGGATAGAGATAGTGCGAGTTTCCCTTGCTGTATATAGCGGGAGACCTTCGGCCCGTTGCTGGAGTCGACCGGCGGGAGAGGAACCGGCCGATAAGCATTCCAGATTGCCGGGAAAACACGTTTCCCGCGGCTCAACAGTTCGAGATCGGGTGAAGGAGCGGCGAGTGCGTTCTCGGTAGACTGTGGTTCCACGGCAAAGAGGGGAAAATTAGCCACAAAGACGCACAAAAAGCCCCAAAAAATACCCTTGTGTCTCATGTGCTTCTTTGTAGGTATTCCTTCTTGGACCATCACTTGGACCCCGCGTTGGCCTTTTGAGTCGATTGGAATGGAGGCGTCGGGTAATTCGTGATTTCGCCTGTGAGCGCATCGCGGAGTTCGATGCCGTTTTCTTTGAGCGTTGCCCCGGTTGCGCGATGGATGTCGACCAGCGCCTTGGCGTAGGTCACGGCTGCGGAAATCTGGGCCTGGCGAGCCGCAGCGAGGTCCCGCTGGCGCAAGATGATGTTGTAAGTTGTCGACACTCCGGACTCGAGCTTCGATCGCTCCCCGTCCAGCACCAGACTCGCCAGCTTCAACGCCTCATTGGCGGCTTCGATCTGCGCCTTCCCTTGCGTCAGGCTGACCATGGCCTGGCGCACTTCCAACTCCACCTGCTGCTTCAGCCGTTGTTCGCCTGTTTCAAGCTGCTGTTGTTCTAGACGCGCGCGCAAATTGTCGGCCTGTGCAGCCCGATTTCGAAGTGGAATGACGAGGCTCAGGCCGCTGGCATATTCCGGGTATTGTGCCGAGAAACCTTGGTACAAGGATTGACCGGCTCCCGTTGTGGCTATCGAGTTAGTGCCAGCGAGTCCCGCGCCCGCGTAGAGGCTGAAGACGTGTACATTCGGCATGAGAGCGTCGGCCGTGAAGCGTGCACTGATGTCCTGGTTTGCGAGATCCTGCTTTACGATGCGCAGGTCAGGCCGTTCCTCGAGAGCAGCCGCAAGCGCCGTGTTCAGTTCCGGCACGTCCCTTGGGTTTGGCTCGGGCAACTCGTCGGTTGTCTCGATGCCGGCGGCATCCAATTCGGCATCGATTCGCTTGCTCAAGAGTCTTTTCAACTGAGCTTCCTGAAGCTGAAAGTCGGTTTTCGCGATAATCAAGTCGCGTTGTGCTGCTGCAACAGCCGATCCTGTAGATGCCAGTTCGATTGAAGCTACCATACCTATTTCCAATCTGGCCTTCGTGTCATTGTCTAAACGTTGGGCAACTTCCAATGTCCGCTCCGCGGCGAGAATGGCTTCGCTTGCCGCCGCGAGATTCCAGTAGGAATTCTCCACTTGAACGACTGTAGCTGTTACCTGCTGACGCAAGAGTTCGTCGGATGTCCGCATGTTGTTACCAGCTACCATAATGAATCGCTTATTTGGCAGAGCGCCGCGTCCATTCAGTAACGGCTGATTGATGCCTACAGTGAAACGGCTAATGACGGCAGGGTTATAAAGCAGGAATTGCTGTGTAGAGTTTTGCCGGATGCCGTTCAAGTTGTATGTGAAGCTCGTTCCCGTCGGAAACAGTTGCGTATAACTGGTGCTGAATGCAGTTGAGCTCGTGTTCACCCGCGGCACGCCGGCCACCTGCAATGTATTCAGAGGTGACGTCGTGCGATCCAAACTGAAGTTCATCGAAACGGATGGATCAAACGTGCCCACCTGCGGGATCTGCACCGCTCCACCGCCGCCGGTAATACCTCCCGCGCTGCCGACGCCCCCGGCGCCCTGGAACTGATTCACGCCGACTCCCAATGCGCCCTGTTGTAGACCACTCGGCACAAGCGCTCCAGCGATGCCGCGCGCCGCTTGTCCGGAACTCGCGCGCAGGATGTCCGCTTCGGCCATCGGATGCAGAAAGCGCTGCACGGCGATGTCGAGATTGTTTTCGATGGCGAGCGCGAGAGTGTCCGCCATCGACAGCCGCAGTTTGCCATTACGGATCAGTTCATGCAGCCGCGGCGAATTTTCCATGACTAGCGGCCTGATCAGACCTTCTTGGTACGGTTTGAAAACGCTCGGAAACCAGCTTGGTCCCATTATGTAGCTTGGGAGAGCCGACGGATTCGACGCGATCGCCTGCTGCGCCTGAGCTGCCGTCGTGGATAAAAGCGTAGCCATCAACACGCAAACGAATTTCATGGCGAACAACTCCTCTTTGTTCAGGGGGATTCCAATTCGACGTGAACAGTATCATCACCTTTGGGGTCGGTCAAGCAGCGGTAGGCTCAAGGGCTGAGAAGTATACGGCGGCCGAAGCGAAGTCCCCTCTCAAGGAAGTAGGCCGATAAGTTCTTTGTTTTCGTGCCGCCGACTTCCTTTCTGTTATGGAGCTGGCCAGCAGGACAGCTCTGGATACTCCTTGGCAAGGGGGGTGGACGCGCCATCAAGGGATATCCCCGTTCCTTTAAAAGGCGCGGACGGGGTGGTTCGTTCAGACTCCAAAACAAATAGTCTTTTTAACGAACCACCCCGTCTGCGCGCGCTAAGGCGGCTTCGCTGCGTTTTATTAATGCGCGCAGCCACCCCTCCTTTCCCAAGGAAGGGAGTCGGTTTCACAAGCACGCGTCCTCAGTGAATTTCAGGATCGTGTCGCTGGCTGCGCGCCTGCGATAAGGCTTACGTTTACTTTTCCGTACAACTTCGTCGACCGTCAGCGCCGCAAAAGTTTGCCTCTCGTCCTGCTTTCGTTCATAATTCGCATCGATTCCACTGGCCACTTACATTTAAAAAAGCTCCTATGGAGGAATATGAAACCGATCCGATTTGCGAGTGTAATATTCGCGGCCACGGCCCTCATTGGCGTGGCGCAAGCGCAGTCCAGTTATCCCTGTGTCAACGACGTCCCCAATCCGTACAAACAGGTCACCGGCTGGGCGCACATGCCGCGAGTTTGGGCGCCGACCAACAATGTCTTCGTAGACGGCAAGGACAATGTCTGGGTGATGGACCGCTGCGAGGACAAGGGCTGTCTGGGTTCGCACGAATCGCCGATATGGGAATTGTCACCCGACGGAAAGGTGTTGAAGAATTTCGGCGCCGGTATGTTCCTCTTCCCACACACGGTGAAACCCGACGCGGAAGGCAATGTCTGGGCGATCGACGGCGACGCGAAAGAAGGCAAGGGCAATCAGGTCTTCAAATTGTCGCCGGACGGGAAGGCGCTGATGACTTTGGGCAAGGCGGGCCAGGGCGGCAAGGATCCCGATGTCTTCGACCGGCCGACGGGAATCACCTTTGCGCGGAATGGCGACATCTTCATCTCCGAAGGCCATGCACCGACCTTCGGCAATTCGCGCATTGTGAAGTTCGACAAGAACGGGAAGTTCATCAAGTCCTTCGGTCATCTGGGCTCAGGCGATGGCGAATTGAAGGGCCCGCACGTGCTCGCCCTCGATAGTCAAGGCCGGCTCTTTGTCGCCGACCGCAGCAACAGCCGAGTCGCGATCTTCGATCAGAATGGCAAGTTTCTTGCCGCCTGGAAACAATTCGGCCGGCCCAGCGGGATTTTCATCGATAAGAACGACATGCTTTACGTCTCCGATTCCGAATCCGAGGATGCGCCGGGCAAGGACACCAACAATCCTGGCTGCAAGAGGGGAATCCGTGGCGGCAGCGTCAAGGACGGCAAAGTTCAGTTCTATATCCCGCCGCCGCCCGTCGCCGATCCGAAATTGCCGCCGCCGGAAGGTGTCGCGGCAGACAGCCACGGCACGATCTACGCCGCCGCGGTGCAGGCGAAAGAGGTGTATAAATACGTTAGGAAATAAACCGAATCATTTTGGCTCGCCGGACGAGGTCTGGGGCGGCGCGGCCGTCAGTTCATTTTTGACGATCTCTCCGCCCTTCATCACGAATTTAATCCGCTGCATCTCGGTGATATCCTTTAGGGGGTCGCCGGCCACCGCGATCAGGTCCGCGAACTTACCCTTTTCGATCGTACCCAAACTATCCTGCTTGTGGATGATCTCGGCATTGACCGTTGTGGCCATGCGCAGCGCATAGACAGGCGTTGCTCCCCACTGCACGAAAATGGGGAACATTTCCGCCTGCACGCCGTGTGAGCATTGGCAGGTCGTGTTGAATATCCGGCCCTGGCCGTTCGTGACGGGCGTCGCGCCACTCCCATAACCCAGCCGAATACCGGCGACCATCATTTTCTTCCAGGTCTGCGGCGCGAGTCGCCACTTGCTGTACGGGGTGAACTTCTTCAGATCTCCCGGTTCATCCTGGCGCAAATCCAGAATCGTCGCTGTGACGGGCAGGCTTTTCTGTTTTAACGTTTTGATGTCCGTATCATCGGCGGCCAGCGCGTGCTGAATATCGTCAACGCCCGCCTCTATTGCCCACTTGAGACCGGGGCCCCCATACGAATGGGTCGCCACAAACATGCCGTGTTTGTGCGCCTCATCCACGGCGGCCTTCAGTTCGTCCAACGTCGCGACCGGCTCATTGACCATCTCCCCATTCGGCTTGAAAGAGAACATGCCGGTCGTTGTGATCTTGGCGTGGTCGGCACCGTGCTGGGACAGGTCGCGCATCCCGGCTCGGAAAGCATCCGGACCTTTCGCTGGAAGTTCGGCTCCAAGTATGGGCCCAGCGGGCAGCAGGCGCGGGCCCTGGACGCGCCCGCTGTCGATTTCCTTCTTTAACTCGACATCGGTGTAGTTACCACCGTGCGAGCCCTGCGTGACGAGCGTGGTGTAGCCGGCTTTCAAACTCTCAGTGGCGCTATGGATCGCCTGCTGCCGCTGATCGCCTTTGCCATCGGTGAGGTGAACGTGCCCATCGATCAGCCCCGGCAGCACGGTTGCCTTGCTCAGGTCGATCACCCTGGCACCAGCCGGAATCTGGACACGGGCCGCCGGTCCGACATCGGTAATCCGGTCGCCCCGGATGAGCACCACTTGATCGGGCACATTGATCCCCGACTTCGGATCGAACATCCGGCCGGCTCGAACAGCAACAACCCGCAGACCTTGTGGAGTCTGGGACCACACCCGAGGGGGAGGCGCCGACGCCAACAGAATGGTGAGACCAACGATCGTTATTAACGCAGCCTTCAAACGCATGTTGCCCTCCTTTTTATTCGTGAAGCATACACGATTTGATGTACAAACTCCCTCCTGACTCATGAGAAGCCGAGGTGCAGCCTCGACTAAGTCAGCAACGCGCTCTGGCTTCTCACAACTCCCTCCTGTACTACTATCGCCGGGTTTCTTCAATTTTTGCGGAGGTTTTAGCCGCGAATTACGCGAACCGCACGCCATTAATGCCGTTGCCGCCTATGTGCTTTATCGAAACGACATCATCAAGGAAACCGACGTCCTCGATGCCAAGAGCCTCCCGAAAGTAAGAATGCCGAATCGCGACAACTTCATTCCCGCACAGCCGGGCTGGAAACCTGGAGAGAAACGGCCATTCGGATACTACCCCTGATTCCCGGGCGAGCGGCGAGTTCAGTTACTTCATCTAGAAATCTCCTTTTTTGCGGGAGAGGCGACCGCGCTAAGAAGATCTTTGAGGTTGGAGGTCCGTTCTACGGACAGGATGATCTCGGCCGCCTTCTGGGCGCGCACGCTGCCAAGGACGTTTTTCGAAAGAGCCAGAAATTTCTTCCCAAGGATCTCCTCGTCCGCGGGATTCTGCATGCTTCCGGGCGGAGCGGGGAGTTCCGCTCTCAGAACGCTCCCGTTTCGAAGCTGCACTTCTATCTTAGCGCCGTAGGCCTCCCGGCCGGGCCCAGAGAGCAAGGGATCAGACCGCAAAGCCACTTTTTTGACGAGCCCTACCGCGCGGGGTTCTTTGAATCGCCGCTCCTCGAAGTCGTTCACTGTTACCTGGCCATCCAGCAAGGCCCGCGCTATCACGTAAGGAACGCTATGGTCGGCGTGCTCGCGTGCGGTGATTTCGCCCACGTAATCCTGCTGATTTTGATAGCCAGCTTCGCTCAAACCGACCGTGATGCTCTGGATTTCTTCGGGAACAGGCTTCTGGCGGTGGATCTCCAACGCGGCCGCGATCGGCGCCTGCCCCCAAACGAAACAGGGCCAAATCTTGAAGCAACTTTTGAGGATCTGCAAGTCTCCGGAGCGCTGGCGGAGGATTTCCTCCCGGAGCCTGCCCGCGGCGACCTTTCCATAACCAGCAGTCCCTTCCAGGATGGTGAGCGGATACGTGAGGCCCTCTCGCGCAAGCAGCGCTGAAAACATTCCCAATCGAGCCGACATGGGGTCTGCGGTACCCTTTGAAGGGGTCATCACGCCGCCGCTGCTCAGCGCCGCGCCGCGCACCTCTGCCAGAGTATTTCCGTGCGCTCCCGCGATGGCGATCGCATAGGCGATCCTGGAGGCATCGAGCCCCAAGAGCTTTGCGGCAACGGCCGCAGAAGCATAGGCTGTTGCAACCGTACCCGTGTCCCAACCTCGGCCCGCCGATCCTCCTTCTGTTGCGTCGCGGAGGCGGAGCTGTACTTCGTAGCCCACGATGATCCCGAGGAGAAGGTCCTTGCCGGTCAACCCTTGCATCTCGGCCGCGGCCAGCGCTGGGGCCACATTGATGCTGCAATGGTGCGCGCTGCCCAAAGCGGCATAATCGTTGAAGTCCAGGTAGCGGAGCGCCATTCCATTCAAGAACGCGGCTTGCTCGCAGGAAACTTTCGAGCCAACTCCAATGACACTTGCCTGGGGATTTCCCCCTTGTAATGCAATAACCTGTTGGGCCATGCGAACCGGGGCCGCATCTACAGCGCCGAGGGCGCACCCCAGCGTATCGAGAAGCACTCGCTTGGCCTTCTGGATCGTTTGTGGCGGCAAGTCTTCATACCGAAGCTTCGCCACCCAGGCGCCAACATCTTCCGCCACGGTCGTCCGGACTCTCGCTTTGGACTGAAGAGCCAAGAATCTCCATCCTGGCAAGGAAACAGCCAGAGCTCCCATACCCGAAGTTTTCAGGAAATCACGACGTAGAATCGGTTTCGATTTCATGACGAGGCCTCCTTCGTTACGAGTCATTCGGGCATCAACGCGAACGTCCAGACCGAGCCGCAAACTTTGCCGCAGGGATAATGTAACGCGGGCTGAAGCCCGCGACTAGTTTGGACATTTTTCCGAACTCTTGGTCCATAACAATAGCATCGATGTCTTCAACTTCAAGCTTCGTCCGCAGGTAAGTCATGGAAGCCGAAACGTGAGTCCGAATTCCCCTCCTGGAAGAGGAGGGGTGGCTGCGCCATCAAGAAAACGCTGCGAAGCCACCTTAAAGGCGCAGACGGGGTGGTCATTTGAGATGAGATGTTTCGAAACGCATTCCAAACACGTTTCGAGGACTGACCACCCCGTCCGCGCCAACTTTGGTGGCCTTCGGCATCATCTTCTTGATGGCGCGGCCATCCCTCCTTTGCAAGGAGTATCCAGAGCTGTCCTGCTGGCCAGCGCCAAAACACACAAGAAACTGCGCCCTCGAAAACAAAGGACTTATCGGCGCAGTTCCTTGAGAGGGGAATACGTTCTGGTTCAAGATTCGTCCCACACCCCCGTGACCAGCAGGATCTTACTCTGCTTGACCACCGGAGAGTTTCGCCGTATCGTTCGACGATACATCCAGCACGCTCAGGGTCGAAGGTCAATAGGACGAAGACAGAAGGAGACTATCCATGGAGAAGTCCAAAAGGAAACGTTTCAGCCGCCGCGGTTTTTTGAAGGGCGCAGCAATTGGCGCTGCCACTCTGGCTACGCAGCCCCAGCTTGCAGAGGCACAACAACTGCAGTCACCATCGCGTGGCGCGGCACCCTTGCCATCGGCGAGAGCGTTGGCAGCCGAAACCGAACCCGTTTCCACGGACGTAGAGGTCTTGACAGAGGACCATCCGGGAGCGGACTTCATGGTGGACGTCATCAAATCCTTCGGGATCGAGTACATCGCTGCCATGCCGGCCTCGAGTTTCCGGGGGCTGCACGAGTCGATTATTAATTATGGCGGAAACAAGAACCCAGAACTCCTCACGTGCTGCCACGAAGAGTCGTCCGTAGGAATAGCTGACGGCTACGCCAGAGTCACGGGCAAGCCCATGGCGGCGATGATGCACCCAACGGTTGGCATACAGCACGCCGCGATGACGATTTACAACGCCTTCGCGGCCCACACACCCGTTTTTATGATCGTGGGGAATTCCGTCGATGCTGCGGAACGGCGGCCTGGCGCTGAATGGTCGCATGCTGCTCAGGACGCGACAGGCTTGGTCCGCGACTTTGTCAAGTGGGACGATTCGCCCGGTTCGCTGACTCACTTTGCGGAATCCGCCGTCCGGGCCTACAAAATGGCCATGACACCGCCGATGGGACCCGTCGCGTTGGCAACCGATAGCGGACTGCAGGAAGCGGGGATCACTGACCGATCGCGGTTGCGAATTCCCAAACTTACTCTGGCGGCTCCGCCCGTCGGCGATGCAGGCGCAGTGGCGGAGGCGGCGCGGCTGTTGGTGGCGGCCGAAAATCCATTGATACTGGGCGGGGACGCGGCGCGAACTGAGAACGGAATGAAATTGCTGATCGAACTCGCGGAGACTCTCCAGGCGCCCGTGCAAGGCGGCAGAATGCCCACGCGTCACCCACTCAGTGGGGGCGGTAATGTCCGTACCGCCGATGTCATCCTCGGCCTGCAAGTCTCGGATTTCTGGGGAGTGGTCAACAGTCAGAGAGATCAGCAGGAGCGGAGGGTTACTTCGATCGTCAAGCAAGGGACCAAACTTATCAGCATCTCAGCTACCGATCTGTACATGAAAAGCAACAACCAGTATTTCCAGCGCTTCACCGAACTGGACCTCGCGATTGCCGCAGATCCGGAAGCGACTCTTCCGTCACTGATCGAAGCTTGCAAACGGCTCATTACGGCAGACCGGAAACGAGTGTCGGAGGAACGCGGAAAGAAACTGGCCGCTGCTCACGCGCAGGCGATGGAGCAAGCTCGCGTTGCGGCAACTTACGCCTGGGACGCGAGCCCGATCAGCCTTGCCCGATTATCCGCCGAAATGTGGGAAGTCATCAAAGACAAGGATTGGGCCAGCATCGGAGGCGGGGGCGGACGCCTATGGAATGCAGACAAGTTCTATCAGTCGTTTGGAGGCGGGGGCGCAGGCGCCGTAGGTTCAGGCTTACCCATAGCGGTTGGAGCTGCGCTGGCGCACCGGAAGTATGGCCGACTCTGTGTCGGGATCCAGAAGGACGGCGATTTCATGTGTGCTCCCGGCGCCCTGTGGACAGCTGCACATCACCGCATTCCGTTCTTGATGGCGATGCACAATAATCGCGCCTACCATCAAGAGGTAATGCACATCCAGCGGATGTCACTACGACATCAACGCGGCGCGCTCAACCGAAACGCGGGGATTGGAACGAGACTCGAAGACCCCAACATCGACTATGCCATGATGGCGCGAAGCATGGGCCTTCACGGCGAAGGTCCGATTACCGATCCTAAGGATCTCGGTCCGGCCCTCCGGCGCGCAGTTGAAGTGGCCATGAAGGGCGAGCCTGTTGTCGTCGACGTTGTCACACAACCCAGATAGGAAGCATTACGGAGAGGATATTGAAATGCGCTCTTTGATCTTGATCGTCACGTTCGCTTCCATATTGCATTCTCAAACTGCGGCCCCTAACACCGGGGCCGGGCCAGCCCAGGCTGCGCCTGCCGGCAACGCGGAGAACGGCAAGAAGCTTTTCATGGAGCGGGGGTGCTTTCAATGCCATAACACGCTCGCTCAAGGTGGCGACGGCCCGCGATTGGCTCCGCGCCCGATATCTTTTCCGGCATTCATGAAAGAGTTGCGACAACCCAGAGACCAGATGCCGCCCTATACGATCAAAGTGATGTCCGACAAGGAAATCGCTGACATATTTGCTTACCTGCTGACCATACCGGCTCCTCCGGGAGTCAACACTATTCCGATTCTGAAACGATAAGTAAGATTCTATTTCTTCAGCGCGGACGTCCAGTTGAGGAGAACCGTGAGAGGCGATTCTGTGGTCTCACCGGTAGTGACTAGAAGAAAACGTTTACCATCACGAGCAACAGAGGCCCTGAGAGCTGCGGCTATGCTGGCTAACCCGCGGGCTTGGAAGAGCGATTTTGGGACTCCGGCCCGGAACTTTGCACCCAACTCCACATCGACCGAAAAGACTCGATTATCACCAGTCAGGAAAAACAATTCCTTGCCGTCACGCCGCCAAAAAGGTGTCAAGCCGATGTCCACCGAGATTTGGGTTTTGTCGCCTGTTGGTGGGAACGGTTGAACGTAAACCTGGTAATTGCCCGATTCGTCCGAGGAATAGGCAATCCACTTCCCGTCGGGCGAGAAGCTCGCCCAAGCCTCGTTGAACGGTGCCTGCGCGAAGGGGACGGGTTTTCGATCCCCGTTTAATGGAAGGATCCAGAGGTCAAACAGCGTTTTCGGGTCGGTGCTCCGAAACAGCAGCAGCTTTCCATCGGACGACCAATCGACCGGCAGTTTGTCTTGATCGGATTTAAGAACCAGTTCTTCGTTGCCAGCACCGGTCGAAGCCTTTTGATACAAGTCCAACTTGCCGTTTTGATTGGATGCGTAAACGATTCGCGTCCCATCAGGGGACCAGATCGGGTAGCTTTCGTCGGTGGCGTTGAATGTCACGCGCGAATTGGTTCCACGCGCCAGGTCAATCACCCAGATATCCCCGCGTCCACCAGGATCCTGACGTTGCACGGCGATCCGGCTGTCATCCGGAGAAAGCCGCGGGTTCCGGCTGTCCCCAGTTTGATTGATCGGTTCGAGTTCTCGGCCTGTCCGGTCAAACCAAACCGTTTTCACCGCGCTAATGTTTGCACCGGAGCGGTAAACCAAAACACCCGTATCGGAGACGGAAAAAGCTGCGGCGCCGTTGCCGTTTCCATTTCCGATAAAGCGCACATTTTCCGCTATACGGAACGGTTCACCCTGAAGTGCGAGGTGAGCAGCGTCGAAGGCTTGCCCCATCAAGGTTGCTTGCCGCACAAATAGGAGGTAGCCAGGTGACGCATAGACGGCCATGGAATCCGCATTCGGAAGCTGTTTCGTTTCCTTCGAATCCAGAGACGCGACCCATATGGTGCTGGGCGGCTCTGCCAGGTACAGAAAATGCCTTCCGTCGGGCAGGAAATAAGGCCAATGGTGCCTCATTTCTTTACGCGAAGCATCCGGTGTAGTGACCGGGGTCGCTTCTCCCCCTGACGCGGAGACACGGGATAGCCCTCCTGTCGGCCGCTGGGCGAACAGGATCGTGCCGTCGCGGTTCCATGTTCCACCGGAGGCAAAGTCCGCTACGTTGCTCACGACGAGAGCGGGTCCGCCGGAGTATTCCACTCGCTTGAGTTTGCCTTCGGCGAAAAATCCAATCTGGCGGCTATCCGGGGACCAAAATGTTCCGATGGCCCCCTCCGTCCCTGGCAATTCCCGGGCGTCCGGCGAATCCAGGGAGCGAACCCAAATCCGCCTAGGGTTGGTGCCAACCTTGGTTGCCACGAATGCGATATGTCGCCCATCCGGCGACACTGCGGGGAATGGAGCGACGGCTACAGTACCCACAGTAAAAAAAGTGTTGTCTGGAGGAGCGATGGAGAATTCCACCGCCGGAGCATCGGCCATAGGCGTTCGGAAGTGCGCAACGGCAAACGCGACGGTTCCAAGCAAGCCGAGCGTGGCGAGCGACCACGCTACGCGTTCCCGCCATTTTCGACGCGCAATCACCACGGATGTGATGGTCATCTCCGGACCACCATCGACGACCCATCGCAGTTGAATCATCAGATCGTGCGCATTCTGCCAACGGTTTTCGGGCTCTTTCGCAAGACACGTCCGCACAAGGCGGTCGAGAGCGGGAGGCGTCATCTGCTGCAGAGCGGAAATCGGTATGGGATCATGCTCGAGGATGGAAGCGATGAGACTCGCCTGGCTCTTTCCCTTGAAGGCCTTCTTGCCAGTGATCATTTCATAGACGACCACGCCAAACGCGAAGATGTCGGATCGCGCATCGGCTTCTTCGCCTTCGATCTGCTCAGGTGCCATGTACTGCAAGGTTCCAAGGATGGTGCCCTGCGCCGTGAGATCCGATTGACCCTTGCCTGCTGTCTCCAGCGGATCCTGACCAGTGACGGGGGAGGAACCCAATTTCGCCAAACCAAAATCCAGCAGCTTTGCCCCGGACTTTGTCAGCATGATGTTGCCCGGCTTGATGTCGCGATGCACGACCTCACGCTGATGCGCTTTGTCCAGTGCATCCGCAATTTCGACAGCGTACTTCAACGCCTGATCCATCGGCACGGGACCTTTCTCCAGGCGTGCGGCCAACGTTTCGCCCTCCAGGTACTCCATGACCAGGTAGTGCGTGCGACTGTCTTCACCGACATCGTGCACCACGCAGATGTTGGGGTGATTCAGCGCGGCGATCGCCTGCGCCTCGCGCACGAATCGCTGCTTGCGCTCGGCATTTTGTGCGACGTGTTCGGGAAGAACCTTGATCGCAACCGTTCGATTCAGGCGTGTGTCGCGGGCCTTGTAGACTTCGCCCATTCCACCGGCGCCAATGGCGTCGAGGATTTCGTAGGGGCCAAGGTTTCTGCCAGGAGTTATTGTCAAAGCCGCGCTAGCTTATATGAGGTACAAGGCGAAAGCAAACGGTGGGGTCTGAAAAGGCCGCTTCGCATATTCTGATTTCGCTGTGGTACCTTAAGCGCTTCTGACGTTTCGGAATGTCGCCGGCGAGTGGCCGCGGCTAAATCAAAAGACGAGGTGAAGAACATGACGCGTGCTACGGTCGCAATGCTCGGAATTGTTTTGATTGCCTTGGGAACGCTCTCGCCGATTGGGGGCCAGTCTGCGCCACAACAGCGTGCTTCACAGCAACAGCAGCTGCGGGCGAACGCTCCGGGCGGAGGTCTCGCTCCGGACGCGACACTGCCGCGATGGCCTGCAGCACTGAACCCGCTCGATGCGATCACGCCGGTCACCGACGCGATGTTGAACAATCCCCCCGCCGGAGAATGGCTCACGTGGCGGCGCACTTACGACGACATGGGCTTCAGTCCTCTAAAACAAATCACCAAAGATAACGTAAAAAATCTCCGTGTCGCCTGGTCCTTGACCTTACCCGCGGGCCCGAACGAAGCGACGCCTCTTGTGCATGGCGGCGTGATTTTCGTTCACAGTTACAACGACAATGTCCAGGCGCTGGATGCGGCGACCGGCGACGAACTGTGGCATTACTCGCGCAAACTTCCCGAAGGTGCGCGTCCCAGCGTCAAGCGCAACATGGCGCTTTACAGCAACAAGTTGTTTTTTGGCACTTCGGATCTACACGTGGTCGCGCTTGACGTCAAGACCGGCAGCGTCGTCTGGGATGAAGCGATCGCCAATCTCAGCGACGGCTGGAATCTCACGGGCGGACCGCTCGTCGCCAAGGGCAAAGTCATGCAGGGCATCGGCGGCCGCGGCCACGGCGGAGCCTACATTGCGGCTCTGGATTCGGAAACCGGCAAGGAGGCGTGGCGCTTCCACAGTATCGCGCGGCCTGATCAGCCGGGCGGCAACAGTTGGAACGGTGTGCCGCTGGAGGAACGCAGTGGTGGGTCGATTTGGACAGCTGGAAGCTATGATCCCGATCTGAACCTGGTGTTCTTCGGTCCCGCTCCTACATATGACACCGGCCCGTTGCGCAACCCGGTCGGTCGGCCCGGTATCACAAACGATGCGCTCTATACGAACGCGACCGTTGCAATCAACCCCGATACCGGCAAGCTCGTCTGGTACTACCAGCACGTGCCGAACGATCAGTGGGATTTCGACTGGGCTTTCGAGCGGCAGATCGTGCCACTGCGCGGCGCCAATGGCCAGCCCAAAAAGCTCGTCGTCACCAGCGGCAAGCCGGGTGTTTATGATGCGGTGGAGGCAGATACTGGAAAGTACGTCTTTTCGGTCGACATGGGCCTGCAGAACTTCATCACTTCCATTGATCCGCTGACCGGCGCAAAGAAGATCGACGCGAAGCTCATTCCGGGCACGGGTCAGCCAATGGTCGTATGCCCGCACGCCGGCGGCGGCCGGAGTTGGTTACCGGGTGCCATCAATCCGGAAACCAAGACCCTTTATGTTCCGGCCGTGGAGACATGCATGAATTTGTATCCGACTCCACCAGGCGGACGCGGCTTCCTTTCTACGGGTGTCAGCGTGAACCTGCGGCCCCGGCCTGACAGCGACGGCCGGTATGGCCGGCTGCAGGCCATCAATCTCGATACCCGGAAGACAATTTGGACCGAACGTCAACGAGCGCCGCAAAGCACGGGCGTGCTCGCAACGGCAGGCGGAGTGGTGTTCGCCGGCGCGCTGGACCGCTGGCTGACCGCCTATGATGACGCCAACGGCAAAATCCTGTGGAGAGTCCGTCTGAACGACGTTCCCAACTCCGCGCCGATCACGTACACGGCGAACGGCAAACAGTACGTCGCGGTGGTCGTCGGCTACGGCGGAGCGCAGGCCGCCTCGTTCCCGCAACTCACACCGGAGATCCCGCTGCCTGTGGCCCGGAGTTCCGCCATCTGGGTGTTCGAGTTGCCGTAATTCAGGATCAGCAAGCTGTGAGCGAATTGGAACTCGCCGACAGCGTGTGTGAGCGACCCCCTGCCGCTTCGCGGCCGTCCCCCTTTCAAGGGGGACATTACATTCTCCCCCTAGCAGAGGGCTTGCCAAGTCCCACATCTTTTGCTGGTCACGGGGGAACTGAAAACAACTGAAGAGAAAGCCGAAGTCCCCTCCTTTCACAATAGGGGTGGCTGCGCCCATTAAGAAAATGCCGCGAAGCCCCCTTGCGGGCGCAGACGGGGTGGTTGGTTCAAGCCAGCGATTATCGGAAGTTGAACGAACCACCCCGGCCGCGCCTCCAAAGGAACGGGACCATTTACTTGATGGCGCGTCCACCCCTCCTTTGCCAAGGAGGGGACTTCGCCTTTCCCGCCGGTTGTCCCAGACGCCCGTGTCCAGCGGACGACTTGTGGGTAATGATCAGCGCAAAGGGGGAGAGCCGCCGAAGGCGGCAGGGGGTCGCTCACACACGCCCTCACGACAGTTACCGTCCTTACAGGATCTCTCGGAAGTCGAAATGGAATCCTGGTAGGACCGGATCGCCGCTCAAGACGGTGGGACTTTCGATGCGTACGGGCGTCTGGCCGGAACAGTAAATAATTGCACAGTTATCGAATGGATCAAGCAGCCAGCCGAGGCGCGCGCCGTTGGCGATATATTCCTGCATTTTCTCTTCAATGTCAGAGAGCAGGTCCGACGGCGATCGCAACTCGATCACGAAGTCCGGACAGATCGGAGCCATTCTCTCCTGCTGCTCCTCCGGAATCCGGTCCCAGCGCTTGCGCAACATCCAGGCCGCGTCCGGCCCGCGCTTCGCGCCATTCGGCAGCGTGAAACCCGTGTCAGCCCCGAAACAGATACCCGTGCCATCTTGGTCCGTCCAATTCGCCAGGCGTTGATTGATTTTCGAGCTACGCTTTCCTGTTTTTGAGCCTGGCGGTGGCATGATGATCAATTCTCGCTGCGCGCTCATTTCGAGCCGAAAGTCGCGGTTCTCGCTACAAAGCCGGAGAAATTGATCCTCCGTCAGGCCGACCGATTGGACATTCAGGACAAGCCGAACGGAGGTCTCTGCATCTGCTACCGGTGGTCGCGCCATATTCATCCTTCATGGAGATCATAATTCACCGTAACTGCTTTAGCAATTGCTGCACCCGTTGGGCTATTCGAGCCGCTCACGAGCCGAACGCGGGCTAAAGCCCGCGACTACCAGCTTGGGATAACGTGCAGGCATGCATGTAGTTCGTGGGCTTTAGCCCGTGTTCGAGATCTGAAATTGGAATATCCCACAGACCAAGCTCGGCCGCTTTATAGTTCCCTTCGAGAGGTTGTTAGCGGAATCGCGTGTCGGTGTTGAAACAAAAAGGAGTCTCTTGTTTTGATTTGCGTTGATTTTTGGTTGACGATCCCCTGACACCCTCTTACAGTGTCGTGACTATTTTGAGTTACGGAGGACCCTTTTTTTGATGACACGACACTTGGTAATGACCCTTTCGATAATATTGGTTTTCGCGGCTGCGGGCTTCGGACAAGGCTTTGAGGCGGCTGGCGGATATTCGTATTCGCATATTGGGAATACTGCTACCTCCTTCGCGGGTTCGGAGGGTGCACACGGCTTCACTGGATCGCTGACCGGCAACATCAATCCGTGGCTCGGGTTTACGGGTGAGCTGGACTATCACGTCCGGTCCGAGAAAGCGACGGATTCTGCCTCGGGCTTGGTTACGGACGCTAATGGGAAGAGAACGTCGTTCCGATTCGGTCCGCGGTTCACTAGCCGGATGAACGACACCGTGAGCACATTCGCTCATGTGTTGGTGGGCGGTACACGACAATCCTACACTGAGAACGATGGGACCGGACTGAATACTTCCCTTTCCGTCACAGGATTTTCGACTGTAGCCGGCGGCGGCCTTGACCTTCGCGTCGCGCCCCGCATTGCCGTTCGTCCGGTCCAGATCGACTGGGAGCATCTTGGCTCAGTGCAGGTCTTAGGTATGGATACGGGCAGCACCAACGGGTTGCGATACTCCGCTGGTATCGTTATTCGATTTTAGTGTGACGACCGCCGGGAATTTCGCTTTGTTTGGAAGCGACGTACTGTAAGGCGCGCAAAAACTCCCCTCCTAGATTGGGAGAGTGCCGTTCGCGCCTTTTTTAGCGAACGGTGCTTCGCGCGGTTCCGTACCACGCCGTCATACAAGAACGTATTCCCCTCCTTGCAAAGGAGGGGTGGCCGCGCCATCAAGAAGATGATGCCGAAGGCCACCAAAGTTGGCGCGGACGGGGTGGTCAATCCTCGAAACGTGTTTGGAAATGACCACCCGTCTGCGCAAATAAGGAACGAGACCATTTTCTTGATGGCGCAGCCACCCCTCCTGTTCCACCTGTTCCAGGAGGGGAATCGGTTGTCACTCCTCCGTGTCCAGCCACAAGAAGCCCGAGGTTGCGTTCCCTCCTCAATCTGAAATCCGCAGTCGCCGATTCGCAACCGCCAACAAAGATGTGCAATCCCCGACAGCAATCCTTTTATTTTTAGAAGCCTGACGGTTCCCTCATTCGCGATTATCGGTGATGGCGGAGCGCACATCTTTGTTGGCGGTTGCGTATCGGCGACTGCGAATTGGCGATGTTTCGCCGACTTCTTGTGCAAAGCCCTACCGAAGGGTCAGATTCAGTGTCTGCCCTCCCTGAGTGAAGAATTGCAGGGTCCCGCTCGCCGTTTGAGCGGATGAACCGCTGAACAGGACGAACTGTGTCGCGAAGCCGCCTCCGTCGGCTAGATGCGGGAACAGGAGATCTGTCGAAATCGGTGTCGAGCTTTCGTTGACCGGGCTTGTCGTTGTGATCAGAAACTCATTTCGCTCGTTATAACGTGACCGCAGCCCGACAACGGATACTCCCCGCGATGCCGTGGTGGAAATCCTCAACACACCCTGGAACGGCGCCGGCAGATTTTCAAATCCCGGAATCTGGTTCAGGAACATCTGTACCTGCCCGTTGCCGGGAACGCTCAACACGCCTGTCAAGCCTATCGAGTTTCCCGTGAGTTTGTTCAGTTCGAGCGTCACGTCTACAGCAGATGCCGCCGTGTTGGCTATCGCAATCCCCGTCTGAATCTGAGATGAATCCCGGGACGCCTCCGCGTACAAACGGACAGCCTGGGCTGGTGGCGTGATGGGTACTCCGGCTTCCGAAATCGTCATACCGGCTGCATTCTTCTGAGAAAAAATTCCCACGCCGCTTGGAGTCCTGCTGTTAGCAGCCGGCATGACACGCACGGATCCCACCAGGATGCTGCTCCCGGTTCCCGACGTTCTCAGGTTGCGTGAACTACGCGGCGGAATGGAATACGCGAACGTGCTGCCGGTCTCTCCCTCCAACGTGATCTCTACCGGCGCTGCCGCGGCGGTTGCCGATCCCTGCGCATAGAACTGCAGCGTTCCGCTCATCGCCATATCGGTGGGGTTCACCAGTACGAACTGCGTCGTCCAACCTCCCCCGTCTGCGAAATTTGGAAACACCAGTGGGACCGCGCTCGGCGCCACCAATGGGGACACGGGCAGTGTCGTCCATAAGAATTCTGAGCGTTCGTTATTCAAACCTCTCAGCGCCAAGGCAGCGACTGGAACATCCGAGCTGAAGGTGAAGGTACCGCTCACCGAGACCCCGCCATAGAACGGCGCCTCGTTCAAAAAGGCAGCGATCTGACCGTTAGCCGGAATAGTCGTGGTGCGCGAACCGAAATTCACCCCATTCTGATCGGTGAAATAGAACGAAACGTTGGCTATTGTCGAGTTGGGATTCGCGATCGCCAGGCCGGTAGTGACGTCGCCGCCGACTTCCACATAGATTCGGCCGGATTGCACCGGTGCCGATGACGGCACCGTCGCCTCTGACACCAACGCTCCGTTCTGGCGTGATCCGAAAATCGCCAGACCGGCCGGCGTTGTGCTTCCCAGGTTAGGTCGGATTCGAGCGTGGCCCACAGTGATAGGCCCCGAACCTCCGGTAGTAATCAAGGACACACCACCACGGTTGGGGATCGTAAATGGATTTTGGCCAGCGGTCGAGGGAGACATCACGCTTATTCCGTATGCGGAAGAGAGGTTGGCCGACGTATCCGCCTTCACGACAAGAACCAGCCTGGTTTCATCGCTGTTCCAGAATACAAACTGACCGTAGCTGGGATAGAGTCGGGCTCCTACCGTAAACGGCGGTAGGGGCAAGCTTCCCAGGAAATCCAGAAAAGCGTCCCCGTAAATCTGAAGCTGGGTGGCGCCTTGTGACAAGCCGGAACCCGCGAGTACCGCGGTAGATTGCTGGACGGCGGACTGATCAGCCCAGGTCACGGAAGTGAGAGTGGAAAGCGTGCCGTTATATTGCAAGTCCTCCGCCGGAACGCTTGAAACGCGATAAACCCTGGCGCACGCGGTAAACATTCGCCTTCCATCTTCGGTTAGCCACAAGTTGCCGCATGTGCTCACCGAACTGGAATTATTGTTGATTATTCTGGCGACGCCCTGGCTGATCGACCATTTTGAAAACCAGTTTCCGCCCACGTACATGTAGTTACTGTCAATGGAGAGCCTGGGCACGCGGCCATTATAAATGGCACTGGTTGGTGTGACGGCTCCGGAGGAGACTTCAAGCGAGAAAATATCGGACCAGTCGCGCGCGGGAAAGAGATACATGTAACCGTTGCCGGCCAGAAGAACGGAACGGACGTCGGTGATCACTTGGAACACCCGCACGACGGCCGCGGTTTGCAGGTTCACGTAGGATACCCAGCCGTCGTGGCCGACGGCCGCATACATGCCGTCCGGACGAACCGATACGCTAAGCGGAGGCATCACCAGCGGCACCGCTTGTTCGGACTGTCTCAGAGGATCGTAGATGTGCAGTTCGTTCGGATCGGCGCTGACGAAAATGAGCTTGTCGAGCGCTTTGTCGTATGCTGCGGCCACGATGTTATAAGGCAACCGCGTCAATGCCCCCGCCCCCGAGGCGCCCGCCTGCGTCAGCGTGAAGGTAATCCCGCCGATCGCAATTTCGCCGGCCCGGGGGCCGGCTGGATTGGCGCGTGCGATGTATTTGAGCGTACCGTTTCCGGAACCGTAGCCTCCGGACACAATTTCAATCCACGCCGCCCTGCTCACGGCCTGATATTGGCACGCGGGCGAGGCCAGAATAGGCACAGTGCCCAAAGCGCCTTCGGCGATCACGTCAGCGTTCACCAATCCAAAACTGGCGCCACATGGGAACACAGGCGTTAACGAGATTGTCTGCACGGCGAAGTCATTCAGTATCCCCGAACTCTGATCCGCCTGCACCACCACGTACAAGACTGTCGACGCGGCGTTGAAGAACACCCACTTTCCGTGGACTATGAAACTCCTCGATCCCGCCTGGAAATCGAGCAACACGAACTGTCCGACTGGGGTCAAGTAGTCGCTCTCGTACAGCAACACGACACTATCATTGATCGTCCTGAAGTCTGACGGCGCCTGGATTAGAGCCACTCGTTTGATATCCTTGGATTCCGTCAGACTGCGCATCGACGTGGCTCCGGCCAGAGTCGTCACATATCGCATATCGAGCGACAGGTCCGTGGACGCACGGAAAACCGTACTGCACCCATCGTAGATGCGGCCCCCGTCGGGCGAGAAAAACACCGGTCCGCAGACCGGATAATCCCCGTGGTAAATGGAGTCGGTTTGCGCCGTAATTGGCCCAGTGGAGATATTGTATTTCTCAATATCGTTAGGAGAGAGTCCATCTCGCGTGCCGTAGATCGCATTCACCGCCGTGTTCAGCCGTCCGCCGCTGCCGTAAAACACATTGTTATTCGGCGTAACAGCGCCCGTCGCAATGTTCACCGATACAGAATTCCCAACATACGTCGGCATCACATAAATCCAATCTGCACTCATCGTGATGCTCTGCGCCACGAGCGGAACGGGCAGGGTGTTTTCTACGGTCGCGCCCGAGAGATTCACATAGGAAATCAGAGCGTCGTGCCCCACCGCTGCATGCAGCCCGTCCGGGCTTACCACCAGAGACAGCGGCGGTTTCGGCAAATTGACTGTGGTATCGGCTGGACCTGCCGGCTCATAGATATGCAGTTGGTTGGGATTGGCTGACACCATGATGATGCGATCTAACGACGCGCTGTATTCGGCAGCAATCGGGCGAAAGGCAATAGAACTGGTCTGGGCAAAACACACTGCCGACACAAGTGCGGTCTCCAATATGAGCGCCAATATCAGAACCTTTATGCGCACGGATACAACGAAAGTCGAAGCGGATATTCCGATCCTCATAATGTGTGTGCGTTCATGGGGTTGTCTGTCCAGCGATCCATCGTGCATAACTCTTTACGCGTTCCTGGTCATACTCCCGAAGAATCGTGAGCTTTTCAGCTTCGAGCGAACCCTCGGCATGAATTGCGAGCACGGCCTGGTAACCGCCGAATTCACCGGTTGTCAGGTCTGAGATCAGGTTGATCGTTCGTAGCCGTTCCTCGCCGGAGACACCCGCCCTGCCTCCGAGGTAATGATCGATATACTTACCGGTCTCCGGATTCTTCAGATCCTCCTCACCAGGCCCAGTGACCAATAATCCGCCAGTAAGATCCTGCAAGTGCATCAGTGCTTGATGGTAGTTGGAAGCAAAGTGGAGCTTGGCGATATTGACGACCTCCGTGTTCGAAATGGCTATGCCATCTTCGATGGTGCAGTCGATTGCCGCCATCTTCGTCAGCATCCGCACAGTCTGAGCGTAGCTGATCAACCACGTGAGCTTTTCCCGAACATGGCCTGCCTTGTCGATGCCGTTTTGCTCCGCAATCAACAAAGCGCTGCCGGCCAACAGATCGAGCAGCGGCAGCTTGTACGAAATTGCAGTGAAGCGATGAAACTCGACGAACGTCTTGGCCAACGGACCCGCAAACTGCCATTCCCCATTCATGAAGACTCGTTCGTTTGGGACAAACACGTCTTCGAAGATCGTCAGAGTCTCCATCATCTTGTGGCGGGAACTGATGGGGTGCGTGAAACTGCTCTCGTGGCCACTGCCGTAAGGGCTGGCGATCATTTTGAGGCCGGGTGTGTTCAATGGAATGCAAAAGGCGACAGCATAATCTTTGTCGGCTTGCGTCAAGTTTCGCGTGGGAATAACGAATAGCTCATTGGCATTGGGCGCGACGGACGTGTGAACTTTGGCGCCGCGTACAACGATGCCGCCGGGCCTCCGATCAACGACCCGGACGTAATAATCCGGGTGCGCCTGCTCGGCCGGGCCGCGGCTGCGGTCGCCCTTCGCATCGGTTTGCGCAACGGCCATCGCCAAATCGTTGTTCCGGCAATGTTCGAACATCGCGCGGACAGAGGGAAGGTATTTTGTCCCCAACTGGACATCCATTCGCTTTGCGATCAGATGCAGCGCGAAGAGACAGTCGGTGCCGATTTCCTTGACCAGGACGACCACCGTGCGTCCGAGACGGGTCGAGATCTCGATCAATTCGCTTCGCTGGAGAAGATCTTCAGCATTCGCCGGGATTTTGAAGTACCTGCTGTACTCCTGACCTGTTTCGCGATCTGCATACACTGCAAGATCACGATGGGCAGGATCGTGGGCAATTTCATAATCAATCGCGGCATGATTCACAGCCACGCCGATGACCGGGTGGATCGTGACGTCTCCCACACGCTGACCTTGAAAATACACCAGACGCCCATCCCGCAAGCTCGCCTTATACTGCTCTACCGTTCGCAGCCCCATCAACCCTTCCTTTTGTGATCAGGCGAGAGGTCAACCGAGGACGAGGACGAATTCAACACACGATCTCAATGAGCGCCGGCTTCTCCGCCCACAGCGCCTTTTGCAGCGCCGGCTTGAACCCCTCCGCCCGCGTCACACGCAAGCCCAACGCGCCGAACGATTCGGCGTAGCGGACAAAGTCGGGGTTGACTAAATCCACCGCTACGCGCCGCCCGCCGTAGTGCGCATCCTGCAAGGCGGCGATGCCCGTCAGGCAGCGGTCGTTGATCACGATGCCGACAACGTTGATGCCGTGCTGCACCGCCGTCGCCAATTCCTGCCCCGTCATCAGGAAGCAGCCGTCGCCGCTGACCGATACCACCTGCCGGTCGGAAAATGCCACCTTTGCGCCCAGCGCCGCCGGGAAAGCGTGCCCCATGGCAATGAACGACGCCGAGTGCATGAAGGTGCGCGGCTGGTAGACGGGGAACTGTCCGACGAGTGCGTAGCCGCTGCGCACGATGTCGGCAGCAACGATAGCGTCGCGGTTCAATACTTCGCGCAACTCCCACCAATTGACCGGCGGGTGGCTCGCTGGTCCCACATCGATGCGTGGCCGGGGGCGAGCGGAGTCGGGCATCCAACTGAAGCGCGCGCCGCGTTGCAAGCCCTCCGCCTCCAAGCCTTCGCGCAGTTGCCCCAGCGCCACCTTTGCGTCAGCGACGATGCCCACCTCTAGCGGGTAGTTCGCGCCGATTTCGTCGCGGTCAATATCAATCTGCACGAGAGGTTTCGGCACCGGGAGCGTGTAGTTCACGGTCGCCAACTGGCTGAAGCGGAAGCCCACCGCCAGCGCAGCGTCCGCCATGCTTGCCAGCGGCGATACGCTCTTCTCCATGTTCTGCAAGTCCGCCGTGACCCACGTAAAGGTGACGCCCCCGCAGAGCGGATGGTCAGCGGGAATCACTCCCTTTCCCATGGGACTCGTCAGCACGGGCGCTTCGAGCAGTTCCGCGATCTCGACCAGTTCCGCCCAAGCCTCCGCTGCGATGACGCCACCACCGGCGAGGATGAGGGGGCGCCGCGCCTGCGCCAGCAGTTTCGCTGCGCGCTGAAACTCGGAGTTCTGTGTTCGGAGTCCGGAGTTGGATTCAGAGTGGTTCACTTCGAACTTTGAACTTCGAACGTCGACCTCTTGCTGGAGGATGTTCAGCGGCACCTCCACATGCCCCGCCCCCCGCCGCCCGTTGGTCAGCATACGAAACGCCTCCGCGATGACTTGCGGAATCTGCTCCGCGGTGTCGGCGCGGGCATTCCATTTGGTAATCGGCTTGGTCAGCGCCAGTTGGTCCACGGCATGGAACAAGCCGCGCCGCCTTTTGGCGGCTTCGGAGTGGACCTGACTGGAGATGAGGAGAACGGGAATCGAGTCGCCGTGCGCGACCCCCAGCCCCGTCGCCGCGTTGGTCACGCCGGGACCCGTCGTCACGCAGCACACGCCCACCTTGCCCGTCGCCCGTGCGTAGCCATCCGCCATCAGCGCCGCCGACTCCTCGTGCCGCACGAGAATATGCTTGATCTTCGGGTGCCGATAGAGCGCGTCGTAAATCGCCATGGTGTGTGCGCCCGGCATCCCAAAGATAACCTCAACGCCATACTGAACGAGACACTCCACGATAAGTTGACCGCCGGTCATTCTGCGCAACCACCTCCATCCACATTCATCACTGCCCGCGATTTGGTTTTATCGGCGTATCGGCGCAACAAGTGGGTATCGCCGGTTTTTCTAGAACACGAATCGGATGGCCACCTCTCCCTGCTGCCGCGGCTGCGCGGTCTGGATTCGGCCGAATGCATCCGATCGCGCGTTCGTTTGATAGAAGGTGCTCGGACCTCCAAGATTGTCGCGCCCCAAGACATTGAAGACCTGCCCGATCAATTCGATTTTTCGGGCTTCGCCAAGAGCAAACGCCTTGCTGATCCGGAGATCGAGCCGGGAGAACAAACTGCTGTCGATTTGGCTTTCTGAGATCGGGGCCAAGCGGAGCGTTGCCCGATATGCGTTGACAGCGACCAGCATGGCGGCAGTGTTCCGATTGCCCATGTTCTTCGTCGTTCCCGGCACGTAGTCGGTATTGGCGCCGTCGACATTGAGGTCGACACCCGCCTTGGCGCTGAAGGGGTACGACGTCCGGAGATTCCAGATCGCGCCGACAATGATCTGACCGGGCAATTGCCCGCCGCCGCTGAATACGATCTCATGCCGGCGATCGGCGTTCGAAGGACCGGCATCGAGGCCTCGATTGTAGTAGTCCGTGATCACGCCTCCAATGCCGATCCCTACCAGGTCGGGGCTTCCAAAGTTGCCACCCTGCTTCGAGAGCGTGTAGGAGACCTGGTACTGGTAATTGTGTGAGAGGCGTTTCTCGAGACGGAGCAGCAGTGCCTTGTAGTTGTACCAGCCGATGGGTTGGTATTGGATGATTTGCCCCCACTCGGGCAGCGGGCGCACCAACGTGACGGGATCCCTGGTGTTGATCTGAACTTGAGTGGGATAGTCGACGGCCTTCTGATAGACGCCATCCACGTGGACCGCCGTGTCGGACATGAGTGGCTGCGAGAACCCCACGCTCGCGGTGCGCACGGGCGCATTCACCAGATTGTTACCGATAATATTGATATTGGGAGGCGCGGTCGACACGAAAGCCGCCGGATCGCGGCCCTGGTAGGGATCCGGATAAGACACGTTGCCCGTAATGTTGATCGTGTTCTGCTTCAGGGAGCTCACCTCAGTACGCGACACAAGATTCGTGATATTCGTGTAGATGAGACCATACCCAGCCCGCACTACCGATTTCCCGTTGTTCGCGACGTTCCACGCCAGACCCAGGCGAGGCCCAAAGTTGTTCTTGTCGCCGCGGTGCGCAAAATCGACATACGGAAGCGGCCGGGGGTAGTCGGACTGCTTGGCCCACTCATCCCAAATGCCTGTTTGCAGGTCGTAGCGCAGGCCGAGGTTCAGCGTCAGACCGGCGGCCGGCTTCCACTCGTCGGTCACGTAAACGGCGTAGCTGTGATTCCGCATCTCCCGTTGGAGGTTCGGAAACGATGCCTGGAATTGTGTGGCGCCTTTCAGATTCGCGAAGCTGAAGTTCGGATCGGAGGGATTGAAGTACTGATCCTGAGCGAAGGTCCAGGTCCCGAAGATGTTTCCGGGGGCCGATTCGTGCGTCGGGAAGTACTGGATGCTGCCGCCAAATTTCCAGCTATGCTTCCCAGTGGTGATCGATAAGGTCTCTTGCGCTTCCGTAAACCTGGTCCGAGTGCCGGCTCCCGCTACGCAAGGCGGCAAGCACTGGTACGCTCCCCACGTGAGGCTCGGAAACCGGTACACCGCGCTGCCGATGATCGTCCCGCCACCCATGGAAGGCGGAATCGTCGTCACCTGCTGGTACTGCTTGGGCGCATAGTCCTTGTTGAGGTAGTTACGGTCCGACGCTGCCCCCTGCATGAAATAGAATTCGTTCAGCACTCGGTTGGAGAGGGCCCACGTGTGACCGATGGCGTGCATGTCGCGCGGAATCAGGTCGTCGTCGTTGCTGAAGGCCGCCATGCTGTTTCCGCCGCATCCGCTGCAATAGAACAGGGTGTGCTGATTGATGTAGCGGTAGAAGAGGTTTTGCTTGTTGCTGATCTCATAATCGCCGCGAACGAACCCGATATTGGTATAGGACCCGCCTTCAAACGTGCCCTCGAGCGCCTTGTAAAGATCCGGCCTGCCGGTGTTGACCGTAAAGAAGCTGTGCTCGCGGTTACGCTCGAAAGTGCCGAAGTAATGCAAGCGGTTCTTTAGGATCGGCCCGCCGAGCGCAGCGCCGAACTCATGCCTGAGGTAATTCGGCTTCGTCGCGTGCTGCAGTTCTTGGAACTTGTCGAGCGTGTTCATCGATTTGTTGCGGAAGAACTCGAAGAGCTCACCATGGAGATCGTTCGTTCCGCTCTTGGTGGCGATGGACACGACGCCCCCCGCGCGCTGCCCGAACTGTGCCGGGATCTGAGTCGTGTGTACTGCAAATTCCCGAATCGCCGCCTGGGGAATGTCCTGGCGTTGCTCGCCGCTGATCGCCGTGGCGTTCGAGAGTCCATCGACCAGATAGCTCGTTGAACTGGTCGAAATTCCGGCGCCGACGTTGACGGCGCTTCGCTTGGCCCGCGTCGTATCGATCCCAGTCCCCGGCAGCAGCAGAGTGAGGCTGAGCGTGCCGCGATCCTGGAACGGCAGCGTTTCAATCTGCTGTTGGGTGACCACCCCTGCCACTTCGGTCCTCGTCGTCTCCACAATCGGCGACTCGCCGGTGATCGTGATGGATTCTTGAACGCCCTGAATGTCCATGGTGAAGTCTTTGGCGTATTCGAGGCCGATGGTGAGCGTGATGTCCTTGACTTCCTGGGTTGCAAACCCGGGCAACTCGGCCCTGAGGTTGTAGCGTCCAGGTGGAATGCCGCCGAGACGGTACCGCCCGTTCTCTTCCGTCACGATCGTTCTGACGACGCCACTTTCGGCATTCGTCACCGTAATGGTCACACCCGGCAGAATACCGCCCTGCGCATCGGCGACAATACCGGTAACGACGGCATTTGAAACCTGCGCCGAGGCCGGCAAGGCCAAGCCCACCAGCAATGCCAGGGGCAGCACTCTGAGCCGGGCGCCTCGACGCGATGAGCGCCTAAATGTTGCGAGCATCACACGCGCCTCCTTCTAAGGAGATGTCGATCTGGGTAGCGCACACTATACAGCGAAACGCGACTTGTGGACATGACAGACTAACGGCCTTGAGTTAACAGCCACTGAGGTAACGACAGCCCTGACAAGTGACCCACTGATCGTGAAATTTCTTGACGGCCCTTCGCTGTAAGCCTATGGTCTTTGCGTTCCTACACCGGGGTAAACATGGATAATACGCCTCGCCTGTCCTGTCCGAGGAGGATTGCGATGAGAATTAGAACGCCATACCTCAGGGGCTTCAGGTTCCTTCCGTATTTCTTTGTGATTTCGATGATCGCGGCAACATTCAGCAAAGCCCAAACGACCACTGCCTCGTTTCAAGGAACCGTTGCGGATGCTACCGGGGCAGTGCTCCCGGGTGCGCAAGTGACGGCATCTAACGTCGAGACCGGATTGAAGCGGACAACGACGACGAGCGACGAGGGACGGTTTCTCTTGAGCGAGCTGCCGCCTGGGTCGTATGAAATCACGGTTACACTGCCGGGCTTTGACACGCTGGTTCGAAAAGGAATGACATTAACGGTGGGGCAGCAAGCAAGTCTGAGGCTGACGATGAATGTAGGGACCGTCGACCAGCACGTGATCGTCACCGGAGATGCGCCCCTCGTTGAGACGACGCAAAGCTCGGTTTCGGGAGTCGTCGAGGAAAAACGAATTACCGATCTGCCTCTCAACGGTCGGGACTTCACGCAGTTGGCGCTGGTGGAGCCCGCGGTGGTCTCACTTCGGAACACAGGTTCGGGAGAAATTGGAAGAGGATTTGGGACAAGAATGTCCGTCGCCGGATCGCGTCCGGACCAGACGTCCTGGCTTCTGGACGGCATGAACATCAAGGGCAGCACACAGTTTGGTACGCCGGGGAGCGCCGGCGGCGGGCTTTTGGGCGTAGATGGAGTGCGGGAGTTTCAGGTGCTGACCACGAATTACAGCTCGGAATTCGGCGGAACCAGCGGGGGCGTCGTCAACATGGTTACCAAGTCCGGGACCAACCAACTGCATGGCAGCGTCTACGAATTTCTCCGCAACAGCGCGCTCGACGCAGCCGCATGGGAGGACAACGCCTTTGGGTCGGGGAAGCCGGCTTTCAAGCGCAACCAGTTTGGATTTTCCCTCGGTGGACCGATCCGCAAAGACCAGACGTTTTTCTTTGCAAATTACGAAGGGTTGCGGCAGCCGAAAGGTTTTACCAATGTGGCCTTCGTTCCCGACGAAAATGTTCACAAGGGGCTGGTTCCGAACCCAAACGGCGGCGGTCTGCAACAAGTGAAAATTGCCGACTCGATTGCGGATCTTCTGAAGCTGTGGCCCTCTCCAAACGTCCCTGGGAGCAGCGCCGCTGGTGTGGGGTTGCTCAGTTCTTCCGTAAGCCAGAGGACCTCGGAGAATTATTTCATGGTGCGGCTGGACCACCGCCTCTCCGACAACCAATCGCTCTTCGGGCGTTTCAGCTTCGACCAGGCGAGCCAAGACAACCCGGACACGATCCCGGTTGATGACTTTAAGCTCGAAACCAAGCCTCGCTACGCCACCATCCAACTGGTGAGCGTTTGGACGCCGAAACTCCTGTCCACGACCCGAGTGGGAATGAGCCGGAACAACATCGCACTGAACATTGCGATGAATGTGACTTATCCGCGCAGCGTCTTTTTCCTGAACCAGCAATTTCCCCCGGAGATCATGATTCCGGGAGCGGGATTGACCAACTTCGGGCCGGATGCAAGCAACATCCAGGCGGCCATCCAGCAGCTTTATCAGGTACAGGAGGGCATCACCTACACCCCCGGGGGGAGACATACGTTCAAGTTCGGGTTTGATTTCGAGAAGCTCGATCCGAATCTCAACAGCGGACCAAACAATAACGGTATGTTCCGGTGGGCGACGATCGCGGATTTTGTGCAAGATAATCCCCTGCAGCAGTTGAGCACGTCCCTGCCAGGGAATGTCCCCGAGAGAACCTTTCGGCAAAATCTGTTTGGCTTCTATTTTAATGACGATTGGAAGATGACCTCAAAGTTCACCTGGAATTTGGGCTTGCGGTATGAGCCCTACACGGGGCCCTCGGAAAAATGGGGACGCGTTTCCGTGGTAAAAGATTGGCTGACCGCGACTCACTATGACACCGGTGGCCAGATGTTTCAGAGTCCCGGAAACAAATATTTTGCCCCCCGCGTCGGTTTCGCCTGGGATCCTCAGGGAAACGGCAAAACGGCCATCCGCGGAGGATTAGGCGTGTTTTATGTGCCCCTTTCTACTTATGTCTACAGCCGCGCCTCCTATCGAAACGCCCCCTTCAGCGGAAGCATTCAGCAAGTACCGAGAGACGCACAGGGCCGAGTTAGCAATTTTGCATCGGCGCTCCCTTATATTTACAGCATTGCACCTTCATTCCTCACCCCGCAGTTTGGCCCCACCACAAGCCCTATCATGGTTCAGTACAATCCCAATGCTACGTATGAAATGAAACTGAATCTCACCGTGGAGCGGCAAATCGGGCAAGACGTTTCCCTCAGCATTGGGTATCTGGGAGGCCGGGGCTACCACTTGACGCGAACAACCGACGTTAACGTGCGGTACCCTACCCAAGTGAACGGGCGTGTGTTTGTTGATTCCCGTAGTCCCGTTCCCAATCCGGCTTTTTTCCAGGGTCAGATGGTCGTTACCGATAGCCAGTCGTTCTACAACGCTCTGCGGACGCAGCTGAAAAAGCGCCTCAGCCGCAGCTACCAGTTCCAAGTCTCATATACTTGGTCCAAAAGCATAGACGATGCCACGGCGGGTTCCTCGAACACCGCCTACCCGACGGAAGGGACCAGTTCCCAACTGTGGGGAACCAAGGCCGACCGAGGCTTATCAGCGCTCAACCAAACGCACAATTTCGTCGTCAACGGGATTTGGTCTCTTCCGTCCCCATCCGGGTCCAGGGCTGTTTCTTCCGTTCTGGGAGGCTGGGAGGTCACGGGAATCTTTACGGCGGTTACCGGAACGCCTTTTACACCCACTCTGAGCGGATCGAATGTTAATGACAACGGCAGACCCGGCGGCGGTTCGAGGCTGCGAATGCCGGACTGGGTTGGAGGCCGCAGCTTCTCGAGCATCACCTCCGGGACGACCGCCGGCTGCACTTTCGTAAACGGAATCCCAGGTCCCTTCATCCCTGACAGGCCCAACAGTGTTGCGCCGGGGCAAAAGCTAGGCAGTCCAACTCTTTGGTTTGATCCTTGCGCGTTTGCCGTGCCTCCCTCCAGTTTCTATGGGAATTTGGGCCGTGGGACGTTTATCGGACCTGGAACGGTAAACTTCGACATGAGCCTGGGAAAGAGCATCCCGCTGAAGTTCCGGGAAGGGACCCGGCTGGAATTTCGCTCTGATTTCTTTAACCTCTTCAATCGACCCAATTTTGCGGACCCGGCGAGCCAGGTTCTCAACGCTAACAATAACACCCCAATCAGCACGGCTGGGCAAATCACGAGGACCGTCACATCATCGCGACAGCTTCAGTTCAGCTTGAAGCTGGTCTTCTAGGGTTTTGCGTCGCGCTTTCTGTAGACTAGGTCACATAGCGCGAGGAGGCAATCTCTAGACCAGGCAACTATCAGGCAACTATAATGTTACATGTAACGAAGAGGACGTTTATGGCGAAAACGACGGCGGACCGTGTTCAAAAGCATCGAGAGGCACTGCGGTCGGCGGGTCTGCGCCCAATACAAATATGGGTGCCTGACACCAGACAACGAGGTTTTGCGAAGGAATGTAGACGTCAATCACGGAGGCTGCAGGGTGATCCTCATGAAGCCGATGTTCTAAAGTGGTTGGCCAAGGTCTCGTCAAGGAAAGGTTGGAAATGAAACGGGGCGAGGTCGTCACGGTCGTCGTGCCCGGAGCTTATGGCAAACCGCGGCCAGCGCTCATTATTCAGTCGGACCTTTTCGACGAACATCCTTCGGTGACGATCTTGCCAATAACCAGCGAGCTTCGTGATACTCCTTTGTTTCGCATCACTGTGACTTCGACTCCGGAAAATGGGTTGTTGAAAACATCGCAAGTCATGGTGGATAAGACGCAGAGTGTGCCCCGCAACAAGATTGGGAAAACTCTTGGCCGTTGTGATGATGAGACAATGCTATCTGTCAATCGTGCACTCGCGCTCTTTCTCGGCTTTGCATAATATGTGTTCCCGTGCCGGAGAGAACCCTCGGCGCTGTGCCGACGGATGAACTCGTCGAGATCCGCAAGCTGTCCGAGCGAGGGCAAAAAAGTTGTTCGATGTGAATCGCTGGTATACAATCCGCCCATATTCTTCAGTAGTGGTAGATATATCTAGAGTTGCAACCCAGCGTGGGTTTCAAAAAAGGGAGTCCAATGCGTGTAAAACCAAAGAAAGTCGAATGGGCAATCCTTGCGGTAGCCGTGATCGCAATGGGCATCTTGGCCGGCGCTGCCCCCGAGGGCCCGTCTCGATTGGTTTCCGTCCAGCAGCTCCCCGAGAATATGGAGATGTGTGCTTGGAATGAGTCCCCGGCCAATCCCAACCTCAGTGCGTCATTACAGCAAGAAAATCTAATTTTGGCACCGCAGCAGGAGTCATCTCCAACTCTGATGGCCGCGTTGCAACAAGGAATACGAGATCTTCCTACTACGGAGCAGCAGGAGAGAGAGGCCGCTGCCGCGAGAGCGGCTGGAGCTCGTGTTCCAGTGCGCACGATCCGTGATACGGCACCGACCTATAGTGCGATCGCGTTCGACGCGAACTCCGACGAAGTCATCCTCCAGGACAACAATTTGTGGTCCTACCGTGTATTCGACCGGCTGGACAACACGCCTCCCGACGCCGAGATGACGAAACCGAAGCGCATTGTCCAGGGTGATAAGACCGCGCTTCAGTTCAACAACGGCCTTTACATTGATCCGCAGAGCGGGGACATCTTTTCAGTGGAATCGGACACAGGCGACAAGATGGTCCGTTTTCCCCGCGAGGCCAACGGAAATGTCAGCCCCAAAGTGATCCTCCACACCCCTCATCGGGTCTACAACATCGCCGCCGATGAAGTGAAGCAGGAACTCTTCGTGACGGTCGAATTCCCTCCCGAAGTTGTGGTCTATCGCAAGGACGCTTCGGCCGAAGAGCAACCGCTTCGCCGAATTGCGGGGGACAACACCGGCCTGGACGCCCCGCACGGTATTGCCGTCGATGAGAAGAACCGGCTCCTGTTTGTGAATACCTGGGGTCATCACAGCAATTTCCGGATTGCCGGTACCGGCAAGTACGTTCCGCCTGCGATCCAGGTGTATTCGTTGGACGCGAGCGGTGATGCGAAGCCATTGCGCGTCATTACGGGTGACAAGACCCAGCTGAATTGGCCCGCAGCGATGAAGTTCAATCCGGACAACGGAGAGCTGTATGTTGCTAATGACATCAGCCAGTCCGTCCTCGTCTTCGCTAACGCGTCTACCGTGCAGGGCGACGTCGCGCCGGCGCGAGTCCTAAAAGGACCACAGACACGTCTGCGGAATCCGACGGGCCTGGCTCTGGATAGAAAGCATCAAGAGTTGTGGGTTTCCAACCTTGGGAATGCATCCGCCACGGTGTATCCGCTGATGACCAACGGCGACGTGCCACCCTTGCGGATCATCCGCAGTGCGGAGGAGGGCAAGAGGTCGCTGAATTTTGGCAGGACCGCGGCGGTCACTTATGATGCCGTCCGCCAGGAAATCCTGGTACCCAACTGAGTGAACCATCCGCAGATTGCGGTCTTCGCCAGGTTGGCGAAGGAAAACACGCCCTATCTCCGATCGATTGAAGGTCAAAAGTCACTGCTCGGCAGGACAATGCACGACATCGCGTTTGACGCTATTCACGATGAAATTGCCGTGACGAGTCCTCTGGCCCAGGCCATCCTGACATTCCGCGGAGCAGCCAATGGCGAGGAAGCGCCTCTTCGGGTTATCCAGGGAAATAAGACGCAAATAAAAGGTGTGGGTGCGACAGGCAAGGTCAGCATCGACCCGGTGAACAGCGAAATCCTGCTGGCCACCCCCGATGAAACCATTCTGACGTTTGACCGCCTGGCGAACGGAAACATCGAGCCCAAACGAGTTCTCGGCGGAATCGCCACGCGCTTGTCGCTCGGCGAGCAGAACACGGGAGGCGGTAACGTCCCCTGTATTCGTGTTGATCCGATCCACAATCTCCTGTTGGTGCCGGTCGTAGGACGTCGTGGCGGCGGTCAGGTGTTGGTTTTTGATCGGACCGCCAGCGGAAACACCCCACCGAAGGGTCTCATCAAGGGACCCGTCGGAATGGGCAACCAATTTGAGGTATACGCTCCGAAGTTGCGGTTGGTCACGCACACCAGGGGCCATATCGAAATTTGGAAGATCCCCGAACATGGAGAGAGCGCCGAGCCGCCTGTGAAAATTCCAGCTCCACTGGGCAGGCAGTCCGGTGATATCGGAATTGTTCTTGATCCCGTTCATAAAGAGGTCATCATCGCCACCGCGGCGGGTAACACCATCATGACCTTCTCCGTTCCCGAAGTATTCGACTAGACCTCGCTACTTCGGCGGATCTTGCGGGCACCGTGCCGAGCGCGGGACCCTCTCCCGAAGGACTATTGTCCCAATTAGCCGAAGTGAGAGTGCGTGTCCTTCTCCCACCGGGAGAAGGACCATTCGGAAGCTTGGTTCCTCTCTCTCTGGGAGACGGTGCCGCCAAGCGGCGGGTGAGGGTGCGATACGTGACCCATGCGAAGAAGATTTAATTTTACAACCCGCTTGTCGTCGGCATTGCGGGAAGAGCCATCGCCTTCGTATAGTCGTTGTGGAATATCTTCGCTGTCATATCAAGAAAGGAATTATGGGTAATGCTTTTAGAATCTGATCGCAAAAAAGCTGCACAGCTCCTGATCACTGCGGAAGCCGAACGAAAGCCAATTCTGCAGCTTTCAAAAACGTGGCCCGACATCACGATTGAGGACGCGTATGCGATCCAGGGCGAGGTTGTTAAACACAAGGTTGCGGCTGGCGCGAAGATTATCGGCCATAAGATTGGTCTTACTTCGAAAGCAATGCAACAGTCATCCCAGATCAATGAGCCGGACTATGGCCATTTGTTTGACTACATGATGCTTCCTGATGGTGCCAAGGTTCCGCACGCCAACTATTGCGTGCCGCGTGTCGAAGTAGAGTTTGCCTTTGTGCTTGGCAAGCCATTAAAGGGATCGGGAGTAGGTCTGATCGATGTATTACGAGCCACGGAGTACGTCGTTCCTTCGATTGAAATCATTGATGCCCGCGTGGAGAATCCGCGCAAGATCTTCGATACGGTCGCCGACAACGCAGCCGCAGCAGGAATTGTGACCGGCGGCCGTCCGGTAGGACCTACCGAAATCGACCTCCGTTGGGCCGGCGCAATAATGTATCGGAATTCCGAAATCGAGGAGACCGGCCTGGCAGCGGGTGTACTGGGCCATCCGGCGATGGGCATTGCGTGGCTCGCCAATACGCTCGGCAGGTTCGGTGTAACGCTCGAGCCGGGACACATCGTGTTGTCTGGCTCATTCACGCGGCCCGTGTGGGCGAACAGAGGCGATACGCTGCATGCCGATTTTGGTCCTCTGGGTAGCGTCAAGGTACAGTTCGTCTGAAATTGTTTTGGAGATACATGGAACTTCCAGTCAACACATTCAAGCGCGCCCTGAAGGCCGGTAACCGCCAAATCGGTTTATGGTGCAGTCTGTCGAATCACTACGCCATTGAGGTTGTAGCGGGCGCAGGCTTCGACTGGCTGTTGCTGGATACCGAGCACTCTCCCAATGAGCTCACCATGGTGCTCTCGCAATTGCAAGCCACCGCAGCCTACCCCACACATCCGGTGGTGCGCGTTCCATGGAATGACATGGTCACGATCAAGCGCTTCCTCGACATTGGAGCACAAACGTTGCTTATCCCGTACGTGCAGAATGAAGAGGAGGCGAGGAACGCCGTCGCCCACACGCGTTACCCGGTGCAGGGGTTGCGTGGGATGGCCGGTACGACTCGCGCCACACGCTTTGGCCGCGTCAAGGATTATGCGAAGCGTGCCCATGAAGAACTCTGCGTCCTGGTTCAGATCGAGACGCAAACCGGACTGGACCATCTCGAAAAAATTGCGGCGGTGGAAGGTGTGGACGGGGTGTTCATCGGCCCAGCCGATCTACATGCCTCGCTGGGGTATGCGGGTGAGACCGCAAATCCCAAAGTGATGCCGCTTATTGATGACGCTATCCGCCGTATCCGCAGAGCAGGCAAAGCCCCGGGGATTTTGACCGCAGTCGAAGCCGACGCAAAACGATGGCTTGAACTCGGCGGCCAGTTCGTGGCAGTCGGTGCAGATGTCGGCATTCTCGCCAGGGAAACGGAGAAACTGGCCGCCAGATTCAAGACCACGCCATTGGAGTAAGAAACATGAACAAGACAGTCGAAAAATATCTGCAGGTCGAAACCGTATCGCTTTGGATCGATGGCAAGGCCACCGCGGCCAAAAGCACTCGTCTGGGTGAAGTGACAAATCCTGCGACCGGCAACGTCATCCGTTATGTACCCATGGCCAATGCAGCCGACATCGATGCCGCAGTCCGGGCAGCGCAGGCCGCGCTTCCCGCATGGCGCAACACACCGGCGCTGCGACGGGCGCGCGTGATCCAGAAATTTCTCACGCTGATGCAGGCCAATGTGAAGGAACTTGCTCGTCTCATCTCCGAAGAACATGGCAAGACGCTGCCGGATGCGATCGGCAGCATCGAACGTGGCGTTGAAGTTGTGGAATTCGCCTGTGGCGTTCCACATTTGCTGAAAGGAGAACATTCTGAAAATGTCGGCACGGACGTCGATTGTTATACGTTGCGCCAACCCGTCGGCGTCTGCGCCGGCATCACGCCATTTAACTTTCCGGCCATGGTGCCGTTGTGGATGTTTCCCATGGCGATTGCCTGCGGCAACACTTTCATCTTGAAGCCTTCCGAGAAAGTTCCTTCCGCTTCAATGAAGATGGCCGAACTCTTTCAGGAGGCAGGACTCCCCGACGGAGTATTGAACGTGGTCCACGGCGACAAGGAAGCCGTCGAAGCCATTCTCAATCATCGTGCTATTGCCGCGGTGTCGTTCGTCGGCTCGACGCCGGTTGCTAAATACATCTACGAAACCTGTGCCAGAAATGGTAAGCGCGTGCAGGCGCTTGGCGGCGCGAAGAATCACGCCATCGTGCTGCCCGATGCGGATCTGGAATTTGCAGCTAACGCTCTGGTCGGGGCGGGCTACGGTTCGGCTGGCGAACGCTGCATGGCGATCTCGGCGGTAGTGGCCGTGGGCGGCATTGCCGGGGAGTTGGTGGCCAAACTCAATGCCAAGGCCGAAGCGATCCGAATCGGGCCGGGTGATGTTTCAGGCGTGGATATGGGACCACTGGTTACCCGCAACCATCGGGACCGGGTGAAGGATTATATCGATACGGGCGAACGCGAGGGTGCCCTGCTCGTCAAGGATGGCCGGGGCTGCAAAGTTGCCGGATACGAGAACGGCTTTTACCTTGGCACCACCCTGTTCGATAACGTAACGCCCGAAATGACCATATATAAGGATGAGATTTTTGGTCCGGTGCTGCTGGTGTTACGGGCGGACACGTTGGAGGAGGCCATCAGACTCGTCAATGCCAATCCTTACGCAAATGGAACGGCAATTTTCACCCGATCCGGCGGGGCAGCACGACACTTCGAAAACGAAATCCAGGTCGGCATGGTCGGTATCAATGTGCCCATCCCGGTGCCGATGGCGTTTTATTCATTTGGTGGTTGGAAAAACTCGCTTTTTGGCGACTTGCACATTTACGGCCTGGAAGGCGTGAAATTTTATACACGAACGAAAACCATCACCAGCCGTTGGCCCGATACCGGAACTCCGGGGACCGGCATGAATATGCCTACGTTGGGTTGAGGAGAGATCACATGAGAAACAAATGGATGACATCGATCATTCTGATTGCGGGCCTGCTGATTCTTCCCTGCCTTTCGTTCGGGCATCACGGGACAGGCATTTCCTACGATTTGACGGTCCCTCCGATTACATCCAAGGCTATAGTGACAGAATTCCGATGGGCGAATCCCCACATCGGAATTTACGTGGATATAAAGGATGACAAAGGAAACATCGAGAATTGGTCCATCGAAGGAAATAGCCCCTACAATTGGGCCAGAATGGGTTGGAACAGGAAAACCCTGAAACCGGGAGATGAAATCACCATTACTTTCTACCCCTCTAAAATACCCAGCGTACACGCGGGCGTTATCGCCAAAGCCATCTTGCCCGATGGTACGGAGGTTTTACGGTTTCAGCGAGACACGCCGACGACGGGCGACGGCGTAAGATAAGCGAATATCGACCGGAGTTCAAGATGCGAAATCGATTTTTGAATTTGATGGTTGCACCTCTTGCCATCGTCGTCCTGTCATCGATCACGTTCGCGCAGAAATTTGATCCGCATGATCTGACGGGGGTCTGGCAGCGCGAAGGAGACCGCGGCATCAATCCCATTGTCCCTGAGATGACGTCTGAGGGCCTGAAGCGGTTCAATGCAAACAAACCTTCTTACGGCCGCCCGTTGGGATCTCCACTTAACGGAGAGCACATTGGCCGAGTCCGGGCTGTTCCTCCCGCACAGGGCAATTCCCTGGTTGGAGACTGCAATCCGCCTGGTATTCCCCGCTTGTATTTTGAACCGGAACCGGTGGAATTTATTCAGGCTCCCGGCAGGCTGCTGCAGTTCTTTTCATGGACCCGGGCCTTGAGGGAAATCTGGACGGATAGACGGAAATTTCCAGAGGACGTCGATGTTCTCATGCCGACCTGGTACGGATACAACATCGGGCGGTGGGAAGGAGATACATTTCTTGTCGACTCGCTGGGATACGACGAAAGATCCTGGCTCGACCATTTTGGATATCCGCACAGCGCCGAAATGCGGATGGAGGAGCGGTTCCGGCGTGTGAGTGCGGATACCTTGGAAATGGTCCTGACGATTAACGACCCGGCGATATATAAGACGCCATGGGTATCGCAAAAGCACGTTTTCAAGCGGGTCCCGAAAGAGCAATTGACCCTGAACGCCTGGTACGGTTTCCTGGAGGGAATCTGTGCGCCGATCGATGAAGGGGATTTTAACAAGAGAGTCCGAGACCCGGCGGGTGGCGTGACGCACTAGTGTGGTGTAACGGTAGATTCGGTAGTAGAAAAAATCTGAAAGATTCAGAAGAGCGGTTGAAGTATACCCATTTCGTCGTTGCCGAACGTGGGAGTTGAAGCCAAGTCCCCTCCTTGGCAAAGGAGGGGTGGCTGCGCCCATTAAGAAAATTTCGCGAAACCACCTTAAACGGGCGCAGACGGGGTGGTTCGTTCAAGAGAAATTGTTTTGGAGTTTGAACGAACCACCCCGTCCGCGCCTTTCAAAGGAACGGGAATTTTTCTTGATGGCGCGTCCACCCTCCTTTGCCAAGCTTTGCCAAGGAGGGGAGTCTGCTCCGCCCAAGCGTTCAGCAAGGAAAAAA
>WNGK01000202.1_pt1 | contig 128638 bp, 109 predicted proteins | sample 5400601 | NCBI WGS metagenome assembly WNGK01 (sample SAMN13153376, study PRJNA577476) | soil metagenome | isolation source: 60 cm soil or saprolite under Garry oak tree replicate 1 | place: USA:California | collected 2016-06-15 | reverse complement strand
CTTTGTGCACATCCATCGCTACATACTTCTCGTTCATAAGGGTTCTCCTTTTCGGTGTAAGTTTTGGTCTTGATAACTTCAACTTACCACCATTAGGGGCGCCCTTTCATAATGCGTTAAAACGGTTAGAGAAATTCGACAGGTCAGACAAAGTCGGGAGTGCGCTTCTGATTGCTCGCATCTTCAACGAGCAGAATCTTCAGCGCAGCTAACGTGATAACCCCAGTCGGCGGACAAGATCGACGAAGCGCGGGTCGGATCGCAGCGGATCGAGTATTGGCTCAACCTTAAGATAAATTATCCAGCCCGCGCGATCTTCATAAGCCTTGTTGAGTTGCTCCAGTGCTTTGTCGTTATCGCCCAACCCAACGTAAAGAATCGCCAGATCATAGGACGAGACATAAGCCAACTTTGACATCTCATTTAGTTCGGCGAGTATCTTTTCCGCCTCGCGCGATCGGCCCGAAGTTGCATAAGCGTGTCCCAGGAGAGCCAATGCGCCCGATGTCCTTCCACCGATGGCGATGGCCTTTTGAATCTCCTTAATCGCATCGTCGTGCATACCTTTCACGTCATAAACCTGGCCCAGACCGAAAGACCCTCCGAAATGATTAGGATCCATTTCCAGCGACTTCCGGTATTGCTTGATTGCGTCGTCGTAACGGCGAGAGATGTAATAAGCACTCGCCGCATCGTCAACAAGTACAATCGAAAGCGGATCTACTTGAACACCACGCTCTGCGGTCTTGATTCCTTCATCGAGTCTTCCGGTCGCCAACAACAGATACGAGTACACTTCGTAGGTAATGGGATAATTCAGGTTCAAATCGAGCGCGCGCTTGTACTCTCGTTCTGCTGCTGCCCAATCCAGATCATAAAACATCGTAATTGCGCCGGACGAGGTATGCGCCTCTGCCAGCGTGTCGTCAATTTCAAGGGCCCGCTTCACTGCGATCTTTGCCTTTGGATAACCCTCACGCGGAGAAATCCAGCCATTGGTTGCCGATGCGCCATAAGTATCACTCAAACCGGCGTAGGCCAGCGCGAAAGTGGGATCGAACGCAATCGCCTGATTGAAATACTCAGCAGCTCGCTTGTGATCTTCAGGCGTGAATTTTAACCAGAAGTATCGGCCCTTTAGATAAAGCTGGTAAGCCTCGGCGTTATTCGAGTACCGCTTCTTTAACTTTTCTTCATCCACACCCGCGAGCGTCGGTCGCAGGTTCGCGGCAATTGCTTTGGCGATGTCAGCTTGCACGGCCAGAAGATCTGATACCTTGCGGTGGTATTGCTCGCCCCAGAGTTGCTTGTTGTCTCGTACATCGGTGAGCTCAGCACTGACTATTAAATCGTCCCCCCGTTGCAAGAGTCGTCCGGTCAGAACGGCCCGCACGCGAAGTTCACTTCCGGCTTTGAGCGGATCAATCTCTTTTCCTTTGTAATGAAAGGCCGAACTGCGCGGAATCACTTTCAGATTAGGAAGCTGTGTAAGACTATTGATAATACTTTCCGTCAAACCATCAGCTATCCACTCGGCATCGTTATTCTGATTGACAAAGGGCAGTACGGCGATTGATTCAATAGCCACTTTAGTATTGCGGGCGTGCAAATAAGTCGCGACGGCGATCAGTCCGCCGACCACGACGATCAGCGCCACACCTGCAATGATTGCGGTTGCGGCTTTGTGCTCCTTGATTCCGCTGACGATGTACTCTGCGCTTGAGGGGCGCGAGGAGACCGAGTCTGCGGACTGGCCGCTGGGCATAGCTCGGCTGCGAAGCATTGTCGGCTGCGCATCAGAGATGCTTCTGGTATTGCTCTGCGGCGGCGGCATGGTGGTGTCGATCCCGGCTGCTTTCAATTCACTCCGCACTTCTTTCAATTCAATCGCGACATCCTTGATTGTCTGGTAACGCTCCTCGGGATCCTTGGCCAGACATCGCCGCACAATTCTCTGCAAGTCCGCGGGCGCATCGGCGTTGAATTCGCTAATGGGCGGGACGGGTTCGCGAATGATTTTGTTGAGCGAGTCAATGACGTCCCTTCCTTCAAAGGCTCTGCGTCCGGTCACGGTCTCAAACAGAATGCAGCCAAACGAGAAAATGTCTGAGCGATGATCGACCTCTTTGGTTCTTCCCTGTGCCTGCTCGGGTGACATATAACCGGCAGTGCCACGAATGATGCCGGGTGTTGAATGCAGGGCCGTCACCGCCGTAGCGGTTTGGCTTGACGGCCCTCCCTCACGGTCGGGCTTCTGTCCTTGCGGCTCGACCAGTTTCGCCAGGCCGAAATCCAGGATCTTCGCGTGTCCATCGCGCGTGATCATGATGTTGTCCGGCTTGAGATCGCGGTGCACAATACCAGCAGCATGAGCTTTGGCCAGGCCTTCGGCCACGTGCTGCAAGTAGCGCAGGAGCTTTCTCAGATCAGTTTGCCGGCCAATGCATTCGCGCAACGTCTGACCATCGATAAACTCCATCGCGATGAAGTGCTGCCTGTCAAATTCATCGATCTCATAAACGTGAGCGATGTTCGGATGATTTAGCGCGGCAGCGGCTTTGGCTTCTTGCACAAAACGGTTCATGCGGTCCTGATTTCCAGCAACTTCCGCGGGCAGGATTTTCAATGCAACTTTGCGATCGAGCTTCGTATCCTGCGCCAGATACACCTCGCCCATTCCGCCTTTGCCGAGTTTGGAGCGGATTTCATAGCGGCCGAGTTTTGTGCCGGCAACCAAACTCATTTCTGACTTCTTAGGCAGAGCTACAAGTACTTAATGACTAGCGCCTCAGTAGGATCAGTATGCCGGCAACAATGCCAAGCACGGCCAGGGCGGTCGTAACTGTGGAAGAAACCCTGATGCTCAGTAAGGGCAAGAGTCCGGTGAGAATAAGCCATAGGCCAAGCAAAAGCATTCCCAGACTTCTGCCTGCGAAATTTGTTAGTGCCATGCTTCCTCCTTTTTAGCGGCTGATGAATTAATAACTCAATTATTCTTCAGACCAAACGCACAGTTAAGGATAACCGTGATAGGCGTCTGAGTGACTTCACAATCGGCATTGCGAAATTAGAAAGCAAAATTCCGCCGGGATTCTATCCGAGTTGCCAAACGTGAGGCTAGCGTAGGTGGGAGCGGTCTGGAGATTCGCGGGCCTGCCCGCTGCGTAGTGCGGAGAATCCAGCCTTTTTGGGGTGATTAAGGCTGCGCTCAATAGCTTTGCACAAAAGTCCGCGATAGCGGACGAATGACAGTAGCCCAGCACTTCAGAGTCTGTATCAAAACTCGGTCATGAGCTTAACGAGACGACTTTCCTAAACGCAGAGGGCGCTGAGGCATTCGCAAAGGTACGCAAAGGAAGGCCTTTTCTCTGCGTTCCTTTGCGAAAAACTCTGCATCCTTTGCGTTAAAATGCTCTTCGACAATCACACATCCCTAGTTCTGACACAGACTCTAAAACTGCTGGGCTACTCTCATTCGTCCGCCAGGCGGACTGGTCCGAATGTTGACTTCTTGTGTGCAAGGCTGCGCTCAACCACTTGAGACGCAGCCAAACTGAACCAGACACTGGAAGGCGAATAGAAGGCTTTATCAGGCGATAGAAGGTCTATTCGCCCGCTGTTACTTCAGCCGAGTCCGTCAGATGAAACTCCACCTTCGCATCGTCAGGCGACAGCACTGGATGATACGTCTTTCCGTAGTTCGCCAAAATCTGGTTTACGTACTTTTCGGTCTCGGTATAAGGAGGGATGCCTTTGTACTTGTCCACCGATCCTTCGCCGGCATTGTAGGCCGCCAGGGCCAGTTTTACATCGCCGTCAAAGTGTTTTAGGAGCCAGGCTAAATACTTTGTTCCGGCCTGGACGTTGCAAGTCCGATCGTTAAGATCGTCACAATGAAATCTCTTTGCTGTGTCGGGCATTAGTTGCATCAGGCCGCGCGCGCCTGCGTGCGAAGTTGCGTCCGCATCATATCGCGATTCCTGCTCGATCACCGCGTGAATGAAGCGCGGGTCAACGCCCTCGCGCTCGCCGGCGCGAAAGATAATCCAATCCAAATCACAATCGCCGGAAACCGGAATGTCTGCGGGTATGGTCTTCATGTGAGTCCGGGCAGCAGCACTTACGACAGGCGCCAGCGCGGGACTGAAGAAGAGGCCCGTGAAATTTGTCAGACAGAAAAACCAGATTATTGCAAAAGATGCGAACTTGGCAGAACGCAGGTGAGGAAAATGAGGAAACTTCATTTACTGATTCTCCATGTGAGCGATGACCAAAGGTCATCAATTTCGGTAAAGTTTAGCTACGCATGGTCGAACCGATTACAAAGAACTATGTGAAGAACTTGAAATCGAAAGACCGTAATTAAGATGGAAAATTGATTGCGTTCGTTGCTTTTTTGTGTCGATGGTGGGCCTATCAATTTGCCCTGTTTGATGTATCCAAACGAGTCATCATTTCAGGCTAAACCCTGGGCCTATTTTGCATCGTTCAGGTTGGAAGTATCGGGCGGTCTTTGAGGGCAGGCGAATGGCTGACGTAGTCGGCTTTCGAGACCATGCTGACTGCGGAATCCCAACGCGGCGCACCAATTCCGTAAAGCGCGGATCTGAATGCAGGTCGTCGAAAACCGGTTCAACCTTGATGAGGCTTAAGTATGGATGACGTTCTTCGAAGGCTTTCTCCAACCACCTGAATGTCTGATCCTTTTCACCCAGGCCAGCATAAATCAGGGCGATGAAATAGGGCGAGACATATTGTTGTTTAGCTCGTTCCTGCAACTCACCAAGTGTCTTCAAGGCTTCACTTCTCTTACCTGCGACAGCGTAAGCATGTCCGAGTGTGGCGATGTCTCTGGTATTGCCATTTGAAAAAGCAATCGCTTTCTTAATCTCGGCGATCGCTTCTGAATACCTTCCCTGTTGCACATAAACCTGGCCGATCCAGAGATGGGCCCAGGAATAGTCCGGGTCTAACTCCAGCGCCTTGCGGTAGTATTCAAGCGCCTGATCGAAGCGATGTGCGTAATACAACGGATAACCGGCATTCGCGATAGCTAAGGGAGACGTTGGATCAAGCTGCCGGCTGAGTTCTCTTTCCGCTACCGCTTCGTCGAAACGTCCCAGGCTCTGCAAATATGTACCGTATCCGCTATGCGCCGATGACAGGTTCGGATTGAGTTGCAAGGCTCGTTCGTATTCTCTCTCGGTCCCGGGCCAATCCCAGTCGTAAGCAAGCTTGAAAGAACCCAGCGCAGCATGTGCATCAGCCAGGGTATCGTCGATCGCCAGCGCTTTCATTATGGCCGCTTTGCCCTGTGGGGCCGTCGCGTCCGGACGAGCAAACCCAAGGACACCGCCGAGGGCCTTGAATGCATTTCCCAGTCCGACATGGGCCAGCGCGTAATTAGGATCTTTATCGATTGCCTGCTGGTAGTAGTCGATGGCTTTCTTAAATCCCTCTTCCGTACTCTTACCGGATAAATACTGGCCTTTAAGATAGAGCTCATAAGCCTCGGCGCTTTGGGTGTAGGCTTTGGTGATATGTTGCTGCTCTTCACCACTGAGCTTCAAACGCAGCTTGTTTGATACTTCCCGCGAGATTTCCTGCTGCACAACGAGAATATCCGTCAGCTTGCGGTTGTATTGCTCTCCCCACATCTGCGTTTGATCGCGGGCATTTACGAGTTCAGCCCCGATTTGTACGTTATCGCCCCGCTGCGAAACTCTGCCGGTCAGGATCACTTCGACACCCAGCGCCTTAGCGGCCTGTTGCAGGTCGACATTTTTGCCCTTGTATTGGAAGCTTGAACTTCTGGCGATGACCTTCACGCCTGGCAGTTGCGAAAGACTGTTGATGAGCGATTCGCTGATGCCATCTGAAAGATACTCGGCATCCTGATTACCGCTTTCATTAACGAACGGCAGGACGGCGATTGAATTGATCTGCGTACCAGTCGAAGTAGGTCGGAAGAAAAACCAATAGCCTAAAACCAAAACGATGAGCAGGAGCACAATGGTAATGGCCAACAACGCGCTGCGCTTGCTGAGCTTGATTCCCTGGACAGGAGTTGCGCCGCTCGATGTTGAGTGTGCGTCCGCAGCACTTGTTGCCGGCGGTGAAAAGCGTATCTCAGTTGCATTGTTGCTCACCCCCTGGCTGGTGGCGACCGCCTGCGAGACCCCGATGCCTGACGCGGTGGATCGCTTAATTTCCGACTGAATATCAAGCTCGCGTCGCAAACTCTTAAGATCGATCATCAAGTCACGCGCGGTCTGATAGCGATCATCGCGCTCCTTCGTCAGTGCTTTGCGCACAATGCGCTGCAATTCGGCCGGCGTGTCTGGCGCAAATGTCGAGAGCGGCGGCGGTTCCTCTTCAAGGATTGACACCACCGTATGACTTTTCGTTTCGCCGCCGAATGGCGGCCGGCCCGCAACCATCTCGTAAAGCACAACGCCCAAACTCCAGGTATCTGTGCGCGCGTCGAGTTCTATTCCACGGGCCTGCTCGGGCGACATATATGCCGGTGTTCCCATAACTATGCCCGCGTCTGTCAACACGAGCGCGCGTGTTTCCCCCTCGGGATCGACGGATTCATGACTGCGGTTTTCCAATAATTTCGCAATGCCGAAATCAAGCACCTTCACGATCCCATCCTGGCGCACCATAATGTTTTCGGGCTTGATATCGCGATGGACAATCCCGGCGCCGTGCGCTGCCGTAAGCGCGAATGCGGTTTGCTGCGCCATGTCCAGCGCGTCATCCAGTTTCATTCGTCCACGCTTCAATTTCGCGCGCAGCGTTTCGCCGTCAATATATTCGGTGGCGATGAAGTGCGCGCCGCTTTCCGCGCCAAGTTCGTGAATCGTAACGATGTTCGGGTGATTGAGCGCCGAGGCCGCGCGCGCTTCCTGCTGGAAGCGCCGCAGCCTTTCCTGGTCATTCGTGAACTCAGAAGGCAAGGTTTTGAGGGCGACTTTGCGACCGAGCCGGGTATCGGTGGCCAGATGCACACTTCCCATTCCACCAACACCGAGAAGGGAGATGATCGAATAGCGCTGCGGCAAATCGCTGGGCGGCAACTTTGTGCTCTTCGCCTGCCTCGCGGAAGCCTGTTTTTCGGTTCCGAGAAAGCGCTGCACCTGCGTGACGAATGCGGTCCAGGCGGGCTCGCTTTCCAGCAGTAGATGGTTTCGGCCTTCCAGCGGCACAAATTGCGCGCCCGGAATCAGAGCCGCGAGCCGCCGCCCCGCCTCGAATGGGACAACAGATTCGTTCCGGCAATGCATTACCAGAGTCGGAACCGTTACCTGCGGCAGCAGGTCCACCACATCTATGTTGCCGAATTCAGTAAATAGCCTTACCGCATTATCCGGTGAAGTCGAAATACGCTGCGCGTCGTTAAACCACTGCATTTGTTCCGGCGTTGCGTCAGGCGCATAGAGCGTGGTCCACATCTGTCGGAACGCCGGATTATCCTGGCCCCAACCGAGCCTTGTCAGAGTGAGCAGAGCTCGTCTCTTTTCTGCCTCGGGCTGCGCGGGACGTTTGGCCCAACCCAGCGCATAAGCCCCGTAGAGGATTAGGTGCGATACCTTCTCCGGATGGCGAACCGCGTAAGCAATTGCCACCGCGCCTCCCTGCGAGATGCCCAGTAAGGGAAATCGCTCCAAGCCGGTGGCATCCACAACCGATTCCAGATCGCGCACGAATGCTTCAAACGTAAGGTCTTCTACCTGCCAATCGGAAAGTCCATTGCCCCGCTCGTCGTAGCGAACCAGCAGGTGATCGCTCGCTAATACTTCCAACAGGTGACGCCAGATCGGACTCTGCCAATCAAATTCGAGATGATTAAGCCAGTTGGCAGCCTTTACGAGAGGAGGTCCATCGCCAACCGTTGAGTAGGCGATCTGCACGCCGTCAGGGGTAGTACAAAAATGGATCTGCTGTTCCATGAGCAAGACTCAATTCAATTAGCAGCTCGCCGTCGACGCGACAGAACTGGCGTGTCTCGTCCGTGGCCCTCGGGTCTATGTATTCGAGAAGTTATAATCCGACGTGCTGAACAATCTCGGCGAATCTGTTGTCGCCGCGCAGACTGTTCCATCGCGGATCGACCGTGATGTAAATCATCCAGCCGTCATGTATTTCATAAGCCCGGTTTAGCCATTCGAAGGTTGCTTCTTTCTGCCCGAGGGCGCCATGAATGAGCGCCAGATCAAACGGTGACACATAGCGATGCTCGGATAACTCAGTCAAACTTTGTAGCAGGGTCAGCCCATCGTTAATTTTTCCCGACACGGCATAGCAATGGGCCAGGGATGCCAGACTCTCCGGGCTGTCATGCGACAGCTCTCTGGCTTTTGAGAACTCGACGATCGCCGCGTCATACATCTGACGATGTTCATAAACCCGTCCCAGCTCAAGATGCGCCACAGTTTTATAGGGATCCAACTCGAGCGACCTATGAAATTGATCGATTGATTTATCAAGGCGACCGGCGAAGTAAAGGAGCTCTGCTGCGCTGGTATTCACTGGAAGCGACAACGGATCGAGTTGCAGGGCCCGATTGATGGCTGCGACGGAATCACCCATGTGGCCTGTAAACGCCAAATAATAAGCATGCCAGACACAGGCCTGAGCATAATTTGGATTCAACTCAAGCGCTCGCAGCAATTCGCGTTCGGCTCTGGGCCAGTCAAAGAGATGCATACTTATGTGGCCCATCGTCCCGTGAGCTTCGGCCAAAGCATCGTCGAGCTCGAGCGCGCGGGCCGCTGATTTTTGGCCCTGCAGGAAGGCCTCCTTTGGCGGCATCGCCTGTACGCCCACATCACCAAGCAGCGTCTGGCAATCAGCCAGGCCTCCATAAGCAAGAGCAAAATTCGAATCAAGCAAAAGCGCTTGCCGAAAGGACTCTATGCCTCGGTTCGCGTCTTCTTCTGTTCGCTTGTTCCAGAAATAGCGACCTTTCAGATAAAGCTGGTAAGCCTCGCTGTTTTTAGTGTGGCGCTTGCCGAGTCGCTTTTTCTGCGAGCCAGTCAGCTTCAATCGCAGGTTGGCTGATATCTGCGCTGAGATCTCTTCCTGCAGCGCGAAAATGTCCGCCATTTTTCGAGAGTAACGCTCGCCCCATAGTTGCGCGCCATCCGCGACGTTCACTAACTCGATTCCAATCGTTAAGTGATCGCCGGGCTGGAGCACACGACCAGTAACCACCGCCCGCACTCTCAGTTCATTTCCGACGCGTTGCGGATCAATTTGTTGTTGCCCCTTGTAACGAAAGACCGTACTGCGCGCCATCACCTTCAAGCGGGGTAATTGCGACAGGTTGTTGATGATGCTCTCAGTAATTCCATCACTAAGATATTCCGTGTTTGGATCGTTGCTAACATTTTCGAAAGGCAAAACTGCGATCGAGTCAATGGCCTTTGCTTTTGCCGGGCGACTAACCCGCGAGGTGACTCTCCCAATTCCCGGCCCAGAGCGCGAACCAACAGGAAGAACCGCGGTTGCGGACTCGCCGTCGAACGGGACCAAACGGGCACCATCAAGGCGGCAGAAGGCGAGCGTCTCGTCAGTCTCAACTCGGTTGCATGTAGGGCAGCTTTTCATAAGGTGGATTCAAGTTTGAAGTGCAACGTTGAGGGAATGCGAGCCTCAAGCGCCAAAGGCGCGAAATCCAAAGCCCGCTGCATTAATGCGCCTTGCACTTCCAAATTGAATTCGCATCATTCAAATGACATTCATCGACGAGCAATTGTTCCATATCCTGGGCGCGCATTCTATCTGAGTTAATAAAGTCGAGGCCAGAAAAAGATGATATTCTCTTGCCGCTTTGGTGGAGCTAGACATGCTTCGAAAGAAATTTGTTTCATTTGCGGCTTTAATGACGCTCGCCGTTTCGCACGTCGTGGCTCAGTCACCGGCCGGCGGTCATACCATAATACCCGGCGTCGATCCAGCGCTTTTCAAAGGGTTGCATTACCGACTTATCGGTCCATCGCGCGGCGGACGTGTCACGACAGTAACCGGCGTTCCTTCCCAACCGAAAAAGTTTTATATGGGAGTCGCGAGTGGCGGACTATTTCGCACTATAGACGGAGGAGCAAGCTGGGTTCCGATCACTGATGGCAAAATACCACTCGGCTCGACTGGTTGCGTGGCCGTATCCGAATCTGATCCGAACGTCATCTATCTCGGCACCGGATCTGATGATGTGCGCAGTAACGTCTCGACGGGGCGCGGCATGTACAAGAGCACCGACGGCGGGCAAACCTGGAAGTTCATCGGGCTTTACGACGCGGGTCAGATCGGTTCCGTTCGGATTCACCCGACGAACCCGAACATTGTCTGGGTCTCAGCTCAGGGACATGCGTTCAAAGCCAACGCCGAGCGTGGCGTGTTCAAGACAACCGACGGTGGGCTAACGTGGCGCAAAGTGCTTTTCGTTTCCGAGAGCGTGGGCGCGATGGATGTCGAGCTCAAGCCTGACAACCCTGGCACTGTGTACGCATGGATGTCACGTCTTGAGCGGAAGCCGTGGACGATTATTAGCGGGTCGCGTGATGGCGGCTTCTTCAAGAGCACAGACGGCGGTGACCACTTTACGAAGATCACTGGTGGATTGCCGACTGAGTTAATTGGCAAAGCGAACCTTGCCGTCACAGCTGCAAATCCAAAACGAATTTACGCGCTCGTCGAAGCAAAGCCGGGTGGTGGACTCTATCGTTCCGATGATGCGGGGCGAACATGGACACTGATCAACTCGCAAGGATCTTTAATCCAGCGTCCATTTTATTACGTTGCGCTGGGCGTCGATCCGACCAACGCCGATGTCGTCTATGCGGGCGCTGAAGGCTTTTTCAAATCCACTGATGGCGGCAAAACGTTCACGCCACTCCGCACTCCACATGGCGACAATCACGACATCTGGATCAATCCAAAGGACGGCCAGACCATGATCCAGTCGAACGACGGCGGCGCGAACATTTCGACCGACGGCGGGCGCACGTGGTCAACGCAGATGAATCAGCCAACGGCTGAGATTTATGGTGTCTGGGTCGACAATCAGTTTCCCTACAAACTGTACGGCGCACAGCAGGACAATTCGACGATCATCATTTCCAGCCAGGCCGATCCATATAATCGCGACGATTGGCGGGCCGGGCCCGGTTGCGAGACTGGGCCAATCATGCCGTATCCGAGGAATCCGGAGATCGTTTACGGATCGTGTAAAGGTCAATACGGAGTGATGAATCTCAAGACCGGGCAGGAGAAGAACTATTGGATCGGAGCGCAGTCGCTGTACGGCAACCCCGCGAGCGATTTGATTTATCGGATGCAGCGCGTATCGCCGATGGCTACATCGCCACACGATCCCGACGTGCTTTATTACGGCTCGCAATACGTGCATCGCACGCATGACAAGGGAGTGACGTGGGAAAAAATTTCTCCCGATCTCACCGCCCATCCTGCTTGCTGTCAGGGAGTGAGCGGTGAACCGATTACCCGCGATGTCACCGGTGAAGAGTTCTACAGCACGCTCTACGCGATTACAGAGTCACCGCTGGAAAAGGGTGTGATCTGGGTGGGCTCAAACGACGGGCCTTTTCATATCACGCGCAACAACGGAAAGACCTGGACCGATATCACGCCGAAAGACCTTCCTTCCGGAGGTCGCGTGCAATATGTCGAAGCGTCTCCGCACCGCCGAGGCTCGGCGTACTACGCGGTTTACCGTTGGCTGCTCGGCGATTATCAACCGTACATCTATCGCACGGACGATTACGGGAAGACCTGGACACGTCTGACTGATGGCAAGAATGGTGTTCCAGAGGACTGGCCTACGCGCGTTGTCCGCGAAGATCCCGGCCGCGAAGGTTTGCTTTACGCGGGAACCGAATTCGGAATGTTTATCTCGTTCGACAACGGTGCGCACTGGCAGTCATTCCAACTAAACCTCCCGAACGTGCCGGTGACCGACATCAAGATTCATCGAAACGATCTGATCGTCTCAACGCAGGGCCGCGCGTTCTGGATTCTCGATAACATCAGCTCGCTTCACCAGCTCACGTCGCAAATGACGGTTTCCGGAGTTTATCTGTTCAAGCCGCGCGACGGCTATCGCACACGTATGAGTCCCGGAAACCTCGGGCCGATGATTGAATACTATCTGCCAGGGACGCCGACTGGTGCGGCAACGCTCGAAATTCTCGATGCGAAGGGCGACTTGGTAAATTCCTACAACAGCGAGGTGGCGCCTCCAGTTCGAGCTGGTCGCGGCGGAACCGGCGGCGGCACTGAAGCCCAACAAGAGGACCCGGATGCGCCCGCGGCGCGACGGTTTGGTCCTCCACCTCCGCGCGTCACAAAGGTTGCGGGACTCAATCGCGTTGTCTGGGATGTCAGGAACAAAGAAGGAGTGACGGTTCCGCCTGGATTGTACCAAGCGAGGTTAAAGGTTGGAGACACGAGCTTGATTGAACGGTTCAACGTGTTCATCGATCCTCGCGTGGCGGAAGATGGCGTTACGATCGCTGACTTGCAGTCGCAGTTCGAACACAACATGCGCATGCGCGAACTTGTGAACAGCGTCAATCAACTCGCAACGCGGGTGCGCCATGCCCAAGCCAAACTGCATAATGGATCGGCTAATGACGGTGAGACGGCCAGTCGTCTGAACGCGATCGCCGCCAGGCTTTTCACCGAGCCGGTTCGTTATGGGAAACCCGGACTCCAGGCGCACATCACCTATCTGGCTGGAATGACAGCCAATGTGGATCAGAAGGTCGGCCGCGATGCTATTGAAAGATATGAAGTTCTGCGAAAAGAGCTGGATGCAATGCGCGCCGAAGTTGACCGAGTGCTGGGACCATCCCAAGCAGCGGCGACCGGAACCGCGCCAATTCGATAGAAGGTGTGGACCATTCGAATCAAGATTCAAAGACTGCCAACCGTTAGATGAACATCGATTCATCCGAACTTCGCTGTCCCACCAAGAACCGAGTAGATGGAAAAGGTCATTCAAATTCTCAATCGCATGCAAGCCGATGGTGTGATTGAAAAATACGCGATTGGCGGCGGGATAGCGGCCATATATCCGTTTCGACTTGGAAGAGTATGAGTAGCGAGACCCTAGATCTAAGTCGAATGACTGTAGAGGACCTTTTCCGCGCTAAGAAAGAGCGCCGGAAGCGCCTCGCTAGTCTGCCGTTTGAACAGAAAATCGCGATTGTAAAGAAGCTTCAGACCGTGTCGGCGGCAATGAAGGGTGAGAAACCCATCTTTGAGTCATTCCTAAAATCTTATCCTGACTTTGCCAGCGAGCCTATCGAAGAATGGGATGTGGTTGAGGACTGGTACGCAAGACGCACGCTTTCTCCTCCCCCTCACCCGTTTGACAAACGCCCGGATATCATCGCCCTCACCGCTTCTGGAAAAAGGATAGGCATCGAACTGAAGAGTTGGGTAAATCGAGATCAGATTACAGAAGCTCGAAAACAAGAACGAATACAAGAGAACATTCTGAAAGCGATCGGAGACCAGCCGCAAAACGCGACGCAGCACATCGGTTTCGTTTGGCTTTCCGCGAAGGAGGTAAGATTCGACGCACGGGATGCCGCACATTTCCGAGAACAGATTTTTGCTCTTATTGAACAAGTCGATAGCAACTGGTCCCAAAAGCCCGATTGGGATCAGAACCTGTCGGAAGATGTAGGCGATTTTGCCGCCTTCCCGATTTTAGAAAAATACTTGAACAGCGCTCGATTTCACCCTGCGAGCCGAAATCGCTTCAACATCCGTTGGATCCGCTTTCCTTCTCCGGGTGGCGCGTATTCTCCCAATGAGATGCTCGAGACACTAAGCAACTCCCTGGTTGCTCACAGGGGTGACGAACGTTACAAGGACCTACGAACCCGAGCCGGGCTTGATGAAGTCTATTTACTTGTTCACTACGACTTCAGAGCCTTTGCCTATAACACACCATTTGATGCTCCTAATTTTGGCTTCAAAGAGGCCGCAGACTTCGCCTCAAACGTGCTTGCAGGTGATGGTGGTTATTTCGATCGAATCTTTCTTTTTCACTTTCTTTGGGGCAAGGAAGAGGCCTACAGAATTGTGTAAGCAGTTCAGCTCATCTCGCCACCACACCGATGTTCGTGATCGTCGCACCTTTCGTCATCGACGGCACCGCGCACACATACAGAACTATTCCGGTAACCGGCGCGCGGGCTTCGAAGGTTACCCTGCCCAGGTAATCCGTGACGTAACCGACTTTCATTCCCTGCTCGACATAGGTCCCTCGCTTGGTCAAAGGGTAGAAAATTCCGGTTTGCTCGCTGCTTAGCGTTACGACTTTATCGATCCAGACTGGGTGCTCGATCGGACTTACTGAACCAGGCAATATTTTCAGATACCGCATCACGTTCAAGCAGCCGTTTGCCAGCGCGCTGACGTCGTCGGTCTCCACCGTTCCGGCGTGCCCGGCTTCGACGGTAATCGAAGGCTTGCCGCGGGTGGTGGCAGTGTTCTCGAGGTAGCGTGAAGCCTGCGGGTCTTTGGGACGATCGGTGGAAATGATAATGTGGTCAAGTCCGAAGGCCAGGACCATCGCGCGCGAAACTTCGTCCTGCTTTTCATTTCCGGTTTTAGTCCAATAGCTATAAGGACGCAAACTCTCGTCGAGATCGCCGCCATGCAAGTCGATCAAATGATCGCATTGCTCTACGACTTGCTTAGTAATCAGAAACGACGCTCGTTCGGTCTGGGTGCCGTCCGTCTTTCCGGGATAGAAGCGATTCATGCTTTTGCGATCCACCGGATTGATGTGCGGCACTTTTTGTTCGAAGGATTGAATGTTAACCAGCGGGACGATGATCACGGTGCCGGAAATCTCCGCCGGATTCAGCAGCCCGATTAATTTCTCGAGCGCAATGATCGAAGCATATTCAGTTCCGTGCGCGCCTGAGACGAGCGCCAGCACCGGCCCTGGCTTCGCCCCATGAAAGACCGCCACCGGAATGCTCAAGCCGGCGTCGCTGCCCGCCGGGACTTCAATTGTTCCGAACGCCTTCTGCCCGCGCGCCGCTGTGGCTGTGCCGACGGTGAAAGTGTCCCGTATCTGCGCAGCAATCGGGCTCACGCAAACAAATACGATTACGATAAGCAGGGAAATACATCGTGACATTGGTTTTCTCCGGTCAACTTACTGCGAGAGTCCGACGCGTCGCACGAGATCCTGGAAGCGCGGATCTGAGCGGATATTGTCGAACTTTGGTTCTACTTTCACCCATACGATCCAGCTTGAGCGTTCTCTATAAGCGTCGCCGAGTTCCGCGAATGCCTTGTCTTTTTCCCCGAGGACGGCATGTGTTTCCGCCAAAAAGTACGAATCCACATATTTCGTTTTCGATTGTTGCTTCAACTTGTCGAGTATTCTTTGCGCCTCGGTTTTCCTCCCGGCAGCCGCGTATGCATGGCCAAGCAGGCCTAACACGATGGTAGTTTCGTCTAGTTGCCGCGCTGTTTGCAGCTCTTTGATCGCTCTTTCATAGTCGCCTTTGAGCAGATAAGGTTCCGCGATTCCCCAATGGGCCCGAGCAAAGTTCTGATCGAGATCGAGTGATTTTTGATATTGCGCTATCGCGTCGTCATATCGCCGCGCATGATAGAAAAGCCAACCTGCCGACGCGCTGGTGGAAAGGGACAATGGATCGAGTTCCTGCGCTCGTCCAATTTCACGCAAAGACTCGTCCACGCGGCCCATGCCCGCCAACTCGATCGCATACCAGGCATGCGCAGTGGCGTAGTTTGGGTTCAGCTCAATGGCCCGTTTAAATTCCCGCTCGGCGCCTGCCCAATCCCATTCGTATTGATACTTGAAATACGCTAAAGAAGTGTGCGCCTCGGCGAGGTTTCCATCCAGCTCGAGGGCTTTCGTTGCGGCTGCTTTCGCCAGAGGAAAAGATTCTTTTGGTGAAGATATACCGTAAGAGCTAAGCACGTTGTAGCAGTCGGCCAATCCTGCGTACGCCAAGGCAAACGACGAATCTTGCCCAATGGCTGCCGTGAAGTGTTCGATAGCCTTCCGGTATCCCTCGCGGCTTCGCTTGTTCCAATAGAATCGCCCTTTTAAATAGCTCTGATACGCTTCGTTGCTCTCCGTATAATGCTTACTCGCCAATTGCTTATCTTCACCGGAGATCCTGACCTTCAGTTTGTCCGTAATTTCTTCCGCGATCTCACGTTGAGTCGCCAGCAAATCGGCCATCTTGCGGTCATAGTGTTCGCCCCAGAGCAGTTTGTTGTAACGCACGTCCGTAAGTTCAGTGCCAATCACCAGCTGATCGCCGCGCTGCGTGATTCGCCCAGACAAGACGACGTTGACGCCTAATTCCTTGCCTGCCTTAATCGGATCCGTTTGTTTCCCTTTGTAACTAAAGACTGAACTACGCGGACTCACCTTTAGGTTAGGCAAGAGCGACAGGCGATAGATGATGCTTTCGGTAAGACCGTCAGAGAGATATTCCGAATCCGGATCGCGATTCTGATTTTCGAACGGCAACACGGCGATTGACTCAATCGCGACTTCCGTGTCGCGGGCATGACGATAAGCAACTAAACCAGCGATGGCCAGGACCAACACGGGAATCCCGAATACCACCACGATAATGGTCGTGATGATTAGCGCGACTTTACGCCGGCGCACGGATTTCCCCGGCTTCTTTCCTTCGGCCGCCGGAACCGTGGGCGCCAGTTTGGTTCCGAGAGTGGAAGTTATGCGGCGACTTTCGTTGGTAGCGCGCGGAAGTAACTCCGTCGGTTCGCCTTCAGGTCTGGAAGATTGATCGAAAACTCGCGTGGCGGATTCCGACGCGTCCGCAGCGCTCTCGACAAGCAAGGCGCCGTCCGCCCGGCAGAATTGGAGCGTTTCATCCGCGTAGACCTGTCCGCACATGAGACAGCGCTTCATGATTTGCTTTGCAAAGCCGCTGCGTTGCTACTCGAAATGCTCCATCATCCAAATGTCGCCGCCTTGCGGTCGAAAACGATCGAACAACACCCAGTTACCGTCAGGCGACCATACGGGATAATCAATCCGCACATCCGGATCATCAAACTCAAAAACCCTTTCCGGCTTCCCGCCGCTGAGCGGCGATACCCAGAGCGTCTTATGGCCAATCACGTCCATTATTCGCGAGTGGTCGGGCGACAAAGACATATGCGACCCTCCGGCAACTTCCGCCAGCGGTTCAGGGACGCTATTATCCAAACGAACCTTCATGGTCACCGGGCTGCCACTGCCGGGACAGCGAAAGATGACTGCTTCACCGCTTTGATCCCAGCGCAGAAAATGGCCCATTACGCCAAGACCGACATCGGTCAACTGTCGCGCCTCACTGCCGTCCGAATTCATTACCCAGACTTCAGGCCGGCCGCTTTGATCCGAATTGTAGGCGATCATTTTTCCATCGGGCGAAAAGAAGGGATTTACATCAACACGGTCTGTGCTCGTAAGTCGCTTGAGCTCTCCGGAGTCGACCTCTACGTGCCAGATGTCAGCGGTGCCGGCGCGCGATGAAAAGAAGGCAATCCGTTTGCCATCCGGCGACCAGTTGGCTTGAAAATCACCACCGGGACCTCTGGTCAATTGGCGCGTCTGTCTATTCTCGAGAGAATGCAACCAGATATTCATTTCGCCCGTGCGGTCAGAGTTGAAAGCGATCGTTTTGCCATCGGGTGACCAGGCTCCGCGGCTGTCTTCGCGTGTCGTTGTGATCACTTCCTGCGGTGGGCCGGTGGGTCTTCCCGTATCGGGCGATACCGGCAAGCGCCAGATGTCGGCGTTTTGCCTCAAGATCGAAAAAGCCAGTCGTTTGCCATCGCGCGAAATTGCTACTTCGACGTCTTGACCGGCGCCGATTGTCAATTGTTGCGGTGCGCCGACCGGAGTTCCATCAGACAACATCGCCACACGCCAAATGTTGATGCCGCCCCCACGATATGAAGAGAAATAAATGAACCTGCCGGAAGGCGACCAGACCGGATTGACGTCCTGCACAGCGTCGTTTGTTACCCAGAACGATTTGCCATTGGTAAGGTCGAATACGCGTACGTCAAATTTCGTCCGCTCGATATTCTGAAAAACGATCCGCTTTCCATCAGGAGACCAGCGCGGCCGGACGTGGCTGATTCCTTCCGAGATGTCGGAGGTTAGTTGTTGCGGGTTGTGACCACGACTATCGACGGCCCAGATGCGGCGCGGCCCGGCCCACGAGGCATCGAAAGCGATCCGCTTACCATCCGAAGAACAATCAGGATTGAAAGCATTCTCAACCAGCCTTACTTCTTTCTGCGCGGCCAAATCAATGGCCCAGATATCGCCGTCCACAAACGCGCCAAAAACGTCTCCGGGTTCGAGCTTGACCCTTGGCCGCCGCGATCTAACAAACAGGATTGTCTTGCTCTCAGGAGACCATGCCGGTTGGATCTCATCATAATCGCCGCTGGTCAATCTTCGTTCTTCGCCCGATGCAATGTTCTTGACGAAGATACTTCTGATACCTGCCTCTTCGCGGCTAAAAGCGAATTCTTCGTTGTTAGGAGACCAGGCCGGGTATTCTTCAATCGCTTCGGCAAAAGTTATCTGCGAGAGTCGCGGCAGCTTCGGTGTGCGATCAAGGGCTTCGGTCCTGCGCGCGTTGTCGCCAAACGCAGGCAGCTTGATCAGTGTGTCCTGAGAGTCGGCAGCGTGAATCGTAAGTTCGGCGCCGTCAACGCGACAAAAATTCAGCGAGTCATCATTGTAGACACGCTGGCATGTGGGACAACGCTTCATGAAATTTCAACTTCTGTTTTAGAGGAAGGCCACTGCTCGCCAAAATCTGATGCGCGCATAGCGAGCGGTAGACCTGCTTCTAAACCATCACAATTGGCATAACTTTTCGGCAATCGAAGCGGCCAGCATCTTAGCCGAGAAGCCAAGCCCGCGCCAGAGTATTTGCTTACCCGAATTGCCGGCCGAGCCGCAGACCGACCACACCGGCGTGGCTGTTGTGTCGGCGATGCGTGCATGCCTCCATCTCCAAATCCAGGCAAAAATTTCGTCCACGCCGAAAGCTACAGCGTCTAACAGGTTGGCAAGGGGTTCGCCGCGAAAGATAACGCTGAGTTTGGTGACATTCTTGAACAAGGCGTTTTCTCTCCTCCTGCCTCTTCGGAGGCGGACCTGAAACTCGCAAACATTGCGCGAGTGAAGGAACGAAACCGAACTTTTTCGAATTGCATTGCTGTCAGTATCGCTACTGACAGTTTTCGGTGCGGCATCGGGTCAGAGACGCGGCCACATCGACAAATGGGAACGTAGAGAGCTAAGGGCGGACCGCCGAGAAATTCGCGCGGATATAACAGACATCCGCAGCGACCGGCGAGATATTCGCGAGGACGTACGTGAACGCAGAAGCGACGTCCGCGAATATCGTCAGGACAAGCGCGAAGGCGCTTCGCAAGAAGAACTACGCGCGGATAGGCAGGAGATCAGGGCAGACACTGGTGACCTCCATGCCGACCGCCGAGACATCTACAAGGATGTTCGTGACCGACGCGGTGATATCCGGGACTACCGTCATGATCGGCGTGAAGCTCGGCGAGATTGACTCGGTGGCGCCGTGCGTGTTTTCGATAGCCCGCGCGTAAGCAACCGGGGCAGTAGCCCGGACCTCCGGGTGCCCTACCGAGCAGCTCGGTTGGGGTGGGGCGGTGAGGGAGGGCTTGGCACAGCGGCCACTAAGGCGCCGCACCTACAAAAGATCAGTGTGACTGACGTTTCAACCGGAGGGGCTAAATCCGGATAACCTGCTTAGTCACGCTGCGGGGACGAGCGAAGAGGCACGCTCGTCCCTTTTTCCTTTTTTGGAGTGCGCTAGCAGAGCGAAGCGGCGACGGCGCTTTATGTCCGACAAACTTCAGTTTGTCGCTTCAACTTGAGTAAATGCAAAAGCACGACAAACTGAAGGAATCTCTGAACAAGTCAGAGGTTACACATTAATTGGCAGTTGTTCTTGGTCTTTCTCCCTTCTCCCTCTGGGAGAAGGGCCGGGGAAGAGGGCCCTAGCTAATGATAGGCGCGAGCCTTAAGTCCCTCTCCCCAACCCTCTCCCAGAGGGAGAGGGAGTTAAAGCAGCTAACGACAAACTCAAAAGTTTGTCGGACGACGAGATCCAAAGCGATGCCGCTCCGCTTGCCACCGCACTCCAAATTATTGCCGCATTTCTCATCTTCCTCAACAAGCTGCTAAACTCTCTTCACCGACGGAAGAGGTAATCGAAGGGTGGCACTGGTTATATATACCAAACCCGGCTGTCCGTATTGTCAGCAGGCGCGCGACTATTACAACTCGAAAGGTATTGCGTTTACCGACTATGACGCGCAGACCGATCGCGCGCATCGCGCTGAGATGTTCAAGTCTTCGGGTGGCGACCCTACAGTTCCTTGCATCGTCGAAAACGGCAAGTATATTCAGTCCGGATGGGGCGATCCCTTACGGGGTTGAACGGTCCATGACTGATGGGCCGTGCGCTCGTCAACGAACTGTACCTCGCCTCCCATGTCCCAGGATTCGTTTGATTCGGCTTGGAGGTTCACATGAAATTTCAGAAATTCCTGCTGCTCGTTTCGCTCTTCTCGATCTCAACGATTGCATCCATTAAAGCGATGGCCCAGGACGGAAATACATCGGCGATGCTGCAACCTCCGATAACCGAAAAGAAACCGAAGATTACGGAAATCAATGGCGACCGGCTGGTGGATAATTATTTCTGGCTGCGTGAAAAATCGAACCCGGCCGTCATCGCCCACCTTGAAGCTGAGAACGCTTATACCGCGGCGGTGATGAAGCCGACCCAGGCGCTGCAGGAAAAGCTCTACAACGAGATTCTCAGCCACATCAAACAAACCGACGTCAACGTTCCTTACCGCCAGGGTGATTACTTTTATTATTCGCGCACCAAAGAAGGTCTGCAGTATCCGATTTTCTTTCGCAAGAAAGGAAGTCTGGACGCGAATGAAGAACTGATCCTCGATCAAAACGAGCTGGCAAAAGGTCAAAAGTTCATGGCGTTAGGCGCGCTCCTGCCGAGCGATGACGGCAACCTGCTGGCGTTTTCCACGGACAATACCGGCTATCGCCAATACGTTCTGCATGTCAAAGACCTCCGCACTGGCGAGATTCTTCCCGAGAAGATCGAACGCGTCGACAGTGTCGTATGGGCGACCGACAACAAAACGCTTTTCTATGTCACAGAAGACGCCGTTACGAAACGCAATGACAAGTTGTTTCGTCATTCGTTGGGCAGCGACAAGTACGACTTGCTCTACCAGGAAAAGGACGAGCTGTTTGATATCGGAGTCGGCCGCACGCGAGACAAGGCGATAATTTTTGTCGAAGCCGCCAGCAAGACATCGACTGAGACTCGTTACATTCCGGCGAACAATCCGAATGCAGAATGGAAAACAATTCTCCCGCGAGAGGCGGATCATGAATACGACATTTCACACCGCGGCGATCTCTTCTACATTCGCACGAACAAGGGCGCCAAGAATTTCCGCGTCGTAACTGCTCCGGTTTCCGATCCTTCCGAAAAGAACTGGAAAGAATTCATTGCGCACCGGCCCGCAGTTAAGGTTGACGGCGTAAGCCTCTTTGCCGATCACGCGGTTCTTTCCGAGTGGGAAAACGGCTTGCAACAGCTCGAGATCATTGATTTCAAAACCAACAAACACCATCGTATCGAATTTCCCGAGCCGGTTTATTTCGCAGGTCTCGCGGCTAATCGCGAATTCGACACACACGTGGTTCGCTACTCTTACAACTCGCTGGTAACGCCAAATTCGGTTTTTGATTACGACATGGACACGCACAAAGCGACGCTGTTGAAACAGACGGAAGTGCCGGGAGGGTTCGACAAAGCGAATTACAAGTCTGAGCGTGTGTTCGCTACCGCTTCCGATGGAACAAAGATTCCAATGTCTGTCGTGTATCGCCGCAACGTGAAGCTGGACGGATCCGCGCCGATGCTTCTGTACGGGTATGGCTCGTATGGTGCTTCGATTCCACCGACGTTCTCCGCCGGCCGTTTGGCCCTGCTGGATCGCGGCGTAATTTATGTGATCGCGCACATTCGCGGTGGTGGTGAACTAGGCGAACCCTGGCGGGAAGCAGGCCGCATGATGAAAAAGATGAACACTTTTACTGACTTCGTCGCTGGCGCGGAACACCTGATTAAGAACAAGTACACCTCGAGCGATCGTTTAGTGATCCAGGGTGGCAGTGCCGGCGGTCTTTTGATGGGCGCGGTTACCAACATGCGTCCCGATCTTTTCAAAGCCGTCGTGGCCCAGGTGCCGTTCGTCGATGTCATCAACACAATGCTCGACGCATCGCTACCTTTGACAACCAGCGAATATATCGAGTGGGGCAATCCCAATGAAAAAGCGGCATACGACTATATGAGGAAGTATTCACCGTATGACAACGTCGCGCCGAAGAAATACCCGGCCATACTGGTGAAGGTTTCGCTCAATGATAGCCAGGTTCCTTACTGGGAAGGTAGCAAGTTCGTCGCCAAGATTCGTGAGCTAAAGACGGATCACAATCCGTTGATTCTTAAGGCGAACATGGGCGCCGGGCACGGTGGTGCGTCCGGCCGCTACGATGCGATTCACGAGACGGCCTTCGATTATGCGTTCATGCTCTGGCAGATGGGCCTAATGAATTAGCGGTTCAGGACGCCATGCACAAGATCAATCTCGCGCAAAAGCTCTCTCTGATCGACGATCACTGGCACCCTCGGATCGCCGGAGAGCTGAACGGACAGTTGCTTAAGCTGGTCAAATTTCAGGGACCGTTCAGCTGGCATCACCACGAAAACGAAGACGAAATGTTCCTGGTGGTGAAAGGAAGATTTCGCATGGACTATCGCGAGAACGGTCGCGACCGGGAAGAGTGGATTGAAGCAGGGGAATTCGTGATCGTGCCGCGCGGCGTCGAACATCGCCCATTCGCCGAGCAGGAAGCAGAAGTACTTTTATTTGAGCCCGCCTCAACCTTGAATACCGGCAACGTTGAAAACGAGTTTACGAGAAAAAACCTCGAGCAAGTTTGAATCTGAGACTGCGGGCATCTCCCTGCAAACAGCAGCACCCTCTGGCTCCGTTAGGAGCCAAATATTTATTTTATAGCTTGACGTACCAGGATTCTATCTGCCCTCGCAGAGAGATGCGCGGCGCATCTCTCTGCGAGGGGATTTCGACTAAGCCTTAATACTATAGATATTGCGCTCCTAACAGAGCGCGGCGGGTTGTACTACGCTCGCCGCGCGTGTAATTTATCTTCATCGCAAAAGGCGATCAGGAGAAATATTTTGACTGAGACCGCTAAAGGCCCAACGGTTGCAGATATCTTTCGTCGCGCTCAAGCAATCAGAAAAGAAAACGCGCAGACTTCTTACAAGGACACTGCGGCGCAGCTCATGCGCGAATATTCGAACGGGGCCTTTCCGCCAACTTACAACTTAACAATTCCCGAGCAGGATGCGCGCGCGCCTGAGGAAGATTGGTCGGCGGGTTTGCCGCTGGTTTTGCGGGGCATTCAACAAAAAGACTGGAACGACATCGCGCAGGGCATCGTACTCTCGCTGGAGCAAACTGAAAACTACGAGCGTCAGCGCGAGCCCGAAGGCACGCGCGATAAGTGGCACGATCGCACGAGGGGCGTCGAAGGCGTGACGGCAAAAAGCGTCGGCAAATGGATGCCCGAAGAGTTAATGAAACTGGCGGAGCGTAACGTACAGAAGCGCGAAAAGTAGCGAGTGGATGATTTGGAGTGCGGTGGCAAGCGCAACTTGACGGCGCACTCCAAAGAGAAAACAATGACCGAACAACACGCCGAACTCATCACACGCTTTCCCTTATTCAAAGGATTCACCACGAATGGAGCGAAACGCTTGCTCAACTCCGGCGAAGTCAAAGAGCACGCCGCCGGCGACGTTTTGCTGAAAGAGGGCGATACGGCCACCTTCGTCTTGCTGGTGCTGACCGGTAAACTCAAGGTCTTCGTTGAGCGCGAGGGCAAAGATTTGGTCCTGACCGAAGCAAACCCCGGAACGATCCTTGGCGAGTTAGCCGTGCTCTGCGGCATTCCCCGTTCGGCTTCGGTGTGAGCGAAAGAAAACTCCGCGGTTCTGGAATGGAGCGACGAAGCCTTTCGCACGCTACTGCTCCGCGATCCATCACTGTCGCAGCGAATCTTTCGCGAAGCCTTGCGGACCCTAATCGATAAAGAGCGTTCGCTGATCGATTCGTTGGTCAAATCGCAGGCTGCCGTTAGCTGAGCGGATGATGAGGACGTGCAAGGAGTGTCAGTTCACGAAAACGTAATCCGTGACCATAAATGCCCTTCACGAGCGCGAGTATTTTTATCAGCAGCGAAGAACAATGGGAAAAATACTTTTTGTGAACGGTGCTAATCGGCTCTACATCGTCCATTTCCACACAGAAGATAACAAAGGCTTTAGCCGCAGTCCTGTAGATCGAGTATTCAATACATTTCAACCGATGAGTGCTGGCCCATCGGAATCCATGTTAACTTGAATGATGGACAATGAGTTTTCTTAACAGCCTAATCAAGGATCCAAAATATCAGACCACCGAACCCCGGAAGCCGGAAGACATAACCGAGCCGGATGTGATCATCAGCCCCGACACGCAACGTGAGAATCGTATTCCGCCCGGTCAGTCGCGCACCAAGAAGTGGCCCGTGCTTGATGCGCATGGCGCGCCGCCGATCGATCTGGCGACCTGGAGATTTGAAGTTGATGGTCTGGTCGAGAAGCCTTTGGAATTTTCGCTCGACCAGTTCATGCGACTGCCAGTCGTGAAAGTTTACTCTGACTTTCATTGCGTCACTCGTTGGTCGCGACTGGATAATATCTGGACCGGCGTGCCAACCAGGGAGATGGCCGAACTTGCGGGAGTCAAACCGGAAGCGAAGTTCGTGCTGGCGCTAGCTTACGACTATGGATGGACGACGAATGTTCCGATTGAATATTTCCTGAAAGAGGATTCGCTATTTGCTTTCCTGCATGACGGCGCGCCGATTCCTCCCGAGCATGGCGGGCCGGTGCGGCTAATCATTCCGCAACTCTACGCCTGGAAATCAGCAAAGTGGGTCAAAGGCGTTCGTTTCCTCTCTGAAGACCAGGCTGGTTTTTGGGAGGAAGGCGGCTATCACATGCGCGGCAATCCCTGGGCGGACGGCGATGGCGAGCGGTTTCGTTGGTAATGATGCTGGGAGCGCGGACATCCTGTCCGCAGGCGCAAGCGAAGCTTGCGTAGAATTCGATGTAATGAAACAACCTGTTCGCGCTGCCGCGCTCAATGCGGGCAAGATGCCCGCGCCCCCACCTCCCAAAGACGCCGCCGCCGTAATTCTCCTTCGCCACAATACCAATCCGAGCAATCCTGAAGTTTTCTGGGTGAAGCGCAGCACGAAGCTCGCTTTTCTGGGTGGGTTCTATGCCTTTCCCGGCGGCCAGCGCGACGCGGACGATGCTGACATCGTCGTGGAAAACTGTGACGATCCCGAGAGCGCCGCGATGATCAGTTGCGCGGCGCGCGAGGTGTTTGAAGAAACCGGCGTGCTGCTCGCCCGTGGCGCAGAAACGTTGACAGCCGGCCAGCGCGCTTCGTTACTTGACGATCTGGAATCGAAACGAATGTCGTGGCCCGGGTTACTAAAGCATTATGGGCTACATCTCGATGCTAACGATTTCACGTTTGTCGGCCGCTGGTTGACGCCGCCGTTTGCGCCGAGACGCTTCGATACCCGGTTCTTTCTGGTGAATTGTCCCGCGAAACAAGAGCCTCGCGTTGACCGCGATAAGGAGTCCTCCCTCACGGTCGGGCTACTGCCCCCTGGTTCCGGCAGACAACAGCCACGCGCAGCCGGTGAGGCTGAACTGGAAAGCGGCCAGTGGATCGCTACGCGTGAAGCCTACGCGAAATGGGAACGAAGCAAGGTGCTCGCCGTACCGCCAGTCTTGCACGCCTTGAAAACTTTAAGCAGCGGTTTGGCCGACGACCTCGTTTCTCGTTTTCTCTCAACGCCGAACGCGCATCGCAAACCGGTCAGAAGGATCGAATTCCAGCCTAACTATATTTGTTTTCCGGTGCGCACGAAGACCTTGCCGCCGGCGACGCATACGAACGCTTATTTGATTTACAACTCCAGCGAGATTCTGATTATCGATCCCGGCTCATCTTACGAAGACGAGCAACAAGCCCTGGCTGCTTGCGTCGACGATCTGATTGCTCAAGGCCGCTCGGTTAATCAGATCGTTCTAACCCATGTTCATCCTGATCACATCGCCGGCGTGAATGCTTTGAATTATCACTTCAAAGAGACACAGGGAGCTTCCGTTCCGGTTGCGGCCCATTCGTTGACTGCAGAGTCGTTGAAAAATCAAGTGAGTGTCGATCGTTTTATCGAAGACAACGAAGTGCTCGAATTGAATGGTGAACCTTCGATCAAGTTGCGAGCGCTTCACACCCCAGGTCACGCGCGTGGACATCTTTGTTTTCACGACGAGCGCACCGGCGCGCTGCTGACCGGCGATAACATTGTTGGCTATGGATCGGTGCTCGTTAATCCGCCGGAAGGAAACATGCACGACTATTTACTTTCGCTCGCGCGCATGCACACCTTGCCAAATCTTTCATTCTTATTTCCGGGCCACGGACCCGCTATTGCGAATCCGTATGAGAAGATCGATGAATACATTTCGCATCGTCTGCAACGTGAAGAGTTGATTCTGGCTGCGGTGCGGGATGGTGCGTCGACTCCGAAAGAGATTGTCGCCATGGTCTACACCGACGTCTCGCCGAAAGCGCACGCCATGGCTGAACGCGCGGTGCTGGCGCATCTCGAAAAGTTGGAAGCAGACGGGTTAGTAATGCGAACTTCCGACGGCACTTATCAGGCAATCCCGACGAACCATTAAACGAAAAGGGACGCAGAGGTTTTCGCAGAGGGTACGCAGAGGAAATTTTCTGCGACTCTCTCCGTTTCCCTTTACCCGCTTTGCGGTTAGAATCTTTAGCATGGAACGAGCAAGGACTTTAGGTGAACTCAAAGCGAGTGGTTACCGTAGCGTCTCGGTCAAAGACGAGATGCGGGCGAATCTGATCTGTAAATTGAAGCGGCGCGAGAAACTTTTTCCCGGCATCGTCGGCTATGACGAAACGGTAATCCCGCAGCTAATCAATGCCGTCCTTGCGCGGCACAACTTGATTCTGTTGGGCCTGCGCGGCCAGGCAAAAAGTCGAATCATCCGGCAGCTAACAAAATTACTTGACGATCACATTCCAATCATTGCCGGTTCCGAAGTCAACGATGATCCGTTTCACCCAATAAGCGCTTATGGCCGGCAGACAATTGAGTTGCACGGCGACTCGGCGCACATCGATTGGATTAATCGCGACGCGCGCTTTGTTGAGAAGCTGGCCACACCTGACGTGACCATCGCTGATATCATCGGTGACGTCGATCCAATCAAAGCCGCAAAAGGCGGTCATCTACTTAGCGATGAGCTGACTATCCATTATGGCCTGTTGCCGCGCGCCAATCGTGGCATCTTCGCGATTAACGAGCTGCCCGACCTAGCCGGAAAAATTCAAGTGGGACTTTTCAACATCATGCAGGAAGGCGACGTGCAAATTAAGGGCTATCCGGTGCGTCTGCCGCTCGATGTAATGCTGGTATTCTCGGCGAACCCGGAAGATTACACGGCGCGGGGAAAGATCATCAGCCCGCTGAAGGATCGAATCGGCACCGAGATAATGACGCATTATCCAAAGGAGATTGAGCTCGGCGTCGAAATCACTCGCCAGGAGGCATGGACTGAACGTGACAGCTTCAAAGATCGTTTGCTCATTCCGGATTTCATACGCGAAACCATCGAGCAGATTGCGTTCGAAGCACGTGACGACCAGCGGATAGACAAACATTCAGGCGTGTCACAGCGTCTGCCCATTAGCGTGATGGAGTCGGTCGTTTCCAACGCCGAACGCCGCGCGCTGTTGACCGGCGAAGAGAAAATCGTCCCGCGCATCGCCGATGTCTATGCTGCGATTCCTTCCATGACCGGCAAGATGGAGCTCGAGTACGAAGGCGAGCAAATCGGTGCGGACCGCATTGCCAGGGATTTGATCAAACGCGCCGCCGGCGAGATTTTTGAAGGCTATTTCGTAGGCATCGACTTCGCCGCAACCGTCACCTGGTTCGATCAAGGCAACACTATTCGCATGGCCGATACCGCCTCAGCGGAAGAATGCCTGATGCTGCTCGAATCAATTCCTGAACTGATCGATACCGTGCTGATTCCGTTCGACTTCAAGCACAGAGACGAAGCGCAAACCATCGCCGCGTGTGAATTCGCCCTCGAAGGCCTCTATGCCGAAAACAAGATCAGCCGCAACGAAGAAGGCGGCTACGCGGCGGTGACCAAGGCCAAGAAGGATCGGCGCGGAATGATCTATGATGATTTGACGGAGACGGGACGGTACAGCTAAGGATTGGCCGCAGATGAACGCGGATACACGCGGATTAAAGCATAAGGAATTGACTGAGACGATTATTGGCGTCTTCTTTGAGGTCTATAATGAGCTCGGGCATGGATTCCTTGAATCTGTCTACGAAAAGGCATTTGAAGTTGCGCTGATAACAAAAGGCCTCGATGTTAAGAGACAGATCCAGGTTCCAGTTTGGTTTAGGCAACAAAAAGTTGGTGACTTCACTGCCGATGTGCTCGTTAATCAATCGGTGGTTTTGGAGCTGAAAGCGGCACGTGCACTGGACTCATCTCACGAAGCCCAACTTCTCAACTACCTTCGAGCAACCGAAATAGAAGTTGGCCTGTTGTTCAATTTCGGAGTCAAGCCAGAGTTTAAACGATTGGCCTTCGACAACTCACGTAAGCAGATTCGACGGACTGGTGAGATTTCCGTTGCTGCGCTTCTCATACCGAATGATTAGGGTTTCCGCATTTGATATCGTGGTCTTTGTTTCTCTACGGTCTTATCCGCGAATATCCGCGTTAATCCGCGGCTAATTTGATGCGTTTCATTCGCTACTCAAAATTCAACGGCCTCGACGTCTCGTCGATTAATCTCGGCGACCTCATGGAAGGTCTGTCTGATTCCCTGCTCTATTCCGGTTACGACGACGATTACTACTGGACACGGCAGCGAATGCCCCGGGACACGTCGCTCGATGCATTGCGGCGCGCACTGTTGCAGGCGCTGATGGATCAGGGATTGCTCAGCCAGCATCAGATTCAACAAATGATGGACGAGAACGAGGGCAAGTACGAAGGCTCGCAGCTTCAGGAGATATTGAATCAACTGATCGAGCGTTTGGTCGAAGAGGGTTATCTGACGTTGCACGAAGAACCGCGGACTGCGCGAGAGCAGCGCGAGATGATGGGTGGGAACGGAGAGGGCCGAATTGAAGAGCCTCTGCCACGAAATATCAAGTTCGAAGTTACCGAGAAGGGTTTGGATTTTCTTGGCTACAAGACATTAAGAAATTTGCTCGGCAGTCTGGGAAAGAGTTCACTTGGGCGCCACGATACCTTGCATTTGGCTACCGGCGTCGAAGCCGAAGCCGCCAGCAAGCCTTACGAGTTCGGCGACACGATCAATCTCGACGTAAACACGACCCTGCTTTCGGCGATCCAGCGGGAGGGATTGTCGGTTCCAATCAATCTCGAATACAACGACCTGCACGTCCATCAATGCGATTATCAATCGTCGTGCGCGACTGTGGTCATGCTGGATTGTTCGCACTCGATGATTCTTTACGGCGAAGATCGTTTCACACCGGCAAAGAAGGTCGCTTTGGCGCTCGGTCATTTGATTCGCACCCAATATCCCGGCGATTCGCTGAAAATTGTGCTCTTTCATGACACGGCCGAAGAGCTGCCGCTGGCAAAGCTCGCGACGACCCAAGTTGGTCCCTATCACACGAACACGGCGGAGGGTTTGCGTTTGGCGCGACGCATTTTGCAGTCGCAACGTAAAGACATGAAGCAGATTGTAATGGTGACCGATGGTAAACCAACCGCGTGTTTTGTCGAAGGAGCGCAGGCATCCTTGCCTGCGGTTCGCCGGCATCCTGCCGGCTACCCGCTCGCTACCGCGAGCGGTTCTGTAACGAGGCGGCTTTATAAAAACTCGATGGGCGGCGATCCATTTGTGATGGAAGCCACGTTTCGTGAAGTTCAAGCCTGCCGAAAGGCCGGCATCATGATCAATACGTTTATGCTGGCGAGCGATTATTACCTGGTCGAGTTCGTCAAGGAGATGACCGCTATGACGAACGGCAAAGCTTACTTTGCCAATCCAGCGAACCTGTCTCAGTTTGTCTTAATCGATTTTCTGCGACGGCGAAAGAGCAGAGTGAAATAGTCATCGCACTTGAAAATAATAGCTCGCCGACTTCTTTTCCGAGTCGTCGCTAATTCCGCTCAGCTTGACCTGATAGACACCTGATTTTCTTCTTCATTATTCCCGTAAGCTTGATGCAATCTCTCTACAGACAATCGCAACCATGACTCGCGCTCGGAATCATGATTTGGGAGGACAGTCACGATCAGTCTGGTATTGGGCTCGAGTTCGCACGGCTCGTCGAGGAGAATTTGTTGGCCGTCAAAATGGGCCGGGATGGAAATTGAGTCCATGACTAACTCCTATCGTAAAGCGAGATTAACATAGGAAATACCGCTTCGTTAAGGTGCTCGCTTGCTCCTCTTTTGGCTTCGGTATAAGCTACGATGAATAATTCTTCCGTCTTGGCTCTCCTCGAATGTGAATCGATCGAAGATTTCCCCGCTCTGTCGCTTGAAAGGAAAAAGATGATGAGAAAAATCTTACTTGCTTTGGTGATCATATTGGCCACCGCAAGTTTCGCTGTTGCAGACACAATCTACCTGCGCGATGGACGCACAATTCACGGCACGCTGCTGGGCTTCATCAACGGCCGCTTCGTGGTGCGCGTCGAACGGCGTTATTCGACGCCAGAAGCGACCACCGACCCGAACGTCGCGCGCAATCGCGGCTCTGAAGGCGACATCCAGTATTTTCGTCCCAACGAAATCGATCGCATTGAAATTGAAGGACGCTCGCTGGATGACGCGCGGTTTGAGGTGCGTACGGTCCAGGTAAACCTTGATCCAAACTGGATAGACAGCGGCATTGATTTGCGTCGCGGCGAGCGCGTGCAAGTCAGTGCGTCAGGCATCATTGTCGCTGGACGAACGCGCATTAGCCCGGAAGGTTTGCGCACGACTGATCCGAGCGCGCCTTTGCCGAGCGCCAACGAAGGAGAGTTGATTGGCGCTGTCAGCGACGATCCACGCGCCCCGATAATTGAACTCGGCAGCGCGCGCGAGTTCACTGCAGATCGCGACGGCCGGCTTTACTTAACTGCCAATCGCGGCTCGTACACTGACGCACGTGGCAGCTTCAATGTTCAAATTCGGCGCGAACGCGATCTGACGGCGCTCGATAATCCGGACGAGACTTTTCGACGGCGCAATCCCGGAATTCGCTCGCGCACGCGACAACCGACGGGTGATTTTGGACGCAACCGCACGCCGCAGGAGGTAACCATCAATGTTCCTGGCACATCTCGGGGCACCGACGCCGGCATCGATGTGCGCGCTGGCGATCAAATCACTTTCTCGGCTACCGGAACCGTAGTCGCCGGGCGTCGTACGGGCGAAGTCGGGCCTGAAGGCGGACGCGTGAGTGGCTTCGGCGCGATTGTTGGGACCAAGCCGGTACCGAGCGCAGGCCCCGGCGCGCTCATCGGCTACATTCGCACGCCGGATGGTCAGCAGACCCAGGCCTTTCTGATCGGCAGTCAACTGACCTTCACCGCGCCCGCTGACGGCCGTCTGTATCTCGCCATTAATGACGACGACTATAGCGACAACGGCGGCACCTTCAGCGTAAGGATAAGGTACTGAGCCAGGCACAGAACCAGGTGCGGTAGCGACCGGCTTCGTCTCGCACAAGCAATGGAGACCGTTTGCGAATAGCGAGCGGCGTCTGTTGTTGATGCGCAGTTCTGTATTCCGTAAAGAGAGATCATTATTACCGAGTGTAGGTGGAGAAACGATTCAAGTAATACTCTTGCCATCGATGGATTAACCTACATGGGATTGATAGAACCTTGATCTTCCTCTACGCCGCGCGCACCTCGACATACTCGATGCTCGAGGAAGGTTCCGGTATTGGCTGGTTGTCCTGGCGAAGGCCGTGAATGTGAAATTCAATTGCTTCTTCGATGAGTCGCAAGACCTCGTCTTTAGATTCAGCAACCGCGGCGCACCCAGGTAAGTCAGGAACGTAAGCTCCGAAGCTGGTCTCACCTTCTTCAACAATGACGGCGTAGCGCATATTCTTATTGCCTCTCTTTCTTCAGTCCCGCCTGCTTCAAGATACTGCTCAACGTTCCGGAGGTACATCAATATTCAGTTTTCCCGCAACGGTCACAGTACCGGACATGCCAGGATGTTTGAGTTGTCGGTGACTGCCTCTTGTCCTTGCCAGATACCAACCATTTTCTTCAAGAAGCTTGAGGACCTCCTTGACCTTCATTCGCAGATGATAAAGGAATTGTTACTAGCGGGGAAGACCAGCGGAGAATACTGGTCGTTCCCAGCAAGATCATAGTAGGGTTGGTCCGTGAACCTTCTAAGACAGCCCTGCGATGAGGGCGTAATCACTGCGAAAAAGAGTGCCGCGCCGTGCAGTAAAATACAGCGTCGCTGGACGCTGGCCGCGACAATCCTCGGCTCGAGCATGGTGTTCATTGACGGCACGGTCGTCAACGTCGCGCTACCAGCACTGCAAACAAATCTGAATGCAACAGTCACCGATGTTCAGTGGGTAGTCGAAGCCTATGCTCTATTTTTGGCTGCGCTGTTATTGCTTGGCGGTTCGCTTGGCGACCACTTCGGACGCAGGGGCATTTACGCGATCGGAGTTGCACTGTTTGCGCTTGCTTCCATTTGGTGTGGCCTCGCGTCAAACATTCATCAACTGATTGCGGCGCGCGCGGTGCAAGGCGTTGGCGGTGCGCTGCTGGTTCCCGGAAGTCTGGCAATCATTAGCGCGACGTTCGGAGAAGATGAACGTGGGCAGGCAATCGGTACCTGGTCAGGCTCGACTGCTATCACTACTGCCCTGGGTCCCATTGTAGGCGGTTGGTTGATTGAACACGTTTCGTGGCGCGCAGTTTTCTTTCTAAACATTCCTCTGGCACTGATGGTTCTTGCGCTCGTCTTTCTATTCATGCCGGAGAGCCGCGATGAAGAAGAGACCGGAAGGTTGGACCTAACGGGCGCTGCACTAGCGACGATCAGCCTTGGCACGATCGTTTACGGCCTCATTGAATCCTCACGCGCCGGTTGGGGAAATCCCCTCGTCATCCTTGCTTTGGTGATCGGAGTAGTCGTTCTCGCGGCGTTTATTCTGGTCGAGACTCGCAAGCGCCATCCAATGCTACCTCTTTCTCTGTTTCGCTCGCGCAATTTCTCCGGCGCGAATCTCCTGACGCTGTTCTTGTATGCGGCGCTGGCCGGAACACTTTTCTTCTTGCCGCTTAACCTGATCCAAGTGCAAGGCTACACGGCTACGGCCGCCGGCGCGGCGTCCCTACCATTCATTCTGATCATGTTTGTCCTCTCGCGTTGGTCGGGCGGTTTGGTTAAGCGTTATGGTTCGCGGCTGCCCTTAGTGATCGGCCCGGTAATCGCGACCGTCGGGTTCGTCCTCTTCATGAGGCCTGGCGTGGGCGATAGTTATTGGAAGAGCTTTCTTCCAGCTGTCGTTGTTCTCGGTTTTGGCATGGCGATAAGCGTTGCACCGCTTACGACGACCGTTATGAACTCGGTCAAAGAGAGTCATGCAGGCATCGCTTCAGGGGTCAACAATGCCGTGTCGCGCACCGCCGGCTTGCTGGCTATCGCCGTGCTCGGACTGGTGATGTTCCAGGCCTTCAATCGCTGTCTCGATCGGCGTCTCGACCAAATGGCGGTATCTGCAGAGATTCGGCAGGCGCTAAACGGGCAACGCATTAGGCTAGCCGCGGCAGAAATCCCTTCCGGCGTGAACGAAGACATGCGCGTGGCCCTCAAACAGGCGGTCGACGAGTGTTTTGTTGCCGGTTTCCGCCGGATCATGCTTATGGGAGCCGTGCTGGCGTTGGCGAGTTCGCTGATAGCATGGCTTATCATTCGACGCGGGTAATCAGCCCTGGTTGCTTTCGCGCGCGCGCGCGAGCTATGTTAATAGTACGCCCTGTCTGGACCGACCCCCCATCTGATCAGGCCCGACCATGTAAAATCCTTGCTCGTGAGGGGAAACTGAAATGACTACAAACGGCGTTGCTCCCATCATACTTGTGATTGAAGATTATCCGGACAACCGCACGTTGCTTTCATCTTTGCTGCGAGCGAAGGGTTACACTGTTGTCGAAGCCAAAGACGGACGCGAGGGGTTGCTGCAGGCGAATCTCGTTAATCCCGATCTCATATTGATGGATCTCGCCTTGCCGGAACTTGACGGAGTGGAAGCGACCCGGGAGATTCGCAAGCGGCAGGTACTGTCTCAGATACCTATCTTTGCAATCAGCGCCTATGCGACTGCCGATGTGAGGCAGGATGCGATAGCCGCCGGCTGCACCGAGGTCTTTCTCAAACCACTGGACGTTGAATCCTTGTTGGGTAAGATCAAAGACACTCTGACAGCCTGAGGCGCGTCAGGTCTCCTTTGCGGCCTCGGCTGTTTGCGGCTTGGCGTGCAACAATCGCAAAGGCGCCAAGACGTAACTCACCAGGGGAAAAGGGCTGAATCTGTTATCGTTGGCAGGACAACCGCTATTTGACCCAAACAGTTTGCCGGAGTGAGGATTCTTTTATCTACTCTACTTTATCGTTTGCCATGCACTGAGCCACTGATCTTTTTGCGCGTCGTTTCGCCAGTGTGAAGAACGGGAATCGCGCCATCGACATCGGCGTGAGGACGGGGAATGACGTGTGTTGCCACTACTTCACCGACGCGCCGGCCGGCAGCCGCGCCGGCATCAACTGCGCTTTTGACGGCTCCCACTTCACCGCGCACGATCGCAGTCACTAAACCGGCATCGATCTTTTCCCAACCAATGAGCTTGACGTTGGCACCTTTTACCGCTGCGTCGGCAGCTTCAATCATCGCGACCAGGCCGCGGCATTCGATCAGGCCGAGTGCTTCCCGCTCCATCTTGTCACCTTTTCACCGGGCGCTAAGGTTAGTTTGTTTTCGAACGATTTGCCAGCTCGAAATGCTCGCCCTGGCTCTTGCCTAGGCAGGCTACTGACACGGGGCGCAAACGCGCGTGTCAGAAGCCCGACCGTAAGGGAGGGCTTATTGGAAATACATCACTCAATTCCTTAATGAATGCACCGGCGCGGGAATCCGACCGCCGCGGCGAATGAATTGTTCCGACGAAAAACGATTCACCGGCATGATTGGCGCGCTGCCAAGCAAGCCGCCAAACTCAACCATCTCGCCCACATCACGCCCGGGCACCGGAATGATCCGCACGGCTGTGGTCTTGTTATTCATCACGCCGACTGCCATTTCGTCCGCTATAATCGCGGAGATCGTTTCCGCTGAGGTCGAGCCGGGTACGGCTACCATATCGATGCCCACCGAACAGACGCTGGTCCACGCTTCCAATTTATCAAGCGACAAAGCCCCGACGCGCGCGGCTTCGATCATGCCGGCGTCTTCGGAAACCGGAATGAAAGCGCCACTCATGCCGCCGACAGCGCTGCTGGCCATCGCTCCCCCCTTTTTAACTGCGTCGGTCAGCAAGGCGAGCGCCGCCGTTGTTCCGTGCGTCCCGGCGCGTTCAAATCCCATCGCTTCGATAATGTTGGCGACCGAATCGCCGGGCATGGGTGTCGGCGCCAGCGACAGATCGATGATGCCGAACGGAATACCAAGACGGCGCGCGGCTTCGCGCCCAACCAGTTCACCGGCCCTTGCCAGCTTGAAAGAGAGTTTCTTTATTACTTCAGCTAATTCATGGAGCGGAAGATCTTCTTGCGCGTTTTGCACTGCGTGATTGACAACTCCGGGCCCGGAGACTCCGATATTTAGCACAGCTTCCGGCTCGCCGATGCCGTGAAAGGCGCCTGCCATAAATGGATTGTCTTCGACGGCGTTAGCAAAGCAGACAAATTTCGCGCAGGCAATGCCAAACCGGTCACGGGTGCGTTCGGCCGCGTCTTTGATTACTCGACCAACGCGGGCGATCGCATCCATGTTGATTCCTGCGCGCGTGGTTGCCGCATTAACTGACGAACAAAGCCGCTCAGTGGATGACAGCGCTTCCGGAATTGAGTCGAGAAAGTCGCTTTCATTACGGGTGAAGCCCTTGTGAACCAGCGCCGAGTAACCGCCGATAAAGTCGATGCCCACCGCCGCGGCCGCGTCGTCAATGGCGCGTCCGAGATCAACCGGATTGCCGCGGGCGCCTTCGGTCAACAGCGAAACTGGCGTTATCGCGATGCGTTTGTTCGCAATTCGAATCCCGATTTCGTCCCCGATCTGGTCAACGGTGCTGACCAGCTCGCCGGCGGTTCGCTCGATTTTTTCGCGCACGCGTTGGGCTGTGCTTTCAATCGAATCAGTAGCGCAATCTCGCAGGCTTAGACCGAGAGTTACCGTGCGAATGTCGAGATGCTCCATCTCGGTCATGCGCACGGTCTCCAGGATCTCAGCTTGGGAATATTCCATCGAAGAGTTTCAAGTTTCAGGTTTCAAGTTTCAAGTTGGCCCGCGGTATTAAGCTGACCTGAGACTTGGAACTTGCAAACCCGGTTCAGCCCATGATCTTGCTGAGTACCAGCAGAACGACGAAAAGGACGAACAGCGCTAACGCTACGAGTACGAAGCGCAAGCTGGGATCGTAGGAAGCCTCTTCGAACAATTCCGTCGAGACGGTGCGAATCTTTTCCACGCGCCTGACGTTGTCGGCCAGCACGTCGCGTGTGACAGCAGAAGCGCGATGCAGCCGCTCGCGAGCTTTTTCGTGCTTGACCGGTTTTGAGATCATCGGAGTTTGCTCCGGCACTTTCCTTCGCGAACCATCTGACGCCGGCTTTGTGACTTTACGCTCAAGTTCGGGAGTGGGTGGCTTTTCGGCCATAGCCGTTGCAGTTTGCGACGGTTCAACGTCGGCGTCCTTAGCGGCGACAATGCCTTCAGTCGGCGCCGAAACAGCTCCCACGGCTTGCGGGTCTTCTTCCTGGGACTGTTTTGTTTGCGCCTGGCCGCATTCGGGACAGAACATGGCGGGCTCGCGAATCGAAGCCCCACATGAAGGACAACGGCGTGAGATTTCAGGCTGCATAAGAAGATTGCGGATTTCGGATTGCGAGTTGCTGATTGTCAGTCATAGATTGCACTTTGATTATCACCGACAGTGCGGGATCTTCAAATCCGCAATCCGAAATTCGCATTCCGCAATCCCTAAATTCGATGCATCGCATTAAACAAATCTTCTCGCTGAGTGTATATGCGAACGCCGAGCTTTTCACCTTCGGCACGAAAACGCTCCTTCAGTTCAGTCGCCGAGGCTTGTGAACGCGACGTGTTCGCGATGATCACCATTGCGAATTTTCCCTGCACCACTGTTTGATTGATATCTACGATGCTACAACCGGCGTCGGCTAGAATCTGCGATACCCCGGCGACGATCCCGGGATGGTCAACGCCGAAAACTGAGATGACCAAACGATCTGCTGAACCTTCGCGCGCCGCGGCTTCACCAAACGATGCGCCGACCGAACCGAACCTTGAACTTGATCCTTTACCATTCCTGGCTAATTCCGGTTCGACCGTTCGATAGATGTCGGTTACGAGCTGCTCGACGGCATCCTCATCCGCAGAGGCACCCAGACGCTCGTAGATTGCGCGAGTGATGCGATAGATCAACTCTTCGTTAGGCATTGAAAACAGAGGTTAGATGTTAGATGTCGGATGTCAGGTAATCCGCTCGAACTGACATTTGACATCTAATATTCAACATCCGCAAATTACTTCTTTCCGTTGTCGCGGCCTAACAAGGCGCGCGCGCCCTCGCGCAACTCTTCCGATTGTGTCTCAGTGAAATCAACTCGATCGACGATGCCCACGACCGCAGCTTCGATTGACATGTCCTGATTCCCAATCGCAGTACGCGCTGCCTTGCCATAGGCGCACATGACGGTTTCTCCAGGTCCGGCGCCGAGACGGTCCGCCACCACGACCACGTTTTTCGTCGGCTGCTTGTCGAGGTCGTACGGATGCACGATCAGAAAACGGACCCCTTCGAGGTCAGGTGTCTTCTTGGTTGACCAGACTGTGCCGATGACTTTACCTAAGAACATAATCAGTACATCGTGAATCGTAAATGGTAAATAGAAAGACTGAATCGCTGAAATCGCAGGCAGAACTAATGGCGAGACATCTATTTACGATTCACGATTTACCATTTACTACGCTTTAGCGAACACTTCGGCCGGATCACCAATGTCACGCGCCGAAGGAGTGATAATTGTGCGCGGTCCAACGTAAATTTTTTCGCCCTTTTGAATGGCGCGTTTCACGTCATCTTCGCTCACGAACTCTGCGGCCTTATTTCCGTTCGCGCTTGATTGCGCCCTGGCGCCTGTAGTTCTCGTCGACGTCGTGCCACCGGCCCTTTGTGAATAATCGGTCGGCGATGGCGTATTTGCAGGCTGCGGTGCAGTCGATTCCGGCTGACGATTTGCCAGAAACCGATCGACAATGGCTGCGATCTCGTCACGGCTGACTTTTGGTGTGCCTCCGCCGACCGAGGCCCGAGGCTGGGCAGGCATTGCGGCGGGTTGCGCAGCAACTGCTGGTCGCTTGCTGGCGACGGCGCGCGTTTCAAAAGCCACCCGCTTAATGTCCATCAGGTGTAAAGGCGACACGTTGTCCGAAGTGACATTTCCACCCCACGAGCCACAACCGAGCGTCATTGACGGGGGCAACGCCGTCGAGAATCCAATCGCGCCATGCGTCGTCGGCGTATTCACTGTTATGCGCGACGCGGGCATTTCCGCGCCGTAACGTACGGCCGCTTCACGCGAGCGAGTATGAACACCCGCCGTATGGCCCATGCCGCCGTAATGCAAAACTTCATTGCACCGTGCAGCGCCGCGCTCGATTCCATCTTCAACATAAAAAGCGAGAATCGGCGACAACTTTTCCATTGACAAAGGAAAGTCGCGGCCAACGCCGCCAACCTCGGCCATTAGACAGCGAGTTCCCGGCGGCACGTTGATGCCCGCGATGTTCGCAATCACCTCTACGGACTTGCCGACGATCATTGGATTCAGTGTGCGTTGCGGAGTCGCGACGATTCTCGCAAGCTGATCGGCTTCGGATTGGCTTAAGAAGTACGCTCCCTGCAATTTGAATTGCTCGCGCACGGCCATTTCGATTGGCGCGTCGACGACAATCGCTTGTTCGGAAGCGCAGATGGTTCCGTTATCAAAACACTTGCCCGTCAGGATGTCCTGCACAGCCTTCGGAACGTCAGCAGTGCGCTCGATCAATACCGGAACATTGCCTGGACCAACGCCGAACGCAGGCTTGCCGGAGGAATACGCCGCGCGCACCAGACCAATCCCGCCCGTGGCGAGAATCACAGCCGTTTGCTTGTGCTTCATTAGCGCCTCGGTGCCTTCGATGGTCGCGGTCGTCATGCAGCCAATCGCGTCGGCGGGCAATCCTTCCTTTACGCCCGCGTCGCGCATGACTTTCGCGGTCTCGTTGATGCAGCGCGCGGCTGACGGATGCGGCGACATGACGATCGAATTGCGCGACTTGATCGCAATTAGAATTTTGAAGATAGCGGTCGAGGTAGGATTAGTCGAAGGAATGATGCCCGCCACGACACCACGCGGGCTGGCAATTTCCACGACGTCTTTCGTTTCCGAAACTACGCCAACGGTGCGGAGGTTCTTGAAATAGTTCCAGACGTCTTCAGCGGCAAAACGATTCTTCTCTTGCTTGTCTTCGGGAATTCCGTAACCCGTCTCTTCTACGGCCAGGGCCGCGATCCGCGGTGATTCGCGCAGCGTCGCTTTGGCCATCGCTTCGCAGATGCGATCGATCTTTGTTTGATCAAAACGGGCAATTTCTGCTTGAGCGCGATGTGCGGCCTCAACCAGGTCGCGCGCCTGTTGCACGGAAATCAAATCCTTATCGGCCGACATAACTACCTCCGGACATTTCCAATTGCCGATTGCCAATTGCCAATTTAAAAACCGAGCCAAATCGGCAATCAAAAATCGGCAATCACTTTGCTCTTTCTCTGGCGGTTTCCCGCGCACTCAGCGATCGGCCCGCATCGCCCTGACCCAACTGACCGCGCGCTGCGCCTTGCAGTTGCGATTGTTCATCAGGGCTATATCCGGTGCGTCCGTTGACCGGCAAGACACGCTCGACCTCGGCATGCGGTCGCGGAATAACATGCACACTAATCAGCTCTCCCACCCGGCGAGCGGCGGCCGCGCCCGCGTCAGTTGCCGCTTTAACGGCGCCTACGTCTCCTCGCACGAAAACGGTCACATACCCGGCGCCGATGTATTCCTTTCCCAACAGTTGCACGTTGGCTGCTTTGACCATTGCATCAGCCGCTTCGACAGCTCCGACAAAGCCTTTGGTTTCGACCATTCCGAGTGCTTCAAGGGGCATCTCCGTCAGTCCTCACTTTTCAAGATTGTAGAAGTTAAAAAACACAACCGAATTGGCTCGTTAACAACCTCACGCTATCACCCTGCGCGTTAAGAATCAAGAGAGGTGAAACACGGAATCAATAAAGTTTGACAACGTTTGTGAGCGGGCGTTATAGTGCCGCCAAAGAAGAGCTTGACGAATTCGACGCGTGTCCTATCTGGCGACGCATTCGTCATTAGGTTCATTACGGTAGTTGTCGAAACCTCGCGTGATCAGGTTTGTCAGAGGCTGGCTCGAGCGAAAAAATGGCGGAAAGCATCGGAGAAAAACTGCGGCTCGCACGCGAGACGCGAGGGATTGCTCTACGTGATATCTCAGAGCAGACACGCATTTCCATGCGCTATCTCGAGGCAATCGAGTTAAATGACTACCGAAGGCTTCCAGGAGGCATTTTCAATCGAAGTTTCATCCGCGCATACGCGAAGTTCATCGGCTATGACGAACAGGAAGCAATTGAAGAGTACACGCGCACCGTGCGCGAACAGGGCGACTTGGATGACGACGCTGCCACCAAGCCTTATCGTTCACTCGTTTATACCGACGATAACGGAAGTCAAAGCCGTTCGCCGCTGGTAACGTTGGTGCTGGCAGTAATCATTCTTGCAGTCCTTTCTCTTTGCGTTTGGGCGGCGCTGCATTTTTATCAGACCAGATTCAGCCCAAATAGATCCGACCGGACGAATCACCGACTTGCACCGAACAAAGCCGCGAGGGCAAATGAAATTGGGCATTCAACCTGGCTGATTTTGGAAGCTTTTGCCGACGTTCAAGGTATAAAGGAGGGCGAGAACGAATTCTCTGTCTAGAGGCGCCGGCGGCAAAATCACTCTGCGTCGCCGCAGTGCGCCGGAATCCTGCGCTTACGGAAACTGCGGCTTCATTTTTCCGGTTTTAGGAAACGCCCGCACTCAAACTGCGGGCTGTTTCTTTTTTGCATCAGTTAAACAAATCAAGGGAGTTATATTGAAGAGCCATGATAACTGAGAAAATTGCTGAAGGACTTACCTTCGATGACGTTCTCTTAGTGCCGGCGCGATCCGATGTGCTGCCGACGGAAACCGACACGTCGACACAATTCACGCGCGGCATTCGCTTGCAGATTCCACTGTGCTCGGCAGCGATGGATACAGTTACGGAAGCCGCGTTGGCGATCGCGATCGCACAGCAAGGCGGAATCGGAGTCGTTCACAAAAACCTGAGCCTCGAGCATCAGGCGGAAGAAGTTGACAAAGTGAAGCGTTCGGAATCCGGCATGATTGTCGATCCCGTTACGATCCGCCAGAACCGGCCCGTACGCGAAGCGCTCAACGTGATGCAGCGCTATCACATCAGCGGCGTCCCCGTAGTCGATGAAGACGGCCATCTGGTTGGTATCATCACTAACCGCGATCTGAGATTTGAAGAGCGTTTCGATCTCCCGGTCTCAGAAGTAATGACAAAGCAGCCGCTGGTGACTGTGTCCGTCGGCACGACTTTGGATCAAGCCAAGGCAGTCCTGCAAAAGCATCGGATTGAAAAGCTTCTGGTCGTTGATGGCGACAAGCATTTGAAAGGCCTGATTACAGTCAAGGACATTCAGAAGGCGATCAAATATCCCACGGCGGCGAAGGACGCTCTTGGCCGGTTGCGCGTCGCCGCTGCAATTGGCGCCACCGGAGACTTCAAAGAGCGCGCAGATGAATTAGTCAAAGCGCGAGTCGATTGCCTGGTCGTGGATACGGCGCACGGTCATTCTTCAAGAGTGATTGAGGCAGCACGCGCAATTAAACGCCGCCATCCGGACACGCAACTGATTGCTGGAAATGTGGGCACGGGCGAAGGCGCGCGAGAACTTATCGATGCGGGTGTTGATGGAGTAAAAGTCGGCATTGGCCCGGGCTCGATTTGCACTACGCGCGTCGTCACCGGCGCCGGCGTGCCCCAGATTTCGGCTATTCGATCTTGCGTGGAAGCTGCACGCGGTACTGACGTGCCGATAATCTCCGACGGCGGCGTGAAATTTTCCGGCGACATGGCCAAAGCGATCGCTTCGGGAGCGGACGTGGTGATGATTGGATCTCTTTTCGCAGGAACGGAAGAAGCGCCGGGCGAAGTGATTCTGTATCAGGGGCGCAGCTTCAAGATGTATCGCGGAATGGGTTCGATCGGCGCGATGCGCGAAGGGTCGCGCGATCGCTACGCCCAGGAGGCGACCGAAGCTGAATCAAAACTGGTGCCCGAAGGAATCGAAGGCCGCGTGCCTTATCGGGGCACGCTGGCTGAAATGGTCACGCAACTTGTGGGTGGCTTGCGCTCAGGAATGGGCTATACCGGTTGTCGAAATATTAAAGAGTTCCAGGAGAAGACAAAATTTCTGCGGGTAACGGCAGCGGGCCTGCGCGAATCGCACGTGCACGATGTTGTCATTACGAAGGAAGCGCCGAATTATCGATTGGAGTAAAGGCCGGCAGGATGCCGGCGTTCCGCAGGCAAGATGCCTGCGCTCCATTACCGCATCACGAGCAGCACATCCGTCAGACGATTCACGACGCCCAGGAGCGTGCGTCCCGCTTGATCGAAACGCCCGGCTGCGGCTTGCTCTTCGGCAGTCGCGGCACCCGACGCGGAGCCGGCAAGCTTCAAGTAGTACCCTTCAAGTCCCGGCGTCGATCGAAAATAAATCTCGAGCGCGTCTAAGCCTTCGCGGACATTTTGCAAACTGGTCTTCACCGCCGCTTTGTTCTGTGCGTTTTGTTGCAGAGCCGTTGGCGACGCTTCATTTTTTCGCGCTGCTTCATCGACCTGTTCAATTCCTTTCGCGACGCCGCCGAGCAGATAAACAAACTTGGTTAGGTTCTTGATTTGATCGGCGATGCGTGTCGCGCCGCTGGTCCGAGCTCCGGCCACAGCTCCTGAAGCTGGTTGCGATTTCGATGATTGCGTTCCGCGTCTGGTGCTGGTGCGCGAACGGGTTTGTGAAAGGGCAGTAGTTGAAAAAAGCAGGACACAAATCAGGACGATGATTTTCATCACACCACTCCTCCTCGAAGTTTGGGCGGTTCTTTCGGCTAAGCGTGCGGCATTGTTCGACGGCTAGTCAAGTTAGGATTCATGCCCTTGCTTACGCGCGGGCTACTGACACGCACGGGCGCCAATTGTGTCAGTAGCCCGACTCCAGGGTCCCCAGCCGGGCAGCCCGGCTGGGGTGGGGCGGTCAGGGAGGGCGTAAAACAGAAGGCAGGAGGCAGAAGGCAGTAAGCAGGAGGAGACAATCAGTACCACGTGCGTGAGCGGGTGGCTATCGTGTCAGTGGCCCAACCGTTCGGAAGGGCAACAATTTCGAGATTCAATCTTCGCGCGTTCGGCGCCTACGAGGGCTACTGTTACAATCTCCATTCTTACTCTGACGAAGCGCTGGTACCCGCCCGCTATCGACATCCCCAGCGCGCAGCCGCGCCGGGGACCCCGGTTGCAGGCGGTACTGACTGCACTGATGCGACAGCGAACTTTAAAAGTAGAACGGCTGGGCCGCGTCGAATACGGCGCCGCGCTGGAAATTCAGAAACGAACTGAGCGCGCGGTTTTGACTGGCGAACAGCCGGACACGTTGCTTTTGCTCGAACATCCGCACACGCTCACACTCGGCCGGCGCGCGACGGACGGCGGAATAATCGCGCCCGATGAAGTCTTACGCGCCAGTGGCGTGACCGTGTTTGAAACGGACCGTGGCGGGAAGGTCACCTATCATGGTCTGGGCCAGATTGTCGGCTATCCAATTATTAACCTGAGTCCCGAACGCGAAGACGTGCATCGTTACGTGCGTGACCTGGAAGAAGTTTTGATCCGCACGATGTCGGATTTCAATATTGAACCGTTTCGCATTGCAGGGCTGACGGGCGTCCACACATCCGCTGGCAAGGTCGCCGCCATCGGCGTGCACATTGCGCGCTGGGTGACAACGCACGGTTTCGCGCTCAACGTGAATACTGACCTGAGTTACTTCAATCTAATCATCGCCTGCGAAGGTGAGCCGGTGACTTCAATGAAAGAATTGCTGGCAAAAGAAATTGAAATGAGCGTGGTGGAAGATCGGATCATTGAGCGGTTCGCGGAAGTCTTTGAGATGGAACAAGAGCGGGAAAGAATTAGACGGTCCGAAGCGTCTGGAGTGACATGCGGCTCTGCCGCTTGATGTGCGGAAAGGCTCTGCCTTTCCGTCAGGGTAATTCCAAAAAGATTTTAGGAGGCTGCGCCTCCAGAACCAGAACTGAGGCATAGCCTCAAACCAAGAAAAGTTTGGCCGGAAAGGCTAAGCCTTTCCGTACATCAGGTGGTAAAGCCACGGACCGATTTCATGCTGACGCTCGAATTAATTAAGGAAGCCGCTGCTCGGATTCGCGGCCGCGTTCATCGCACGCCCGTCGTCACGTCTCGTTCATTCAATGAAGTCGCCGGTCGCGAGGTCTTCTTCAAATGTGAAAACCTTCAGCGCGCAGGTGCGTTCAAGGCCCGCGGAGCGACAAACAAAATTCTCTCGCTCACTGATGATGAAAAGCGGCGCGGCGTGATCGCCGTTTCTTCCGGTAATCATGCGCAGGCAGTGGCGCTCGCTGCGAAGGAAGCCGATGTTCGCGCCGTAGTTGCTATCCCAGCCGACGCGCCCAAATCAAAGATAGAAGCGACCCGCAATTATGGCGCCGATATTCGTTTCTTCAATCGTCAAAGCGATGATCGTGAAGCTTTCGGCCGTGAAATCGCTGAACGCGAAGGCCTGGTGATGGTGCCGCCTTATGATGATTATCTGATTATGGCGGGGCAGGGAACGTGCGGACTGGAATTTCTTGAAGACGTTCCGGATCTGGATTGCATTCTGGTGCCGTGCAGCGGCGGCGGATTGTTTGCCGGGGTCAGCACTGCAGCGAGGTCAATCAAGCCATCAATCTGTTGCTTTGCGGTTGAGCCCAAAACCGCCAACGACACGCAACAATCAATAGCCAGGGGCGTTCGCATTAAGATTCCGCCGCCACCAACTATCGCGGATGGGCTGCGCGTGCAAACACCTGGCGAGCTGACTTTCCCGATCACGCGAGCTAACGCCGAAGATGTATTGACCGTTACCGATGAAGAAATGATCGCGGCGATGCGCTTCATGCTGTTTCGCATGAAATTGTTGGTTGAGCCTTCAGGCTCGGCGGCTGCGGCCGCTGTTTTCGCGGGCAGGATTCCAGGCGACTGCCAACGTGTTGGCGTCGTGTTGTCTGGTGGTAATATTGACCGCGAGGTGCTGGCGCGACTACTGATTGAAACGGAGTAATCAACGATGAATTTTCTTTTTCTCTTTGATGTGAGACCTGACCCCGTGCCGGTTGCTGGTGTAGGAGGCTTAATACTTCTTGCTTTCGTGGTCCTAATGTTCAGCGCCGCTCTGATCGTTGGATTCGTCTTTCTATTAAGAGCGCTAAAGCGAGGCAGCATTACCGGCCTACGCCCAAGGCTCCAGCGTTTGAGGTTCACGCGCTTGATTCTCGGCGATGTTTGCTTCTCTTTAGATGAAATCTCGCCTCAACCTAATGTCGTTTCGCATAACGATCGCTCAGGTGAGAAACGCGATCGTTAGTGAAGACTGAGCAACTTCAACCCAGCAACCCAAACCAGCCATAAGCACTCATCACTTCACCTCCCAGGAATGAGGCGAGATTCGCGACGATGATGGCCGCGAAATCGCGCCACATCGAAGGTCTGCCGATTTCTTCTGTCTCGCCGTAAGCCAGCCAAAACAGGATGCACTCCACTACCGGCGCGAATGTTTCAGCCACGACCAGATAAAGAGTGCGCGAACGATCCGCGAACAGCATCGGCAGCACTAAGACAACGATCGGATAAGTACAGGCGGTGAGCCAAACACCGGCGAACAGTCTGCGCTTGATCGAATGTCTCTTCGACAAACCGATTATGAGGATCGGCATCTCGATCAGGATTGAAAAGAGAAAGCCGAGCGGCAGGAAGCGCCAGAGTTGATCGGGGGACATAAGTGATAGTAGGCAGAAGGCGTTTGCGGCTCTGCCGCCCCGCAGTGCGGTAAGGCTCAGCCTGGCAAAGCCTTACCGGCTGAATCTCATTAGTGAATTCCAGGAGGCTGTGCCTCCTGTTCGAGGCATAGCCTCTCACACTTTCGAAATTGATAAGTCCCGGTAAGGCGAAGCCGGCGAAGCCTTACCGCACTGGGGAGCGGCAAAGCCGCTAAGTCTCGCCGAGTTCATATCATCCTCAACAAAAATGGCGCCTCAGCCAACACATGCGCGATCGCCAGGGCAAAGTAAATATCGCGTGTTGCTGAATAGTTCAGGGAAAAGCCAAACCACAGAACTGCTACGGCGAATAAGCCAAAGATCAGACTTGCGGCAATTAGCTTCGGGAAACCGCGCCGGCGACGCGCCAGCGGAATAGTTTTTACGCTCCATACCGCGCCGGTTGCCCCGATAAGCGGCAGCGCCACAATCCACACCCCGTAGTGCAACATCTCGAGAAAAACGTGCAGGGAAACAAGCATGTGGCTCGATACGTTTGGCAACAACTGTGCGCCGGCGTGCTGAGTAATGCGCCAAAATAAACCGTTGTCATCAGCGAGCGAAGGTGTGCGGGACAGCTGCCAAGTCATCGCAACGATTAGCAGCGGCAACAGAAGCAAACAACGACGATATGTCGGCAACCAGTCCGAACGGTTGCGTCGCAGATGGCGGTCGAGAAACCACAGGGCCACCAGCGGATGCAGATACACAATTGCCAGACTGAATAACTCCGGCGCCAGCCAGTTAAGCGCACAAAAAGCAAACGCAGCCGGCAATGCCCACGACCAATCGCGTTTTGAGTTGTGTTTGCCGCGCAAGATAACCAGAGCGGCGATCCATAACAACAGAAGCGTATTCCAGGTCGCGATTGCGCCGGCCCAGTTAGCGCCTGACCAAAGATTTGTGTAATAAAGCGCAGGCAACGAAACGTACGCGAGGGTGAGCAGAAAGATCCCGGTGAACGCTGTGATGAAGAAGTTCCGCGAGCGGCCGAAGCGCGCCGGGAGACGCATTAGAAAATATCGTCCTTCGAACCAATTGTGAGGGCCGGCAAAAAGGAAGACCGTGACGATAGAAACTTGCAACGGCAGCCAACTCGCTAATGCTGCTGACAGGCACGCGCTCGCCACGATAACCATCGCGAACGTTTTGGAAGTAGTGCGATACCGGACGTGCGATCGCTTTGCCGGCCATCCCGCCAGTGAAATGTTTTCAGCTCGTTCCATGTGGAGCGCAGGCATCCTGCCTGCGGAACGCCGGCTTCCCAGCCAGCACACCTTACCCGCCTGCTACCGCAAGCGGTCTTGTACTTACTCGGCTGGCGGATTCGTATTCCTCAGCGGCACGATCAACTTGATTTCGCTGTCGTCGCCGGGCACGATTTCGATATCCACTCCGCCACTGGTTGGCTTGCCATCTTTCAAGGCCTGCGGTAGACGTTGCCAGCTAAGATATCCCGGCGGTCCTGCATTCGCGCGCACAATCACGGTCGCCAGACCAAACACCGCCGCGATCATAATCACCGTCACGGCGACTTTCTGGTTCCGGCGCTGGCTTGATCGAGCAAAGATAACGCCCGCAAATGACACCGCAAGAAACATGAATAGACCCGCCATTATTGTCTGTGTCGAGCTATGCATGAGGCGCTGGGTCATAGGCTGGTTCGACGACGTGTTCCCGGCCGCTTCGTGAGCAATGCTTTGAAGGGTTCTCTGCGAAATTTGCAGCCGCGCTTCGTAAGCCTTAGGGTCAGGCGTCACCGTCAAACCCGTGTACAGAGCAACCTTGCCTTGCTCCTTAGGTGAAGGTTTTGCTCGAGCAATATCGGCAAATACGTAGACGGCGCCTGCCAGCAATGCGCATAGGGCAGCGGATAAAATCAGTGTTTGTTTCATGATCTCCTCCAATCGGCGTGGGCCGAGGGTCAGCTTTAGTGGTGCGCAGTATAGCGCATAAGCGACCCTCCTTAGATGCCGAAGATGCCGATTTCAACGAGCGGATGCTAGAATGTTTTTCCAGTAGGGAGTAAACGATTTGGCCCGCGAACTTCGAGTCCTGAACACTAAACCGCGCCAGCCGAAGCCTGAGTGGCTCAGGGTTCGGCTGGGCGATCCGACCAATCAGAATCATCTGCTAAAACTAATTCAGGGGCTGAATCTGCACACGGTTTGTCAGGAAGCGAAGTGTCCGAACATTTTTGAATGCTGGTCTGATCGTACGGCGACGTTCATGCTCGGCGGGGACATCTGCACCCGTCACTGCGGCTTTTGCGCGGTCGGCAAGGGTGAGCCCGGCCAACTTGATGCAGCAGAACCACGCCACGTCGCCGAGGCCGTCCGCCACTTGAACCTGGCGCACACAGTGATCACCTCAGTCAACCGCGATGACTTACCCGATGGTGGCGCTGCGCATTGGGCTGAGACGATTCACCGGGTGCGTGCGCTTAATCCCGAATGCAAGATCGAAGTTCTGATTCCCGACTTCAACGGCGATGAAGATGCTCTGAATACCGTGCTTGACGCGGAGCCGGATGTGCTTAATCACAACACCGAAACGATCACGCGGCTTTATCGTCGCGTTCGTCCCGATGCTGATTATCAGCAATCACTGACCTTGCTGCGACGCGCCGCCGAACGCCGCGATCGCGAAGGGCGCGGCATGCTCACCAAGAGCGGGATCATGGTCGGACTCGGCGAAATGTTCGATGAAGTTGTGGAGTTGATGAAAGACCTGCGTGCCGTTTCCTGCGATGTCATGACCATCGGACAGTACCTGCAGCCCCATGCGCGCCGTTTGCCGGTTGAGCGTTATGTCACTCCCGAAGAATTCAATCGCTGGCACGACATCGGCATGGGCCTTGGCTTCCGCCACGTCCAATCCAGTCCGCTGACGCGATCTTCTTATCACGCGCGCGAGCAAGCTAACGGCCGTTAAGTAAGAATCGTCAAAGCCGCATCCAACAATCTCATTTGCACACTGAGCCAATGCTGGCCGACTATACTCGCCTGGCAGTCGGCGGCGACGCTGTTAGCCAGGTCGTGCAGCATCACCCGCTCGCGAAATTCGCTGATTGCCTCGGGCGTCGTTATTACCGCGACAATTTCCTGATACAGCCGGTAACTCAAATAATCAAAGTTAGACGACCCGGCGATTAGGAACTTGTCGTCCACCAGCATAGCCTTCAGGTGGCTCATCCCGCCTTGATAAAGCCGCAAATCAATTTGGGAGCGGGCTGACTCCAGGCGCGCATAATTAGCGAAGTAGCTCCAATTGTTCTGTTCAGGCGTAACCACCTTCACCTGCACGCCGCGGCGGGCTGCCTCACGCAGTCGCTCGTAAAAAGGGAAACTGATATAGGGACTCTCGACAAAAATCGATTCATTCGCACGATCGATTAGATTGAGTACCGGCTGAAACCCAGCGCGATTAGCTCGGCCATCGAGAGTGAACAGCTCAACGCCTGCGAACCGCCGATGCGCAGCTTGATCGTGTCCATTCCATGTCGAAAGAAAGTCCTCGCAGAGAAACCGGGCGACATCAGGTGCTTCGATCCGAAGCATCATGTCGTGCCATGCCGCATTATGTTCACTAAAATTTATCCCGCCGATGTAAGCTATGGCGGCGTCGATCACAATCAATTTTTTATGATTCCGACTGAGAAGGCGGCGCAGAGACGGACCATACGGATTTGTAAATTTAATTTTCACACCTGCCGCTTCCAGGGTACGCCTCAGGGTGGCCGTTTCGCGGCCTTCTCGCCTTAGTTCGTCATTGAAAAGATTCGCCGGTGAATAACGAAAGCGGTCGCTGAGCACGACTCTGGTAAAAGAGTCTGCAAGAATGCGCTTAACTCTGGCGGGTGACGAGAGCATTGCCTCGCAAAGTTGGCGGCCTGTCGCATCGCCTTCAAAGGCAAATGTCTGCACGAAGACTGATTGTTGAGCCGCCAGAATGTCTTGACTCAACCGCGACCAGAATTCGGTGAAATCGATGAGAAGGCTGATGCGCATCTTTTAGAACGTGACATTTCGCGCCTTGCGCTAATTCCTGATGAGACAGCCGCTCCCCGAGCAGCGCGCTGATTGTATTCGATCTCGATGTTAGAATGAACAGTCCGCTAAAGGCACAGCTATGCTTCACATTCACAATGGTGATTCGACCGCCGAGACGGCAAGGAAAAGTGACTTGCCCGGTGAACATCTCGCTTGGCGCGAAGCTCTGGTTTGCGGTCCGGTGCCGGCGGATTTGTCTGAAGCCGACTTCCGGCGCACGCGCGCTGCTTATCTTGCCAAAGCTTACGAATTAAATCTTGAGGACTGCGACGCTGCAGACTTCATTTCAAATTACTGAACGAGGCCAGGCTGTCTTGCGCGGTGATCAGGATTTCATCCGTGCGAATGAAATCAATTTGTGGCTTGGTGGCGTTCACCTCGAAGGCAAAGAAGCCGCCTGGCGCTGGAGCGACGATCGCGGAAAGCTTGTTGCCAAGTGAAGAAAAGAATTCGACCGCAGATGGTTGGCTAATGCCAACCATCCGAGTCAGTCTAGAAGTCGTCTTGCGAATTAAGCTTGAGGTCGAGAATGGATTAGCCTGCGTATGCGGTCCGCGAAGAGCACGTCAATCTTTTGCGGTTCAATGACCGCCGTTACTTCGCCAAAACCGTAAACGGGGTGCAGCATGGTTTGGCCGCGCCGATATGTGTGCGCCCAATTGTAAGGTGCGCCTGCCGTCACCCTCGCGCGTTCACCGGTCGCGTCTGCACCGCGCTTAAAAGAGCTGCGGGTTCCACATCTCGAACAACTTACCCGCGAAATCTGTCCGCGCTTCGTGATGGAAACGACCACGTGGCCTTGTCTTTCATTACACACTTTGCAAAGCTTGTCCACGCGCTCGCCGACTGAATGAATCTGCGTTTCCATGGGTCCTCTCTTTCGTTTTGTGCGCTAACTTTAAGACTGCTGCGCCCCCGAACTAATCAATGATTTGCTCAAGGGCGCATTGGCATGAGAATTACCAGCGAGCCGAGCGGTTATCTCGTCCGCCGCCATTTCCGTCGTTGCCGAAGCCGCGAGATCCGCCGCCGCGGTTTTCGCGGGGTTTGGCCTCATTCACTTTGAGATTGCGGCCGGCGACTTCCTTCCCGTTGAATTGCTGAATGGCTGCTTCGGCTTCTTCTTTGGAAGACATTTCGACGAAGCCAAAACCGCGTGACCGTCCTGTCATGCGATCTTCCACTACTGAAGCAGATTCGACCGTGCCCGCCTGGGCAAACAGTTGCTGCAAGTCCTCGCTGGAAGTTTGGAACGCGAGGTTCCCAACATAAAGTTTCATAGACATGATGATTTACCTTTCCTCCGTTTTGGAGTAGCAAAGAAGCTTCCAATTGAAGTCTGCTTCGGAGAAACGGTTGCAGCGAAGGCTTGGTTTCGGATGCTCAAAATGAGCGGCTTCTGTAATTGAAATTAGCCTACTCTCGAACTATCCAAAACGCCGCGCCAATCAGGGCGCGAGACGCATCACCGCTGATGCGCGAGAGAAGGGTTAACGCGAACTATGATGCCCTAATCGATGGTCCAGTTGCAAGGTGAGCGAGGTCTAAAGTAGCGAATCTAATGGCTTTCAGGCGTCTTTCGCGCAACGAAATCCGCCGATCATCCAGCGTTCGTGCGGATAGAAAAAGTTTCGGTAGGTGCTGCGAATGTGCGCGCGGGGCGTCGCAAATGATCCGCCCCGCAAAACTTTCTGGCCTACGAACCATTTGTCGTTGTATTCATCGAATTCCGATTTGAAACCTGGATAAGGCGAATAATCCGAAGTCGTCCATTCCCAGACATCGCCAATCATCTGATGACAACCGTAAGAGCTGCAGCCTTCGGAAAACGCGCCAACCGGCGCAACAGTCCATAATTGATTCTCGAATAGATTAGCTTTAGTTTGGCCGGGCTCGTCATCGCCCCAGGGAAAGTCTTGTTTTGAACCGAGTGGAGGCGAAAAGGACGCCGCTTTTTCCCACTCGGCTTCAGTAGGCAAACGCTTGCCGGCCCACTTTGCATAGGCAGACGCTTCCAGAAAGCTGACGTGCGAAACGGGCTCGTTTCGTTTGTCCTCGATAGGATGCAAACCGGCGAAGTCGCGAATCATCCATTCCCTGTCATGAAATTCCCAGTAAAGCGGGGCTTGCCATTGTTCCTGATTAACTTTTTCCCAACCGGCTGAATGCCACCAGCGAAAATCCTGATAGCCACCGGCCTTCATGAACTCCAGATATTCGCTGTTCCGTACGGGCGCGCGGTCGATTAAAAAGTCTTGCAGGAAGACCGTGTGTTGCGGCTTTTCGTTATCGAATGCGAAATGGAAGGTCCCTTGGAACGCCCGCATCGAACCGGGGTCCCCGGCGCGGCAGCCGCGCTGGGGTGGCAGGGCGGGCGGGTCGCCGGCATCTTTGCCGGCGCTTGTGCCTGCATAGCCAAGTTCGAACAATCCTCCTTCAACTTCTGCCATCCCGTTTACGTTTTCTTGCGAATGCGGCGCGGGGGAAATTGGCGCGTCAAATTGATCGCAAAGCAAATGCTTGATGTCGTAAACCAAGAGCTCCTGATGTTGCATCTCGTGCTCAAGCCCCAGCCGCACAATCGCCAGAATCGTTTCCGGATCATCGCGCTCCGAAACGCTTCCGATGAATTGCGACATCTCCTCATCGACATGTTTGCGATAGCGAAGCGTCTCACGCACAGTCGGACGCGAGCGCGTACCACGCTTCGGCCGTTCAATACGCGCGCCAAAACCTTCGTAATAAGAGTTGAAGTAAAAGAGGAAATCCTGCGAATACGTTTTGTATCCGGACTGATATTTCTGCAGCACAGTTTCAAAGAACCATGATGTGTGACCGATGTGCCAGCGCGGCGGGCTCATGAACTCCGCGGTTTGCACCACATAATCTTCGATCTCTAACGGCGCGACAATCTCGAGTGTGCGCGCGCGAACGCGTTGGTAGAGATCTGCAATCGATCTCGTATCGATGGCGGCTGCAACCTGAGATTCGGATGTCATGAGTGTTCGCAAAAATAAGCCTGGAAAGAAACTTAACACGAAGAGCCGAAGGGCGCGAAATATGATAGCCAGGGGCAGCGTGAAGCGTGCCGCTGCTGGGAATGTTAGCTTAGGAATTAAGCCGTCCGAAGGGCGCGCACATTTTTGATGATTGTGGCGACAATAGTTTGTCGCCCCTCTTCGAGGCGCTCTGAGATCTAGTGGGAGCACTGATTCGCGGGCTCACGCCTTTTGCCTAATGCTTTCTGGCCTTTTGCTTGCTCTGGCGCATTAGCCGCGTGTAAAGTAAGTTCGGCTTATCCCTAATTCTCCCCGCTTTGCCAAACTCGTTCGGAGGTCAGAACTGATGTCCAACGAAAGCATCAGCGCCAGCGAAGCCGCAGTCGCCCAGGAATTCCCGGATCGAGTCGGATTCAAACCTGATAATCCTTTTCTGGCTGTATTTCGCCCATACATCCCGGCGGGTGTGCGTCTGCGTGAATTAACACCGATCCCACTAATCATGGGAACGGTGCTGGGGATCATCTTTGGCGCTTCTTCGCTTTATCTGGTTTTGAAAGTAGGACTGACGGTTAGCGCTTCCATTCCGGTGGCGGTGATTTCGATTACGTTGTTCCGCGTCCTTTCGAAATTGGGTCTGCGCGATGCAACGGTTCTCGAGAACAACATTGTACAGACGGCCGGTTCTGCGGGCGAGTCAATTGCTTTCGGTATTGGCGTAACCATGCCGGCAATACTGATTCTGGGATTCGATCTTGAGTTCACGCGCGTGATGTTGGTTGCCGTACTCGGGGGATTGCTTGGCATTCTCATGATGATTCCGCTGAGGCGCGCGCTGATTGTCGCCCAGCATGGATACCTGAAGTATCCGGAAGGCACGGCGTGCGCGGAAGTCCTGAAAGCTGGGGCCTCGGATGAATCTCGCGCCGCTGCGGCCGAAGCTGCCAAAGAAACCGGAATAATTGATGAAGCGACAACAGGCGGCAAAACCATAATTACGGGCTTTGGGATCGGATTTGTTTATTACGCAATCGAGCAGATTTGGAAGACGTGGAAGGAATATCCGACGAAAATCTTTGGCAAGCCCTTTGAAGCAGGCTCGATTTCGATCGAAAACAATCCAGCGCTACTGGGCGTGGGCTACATCATCGGTCCGCGCATATCTTCAATCATGGTTGGCGGTGGAGTACTTTCCTACCTCGTGCTGATTCCGGCGATCAAATATTTCGGCAGTGGCTGGACGACGCCGCTCGCGCCCGAGACCGCGCATCTGATCAAAGATATGTCAGTCACACAGATACAAAAGGCTTACATTCTTTACATTGGCGCAGGCGCCGTCGCGGCGGGAGGCATTATCAGCCTGGTTAGATCGCTGCCGGTGATCTGGAGCGGTCTTAAGGGCGGATTGGCCGATCTTCGCGGCTCGAGAACGGCAGCGGCCAACGCGCCGCGCACCGATCAAGACTTATCAATGAAGTTTGTGCTGGGCGGCATCATTGTTTTGCTGCTCGCGATCATGCTCGCGCCACAGTTGAATTTGCGCTTCAATCTACTCGGCGCGTTGCTAATCGTTGCCTTCGGGTTTCTTTTCGTTACCGTATCATCGAGATTGACCGGAGAGATCGGCTCATCTTCGAATCCAATTTCTGGCATGACCGTAGCGACTCTGTTATTGACTTGCTTGGTCTTTCTGATCATTGGTTGGACCGCGCCGCCATATTTTGTAACCGCGCTTTCCATTGGAGGGATCGTTTGCATCGCGGCATCGAATGGGGGAACGACCTCGCAGGATCTGAAGACCGGATTTCTGGTTGGCTCGACTCCCAAGTATCAGCAGGTTGCGATACTGGTTGGTGCATTAACTTCGGCGCTGGCGCTGGGACCTATTCTCCTGGCTATGAATCAATCGGGCACAGTCTATTTGCCTGTCGCTCAATCAAAGGATTTCAGCTTCCCGGCGGATTTTCATTTTACTCCTGATCAATTCGTCAAGAGCGGAAGCCAGCCAAAACATGAAAGATTGCAAGGTGGGCAAGCGAGTTCCGATACCAAAGAATACAACATCGTTCACAAGACGACGACAGACTACGGCCCCGCCGGTCGCTACTTGGTAAATGACCAGGGCGTACCGGTCTATCTCGCCGATCCCGGAATCAACGGCATCTACAACCCGAGATTTACGGCGCCAAAGGCGACTCTGATGTCTTACATCATCAAAGGCATTCTCAGCCACCAACTGCCTTGGGGCCTCGTGCTTTTGGGAGTCATGATTTCGATTGTACTTGAGCTCGGTGGAATCCCGTCGTTGGCGTTCGCCGTCGGTGTTTACTTACCCATCTCTACGTCCGCGCCAATTTTCGTTGGTGGCGCGGTGCGCTGGGCAGTGGACAAATATTTGCGCCAAAAGCCCGAACACCAAAAACTAACTGAACCGCAGATGGCTGCGGAAACTGACAAAAGTCCCGGTGTGCTTTTGGCATCGGGTTACATCGCTGGCGCCACGCTCGCAGGCGTCGTCTTCGCGTTCTTGAATCTAAAGGAAGGAATCGTGAATCGATTGGGCGGCTTCGAACAATGGGCCAAGGTCCACAATCCCTTATTCGAAGGACCGCATGCGGACCTGTTGGGACTTATTCCTTTTCTTATTCTGACGGTGTTGCTTTACATAGTCGGCAGAGAATTGCTTTTGAGGCCGAAAGCTTACGCGCCCAAACGGTGATTGAACTGACTTCGGCTTGCTAATTTGTCTCAGTTGTAGAATTCTTTCTTTGAGGCGCGCTGCGGTTTAGCGCGCCTCGGAACTAATGACACATGATTGAGAGGTTTGCTCTTATGCATTATGCCCGAAGCTCGGAGCTTTTGGCTCACGTGCGTTGGACCCCCAGGATCGCGATACTCCTTCTTGCTGTCATTCTCTGCTTGGGAATGACAAACAGTCAGAACAATCAAGCGCGTTCGCCATCCGAGGTCGTTCGCGATTTCTACAAAGCCATGCGCGAGCATCGCTTTCGTGACGCCTGGGCGATGACGGTTTACAAGGCGGCTGTTGAATTGCTGACTGCCGAAGAAATGGAAGACCTGCGCCCGACATTCGAAGAGCGAGCCTCGAAGATTCCCGAGCAGGTTGAAATCACGGGCGAGCAAATCAGCGGCAATATCGCGACGGTGTTTGTTAAGCTTCCCGCCAGCGAAAGCACGCCGCAGATTACTTCTCAGCCTGCGACACTGATCAACTCAGGCGGTGTGTGGATCATCGGCACGGAAGCCGATGAGGCGCTCGTCAAAAAAGCCGGTCGCCGATACTTCCTTGATGCTTTGATCAGCGCAAACCAGGGCGCGGTTGAAGATTTGTTGAAAAGTCTGATTGGCATCGAATCTATTTATGCGCAACAGCACAACGGCGCGTTTGGCGATCTTCCTACTTTAATCAAAGCCGGTTTGATATCTGATGACGTCGGCGACCCCAAAGCGATCGGCTATAACTTTCGTATCATCGTCGCCAGCGACGGCAAAAGCTTTACCGCGGCTGCCGAACCCGCGCGTTATGGCCATACCGGAAAACTCTCGTACTGGATTGATCAAACCGGCAATTTGAAAAATGCGGACAGCGGCGGCAAACCGCTGAGCCCGGGCAAGTAACGGGTGCGAAATCACTAAATCCCTGAGGTAATAACACTAAAGTGCCGCGGGATGCCCGGCGACCGCCGACAGCATGTCGACGACGCCCAAGGTCACAGTAAATTGGCTATTGCCCGTGCCTTGCCAAACCGCTAAAATACAAACTGGACGCGGGTCGCGTTTATTCTTGCCTTCCCCTCCAATAGATCAGTAACGACTGGTCCTTCCGCCACAGAGAGGTCTCAGGTCATGCCAGAGCTAATCCGATCGGTAGTGTCTCGAATGCGAGGCTACTTCAAGGATCGGCGGCGGGCGCCGCGACTTCGTACTCGCTTATTGTTCTCGATCGCAGTTTGCCGAAATGCGAAAGCGAACGGTTTGTCCCCCCGCGAGCGCATACTCAAAGGCCACACTAAAGATATCAGCACCAGCGGACTTGCTTTGCTGCTGCCGCAAGTTCATCTAGATGGACATCATATAGCCACCGAAGGCCGCGAACTACAATTGACGCTCGAATTACCGGGAGGTTCCATTCCGATGGTGGTCATGCCCAAACGTTACGAACTCCTCGACGAAGCGGAACTGGGTTGTAGTTATCTTATTGGAGTGAAGATCGTAGAAATCGCAGACGAGGATCGCCGTCGGATTGAAAATTTCATCAACAATGGGTTTAGCAGAAACGTCGCCCGCGAATTAGCAATTACTTGAAGACCAGCCAACCGAAGGCTTGCGGCACATGGAAGTTCGGTTGCGGCGTCCGGGTAGGCTGCCAGGCAATGTAACCGCGCGTCTCCCCCGTTCCAACACAACGAAACAGATTAACGCGCCAGCGCTCGCCCTTTTGAGGTTCGTGAATCCAGTGGTTCCATGGAATACGCATCGCAATCGTCACGCGGTCTTTCTCCACATGCGCGGCGGTCGTCATACCCGAATGAAATTCCCAATCGGATTCGCGCTTCTCAGGCGTCATATGAATCGCAACGTCCAGCCATTCACCTGTCGGCGCAGCCTCGAATTCCAAATAGCGCTCAACGATGTTCGGATCAGGCGCGATGAAGATCTCGCAGACATCGCGATCCCACAATCCAATGGTCTTATGTGAGAGTTGCGGGTTCGAACTAATTGTTAAGGGTTCAGCCTGATTGCAAACGAAGCGTAAGTGCAGCGCTGTGTTTGACCAGAGAATCCTTGCCTCGGCCTTGCGACCATCAGGCGCCGGATTGCCTGACCAGTAACGATCAATTTGTACGAGCTGCGCTTTACTCCATTCGGGGCTATTAAGATCCGTGGCGCTCAGGTCAACAGCTGAATGTCGAGCCTCGACGATTTGTTTTTCATCTGCCATTTTTCTGATCAAAGGCCAGGCCTATTCACTGAATTGCAAACGTCGGGCGGGCGGACGATACAGGACCTGCTCTTCTTCCTCTTCCCTGGTCTCGGTCGCGCGCGAGGGATCTGAGTACTGCAGCTTGTAAAGCTTCCAGTATAAGCCATGCAACGCGAGCAGGTTTTGATGAGAGCCCTGCTCACGAATTTCGCCGTGGTGCAAGACGATGATGTTGTCAGCACGTTGAATCGTCGAAAGCCGGTGCGCGACGATGACCGAAGTACGGTTGCGCATCACGCGCGCAATTGCCTGTTGAATCAACTGCTCGGTTTCCGTGTCGATCGAGCTGGTTGCCTCGTCAAGGATCAGCAATGCCGGATCGAATGCCAGCGCGCGCGCAAATGAAATCAATTGTTTCTGACCTACCGATAACCCGGCGCCGCGCTCGCGCACCTCGGACTTGTATTCGTGCGGCAGGCGCCGAATGAAATTATCGGCGCGGACTTCGCCGGCGGCCCAACGGACGCGTTCGTCGGAAATATCTTCGCGGCCCAGGCGAATGTTGCTCTCAACCGTGCCGGTGAAAAGAAAGATGTCCTGCAAAACTACTGCGAAATTCTCGCGCAGTGATTGTAGGTCCCAATCGCGGACATCTACCCCATCGAGCAGTATCCGACCTTTCTGCACGTCATAGAAGCGCATCAGCAAATTCGTAATCGTTGTCTTGCCTGAGCCCGTGTGACCCACCAGGGCAACGGACTGGCCGGATTGCACCGTGAATGAAACATCTTTCAGGACCCATTCCTCGTCCTGGTAAGCAAACCAGACATTTTCGAATTCGATGCGGCCTTCGGCGCGTCCCGCTTTGAGCGGATTTGCCGGAGTCGTAATCGCGATTGGAATGTCCAGCGCTTTGAAGATGCGATGCGAAGCAACGATGGCGCCTTGCAGGACGTTATACTTGTCTGAGATGTCGCGAATCGGCTGAAACAGGAATCCAGAGTACTGGATAAATGCCACGAGCCAACCGAGACTGAGCGCGTGCTGCATCACCCGATAGCCGCCATACCAGATGATCAGTGCGATGCCGACCGCGCCGATGAAATCAACCAGTGGAAAGAACACTGCATAGTAGAAGATCGTATCAATGTTGGCTTTCCGATGCTCGTCGTTAATTGCGGCAAAGCGTCGTAGGGATTTTGCCTCCGCGTTGAAAATTTGTACTGTCTGCGCGCCGGAAAAATGTTCCTGGAGAAAGGCAAAGATCCGCGCCACGCGCGTGCGTATCAGGTCGTAACCCGTGCGTGCGCCTTTACGAAACCACGTGGTCGCGGCGAAAAGCATTGGCACCGTGAGCAGCGTCACCAGCGTCAGGCGCCAATCCATATAAGCCATAACTCCGATAATGGCCACGATCATGACCAGGTCGCCAAGCAAGTCGGTAACGCCGGAGGTCAACAGTTCGTTCAGCGCGTCAACGTCGGCGGTCAGCCGCGCCATGATGCGACCAATCGGATTGCGATCGTAATAAGCCACCTCCTGGTGCTGCAGCTTGTTATAGATCTCGCGACGCAGATCGAACATTACGTACTGGCCGACACTGTTCAAAAGTACAACCTGAAAGTACGAAAAGATAAATCGAACAAACTGAACGCCGACGTACAGCAGCGCAAACCAGGTGATCCCATCCGTTCTCCGCGGTAGGATGTACCAGTCGATGGCGTACTGCGTAAACTTCGGCTGCAGAATGCCCAGCAGATTCAGCAGCATCGTCAGTACCAACGCGGGAACCAACAGGCGCACATACGGTCTTAGATATCGCAAAAGACGCAAGGCGATCTGAAAGTCATAGGTCTTGCCGATGGCTTCCTCTTCGTGAAATTGTTTGACTGCGGTGGACATTCGTTGTGGAGCGCCGACATCTTGTCGGCGGTTCGCGGGCATCTTGCCCGTTATAGCTCGCTTGCTACTCCGTGGTTTCCCCGAAGTTCAGAACTGCTGGTACATCGCCGCGCGCACATGATCCTTCTTGGGAAAATGCAGCAACATGCCGACTGCCGCCATGGCAAACGCGATGCAGTAATAATGCGAACCGGTCACAAAGTGATCAAGAAGCCCGAAGATGCCGGCGGCTTCGCATAGCGCGAAACTGATTACATAGGCGTTCAAAAGTGGCGCAAGTTGCTGCTTTTCGATCGACTGCCTTAATAGGCTTTGCTTAACCAGTACGGAGACTATGACGGCAACCAAGCCGATGCCCAACAAGCTGAAACTCAGCATTTGATTAGCCCTACCTGAGCCTGGCAAGACAAGCGCGAGAACCAGAAGAACGCCAAGACTCACCAGCATAGCGATCCAGAGAATCAGAATTACGCGATAGCGCGCGGCGACTTTTGATTCGGCTTCCTGTGGATTGATAAATTGCATTGGCTTCATCGGTTCTACGTCGCTGCCAGCTCTTCTTCCAGCAACTGGCGCTCATAAAGATCGGCGTACTCGCCTGCCAATGCCAGCAGCTCCGCGTGTGTTCCTTGTTCGATTATCCGGCCTTCATCAAGCACGCAGATTATGTCGGCGTCGCGTACCGTCGATACCCGATGTGAAACGATGATGCTGGTACGTTCGCGCATGATGCCGCGAAGCTGCGCCAGAATTTTCTCTTCCGTATAAGTGTCGACGGACGAAAGCGCGTCATCCAGAATCAGAATCTTCGGCTCGCGCAAGATAGCGCGAGCAATCGCCGTGCGCTGTTTCTGCCCGCCGGAAAGCGTGATCCCACGCTCGCCCACGAGGGTGTCGAAGCCTTCAGGAAAATCACGCACATCATCGCTCAGACCGGCGATTTCTGCGGCCCACTCAATCTGTGCGCGCTCAGCTTCGTCAACGCCGAAGGCAATATTCTTTGCCAGCGCATTGCTGAAAAGAAAAGTCTCCTGCGGTACATAGCCGATCGCCCCGCGTATTTGCGCCAGGGGGTAATCGGTCACAGGAATATCATCGATCAAAACAGTGTTCTCAGGCGCTTCAAGCACCCGTGGGATCAAGTTCATGAGCGTGGACTTGCCGCTGCCAGTGCGGCCGACGAACGCAATGGTTTGGCCTGCTTCTATGGTCAGGTTTATGTCCTGCAAAACCGGTTCGCTGGTTGGATGATAGCGGAACGTTAAGTTGCGAAATCCGATCTTTCCGCGGATTGGCGGTTGCGGCTTGACCTCTGGCGAGTCAGCGATTGCCGGTTTGACTTTCATGATCGCTTGCATGCGTTTCCAACTCGCCGTACCGCGCTGATAGAGATTGACGACGTACCCGATTGCGATCAGCGGCCAAATAAGTCGGAACAGATACATGTTGAATTCGGTGAACTGGCCGACAGTGATCTCGCCGCGCGCCGCCAGCGGCACTCCAGCCCAGATGATGAGCACGAATCCAAATCCAATGAGAAACGTCATCAATGGTCGCATTGCCGCGTCGATGCGCACCAAGGCGAGGTTCTTTTGGGCGTAGTCCCAATTGAGTCGATTAAATGCGGCAATCTCAGCTTTTTCTTGCGCGTACGCACGTACTACGCGCACACCGGTAAAGTTCTCCTGCGCCCGGGCTGTGATTTGTGCGAAGAAATCCTGAATCTTCTCGAAACGCACATGAACTTGCTGGCCGAAGAATTTCACCGTCAGCGAAACCAGCGGCATGGTCACGAACAACAGCAGCGTCAGTTTCCAGTTGATGAAGAACATCAGCGGCAGAACCACGATCACCACGAACACAGTTTGCAGGCTGTACATGATCACGGGACCGGCAAGCTGGCGCACTGCGGCGAGATCGTTGGTGGCCCGCGCCATCAGGTCGCCGGTGCGATGCTCCTGGAAAAACGACAGCGGCTGATCGACGAGCTGCGCGTAAAAATCGTTCCTTAGATCGTATTCAACGTGACGCGACGTACCGATGAGGATTCGCCGCTGCAGAAAGAGGAAGAAGCCGCTCATGGCGCTGGCGCCCAGAACCTTGAGGGCAGCAATGGTCAGCTTGGTCCAGGTAACGTCGCTCCATTTCGCATCGATAGCATTGCCGACAATCAGCGGAATGCTGACGTTGAAAATAACGCCCGCCATGATGCAGGCGATGCCGACGATAAGCGATACTCGATATGGCCTAAGATAACGGGCCAATTTACGCAGATCATTCATCAACTGAATACGGAAGCTTTGGTCTTCCAAACAAGCGAGCCGCAAAGTGCAGCTTCAAGTTTAGATATGTCGATGCGAAAGCTTCCGAATCTCGAAATTTTAAGGGAGATTGATCTGGCTGGCAAAGTGGCGCGACTTCGAACACTTGAATTGAGTCCAGAGTTCGGCCGGTTTTTTGGATTTCTGATCGTCGGCACAGGCTGACGCTTGAACCGCAAGCCGAGCGAGCTTTTCACATGATCGACTCGGGCGTTGCTTGATCACTCTCGCTTACAACTATCGAGGGACTCTTACTCAAATCCAGCTGGGAATTGTCCACGACGCACACGCGGTTGCGACCGCCTCGCTTCGCGCTGTAAAGAGCAGCGTCGGCGGCGGTTAGTAACTCTGCACGTGAAGAAGCGTGCGCCGGAAAACTGGCGATGCCCATGGAGGCGCTTAGATTTCCGAAACCTGGAATCTCGATTTGTTCGATCCGCGCGCGCAAGCGCTCTGCGACTACTTGCGCGCCTTCGGAATAAGCCTGCGGCAGAATCAGAGCAAACTCATCCCCTCCAAATCGCGCGGCGGAGTCAACGCCTCGTAACTCTTGTCGAAAACTGTCCGCCAGCTTGCGCAGCGCAGCGTCGCCTGCATCGTGACCTGCCGAGTCATTCAACTGCTTGAAGCGATCGAGATCGAGCATTACCAGCGACAACGGCTGATGAAGGCGGCGCGTCATCTGCAATTCGCGATCGAGTTGCATTTCGAAAGAGCGACGGTTGTAACAACCGGTGAGCGGGTCGGTCAGCGCCTGCTGTTGAATTTGCGCGAATAGACCCGCGTGGTTTACAGCCACCGCTACCTGATCCGCTACCGTGCGTAGGAGCAGGATTTCGTTTTCCTGCCAGACGCGCTTCTGATCGCTTGCCATCACCTTCAAAGCACCCATCGGCCGTTCTTGGAAAATTAGCGGCACTACTGCCAGCGGCAAGGTCTCAGATCCTGTATTCGGATCGTCAGCGTCGCGAGAAATTACTTGCGGATTGTCAGCGAATTGCGAGCAATGAACGTCCAACTCAGCAATCATTTTCTCGTTTTGCGAACCGTTAGCCACTGCTTCGGGACTGCGATGAAAGTACGATAAAGCTTGCTGAGCCGTCTGTCCTTCCAGACGTAGTGCGCAATACGGAACATTTAGCGCCGTGGCAACTTCGTCCACAGTCTTTTGCAGAATCACGCCCAACTCCAGCGACTCACGGATGGCCGTGGCAATTCGGTTAACAGCGATCTCGCGACCGGCCTGCTCCTGCAGCAGATGGGCCAACTTCGTCGTGACGCTGAGCGTGAGTTGCAATGACGTAGCCTTTGGCATCGACGTGCGCACGGCCGCGCCAAACATCTCGGCCTGATAGGGATGTTCGGCGGCTACGCGCGCCATCATGTACTCGAGCGCCGAGTAAACAATATCAGGTTCGAACGTCCAGATAACTTCATCGCCGTCAGTCGCGCCTCCACGTCCGCGTACCGTTGCGAGTAAGGCAGAGAACCGTGTATCGGCGATTATTACGAAGTGTTCGTTAAGTTGATTGGGTCCGGCGTGCTGCAAGATGACCGGAGAGACGCCGGAAATTGCGCCAACGCTGCTGACGATCTCATTAAGGCCGTCAGCCATATTGATCAAGAAAAAGGTCTGGCGACCTCCGCGCGCAAGTTCGCGAACTCTGGCTTTTTCGCGGGCGACTCGTTTGGCAACCAGCGGCAGGCGTTCGATCACCAGCGCGCTCAGATTGTTTTCCAGCACGACATCTTCGAAATAGTGATGCAGCTGAGCAATCGTAGAATGAGCGCAGCGAACCGGAGTAAGCTGACGAGCGTGTTGCCTGAGAAGGACGTCGTAAAGGGTGGGCATGATGTTGAGAGCGAGGAGAGAAATGATTGTCGAGGTCGTTGAGGAAACGAGCCAAAACTATTTTTGCATTTTCCAACAAGTTTGTCTACGGAATTTCTGCTTCATTTTATTAAGGATTTCGGCGATTACGGAAGCTTGATGTAGGTTGTGACAGCCGTCGCCAGGAGTAGCTGCGACTCATTGTAGACGTCTACTGATAAGACGAACAAGCGGCGGCCGGCGCGAACGATTCGCGCCGAGGCAGTCAGGCGACCGGAGGTGATCGGGCGCAGGTAATGAATGGTGAGATCAGTAGTGGTAACGCGTTCGCCGGCCTCCAGTCGCGTGACTACCGCGAAAGCAGCCGCCGTATCAATCAACGAGGCGACCGCACCACCGTGAACAACGCCCTGATTTTGCTTCAGTTCATCTCGAACCGTAAGGTACACGTTCACCTGGTCGCTGCTTATCTCGCCAAGTTCGAGGCCGAGAAATTCTGCGTAAGGAACTGATGCGAAAACTTCACGCATCCGCGAAATCCGCGCGTCGTCCAGGCCAGTTTCCTTCATTCCCGATAACTGGAATCAGTTGGCTCAACTATGACGGCGGTGCCATAGGCAAGCACTTCGGTGACGCCTTCAGAGATTTCAGTGGTGTCGTAGCGCGCGCCGACCACCGCATTTGCTCCGATCTCAGATGCGTGTTGAATCATGATATCAAACGCATGAGCGCGGGTTTCTTCACAAAGCTTCGTCCAGACTGTGATATTGCCGCCCACAATAGTCTGGAATTTTGCGCCGATGGTCGCAAAGACATTACGTGAGCGAACGACAATACCGCGCACAACTCCGAGGTTTTGGTTGATACGAAAGTTAGGCAGCTCGAAAGCCGTGGTTACCATTTGATGCGAGACTGAATAGCGGCGCGGGCTAACTTCGTATGGAGTGCGCTGTGGAAGCGGATCAATATTCATTGGATTGGTTTCCTCCGTTAGTTAACGACGATACAAAGCAGCGCGAGCTTTGGCCTTCTCACCCTGACGCTTTGGCTGGTCAGGTTGCCAAATAAAAGTTTCCAAATCGCAGCGACCGCTGGCATCGAACTTGACACCTTCGCTTTCCAGCATTCGTTGTTGTTTATCCGCCGGCAACACGACGCGGCCCGTCGAGCAGCGCCCTTGCGAATTGATCACTCGATGCCACGGTGTTTTGGTTTCGTCGGCGCCGTGCATTACAAAACCAACTGTGCGCGGCGTGTAGCCCTGGCCAAGCATGTACGCAATTTGGCCGTAAGTCATGACCCGGCCCGCTGGAATTTTGCGAACGATTTCATAAACACGTTCGCGGTAATCCAAAGTATCGTCGGAATTCGCCGGCCGCTTTTCTTCCTGTTTTGATTTATGCGGTGATCTTTCCTTCATCAGTCGATAGTTCGCAATACAGCTCGGGCCGGCGCTCCGTCGCCCGCTCCATCAGCGATTTTCAACGGCAAACAAATCAACTCATAATCACCCGCGGGAACCGCGCTGAGATTCAGTCCCTCCACGATAATGACATTGTTCGAAAGCAAGGTCAGGTGCGTCTTATGATGTCCGGAATGAAACTTTTCGATCGAAAGATAGTCTGTGCCGACAAGTTTCACTCCGAAATCGACCAGCTTCTGCGCCGCATCGGGCAAGAGATGAGAGAAATCTCTACGAAAGCCGTCGTTCCAGAAAGATGAATTGCGAGTGTGAAACAGCACGCGTTTGACTCCGTGAAGGTCCGACCGAGCAACAAACTCCAAATCAATCTCGGTCAGCTCATCGGGAACGCGAACCACGCGCGCCAAGCCAATCAAGGCATCAAGAGGTAGAGTATCAATCTTGTTTGCGTGTTCGATAAAGTGCGCCGGTGCGTCGACGTGCGTACCTGTGTGCGCACCGAAATGAAGGAAAGAAACATTGGCCGAGTCACCCTTCTCCAACGACGACCACGATTGAATATCTATGCCCGGATCGCCTTCGTAGATCGGCATGCCGGATCGGATCGGGACAGTGACATCGTAAATTTGCATCGCGAGTTTCGATTAATGATCGCGGACAAATATAGACGCAAAATGTGAAGGGGGAAAGCCGTCGCATCCAGGCTGGTTACGATCGCAGCGCTTTTGCCGCATGTCGTGTGTGCGCTAGGATTCGTGTCATCTGATGAACAAGAGAAACGCAGGTAATTCTGATCGGCAGCTACGAATAGCGGCATCGAGCTATCTCAACACGGCGCCGCTCATCTGGAGTTTTGTCCGCGGATCAAAGAGGAATGCCGTCGAACTCTTGTTCGACAAGGCTCCCGCTCGATGTGCGGAGATGTTGGCTGCCGACGAAGTCGATGCGGCACTGGTTCCGGTCATTGAGTATCAGAGGATACCGGGAATTGCAGTTGTGCCTGAGGTCTGCGTGGGCGCGCGGAATGCTGTGCGCAGCGTCGTGATTGCCAGTAAGAACGAAAACCTCCGCGATGTGCATCGCGTTGCGCTGGACGATTCGTCGCGAACATCGGTGGCTCTGGTCAAGATCATCTTTCTGGAGTTCCTGGGCTATGAACCTGAATGGCAATTGTGTCCGTCCGATCTCAAGACAATGCTCGATCACAATGACGCCGCTCTGATCATCGGCGATCCCGCGATGATGATTCCCCGCGAGCAGGTGAAGGTTTTTGACGTAGTCAAGCTCTGGCGTGAACATACGGGATTCGGATTTGTCTTTGCAATGTGGATGACGCCAGCGAGCGAGGTGAATAAAATACGGACAATTGATTTCGCCGGAGCCCGCGACGAAGGCCTGGAGCATTTGGATGAAGTCATCCTGGATTATGAAAGCCGGATTCCTTTGTCACACGAGGAAATCAGACAGTATCTAACCGAGAACGTTTCTTTCCGAATGGATGAAGAGATGAGCAAGGGCTTGGCACACTATTTCAAGCTAGCGCAAAAACACGGTCTGATTAACGAAGCGAAGCCGCTAACCTTCGTGGCCTAATACTTCTTCACGCTTGCATCAGCGCCTCAATCTCTTTCGGATCCTTCGGAACTTTATTAGTCAGCACGCGCGCTCCGTTTTCCGTGACCAGCACGTCATCTTCGATGCGCATGCCAATCCCCAGATACTTCTCGGGAACCTGCTTGTTGAAGCCTTCGGGAATATTCTTGGTATCAGGGGAGATATAAAGTCCGGGCTCGATAGTCATGACCATACCCGGTTCGGCCGGCCGTGATTCACCGTTGAAGTAGTAGCGTCCCGCGTCGTGCACGTCTATGCCAAGGAAGTGGCCGAGATTGTGCATGTAGAACTGCATGTATTTCTTCTCTTCAATCAATTTCTTAGGATCCCCTTTGAGCAGGCCAAGCTTCACCATTCCTGCGGTCAGCATTTCAATCGAATGAGTTTTCAGATCCTCCAGCCGTACTCCGGGGCGCACCATGTCAATGCATGAAACTTGTGTCTCAAGCAATAAATCATAGACTTCGCGCTGAGCTTTCGTGAAGCGGCCGTTGATAGGAAAAGTGCGCGTGATGTCCGAGGCGTAACCCTGGTACTCGGCGCCCGCGTCAATTAGGAGCAGATCGCCATCCCGCAGAGTGTCCATGTTGTTGATGTAATGCAGAATGGTGGCATTTGCGCCTGAGCCGATAATGGAAGTGTAAGATGGGCCGGCCGCGCCATGACGGCGAAAGACCGATTCGATCAGTGCTTCGACTTCATACTCCTTCATTCCTGGCCGCACGGCCTTCATCGCTTCGACGTGTGCCTCGGCAGCAATGTCCGCGGCCCGCTGCATGATCTCGATTTCGGCGTCGCTCTTGAGGACGCGCATTTCATGAATGATCGAGGTGGGATCGATGATCGTCTGCGGCGGCTCGAGCGGCTTCCGATTAGTCTCGCGCATCAAGGCAAGCTGGCGAATGATCTTTCGATCAAGCTCGGCACTTCCGTTTCCGAACGCATAATAAAGAACCGATGGCCCATCGAGAATCTGCGGCAGCTTTTCATCAAATTCGGAAATGGGAAAGGCCTGGTCGGCATTGTAGTCGCGCACAGCACCTTCGACGCCGGCACGATAACCGTTCCAGATTTCCTGTTCGGGATCCCGTGGGCGCACGAACAAGGTGAACTTCTTTTCCTGTGCAGGAGTAATGACAGCGATCGCGTCCGGCTCTTCAAATCCAGTCAGATAGAAGAAGTCTGAGTTCTGGCGGTAGCGATAATTCGTATCGTGCGATCGCACCGCCTCGCGCGCGGCAGGAATGATTGCGACGGACTTGGGATCCATGCGCCGCATGAATTCAGTAAGCTGCGGTTTCAGCATTTGTCGTCTCCTCGAAAGTGCCTTAAGTTTTGAAAGAGTAATTGTAGCCGAGAGTGACGGCGTGGCGGAAACCACAAGTCGCTGTCCGGCAGGCCTCCTCTACGTGATCCTTTTGCGTTCTCTGCGGTTAAGGTTCCGATTACTACAGCAACAAACTCTCAACGCAAAGAGCACCGAAGGTTTTGCAGAAGAACGCAGAAGGGTTCGCACTTTCTTTGCCTACGCTTCTGCGCGATAATCGCCCCGATGGCTCAGGCTGTTCCCTTCAAATCCGACACGTCCGAACTTATCTCGCACAATCCGGCCACCGGTGAAGAGATCGGCCGGGCGCCGCTGACGACGCCCGAAGAAGTTGCGCGCGCCGTGGGCCGCGCACGCGAGGCGCAGCGGGCATGGGCTGCTCGCTCAATTCGAGAACGCGGTCGTCTGGTAATGAAAGCCCGCCGCCTGATTCTGGAGGACCTGGAAGAGATCGCTTTGCTTATCTCCCGCGAAACCGGCAAGCCCGTGGCAGAAGCCATCGCGATGGAGCTCACGCCGGCCCTTGATCTGATGCAGTACTTCGCTCGCTACACCGCCAGCCTGCTTTGGCCACGTCGTATCAGTGTTGGCCAGTACGCGCTGATGGGGCGGTCATCCTATGAAGTCTATAAACCGAGGGGAGTCGTCGGCATTATCTCGCCCTGGAACTTTCCCTGGGCCACGCCGCTGGCTGAAGTTGTCATGGCGTTGAAGATTAAAGAGATATTGCAGCGCGCGGGCCTCGCCGACGGTGTCTTGCAAGTCGTCACGGGCGACGGCTCAACCGGTGCCGCACTGGTCGGCGCCGGCGTTGACAAGATCATGTTCACTGGCAGCGTGGCAACCGGCAGGCGAGTCGCCGAAGCAGCGGCACGATATCTAACGCCGGTGGTGCTCGAGCTTGGCGGCAAAGATCCAATGATCGTTTTGGAAGACGCCGACATTCAGAACGCCGCGCTCGGTGCTGTCTGGGGCGCGTTTGCAAACTCGGGACAGGCGTGCGCCTCGGTAGAACGCTGTTATGTGCACGAGACAATCGCGCCGCAATTCATCAGAGCGGTCGTCACAGAGACTAAGCGGTTGCGACAAGGCGTCGGCACAGACAAGGCCGTTGATCTCGGATCAATGACCAGCGAGCGCCAGCTACTCACCGTTGAAAGGCATGTCGATGAGGCTGTCGACAAAGGAGCTATCGTTCAGACCGGCGGCAGCCGAACGGAAGATTCCTCGGGAGCATTTTTCCAGCCGACAGTCTTGACGACTGTGAACCACGATATGACTGTCATGCGCGAGGAGACCTTTGGGCCAGTACTGCCGATCATGACGTTCAGAACGGATGAAGAGGCAGTGAATCTCGCAAACGATAGCAGTTATGGTCTGACTGCAAGCGTCTGGACCAGAAATATAGCGCGCGGAAAACGTCTGGCCGAGCTCATCGATGCGGGCACGGTAATGGTGAACGACGTTTTGTACACGCACGGTATCGCCCAAACTCCCTGGGGTGGAGTGAAACAGAGCGGCCTTGGCCGCACGCATGGCCGCGCCGGGCTGCTTGAGCTGGTACATACGCAACACATCCATGTGAACCAATTTTTCTTCCTTCCCGATCTTTGGTGGTTTAACTACGGGCCGGAGGCTGGACGGCTATTTCGGGGTTTTGCGCGGCGATTTGCCTCAGGATCAATATTGCAAAGCTCGGTTTTACTGCCACAGATGATTCGCCGATGGCGCCAGCGTCGTAAGTGAAGGTCATAACTAATTCCCCAATTTGGCAAACCAGGATAATCGGTGCAGCATCTCTTGCTTCCCTAATGAGGCCACGCTATAATCTCGCGCGCCCCAATTAATGGGTTTTCAGATTCTTTCCAACGCGGACAGAAAACAGCGGTTGAAAGCATCGACGTCACTTGCGCGAGCGGACAATTTCTCTCTCAATGTCCTAAAAACTCTGGAGGAAATATGAAGAAAGTTTTTGGCTTACTTGTATTAGCTACTTTGAGCGCCGCAATGGCGCTTCCGGCAATGGTGCACAGCCAGAATCCGGATCCGGGGCCGCCTCAATTTCTGACGCGACCAATTCTTTTACATGTCGCCGATCGCGCTCTTGAGAATGGTCATGCGGTCTTTGTCGAAGGTCCGAGTGAATCGGCTATTCCCGGACCACTGGCGCCCCATTATGGCTCGGCAGCCTACAATCCAGCCAATCCGGCGAGTCTTCAGATAATCTCGGGCACGGATCGGGACGTTTCCGACAGCGCTGATTCATACGAAGGTGAAACGGGGGCCACTGGAACCGGTAGTAGTTTTGTTGGTGCATCGAACCACATCTATCCTGGCAATTGCAGTACCAGCGCACCGACGGGAACATTCGGCGACTGTGCAGTTAGGGCCTATGTATCAACTGATGGCGGAGTGACGTTTGCCAGTAAGACGATGTCTCGCACCTGGAGCGGCAATACTTTCGGTATCACCTTCGATCCCGGCGTCGATTACGACAAGGACGGCAACTTCTACTTCTCGTTCGGTGGCGCGCCATTGAGCGGGAATTATCCCAACTCGATCGCGGTTAGCAAGTCAACGAACGGCGGCTCTACGTGGAATATACCGGTAGCCGTCACCTTCAATCGCAACCGATTCTTCGACGATAAATACTACCTGGCAATCGATCGCAGCAACAGCGCCTTTGCCAATCGTATCTACGTTTCCTGGGATCGGAATCAGGCTAACAACCAGATTCTGTACATTTCGTATTCGTCGAATGGCGGTGCTTCATGGAGCGCTCCCATCAAGGTTAATGATGGAACCAGCAGCTTTGAGCGCGTGATTGGTGCTTACCCGGCGGTGGATCAAAACACCGGTGTGGTTTATGACTCATGGCATGATTATGCTAGGAATATCATCTACGTAGATAAGAGCACTAACGGCGGAGTGTCGTGGGGTACGGATAGAGCAGCGGCGACTACGCACGCTGGGTTTGGCACCAACATTGGTTGCGTGGGCGGTCGATCGCAAGGCCCCGCGCACGCGCTGAAGGTTGGTCCGAGCGGAACGCTGTATCTCGTGTATGCCGATCCTGTGACAGGCGGCCAGAATAATCACGGCTTTGATATTTTGTTAACCAGATCAACTGACGGCGGCGTAACCTGGTCAGCACCCGTGGTCTTGAACGATGACAACACGTCCTCGGATCAATTTCATCCGACGCTGAGTGTTGAATCGAATGGCGCAGGCGGTGACAAGATCACCGTCAGCTTCTATGACCGCCGCGACGATGCTGCTGACTGTCTCGCTTATGTTTATGCAACTCAGAGTACCGACAATGGCCTAACCTGGTCGCCAAATATTCGCTTGACTTCGGCGCAATCTAATTTTGACGGCAATCCGAATGGTCCGGGCGACTATTCGTCATCGACGCCGTTTGGTTCACCTAGTTCGGTATGGCCGTTTTTCTGCGATCACCGCCCAGCCAATCCTGAAACTTCGAGCGGAGGCGCATTCAACATCTACACCGTTCCGATCCAGTAAACTTCGCTCTACGAAGAATTATTGATTTTTGGCGGGCCGCTTTCGGGCGGCTCCCCCATTTTTTGGTGAGCTGTGGCCCGGCAGATGCACTCATCGGAGGAGTCGCTAGTAGATTTGAATCGGTCGCTTGTTGATTAAAGGTCCTTCTGGGGGGGAATCCAACTCATATTACACAGATCAGGAACCTAAATTATACTTTCAGCCCCACAGATTGGTGAGATTGAAGAATTTCGAGCCATTGAAACTGAACGAAGTCTGTTACCCATCGCATCCATGACAATTGACCTGTCTCTCTTCTCTGGCAATTTCGTGGGGTTGACCATCGATTGTCAATTTAACATTTAATGGTGTGGTTTCCTTCCACGCTTAACCTAAAGTTTAAGAGGACAAATATATGAAAAGATTTTTTGCATTGCTTACATTACTAGTGGCGAGCGTGCTATCGCTGCCCACTTTGGTCAGAGGGCAAAACCCTCCGGCCGAGAGTCTCCGACCGGAGATTGTGAAGCCAGATCACCACGACGTGTCTCGACCATTGCGGGATTTATACTTTTTTGGCAAATCGAGAACCCGCAGTGACTTTGAACCTAAACGCACCCAGTCCATAGGTAATGTAAATCCTAAAGTCACTGATGCACTGGCGGCTACAGGCGCTGCCACAACCGCAGCTTCCGTCACCGCAGGAAATAACTTTGATGGAGTGCCGGTCGACTCAAGTTACAGAGTTGCGCCACCCGATACAAACGGCGCCGTAGGAGCAACGCAGTATGTGCAGTGGGTGAACCTGCGGTTTGCAGTCTTCGACAAGGCGACCGGCGCAATGGCGGCAGGCTTCCCCAAGCAGGGAAACGCGATCTGGACCGGCTTTGCCGATACGGCATGTGCCAACAACAATGACGGCGATCCAATTGTCCAATATGATAAGGCGGCGAACCGGTGGATCCTGACACAATTCTCGGTTTCAACGACTCCGTATAAGCAATGTGTCGCGGTGTCGACAACATCCGATGCCACGGGCACCTATGCGCGCTACTCTTACTCTTATAGCAGCGACTTTAACGATTATCCGAAGCTCGGTGTTTGGCCCGATGGTTATTACATAACCTACAACATGTTCCATAACGGCATCATGTTCATCGGGGCGAAAGCGTGCGCTTTTGATCGTGCGTCAATGCTAGCTGGAGCATCAGCGAACCAGCAATGCTTTCAGTTGAGCAGCAGTTACGGCAGTCTGTTGCCTTCGGATCTCGACGGCGCCACGGCGCCGCCCGCCGGGACGCCTAACCTTCTCGTAAACTTTGGGACAAGCTCATTGCGACTCTGGAAATTCCATGTCGATTGGGCCAACTCGGCTAATACCACCCTGACCGGACCGACAACAATCACCGTCGCCTCGTTTAGCAAGGCTTGTGGCGGGGGCACATGCATTCCTCAGCCGAGTACGAGCAATCAACTTGATTCGCTCGCTGACCGCTTAATGTACCGATTTGCCTATCGCAACTTCGGCGATCATGAAGCGCTGTTAGTCAATCACTCTGTCGCCTCAGGCAGCGTGAGTGGTGTGCGCTGGTATGAGCTGCGCAATCCTACTGGAGGTAGTATGGCAAGCGGTACCCCTTTTCTCTATCAACAGGGTACGTTCCAGCCAGACTCAAACTGGCGCTGGATGGGCAGCGCTGCGATGGACAAGGTGGGCAATATTGCCATCGGTTACAGCCTCTCGAGTAGTAGCATCGTCCCTTCGATTCGCTTTGCTTTTCGCGACCCGGGCGATCCGCTCGGCACTCTCGGCAACGAGAGTTACATTTACAACGGTAGTGGTTCGCAAACCGGAACCCTTCATCGCTGGGGCGACTACAGTTCCATAAGTATCGATCCGGTCGACGACTGCACCTTGTGGTACACCACGGAATACCTGCCGGCAAATGGCAGTTTCAACTGGAACACCCGCATTGCAAACTTCAAGTTTTCCGCTTGTGGAGGCTCTCCCAGCAACGTACCGCCGGTGGCTTCCTTTACTTATAGCTGCACAGGTCTCAATTGTACGTTCACTGATACCAGCACAGATTCGGATGGAACTGTAAGCGCATGGAACTGGAATTTTGGCGATGGCGGAACCTCGACGACCCAGAATCCGTCGCATAGCTACGCCGCCGGCGGAACCTTTTCCGTCAGTCTGACGGTTACAGACAACGGGGGCGCGACAAACACAGCTACACAAAACGTGACCGTCTCGTCGCCAACGGGAATCACTCTGTCGGCCAATGGTTACAAGGTTAAGGGACTACAGAAAGCTGACCTGACATGGAGCGGTGTGTCTTCTCCGACCGTCGATATTTATCGAAACGGAGTGCTGTTAACAACCGCGGCCAATAGTGGCGCTTACACGGATAACATTAACGCCCGCGGCTCCGGCACCTATTCCTATCAGGTCTGCGAGGCAAGCACGTCTACGTGTTCCAATACGGCCACGGTGGTCTTTTAGGACTTTCCCAATAGAGTTTTCGATTCGGGCCATGAGCGCGTCGGTTCATGGCCCTTTTTCTCCCCCAGAGAGGGCTTCAATCCGAGGCCGAAGAGAAATCGTTATCCAGATGGCAAGCATCCCAATCGCCAAGCGGAAACTGAAATGATGCCCAAGCAAAGCACTGACCAGAGAAGCATAAGTCGGACCAGAATAAGCGCGACGTTCGGGGGCCGCATGTATTGGAAAATCATTTTTGTTTTCTGCGCCTGCTACTTGCTCGGCGCCTTTTCTTTGGCAAATGCGCTTGGCGAGCTGAAAAGCGAAATGCGCTCAAATAGTAGCTTCACGAAGATCCGAGCGGAACGGACCGGCGAGTTGCGCAGCCTGCCTAATGCCCAAAAATCTGAAAGAAACCAAGTGACTATTGGCATTTGGGGAGGCGAACATATCAGCATGACAGTAACGTCGAAAGGCGGCACTGTCGAATATGACTGTGCCCACGGAACGATTTCTCGAAGAACAGTTCTGGATCGCCGGGGCCGCCTCAACGTTCAGGGAACTCATGTCGAAGAGCATGGCGGCCCAGTGCGTGAAGGCGAACAAGCTAACAGCTTTCCCGTCCTGTTCACGGGCAGAATCAAGGGCAAGCGAATGTACCTCACTGTCAAGCGCCGGGATAACGGACAGCCGATCGGGATTTTCACCCTGGTTTATGGTCAGGAACCCTCACTCTTTAAATGCAAGTAAAGCATAGCGCACGCTTCGGGAGACGCAAGCAGTTTACAGACGAAATCTCATTACCGTGCCAATGATATTGATGTCGCCCGGACGTGTCCTGCCGTCATTCTGTCGCATGATGTAAAGCTCGCCGGTGAAGTGTTTGTTGAATGGATGACTGGCGCCGACAGCGAATCTGTTCCGCACCCAATCATGTACGCTCCAGTCGTAGAAAACTTCATCCGAGACGTAGCCCGTGAACTTGGCCTTGCGAATCATGAACGGATGTTCGAGCTGCGTGCGATTCCGATAGCGCCAGGCGTTGACCTGCGGCGTGCGCCAGCGCCGCTCGAACCAGTTTCGGTCCACGAAACTGAATTTGCCCAGCGGGAAGCGTAACGTCGCGCCCACAGTGCCTCGGTCTTCGGTTTCGGTTTTTCCATGCGGAGGCTTGGCCTCGCGATGAAAGTAGAGGGAGTTTACCGTGACATATTTATTCGCTTTGTAATTGAATCCAATGCCCCAGCGTTCATCCACGGCAGTCGTCAGGTTGCCGCCAATTCGCAAAGTTCCCTGGATGATGAAATCCACCTTCTTACTAAGCGGCACTGCAAATTGTACGTCGTTCCAATTCTGTGTATCCGCTTTAGGCACCTTAGTTTGAGCGGAAATCGGACCCGCCACACTGAAGAATAAGGTGGTGAGGACTACGACTTTAAGAGGTTTCATCTTGTTCTTGTGAGTGTGTAGTTGGGTAGAACACTAAATGAGGTAAGGCCAACGGCGACGCGATCGCCAGCCTTATATTTGGTTGCAGTCGCTTCCGGCTTGGCTCTGGTAGCCATGATCGGCACGCCTCTCATTTTCTCCGGTGTATTTATGGTGACGTCGTAGAGCGGCGGCTCGTTTTCAGCTTGTCTACGGTGCGTCAGATCGAGACGAATGTTCAAACGTTCGTAAGCGCCGACAAAACTTATCTCCTCAATGACGCCATTGGAAAGCCGGCGACATCCGTCAGGCAAATTTGCGTCGCGACTCAGGCAAACATCCTCGGGACGAAACACCAGCTTAACCGATTGTCCTTCACGAAATCGTTTCGTTTCCTTGGCCGCAGGTACATGGGCGGCCCCAATTTCGACCTGGCCCTTCGTGACGACCCCCAACAATAAATTGGCGGCTCCCAGGAAAGTCGCCACATATTCCGTTGTCGGGTGGTTATAAACTTCGTCAGGAGTGCCGATTTGTTCCAAATGACCGTCGTTCAACACCGCAATTCGATCACCCAACTCCAGCGCTTCTTCCTGATCGTGCGTGATGAAAACTGAAGGTACTTTCACCTGTCTCAAAAGCGCGCGAATCTCGCGCCGCAGATGGACACGTGTTTGCGCGTCAAGGGCTCCGAAAGGCTCGTCGAAGAGAAGGACCTGTGGTTTGTAGGCGAGCGTGCGCGCGATGGCCACGCGTTGTTGCTGTCCTCCGGAGAGCTGCCAGGGATATTTTTTGCGGTGCTCTTCCAACTGCACCAGCTTGAGCAGATCGTTGACTATCTTCTTTCTCTCTTTGCGGGGCCGTCGCCGAATCTTCAGTCCATAGCCAATGTTCCTTTCCACGGTCATCCGTGGGAAAAGAGCATAAGCCTGGAAAATCACGCCCACGCCACGTTCGCGCGCGGGAAGGTCAGTGACGTCTGTACCGTGAAGGATTACGCGTCCCTTATCAGGCTGTTCGAGTCCGGCGATGATGCGAAGGATAGTGGTCTTCCCGCTTCCGGATGCGCCAAGCAGAACCAGCGATTCGCCTTCCGCTACATCGAAGCTTATGTTCTCAAGCACGCGGGCCTTCTCGAATCGCTTGCCGATGCCCTGCACACTTGCGGCAACCCCCGTTCGCTGTTCGCGCTCAGGAGCCCAGGACACATGTGTTTGATCTGTGTCGGCAGCCAGTGCCATTTTTGCAATCATACTTCCTGTGCTTCAAATTCCAGCCAGTCGCGTGCGAAGAAGAGCACGCTGAAAATAACGAAGGAAAGCAGGGCCAGCACGATCGCAATTGCATTGGCGGCCTCGATCTGTCCCTCATTGAACTTGGCGAAGATGTATAACGGCGCGGTTTGGGTGCGCATCGCCAGGTTGCCAGAAACGAGAATAGTTGAGCCGAACTCGCCGACGGCGCGCGCGAATGTCAGAAGAGCGCCGCCCACAATCGCGCCACGCAAGCTGGGCAGCGTGACGTACCAGAAAGTTTGCCAGCGCGTCGCGCCGATGGTCGCCGAAGCTTCTTCCAGTGAACGGCTCATGGTGTCGAAAACTGGCTTGATTACTCCGAATGCCAGGGGGAATGTAACGAAAATGTTTGCCAGAATGATCGCGTAAGGGGTGAACATTAATTGTACACCCTGGGGAGACAGCAAGCGCCCAAGCGTGCCATAGGGTCCCCACAGAAGCAGCAGGGCGAAGCCGGCAACGGCAGTAGGTATCGCTGTCGGTAGCGAGATCGTAACGATGACCGCGTTACGTCCCCAGAAGTCATAACGCGAAAGCACGTAGGCAGCGAACAATCCGAAAATCACATTGAAGACGGTGGCCCAGAAGCTGGTGACCATCGAGAGTTTGAGAGCGAAGACTGCTTCGGGTGCGATCAGCGACGACCAGAACACACCCAATCCCTTGCTCGTACCGTAGATAAAGATCGAAAGCAGAGGAAGCAGCACCAGGGGCAACATGATCGCGAGCATTACGCCGATACTGGTCGGACGCGCGACGTCGAAACCACGAACATGACGGATTGCTGGAATCTTCACAGGCATGATCTATTTTCGCTTCTGGACTAGATCACGAAATACGCCCTCAATTACTTCCGGATAGGCTTTGTCCCATCCGCCGAAATAGTCCACGGTGAATGGGTACTTGATGGTTGCAAGTTGCTTATTTTCCTGGTTCAGTGCTTCGCTGGTGCTGGAGCGAAAGTGATTTTTGACAAAGGCGCGCTGCGCGTCGTCGCTCCAAAGGTATTGCAAGAAGCCATCTATCACTGGTCGATCCGAAGCCGAGATATTTCGGTCAATGGGCACCGCCAGATGCTCGCTGAGAATAGTCGCCTCCGGAATTACGATCTCTATCGGAGCATTGGCTTCTTTCATCAAGAGCGCATCGAGTTCATAGGTTACCAGCGCATCACCATTGCCAAGCTCGAAAGTCGTGCGTGCCTCGCGAGCAGAGGCTGGTGTCGAAATTACGTTGCGCCAAATCGCCTGTAGAGTTTGCACAGCGCGAGCGTGATCGGCTTCGCCGGATTGCTTTTCCGATTTCACGAGTTCCGAGCCGTAGATTGCCAGGATAGACCACTGCGCGCCCCCCGAACCGATCGGATCAGGATGAATCACCCTGATTCCGGGTTTGGCCAGATCGGGAAAGTCATGGATGCCCTTCGGATTTCCTTTGCGCACCAGAATCACGAAAGGCGTCTTGTTGACGATGGCCTTTTGCGGCAGCGCACGCCAGTCTGAAGTGACGTCACCATGTTGCTTGAGACGCGCCGCGTCCCGTTCGATCGAAAGGATCGCAATCTGGGCTTTCACGCCTTGCAGAATCTGATTCGTGATTGTTTCCGATCCGGCGAAGGAAGAGGTGAAGCGCACATCCACACCATGTTCTTGTTTCCACTTGGCTGTGAACGCCGGATAGATGCCTTTCTCCAGAGACTCTCTCATGATCGAGAAGCCGTAGAGAGTGATATTAATACCGGCGCCCGATTCCAATGGTGTTTTGGGCAGGCAGCTGTTCCCGACCAGGAGCGCAAGCAGCGCGAAGATCAGGACTAGAGTACGGTTCTCCTTAAGCCACATATTTCACCTCAAAATGGACGAGTTCCGGTCAGGGGGATCTTGAAGCTTAGTGCTTAACAGCAGCCGCCATTCGCGGGCAACCGGCAGCTAACATCAACAGTAGTCTTGCTTGATTTTATTGTATGTCAACTTTAGGATGACTGACTCAGAAACTGCAACCTTTTTTAGCGGTTTTCGAAGCGGGAGGCCGGTTTTGTTTGGTAAATGGATGCGTGCCCGCGAAATTAGGCATTCGCGGCGCGATAACAATCGAATCATCCGTCCGTTTCACTGGGGCGTCGAGTTCATCGGCGACCACGTGAACGGTAACGATCCGCGTTCAATCTTCAGCGGCCATACTAAGCGTGTGATGGCTCGTAGCGAAGAATTCTACGCGCTGCCGGAAATTCCTGACTATCGGCTCGCGGGCAATCGGCTTACCTGGACCAGCACGGTCCAGACCCCTTCATCTGAAAACAATACCGCCAGTGCGCGTCTATTTCCGGCGCGGCGTGAACGGAAGCGAAAGCCACGCGCCGCGATAGTCGTCCTGCCCCAGTGGAACGCGCAACCTGACAGCCACGTCGAAGCGTGTCGCATCTTTAATGGCCTCGGCATCAGTGCTCTGCGTCTGACCTTGCCCTATCATGAAGAGCGGCGACCACCGGAGCTTGAGCGCGCAGAGCATCTGGTCAGCTCAAACATTGGCCGCACGATTCAGTCAATGCGGCAGGCAGTGCTTGATACGCGCGCAGCTGTCCGTTGGCTGAAGCAGCAAGAGTTTGAGCGCATCGGCATTCTGGGAACAAGCATCGGATCATGCACGGCCTTTCTCGCTTTCGTGCACGACCCGTCAATCGATGTTGGCGTTTTTAATCATGTGTCGGGTTACTTTGCCGATGTGGTTTGGGAAGGAATCTCGACTCGACACGTGCGCGCCGGAATCGAAAGGGATCTGACGCTCGACGAGCTGCGTGATTTTTGGAAACCTATCAGTCCCGCACCGTTTATCCCGCGTCTGCTCGATATGAAGCCGCGGCCGATGCGCTTCATTGCTGCGCGTTACGACCTGACTTTTCCGGCCGACCTGTCCCGGAAAGTGATAGCAGAAGTGAAAGCACTAGGAATCGATCTCGATGTGGTCTGGCTCCCGTGCGGTCATTACACCACCGCCGAGCTGCCGTGGAAAGCGCTCGATGCCTGGAAGATTGCGACGTTTTTTCGCAAATATTTGTAGATTCCAACCGTGAAGCGGTTAAGGTAATAGAGCCCACGTTGCCGCGCTGCGGCTACCTTTGGAGAATTGAGTCAAGTTCGATTTGGCGCAACTCGGACGGGGTTGCCGAGGACCAGTTGGGCAATTGTTCCCAGGGTAGCTGCTCCGCAGCAACCCTGGGCTTTTGTTATAAAACCGCTTTTGCGGCTTCTACTCATATGGCTAACAGGAATTCCATCAAAACTGTGGCGGGGTTAGAGGAATTGAAAGAATGCTTCGGCAGTAACGATGCAAGGATGCTACGCGCGTTAAAAGTTCTGTCGAAATCACAGTTGACAGATGCTGAATCATTAATCGGCCTTCATGAGGCGCTTCTCTTCCTCCGAGCTTACCCACAAAGCGCAAAGGTGCTGAAGCGAGTTGAAGACAACCTCAAGAAGTTCAGTAAGCGAGTCTTGCAACTTCAAGAGGCGAATGCTGACCTTTCGCCGCTCGATGATCCGGAAGTGTCTGGAATCGCCGGAACCAGCGTGACCAGCAACTTCAGCTACGCGATCGTTCGTTGGCTCACCCAGAACTATCCGACGCAAATTAGCATCGATTGGGATTGGCTTGAAAACGAAGACCAGTTCGGAGCAACCATGTCGCGCTTTCTGCCATTGCTGGAAGAAGATGCGGTGGTCGAAGCGCACGTGCCTTATCGCGACTGGTTGAGCACGGCGAAAGGTCGCGTGAACGAACTCGTCTGGATAATCGGGCGATTTGAGTCGCTCAAGATTTCCGACAAAGCAACGGCGGAACTTTACGACTCGCTAAAGCTGCATGTTCGCTGGCAGTTTCGCTTTTCCGCTTCACGCACCGGAATGAAACTGCGGACGCGCAAGATTGTTTTTCACCGTGGGCCGCTGATCCGGCGACGAGAAATTTCCCTGGCAGCGGAACTTCAATCGCCGGTGATTCCGATGGAAAGGCTTTCCCATGCTGTAGGGGAAAGGATTCTCGACATGGCACGCGAAACTTCTGCGGTACGCTATCGCGAACTGCACGGCTTCACCTACGGCGATTCCCGGCGCGTAATCCGAGCCCACCTTGGACGCGGTAGTGAAGCTTTCGTGCTGGGCGTGCCGCCGGAACATAGGCTACCTTTGCGTGCTTATCATGCCGCTTTGATTTTCAAAAATGGCGTGCCGGTCGCGTATTTCGAGGGACTTTCGCTGTTCGAGCGCATGGAGAGTGGCTTCAATCTTTACTATACGTTTCGTGAAGGCGAGACGGCATGGCTGTTCGCGCGTATTCTGCGATTGATGCGTCAGCTCTTGGGCGTTACTGTCATTTCCATCGATCCGTACCAAATCGGACACGACAACGAAGAAGGAATTGAGTCAGGCGCCTTCTGGTTTTATCGCAAGCTAGGCTTTCGACCTGTCCAGCAGGAATTGATGAAGTTAACACTGGTGGAAGAAGAGAGGATCGCAGCGAACCCAGCATATCGCACGCCCGTGCGCACTCTGAAAAAGCTCGCGACCGGTCACATGCTCCTGGAAACAACGACGTCGAAACACAGCGCAAGCCGGAGCGAATGGGATCGATTTGAAGTTCGCAACATTGGCCTCGCACTGCAACGTCGCCTGGCGCGCGACTTCGGCGGCGATACGAATAAACTTCGCACCGCTTCTGCGAACTTTTTGAAGCGCGCTTTGGACTTACGACCCAACGAGTTAAAACTCGCCCAAGTTTTTGAGAGTCTCGCTCCCGTGCTCGGGATGATTCCTGACGTCGCACACTGGAACGCGGCCGACAAGCAATTAGCTGCTCGCATAATTTACGCTAAGGCGAAACGGGAGGAATCGCTTTACCTCAAACTGATGCAGCGGCACAAGCGTTTACGCGCAGCACTAGTCCAATTGGGCTCGTAACTATATCGGTGCTGTTTCCAGCGCTCGGTTGAAATCGCGGTAGAGTTCGTTGTAATGGCGAAGAGATACTTCAAGGGCTTCCGGCAACTGCTCAAGATCGGAAGGATTTAGGACCAGATTAACATTTTGGAGAAAAGCGGCATGCAAATCCATCGTGCGTGCGCCGGAGGTCAGATACACAAGAAACAATCGGCGACGCTCAGGCGGACGAAGTAACATCACTTCCCGAGTGATGAACGCGACGCCTTGCTCAAGCGGATCAAAATTAGCATCGAGGATAATAATATCCATTCGCTCTTCTCTCATCCGTCCTAAAGCCTCGGCCATGCTCTCGGCGACAAAAACTTCGTAGTCATTCTGTGAAAGTGAACGAGCAATTGTTTCCCGAGATGCAGGGCCGCAGCAGATTAACGCCTTTCGGCGATCCCAGGCTGGCCTTTTAGCGTCGGGAGATCGAACGGGCGCCGCGTGTGTATGAGACAAAGCCTCGGCCAGGAGCTTGGCGATTTCGGTCGCTGAGGCTGCCTCGGTAGTTCCCGTTGAAGCCGCTTGCCGATCTTCGGAACCGTTGTTGAAAAGAGGCGCGCTGGCGGGACGCTCATAAGGTAAGGTCGGATCCTTCGCACTTGTCGATTGAGGACCTTCGGTATCGTGTGGCTCGCTCGACATCGCGGGTGATTGAACGCCAACGCTGGCCTGGCATTTGGGACAGCGAACTTTGAAGGGCTGTGACGGCCTCTTCGCTTCGTCCAGTTGTAAGCGAGCTTCACAGTTTGGGCAGATGAGAACCATGGTTGTTTGTAAAATTATTATTCTCAGTCAGTCAAATTAAGGGTGACGGGGTGACCAGATATCTGATTCGCGACGATGTTTTGCGCCTGCGTCCTTATGAAATCTTCCGAAGAGCTGAGACCTTTGAGCGAGAGCAGCAAATTGTTCTGGTTGGTCGCGAATCCGAGGCCGTCTTCGACAGTAATCACTTTGCGTTCGATGAAATCTTTGATGACAGTATCAAAGTCCTGCATTCCATCCAGCTTCCCGTCACGCATGGCATCAAGAAGCGACTTGCCTTCTGCCTCGCCATCTTCGATGTATTCTCGCGTGCGGGGCGTCGATCTTAAGATCTCGACGGCTGCAATACGTCCGAGAGTGTCGGTGCGCGGGATCAAACGCTGCGAAACGATGTAGCGAAACGTTTGCGCGAGCCGGGTGCGAATAACCGGCTCTTCATTTTTCGGGTAAAGTCCGATGATGCGATCGATCGTTTTTGAAGAATCAATCGTGTGCAGCGTGGACAGCACCAGATGGCCAGTCTCGGCAGCTTCAAGCGCGATTTCCGTGGTTTCGTAATCGCGCATTTCGCCGATCAAGATAACCTTCGGCGCCTGCCGCAAAGCCGCACGGAGAGCCGAGGGGAAATCCCTTGTGTCATGACCAACTTCACGCTGGTTAATGGTTGAGTTCTTGTGTGTATGCAAATACTCGATAGGGTCTTCGATCGCCACCACGTGATAGTGTTTGGTTTCATTGATGATGTCGATGATCGCTGCCAGCGTCGAGCTCTTACCAGATCCCGTGGGCCCTGTGATCAGCACTAGGCCATTGCGTAATTCGGCAATCTCGGCGAGTTGTGACGGCAAAGCAAGCGATTCGAGTGTCGGTATATCAGTCGGAATGACACGCATTACTATCGAATAAACGCCGCGCTGCTGAAAGATATTGCAGCGGAAGCGGGCGCGCGAGGGCAGCGAGTAGCTAAGATCGGCTGTGCCAGTGCGTATCAGCCGCTCTGCGGCTTCAGAATGTTCCCGCAGCAGCGTCATCGCAATGATCTCAGTTTGATAAGGCGTGAGCTTTTGCAGGCCGAGAGGTTGGACAGGTGTCAGCTTTCCGTTGATCTCCACTTGGGGTAGCTGACCAACCGAGAAGTTTAAGTCGCTGATCTTGTCAGAGACCAGCAACATACGTTCGATGATGGGTGGCAGATCGAAGAAGCTCATGAAGAGCGGTGCTCCATTTTGATTATTAGTGAAGATTTCGAGGCTACGGCAAAAGATGAGTCAACGGGAGACGCCGCTACAGATTTTGCGGCGAAACCATTTTCGCCTAAGGGTGTGCTAAACGCAAGCAAAAAATGTTGAACGCCGGAATATTTGTGGTGATTCAGGCGGCTTCTGCGAACATTCGCCAAGTGTTTTTGGTTATTACGGCCGGATCTCCGACGAGACTGGAGATTGTCGCCAGCGCATCGGCGCCAGCCTTGAGAACCTTACCTGCATTACTGAGGGTAATCCCGCCAATCGCTACTATCGGCATATCGACCACGTCACGGACCGATTTCAAGGCTGCCAGGCCGGTAGTCGGATCGGGTGCTTCCTTAGTACTAGTCATGAAGATTGGTCCGAACGCGATGTAGTCTACGGGTTGTTCGGCGGCGAGCCTGGCCTGCTCAAGATTATGAGTTGAAAGTCCGATTATCGCAGCCGGACCGAGCACGTGACGAGCGACCCTCGCCGGCAGATCCGATTGGCCCAGGTGGACGCCGTCGGCTTTCAGGGCAAACGCAACATCAACCCGATCATTGACGATTAATTTGATATGTCGATCACGGGCCACTCGTAAAGCGGCGTCGGCCTCGCGATAGAAGTCCCTCGCTGATGCCAATTTGTCGCGGAGCTGGATCAGCGTAGCGCCGCCTTCGATCAAGCGCCTAACCTGTTCGGCATGCGAGAGTCCGGAAAGACGCGTGTCAGTAATCGGATATACTTTGGGAAGTTTGAGATTCACGGTTAAGGATAATTGATCACAATGGACGATTCGCAAAATTCCAGCTCAGATCCGCACCACCCTCGGCCGAATGACGATGAACCAGATTTCGTTAAGAAGCCTTCGCAACCAACGGAAAGTTACTACTACGACGACTCAACCGGCTATGAGATCTATGACGAGGAAACCGAAAGCGAGGAACAGAGAGATGACAGTGAGAACAGCAACGGCTAGTCCATTTAGCGCCCTGGCGCAATCCTTTCGTTACGTCAAAGGATTGAACGCGCCCGTTTGACGCAGCGCTTCGTAGAGAGCAATAGCTACTGAGTTCGCCAGGTTCAGACTGCGAACCTTCTGATTCAGCATAGGAATAGTCAGACAACGATCCGAGTTCCTTCGCAAAAGATCTTCCGGTAGCCCGCGCGTCTCCCGACCGAATACGAGGCAGTCCTGGGGTTTGAAAGTCCATTGTAGATATGAAGCCGCACCTTTTGTCGAAAAGTAAACGAACCGAGCGTCAGGTAAGAATTCATGGAGCGCGTCGAGATCGCGATGCCGGTGTAGCGAAACCTCTTCCCAATAATCCAGTCCGGCGCGACGCACGGCGCGGTGGTCCATGCGAAATCCTGTCGCTCCGATGATGTGCAGTGGTGTTCTGGTCGCCGCGCAAAGTCGGGCTATGTTTCCGGTGTTCTGCGGAATTTCAGGCTCAACCAGTGCGACACTTAACATCTCGCACTTGCAGTGCGACACTTAACATCTCGCACTTGTGATCCTTTCTTTAGACGAATGCCTCGACTGAATTGAAAGCGAGAATAGCGGGTGTGCAACTATCTGCTCAACGCCTTCATCGCTCAGCACGAGACAAAATAAGAGGAACGGCGCGCTCTTATGCATTCGCCGTTCCTTCTGAAAGGGCCTTCAAGGCCTCAAATGATGTGCGCCACTTGAACGTGGTCGATGTTGTTCCCTGAGTGAACGAGCTATCTCTTCTTTGCGGACTTCTTGCCGCCTTTTTTCTTGCCGCCCTTTTTCGCGGCCTTCTTCTTAGTTGCCATATTTTTCTCCTTTTCAGCTTACATGTTATGACCACAAGATGCTGTGTTGCTATAACTCTTGTGGTCTAGAGAAAACGGCGCACAACATCTTGCTATATAAACTTAATTTGCAGGCTTGTCAACAATTTATTACTCAGAGTGTGAAATATTTTCGCAAGCACTCAGCGATCCAACCTTGTGCGATCGATGATCTTTCACGCGCGACCGGATGAATGTTTTTTCTTTCGCGCTCAAGATTGAGAACCCGAAGATGATGCGTTGCTGATGCGGATGAAGATATGCAGAAGTTGATGACCAACGCGAAATCTTCATTGCATGCCTATCTGAACATCGGCGTGAAGATCCATTCGTCGTGTCGATCGATTCCATAGTAAGTCATCACAGAGTTGCGCTGACTACGGCTCGCGACTCCGATAAAAGGTCCGGAAGCGTTAGCTGAAGTGTCCTCGCCGCCGGGCGCTGCATCGCTTGACTCAGTGTCGAGTACATTCATCATTTGCGGAATCAAACTGGCCAAGCCAGCGAGCTCTCGTCGCGGCGTGGGTGGCGTGCCGCCGCTATAAACCGTTAAGGATCGCACGAACCCGGCAAATTCCTGCGATGTTGGGCTGATGAACCTCCACTCCCCGGTGCTGGAAAGAGGATCGCGCGCCGCTTCGGCGCGTAGAATCTGCAGCTTTTTCGTGCCTCGCGGAATTCCTTCCAGAAGTTGATCCATAGAGGTGGGCAATGAGTTAACCCCCTGAGCGCCTCGATACCGGTAATACGAGCGGATGGCCTCAGCTACCTGTTCGCCGCGGAAAATCGCCTCTTTTTCGCGTTCGCGCTGTGCTTGTTGCCGTACGTTGGAAGCAGCCGCGATGGCGAATAGAGCGAGCAGAGTCATCAGCAGCAGCAAAGCCACAAGCGTGTAGCCGCGCTCATTCGACTGCGGATCGCAGACCTCGGATTGCGAATTAGCGGAGGAGTCAGGAACGGTGATGTGCCTAAGAAAATGATGCTTCATATCTAAATCTTTGCACTTAAGATTGGCAATCAAAATTCGCAATCCGCAATTCTTTAAGGCTCTTCGTCACTTACCCGCACCGGCGGTCGGGTCTGAGGGTTCGCGCTGGTAATCGAGAATGGAATCGTATGTCGAATCTTCAAGGTCGTGTCAACCAGGACGATTTCCTGCTCAGAGATGCTGTTAACTCGAAACCGACCGGCGAGCACGTCACCGCGCTGCACGTTCAGCAAATCCTTGCTGCTTTTGTCTTGGAGCACAGCCGTATCGTTGAAGCGCGGCTTTCCAATGATGCCGACGTAATTGTAATTAGGCAGCGGTGGCGCAGTCACGTTCAATGTGGTCGTGTTCGAGTAAAGGTTCCCGTCGTTACTTCTGACAATCACTTGTCGCATGCCTGGATTGGTGATCATCGATGACGGCACCGTGGTCGCTATTTGCTGCGGATTGATGAAGCGCGTCGGAAGATCGCGGCCGTCGATCGTAACATGCACCGCAGGTGTGAATTTATCGCCCATGACCTGCAAACTGAAATCCGCCGTCCGAGCATATACGTTTGAAGGCGACAACGAATTAACTGTCAAGGGCGGCGTCGGCGTTGGCGATGGAGGTGCCGGCGTCGCAATCTTAACGGGTGGGGGCGGAGGTTCATAGTAAGCAAAGATGTTGCGGTTTGCTTCGGACATCGGAGGTACTGAGCCGTTATAGACAATCGGCTGAAAGATTGACGAATCGTCAGGGGCGATTTCAGGCGGCGGCAACTTGTTTGTCGAATTATTTAGTACCGTAGCCAGGGGCGTTGGCGTGGTACGGTTCCGATTTGCCTGTGGCTTGGTGGAGCTGCCCCCCAGAAATACGTAACCGAGCACGATGATAGCCACGACCCCGAGCACCGCAGCCGCAATGATTTTCTTTTTTTCGTTAGGATTGTTTGGATCAAAAAGTCTCATTGTTCAGTTCCTAAGGTGTTGATGCGCCCTCCACGCCCGGTCGTCGAAAATACGTTGCCACGTCCAGCCGCAAGCTTACCAGCGTGCCGCGTCCCCCGGATGGCTGCGCAGTTGCCGGGGTCGGGGCACCGCCGCGAGCCGGCACTGGAGTTCTCGGGACTAGAGATTCTTGCAGAGCGCCCGATTGCGTCACGCTTTCAAGCTCAACCGCATTGATGATTATAAATTCGCGGCTAGTCTCGATGTCACGCACAAAGTGCCGCACATTTTGATATGGCCCTTCGACCGTAACGGTTACGGCGATGCCCGGATAGATTGTTTGCCACTTGGCGCTGCTCTGCTGCGACGCACTCGCCGTCGGCTGCACGTTGTTCTTGGAACCGGTAGGCTGAAGCGGCGTGTAGCTCGGCCCGGCGGTGTTACGGAGTCCGTTCGAGCGAATGAGATTATTCAATTCACTGTAAAGCGTCATCCGGCCGGTTTCAGCCGCTGCCAGCCAGTTACTTTCGAAGTCTTCAAGGCTCGCATTGATTTTGTCGACAGCCGTTTTGCTGTCAGTATCTTTTTCAAGATTTGCTTGTGAAGCGCGCAGTTGGGCCTGCAGGCGATCGCGCTCCAACTGAGCTGAGGTCAGGCGCGAGTGCGCCGGTACCAGAAAATAGAAATATGCCAGGATGGTAATCAACGCAATCAGGGCAGCGGCCGCCAGGCCGATCAGCTCGGGAATTCCAATCACATTTAATCCCGGCGAGCGCCTTAATTGATCGATACGAACGCGAATCGGCTGTCGAGCTGCCAGCGAACGGCCCTGCATTGGTTGATCCTGACTCATTGCGTTTTCCCGGTACTCGGCGCGGTATCGACTGGCGGATGTGTTCCTGTTTCGATCGGCGCGCTGGCTCGCGGAACATAGTGGACGTTTATTTCATACTCGGCGCCGCCTTCGCCCTTACCGCGCTGCAGGTTCTGCGACACCAGTTCGGCATGAAAGATTCCCTCGCGATCCATATCTTGGATCATCTGGGTAATCGTGGCCGGATTCTTGCTAATGACCGTGAGATCGAGATTCGCTAAGGTGCGATCATCCTGCGCGCCAACTTCCTTCACGGCAATTCGCGCAACCCTCACCGCGCCGGGCAAAGCAGTTTCCAAATCTGCGAAGAGCCGCGACCACGAGAATCGTTTGCGATCAACCAGCGTATGCGCGGATTTGAGCGTTCGCTGTTGCTCAGGCGTTAGCGCAATCTTGATTTCCTCGGCGTGGCGGTTCAGCTCGTCTGTTCGCTTCCGCAATTCCGCGACATCTCGCTCGGCCGCTTGCATCTGCCTGTTAGTTTGAAATGTCGACCTGGCGATAAGTACAAGGCAGACGATCGAAACAAGCGTCAACAGCGTCGTCACGGTCCATGGGAGCGCGCGATTGCGAAAGGGATTGCTCGAAAGATTAAGCCTGGTGACCATGCTTCTGCTGGCTCGCTAATTCAGACGATTCGTCAGCGACTTCATTAAAAGGATACACGGCGCTCGCACCGAACGGCAACGAGGCCCGCTCGGTAATCGACTTACACGCATCGTGACAAATGAAAGTTTCGGAAAAAGACCGTTGGAGAAGCTTAAATGATTACGCGCTGGCACTCATCGCATGACGCTCGAGTTTGAGGTAGAGACCGCGCCGAGTAAGGCCAAGTTCTCGCGCTGCGCGAGAGATATTACCGTTGTGCTTGCGCAGAGCTTCGGCGATCAGACTGCGTTCAACTTCAGCCAGCGCATCCGCGAGCGTGACGTTCTGCAGCGGAACAGTCACCGAGGGCCCTGCAGAACTGGCGCCGATCGGCGTAACGCTGCCGGGCGGAGTAACCGGCGTCCCCATGTGACGCAGCTCAGGCGAAAGCTGCTCAGGCGTGATAACCGCGCCATCCTCGGCGCGTGCAATCACGCGTTGAATCTCATTACATAGCTGACGAACATTGCCCGGCCAGTCGGCCACCATTAACAGATCGATTGCCTGGGGCGTCATTTGAATTTCTCGACGGCCAAATTTCGCCGAATAGTGATTAACGTAGTAGTTAACGATGGTAGGAATCTCCGACCGTCGCTCACGCAACGGGGGCACTCGCAGGCGAATCACGTTCAAGCGATAGTAAAGATCTTCGCGAAAGCGACTCTGCGCGACCATTTCTTCCAAGTCCGTGTTGGTCGCTGCGATGATCCGCACATCAACTTTTATTGGTCGCTGTTCGCCCAACGGTTGAATTTCACCTTCCTGCAGGAACCGTAAAAGCTTTGGCTGAACATCCAGCGGCAGATCGCCAATTTCATCAAGGAACAGTGTGCCACCCGCAGCGGTGCGAATCACGCCCGCCGAATCCTTGACCGCTCCGGTAAATGCGCCACGGCGATAGCCGAACAGATAGCCTTCCGAAAGTTCTTTCGGCACCGCCGTGCAATTGAAAGGGACGAAGATTTTGTCGCGCCGAGATGAAAGCGCATGGATGGCGCGCGCAACCAGCTCCTTACCCGTACCCGATTCACCGGTCACGAGTACGGTCACGTCGGACGAACGAATCTTATGCACCTCTTCGACCAGCCGAGTCATCGCCGGACTAGAATGGATGAAGCCGGGCATTAGACTTGCTCCGGCCAGCGCACTTTCTTCTTCCGTGTCCGGCCCGCCGCGACTACGCGCGCGCAGGGCACAAACATCCATCCCTAACTCGACAACGCGCAGCAAAGGATCGAGCGAAAGGCCGCCTGGCAGTCTTGCGCGATCACTGGGGGAAATCAGCAAGGTCGCCGGCGGGGCATTGCTTGATTTGAGATTGATGATGGCCACGTCAAGCTTCCGGGCAAACTCTTCGCGCTGAGATTCTTGATTCATTGAAGCGAGCTGATCGGCCCAGACCACGGCTTGTTCCTTGCTGCAGCCATGCGCAATTACCACACGCTGGCGTTTCCCTTCTTCGGGCTCGATAATCATCACCCGACGCGAGTCCGTTTCCTGACGAATGACTGCAGCCAACTCGCGTAACAGCAGCTCGCGCGATGCAACCGCCTCAGCCAGGCGCAAAGTCAGCAGCTGAACTACTGTCTCGCGCTGGCGTAGTTGCTGCGGCGTCGTCTCATCAAGCGCGGCGGCGGCTTCTTCGGCCCTGTTAAGATCCAGCCGCGCCCCCAACTCACGAAAGATGTTTACGGCCCTCGTGAGGTGTTCGGCGGCGCGCTCGGGTTGGGCGATAGCGTAGGCGCGTCCCAGTTCGTAGTGTGCGCGGGCGCTGCGATACCGGTCGCCAAGCAGATCGAATATGGAAACGCTGCGGCCAAAGTGCTGTGCCGCCATAGCAGCATCACCGCGCGCCATTTCTAATCGCCCGTGCAATCGTTGGGCTTCTCCGGCCGTTAAAAGATCTGTAGGCGAGTCAGTTATTTGCTCCGCTACGCGCTGTAGATGTGCGACGCATTCTTCTTTGTCCTCGCTTTCCAGCGATGCTTCCGCAAGCAATAGACGCGATTCACAAATCGCCTGTCGATCGCCAATTCGCTCCGCGAGCTCTAGAGCCTTGTTCGCAGTCGCCAAAGCCCTGGCGCCCTGGTTCATCGCGACATAACAGCGGCCTAGCGTGCGCAGCGCTTGACCTTCGTACCACTTGTTTCCCTTTTCCGTGGCCAGGGCAACCGCACGGTCCAAATAGTCGCGCGCCTCCTCGAAATCACCGCGAAGCATCCGCAAGTCGCCGAGCGAGTCGAGAATCATCGCCACTTCAGCACGATGATCCTCAGCCTCATTGGCGATTGACAGTGCCCGTTCGAGGGCTTCCTGCGCGCGATCCCATTGCCCGATCAGAATTAGATTTATTCCGAGATTGTTGTAACCATCGGCAGCGTTGGTCTTGTGATCAGTTCGTTCATAGTAACCAATGGCCTTCTCGAGATAGCGAATCCCTTCCTGCGGGCGCTTGAGAAAACTGCATGCCCCGGCCATGTTGGCGTAAATTTTGCCGAGCAGGAAAGTGGCTGGATGGTCTCCGACGAGCTGCACCGCTTGTTCGAAGTTCTCCAAACCCGCTTCAGACTGACCTTCGTGAACGTCAGCCAGGGCCAACCCAAAATAACTTTCCGCCAGCCCTCGCCAATCACCAGACTGCCGATAGCTTTCCAGCGCGCGATGCGAATAGTCGCGGGCGATCGGATACTCGTTGATGCTGCGATAGACGCGTCCGAGCGCGGCATAAACCTCACCCACCCCAGCGCCTTCTTCCGGCAAGTCACGAAGCATGGCTTTTAGCAGCGCAATCGCTTTGGGATGATCGCCGTTGTAGTTGTAAGCCAGCGCGAGTCGTACTCGCAGCTTCGCGTTCAGGGTTGTGTCAAGTTTGGCGCACTCTTCTGGGGTTTCGTACATCGCGACCACTGCGAGCGACTCGCGATAATGTCCCTGCATCTCCAGAGCGATTGACAACGAGCGCCGGGCTTCGGCCAGGAGTTCAGGTTGAATTCGCGCTTGCGTGAGGAGCGAAGTAAGCCGCGTACGCGCGTCACTCGTCAGACCTCGGTCGAGGAGGCCGCGTATTGTTTCCAGCTCGCCAGCTAGCGATTCGGCAGACGCCTTACCGGCGCGCGAACGCAGGCGCGCGCGCGCATCCTGTAAATGGACGACAGCTCCGTCCGCTTTTTGATTTTCCTCGCTCAAGTGATCAGTCCCCGCAGTAGTAAACGCTTAATCGCTGCAACTATGGGTGATAGCCGAGAATATAAATAAAAGCCGAATAAGTATGGCTTTTCACCTCCGAGATAACCGGGCAGGGACGCAGGCGCGAGAGTAAATCCCTGCAATTCGCAATTAAAAACAGCCTGAAAATAGCACAGTCCGGCCCAACCGTCACGCGGTCGCCGGTCAGCATCGATTATCGGGGATAGACGAGAATCGCATCGCTCACCGCTCGTTCACCAGTGGCATCCGAGGGCTTATTAACAAGTTTGTTCTTGATGACCATCGTCGTGGAGCCGCCGCCGTCGAAATTGACCGCTTCAACTGCTCCGAATTCGAGCAATAAATCAGCGAGCATCGTTAGGGACATGCCGATGCTTTCGCCCGGTTGGCGCCCATCAACCGTTACCAGAAGGATCTGACCGGATTTAAGTTTGGCAATCGCGGTTCGCGGGTGGCCGTCGCTGACGAAGCTCGGTAGTATTTTTTCAGCCGCGTTAGTAATCTCAACGCGTCCGTTTTTGATCAACTGCGGCCCGCCACCGACCATGTTCTTTGCGTGTAACCACAAATCCCCTGACTCCGTTTCAACCGGACTCAGATCGAATTTCAATTGTACTCGGTTGCCGATGCGTAGATTTTGGAGCGCCCATTGGCGCGCGCTACCTGCGATGGAAATGACAAAGCCATCTGCGGGAATCGTGCTACTGCCTCTTAGGTCGCGTCGTTCCACGATGCGCCTGCGCCGCACAAGTAATTCCAAGCCGTCGGGATTGGTCAAAGTGGTGCGATGAAACTCAGGAGTAAAGACGATCAGTTCATTATGCCCACGCGGACGGTTGAAGCCGTCGATGAGATGCTGAACTTTCGGACTGATAACTATCCGGGCGTCAAACTTCAAGTGTCCGAAGATCAGTTTCTGTTGACGCGGTGTTTCGACCAAGCCGATAGCGGCGCGCACGTTGTATGGCTCGCTCAGAATCTTGCCGTTTAGCACGTCGACGCCGATTGAATCCCCGCGATAGGTTCCCATTGTGCGGAAGTAGCCACTATTAACTGCGGCCAGCGCACCGTGGCGAGCGGCCATCGAACTGACCGTTTCCAACCCAACGGCTTCATCCAGCGCATGGACCATCAGCAGGCGCGCTTTCGTGAGATCGATCCGCAGCATGTTGATGAACCATGGCCCGGTCGCTTCTTTTTCTGATTTGAAACCCCGAATGATTTGCAGATGCTCGATTCCAGGGGCGATGAATTCGGATTTCAGGCCGGAGGAACGATTCCCAGTTTGCGCGGGCGCCAGGATGATCGTCGCAAGATAAGCGTACGCGAGAACGCCGATTAGTAAGTTAGATTTGAGCGCATTAAGGCTGATCAAACGGCGCCGCAACAGCCCGATGTTTTCAGCTCTTGAGTTCATAGTCGTCACGTGGAAAGAGAGGGGCGATGTTAACGCACATTAAGCTTGCGTTGAGAACAAATCTAACCGCAGGCCCATTCCTTGACACCCCTCAGACCGGCCCTTATCATGCTTGTTTCCGCGCCGGCCGAAATCGTCGCTAATGTATGTTCGAGTCTCTTTCCGACAAACTGAAACGGACGCTGAAGAATTTGCGTGGCGAAGGCGTTCTGACAAAGGAACATGTTGATGCGGCATTGCGTGAGATTCGCCTGGCGCTGCTGGAAGCGGACGTAAACTATAAAGTCGCGAAAGACTTTATCGCGTCGGTCAAAGAGAAGGCCGAAGGGCAGCAGGTTTGGCTGGAACTGAGGCCTTCCGAGCAGGTTGTCAAGATCGTTTTTGATGAGCTGGTTGAACTGCTCGGCGGACAATCGTCGCGACTGGTTTTCACCAAAAGCAGTCCGAACGTTGTCATGATCGTGGGCCTGCAAGGGTCGGGCAAGACGACGTCAACCGGGAAGATCGCTCGTTGGCTGACTCAGAATCAGAGTCGCAAGCCTCTGCTGCTTTCTACTGACGTATATCGGCCGGCGGCGCGCGAACAATTAAAGGTCATCGCGAAAGCGACAGGCCAATCGATCTTTGAAAAGCCTGAAACGAACGATCCGCTGGAACTGAGCCGCGAAGCTCTGAAACATGCGCGTGATGTCGGTTATGACACGCTTTTGATCGACACGGCCGGGCGCCTGCACATCGATGAACAGTTGATGGAAGAACTGGTCAAGATTAAGAGCGAAACGCATCCGGTCGAAATTCTTTTTGTCGCCGATGCGATGACCGGTCAGGATGCGGTGCGATCGGCGGAAGAGTTTCATCAGCGCGTTGGTATCACCGGCGTGGTGCTGACAAAGATGGATGGCGATGCGCGCGGTGGTGCGGCGTTGTCGATCAAACAGGTCATCGGTCAGCCGGTAAAGTTTGTCGGCGTGGGCGAGAAGTACGACGCCCTCGAACCCTTCTATCCCGATCGAGTGGCGCAGCGCATCCTCGGCATGGGCGACGTACTTTCGCTGATCGAAGAAGTTCAGTCGAAAGTCGATCAGGACGAAGCCGAGGCGCAGCTAAAGAAGCTGCAGCGCAATCAGTTCACGCTCGATGATTTTCGTTCGCAACTCAGGCAGGTGAAGAAGCTCGGTTCTTTCTCAAAAATTCTGAAGTTGTTGCCGGATCAACTTCTCGGTGGCGTGGGCATGCCGGAATTGACTGACGAGCAGTCAGAGCTGATGGAGAAAGAGCTGAAGCGCACCGAAGCGATCATTGATTCAATGACCCGCGCAGAGCGCGTAAACCACATGATCTTGAACGCGAACCGGCGACGGAGAATCGCGCGCGGTTCGGGAACGACCGTCGCGCAGGTAAACTCGCTAATCAAGCAGTACACCGAAATGCGGCGCATGATGCAACAGCTTTCCGGCTCGGGCATGTTTGGCGGCGGCGGCGGTTTGCGCGGCAAGATGATGCGCCGCATGGCTGGTATTCCAGGGCTTGAAGGTGATGGAACTGAGGCGATGATGGCTGGCTTGCCGGCCGGCCCGTCCCGAAAGAAGAAGAAGAAAAAGAAGAAGCGACGATAAAGACCGAACAGGACGGACAAGTCTGTCCTCTAAACCGATCGCTTAGAAGCGGTACTCGTCCGCTATTGGAGGAAGAGAAGTGTTAGCAATTAGATTGATGCGCACCGGCGCTAAGAAACGACCGTCATACCGGATCGTGGTAAAAGAAAAGCAATCGAAGCGCGACGGCGCGTTCCTCGAGAATCTGGGCACTTACAATCCGACGCGCGAACCCGTTGAGATCAGTCTTAAGGCCGATCGCATTCAGTATTGGATCGGAAAAGGTGCCCAGCCGACAGATACGGTGCGGCGATTGATAAAGCAAGCTGCGAAAGCGCGCGCTTCCGCCGAATCACAAGTCGAAGCGGCCTGATTTTTAAATTGTGTTTAGAATGGCGGGCTTGCCCGCCCAAAGGTGAAGTGCCCGGTCTAACAGGCGGCAGCCAGAGTGATGCGCGAGACAATCGAATTGGTGGTTAAGGCTCTCGTCGATGATGCCGACGCTGTTGAGGTGCGCGAAATTGAGCGTGAGGGAGCGACGCGCATCGAGGTGCGTGTGGCCCAGACGGACATGGGAAAGGTAATCGGCAAACAGGGTCGCACCGTACGCGCCTTGCGCTCGCTGGTTTACGCCGCCGGCTTGAAACAGCATCGCCGGTTTGTACTCGACGTGGTTGAGTGAGCTGGCAGTTGTTGATCTGCGCGACGCGGACACTTCGATGAAAGATGCCGATGAGGAGCGCGAATCGGACAATGGTTTGATAACCGTCGCCAGGGTGGTCAAAACCAGAGGCCTGCGCGGTGAAGTAGTTGCGGAACTCTTGACGGATTTTCCGGAGCGCTTCGAAAAGTTAAAGTCGCTCGTGGCCGTTTCGACAGCTGGAAGTCGTCGATCTTTGCAAATTCAAGAGCACTGGTTTCATGGCGATCGGATCGTTTTCAAGTTCGCTTCCTACGACACGATCGATGCGGCTAAAGAACTTGTGGGATATGAACTGGCCGTTTCCGCGCAGGAGCGCATCGAACTTCCGAAAGATCGTTTTTATGAATGGGAACTTTTCGGTTGTCGGGTCGAAACAACTCAGGGAAAGAATCTCGGCCACGTGAAAGACCTGATGCGCACGGGCGGCGTGGAGATTCTGGTCGTAACTAACGATGCCGGCGGGGAAGTGCTGATTCCGATGGCGCACGATATCTGTGTTTCGGTAGATGTCGAAAAGAAATTGATCCGCGTCGATCCGCCGGAGGGACTGTTGGAATTGTAGATTACGGAATTCGGATTGCGGAAATAATGTCAACTGAAATCCAATCCGAAATCCGCAATCCTAAATCCGCCATGCGGATTGATATCATTACGATCTTTCCCAATTATTTTCGCGAAGCGTTTGATTTTGGAATTATTCGGCGCGCGCGCGCAGTGGACCTGGTAAAACTAGAGGCGCACGACCTGCGTTCGTGGACCTCGGACAAGCACCACATCGTCGACGATCGACCGTTTGGTGGCGGCGATGGCATGGTGCTGAAGCCCGAACCGATCTTTGCAGCAGTTGAATCGCTGACCGGTGCCAGCGAGCATAACAACGTACCGAAGAAGACACGGGTTGTTTTGCTGTCGCCGCAGGGTCGAAGTTTCACCCAGGCAGTGGCTGTCGAATTTGCGCGCTGCGAGCAATTGGTTTTGATTTGCGGCCGCTATGAAGGTGTCGATGAGCGCGTGGCGGAAGCTTTAATAACCGATGAAATCTCGATTGGTGATTACGTTCTTTCGGGAGGAGAGCCGGCGGCGCTCGTGGTCATCGACGCGGTGATACGTTTGTTGCCGGGCGCGCTCGGCAGCGAAACGTCAGCTACGAACGAGTCGTTTACGAATGGCTTGCTCGATTGTCCGCATTACACGCGGCCGCCGGAATTTCGCGGGATGAAGGTGCCGGAAGTTCTACTGAAGGGCAATCATGCTGAGATTTCTCGTTGGCGCCGCGCGGCCGCGGAGCAAAAAACGAATCGCAATCGACCGGATCTTCTAAAGAAGTGAGGTTTGTACTTTGAACTTTCGTACTTTGATTTCTAATCCAGGGTACGTGACCTGCTTAAGGAGAGCTAAGCACGAAGTACTAAGCACTAAGAACGAATTGGAGTTAGTCACATGAATCGCTTGGATAGCGTCGAGAAGACGCAATTACGAAGTAACATTCCTGATTTTGGGCCTGGCGATACCGTGCGTGTACACGTACGCATCAAGGAATCCGAAACCAAAGAGCGGCTGCAAGCTTTTGAAGGCGTGGTCATTGCTCGCAAACACGGCGGCGCGCGCGAAACAATCACCGTGCGCAAAACCAGTTTTGGCATTGGCGTGGAAAGAATTTTTCCGCTGCATGCGACAATCGTCGACCATATCGATGTAGTAAAGAAAGGCCACGTAAGACGGGCAAAGCTTTATTATTTGCGCGAACTGCGCGGCAAAGCGGCGCGCATTCGCGAACGTGATACGCGACAAGTGGACCTTGCCGAGGCTGTGGTGGCAAGTGGCAAGGAAGCTTCCAGCGACGAATAAAGCGTCGCGCAGATAGTCGGCTCTTTAATCCTCACGAATTGGAGCGAAAGCGATCTTGCACATCGCAATCGACGCGCATTCCGTGGGAACTCAACTGGGCGGAAATGAAAGCTATGCCATCAATTTGATCGAAGCCCTCGCCCGGATCGACCCAATCAATCGGTATACCCTGTATGTCACGAAGGAGGCAGCCATCGATCGCTTCCAGGGTCGCTGGCCTAACTTCAAGGTTCGGCGGTTACTTCCGCACACGCCGCTGGTGCGTATTCCGCTTACCCTCGCCCTGGAACTACGCCGTCGCCCCGTCGATCTGCTGCACGTCCAGTACACCGCACCGCCATCATCCCCTTGTCCTATGATAGCGACGATCCACGATCTGGCTTTTGAGCATCTGCCGGAAACTTTCAATCGGCGGAGCTGGATGCAGCTTCGGTTGACGGTCCGTCGCACGGCGCGCCGGGCGGCGCACATTATCACCGTTTCCGAGTATTCACGCGAGGACCTCTGCCGAACATACGGAATCCAGTCACAGCGTATTACGGTCACGCCCGAGGCCGCTCCGCCGCATTTCGCACCCGTCACGAACGAAACAGAACTGAGAAAGATTCGAGAGAGTTATGGAATCGGTGCGGATTACATTGTCTCGCTCAGTTCTATTCAGCCGCGCAAGAATCTGGTGCGGCTTATTGAAGCATATTCATCCTTGCGCCGAGTTCGTTCGGATAGTAAGCTTCCAAAGCTCGTTTTAGCAGGCAAGCGCGGCTGGCTCGACCGGGAAATTTTTCGCGCGGCTAAGCAAACCGGTTTCGGAAAGGACATCTTGTTCATCGGCTACGTTCCTGAGCCAGACCTACCAGCCCTCTACAGCGGAGCGATCGGCTTCGTTTATCCATCATATTTTGAAGGTTTTGGATTGCCCGTGGTCGAGGCCATGCAATGCGGCACACCGGTCATTGCCGGGAATCGAACCAGCATTCCAGAAGTCGCCGGCGATGCGGCTCTGCTGGTTGATCCGTTTGATACGGGCGCACTCACTAATGCAATCTCGCGCTTAATAGATGACGCGGACCTTCGTGCGTCACTTCGTGAGAGAGGTTTGAAGCGCGCGAGGGAATTCGACTGGGAGACGACTGCTGAACTGACTCTGCAGGCTTACCGGCGAGCGGTAACAGCGGGTGCGGACAGTCACGAGCAGACAAACTGAGTTTTCCTCGGGACAGGATTATGCGTATCGCGATTCTGGGAACACGCGGCATCCCGGCTAACTACGGTGGGTTCGAGACCTTTGCTGAACATCTCTCCACGCGACTGGTCGCGCGTGGTCACGATGTTACTGTCTATTGTCGAGCTCACTATATCAGTCCGCGCCAGCTTGAATATCAGGGCGTGCGGCTGAAGGTTCTGCCCACGATTCGTCACAAGTATTTCGACACGATTGTTCACGGCTTTCTTTCCGGGTTGCATGCCGCGCCGAACCGTTACGATGCGGCGCTGATTTGCAACGCAGCGAACGCGCTGTTGGCGCCAATGCTGCGGCTGGCCGGCACGCCGGTCGCGCTCAATGTTGATGGCCTCGAGCACAAGCGGAAGAAGTGGAATTGGATTGCTCGCCGCTATTACTTACTGGCGGAACGGCTGGCGACGATTCTGCCGACGGAAACTGTAACGGATGCAAAGGTAATTCAGGATTACTACCAGGCCCGGTATCGTGCCGCGTCGACGATGATCGCTTACGGTGCCGAGGTCGAGCGGCGTCCGGATCCGATGGTCAGGCGATGGCGTGTCGAACCGAATCGTTACGTGCTCTACGTGTCACGACTGGAACCAGAGAACAATGCCCATCTGGTGATCGAAGCCTTCAAGCGCGTTCGCACCGCGCACAAGCTTCTAATTGTCGGCGACGCTCCTTATGCGCGCGAATACATAAGCGATCTCAAGGCGCGCGCTCGGCGCGACAAGCGCATCGTCTTCACCGGTTTTGTGTTCGGCCGCGACTATCGCGCGCTGCAACAGAATGCTTACTGCTACATTCATGCGACCGAAGTTGGCGGCACTCACCCGGCCCTGCTGGAAGCGATGGGCTTTGGGAATTGCGTGCTTACGCTGGCCGCGCCGGAAAACATCGAAGCCATCGGCGATGCCGGAATTCCTTATACGGATGAAAACGACCTGGCCGAAAAGTTACAGCGCGTGCTGCGCGACAGTTCTCTGGTTCAGTCGTTTCGCAATCGCGCGCAGGCGCGGGTGCAGGAAGTTTATGATTGGGACTACGTCGTCGACAGGTACGAAGATTTGTTTGCGCAGATGGCTGGTAAGCCTGTGCCCGAACGACGTCCGACTGTCCAAGTTGAATCAACCGCTGCTACTCATCAGGAAAAGTCGATCAGCCGATCGGCTTCTGCATAATTGCAAAACCTGCAAAACCTAAGCGACAAAAAAGCTATAGCGACTGGGCCATCATAAAAACTTTTACCGCCTGTGGCCGGGCGCTGCCATAAATCAACTCACCAACCAGGTCGCAAACCGCATCCACACCGCCGTACCCGCCAGCATCAAACGCAGCGGTTGCGATGCGACGATCAAGACAGTGCCCGATAAGAATGCCGGATGAAGTCTCCGGTTCTTGATAGTGTCAAAAACCGCACAGGCAAGCACACACAAATCGGTCAAGCCGAAAAATACCAGCGGGCCGCCGGTCTCGATGAAATGAAACGGAATGCGAGCGATGGCTGGGGTCAGCAAATTGACGGCGGCCAGCAGCATCAGCCGTTTGTGCATATCCATCCGCCGCCGGAACCAGAGCGCCGTTCCGATCAGAACCGCGAATATAAATAAATCGCCCAGCGGTATGACGAGAAACTGAAGGGCCGGTGGACCGGGAGAAGAACCACGCGCCGCGGCGGAAATTGCAGTGGTGACGTGTCACCTCTTACATTTCCAAAAAGCGAAGGCAAAAACCCTGTTCTCATGATTAGCGGTATGCCGAACCCCGAGCAACGGTCTATTTCACAGCTTTGATATTGGCAGGTTTGACGAACAGCGAGTCGGCCAGCGGCTTGTTGTATTCGACTGATTCGTAGTTGATGCGGCTGGTTTGAATGCCATTGCGGAAGTGATCGACGACGAATGGCGTCAGCACTCCATCAATCGCTATTGGTTTGTACAAGCGGTCTTCTTCCGCGATTTCTTCCATTTCCTCTGTGTCCGGTTTCTTGTGCTTGCGCTTGTATAAGACTTTCGATGGCAGTCCGTCACTGGCACCAAACTCATACTCGACCCAGAAGCCATCCGGATACGCCAGGCGCACCGTTTCATTGCGACGCGCGAGACCGGCTTCGCGACGACCCACGTAACTCAGGACCGCGCCCTTTTGTCGCCACCAGCCGTGCAAAAGATTTTCCATGCTGGTGATCATAGCGAAATGGAAATCTTCGAGTTGATTAGCATTCTGATCTTTGATGGTTTTTGCCGCACCGTCGAACAACCAGCCTTTGTCGGCGATGTTTGTTTGAATAGTGCGCGCGCCACCGCCAGTGAATTCTGTGCGTTCTTTGTCGGGGTAAGAAATGTAATCGACAAAGCGTACCGGAATGGTCGATACGCCTTCCTGGTAATTCGTGAAGAAGCCGCGGCCAATCACAGTCCGGACGCTGAGATAGCTTTCACCGCCGACTGCCTGGATTGCTTTCTGGACTATCTTCTCGGCCTTGCTTTCGGCAAGCGCAGGTTTTTCGGCCTGGGCAAGGCAGGCTGTGGCTCCGATCATGATGCAGAGAATTGAGCATACGGTCGTAGCGACAAATCTCTTCATTATTACTGAATCAATCAAAACGAGCCCTCCCTGACGGTCGGGCTACTGACCCGATTCCGACCGAGCCTCCCCTGACAGTCGGGCTACTGACTGATTACCGGCGATTAAAGAAGAAAGAGCCTCAATGCAAAACCTTGAGGCTCTTTTCGCTAATCATCAACCGGACTTAACCACCATTTGAATCCGAACCGCTGTTTGAATCCGGGCGATCGACAATCTTGGCAACGATTTCCCCATCCTCGACCGTAACCGAGAACTTCAATCCCTGTTTCCACATATTGGTGATTGGAAGCTTTACGTGCTCATCGATGAAGCGCTTCAGAAACCTTGCGCCGTATTGGGTGCTGAAGCCTTTCTTGGTAACGAGGTCGATTGCTTCATCTGTAATTTCGAAGGATTTGCCCTGGCGCTTCATCTGACGACGCGTCTTGTCGAGATAAAGCTGCGCGATCTGCTTAACCTCGTCCATTGTCAGCGGCGAGAAGACCACGATCTCATCGATGCGATTGCGAAACTCTGGCGAGAAGCGCGTCTCGGCAGCCTTCATTACCTCTTTTTTGACGGCGCGAAAGTCGCCAGAGGTTTTTGTGCCGAAACCAAGCGGCTTTTCATACTTCTTAAAGCTTTCCGATCCGAGGTTCGACGTCATGATCACGATGGCATCGGAAAGATAGACGCGCCGGCCGCGACCGTCAGTCAGCCAGCCTTCGTCGAAAGCTTGCAGAAAGAGATTCATCAGGTAAGGCGTAGCTTTTTCAACTTCATCGAGGAGCAACACGGTGTAGGGATTCTCGCGGAGTTGCTCAGTCAGGATACCACCACGCTCGGAGCCGACGATGCCACGCGGCATGCCGATAAGTTTTTCAATGCTCACCGTGCCGTCGCTGTACTCAGACATATCGAGACGGACCATCTTGTGCTCGTCGCCGAACATAAACTCGGCCACGGCTTTCGCCAGTTCAGTCTTGCCGACACCCGTCGGACCGAGGAAAAGCAGAACGCCATCAGGTTTGTAATGCGATTCCTTCAACGGACCTTTATTCAAGCGCAGGCGTTGAGCGACAGCTTTGATGGCCTCTTTCTGTCCAATGACTCGCTGAGACAGTTGTACTTCGGTCAAGGCAAACCGATCGCTGGTGTCGCGAAAGATCATGTCGCGCGGAATTCGCGACTCTTGCGAGATTACATCGATGACATGCTCGGGCTTTACGATCATCGTGTGCGGCTCGTTGATCTCGACCTTGACGGCCGCGGTGTCGAGCCAGCCAATGGCCTTATCGGGCAGGTGCAGATTCCGTATGTATTTCGGCGCCATTTCCAAAGCAGTGTTGATAGCCTCATCGGAAATCTGCACTGAATAATTTCTTTCCAGCCGCGAACGTACGCCAAGTAAAATCTCTCGTGTTTCGCCAATCGACGGTTCGGCAACCTTTACAAGTCGAAAACGCCGCGCCAGCGCTTCATCTTCAGCGATGTATTCTTTGTATTCAGCCAACGTGGTGGCGCCGATGATCCGCATCTCGCCTTTGGCCAGGGCCGACTTGAACATGTTAGCGGCATCTGACGACGTTCCCAGCGCCGCGCCAGCGCCGATAATCGTATGGGCCTCATCGATGAAGAGGATCAGATTGTCGTGCTCTTTTACTTCATCGACGATGCCCTTGATGCGTTCTTCGAACATGCCGCGCAACATCGTACCCGCTACTATGCCGCCCATTTGCAGTTGCACGATGTGCGAGTTGCGTAACCGCGACGGTACTTTCTGCGGCTCGAGTTCAATCAACCGGGCCAGGCCTTCGATGACCGCAGTCTTGCCGACCCCTGGCTCGCCCACAAGCATGGGCGAGTTCGCACGTTCGCGATGGCAGAGTATCTCGATGATTTGTTGAATCTCTTTCTCGCGACCAATGGTTGGTGGAATCTTATCGTTACGCGCCAGACGATTGAGCGACAGACCGAAGTGCTTCAAATACGGCGGCAGCTCAAACTTTTTCCGATACTGCTCTTCCTGTTGTTCGCGCACATCGACATTGGTTCGCACGTGCTCGACAACTGCTTCCGGCTTCGCGCCGAGGCTGCGCAAGACTTCGACAAACAGGCTGTCGTATTTCGAAAGCACATCAAAAATGTCGGTTGCTTCAATTGTTTTGCGGCCGTGCGAGCGCGCGCGTTCCATTGCTCGCTTGAACAAATCAGTGGTGTCGGCAGCGATGCGAAATCCCTTCCCGACGTGCTGGCGCGCATTGTCCAGTCGCTTATCGATAGTACTGGTGACCAGGTCCGGGTCGATAGCCAGACCGCGCATGGTTGAGTTAAAGAGGTCAGGTTCTTCTTTGGCGAGCGCGCTGATGATGTGTTCGACGGCGATGTAGTTTTGGTCGCGACGCTTTGATTCGCCCAAAGCGTTCTCAAGCACGCGTTGGCCGCTCTCGCCGAATTTATCTCTATATGCTTCCAGGTCGGCCATCGATTCTTACTGTTTCACTCCTTATATCAAAACGTTGCGCCTGCCGTTCCTTTCACATTGCCCGAAATCATTCCGGTGGCGCACCCTTTTGATGTTCAGAGCATATTCATCGTTGCGTTTCAGTGCAACAAGAATCTGCCGACCCTAAACAGGCAAATTTGTTGCCAGCAAATGGTGATTTCACAAATATGCTCGAATCCGCGGCGACTTTAAGCAGCCACAGCAGCAGCTTCGGTCGCGAATTTCATTTTGCCGTCACGAGCCGAGACAGCTATTGTCTGTCCGGGTAAGATTTCACTCCGCAGCAGTTTCATAGCCAGCGGATTCTGAATCAAAGTTTGAATGGCGCGCTTGAGGGGGCGGGCTCCAAAGTTCGGATCGTAACCTTCGCGGGCCAAAAGTTCCCTGGCTGAATCTTCCAGTACCAGTGAAATATTCCGTTCCTGCAACATCGCGCGCAGCCGTTCGAGTTGGACATCGATGATCTGCGCAATCTGATCGCGCGATAAGCGGTGGAAAATGACGATATCGTCGATACGATTTAGAAACTCGGGCTTGAAATGTTCGCGCAGTACCTGTGTGACTGCCTCTCGCACCTGTCTTTCATCGTCACTCACTGACTGAATCTCACGCGAGCCAAGATTCGAAGTCATGATCAAAACGGTATTCTTGAAATCGACGGTACGACCTTTGGAATCCGTCAAGCGGCCGTCATCGAGAATCTGCAATAACACATTAAAGACATCCGCGTGCGCCTTTTCGATCTCGTCGAAGAGGATGACGCTGTATGGACGACGCCGAACGGCTTCCGTTAGTTGTCCGCCTTCTTCGTAACCAACATAGCCCGGCGGCGCTCCGATCATCCGCGCTACGGCATGTCTCTCCATGTACTCTGACATGTCGAGCCGCACCATCGAGCGCTCATCATCAAACAGAAATTCAGCCAACGCGCGCGCGGTTTCGGTCTTACCGACACCGGTCGGACCAAGGAAGATAAATGAGCCAATCGGACGATTCGGATCTTGCAAACCCGCGCGCGCACGCCGTACAGCATTGGCAACAGCGGTAAGCGCTTCATCCTGACCAATCACACGTTGACGCAGGCGCTCTTCCATAGTCAGGAGCTTGTGCATCTCGCCTTCGAGCATTTTCGAAACCGGCACGCCGGTCCATTTCGCCACGACTTCGGCAACGTCTTCTTCGTCCACCTCTTCCTTCAGAGTTACCCCGTCCTGCTGGATTTTTGCCAGTTTTGCTTGCTCTTCTTCCAGCTTTCGTTCCAGTTCTGGGATTTTGCCATACTGAATCTCAGAGGCGCGCGCCAAATCGCCCGCGTTGCGGGCTTGATCTAATTGCATCTTGAGTTGTTCAAGCTCGGCCTTGACGGTTCGCATGCGCTCGATGGCTTCCTTCTCGGATTGCCACTTGGCTTTCATGCCGGACGATTTTTCTTTCAAATCGGCAATGCGTTGCTCAATTTCATGCAGGCGGGCCTTTGACCGTTCATCGTCTTCTCGCTCTAATGCCTGGCGTTCGATTTCGAGCTGCATGATTTCGCGCTCGACCTGATCTATCTCCTGCGGCAGCGAATCGATTTCAATGCGTAGCCGCGACGCTGCCTCATCAATTAGATCGATTGCTTTATCCGGCAGGAACCGATCGGTAATATAGCGGTTCGACAGAGTCGCCGCCGCGACGATCGCAGAATCCTTGATACGGACACCATGGTGAACTTCGTAACGCTCTTTCAAGCCACGTAATATGGCGATCGTGTCTTCGACGCTCGGCTCCCCGACGTAAATCTGTTGGAAGCGACGTTCCAGCGCAGCATCCTTCTCGATATATTTCTTGTACTCGTTGAGCGTCGTTGCTCCGACGCATCGCAGGTCGCCCCGGGCCAGCGCAGGCTTTAACATGTTCGAAGCATCGATCGCGCCCTCAGCGGCGCCGGCGCCCACCAGCGTGTGTAGCTCATCAATGAACAGAATGATCTGGCCCTGCGCGTTTTCAATCTCCTTGAGTACAGCTTTTAGGCGATCCTCGAACTCGCCGCGATATTTCGCGCCGGCCAACATCGAGCCGAGATCCAACGCGACCAGACGCTTGTTGCGAAGTGTTTCGGGAACGTCACCTGAAACAATTCTTTGGGCCAGACCTTCCACAATCGCGGTCTTACCAACACCGGGCTCGCCGATAAGTACGGGATTGTTTTTCGTTCGGCGTGAAAGCACCTGAATCGTGCGACGAATCTCGTCGTCCCTGCCAATTACAGGATCGAGCTTGCCCTGCCTCGCGAGGTCCGTAAGATCACGGGCGTACTTTGCCAGTGCCTGATAGTTGGCTTCGGCGTTTTGATCGGTAATCCTGGTGCCCCCGCGCGTCTGTTCGATCGCTTTCAGAAGGTCTTCGCGACTGACGCCGTGCTGGCGGAGAATCTTTCCCGCCTCACCATCCTTTTCGTCCGCAATCGCCAATAACAAATGCTCGGTTGAGACATACTCGTCCTGCATCTTTTCGGCTTGCTTCTGCGCGGCAGTAAAGATTTGACTTAGACGCGGGCTAAAATATTGTTGGCCTCCCTGGACATGGGGAAAACGAGCCACTGCGGCTTCGCAATCATTCTTAACAACTTGAACGTTTGCACCCAATTTGCCGAGCAGTGGCCGGACGATTCCCTCCGGCTGCTCAAGCATGGCGCAAAGAATGTGCTCTGGCTCGACTTGCTGGTTTTGATTCCGCTCAGCGAGTTCAATACCCGCTTGGATCGCTTCCTGTCCGCGAAGTGTAAATTTGTCTAAACGCATTGACGAAATCTAACTATGAATTTTCTCGCTTGGCGCACGGCCTTCTTGTGATTTTGTGCCCTCCGTCAGTCGATATCAAGTTTAACCGCCAGATTGAAAACAAACGGGGCGTCTGGCTTCAGTGCCACCGCCCCGTCCTGCGAATTCTGAACTGCGACGTTAGCCTCTGGCCGTCGCTGCTTTCGAATCTTCTGCCTTCGCTTCAATAGTTTTTGGGGCTTCGCCGCCTTCGGTCTTGATCTGAATGCGGCGTGCCTTCGTCTCCTCCCTTTTCGGCAGTGTGACTCGCAGCACGCCATTGCGGTAATCGGCCGTTGCTCCTTCGGGCGAAACCGTATTTGGCAACGTAAATGACCGTGTAAAGCTGCCATAAGCCCGCTCTACACGATGGTAATTGTCGGTCTCGTCCTTTTTCTCAAAGTGGCGCTCTCCTCGAAGCGTGATCACGTTGTTTTCGACGGAAAGCTCGAAATCTTCGCGTTTCATGCCGGGCAATTCAGCCTCGAGCACGATTTGGTCCTTGTTTTCGTAGATATCAACATTAGGACTCCACGAACCACGAGCAATACCTTCGTCGTCAAAAGGTCGAGCAATATTGCCCGTGAACAATCGATTCACCTCTTCCTGAAGAGTTCGCAGGTCGCGAAACGGATCATAACGAACGATACTCATAACTAGAAACCTCCCGATTTACTTGAATTCATTTTCAGGGCCTCATCAAGCTTATTCTAACGCCCTGAGCACGTCGTCATAATAAACTCTGAGTGTATCCTTGTCAAGGCTCTGGAATAGACAGAATATCGGGCTGAATCACCAATTTATGCGTAAGTTTCTGAGGCTAGGAGAAGAAAGGTGGCGGGCTAGCGAAGACCAAAAAAGCGCTTGATCGACGCCAGGAGGCCCGCGGATTCTTCAATGCTGGCTTGGGAAACTTCTCGGGAACTCGCCGCCAGGTCGGCTCGCCGCTCAGCGATGGTCCAGCTAATTGACTCTGCCAGGCTTGGATTCGTTTCAAACAAGCGCCGCATGGCTTCGTGGCCAATTTCCAGAACCTCGGTTTCATCAAGAGCGATGACGTTCGCGGTGCGAGGCTCTCCCGTAAACAATCCCATCTCGCCAAAGAAGTCTCCTTCACTTAGCACGGCGACCGGGCGCTGTCTGCCATTCTCGGTTATCTGGACCTGGACGCGGCCATTGTGAACAACGAACATTGACGAGCCCTTGTCGCCTGCGCGGATCAAAGTCTCGCCCGGCGCAAATACGTGTCCAACCGCAGCCGTCGCGAGCTGTTGAATCTCCTCTGGAGAGAGCGGCGCGAAAATATCCACTGCTGCCAGCCGATCGGTGATTCCCTCGGCGGCGGTGGCAGCGCGCAGCGGTGCTTTTCGTTCAACATGAATCGTCCTGGTGGGAAAAGCAAAAGTAAGCCCACTACGCCGCAGGGCGTACCAAACTCGCTGTCGCACCAGGGCGTCGGTGTCGTTGTACTTAGCGTAATCATCAAGCCAATACTTGATTTCCCACTCGATTGAAAAATCGCCGAGATTCCTGATGCGCACGATTGGAGTAATTCTCTCGGAGACGTTGTCGGCGTCACGCACAGCCTCGCGGACGACATGAATTGTCTTGGCGGGCGAGTCGGTGTACAGGGTGCCGAAAAAGACGTAGCGCGCGTTTAGCTCATTACGCGAGCAAACCTCAATCGACTCTCTTGCAGCGACGCTGTTACTTACGAGCAAAATATGGTTCTGGAAGTTCCGAAGCTTGATTGCGCGCCAAGTGATGCCTACGACCACGCCGGTAAGTTTTTGCTGGCCTACGACGATAACGTCTCCAACTTGGAAAGGGCGGTCGGCATGCAACGAAATGCCCGCGAAAAAATTTCCCAAGGTGTCTTGCAACGCCAGACCAATGATAACTCCGAAGATTGCCGACGTTGTGAAGAGTGCACCCAAGTTGACATCGGCGTAGAGATATTTGAAGACGATGACGAAAAGGATCGTGAATGCGACCAGCGTGAATATGTTGCGCACCAGGGTTGGCGCTTCGTAGCCGCGGCGGAGTCGAAAGGCCAAATCAAAAAGAGCTGCGTTCAAAGCCCGCACGCCGAGATATCCAAGCAGGGCCGCTAGTGTCAGGACGGGTATGTTCAGAAGATTGCTGTGAGGTCGGCCCGGTTCCAGGCGCTGTCCCATCAAGGAAATGTAAAAGTAGAGCGCCAGCGCCACGGCCACGGTGGCGAAGATAAAAAGGACGATCCGGTGCTTTGGGCTCGAGCGATCAGCAGTCATTCGATTCTTCAATCGATGGCTTAATTGAACGTACTTTTATCACCAAATGCCTGGATTGGCGAGAGTGAAATTATAAATCAATCGGAATAGTAGCTTCTAAATACAAAGGGACTAAACAATGGTCAGAGGGCCGACCAGGAAAACAGATGCGGGAACACCGTAACTACAATTAAGAGAATTGACAGGGCAGACACAACTATGGTGGTGAGCCAGGCCGCCAGGTTGTAGACTACCCCATTAACGTATACTCCCATCAATTCGCGATTGTTGACCAGTCGGAGCACCGCTACTAAAACGATCGGCAACAGCAATCCGTTAATAACCTGCGTCACCAACAGAACTCGGATCAAAGGCAAGTCCGGCGAAATCGCAATCAAAGCTCCGAGCGCGACCAAAAAGGTAAAGATGCCAAGAAAGATTGGCGCCTCGCGGAAACTGCTGGAGACACCTTTCTCAAATCCAAAGGCTTCACTAATCGAATATGCTGTAGCCAGCGGCAAAACAGCGGCGGCCAGCATCGAGGCGCCAAATAAGCCGATTGCAAACAAGACTTCGGCATATGGTCCAGCGAGCGGACGCAGCGCGTGTGCGGCCGCGGCCGCCGTATCAATATGTTCACCATGTGCGTGCAAAGTCGCCGCAGTTGAAACGACGATGCAGAAGACGATCACGATCGAGAAAACTGTTCCCACCCAAACATCCACGCGCGTGAGGCGATACTGCTCAACTCTCAAACCTTTTTCGACCACTGATGACTGGATGAACACCTGCATGTAGGGCGAGATAGTCGTGCCTATCACTGCAATCAACGTAAATAAATAGACAGGACCAAATTCAAAATCGGGGCGAACGATTTGACGCGCAACGGTTCCCCATGGGGGGTGAGCGAGAAAGGCCGAAATCACATAGGCAAAGAATACCAGTGACATCGCCAGAAAGACGCGCTCCACTCGTCGATAGGATCCCTTGACGACTAACCACCAAATTGCAATAGCAGCGATCGGTACCGAGATATAGCGCGCGATTCCGAGTAGTTCCAGGGCCGCAGCGATACCAACAAACTCGGAAACAGTGACGCCTCCGTTGGCGATGAGCAATGCAAGCATGACGAGCATGGTCCAACGAACGCCGAAACGCTCGCGGATCAAATCGGCAAGACCTTTGCCCGTCACTGCGCCCATGCGCGCGCACATCTCCTGAACGATGCCGAGGCTGAATGTGAGTGGAATTAGGACCCAGAGAAGGTTGTAACCGTGGTCGGCGCCGACCGAGGCAAACGTGGCGATGCCGCCGGCATCATTTCCGGCTGCGGCCGTAATCACGCCGGGGCCCAGGATCGCCAGGTAAACAAGCAGACGAGGACGCCGCGCCACAGTGCGACGCATTCCCTGGGCGCTCCGCCGCAAAAGGCGTCGTCCGGCGCCGCGAACGTTTGTTCGTTGCTCGGGCACTGGGAGGGTCCTCGGTATTCATTTTCGATTCTTGATCGCGGATTGCGGATTCGAGACCATCATGGCAATCGGCAATCTACGAGCACAATGTTTTTAACCAAACAACCGTGGTAATCGCTGCCGCCAATCTCTCGGCAATAGGATCTCAATTGCATCATCAACCGTAACGATGCCGAGTATGTCACCAGCTTCATCGACGACAGGCAGTGCCAGCAAGTTGTACTCGGCAATTTTCTGCGCCACCTCACCGGCGTGATCGTCGGGATGTGCGATCTGAAGGTCGCTTCGCATCACGCGCTCAAGCGGCGCCGATGGATCAGAAAGAATCAAGCTGCGCAGCGCGATCACGCCGATAAGTTTCCATGAATCTTCACTAACAACGACATAGAGGTAATAAATCATGTTCGGCGTTTCCGCCATTTCGCGGAGGCGGGCAAGTGCCTCTCCGGCGGTCAAGTCACGCGGCAGGGTTACGAATTCAGTGGTCATTAAGCCGCCCGCGCTGTCGTCGGCGTATGGCAAGAGCTCAGCGACCTCTGACTGCTCATCGTCTTCCATGCGATTGAGCAAATCCTCGGCCTTTGCTTCCGGAAGATCGCCAAGCACGTCGGCTGCCTCGTCGGGCGACATGTGTTCCAGGATGTCTGCCGCGCGCTCTTCGTCCATGTCTCCGAGTATCTGCGCCTGTCGCTCGGCTGCCATCTCTTCCAAGGTTTCGGCGGCGGTCTCATCGTCCAGCGACTCGACGATTTCCGCACCTTGTTGATAAGAAAAAGCCTCGGCCAGTCGGGCGATTTCCACCGGATGAAGCCGGGCTAGTTTTCCCCTTGACGATTTCAACTGCACAGTGGCGGCATCAGTAGCGAGGTAGCCGACATCGGCCCAATCAATCACTTCGACAGGCCGGCCGCTGCGCAAGAAAGCAGGCGCCAGGCGACGCCAGAGACCAATTAAGCTGACGTCTGCACCCGTCACATGCCATTCGTTTGCAGCTTCGATAATTTGCACGTCGTTAACACGCACTACTCGCTTTCCATCGACATCAATCAGCTGCTTGTCCAAAACGTCGCGGGCCAACAGAACTTCGCCATCGCGTCGCATGAATGGCCGTAAATCAAGAATGTCTGAGTTTAGTCGCACGCCCTCCTCGCCAAAATGCGAGATGCGCCAGCGCGGTAAAAAGAAATCGCGGCGACGATAGCGGGCGACGAAGCCTGCAACCGGCGGATGATCGCCTTCGCCCAGTCGCACGATTACGTCTTTTAAAGTCGCGACACGCTCGCCTTCAAGGTCAAGAATGGGCCGACCCAGTGCCTGCGATAGATAAAGCATCTTGTGGAGTCACGCCGATGCGCGATCGGAACGAATCATAACATGGAGAATTACAGAACCGCCTGCGGTAGCAGGCGGGTAAAAGAATCACCCACTTGCTATTGCTAGTGGTTTTGTAGCGGCTTGCGAAAGTTGTAACGCAGAAGAACGCGCATCGGGATCGCGACGCCGTCACGCATGGCAGGAAAGAAATGGAGCTGCCTTACTGTGTCCACAACTGCTTGATCCAAACCATAGCCGGCCCATCGCCCAATCTCGACCCGGCTAATTTCGCCTTGCGAATCAATATCAACAAGTGCATCAACCGTTGCTTCTACTTCCGCCTGGGCTGCGGTTTCAGGATATTGAGGCTTCAGGCGGCGATAGGGCCGCGGCGCCCGTACGTCTTTATTCTCGTCGCCTTCCTCATCTGACAGCGCTTCGATGATGGGAGCTCTGTTTTCGATTGCGGCTGCGCGTTCAGTGCGTTCGTCTTGCAATGCTCTACGAACGGCAGCGATGTAGCGGCCGGCAGTTTTTTCGGACGACAGAATTGAGATGAATTGCTTTAGGGAGTTTTCAACAGAGTCACCTTCAGCTGAGGCTCGTTCCCAAAGAATTAGCTTTCCCGTGCGCGCGCTGACGAGAAAGATCGCGGCATAAGTTTCATAGTAGATCGGCTTGGTTGAAGATGACCTGCGCAAGGTTTGTGCGTCACCGATGAAGTAAAAGTCGCAGCCGATAGCAGCTCCGAGATCTCGCGCTTCCCGTAGCGACATATTCAGGGATCCCGCATAACCCGCGCCACGCGCCGCGCTCCTGGTTAGGTTTCTATCTATTACTTCGAACTCGTCGGAAGGAGAGCCGGCATCGTCCAGGCTAAACATTTCTCGAACAGGATCGGGCGCTATCAAACCTGTTCCGGAAGAGCCGAAATCAAGCACCGCGATTAGCGTGCGCCTGGACTGAGAAAACGACGACGCCGGCAACAGAAGCATGACCAGCGCCATCGTCAAATACGAGCCTGCTGCCGGGAATTTTGACGTTTCGTTTTTCATCGAAAAGTGGCGTCGCTAATCACTCAACGAAGCGGCAGTCTGACGGGCGCGACCCGTACCGTGATAGAGGCGATAAACGTCATGTTTCACTTCCGCCGGAAAGCAGGCGCGGTGCAGTTCGTATCCCCGACGCAGACCACGAATAGCTTCGCTCACCTCGCTGATTTCGCGAATCTGCGGATGCGCAAAGCCGTCCTCAACGTAGATGCGCGAGCGCGGCTCTGCGCCTTCGGCCGTGTAATAGCCGTAATACGGCACGTCCGTGGCCCGATCTTCTATAAAATAGTATTCAGGTGGGAAGCCGGCTTGCGCGACAACGGCGCGGGCAGCGTCTAGAAAATCCGCGCGTTCGTTTAGCGGCATGTCGAGATCGATAGCCTTGAATAGCCTTCTGCCTACGAACCGCTGGCTGAGGTCTTTCAAGATCGGATCAGACGCCCGTTGCCACTGTTTTAAGTGGAAGATGACATCAGAGTCGTCGATCTCCAGATGTTCGATGATTGTCAATCGATGTCCTTGTAGAACTTTGCCAAACGCCGCGTCTCCGGCGCACCAAACGTCCGCGCCTTTTTCTGTTAATTTCAATGCTCGTCCGAGGGCTGACCGCAGGACTGCTTCGGCCGAGCGCAACGTGCGATGAAAGTACACCTGCCGAAACATGTAATAGCGGGCTTGCAGGTATTCCTCAACCGCGAAGATGCCTCGCGCGGCGACATAGATCCTGTCGCCTGCTTCGTCGATCTGAAGCGCATTGATAATCCATTCCAGATCGAAAAGCCCGTACTTCGCTCCGGTCATCAGAGAATCGCGCAAGAGATAATCCATTCGGTCGACGTCAAGCTGAGACGACACCAGTTGGGCCAGCGCAGACGGTTTGAAACTTCCTTCGATGATTGAGGCAACACGGTGCGGCAATTTGGCTGAATGGGACGTCAACGTTTTGTGCAGCTCCGTTTCTTCGGAGGTTACCGCCAGCATCGTCAACTGTTCGTGACGGACGCCCAGAAGTTTTTCCATGGCATGGGAAAATGGCCCATGTCCCACATCGTGCAGCAGCGCCGCTGCGCGCACCGCGGCGTGATCTTCAGCGGTGATTGAGTAAGTCTCGCCCAGCCGATCAAGAATCCGGGTAATGAGGTGCAACGCACCGAGGCTGTGTGTAAACCGCGAGTGTTCTGCACCCTGATAAGTATAGAGGCCGAGTCCCAGTTGTTTGATTCTGCGCAGTCGCTGAAATTCTGGCGCGTCGATCAGGCGAATCATCAACCGATCCTCGGCGCTGTCATCGCGCAAAGGAATGATGTTGTGAACGGGATCTCGATAGATTCGTTGGGACATATTCTCCTGGCACCGTCAGCGTGCAACAGGCCATTAAGAAGGTCAAGGCAAGCTCTGAGCACGTCATAACTTCAGCGGTCGCACAATTCGTAATGCGTCGGGCAAGGCCAGTCTGAAAACGCGGTTTAAGGTTAGGGGGTACGCTTTTGAAACCGCTTGGTTCGTGGATTGGGGCTAAGGACGAAACTTTGGAGTGAAATCCAAAATTTCGGTTAAATCGACTGGCAAAGCGGGATTGCTTGAGCGAAGAGACGCTATCCATAAGTCAAGCTAAAATCAGGAACGCAAAGGTTTTGGCCGCATGCGAAGAAGCTTTGCAGAAGATGTGGCTTGTGAATTGCTCAAATCACTTAGTGCTTCGGAATTTGAAATCTCCACCCCAAAACTTATAGGAGCGAGAATGAGAAAGAATATTGAATTCTTGGCGCTGGTTCTGTCGGTTGTCCTTTGCTTTGCGGCTTCAGCATTTGGGCAGGAAACAACCGGTCAAATTCAAGGATCGGTTAAGGATCCGACAGGTGCCGTTGTTCCGAACGTTACTGTCACAATTGAAGGTGTAAACATCGGTTTTAAGCGCACAGTTCAAAGTGACGGAAACGGTTTCTACAGCGCCGATAAGGTTCCTCCCGGAACGTACAAAGTATCAATTGCGGCGACCAGTGGGTTCGCGGCGCAAACTAAGGACAATGTTCAAGTTTCCATTGGTACTGCAACTACCGTGGACTTTTCAGCTGCTTCTGCCGGAGTCGGTGCCACGGTAAATGTTGCTGACTCAGGGGTTATCTTAGACCCGACCGAAACCAAGGCTCAGAACAATATTACGGCTCGGCAAATTGATACCCTGCCGAAAGGAACCGGCTTTACCAGCTTACTGAGAACTACGGTTTCAGTTCGTCCCGAACCTCTCGGAGGACAATATACGATTAACGGATCAACCGGACTTGAAAACAGTTTCATTGTTGACGGACAACCAACGGAGAACTACAGGAATGGTCTCCTGAGAACCCAGAATGACATTCCGTATCAGGCTTTGCAGGAAATCCAGGTCAAAACCAGCGGGTTCGAAGCGGAATTCGGCGGCGCCACTGGTGGCGTTATCAACGCTGTTACCAAGAGTGGTTCAAATGAATATCACGGTGAGTTCGGCATACAGTTCAGCACTCAAAAATGGAACGCCGGTCCGCGTCCGGTATTGTCCCTTACAAGTGTCGCTACCGGAGCAGATGCCGGAACTACCGGTCAGGTCCTTGAATATTTCCCCCAGAGAAGAGACGCCGGCACAAACGAATATCCGACAGCGTCTGTGGGTGGCCCCATCATCAAAGACAGACTCTGGTTCTTTGCTATCCATAGTCCTCGGATCATAAATACCACGCGAACCACGAATTACATTCAGGGTGTGGGTTCAACTCGGGCTCCGCGTGCGCTCAGTTCAACTCTGTCTGCTCTCGGTGCGTCGCCAGTTGAAACCGTAACAAACAGAACTGTCTATAACTACTCGGCAATCAGACTAGACGCGGCGCCGTTTCAATCCCTCCGTGTATATTCCAGCTTCACCTGGAATCCGGTTGTTGACAAACACCCGCTTCTTGGAGGTACGTATGTAAATGGTTCGCCTGGAACCGCTGTCCTAAACGGAGTAACTTACCAGGGAAACCAGCTTGCAAGATTCCAGGGCGGCCGTGAGAACTCGAATAACTTTAGAGTTGAAGGTGTCTGGATACCGACAAGCAAGATAGTTGCCGATGTCCGATATACCCGAGGCTTTTCAAATCAAAAACTTGGATCGTATGGAATAGCAACCGATCCGAGAATTATCTGTCAGAGTGTTCCTGGTGCGTACACTGCTCTAGCAGGTTGTGCCCAAGGATTCCAAAACGTCAGCAGCAACGACAAAATTAGTAAGGACGTTTCTCTTCGTACCACGATTGATGCGAATCTCGGGTATTCGTTTAATGGACTTGGTCGCCATGATGTCAAAGGCGGCTTTGAAAGAAGTAAGATCTTTAATGATGTTTCGACCGGAAGCGTTTTTCTGTCAGGTGGCCAGGGACGTTCGTATTTGTACTACGGTCAAGGCGTCACTGGCATTGATTGCCGTTTCATTTATATCCAATTCACGATTCCATGTCCGACAGGAGGTGGGAATTTTTGGCCATTGCCGACTCTTCCAGCAGGCGTAACCGTTATTGGTAGCGGTATAAATTATCAGTTTGGAGCCAGCGGTACAGCAACCAATACGGCTAATACGATCTTCTTTCAGGATAAATGGCAACCGGCAAGCCGATTGACCTTAAATCTGGGAGTTCGCCTGGAGCAGGAACAAATTCCCGCTTTCAACACAACTCACATAGATCTTAAGTGGGGTTGGAAAGACAAGATCGCCCCTCGCCTTGGCGCCGCCTATGCGCTTACCAGGGATGGTAAAACCAAGATTTCCGGTTTCTATGGCCGGTTCTTTGATCGCTTGAAGTTCTCGTTGCCGCAAGGTTCATTCGGAGGCAACTTCTACCATACCGACTATTTCTATCTTACGTCGGACCATCCTAACTATAGCTACTACACGGTAGCGAATTTGCACGGAAGCTTCGCCTGGCCAAATGGCGGGCAGTGTCCGATAACATTGACCAATGAAAATGGTTACCTTTGTGATCAGGACTGGCGGATTGCCTCAAACATACCTGGGGCTGATGTGTTTACCAACGGCGCGGTTGACCCGAAAGTAAAACCATATCGCCAAACTGAAATTACGTTCGAGTTTCAGCGAGAGATTATGCGGGCAACGATCCTTACCGCTCGGTACCTGCATCGTAATCTTGACAAGACAATTGAAGATGCCGGTATTCCTACGGCCGCGGGTGAAGCATATGTTATCGGTAACCCGGGTGAGGGCTTAGCCGCTTCAGTTTACAAGCAGTTGGGTTACAACAAGGCAGCGATACCACAGCGTAAATACAATGCTATTCAGGCTGAGCTGGATACTCGCTTCGTCAAGAACCTCAGTTTGAATTTGAACTACACGTGGAGCCGTCTGTTTGGTAATTACTCAGGTCTTGCCAACCCGGATGAGCTGAGTGCTGCCGGGACTGGACGCACTGATCCAAACGTTTCTCGCGAGTTTGACGAACCGTGGGTCGGATTCACCGCCAGTGGTCATCCCGATAACGGGATCCTTCCCTTGGATCGCACGCATGTCTTTAAGGCATCTGGAACTTATAGCTATGACTGGATGCACAGCAGAACGAATACCACAGACATTTCGTTCTATGCATTCGCAGAATCCGGAACGCCTCTGACGACTTTCGTAAATATCTTTGGCATTCCGATTGTTGAAACAAAGCGTGGAGATCGTGGCCGGTCGCCAAGGCTTTCGCAACTGGACCTGAATCTCACGCACCGAATCCGATTCGGGGGTGAAAACAGGTTTACACTGGGCTTTGATTTCAATGTCCTGAACGTTTTCAACCAGGACACGCCGGTTGCATTTGCTCAGAACAAGACTAGCGCGTATTGGGCACTTGACCAGACGGATGTTGTTTCTGCAACCCCAGACGACACTTTGACTGTCAGAGCTACGAACGTACTTACCAGTTCCGGCGTATTGTCGCAGTATGCAGCAACGGAACCTTTGATTTGTACGACGGCGACATCGGGAATCTGTGGAGTCGGTGTTGCCAGAAGTGCATCTTTTGGTAAGCCCCTTACGTTCCAGGCCCCGCGGGAAGTTCGTTTCGGGTTGCGATTCATCTTCTAGTTAGCAATTTAACTTGAAACATTAAAGCCCATCTTAGGATGGGCTTTTTTGTGCCCAGGGATATTCGAACGGGCCTCTACCCACAAGTCGAAGTCCAAGAGCGAACAGGTTTCTCTTTGATGGGTGATTTCCAAAGTGGCACGGGCTTCCAGCCCGTATTCACCCGCAGGATGCGCGTGCCACAATTCAAACTGATCCAAAACTCTCTTTAATTCCAGTTGTTAACTTCAGTTGAAACAGCATAGAATGGCAGCAAAGGCCCGGCCTATCTATAACTTTCCTCGAGTAAACCTATGAAGTTGCTTTCTTCGATTCTGATAATTCTCTTTGTCTTGTTATTCCCAATCGCCACGTCTTCGCAAGTTCCAACTCAGCGCCCTCAGCGTCCATTTCCAACCGAGCGTCCTCAACGTCCAAAAACCGTTGAGGAAGACGTTGTAAGAATCACGACCACGCTGATTCAGGTTGATGCCACCGTTGTGGACAAGAACGGTAAAACGGTAACCGGACTTACCGCGGACGATTTCGAGATTTACGAAAACAACAAGAAGCAGCCGATAGCAGATTTTTCCTTTGTCGAACTCGCGCCGGAGAAACTGAGGGAGCCGATAACCGTAAAGAAACCCAAGAATTCGATTCCTATTCCTCCAGTCCCAGGGAATTCACCTCCGGAACAGGCACATCGAACGATGGCGCTGGTCGTGGACGATTTGGGCTTGTCATTTGGAAGTATCGGTGCGGTTAAGTCCGCGCTCAGGAAATTTGTGGACGAGCAGATGCAACCCACAGACCTGGTGGCGATCATCCGCACAGGCAGCGGCGCCGGAACGTTACAGCAATTCACACCAGATAAGCGAATGCTGTATGCAGCGATCGAGCATGTTCGCTTGAGTGCTCACGGGCGCGGCGGCATAAATGTATTTCAGGCGGTTGATCCGTCCGACTACGGCGCGCCTGGCTCGGCAACCACACGATCTTCTGCTGAAACGATCGCAGCCCAAAAGCAATTCAATGAATTTAGAGAAGATATTTTTACTGTGGGAACGCTGGGCGCTGTCAATTACGTCGTAAAGGGAATGCGCGATTTGCCCGGACGCAAAGCTGTGGTGCTATTCTCGGATGGCTTTGGACTATATGATGAGGATAACGGCATTAAGAAACCAAATCCTCGGTTAATCGATAATCTCCAGCGGTTGACTGAATTGGCTAATCGTTCCTCTGTAGTCATTTACACAATCGACGCTCGGGGATTAGTTGTTCCAATGGTTGATGCGCAAGACAGTTTCGAGAACTTTATCAAGTCGAGTCCTGCTTCGGATCGGCCAACTTCAGTTGTGGAGCAACTCGGACAGGATCGTTCATTGGAATTATTTGAAACGCAACAAGGACTGAAAGCCCTTGCGGAACAGACCGGCGGATTCGCTGTTGTTAACAATAATGATTTGAGCAAAGGCCTGGAGCGCGTTTTGAATGATCAGAGAGGTTATTACTTGCTTGCGTATCGGCCGAATAGCGAGACCTTCGATCCGAAGCAAGCCCGTTTTCATAAACTAATCGTTAAATTGAAACGTCCCGATTTGCGTGTTCGATACCGAAGCGGGTTTTTCGGTATCAAAGATGAAGACGCGAAACCGGCCCTAAAGAGTCCGCGGCAACAAATTCTCGCTGCTCTGACGTCACCCTTCAATTCGGCTGACATTAATTTACGACTAACCTCATTGTTTGCTGATGACGCAGAAACGGGCACTTTCATGCGCTCATTGCTTTTCGTTAATGGCCGCGATTTAAAGTTCACCGAAGCAGCCGATGGCTGGCAGAAAGCAAACTTTGAAATCGTGGCAATGATTTTCGGCGACAATGGAACCATCATTGACGAAGTCAGCCGAACGGAAACCATAAAGGCTCGCGATGAAACTCTCCACGAGATCCGCGAAAAGGGTTTTATTTCTACTATTACGTTTCCGATCAAGAAGCCTGGTGGCTATCAAATGCGGGTCGTGATTAGAGACGCGGGAACCTCTCTCATCGGTTCGGCCAGCCAGTTTATTGAAGTTCCAAATCTCACCAAGGGTCGCTTATCACTCTCCGGGATCTTATTGCAGCGTCTCCAGCCTGAGACTAAAGACGGCCGGGGCGTAACGGTGCAAAAACAATTTCAGGCTGACGAGCAGCGGGACATTGCTACCCGTAGCTTTCGAGCGGGAACGAACGTGCACTTCGGCTATGCTATCTACGATGCAAAACTGGACAAGGCGACGAACTCTCCCAAACTCATTATGCAATTCAAAATTTTCCACGATGGAAAGGAACTATTCGTCTCAAAAGAAAAGGACGTGAAGCTCGTAGAAGAAACAGACCCGCAACGCCTTCTCGCCGAAGGAGTGTTCGCGCTCGGCAAGGCAATCCAGCCCGGCGATTACGTTTTGCAAGTGATCGTTAAAGATTTATTGGCGAAGGGAAATGCGCAAGTCGCAACGCAGTCGATCGATTTTGAAATCGTCGAATGATTTTGTCGGTGGCGCAGCCGAGAATCGCGCGGCGCAGGATCTATGCTCTGACGCTATTTGGATTGCTTTCGGAGTTTATCGGCCAAATCTTGAATCTCTTTTTTGTTAGGCGCATCCGGTTGAAGCTTGAGATACACTTCTAACTCATCCGCTGCCTCTTTGTTACGGCCAAGCTTGTTATAAAGCAAAGCCAACTGCCAGTGGATGTCCGGAACTGACCTGTCCTTGCTTAATTTCTTAGCCTCTAACAATGCCTTCTCAGCCTTTTCATAACTGCCGTCCAGGCGTAATAAGGTGCCATATAATAATTGAGCGTTTACCGAGTTAGGTTGCAGAATGGTCGCTGCCCTGGCGGCTTCCAGAGCTTCGGGCCTGTGATTTAATTCATAACAAGCGTAAGCCAAGGCGTAGAAGCTGGAAAAACTTCTTTGATTAACATCAATTGATCTGATCAGGTAGGCAAGCGATTTTTGATATTCCTTTCGGGCAACATATTCACATCCAAGCGTGTTAAGGGCATCATAGTATTCAGGAAAGACCTTTAGAGCCTGCTCTATCTCATTAAAGCCTTTGTCGCCGTCGTTGATATCTTTAAGACCCTTCTTATAAAGTTTTCGTGCCTCTTCCGGCACCTCCTGGATGAATACGACGTCGGTTATGCCGGCAGCCCCGCTGTTGACCTTGCGCTTGTCAATTTTCAGATAGATGTCCAGATAGACTGAGTCGCTTCCTCCCCGGACTACACTAACCAACTCGATGCTTTCCGTGTGTTCTAAATAATTAGTGCCGGTTGTTAAGACCTTGATATTGTAGCGACCACTCTGAACTCCGATAAATGAGAAGCGACCTGTGGAATCTGTCCGCATCTTGCTTATAGTTGAGTAGTTCTCATTCTCCAGCTCGACATAAATGTCCGACACAGGACGACGGTATGGATCCCAAACAATCCCTTCGATTCTGTTTATTAGCACATTAGAACGATGGTTCACTTCAGCTGACTTAACGGAAGGAAGTGCGAAGCACACAAATAGAATTACGAACCCTATCTGCGATAAGGTGGTTAACCATTTCATGACGCTTACTCCCTTCGCTAACTAGATTGAAGATCTGCGTTTTTGCTTTTGCGCCCTAATTAGATTGCCGTGGTTCGTGACTGAACCCATCGCGGACCAACAGCAGCGAAGACAATCCTCGACAACAGCGGTGCGGAACAACCGAAAACAAGTCGAAAAAAGCTCGTGGTCTACCCATCTAAGTGATCCGGCCGAATACAAATTCGGAATTTATAATGACGTTAGATCAAAACACTCGCAAGAACTGCGCCGCACCAGAGGGAAGTACCGAACAGGATTCGTATTCTATCAGAAGGCTATTGACATTGTTCAGAGCCTGCTCGCCAAAGAGTTGACTGCTTATTCTTTGCAGCGAGATGACCCCCAGCGGTTCACCACGCTTTCACCCTGGTCTCCCTCAGGCTGTGTCACAAAAGTGTTGTCAGCACCATCTCGCACTCCTTTTGATTTACGGAATTTCGGAGAAAACCGAATTTTCGGATTCCAAATTCTCTGAAAATGCGCTGAAACCAACGCTTTTCCAACAGCCGCAGCGAATTCGGCCAATGGCATCGTCATTGCCTCATCAACGCCGGATTGGAATCTGGCGTGAAGGGTCCTTTTTTAGGGTTCATCGGTTCCTGTTGATAAGCCAGATGCGCCAATTAAATCGGAATAATGATAAGGCCAACAATGTCACGATGTGATTTTGAGTTGGCATTATTGGCTATTAAAAGGAATTCAGAAAATAGCGCACGTGGGTAACGGGCGCTTTTAAGAAAGGAAACGAGAAGATGAGAAAAGTTTTCATGTTTGCTCTGGCCCTGAGCTTGGCGATTTTCGCGACCAATGCGCTTGCTCAGACAGCCACGACGGGATCAATCGGCGGTACTGTAACCGACCAAAACGGTGCGGCCGTCCCCGGAGCCACTGTAACCGTGACTGGACCAGAAGTCCCGCGCACTACTACCACTGACAGTAATGGTGCGTTCACGATGGAGAATCTGATTCCGGGCTCTTACAGCATTAAGGTCTCGAATACCGGTTTCAAGACGGCTTCAGTAGCCGACGTGGTAGTCAATGTCGGCAAACAGTCGACATTAGCGATCAAGCTTGAGGCCGGCGAGATAACAGCGATAGTGAACGTGACTGCAGCGCAGGTCATCAACCAGGCTAGGACTGAAACTAGTTCGAACTTGGACGATCAGATCTTCAAGAATGTTCCAGTCCAGCGGGCTGTATCAGGCCTCTTTTATCTAGCGCCCGGCACCACGGATGGCCTCGGAGGCGGGCGCGATAATCCGTCTATTTCGGGAGGCTCGGCGCTGGATAATTTGTACGTGGCCGATGGTGTGAACATTACGGACTCGGCTTTCGGTGGCATTGGCACATTCTCACGTTCGTATGGCGCGCTTGGTACCGGCATTAACACTTCGTTCGTTAAAGAAGTTCAGGTTAAGACTGCAGGATTCGAGCCGCAGTACGGCCAGTCTCAAGGCGGTATCGTCAACATCATTACTCAGTCAGGAAGTCGCGACTATCACGGTGCCCTATACGGGTTTGCGAGTCCAAAGTCGTTTGAGGCGACGAGAAAGCAACCAGACGATGCCCCACGTAGGAACACAGGTGGCAAGCTTCTACATCAGGAAGGATACGACGTTGGCGCCGACGTAGCAGGTTATGTGCCAGGAGCGCGCGACAAGCTGTTCTTCTTTGGATCGTTCAACCCGAGCGTGAAACGAGACATTGTGCGCGGGGCGGAAGCAAACGCGCTCAGCACTACTGACTCAGGTTTAAGGCTTATCCGAGGTCCCGCATTCGCTCTCCGCACCCGCACCTACAACTACGCGGGCAAGGTTGACTGGCAGATTAATCAGAATCACCAGCTAGCCTTCTCGATCTTTGGCGATCCTTCAAAGACGAATAAGTCATCCTTCAGGAGCCTGATCATCGACAACACAACCGCTGACAGTATCCTGGACTTCGGGACCCGCAACATCGCCCTCAGATACAACGGCAACTGGTCACCAACGTTGACGTTTAATGCTTCGTTGGGTTTGGGCAGGTCGCACTTCAATGAGACCGGCTTTGACAACTTCAACCAGCTTGCCGACCGGCGTGGTTCCGATCAGCTTAATATTAAAGCCTTCACAGGTCAGCTTCCGGCCCGAGGCAACTTTACCGCTATCGGCTTGGGCTTCTTCGAACCCACTGTCAGCCAGACTAAGCGCGCAGACTTTAACTTGTCCAAGACGCATTCGATGTGGGGCCAACATACGGCCAGTATTGGTTACTCATTCCAGCGTGGTACCTACGATGGAATGCGCGAGCGCAGCGGTCCGAAGTGGACAATTCCACCCGGAAACGGTATTGCCTCAGGGGAAACTACCAACGTTCAATTCCGCATACGTTATCGACCGAGCAGCACGGGCACCACTGCCCTTTTCCCCGTGGCGCTGTCAAATGGCACCACAACGCTGGTGCCGATCCGACTTCAGGTTATTCGTGCGGAGTTTGGCACACCGAGCTTTACGACTTTGTCGAACTACCACGCTGTCTATGCTCAGGACACGTGGCGCTTCAACAAGTACATCACCGGCCTCTTCGGTATGCGATGGGAGCAGGAAAAGCTAGTAGGCAGCCCTGGTTCGAGCGGCAACCGTGTGCATTATACGCTTACGGATCAGTTTGCCCCGCGTCTGGGCGTGACGGTTGATCCCCTCGGTCGCGGAAAGACAAAGGCGTTCTATAACTACGGCAGGTTCTTCGAGTACTTACCGCTGGATTTGGCCGAACGTTCGCTTTCATCGGAAAAGGACTGGACGGGCGGTTTGTTTACCCCCGACTTCACGGTTAATGCAGCCGGGCAAAAAGTTGCTGTCATCAACCAGTTCGGTACGGTTAACCCGATTATCGACGCTGCGCATCAGATAGCACCTGGCACGGTTTCAGCACAAGATCCATCAAATGCGTTCGCGCCAGGAACCAAGTTGGGCTTCACCGATGAACACACGATCGGATTTGAACAGCAATTGCCGAAGGGCTTCACATTCTCGGCACGATATATAGATCGTCGCTCTAAGCGCATTATTGAAGATGCGGCCATCCTCTCGCCGGAGGCAGCCCTGTCGGGGGATTATCCCAACTGCACGCTCTTTGGGGATTGTAGCTTCTTCATTAATCAGGTGTATTCCATCGTCAACGTCAGCAAGCGCCTGGACGCCTTCACCAATCTTGTGCCGTTCATCTTTACACCAACGTTCAATAGCGCGGCAACACCCCTAATCACGAACACTCCGGTCGGCTGCGCCTCAACTGTGATTAGCGGGCTTCGTCAGCCCAACTACTTCTTCCAACCAGGGAATACGACAGCGGTCTGTTTTGCTCAAACCGGCATTGACCTCAACGATGACACATTTGGCAACACGTTTGTCATTCCAGACGGAAAGCCAGATGGTTTCCCGGATGCCGTACGCACCTATAAGGCGCTGGAATTCGAGCTTAATCGCCGTTTCTCGAATGGTTGGCAGGGCTTTTTCAACTGGCGCATTGCCAAACTGCGGGGCAACTTTGAAGGTCACCTACGCAACGACAATGGCCAGACCGATCCCGGCATCAGCTCGTTGTTTGACTTTACAGAGGGAGATCTCAACCTGCTGGGCGATCAGTTCGCAGTAGGACCACTGAACAGCGATCGCCGGCATATCATTAACGTCTTCGGCAGCTACAGCTTCGGCAAAGAGCGCGGCTTCCATACGCTGAACGGACTCAACCTCGGTCTCAATGTACACTTTGAAACCGGGCTTCCAATCAATAAACTCGATCCGCATCCGGTTTACTTGAATACAGGCGAGGTTCCGGTTGGTGGACGTGGCAGCCAAGGTCGCACGCCGAGCTACGCTCGCTTTGATCTACACTCGGATTACTCGTGGGCCATCACTGAAAAGACCAAGCTGAAGTTCATCGCCGACTTCTTCAACGTCTTCAACAGTCAGAAACTACGGCGACCCGACGAGAATAATGCACTCGACTTCGTCGCGGGTGTGAATCCGCCAAACCCGGACTTCCTGAAGCCTCGTGTCTTCTACCCGCCGTTCAATATGAGACTCGGTCTCAGATTTGAATTCTAATTGGATTCGGAAACGAATCCGTTGATAGGGAGGGGACCCGTTCCCTCCCTATTGTTTTTTGTCTCGATAAGTTATTATTTACACCTCCGCCAGCAACAGTCACAAGCTTAAAATTTGATTATTGGAGAATTGAGATGTTGCGCTTGCTGTTCCGCTCCACCGCTCTTGTTTCTCTTCTCTTTCTTTCCGTTGCCGCTCAAGCCCAAAGAAGTCCACGGGTTTCCTCAATTCCACTACAAGTAAATGGTCAGGTCCGTTATGCACAAGGCGGGCGTCCAGCCGAATTTATTCTAGTGAGACTTGAGAGTTTCGGCGGCGGCATCGTAGGTGGTGCAGTTGGTCGCCGACACGAAGCCATCTGATAATTCCCCATCGAAGCGGGCCGGTGTGATCAATGCAGGCATACCCAATGATGCAACCGCCGAATTCGAAAAAGGGCGTGACGCACTCTTGCTGGCTAACAATACCGAAGGAATCCTGCACCTGGAAAACGCGGTGCGGATCTATCCCGGATACCTGGAAGCAATGTTGTTGCTCGGTACGGCGTACATGGACAAACCGGACTGGGAGAAAGCTCAGAGCACTTTACGGCAGGTGCTGGTGCTTAACCCCAAAATGGCCGTCGCACATTTCGCGCTGGGAGATCTAAACCTTCGGCGAAAGAAGTATGCGGAAGCGGAAAAAGACCTTCTGGCAGGAATCGAACTTGATGAGAAGTCGGTGCAAGGTCATTTTATGTTGGGTCGTCTCTATTACGAGCTTGGCGACCTCGCTAAGGCCGGGCCGCAAGTCGGCACAGCCCTGCGGTTGAATCCCAGCTTTGCTCACGGCCATCTACTGGCGGGCAACATCCTGCTACGGGCGCGCCAGGCTGAAAATGCGCTGGTTGAGTTTGAAGAGTACCTCCGCCTCGAGCCGAACGGCGACTTTTCTCAGCAGGCAAAAGAGGCTGTTCAGCGGATTAGGCAAGCACTCACTAAGCGCTAATTCGGGAAGGATACTTTCGCTTTAAAAATCGAATCGGACAGAGAGTCGACCATATCCATCAGAATTGCCTTCAATGGAGAAATAGAGAATGCTGTCTTGTTTCACGGAAACTCTGGTACGCATGTTCGAAATCAGGCTTGCCGGTTTTGTTTCACGGCGTTGTCGTGACCTTCCAACCGTCTGCCGGCCTTACGATCCAATTAGGAGACGAACCAATGAAGACGATTATTTGCCGTTCACTGTTGAACAGCAGTGCTGTATTTGTAGCTGTGTGGTGCGTACTGATTCTGCTGATTCACCAGTCCGCCGCTCAGCAGCTCAACAGCGAAGACCGCTCGCGCGGCCATCTGATGCTTAACGCGATCAAAGAGGATCTCAAGAAGAACTATTACGATCCGACCTTTCACGGTGTTGATCTCGATGCGCGTTTCAAAGCCGCGGATGATTTGATTAAGCAAGCGACGTCGCTTGGACAGGTCTTTGGCATAATCGCTCAAGCTGTGAACAGCCTGAACGACTCGCACGTTTACTTTATTCCGCCACCGCAAACTGTTCACGCTGACTATGGATACGAGATG